>VOFH01000114.1_pt1 | contig 402001 bp, 582 predicted proteins | sample 5384091 | NCBI WGS metagenome assembly VOFH01 (sample SAMN12384727, study PRJNA508395) | human gut metagenome | isolation source: healthy gut G | host: Homo sapiens
AGGAGAAGATCCTGCACAGCGACGTGGAGCGCTTCCTCTACGCCTCGAAGAACATCGGCGGCATCAAGGTCATCACGACCACGCGCACCGATCTTGAGGCTGGCGATCTGCGCAAGCTCGGCGATTTTCTGCGCGACAAAGACCCGGACACGGTCGCGGTGCTCGCCACGGCGACGGAGAGCAAGGTGACGTTTGTTGCCGTCTGCGGCAAGAACGCCGTGGCCAAGGGCATCCGTGCGGGCGATCTGGTGCGCGCGGTGTCAGCGGTCGCCGGCGGTAAGGGCGGCGGCAAGCCGGACTCCGCCATGGGCGGCGGCAGTGAGGTGCTCAAGATCGATGACGCGCTGGCCGTCGTGGACGATTTCGTAGCGGAAAAACTGGGACTGTAAGGAGGATTTCATCATGAGTGATTGCCTGTTTTGTAAGATCGCGGCGGGGGAGATCCCTTCCACCTGCCTGTACGATGACGACGATGTCTACGCATTTCGTGACATCAATCCCCAGATGCCGGTGCATTTTCTCGTGATCCCGAAGCAGCACATCGACGCGGTCGCGTCCATCACGGCGGATAATTCCGCCGTGGTCGCCAAGTGCTTTGAGGTCATCGCGAAGCTCGCCGCGCAGGAGGGCTTGACCGGCGGCTACCGCGTCATCTCCAACTGCGGTGACGATGCCGCACAGTGCGGACGAACTGCGCGATGCGCTGGGGCTGGGTCTGCACTATGGCAGCAAGTGCGTCATCGAGCAGTATATTCAGGGGCGCGAGATCCAGATCGCCGTGCTGGACGGCGAAGCCCTTCCTCCATTGAGATCATCCCCAAGCAGGGCTTTTACGACTATGCCAACAAGTACCAGCCCGGCGCGGCAGAGGAGGTCTGCCCGTCGCCCATTCCCGCCGAGTGGGAGGCGAAGATCGCCGCCGCGGCCAAGACCGTGTTCCACACGATCGGCCTGAGCGTCTATTCCCGGGCGGACTTTATCGTTACGGAGGACGGAACCCCCTATTTCCTGGAGATCAACAATCTGCCCGGTATGACCCCACCAGCCTGGTGCCCCAGGAGGCCGCCGCGGTGGGTATCTCCTACGGCGAGCTCTGCGAACGCATTGTGTCTGCGTCGATCAAGGCGAGAAGAGGATGACAGTATGGAAGCATTGACTTTAAATCAGATCGCTGCCGCGGTGCATGGCCGCCTGCTGGGCGAGGGCTTTGATGCGGAGCAGACTGTCAGCGAGGTCTGTACGGACAGCCGTAAGATCAAAAAAGGCTGCCTGTTTCTGCCATTGGTGGGCGAGAAGTTTGACGGTCACGACTATATCGGCGCCTCTCTGGAGGCCCGGTGCCGCCGCCTGCCTGACGGCGGTGGAGCCAGCACAGCTGAAGCCCGGTAAGGCCTATATCCGGGTGGAGAATACCCAGGACGCCCTGCGGGATCTGGCCAGCTGGTATCGGGGGCAGTTCCCGATCCCTGTGGTGGCCGTGACCGGCAGCGTGGGCAAGACCACCACCAAGGATATGGTAGCTGCCGTGCTGGGGAGAAGTTCAATGTCCTCAAAACGGATGGCAACTTCAATAACAATATCGGCCTGCCCATGACCATTCTGCGCCTGAACCGCACCCATCAGATCGCCGTGCTGGAGCTGGGCATGAACCATCTGGGCGAGATCGACTATCTGACGAAGATCGCCCGGCCCGATGTGGCGCTGATCACCAACATCGGCGACGCCCACATTGAAAATCTCGGTTCCCGTGAGAATACGCTGAAGGCAAAAGCGAGATCTTTCACGGCATGACAGCTGAGGGAAGGGCTGTGCTCAATGGGGACGACGCGCTTCTGCGCACACTGGACGGCCAGATCGCCCAGTCCATCACCTGGTGCGGCGGCAGGGGGAAACCTGCGCGTGGCGGGTGACGGATCTGGAGGAACACTGGCAGGATCATATGGAGTGCCAGCTCCACAGTCCCACCAGCGCGTGGCATCAGGAGATCCCCAGCCTGGGCGCGCATATGATCTATCCTGTGACCATGGCTGCCGCTGTGGGCAGAATGTACGGCCTGACGGATGAGCAGATCCGTCGGGGCATTCTGGAATTCGAGCCTACGAAAATGCGCATGGCCATCCTGCATCGTGGTGATGACATCACGATCCTGAATGATACCTATAACGCCAACCCCCAGTCCATGCGGGCGGCGGTGGATATCCTGTCCAAGCAGGCCAGCACCTACCGTATTGCCGTGCTGGGCGATATGCTGGAACTGGGCGACCTCGGCCCCGCGCTTCACGCGAGCGTGGGCCAGTTTGGGCCGCATCGGCATTGACTGCCTGATCACCGTGGGCAAGCTGGGCGAGAGCATCGCCGACGGCGCGGAGAGCGCCGGATGCCCCACGATCCGCCGTTGTGCCAATCAGGCGGCGGCCCAGGTCGCGCTGGCCGAGGAAGTGCGCCCGGGTGCCACCATTCTGGTCAAGGCCAGCCGGGGCATGAAGTTTGAGCACCTTGTGGATTACTTGGTGGAATCGACACCGGAGTGTGAGGAATGATCGATATTTCCGTCTCCGATCTGGTCAAGTCTTTTCAGGTCGGAGAAAATGTATTGAATGGCGTGACCTTTCATGTCAATGAGGGGGAGCGCGTGGGCATTCTGGGCAAAAACGGCTCAGGAAAGACCACACTGTTTAAAATTCTGACCGGCGAGTATGATTACGACGAAGGTCAGGTCTCCATTGCCCCGGGCAAGCGGCTGGGGCTGATCTCCCAGATCCCGGTCTATCCGCCGGAGTACACCGTGGAGGATGTGCTGGACACCGCTTTTGAGCGCATCCACGCCATGGAGGAGGAACTCAAGTCCATCACTGACCGCATGGCGGCGGGGGAGAGCGGCGAGGAGCTTCTGCGCCGCTATGACCGTCTGTCCTCCGGTTTTGAGCAGGCCGGCGGCTACGATCTGGACGTGCGCATCAGCAAGGTGTGCAACGGCCTTGGCATTTCTCAGGAGATGCGCGAGCGGGAATTCGCCGCTCTGTCCGGCGGCGAAAAGACCCGGATCAATCTGGGCCGCCTGATTCTGGAGGATACGGACATCCTCCTGCTGGACGAGCCCACCAACCATCTGGACCTGCGCAGCGTGGAGTGGCTGGAGGACTATGTGTCCCGCTTCAGGGGCACGGTGCTCACCATCTCCCATGACCGCTATTTCCTTGACCGCTGCGTGGACCGCATCATTGCCCTGAACGAGGGAAAAGCGGAGTTTTATTCCGGCAATTACAGCTTTTATGTGCAGGAGTCGGAGCGGCGCTACCAGGAGCGGCTCAAGCAGTATGAGCAGGAGCAGGCCAAGATCGGCCAGCTTACCCGCGCTGTGGAGCAGATGCATCTGTGGGCGTTTCTGGGCAATGACAAGCTGCATAAGCGGGCTTTTCCATGGAAAAGCGTATTGAGAAAATGCGCACCACGGACAAGCCCCGTCAGGAGCAGAATCTGACCATGGGGTTCCAGTCCACCGACTTCAAGGGCGATGTGCTCTTCACGCTGGAGGGCGTTTCCAAATCCTTCGGAGAGCATAGGCTTTTCTCCGACCTGGAACTGGAGGTGCTGGGCGGCGAGCGCATTGCCCTGCTGGGCGACAACGGCACCGGCAAGTCCACCCTGCTCAGGATCCTGCTGAAGGAGGAGAAGCCGGACGCCGGCGGCGTCCGCTTCGGCCCCACTGCCAAGGTGGGCTACCTGCCCCAGATCGTCAAATTTGACCACCCGGAGCGCAATCTGGTGGACACCATGATCTATGAGAAGGACTGCTCTGCGCAGGAGGCACGGGATCAGCTGGCCGCCTTCCGCTTCCGGGGAGAGGACGTGTTCAAGAGCGTTTCCACCCTGTCCGGCGGCGAATTGAGCCGGCTGAAGCTGTGCATGCTGATGATGGACAGCATCAACCTGCTCATTCTGGACGAGCCGACCAACCATCTGGATGTGGCCAGCCGGGAGTGGATCGAATCCGCCGTGGAGAGCTTTGACGGCGCACTGCTGTTTGTCAGCCATGACCGTTACTTCATCAATCGCTTTGCCGAGCGGATCTGGACGCTGGAAAACGGTCATATCACCGATTTCCGGGGCGGCTATGAGGCACTGAAGGCCAAACAGGCCCGGGACGAGGAACTGCGCAGTGTCATCAAGCCTGCCGCCAAGGCGGAAAAAACCGAAAAAGGAAAAGCCAAAGTCCAGCGGCGGCACAAAAAATCTGGAGAAGCAGCTGCGCACACTGGAGCGGGAGATCGCCAAGACTGAGGAGCAGCTCTCCGAGCTGGACGGCCAGATGGAGCAAAACGCCACAGACTATCAGAAACTTCAGGAACTGGCTGAGTGCCGTGCCGCGGCGGAGGAGACTCTGAACGGCCTCTATGAGCGTTGGGAGGAGCTGTCTACCCAGATCGAGGAGATGCAGTCATGAGCCGGAGCGCGAAGATTCTGCTCATACTGCTGGCGGCCGGACTGCTGTGCTTCGGCGCCTTAGAGGGCGCTGTGCTGGCAGGGTGCCATGACGAGGTCACCCACGATGCCGATGTGGTCATCGTGCTGGGGGCCAAGCTTTGGCCGGATGGCCCGTCACCGGCGCTGAAACGGCGGCTGGACAAGGCGCTGGACTATGTGAGCACACACCCCGATGCCGAGATCATCGTCAGCGGCGGTCAGGGACAGGACGAATATACGTCAGAGGCTCAGGCCATGGCGGACTACCTGCTGGAGCAGGGGTGCGCACCGGAGCACATCCATCTGGAGGATAAAGCCACCTCCACAGCGGAGAACCTGCGCTTCAGTATGGCTGTCATGCGCACGCTGGGCTATGACCCGGCGGAAACGCCGGTGGTCGTGGTGTCCAATAACTTCCACCTGACCCGCACACGTCTGCTCTGCCGTCGGCTGGGGCTGACGGCGGATACGCTGGGTGCGCCCATGCCCGATCTGAAATCCGCATTTTATTCCTACAACCGGGAGGCCTTTGCATTGCTGAAGGATCTTCTGTTTCACTGAGGTGTTCCATGACAGAACGGCTGGAACAATTGAATCACCGCTATGAGGAACTCTCCGCTCAGCTCTCCGCACCGGAGACCTACAATGATCCGGCGCTGGCAGCCCGGCTCAACCGGGAGCAGCGGGAGCTGGAGCCGGTGGTGCAGGCGTGGCGGGATTTGGCCGCGTCCGAGCGGGAGCTCGCTGATGCCGAGGCGCTGCTCCGTGACGAGGACGAAGCGCTGCGCATACTGGCCCGGGAGGAGTTCCCGGCACTGAAAGCGGCGGTGGAGCGGAAGCGCGAAACGCTTCAGATCCTGCTCCTGCCCCGGGATCCGGCGGACGAAAAGGATGTCATCATCGAAGTGCGCGCCGGTGTCGGCGGAGAGGAGGCGGCGCTGTTCGCCCATTCCCTGTGCCGGATGTACTCCATGTATGCCGCCGCCAAAGGCTGGAGCGTGCAGATGGCCAATATGAACCAGACCGAGCTGGGGGCGTGAAGGAGGCTGTGTTCTCCATCAGCGGCCGGGGAGCCTACTCCCGCTTGAAATTTGAAAGCGGGGTCCATCGCGTCCAGAGGGTGCCGGAGACGGAGTCCGGCGGCCGTATCCACACTTCCACCGCCACGGTGGCCGTATTGCCCCAGGTGGACGAGGTGGAATTTGAGCTGGATATGAACGAGGTGCGCATCGACACGTTCCGGTCATCCGGCGCAGGCGGCCAGCATATCAATAAAACGGAATCCGCCATCCGCGTCACGCACATCCCGACCAATACCGTTGTCGAGTGCCAGGATGAGCGCAGCCAGTATAAAAATAAGGATCGTGCCTTGAGCATTCTGCGCTCCCGGCTTTATGAACGGGCCCGGCAGGAGCAGGAGCGCGCCCTGTCTGCCCAGCGCCGCAGTCAGGTGGGCAGCGGAATGCGCAATGAGCGCATCCGCACCTATAATTTTCCCCAGGGCAGGGTGACCGATCACCGGATCGGCCTGACCCTCTATCAGATCGACGCCGTCATGGACGGCGCACTGGATACCATCATCGACGCGCTGGCCGCGGCTGACCGGGCGGAGCAGATGAGCAGTCAGAGAGAAGAGACATAACAGCATGAAAACGATTTATTGGAAGATCGACGATCCCGGCGCCCAGCCGGACGAGATCGCCCAGGCGGCGGAGATCATCCGCAATGGCGGACTGGTGGCCATCCCGACCGAGACGGTCTACGGCCTTGGCGCAAATGCCCTGAACCCGGATGCAGTACGCCGGATCTACGAGGCCAAGGGCCGTCCGTCGGATAATCCGCTCATCATCCATGTGCCCTCGGCGGACTGGCTGACGCGCTACTGTGTGGATGTGCCTGAGTCGGCCTATCTGCTGGCCGATGAGTTCTGGCCCGGCCCGCTGACCATGATTTTAAAGCGGGATCCCGTCGTGCCTGACCGCACCACCGGCGGATTGGACACCGTTGGTGTGCGCTGCCCGGATCACCCGGTGACGCTGGCTCTGATTGAAGCCTCCGGCGTGCCGATCGCGGCCCCAAGCGCCAATATCTCCGGGCGGCCCAGCTGCACCACGGCGGCCCATGTGCTGGAGGATGTGGGCGGAAAATCGAGTGCATTCTGGACGGAGGCCCCTGTGCCGTGGGCGTGGAGTCCACCATTGTGGATCTGACCGTTCAGCCCCCCAGACTGCTCCGACCCGGCGGACTTCCGCTGGAGGCGCTGGAGCGGGTGCTGGGCGAGGTAATCGTGGACGAGGCCGTGAAGCGCCAGATGGGCGCCGGGGAGCATCCGAGAGCCCCGGCATGAAATACCGCCACTATGCCCCGGCAGCCCCGGTGACCGTGGTCACCGGAACCCCGGCCAAGTCTGCGCAGTACATCCGTTCTCAGGTGAACGAGGACTGTGGCGTGGTGTGCTACGATGAATTTCTGCCGCTGTTCGACCACTGCACCGCCCGGCCGTTTGGCTCCATGCAGAACCGACGGGAGCAGGCGCAGCGGGTGTTTGATGTTCTGCGCAGCTTTGATTCCACTCCGGTGAAGCAGATCTACGCCCAGTGCCCGGATTCCACCGGCCTAGGGCTTGCCGTGAGCAACCGCCTCAAAAAAGGCGGCGGGCTTCCATGTGGTGGATGCGGATGAACTGAGCTTGGAGAAACCGGACAAGTTCCTGCTCATCGGTATCACCGGCGGTACCGGTGCGGGCAAGACCACGGCGCTCATAGAGCTTGGCAAGCTGGACGTGCATATCATCGACTGCGATCAGGTCTACCACGAGCTGCTGCTGGGCAGCGATGCCCTCCGGCAGGAGCTTCGCACACGCTTTGGGGAGGATATCTTCACCCCTGAGGGACTGAACCGCAAAAAGCTGGGCGAGCTGGTGTTCCACGACGAGGATGCCATGGCCGATCTGAACCGCATTACGCACAAATATGTGGAAGCGGAGACGGATCGGCAGATCGCAGATGCCGAAGCCGCCGGTATGCGCGGCGCGGCCATTGACGCGATCCTTCTGTTGGAGGGCAATCTGGGCGGGCGCTGCGATGTCACCGTGGGTATCATCGCCCCGGCGGAGGATCGGGTGCGGCGGCTTATCGCCCGGGAGGGCATCACGGAGGAGTATGCCCGCGCCCGCATCGCGGCCCAGAAGCCGGACAGCTTCTACCGCGAGCAATGCACTTATATTCTGGAAAACAACGGCGCACAGGAGCGCTATGCCCGGCAGGCCCATGACCTGTTTGGGCAGATATTAAAGGAGGAAATTTGACATGAGCGAAGAGAAGAAGGCATGGGAAAAGCGCAAGGAGCAGCTTTTCCTGGACAAGAAGAACGGCTATGATGTGGTGGACGAGGGCACTGTGGTCGCCGCCGCCGACTACTGCGAGGACTACAAGAAGTTTCTGGACGATGCCAAGACTGAGCGCGAGGCTGTGAAGGCCGCCATTGCGCTGGCCGAGGAGCAGGGCTTTGTGCCCTATGTCCGGGGCATGGCCCTGAAGGCGGGCGACAAGGTGTACCGCCCAACCGGGGCAAGTCCCTGCTGCTGGCGGTCATCGGCGAGGCCTCTCTGGCCGAGGGTGTCCAGATCGGCGCCGCCCATATCGACTCTCCCCCGCCTGGACCTGAAGCCCCATCCCCTCTATGAGGACGGCGACTTCGCCCTGCTCAAGACCCATTATTACGGCGGGATCCGGAAATATCAGTGGCTGTCCATTCCGCTGGAGCTCCATGGCGTGGTCATCCGCAAGGACGGCACCTCTGTTGAGGTGCGCATCGGCGCGGAGCCCGGCGACCCCGTGCTGGCCATTCCTGATCTGCTGCCCCACCTGGCCGCCGCACAGTCCCAGAAGCCGTTGGGCACCGCAGTCGATCCCGAGGATCTGAACATCTTCATCGGCTCCCGTCCCTATGCCGAGGCCGAGGGCAGCGACCGCATCAAGCTTGCCGTGCTCGACCTGCTGAATGAGAAGTACGGCATCACCGAGGAGGATTTCCTGTCTGCCGAGCTGTGCGCCGTGCCCGCATACTCCGCCGTGGACGTGGGTCTGGATCGCTCTCTGCTGGGTGCATACGGCCATGACGACCGCGTGTGTGCCTATGCCGCGCTGAAGGGCCTGTTCGATGCGGAGAAGCGCCATAAGACGGCCGTGTGCGTGCTGGCCGACAAGGAGGAGATCGGCTCTGACGGCGTCACCGGTATGCAGTCTCAGGCCTTTGACACCTTCATGTCCGACCTGTGCGACAGTCAGGGCGTCAGCCTGCGCGAGTGCTTTGAGCACTCCTTCTGCCTGTCTGCCGATGTGACCGCCTGCTATGACCCCAACTTTGCCAATGTGTATGACAAGCGCAACTCCAGCATCATCAATCGGGGCGTTGGTCTGTGCAAGTACACCGGCTCCCGGGGCAAGTCCGGTGCGTCTGACGCCTCTGCTGAGGTCATGGGCTATGCCCGCCGGGTGTTTGAGCGCGCCAATGTGCTCTGGCACGTTGCCGAGCTGGGCAAGGTCGATGTGGGCGGCGGCGGAACCGTGGCCCTGTTCATGGCCAACCGCAATATCGACACAGTGGACGCCGGTGTCTCCGTGCTGGGTATGCACGCGCCCTTTGAGGTGACCGGCAAGCTGGACTGCTACATGACCTATCTGGCCATGAAGGCGGTCTTTGAGGAATATTCTGCACTCCGCCCGGGGCATTATTGTGCTCCGGGCGGTTTCCAAACCCCGGTAAGGAGGAAAGACGTGAACGAACTGACCCAATCGCTGCTGAAAGCCATCTCCAGGTATGATATGAACCTGAAGGGAGAGTATAAGCGGGTGCGCAAGCTGGAACAGCTCTCCCACCCCTATGTCAAGCGCGTGACCAGCAACCGAATGGATCGCATCGTCCATCTGGAGGATCATGACATTCTGGTGCGCGCATTCAGCAGGGACGGAAAGATCGCCCCGGTGCTGCTGTTGTTCCACGGTGGTGGTTTTGTCACCGGTGACTTTGACAGTTACAGCAATGTCTGCGCCACGCTGGCCGCCCAGACCGGCTATAAAGTGGTGTCCGTCAACTACCGCCTTGCCCCGGAGCATAAGTTCCCGGCGGGGGTGGAGGACTGCTATGCCGTGACCCAGCAGATCCTGACCCACTGTGAGGAGTGGTATCAGGTCACGGCCGATCAGGTGATCCTGATCGGCGACAGTGCCGGAGCCACCCTGTCCTGCGTGACCAGCTTCCTGTGCCGCGACCGGGGCGGCCTTATGCCGGGCGGCCAGATCCTGATCTATCCTGCCGCCTGGTGCGACTATACCGACGCCACCCCATTTGCCTCGGTGGCGGAAAACGGCGCGGACTACATCCTGACCCGCAAGAAGCTGCTGGACTATATGGAGCTCTATGCCTCCGAGCCGGAGAACAGGCTGGATCCCCGCTTTGCCCCGCTGCGCAATACGGATTTCTCCGGCCTGCCGCCTACGCTGCTGCTGACCATGGAGTTCGACCCGCTCCGGGACGAGGGGGAGGAGCTGGGGCGTCGGCTGATCGCAGCGGACAACCCGGTGTCGGCCTTCCGTATCCTGAATGGTGTCCACGGCGCGTTCCGACTGCCTGTGCGCCAGCCGGTCACTGCCGCCATTTACCGACATATCAAAACATTTCTGAATTGTGGTGAGGAAAGTGAATAAGCGGAATGCCTATCATTGGAGTCGGCTGGACAACGCGGCATTGATCTACCCCTCGCTGGCCACCCGGGATGCCACCCGGGTGTTCCGGCTCTATTGCCAGTTTCGTCAGAATGTTGACCCGGAAGCGCTTCAGCGTGCCTCTGACCGGGCGTTGGAGCGTTATCCGGAATTTGCCCACACCATCCGTTCCGGCTTCTTCTGGCACTACCGGGAACACACCGGGCTGAAACCGGTGGTGCATGAGGAAAATCAGACGCCCTGCTATCCGCTCTATTCCTCCAATGTTCATGGTCTGCTGATCGATATCTCTTATTATCGCTGCCGCTTGAACTTCGAGATTTTCCACGGCCTGGCGGATGGCCTTGGCGCGGCGGTGTTCTTTCATTCACTGGTGCTCCTCTATCTGGAAGAAGCGGGGCTGACAGAGCGTGCGGTGGAGACCATGGCCGCCCCGGCTCCTCTCGCTGCCCGGGAGGATGACGCCTTCCGACGCTATATGGCAGATGCGAAAGGGAAGAAAGCCGCCCCTCTGCTGGGCTCCAGCCGGGGCCGGGTGTATCATTTCACCGGGCACCGCCTGCCGGATCGGCGGCAGCTGGTCACGGAGATCTGCGTCAGCACCCGGCGTATCCGCGCGGCGGCAAAGGAGTACGGCGCCACGGTCACAGCGTTCCTCTCCGCCCTGCTGCTGCTCAAAGCATTCGGGAGACCATGCCTGCCAACCAGCGCACCCGCAAGATCTGCCTGTCTGTCCCGGTAAACCTGCGGGGACATTTTGCCTCGGACACCCTGCGCAACTTTTTCTCTATTGTGGAGATCTGGTACGACCCTGTTACCTCCGGCGGCGACCTGGAGCGCATCGTAGGGGAGGTCAGACAGGCGCTGGAGCAGGAGCTGACCGAGGAAAATTTGGGCGGTAAGATCAATCAGCAGGTGAAGATCGGAAAAAGCGTCACCATCCGGGTCGTGCCCCTGCTCATCAAGGAGCCGGTCATTCAGGCCGCCAAGCGGCTGAGCGAGCGCAACAGCACCATGGTGTTCTCCAATGTGGGCCGTATGACGTTTCCGGAGGAAGCCGCCGCACAGGTGGTGCAGTGCGGAGTTTACCTCTCCAGCGCCACGAGGCAGCTGGTGGCCGCCACCTTTGGCGACCGCATGGTGCTCAGCTTTGCGGGTACGCTGGTGGAAAAGGATGTGGAGCGGGCCTTCCTGCGCCGTCTGGCCCAGTATGACGACGCAATTCAAGTGACGGCCAACTATGGGGAAGGGGTGTGGAATGCCCGTGAAGTGTAAGATCTGCGGCGCGGAGCTGATTGGCGATCGTCGGTGCTGCCCCCTATGCGGCACCGGGTTTGACAGTGCGCTGGAGCAGGAGGACTATGGCTGCTACCCTGTGGTACCGGTGCATCTGACCTACCGGGTGCTGGACTGGATCATCGGTCTCTGGGGCGTGGTGGCGCTGGCGGTCCTGCTGGTGCTCCGCTTTACCGTGCTGAAAAGAATGCCCTATTTCTGGCTGCTCTGCCTGGGTGTGGCCTGCCTTCATGTGACGCTCCTGGTGGGGATCCGAAAGTGGCGCAACCTGCCCAAGAGCGTCATGTATGAAGCTCTGCTGGGGGCGGGACTGTCTATCCTCTGGGATATCGGCACCGGCTGGCATGGCTGGAGCCTGAATTTTGTCCTGCCCATTCTGGGCGGTGTGCTGAGATATTCTACTTTGCCTTGATCCTTTCCGGCTCCCGAAAACGCAACGCCTATGGCATCTATTTTGTGACCGCCTCTGTCTGGGCGGGCGTGGTGCTTTATTGGCCATCACCGAGTCATCACCCTGTGGCTGCCCACTGCGGCAGCAGTGGCAACAGCCGTTGTGCTGATGGCAGCGCTCCTGCTTCTGCGGGGGCGGGATTTCCTCTCCGAAGTGCATCGCCGGTTTCAACCTTTGACCCAAACGGTTCAGAACTTCCTTCTTTGCGGAACGGAAGTTCTGAACCGTTTTTGCGTTGAAAAAGAGTGGAAATATTTTTGTGGTTGTGCTAATATAATATCTGTATTGTTATGTCAAATTAGGAGGATAGACTATGCTGAACTATCTTTATACGGCGTTTCTCGGCCTGGTACAGGGTATTGCGGAGTTTCTGCCCATCTCCAGCTCCGGCCACCTGTCTTTGTTTCAGAATTTCTTCGGCCTGCAATCTGCCGAAGAATCCAACCTGTTTCTGGATGTAGTGCTCCATCTGGGCACCCTGATCTCTGTATTTATCTATTACTGGCACGATATCGTCTCCATGGTGCAGGAGTTTTTCCGGGGCTGTGCCGCGCTGGTGCACCGGATCCGGCGGAGAAGGAGCCTCCGGCGGCCCGCCGCATGGTGCTGCTGGTCATTGTGGGCACCATCCCGCTGTTTGTGATCCTGCCCATTAAGAAGTACATCGACAACCTCTACAATAATACCTGGTTTATCGCCTGTGCGCTGCTGGTCACCGGCTGCCTGCTGTTCATCTCCGACCGGTTGAGCAAGGGCCATAAGACGGAACGCAGCGTCTCTCTGGTGGATATTCTGCTGGTGGGCTGTGCTCAGGCAGTGGCCACGGTGCCTGGACTGTCCCGTTCCGGCAGCACGATCTCTGCCGCCATGCTGCTGGGATGCCGCCGGGATTTCGCCGTGCGCTATTCTTTCCTGATGTCCATTCCCGCTGTCATTGGCGCAAATATCCTGAGCCTTGCGGACGCAGTCAAGGCCGGGATCGACTGGTCCATGATGCCCGCTTATCTGGTGGGTGTGATCGTGGCCGCCGTGTCCGGCTACTTTGCCATCCGGCTGGTCAACAGTTTTGCCAATAAGGGCAAGTTTGGCAAATTTGCCTATTACTGCTGGGGCGTCGGTATTCTGGCTCTGATCCTGAGCGCCGTTCTCTGATCTGAGTCTGCGAAACCCCGCGCGTTTGAAAGGAAAATGTTATGTCTGCCACAAAAGCAAATCTACCCAGTCGGGTTCTTCTTCCCGGAGCAGCTCAGAAGCGGCTCCGGGAAGCGCGGTTCCAGCCGGAGCGCGAAAAGCTCGGCCGGCCGGAGCGGTACGGCGAAAAAGTCCGCCCAATCGACCGCCAGCCGCAGCAAGTCCACGGCGAAAAAGGGGAGCGCCTCCGCCAAGGGGAAGAATACCCGAAAGAACAAAACTCAGCCGAAGCCCATGCGCCGCGAGATCGGTGCACTGGTGTGCTTTCTGCTGGCCATCTTTGAATCCTTTGGCTATTTCCATATTGAGGCAGTGTTTATCACCTTCTACTGTGATCTGCTCAAGGGGCTGTTTGGCTATGGCTTCTGGTTTGTGCCGCCCGCGCTGCTGATCGCCAGCATTGTGCTGATGTTCCACAAAGGCCGCCCGGTGGGGCGCCGGGTGGTCAGCGCACTGCTGCTGCCATTCCTGCTCGGTGGGCTGATCCATGCAGCCAAACTCAGCGGCCAGTATGCGCTGGGCGAGATCGTACCGCTATGGAAGTCCGGCCTGCTGCTGGAGAGCGGCGGTGCTCTGAGTGGCTGGTTTGCCGTGCTGTTCTGCACGGTGTTCAGCAAGATCGGTGCGGTTATCCTCTATGTGCTGGCCCTGCTCTTCTGCTTCATGCTCATTACACGCATCACGCCTGCGGATATAATCGATGCGATCCATAATTGGATCCTCTCCGCCCGCAACTATGTAGAGAACCGCCCCGCCTATCAGGAAGAGGACTACTACGACGACGAGGCGGACGCTTACGAACAGGAAGAACCTGCCCGTCCGGTGGGGCGCCGCGGTGCGGCCGGCCAGCGGGAGAATACCCGGCCGGTCAGCCGCAGTCAGAAGCGCTCTGCCATTGATATTCCGTTGGACAGCGGTGACACTGCTTCTGCCGCAGCCCAGCGCGGTGTGGACGAACCGCTGTTTGACAGCCGTCCCGGCGTCCGCCCGCCCCATGAGCTGCTGGCCGAGGAGGAGAGCGCCAAGGGGCAGAAAAGACGGCACCTGTGGTTGATTTGCCGGAAGAGGATCCGCTGGCTGGGCTGGATCTCCAGTTCCCGGATATGGATTTTACCTCCGCAAAGCCCGCTCAGCCGTCCGGTGCAGTGGAAGCCGGGGAACCTGCCGTCCAGACGCAGGCCACTGCGGCCGGGAAGGACGGCACAGAGATCTTCGGTATGGTGAATGCTTCTTCCAAGCCGGAACACGCGGCGCCTGAGACGCCGGTGGATGTGATCTCCGAGGTGCCTGTCGAGGTCATTCCGGAGGTGCCTGCGGACGTGATCCCGGAGGTGGCCACCAAGGTGGTCCCCGCCCCGCCGGTGCGCATGGATGTGCCTGCCCTGGGGTGGTCCACCGTGCGGAACCTGCCAGTCAGCCCGCTCCGGCGTCCCCGCAGATGCAGAAATCCGAAGCCGCTGTGGCGGCGGCAAAGGCCCGCATGGGCGGGGAAGAACCCGCCTATCAGTATCCGCCGGTCTACCTGCTGGACAAGTCCGGTGCCGTCTCCAATTCCGCCGCGGCGGACGAGCTGCAAAAAGACGCGGGAGCTGCTGGACGATACCATCCAGTCCTTCGGCATCGACGCCCGCATCATCAATGTGACCCGGGCCCTCGGTCACCCGCTATGAGCTGGAACTGATGCGGGGCGTGAAGCTCAACAAGCTCACCAATCTGGCCGGCGACATTGCGCTGTCTCTGGGCGCGTCCAGTGTCCGTATCGCGCCGATCACCGGCCGCAACAGCGTTGTGGGCGTCGAGGTGCCCAATCAGCTGGTCACGCCGGTGCCCATCCGGGAGGTTATTGACTCCCGGGAGTTCCGCACCCACGTCTCCAAGGTGGCCTTTGCTGTGGGCAAGGATATCTCAGGCAAGAATGTGGTGGGCAACATCGCAAAGTTGCCCCCCATATGTTGATCGCCGGTACAACCGGTTCCGGCAAGTCGGTGTGCATGAATTCTCTCATTATCTCGCTTCTGTATAAGGCGAGCCCTGAAGATGTCCGGCTCATCATGGTCGACCCCAAAATGGTCGAGCTGGGCGTGTACAACGGCATTCCGCACCTGCTGATTCCTGTGGTCACTGACCCGAAAAAGGCCGCCGGCGCATTGCAGTGGGCGGTCAATGAGATGATGAAGCGCTACCGTCTGTTCTCTGAGGTGGGCGTGCGCGATCTGGCCTCCTATAATGCCCATGTCTTACAGGAGGGCGGCGAAAAGCTGCCCCAGGTTGTGGTGGTCATTGACGAGCTGGCAGATCTGATGCTGGTGGCAAAGAAGGAAGTTGAGGAGTCGATCTGCCGCGTGGCGCAGATGGGTCGTGCCGCCGGTATGCACCTTATTATCGCCACCCAGCGCCCCTCTTCCGACGTTATCACCGGCCTGATGAAGGCCAATATTCCCTCCCGCATTGCCTTTGCCGTGGCGTCCAGTATGGAATCGCGCATCATTCTGGACATGACCGGTGCGGAAAAGCTGGTGGGCAAGGGCGATATGCTCTATGCGCCGCTGGGCATCGGCAAGCCCATGCGTGTGCAGGGCTGTATGATCACCGATGAAGAGGTCGCCAAGGTGGTGGAGTTTGTCAAGCAGAACAGTACCGAGAATTACGACAGCTCTGTCATGAAAGAAGTGGAGTCCAATGCTGAAGCCACCGGAACAAAGTCCGGCAAGGGCTCTTCCGGCTCCTCTTCCGGTGGAAACAACGCCTCCGTGGAGGGCTCTGCCGACGAAGCGGACGAGCTTTTGCCCGCCGCTATTGAGATCGTGGTGGAGACCGGCATGGCGTCTGTCTCCATGCTCCAGCGCCGCCTGAAGCTGGGCTATTCCCGCGCCGCCCGCCTGGTGGATCAGATGGAGGAACGCGGGATCGTCGGTCCCTTCGAGGGCTCCAAGCCCCGCCAGGTGAAGATCAGCAAGGAGGAGTGGAACCTGCGCAAGAGTGCAGGTTCCGGCGGCGGACAGGCTGCCATTCAGGCGGATGAGTATGCGGCCGCGCTGGCCATGAGTGAAGCGGCAGATGCCGCGGCCCAGTCTATGCCCGACTACGAAGATGAAGGAGATGCTCCGTTTTGAGCTTTCACACCCTGATTGCCAGCGATATTGACGGCACGCTGATCCCGGAGGAGACTACCATCATCCCGGAGGCGGTGTACGCGCAGGTGCGCACCGCCCGGGAGAAGGGGTTTCTCTTCATCGCAGCCAGCGGCCGGCAAGACCCCAGTCTGCGCGCCCTGTTTGCACCGGTGGCGGATCAGATGGCTTTTCTGATCGAGAATGGCGGCGGTATCTATTATCAGGAAAAGCTGATCTATTTCAACGCGTTTGAGCGAGATACGGCGATCCGGATCGCCCGGTATGTCCAGTCCGTGCCGGATTGCGAGTTTCTGGCCGACGGGGCAGGGAGAGCTATGCCATTCCCAAGAGCCGTGCCTTTGTCCATCAACTGGAGGATGTGCAGAAACTCAGTGTGCGCTATATTGACGATTTTGCCGCGTTTCCTGACCGGGTGATGAATCGCGGTCTGGTGCCCCAAGGGCTCTGACCGGTACGAGAAGCCCTTTACAGAGCAGTTTGGCCACTGCTCCAAGATCGCGGTCTCAGGCAGTGCCTGGATCGATTTCAGCGTCTCGGATAAGGGCTCCGGCCTGAAGGCGGCCTGCGAGCTGTTTCAGATCCCGCAGGAGCGCACCATTGCCTTTGGCGACAACTGGAATGACGTGTCTATGCTGGACTTTGTGGCCCATCCTTATATTATGGAGAGTGCCGCTCCTGCCCTGAAAGAGCGCTATTTCAATACCTGTTCGGACGTTCCAACAGCCCTTGAAAAAATATTCGAGAAATTTTGAAAAAAGGCTTGCATTCTGCGGAGAGCTGTGCTATTATATACAAGTCGTCAGCGAGAGCACGACATGCGGCAGTAGCTCAGTTGGATAGAGTGACTGGCTACGAACCAGTAGGTCGGGGGTTCGAGTCCCTTCTGCCGTACCAGAAAATCAGATTCTGCATCAGCGGAATCTGATTTTTCTTTTTATTTGGAGCGCCTGCCGCCGAAAACAACTACGCTTACAGCTGTGTATTCCACTGATATGGTCGGTAAGAAATTCCTGAGTCAACGAAACAGGACATATGTTTAGTAAGAAAATGAGAAATCGGCCTGTTGTTAAAGCAGGCCGATTTCTCATTTATCTCTTCGTAATGATTGCAGTCGCGCAGTTCATCGGGATCTTCATAGGTGCCGTACCAATCGCAGTGGACCTTGTAGCCGTTGCACTCGTTGAGATCGCAGTTGGCACAGTCCCTGCACATTCCGTAGTTTGCCATTACAGTTCACCTCCTGTAACACGAGTTTAAAAGATTATAGCATGAAAAGCAACTTGACGCAATGCAGGAAAACCGAGCAAAGTGATCGTATAAAATGAAATATTTTGAATGAAAATATGCAATAAAAAGTTAGGTTAGCATATACTTTGAAACATTAGGCGTGACTTACGCTGAAATTCGTTGACTTTTTCGACGGATTGTACTAATATAGCCTTGAAAACTGAGGGTCATATGGCCCGTAGAATACAGGAGGAATCTGTTATGATCGATTACAAGAGAATTGCACTGTTTGCGGGCGGCGTTCTGTTCGGTACTGCCGGCATCAAGGTGTTGACCAGCAAGGATGCCAAGAAGGTTTATAGCCAGACCACCGCGGCTGTCCTGCGTATGAAGGACTGTGTGATGAACACTGTTACCAATGTTCAGGAGGAGGCTGGCGACATCTACGCCACTGCCCAGGAGATCAACGAGAAGCGTGCGGCCGCCGATGCCGAGCAGGTCGTTGAGGATACTGCCGCCGAGGCCGCAGAGACTGTCGAGTCTGACGCAGAAGAGGCCTGATCGGAGCAAAACACAGTTTTGACCACAGGGGCCGCTGATGCGGCCCCTGTGCTTTTCAAAGGAAGATTATCGCATGAAATTCAGTATTGTACATGAAAACGCCGGACGGATGCGCATTCGTCTGGCAGTTCAGCGCATGACAATGGAGCAGGCAGATAAGATGGAGGCATGGCTGGAGCGGCAGGAGAATGTCACTGCTGTCACCGTCCATGACAACACCTGCTGCGCGATCATCCGGTACCAGGGGGAACGACAGGAGCTGATCCGACAGATCAGCGGGTTTTCGTTCCAGTCCGCGGAGGTCACGGCGCTGGAGAACGTTCACTCCAACCGTGCGCTGAATCGGGAGTATCAGGAAAAACTGGTCAGCATGACCTGCTGGCGCGTGCTGCGCAAGCTCTTCCTGCCGGCCCCGTTGCAGGCAGTCTATACCGCGTGGCGCAGTTTGCCCTATATTGGAAGGGCTCTGCGCTGTATCTGGCATCGGAAGATGGCGGTGGAGCTGCTGGACGGCCTGTCCATCGGCATCTCCGTGTTCCGGGGCGACTTTGATACGGCCGGCTCGGTCATGTTCCTGCTCGAGCTGGGCGAGCTGCTCGAGGAGTGGACGCACAAAAAGTCCATGGGCGATCTGGCCCGCAGTATGTCGCTGAACATTGACCGCGTCTGGAAAAAAGACGGAGAGCGGGGAAGAGCTGGTTCCGCTGAATCAGGTGCGCACCGGAGACCTGGTCTGCGTCCGCGTGGGCGGCATGATCCCGCTGGATGGCGAGGTCACTGAGGGCGAAGCAATGGTCAATCAGGCTTCGCTCACCGGCGAGTCCATCCGGTGGCTAAGCCGGCCCGGCTCCACGGTCTATGCGGGCACGGTCGTCGAGGAGGGCGAATGCGTATTCTGCGTCAAGGCGCAGAACGGCGGCAGCCGCTACGACAAGATCGTTTCCATGATCGAGCAGTCCGAGCAGCTCAAGTCCTCGGCGGAGAGCAAGGCCTCCAATCTGGCCGACCGCCTGGTGCCCTATACGCTGCTGACCAGCGGCCTTGTGTGGCTGCTGACCCGTAACACTGTCCGAGCGCTGTCCGTGCTCATGGTCGACTTCTCCTGCGCGCTCAAGCTCGCCATGCCGCTCGCGGTGCTGTCCGCGATGCGCGAGGCGAGCACCTATCATGTCACCGTCAAGGGCGGCAAGTTCCTTGAGCGGGTGGCAAAGGCGGATACCATCGTTTTTTGACAAGACCGGCACCCTGACCTATGCCTCTCCGGTGGTGGATCGGGTGGTTCCCTTTGGCGGCCGCAGTGCGACGGAGATGCTGCGTCTTGCGGCCTGCCTGGAGGAGCACTTCCCCCATTCCATGGCCAACGCCGTGGTGCGGGCGGCCAAGGAGCGCGGATTGGCCCACGAGGAGATGCACGCCCAGGTGGAATATCTGGTGGCGCACGGCATTGCCAGCGCTGTGGAGGGCCAGCGGGTCATTATCGGAAGTGCCCACTTTGTCTTTGAGGATGAGCACGTTGCCGTCCCCGAAGGGAGCAGGCTGTGTTCGACGCGCTTCCGCCCCAGTTCAGTCACCTCTATCTGGCCATTGGCGGAGAGCTGGCCGCAGTCATCTGTATTGCCGATCCTCTGCGCAGTGAGGCGGTCGAGGTCGTTCAGGCGCTGCGGGAGCTGGGCGTGAGCAAGCTGGTCATGCTGACCGGCGACAGCGAGCGCACTGCCGCCGCCATTGCGGCGCAGGTTGGCGTGGATGAGTACCGCTCCGAGGTTTTGCCTGAGGATAAGGCAAACTTCGTGGAGGAAGAGCGCGCCAAGGGCCGCACCGTCGTCATGCTGGGCGACGGCATCAACGATTCTCCGGCGCTCTCTGCCGCCGATGTGGGGATTGCCGTCAGCGACGGCGCCGCCATCGCCCGGGAGATCGCGGACATTACGGTGTCCTCTGAGGATCTGCGGGAGCTGGTTCGTCTGCGCCGGCTGTCCTGCGAGCTGATGAAGCGCATTCATGCGAACTATCGCTTTGTGCTGGGCTTCAACGGCACACTGATCGGCCTGGGTGCCTTCGGTATCCTGCCCCGGCTACATCCGCGCTGCTCCACAATGCGTCTACACTGGGCATCAGCCTGCACAGCATGACCAATCTGCTGGAAAAGACAGACCATTGATTTCATAACGACACAGCCCGGAAACCAAAGTTTCCGGGGCTGTGTGTTTTTAGAAGGCGTTCAGTGTATAGCCGTTTTCTGCATTTCCGGAGAGGTGATAGCTGTTGATCGAGTTTGAGCGTGTTGAATAAAACGAACCCCGGACATATGAATGTCCGGGGTGTGGAGCAGGCAATGGGAATCGAACCCACCTCTAAAGCTTGGGAAGCTTTCATTCTACCGATGAACTATGCCTGCAAAGCTAGTATATTATAGCACTGTTTTACGCTGTTGGCAAGGGGAAACAGCACGAAAAAAGTTCTCCTGGCATTTACTTATGCCAGGGAGAACCAATTGCTTTTGGGATGATCAGCCGACGAACCGCATTGCGGTGCCGTTTTCGGTGGGATAGTTGGCGGTCACTTCATCCAGCCAGTCGCCATACTTGTCATTCTGGACGTTGGAGATGCAGACTGTCTTCCAGTAGGGAGTGTCACTGCGGCCGACATAGTAGAAGGTGTAGCAGTTATGGGTATCCTCATCGGTAAAGCCCTTCACGTCGCCCTCGACGCGGGCGTCGTCAAACAGCCATGCGGTGATCTCGGCGTTGTAGGCCTTTTTGGAGACGTTCTCCCGCAGACCGCCCGTATAAGTGGAGGAGTCCTGAGAGTAGTCATCGGCCAGCGCACCGAAGGCTTCGGCAGTCTTGTCGCCGTCCTCATACTTCTGGAGAATGGCCTCCTGATCGGAGAGAGGATTGCTCATATCATAGGTGCCGTCATCGCCCGCCGTACCGGCATCGCGGATCACGCGGACATTCACGCCGTTGTAATCGTCCAGATAGCGGTCGTTGACATAGATGGCGAAATAGCCCAGCAGAGTCTCGTTGTCAGAAGCGCTGATGTTCTCGTCCAGACCATAGGAACCGGTCTGATGGGAGGCATCGTTCATCCAGTCGGCATAACCGCTGTTTTCAATACCGGCCAGGTTGGAGTCGTCAGTAGCACCGTAGGTCTCGGCCAGTTCAGCAGCCTTGTCCTTGTCACCGGCGACCAGTGCGTCCAGAATCTCCTGCGCGTGAGCTTCGGCCTCGGCCCGGTTGGCCTCAATCGCGGCGTCGTCCAGATCCACCTTGTTGCCCTCGCTGTCGGTGGTGGTGCGGTCAAAACTGACCAGATAGCAGTTGTAGTCAATGGTGTCCAGCGCATTGATGTGCTCATTATAATAGGACTGGATCTCATCCTCGCTGACATCGAAGGAGGTGCCCTTGTACTGAGCGTATTCCTGAGCGGTCTGATACTCGGTGTAGATGCGCTTGTACTCCTTCGCGTTCATGTACTTGCCATAGGCGCGCTGAAGGTAGTAGTCCTCGTCAATGCCGTAAACGGAGGCATAGGACCCGACATTGTTTACGGCGATCTCCACCTGATCCTGACCGTCCTGACTCAGCTCATAGCCGTCGGCCTGAGCCTCCTGATAGAGCACGCTGACATTGGCCAGCATCTTCAGGGCGGAATCCTTCAGCATCTGATCCCAGGTGTAGCCGTCATAGACCTCCTGCTCGTCCAGCGGCTTGCTGGTGTCGAGACCGTAGGTGGAGGCGTAGTTGGCATAGGTGGAGTAGCTGGAATAATAGTAGTAATCCACATCGACAGCAGTGTATTTCCTGTCGCCAATGGTAACGGCGGTCATGTTCTTCTGGATCACACCGCTGTCCCACACCAGCAGGGCGGCCACCAGAATGGCGGCGATGATGCCGATGATGGTATAAACAATGGTGTTGCGCCGGGACTTCCTGGCCTCGGCCTGCTCTCGCTTCTGCTTCTGGGACAGACCTGCGCCGAAATCGTTCTGGCGCTCTTTTTTGGTTCTGGATGCGCTCATGTTTTTGAATCATTCCTCTCGTTCCGGGTTTTCAGAGAAACCGGACCTTCATTGTGAAAAGCGACCGGAGCATCCAGTGAGTGATGCGTGACCGCAGTCGCTATCGGCCATTATACCCCAAGTGTCAAAATCTTGCAAGGGCTTACGGCTGTTTTTGCGCTCTTTCTTGGTGAAATAGCCGAAAAAAGAAAAAATCCCGAAGAAAGAAACTCCTTCGGGAACAAAGACAAACCCCGCCGTGGCCGTGTGACCCATAATGTGCCTGCATAAGTGCAGGTGGGCCGCCTCCGTTCGGTTTCTGTGCTTCAACTTCCAACCCGAGGGCCGGGAGGCCTGCGCTCCGCCAAACGAGTCTTCTGGCAGCCCATATAAGAATTGTAGGCCATAAAGGAGGCCATCACGCACCCGGCAGGGCGTCTTTTTCATGTAGTCAGGGAGGACGTCAGTTATTCGTCCTCGTCCTCCTCGTCGTCAAACAGCGTCTCCATAAACTGGTCATAAACCGCATTCAGGATGTTCTCGTCGTCGACAGATTCAAAGGGTGTCCTCTTCGCCGTTCTGGCCGGGCACACAGCGCAGGATGATCAGACCGTAGTCCTCGCTGTCCTCGTCTGACCTTCCTCCAGCGTGGGGAAGAACGCCATATACATCTCGTTTTTGTATTCAAGGGTGTCCAGATATTCCAGCTCGAATTCATTGCCCTCCTCGTCGGTCAGGGTAATGAAATCGGCGCCAAACTCTTCGTCCATCTCGGTGACCCACCTTTCCCGGACAATGTGAACAAAGTCCTGTCCGTTTGTTGTGTCCCTATTGTAGCGTGTTCCAATCAAAAATGCAATAGGGAAGTGGGCAGCAAATTCAGACTGCCCCCAGCCTCATGCTCCGAAGTCCTCCAGAAAACGCTGCAATTCCAGTTCATTGCTGACTTTTATGCCATCAAAAAGAAGTTTTCTGTCTGCCTCGGGAAGAGAATCCACGGGGATATCCGTTTCATAAAGTAACAGCGTGCCCTGATAGACACATACCACCCCCTGATGGGTGCGCAGAGTCATTCCTGCATCTTCCGGCGCAGCTGCCTGTTCGGCCACGCCTGCGTTCTGGATGGGTAGGTCAGCGGACGCGGCAATGTGGGTCCGGCTCAGCGTCCACCCGCCGCCCCAGAGTGCCAGCGCGGCGCACAGCAGCGCCGCCAGCAGTCCGGCGCGCAGTGGGTGCAGACTGTTTCGGTCTTTCATAGTTCTTCACCTGCCTACTTCAGTCTGCCCATTTTTTCGGCGGTTAAGCACACCTGTTTCTGTCTATTTGACAGGTATGTTATAATGATAAAATAAGCGTCAATATCACAATCGACCACTGCGGGCAGCGGCGCTTTCCGCCTTGCCCGGCGCAATCACCGGAGGTGGATCATTTGGCAAGAAATAACAAGACCAAACCGAAAAAAGAACGGCCGCAGGCCGTATTCGGTCGTGGGCGGCATCTTCAAATGGATCGGCATCGTACTGGGTACGATCCTGCTGGGGGCGGTGCTGACCGGCCTGTTCGCGCTGGGTCATGCGCGCACCTATATCCAGGATGTCATCATCCCCCAGGCGGAGGATGCTCAGGCTACGCTGAATACGCAGGCCTACAATCCGAGTCTTTCCAGCACGATCTATTCAGGGGATGGAACGGAACTCAAAACGCTCTATGCCCGGGAGAACCGTGTCTGGGTGACCTATGACGAGATCCCGAAGTATCTGATCGACGCCACAGTGGCGATCGAGGACAAGCGCTTCTGGGAGCACCACGGCGTGGACTGGAAGCGCACCGCAGGTGCGGTGGTCTATATGTTTACCGGCCGTGATGTGCAGGGCGGCTCCACGCTGACCCAGCAGCTCATCAAGAATATCTCGGATAACGACGACGTCACCGTCAAGCGCAAGGTGCTGGAGATCTTCTCTGCGCTGGAGTTTGAAAAGACCCACTCCAAGGAAGAGATCCTGGAGATGTACCTCAACTATATCTACCTTGGCCGCCAGTGCAACGGCGTCTATACTGCTGCGCACAAGTACTTCGACAAGGAAGCGAGTGAGCTGGATCTGGCCGAATGTGCCAGCCTGATCAGCATCACCAACAACCCCTCCATTTACGATCCGATCAACCACCGGGACAACAACATGAAGCGTGCGTCCACCGTGGTCATCCAGATGTATAAGCAGGATAAGATCAGCGAGGAGGAGGAGCTTGCGGCGCTGGCCGAGTTGGGCTATCAGCCCGACGGGACGACCGATGACGACGGCTACAAGAACTTCACTTACAATGCGGACTCTGCCACCATCAGCTTCACGCTGAGCAGCCAGCAGGACAATGCCACTGCGACCACAGAGGTCGATTCCTGGTATGTGGATGCCGTCATCAACAGCGTGCGCGATGACCTGATGGAAAAGCTGGGCATCAATAAGGATGCGGCAAACAATATGATCTTCAGCGGCGGCCTGTCCATTTATTCCTGCTTTGATGCAGATGCGCAGGCCAAGGTGGATGAGCTCTACAGCGATCCGGACGCGCTGGGCGGTGCGACCTCTCAGTCCGGCCAGAAGCTCCAGTCCTCCATTACGGTGGTGGACAACGAGACCGGCCGCGTTGTGGCGCTGTCCGGCGGCCTGGGCGAAAAGACCGTCAACCGCGGACTGGTGCGTGCGACTCAGAGCCTGCGGCCCCAGGATCTTCTATCAAGCCGATCTCTGTATACGCTCCGGCGATCGAGGAGGGACTGATCACCCCCTATTCCGCAGTGGATGACACCCCGTTCAAGATCGACAGCAATGGTAATCCGTGGCCGAAGAACTCCAGCAGAACATACAGCGGTCTGACCAGTGTTTATACCTCGGTGATCAAGTCCCTGAACACCAGTGCAGTCAAAACGCTGGATCTGCTGGGGCTTCAGAAGTCCTATGATTATATGGAGCAAAGGTTTGGCATTACCAGCCTGACCTCCTATTATGTGACCAGCACCGGAGAGGTCAAATCGGACATTGACTACGCGCCTCTGGCTCTGGGCGGTCTGACTTTCGGCGTCTCCACCATGGAGATGGCGGGCGCTTATTCCACTTTCCCCGGGACGGCGTGTTTATCAAGCCCCACCTCTACACCAAGGTGGTGGACTCCAGCGGCAATGTCATTCTGGAGAACGATGAGACCGGCACGCAGGCCATCAGCAGCCACACTGCCTACTATATGAATGAGCTGCTGACCGGCGTTGTGACGCAGGGCACCGGTGTCAAGGCTCAGATCCCCGGGATCACTGTGGCCGGTAAGACCGGTACGACGACCAACAACTGCGACCGCTGGTTCTGTGGCTACACCGGCAAGTACACTGCCGCCGCGTGGATCGGCTACGATCAGCAGGAGAAGCTGAATGTCTCCGGCAATGGCGCGCTGGATCTGTGGAAGCAGGTCATGAGCCGCCTGATGGAGGGGCAGGAGGATATGCCGCTGTCCCATGTGGATGCCAATACCGTGTCCGTGACTTACTGCACCAAGAGCGGCGATCTGGCCACCGGCGCCTGCTCCGCTGCGGGCTGCGCGGCCACCGGCAGCTTCCTTGAGGGGGACGCCCCCACCGATTACTGCTCCGTGCACACTACGGTCACCGTCTGCAAGGACGATCCCATTGGCGAGACCGGCAAATACCATCTGGCTGGCGAGTACTGCCCGGACGAGAGCAAGATGGAGATGTCCGTGCTGGACTTCAAGCGCAGCGATGCGGCAGCTTCTGTCACAGTGGGTGACAGCTATGATATGCTCTCCTGGCTGGCGGACGAGGGCAAGTGTACGCTCCACACGGCCGATTGGCATGCCAAGGCCGAGCTCAAGAAGCAGCAGACGCTGCACATTCCCTCCGGCTCCTACACCAAGTCTGTGGGCGATGCGGCCTTCTCTCTGGGGGCGACGGTCGTGGACGGCGCCGGTGATCCCGGCGGCGAGCTGAGCTATGTGTCCAGCAACCCGTCTGTGGCCACGGTGGACAACAACGGCGTTGTGACCATCGTTGGCCCCGGCACAGCGCAGGTCACTGTGACCGCCGCTGCGACGGAGTTCGCACAAAGCGTTTCGGAACTGTCACTGTGACGGTGGGCGGTTCCGGCGGTGATAACCCCGGCGCTCTGCCTCCCGATGGCGGAGACGAAGATTAACCGGAAAACACGCAGTTCCAATTTGGAACTGCGTGTTTTTTGCTATTCGGATTCCGTTTCCGGGGAAAAAACTGACTGCCGCTGCGGCGAGTACAGGGAACAGGATCAACCCCTTGAGTCCCCACAGCCGCAGTCCGAGAACGGCAGTCAGAAAGGAGATGGCGGTCGGGAGCTGAAGCTGCCGACCCACCAGTCTGGGCTCCAGCAGAGTCCGGGCCAGCCAGACAAAAAGCCACAGCAGTCCGAGTCCCAGTGCGGGAAGCCGTTCCCCCACCAGCAGACATACCAGCGCCCACGGCAGAAGGATCAGTCCGGAGCCGATCATGGGCAGGAGATCCACCAGTGCGATGAATACCGCCAGCAGGCACCAGTGCTCCACCCGCAGGGCGGCGAGCCCGACGGCCAGCTCCAGCGCGATGAGGGCGACCAGTTTGCTCTCCGCCCGGAGCCATAGCCCCAGCCGGGCGGCGGTGGTTCGCTGGATTTTACCCAGCCCGATCCGCCAGTCCTCCGGCAGAATACGCTCCAGCAGCCCATGCAGTTCCGGGTAGCCGATGGCGCAGAACAGAAAGAACAGCAGAAAGAGGCCGGTACTGCCCATTTTTTTCGGCAGAGCGGTCAGTGCCTCGCTGCTCCACAGCGCCAGACGCTGCAAAAGCTCTCCCGCCAGTGCATCCCCCTGTCCGGCCAGTTTATCCAGCATGGCGAAACAGACATCCTGCACGGAGGGCGGCAGGGCGGTGATGAGTCTGTAAAGCCAGTCTTCTCCGGCGGGGCGGGTCCCCAGCAGAGGGATCAATGTCCCGGCCAGCTGCTGGACACCGCGCAGACCGTAAAGAGCCCGCCCGCCAGCATGGCGATCAGCGGTACGAGCCCCAGCAGAAGAAAGGCCGGGGCGCTGATGACACGGGGGACGCCGCGCCGCTGAAGCCTCGTCATGGGCCGCTGGAGGCACCCGGCCAGAAAGAGCGCCAGCGCAAAAGAAAGAACCGTGGTGCGCAGAGCCGGAATCAGCACTGCCGCCGCGGCGCATACACCCAGCAGCAGCTTTCTGCGGGAAAAGCACATGGACAGGACTCCTTTTTGTCAGAACGACCAAATGCGACGGAAAATGAAGGATATAATCCGTCTTTTTTGAGCGTTGTACCCATTGAAAAGGGGAAATGGCTATGGTATGATATCGTTGCTGTACACAAATGACCGCCAGCGGCGGACACGGAGGTGAAAGTCTTGGCGAAGAAACCGAAATATTTCATTGTGGAGGCCGAAAAGCTGCCTGAAGTGTTTATCAAGGTGGTGGAGGCCAAGCGGATGCTTGAGCTGCGCGAGGTCAGCACGATCAATGAGGCGGCACAGCGGGTCGGCATCAGCCGCAGCGCGTTCTATAAATATAAAGATGCGGTCATGCCCTTCAACGACATGATGAGCGGGCACATTGTCACGTTTCAGTCCATTCTCCGGGATGAGCCGGGCGTGCTGTCTGCCATTTTGAATATATTTGCCGCTTCCGGGGCAAATATCCTGACCATCAATCAGTCCATCCCCGGCAATGGCTGTGCGGCGGTCACTGTGGGTGCGGAGACCTCCGGCCTGCAGGAGCCGCTGGATGAGCTGCTGCGCCAACTCAATGAGGTGGAAGGCGTCGTTCAATTTGAAGTTCTGGCCGGGTAAGTCCGGTCATCATAAACTAAGTTAGGAGCAGAGGTGTATTTATGGTTAATGTAGCAATTCTGGGCTTTGGTACCGTCGGTTCCGGCGTGGCCGAGGTGATCCATAAAAACGGCAGTCATATCTCGAGAAGGTTGCCAATCAGGTGGCCGTCAAGTATATTCTGGACATCCGTGACTTCCCGGACAGCGTTTTTGCCGACAAGATCATCCACGATTTCTCCATCATCGAGAATGACCCCGAGGTGGATGTGGTGGTGGAGACCATTGGCGGCGCCACCATTGCGCTGGATTATACCCGCCGCGCCCTGAACGCGGGCAAGAGCGTGGTCACCTCTAACAAGGAGCTGGTGGCCACCCACGGCTATGAGTTGCTTCAGCTGGCCAAGGAGCACGGCGTGAGCTATCTCTTCGAGGCCAGCGTGGGCGGCGGTATCCCGATCATCCGCCCCATCAGTCAGTGCCTCGCCGCCAATGAGCTCACTGAGATCGCGGGCATCCTCAACGGCACCACCAACTATATCCTCACCCGGATGATCCGCGCTGGCCTGCCCTTTGAGCACGCCCTGAAGGAGGCCCAGGACAACGGCTATGCCGAGCGGGATCCCTCTGCCGACATTGAGGGCCACGACGCCTGCCGGAAGACCTGCATCCTGGCCTCCCTGTCTTTTGGGCGGCATATTTACCCCCGGCAGGTGCCCACGGAGGGCATCACCCACATCACGCCTGTCCGACGTGGCTTTTGCCCGCAGCGGCAATATGAAGATCAAGCTGCTGGGCCGGGCCATCCGGGAGCCGGAGGGCAAGGTGTGCGCCTTTGTGGCCCCCCACCTGGTGCCCGACGAGTCCCCCCTGGCCAATGTGGAGGATGTGTTCAATGCCATCTCTGTAAAGGGCGATGCCATCGGCGATGTGATGTTCTACGGCCGCGGCGCGGGCAAGCTGCCCACCGCCTCCGCTGTGGTGGCCGATGTGATGGACGCCGCCAAGCACCTCAAGACCAAGAAATATATCAGCTGGGGACCTGAGGGCGGCCCCGACGCCGTCTACTCCATTGATGAGGTGAAAAACCGCTGGTATGTCCGCACCAAGGTCGACACTGACCGCTCTGGCCTGCGGGCGCACAGGCCCCTCAACCCAGGACGACAAGGCCTGCTCCGCCTTTATCACCGCCCCGAGGCTCTTTCCGAAAAGGAACTGCGCACCGCTGAACGGCACGGAGATCCTGGCCGCCTACCGGGTGCTCGATTAGTTATATGCGTGCCTGTTCGGAATGAGCAGCGCCGTGCGTGTTCCGCCACGCGAGATTCTCTAGTTTATTTGGAGGGAGAAGTCATATGGGACTGATCGTACAGAAATTCGGCGGCTCTTCCGTCGCCAATGCGGAGCGCATCCGCAATGTCGCCCGTATCATCACGGATACTTATAAGGCCGGCAACGACGTCGTCGTTGTGCTGTCGCACAGGGCGACACCACCGACGAGCTGATTGAAAAGGCCGCCGAGCTGAACCCCCAGGGCATCCAAGCGGGAGATGGATATGCTGCTGGCCACGGGGGAACAGATCTCCATTTCTCTGTGCGCCATGGCCATCGAGGCCATGGGCTACCCGGTGGTCTCGCTCACCGGCTGGCAGGTGGGCATGAATACCAACTCCACCTATAGCAACGCCCGCATCAAGCGGGTGGACGGTGAGCGCATTCGTTCCGAACTGGATAAAAAGCGCATCGTGATCGTTGGCGGGTTTCCAGGGCATCAATAAGTACGGTGATGTCACCACCCTGGGCCGCGGCGGCAGTGATACCAGTGCCGTGGCGCTGGCCGCCACGCTGGGGGCGGATCTGTGCCAGATCTACACCGATGTGGACGGCGTCTACACCGCCGACCCCCGCAGTGTGCAGGGGGCGCGGAAGCTGGAGGAGATCACCTTCGATGAGATGCTGGAGCTGGCCAGCCTGGGCGCCCAGGTCCTGCACAACCGCTCGGTGGAAATGGCCAAGCGTACAATGTCAATATGGAGGTCCTCTCCAGCTTCTCTGGAAAACCTGGTACAAAAGTCAAGGAGGTTGTCAAGACCATGGAAAAGACCCACGTTAGCGGTGTGGCAAAGGATAAGAATGTAGCCCGTCTGGCTTTGGTGGGCCTGGCGGATGAGCCGGGGATCGCCTTTAAGATCTTCTCCCTGCTGGCCAAGAAGAAGATCAATGTGGACATCATCCTTCAGTCCATCGGCCGCAACAGCAGCAAGGACATCAGCTTCACCGTCGCCAAGTCCGATCTGACTGCCGCTGAGGAGGTGCTGGAGAAGTATAAGGCTTCCATCGGCTTTGACTCCGTTCAGGTCAGCGACCAGATCGCCAAGATCTCCATCGTGGGCGCCGGTATGATCAATAACCCCGGTGTGGCCTCCGATATGTTCGGCGCACTCTACAACGCTGACATCAACATCAGCATGATCTCCACCAGCGAGATCAAGGTATCCGTCCTGGTGGACATCAAGGACGCCGACCGCGCGGTGCAGGTCGTCCACGACAAGTTCTTCAAGGAATTCGGCGAATAATTCTTCTGAATTGCAAGTGGCGCATCCGTGCGGATGCGCCATTGCGCGCACAGAAGCCCGGTACCGTTTTGAAAACGGTACCGGGCTTCTGTTGTCAGCTTATTGATCGTATTCAAATGAAATGGGCTTGGACTCCTCCAGCACGCGCAGATAGCGCCCGCACTCCAGTTGTGCAGCCTCCAGATTCAGATTGCGGTAGTTGCCGCACTCCTTGCGGTGAGCGCCGAACACCTCGCCGGTATGCTTCAGGATCTGATGGAGCACCAGCTCGATGGTCTCCAGTACCTGCTCCTTCGGCGTGTCATTGACCAGCAGGTAGAACCCGGTCTGGCATCCCATGGGGCCGAAGTAGAGCACGTTGGCTCCGATGGGGGAGGAGCGCACATAGGTGGCGAACAGATGCTCCACCGAGTGCATGGTCAGATTGTCCATGTAGTCACCGGCATTGGGCTTGCGGGTGCGCAGGTCATACGTTGTGACACTCCCTGTCTACCCGGGAGATATAGAGTCCCGGTTCCAGCTTGTCGTGATCGACGGTAAAGCTCTGGATCTTTTCAACAGCCATGACTCAGCCCTCCATAAGCGCCGCAAAACGGCGCACGATCCCGCAGGCCAGCACAGCGGCCTCACCGGCGAATGTTTCAAAGCTGGCGGGGGCGTGGCCGGAGGCGTCGTCGGAGATGGTGCGCAGAACGACGAAGGGCACCTTGTTGAGATAACACACCTGACCAATACTGGCGCCCTCCATCTCACCGGCGATGGCGCCAAAGTGCTCCACAATGAACTGCTTGCGTTCGGCGGTGTGCAGGAACATATCGCCGGAGGCAATGGTGCCGACGCGGTAATTGCAGCCGCTCTCCCTGACCGCCTGCTCCAGCGCCGCCGCCATCTTTGCGTCGGCGGGGAACTTCAGCACATCCACGCTGGGCACCTGTCCCAGCGGCAGGCCGAGGGCGGTGACATCCATGTCGTGCTGGACGACGTCCTTGGAAATGGCCACGTCCTTGATGCCAAGTTCGTCGCAGAGCGTTCCGGCCACACCGGTATTGATGACGGCATCTACCTTGTATTCCAGAAGCAGCGTCTGAGCGCAGACGGCGGCGGCCACCTTGCCCTCGCCACAGACCACGGCGACGACCTCGCGCCCGTCCAGCCGACCCTTTACAAATTCCATTCCGCTGATGGTGCGCGTTTCCTGCTCGGTCATGCACTGCTTCAGCGTGCTGACCTCTACCTGCATGGCTCCGATGATGCCCAGCATAGTTCGATCATCCTTTCTGATTGTCATTTTGAATGGGATTATTTTATCAGGTTTACGGGTCGGGTTCAAGCGTTTGACGGTGTTTGCGGGGGAGAGAAAAAATCAAAAAGTTTTGAGAAAAAAGAGGGTTTCCCGGCTGAAAAGCATAGTTTATTTATAGCAAGATCTGCAAGGGGGGATGGAAAGGACCCACAGAGAACGCACGGAGGCCAATGAGCGGCTGACACTATCGCCAGCGGCCTGTTTTTCTGCCCGGTCCCGTGGGCGGATGCGCGAGGAAGAACAGGAGGAATTGCGCACCTGTTTCCAACGGGATGTGGATCGCATCGTCCACTGCAAGGCTTTTCGGCGGCTCAAGCACAAGACGCAGGTCTTTCTGCGCCCGGAGGGCGAGCATTATCGCACCCGTATGACCCACACCCTGGAGGTGGATCGCATTGCCCGCACGATCGCCCGGGGGCTTCGCTTGAACGAGGATCTCGCAGAGGCCGCGGCGCTGGGACACGATCTCGGGCATACGCCGTTCGGCCACGCCGGAGAGCGCATCCTGAACGAGGTGGTGCCCGGCGGTTTCCGCCACAATGAGCAGTCGCTCCGGGTGGTGGATGTGCTGGAAAAGGACGGCGACGGGCTGAATCTTACTTATGAGGTGCGCCGGGGCATTCTCTGCCACACCGGGAGCGACCGGGCTGAGACGCTGGAGGGTCAGCTGCTCCACTATGCCGACCGCATTGCCTATATCAATGCGGACATCGACGACGCACTTCGGGGCGGCATCATCTATCCCATCGACATCCCGGTCTACTTAAAGCAGACGTTGGGCTATACCTATTCCCAGCGGATCAACACGCTGACCTGCGATGTGATCGCGGCCAGCGAGGGAAGGGTGAGATCTGCCAGACGCCGGAGATCGGCAGCGCCATGGAGGAGCTGCGCCAGTTCATGTTTGAGCACGTTTACCGTGACCCCAGAGCAAAGGGGGGAGGAGGGCAAGGCTCAGGACGTGCTGCTGCGCCTGTTCGAGTTCTACGATAAGCACCCGGATGATCTGCCCGACGAATTTCAGTATATCAGGGAAAAGGATGGCACGACCCGGGCGGTGGCGGATTATATCGCCGGTATGACGGACTCCTATGCCATGTCCAAGTATGGTGAGCTGTTCCTGCCTGCGGCGTGGACGGTAAAATAAGACAAAAACGGCATGTTTTTCCGAACGAATGGATAAACTGGAAAATGAGGTGAAAGGATGCCGATTCCGGAAAGTTTTCTGGAAGAACTGAATAGCAGAACAGACATTGTGGATCTGGTGTCCAGCTATGTGGCCCTGTCCAAGAAGGGAAATAAATACTGGGGCCTGTGCCCCTTCCACAGCGAAAAAGACTGCCTCCTTCTCTGTTTCGCCGGATCGGCAGATGTACTACTGTTTCGGCTGCCACAAGGGCGGCGGGGCCATCAATTTCGTTATGGAGGTAGAAGGACTGGGCTTTGTGGACGCGGTGGATGTGCTGGCCAAGCGGGCCGGACTCCAGATGCCGGAGACTGCCAGCGGAGATGGCAGCACCCGCAAAAAGCGGGAGCGGCTGCTGGCGCTCAACAGAGAGGCGGCGCGCTGGTTTCACGCCAACCTGTCAAAACCCGGTGCGGCAGACGGTGTGGCCTACTTTCAGAAGCGGGCACTTTCCAAACGCACCATTACCCGCTTTGGGCTCGGCTATGCCCCAGAGGGGTGGGACAATCTGATCCGGGCCATGGCGGAGAAAGGCTATGAGAAGGCGGATCTGATGGAGGCCGGATTGGCGGTCAAAAACAGCAATGGCCGCATCTACGACCGCTTCCGGAACCGGCTGATGTTCCCCATCATCGACGTGCGGGGCCATGTCATCGGCTTCGGCGGCCGGGTGCTGGACGACTCAAGCCCAAATACCTGAACTCCCCGGATACTTTGGTGTTCAATAAGAGTCGAAATCTGTTCGCGCTGAATATCGCGAAAAAGACCAAGCTGGGTAAGATTATCCTGACCGAGGGATATATGGACACCATCGCACTCCATCAGGCGGGCTTTGACTGCGCGGTGGCCTCTCTGGGTACATCGCTGACGGAGGACCACGTCAAGCTCATCAGCAACTACACGAAAGAGGTCATTATCTCCTACGACGGCGATCAGGCCGGCATCAATGCAGCCCAACGGGCCATCGGACTGCTGGAGAAGAGCGGGATCGACGTAAAGGTGCTCCGGGTCACCGGGGCGAAGGATCCGGATGAGTTTATCAAGACCTATGGCCCGGCGGCCTTCGGCCAGTTGCTGGAGGGGTCCACAAACCACAATGAGTACCAGCTCAATCAGATCAAGGCGAACTATGATCTGACGCAGGATGATCAGCGGGTGGACTATTTGAAAGAGGCCGCAGCCTTTGTGGCGCGGCTGGACAGCCCGGTGGAGAGGGAGGTCTACGGCACCCGCGCGGCGGAAGCGGCGGGGCTGACTCCGGCGGCTATGGCGGAAGAAGTCAAGCGGCTTCGTGCCCAGCGGCGGCGAAAAGTCAGGCGGCAGGAGGAGCGCAGGGCGTTGTCTCCTGCGCAGGAGTCTCAGCCTGCCGAGCGTTCGCTTCGCTATCAGAATGTGCCCTCCGCCCGGGCGGAAGAGGGCGTTATCCATCTGCTGATGCTGGATGGTGAAAATTTTCAATATGCGTCTGCGCTCCAGCCGGAGCACTTTTCGTCCCCGTGCTGGGGAAAGTGTTCGGACTGCTGCGGGATAAATGGGAGGGGACAGGCCTGCACGATGGCATCCTCTCCGCCAATCTGACGCCGGAGGAAATGTCTCTTCTGGCGCGAATACAGGAAAAGCCGGTGTCTGTTGCCAATGGGGGAGCGGGCAATGGCGGATTACATCACTGCAATTCGGCGGCAGCGCTCGGCAGATACCGACGATGCGCTGATGGCGTTTAGAAAAAGCAAATTGAGCAATGGAGGAACAACGGAATGAGCGACAAGAAAGAAACCGGAAAGGCCAAAAGCAGCAAGGAAGGACTGACCCGGTTCCCGGACGGTATGCCCCACAGCGACCGTCTCAATGAGATCCTGGAGAAGGCGAAAAAGAAAAAGGCGCTGACCAGCGCTGAAATGATGGAACTGGACGCGCTGGATCTGGATAACGAGCAGTCTGATCTGTTTTATGATATTGTGGCCAATCTCGGCATCGATCTGCTGACGGATGAGGACATGAACGCCGCTGCGGAGCCTACTGACGAGGCCATTGAGGAGATCCCCGAGGAGGAGATCGTCGATCCCAACACGCTGGTGGATTCCTTTGGCATTGATGACCCGGTGCGTATGTATCTGAAGGAGATCGGAAAGGTCAATCTGCTGACTCCGGACGAAGAGGTCAAGCTGGCCAAGGGCATCGCCGCCGGCAATGAGGCCCGCGCTCAGCTGGATGAGCTGGAGGCCGACGGCGAGGAGATCCCCGCCGAGGTGCGCAAGACACTGGAAAAGACGATCTCTGAGGGTGAGCGCTGCAAGCAGCGCCTGGCCGAGGCCAACCTTCGTCTGGTGGTCTCCATTGCCAAACGCTATGTGGGCCGCGGAATGCTGTTCCTCGATTTGATCCAGGAGGGCAATCTGGGCCTGATTAAGGCAGTCGAAAAGTTCGACTTCACCAAGGGCTTTAAATTTTCAACCTACGCGACATGGTGGATCCGTCAGGCGATCACGCGCGCCATCGCGGATCAGGCGCGCACGATTCGCATTCCTGTCCATATGGTGGAGACCATCAACAAGGTCATCCGTGTCTCCCGGCAGCTGCTGCAGGAGCTTGGTCACGATCCCACGCCCGAGGAGATCGCCAGGGAGATGAATATGCCTGTGGACAAGGTGCGCGAGATCCTGAAGATCGCGCAGGAGCCTGTCAGCCTTGAGACGCCCATTGGCGAGGAGGAGGACTCTCATCTCGGCGACTTCATCCCGGATGAGGATGCCTCTGAGCCCAGCGAGGCTGCGTCCTTTACGCTGCTGAAGGAGCAGCTGATGGACGTGCTGTCCACCCTGACCTCCCCGGGAGGAGAAAGTGCTGAAGCTGCGCTTTGGCATCGAGGACGGCCGCAGCCGCACGCTGGAAGAGGTGGGCAAGGAGTTCCATGTCACCCGCGAGCGTATCCGCCAGATCGAGGCTAAGGCGCTGCGTAAGCTGCGTCATCCCAGCCGCTCCAAGAAGCTGAAGGACTTCCTGAACTGAACGTTCACAAAATGCAGAACCGGCGTGTTCCTTTTGGAACACGCCGGTTTTCTCATTTTTCTTTCAGATCACTCAGCTTGATCACATCGGTACCGGAGATATACTTCTTTTTCAGTGATACCAGCGCCAGCATATGGGGTTTGGCAAGATGGACGGTCTGAGCGGCGGCAGAGCTCCAACGCTCCACCAGCAGGATCTGGTTTTCGTTGTCTACCGAACGGTAGTAGTCGTATTTCAGACAGCCGCTCTCCTGCGTACCCGCTCGGGCAGGCCGCTCTCGTCCACTTCCTGTAAGAACTTGTCCCGCTGCCCGGGCAGTGCGGTGTAGGTGACCAGAAGTGTCAAAGTGCTCATTCGTGTGTCTCCTCCTCGGCATTATGAAAGTCAATTTCATTGAAGCAGTGGCTCAGATAAATGATGTGAGACACTGCGATGACCACACTGCGCAGCATCCGGATTTCGATCGGGGCATCCGGCGCGATCTCCTTTGCTGTGGCAGAGAGGTCGAACACCTTCCGCAGTACCCGCTCAAACTCGCGGCAGAAGTAGTCGTATGCCTCCTCTACGGAGTAGTGCTGCTTCTGACAGTCCAACAGCTTGACCACATTTTCCATGGATAATACTTGCTTGGCTACGGAGATAAACAGCAGATGAGCGATCAGATCGGCGTTGTACTGCTTTTTGACCGGTCGAGGGGCATAACCTTTTTTGATGTAGTTGCTCACCATAGAACTGGTGATCTCAATACAGCTCAGCGGGTGCAGACACTCATTGATGTATTTGACGGTCTGTTCCAGATAGAGTCCCACGGTTGGGATCTCTCGATAGGTGGGCAGATGGAAATGCTCGATATTGGAATCCATGCGGCGATCCCTCCTTTGATGCTAATAGCATAGCACAGAAATTGAAAACTGTAAATCAGTTTTTAAAAAACTCTTGACAAGCTACAAAGGTATGCTATTATAATCTCGACAACGGTTTTTGAAAAACTTGTAACAGGATGCTTTGATATATGGAGGTAACGCTATGAATAACCATGCTGTAAAGATCGTAACGGATTCTTCGGCCAATCTGCTGGCTATGGACGGAGTGGAATTTGCCTCTGTGCCGCTGAAGGTAATTGTGGGAGAACGGGAATTTGCGGATGATGCCACTGTCGACATGGAAGAGCTGTATCGCCTGCTGGAAAAGCACCCGACGCATACCTGCACCTCCTGCCCCAGTGTGCATGACTGGCTGGAAGCCTTCGGAGAGGCGAAGGACGTGATCTGTATCACCCTTGCCAGCACGATGTCTGGCAGCTGCTCTACCGCACGGATCGCCAAGCGGGAATATGAAGCGCTGCACCACGGCCGCCATGTCTACTTGATCGACAGCTTGTCCATCGGTCCTGAGATGGCGTTGCTGGTGAGCGGGCTCGTGCGTTGCTGCTTGGCGGTATGAGTGCGTCTGCGGTCTATCGCGCACTGATCCGCTATCGCGCCCGTACCAAACTGGTATTCTCTCTGTCGGGACTGAAAAATTGCGCGGAGAATGGCCGGGTGGAGCACAAGTCCGCCCGGGGGATCGGCGTGATGGGTGTGGGTGCAGTGGGCTGTGCCAGTGAAAGGGGAGCCTGGACATTCAGGAAAAGTGCCGGGGAAAAAGCAGATCTGGGAGGGATTCTGCGCCAGATGAAGCGTCTGGGCTATGCAGGCGGCCGGATCCTTATCTCCCATTCAGGCAATGAAGCTGGTGCGCTGGAACTGATGCGCCATATCCGGGATGCTTTTGGCAGCGTGGATATTCAGGTAAACGAAAGCCGTGCTCTGTGCGGTTACTATGCCGAGCAGGGTTCTCTGCTGATAGGCATGGAGTGCTGATCCGACATTTATATAAATGAAAGGGACGATGCGTTAGCATCGTCCCTTTGGGTTATTTCTCTGTTTCACCCAGCTTGTTCAGGTCATAGGGAGTGGTCTGGTAAACGTAGTAGTTGAGCCAGTTGTTGTAGATCAGCTGACCTGCAGAGCGCCAGTTCACAACGGGGGGCTGTGTGGGATCGTCGTTGGGGAAGTAGTGCTCAGGCAGGTCAATGTCCAGCCCCTGTTTTTTTGTCACGCCAGTACTCGTTGGCCAGCGTGTCTGCATCATATTCCCCGTGACCGGTCAGGAAGAAACGTCGGTTGTCTTTGCTTTTACCGCAAATACTCCGGCCTCTGGAGATGTGGCCATCAGCTCCAGCTCCGGCACCTTCAGAATATCCGCTTCCCGCAACTCGATTTCCCGGGATTGCGGTACATAAAAGACGTCGTCCAACCCGCGGAAGAGGGGGATTGCTTTTAGTGCTTGACAAATCAAGAACAGCGCAGTATAATAAACAAGTTCGCTTCGAGCGGCAACAGCTTGGATCTGATCTTTGCAAACTTCGGTTTGCAAAGAAAAATGAAAAAAAAAGGTGTTGACAAACGAAACAGCTTGTGATAATATATATAAGCTGTCCGCGAGAGCGGCGAGCAAGAGCGTGTACCTTGTAAATTAAACAACGTGAAACAACACACAAAGCACCAGATAAGATTTTCTTAAACTTGGATGCATTCGAAACGAACGTAAACCAAGTCAATTCTTGATAGCTTAGACAAGCATCAATAATGATTAGATCGAGCTTTTCAAAAGTTCGTTTTAATACCATTTATTGAGAGTTTGATCCTGGCTCAGGATGAACGCTGGCGGCGTGCTTAACACATGCAAGTCGAACGGAACTCTTTTGATTGAGGCTTCGGCCAAATGATTCTGAGTTTAGTGGCGGACGGGTGAGTAACGCGTGAGTAACCTGCCTTGGAGTGGGGAATAACGGCTGGAAACGGTCGCTAATACCGCATAAAGCATTGAGATCGCATGGTTTTAATGCCAAAGATTTATCGCTCTGAGATGGACTCGCGTCTGATTAGCTAGTTGGTGAGGTAACGGCTCACCAAGGCGACGATCAGTAGCCGGACTGAGAGGTTGACCGGCCACATTGGGACTGAGACACGGCCCAGACTCCTACGGGAGGCAGCAGTGGGGAATATTGGGCAATGGGCGCAAGCCTGACCCAGCAACGCCGCGTGAAGGAAGAAGGCTTTCGGGTTGTAAACTTCTTTTATCAGGGACGATAATGACGGTACCTGATGAATAAGCTCCGGCTAACTACGTGCCAGCAGCCGCGGTAATACGTAGGTGGCGAGCGTTATCCGGATTTACTGGGTGTAAAGGGCGTGTAGGCGGGACTGCAAGTCAGGTGTGAAAACTATGGGCTCAACCCATGGCCTGCATTTGAAACTGTAGTTCTTGAGTGTCGGAGAGGCAATTGGAATTCCTAGTGTAGCGGTGAAATGCGTAGATATTAGGAAGAACACCAGTGGCGAAGGCGATTTGCTGGACACTAACTGACGCTGAGGCGCGAAAGCGTGGGGAGCAAACAGGATTAGATACCCTGGTAGTCCACGCCGTAAACGATGGATACTAGGTGTGGGGGTCTGACCCCCTCCGTGCCGCAGTTAACACAATAAGTATCCCACCTGGGGAGTACGATCGCAAGGTTGAAACTCAAAGGAATTGACGGGGGCCCGCACAAGCGGTGGAGTATGTGGTTTAATTCGAAGCAACGCGAAGAACCTTACCAGGTCTTGACATCCCGATGACCGGCGTAGAGATACGCCCTCTCTTCGGAGCATCGGTGACAGGTGGTGCATGGTTGTCGTCAGCTCGTGTCGTGAGATGTTGGGTTAAGTCCCGCAACGAGCGCAACCCTTGTTTCTAGTTGCTACGCAAGAGCACTCTAGAGAGACTGCCGTTGACAAAACGGAGGAAGGTGGGGACGACGTCAAATCATCATGCCCCTTATGACCTGGGCTACACACGTACTACAATGGCTGTAAACAGAGGGAAGCAATACCGCGATGTGGAGCAAATCCCTAAAAGCAGTCCCAGTTCGGATTGCAGGCTGCAACCCGCCTGCACGAAGTCGGAATCGCTAGTAATCGCGGATCAGCATGCCGCGGTGAATACGTTCCCGGGCCTTGTACACACCGCCCGTCACACCATGAGAGTCGGGAACACCCGAAGTCCGTAGCCTAACCGCAAGGGGGCGCGGCCGAAGGTGGGTTCGATAATTGGGGTGAAGTCGTAACAAGGTAGCCGTACGAGAACGTGCGGCTGGATCACCTCCTTTCTAAGGAGAATAGCCAGTCTGAAAAATGGTTGGATATGTCCTATGGTCAGGCTTATCGGTGGTGTGAATGACACGTTGTTTAATTTAGAGGGTACACACTCGCACCCATCGAAAGATGAGGATAAACGGGGGTATAGCTCAGCTGGGAGAGCGCCTGCCTTGCAAGCAGGAGGTCAGCGGTTCGATCCCGCTTATCTCCACCAATTTGATGGGCTCATAGCTCAGCCTGGTTAGAGCGTCCGCCTGATAAGCGGGAGGTCGGTGGTTCGAGTCCACTTGTGCCCACCAAACTAACCTGAACAGAGGTTGGATTTCAGTATCCAGCAGAAATGATGGATATTGAAATCTGATTTTTGGAGACGAAAGTCAGAGCGCTGCACCTTGAAAACTGAACAATGTGATTTGAAAGCAAATGTATTTTGCGAGCAAGCAACAGAGAGGTAAAAACATTTAATTTGTGGACAAACAGTCGAAAGACTGAATGGGTAAAACAAACTACAATGGTAACCGATTTGAGAGCCTGCATAATTCAAACACCTTACTGTAAAAGAAGAACTAGTATTCTAGGACACTTTTGCAAAAGGTCAAGCTAATAAGAGCGCAAGGGGAATGCCTTGGCACTAGGAGCCGAAGAAGGACGTGGCTAGCTGCGATAAGCCTCGGGGAGTCGCAAACAGACTTTGATCCGGGGATTTCCGAATGGGGAAACCCACTGGAGCAATACTCCAGTATCCTGCCTTGAATCAAATAGGGGTAGGAGGGGAACCGCCTGAACTGAAACATCTAAGTAGGGCGAGGAAGAGACATCAACAGAGATTCCGCTAGTAGTGGCGAGCGAACGCGGAAGAGGCCAAACCGATTGTAGCAATATGATCGGGGTTGCGGAGCGTCACAACGGTGAACTAAGTTAGTCGAATGGTATGGGAAGGCCATCCATAGAGGGTGAGAGACCCGTAGACGAAAGCTGATGTTCATTAGACGATTTCCAGAGTACCGCCGGACACGTGAAACCCGGTGGGAAACTGGGGGACCACCCTCCAAGCCTAAATACTACCTAGTGACCGATAGAGGAGCAGTACCGTGAGGGAAAGGTGAAAAGGACCCCGGGAGGGGAGTGAAATAGAACCTGAAACCTTGTGCTTACAAGCACAGAGAGCACGTTAAGGTGTGATCTGGTACTTTTTGTAGAACGGTCCGGCGAGTTATTGTATGTTGCAAGCTTAAGGTATTAAGTACCGGAGGCGAAGGGAAGCCGAGTGTGAATAGCGCGTTAAGTAGCATGCAATAGACCCGAAACCGGGTGACCTAGCCATGAGCAGGTTGAAGTGGAGGTAAAGCTCCATGGAGGACCGAACGCACGTTCGTTGCAATGACCGGCGATGACTTGTGGCTAGCGGTGAAATTCCAATCGAACTCGGAGATAGCTGGTTCTCCCCGAAATAGCTTTAGGGCTAGCGTTGTGTTAGATTACCGGAGGTAGAGCACTGAATGGGCTAGGGGGCGTATAGCTTACTGAACCCTATCAAACTCCGAATGCCGGATAATTGATGCACAGCAGTCAGACTGCGTGAGATAAGTTTCGTGGTCAAAAGGGAAACAGCCCAGACCGACAGCTAAGGTCCCAAATATATGCTAAGTGGAAAACGATGTGGGATTGCGAAAACAGCCAGGATGTTGGCTTAGAAGCAGCCATTCATTCAAAGAGTGCGTAATAGCTCACTGGTCGAGTGATCCTGCGCGGAAAATGTAACGGGGCTAAAGATATAACCGAAGCTTCGGATTGTCGAAAGACAGTGGTAGGGGAGCGTCGAATACGGGGTGAAGTCGTACCGGAAGGAACGGTGGACTGTATTCGAGTGAGAATGCCGGAATGAGTAGCGAGAATTATGTGGGAATCATAATGGCCGAAAATCTAAGGTTTCTTGGGGAAGGTTCGTCCGCCCAAGGTTAGTCGGGAGCTAAGGCGAGGCCGAGAGGCGTAGTCGATGCACATACGGTTGATATTCCGTAACCGCCAAAACTGTTAAGCATGATGACACTTGTGAATAGCTGAACCCGGGCGTTGGTTGCCCCGGGCGTAAGGGACCGAATTATAGTAGGGAAGTCGGCGATGTCATGAGGCGAGAAAAGGTGTGTGTATTGGTGAGGCGCCCGTACCGCAAACCGACACAGGTAGATGAGGAGAGAATCCTAAGGCCAACGGGAGAAGGGTTGTTAAGGAACTCGGCAAATTGACCCCGTAACTTCGGAATAAGGGGAGCCTGCGAGAGCAGGCCGCAGAGAATAAGCCCAAGCAACTGTTTACCAAAACATAGGTCTATGCTAAATCGAAAGATGACGTATATGGGCTGACGCCTGCCCGGTGCTGGAAGGTTAAGAGGAGGGCTTAAAGCGCAAGCGAAGGTCTGAATTGAAGCCCCAGTAAACGGCGGCCGTAACTATAACGGTCCTAAGGTAGCGAAATTCCTTGTCAGGTAAGTTCTGACCCGCACGAAAGGCGTAATGATTTGGGCACTGTCTCGACAGCCCGCCCGGCGAAATTGTAGTACCGGTGAAGATGCCGGTTACCCGCAACTAGACGGAAAGACCCCATGGAGCTTTACTGCAGCTTAATACTGGAAATCGGTAAATCATGTACAGGATAGGTGGGAGACTTGGAAGCCTGGGCGTCAGCTTAGGTGGAGTCACCCTTGGGATACCACCCTTGGATTGCTGGGTTTCTAACCTGCGGCCTTGAATCAGGTCGGGGGACACTGTTAGGTGGGCAGTTTGACTGGGGCGGTCGCCTCCGAAAGAGTAACAGAGGCGCTCAAAGGTTGGGCTCAGCACGGACGGAAATCGTGCAATGAGTGTAAACGCATAAACGAGCCTAACTGCGAGACTGACGGGTCGAGCAGTAACGAAAGTTGGAGTTAGTGATCCGGCGGTATGCAAATGGAAGTGCCGTCGCTCAACGGATAAAAGCTACCCTGGGGATAACAGGCTGATCTCCCCCAAGCGTCCACAGCGACGGGGAGGTTTGGCACCTCGATGTCGGCTCGTCACATCCTGGGGCTGTATTCGGTCCCAAGGGTTCGGCTGTTCGCCGATTAAAGTGGCACGCGAGCTGGGTTCAGAACGTCGTGAGACAGTTCGGTCCCTATCTGTTGCGGGCGTAAGAGATTTGAAGGGAGCTGTCCTTAGTACGAGAGGACCGGGATGGACGTACCTCTGGTGCACCTGTTGTCGTGCCAACGGCATAGCAGGGTAGCCATGTATGGACTGGATAAACGCTGAAAGCATCTAAGCGTGAAGCCACCCCTAAGATAAGATCTCTCATCCTTCGGGAGTAAGACTCCATGTAGACGACATGGTTGATAGGCTAGAGGTGGAAGTGTGGTAACACATGCAGCTGACTAGTACTAATAAGTCGAGGGCTTGACCTACGAATAGCAGGCTCTAGAAGTTTGTAAGCGGGATACGAGTGAGTAAAAGAACATTGTTCAGTTTTGAGGGTGCAGCAAAGCAAAAACCCTGAGTATGCACCATTAGCTCAGTTGGTAGAGCACCTGACTCTTAATCAGGGTGTCCCGGGTTCGAGTCCCTGATGGTGTACCAGACCTTTTATTGGTGCGCCGATAGAGGGTAAGAACATCTGAATGGCCCGTTGGTCAAGTGGTTAAGACAGAGGCCTCTCACGCCTTTAACATCGGTTCGAATCCGGTACGGGTCACCAAATGTTTCTTGACAAGAGGTAACAAGGGTGCTATAATACGAAGGTATTTTGACAGAGGGATCTGTTAAGATAGAAATAGTTGGTGTTGATTGCGGTGGGGGTACACCCGTTCCCATCCCGAACACGGCAGTTAAGCTCACCTGCGCCGACAATACTTGGCTGGCGACGGCCCGGGAAGATAGGTAATGCCAACACAATGAAGCGGTCTGAGAGTTTTCTCAGACCGTTTTTTTGATGTTTACAACAATATTTGAGCGTGGGTGACAGATATGCAGTATACCAAAGTGGAAGAGGCTCGCTTCGTTTCTCGAGAGAACCGCTTTGTGGCAACGGTCATCCTGAATCAGGAGCAAATCAGAGTGCACGTCAAGAATACAGGGCGGTGTCAGGAACTGCTCAGACCAAATGCAAGAGTTTTTTTAGCTGATTCTAAGAACCCGAAACGAAAATATCGTTATGATTTAATTGCCGTAGAAAAGGGCAATCTACTTATTAATATGGATTCACAGGCACCTAATCAGGCTTTTAACGAATTCCTGCGCAGTGGGGGACTGGTCGATGGTGTGTCGTTTGTAAAGCCGGAATATCAATATGGAGCATCCAGAATCGATTTCTATTTTGAGCGGGGAACGGAGCGTCATTTGGTTGAAATCAAAGGGTGTCACATTGGAGGAACATGGTATTTGCCGATTTCCTGATGCACCGACAGAACGCGGCACAAAGCACCTGCATGAGCTGATAAAAGCGACAGAAGAGGGGTATCATGCGTGGATCTGTTTTGTGGTGCAGATGCAGGGAATGCGCTGGCTGGAACCCAATGAGCGTACAGACCCTGCGTTTGCACAGGCGCTGCGGGACGCGGCTGATGCCGGCGTGCGTATATGCGCCTTTCAGTGCAACGTAGGTCCTGCGCATATGGAAATTACTTCCGAGATACCTGTGAGACTCTTTATGCAGTAAAATGCCGTTCAAACTGCACAATGGTTTTCGTGCAGGAGCTATGAAAACTGTTAAATGGCCAAAACTGCAATTTGTGCATTGACAAAATTCATTTTAGCGTTATACTGTAAGCATAACAGCAAGGGCGCTGCAAGATGATCCCCCATCTTGCAACGCCCGTTTTGTTTGCTGCAGCTTCAAAACAATGTTGGCACAATGGCGTGCGTTCCATCCGATCAATGGAATGTGCGCCATAAAACGTATTTGGAGGCTTTTGTTATGGATATGAGTGTTTGGTACCTGTTAGGTGCTGTTCTCGTTTTCTTCATGCAGGGCGGATTTGCCATGGTGGAGACCGGCTTTACCCGCGCTAAGAATGCCGGCAATATCCTGATGAAGAATCTGATGGATTTCTGTATTGGTACGATCGTTTTCGTTGGACTTGGCTACGGTATCATGAACAGCGAAAACTATTTCTTCGGTCTCATCGGTAAGCCTGAATACCAGATGTTCACCGATTTTGCAAATTTTGACTGGGCGAGTTTCTTCTTCCAGCTGGTGTTCTGTGCCACTGCCGCCACCATTGTGTCCGGCTCCATGGCTGAACGCACCAAGTTTGTTTCCTACTGCATCTATTCCGGCGTGATCTCCGCCATTGTCTATCCCATTGAAGCGGGCTGGGCATGGAACGGACAGGGCTGGCTGGCTCTGCTGGGCTTCCACGATTTTGCCGGTTCTGCCGTGATCCACATGGTCGGCGGTCTGACTGCTTTGATCGGCGCGATCTTCCTCGGGCCCCGTCTGGGTAAGTATTACATCGACAAGAACGGCAAGAAGCAGTCCCGCGCCATTCTGGGTCACCCGTTACCTTGGGTGCCCTTGGCTGCTTCATCCTCTGGTTCTGCTGGTACGGCTTCAACGGCGCTGCGGCGACGGATGCCGATCAGCTGGCCAAGATCCTGAGCACCACCACCATTGCTCCTGCTACCGCGACTGTTACCTGCATGCTGTTTACCTGGTTCAAAAATGGCAAGCCTGATGTTTCTATGTGCTTGAATGCATCATTGGCCGGCCTGGTCGCTATTACGGCTCCCTGCGATGTGGTTGACGGCATCGGCGCGTTCTTCATCGGTCTGGTCGCCGGTATTCTGGTCGATGTGGTCGTCGAGACGCTGGATCTGAAGCTTCACATCGATGATCCCGTGGGCGCTGTGGGTGTTCACTTTGCAAACGGCCTGTGGGGCACCATTGCTGTGGGCCTCTTCGATATTGAGAATGGCCTGTTCTACGGCGGCGGCTTCCGCCAGCTGGGTGTTCAGGCGCTGGGTGTTGTGACCATCTGTGCATATACTGCGGTCATGATGACCATTGCCTTTGCAATCATCAAGAAAACCGTCGGCCTGCGCTGCTCTACTGAGGAGGAGATCAGAGGCCTGGATGTGACTGAGCACGGCCTGCCCTCCGCCTATGCCGACTTCACCATTAACGATAATCTGCTGGGCCTGCCCGCTGATGAGCGCAGCGAGACCGGCGATATCCCGGAGGAGGCTGCGATCCCTGTGACCCATGTGGATCAGCCTGCTCCTGCCGGTGCAGATCTGGCACCTGCCAGCTATGGCAAGTATACCAAGATCACCATTGTGGCAAATGCCGGTCGTTTCGATGCCCTGAAGGCCGCCCTCTCCAAAATCGGCGTAGCCGGTATGACTGTGACTCAGGTTATGGGCTGCGGTACGCAGAAGGGCAAGACCGAGTATTACCGCGGCGCTCCCGTCATCATGACGCTGCTGCCGAAGGTGCAGGTAGACATCGTTGTCTCTACTGTCCCCGTGGAAAGGTGGTCGCCACCGCCAAGGAGGCTCTGTATACCGGCCACATCGGCGACGGCAAGATCTTCGTCTACAATGTTGAAAATGTCATCCGTGTCCGCACTGGCGCCCAGGGTATTGAGGCACTGGATAACGAGGTCTAAGTTCCCGGTTTCATTCGATTTCTTTTTCTCCTTTTTCCAAATACGGGAGGCCGCAGAGGACTGGTTCCTCTGCGGCCTCTCGCATTTTATGCAGTTCAGCCTATGGAAAACGTGCCGCCCTGTTGTCCGGTTCCGTTTCCGTACCAGTCACCGCCGACCCCGCTGGTGATCATCCAGAAGCATTCGCTGTCTGCGCCAAAGTTGTAACTGCCTTCGTATTGGGGCAGGCCGCCTTCCGAATGCATCTCAGCGGAGGTAATGGCGTACCACTCCTGCGTATCTGCATCCAGATAGGCGGGACTGCGTACCTCCATCGTGCGCACCTCACCTGACAGCGGTTCCAGAAAGTTTTCCAGGAAAAATGCGCTGGCCCCCTTAAAGCAGACATTTGGCACTCCAAGGTCATAGGCGCAGAGCAGGGTACTTTCGCCGGTGGCGTAGTCATAAACCCACTGTTCTACAATGGTATTGCCTGTTGACTGAGAGACAACACATTTCAGATGCATCTGATACCAATATCCGGCTTTCCAGTTATATGGCACAATGCAGTGGGCCCCGGTGCCCTCACCGCTGAAGTCCTCCGTTCGATCTGTGGCTTCTGGATAAACACGCTGGGCGCAGATCGTCGTCACCGAGCCGTCAGCATCGGTGCAGTATACATCCCAGAAGGACATGATACTGACCCGCGTGCCATCACCAAGGCTTTGAAAGCCGGCATATCCGCTGACGCCGCTGTATTCGGTGCGGACGGAGGTATATTGCCGTTTCAGATAAGAATAATCCATCTGCCAGTTGCCAAGACAGCAGTAGGTGCCGTCGGGAAGCAGATCGGCTTTAAAATCGACCACATATTCCGTATAGCGGGTGTCACCGGGAATGGAGAGCCAGCCCGCAATATAGGGAGCGCGATGCGTGCTCTGATTTTGGTAGGCGTTGATCTCGTCGGCAGTGGGCATTGCGAACACACTGCTCCAGTTCCGGCCATCGGGGCGATCCTCGTCCTGCTCAATGGGTGCAGATGCTTCACTGGATTCGACCGGAGGCTCCGGGGCGGGGAGGTCTCCGCTGTTTGTGGCGCTCTCCGCCTGGCTGGGGGCATCCACATCTGATACGATATCCGGTGTATCGCTTTCTCCGCTCAGAATGGGACTTTCAAAGGTGTTGTCACGCTCATTGGTCGGTGTGCTTTGGTTCCCACAGGAGGGGATCATGCAGAGCGACAACGTGGCCAGCCCAATCGGAAAAAGCCGTTTCCATAGTTGTTTCATAAATGACCTCCCGGTTCTTTTTTCTCATTTTAGCATATTTCGCACGACTTGCAAATGAGCGCTGCCTGTTGATTTGACAGGGGCGGTGCAATCGGGTAAGATAACGGAGAAAGGGAAGTGACCTTTGCGAAAATATCTGTATTTTTTGCCTCAGATGCCCGCCATCTTCAGACACGCTTGGAAAAGCTGGCAGATCAGGGGCTGGAGCTTGTGAGCACAGAGGGTCTGTTGTGCGGCCGCTTTGAGCGAATGGAACGAAGAGAGCTGCAATACGCCGTGGTTTCCTGCGGGAGAGCGCGGGAATTTCCGTTGGAGGAGATCCGGCACTGCGGCTGGGAACTGGTTGGCGGCTTCAATGGAATGGCAATTTTGAAAGGGCGCCCATGCGTGGACGCGGATCGGGAGACACTGAACGCAGTGCTGGAGCGGTCAGCCTGCCTGCACCCAGACCGTTGGACAACTCCGTTGATGGTGCTGCTATCCGTTGTATTTGCTATTTTATGTTCGGCGGAGCAAACTGGCTTGGACTGGGCCCTTGGTACGCCTCCTACCGCGCACTGGGTATGGCGGTATTTCGCTGGGTGGCGGCAGCATTGGCCGCGGCCAATCTGGTTACGCTGCGCAGTTATGCCTCTGCGTGGGTGCACGGATTGACACCGTGGGTCATTTTGCTGGGGAGCTGTTTCCGGTGCTGCTGATGTCCCAGCTGGATGAGAGCCGGAACCGCACTTACTTCATTGGCGTCCTGGCTATGCTTTTGCCCTGGCCTGCGGCCTGACATTCTGGCAGAAGGCCAGAGCGCTGGGACTTTCCCTCTCGGGGGTATGTCTTCTGGTGCTCTGCCTTGGTCTGTTGTTTCCGAATATCTCCCGGACAGAGGGGAACGGGAAGGCGCTGCGAAATGAGGTGTCTGGCCGCCCGGTGGTCACACTGTCCGACCTTTCGGATGACAGTGCGCTGACCGGCTCGAGTTATGCAGTGTCCGGCACATTTTTAGCCCGGCAGACGGAGTATTGGGAGATGTCTGATAGCGCAAGCGTGACCAGCCAGGTCACTCACTGTCTGACGCAGGGCATTGCACGACAGGTGCTGGAGCGCACCCTCAGCGGCGGTGCGTGGACCCAAACCGACTACGGCTGGCAGAGTCGGGAGGGAAAGATGATCCTGCTGGAGCAGGGGCGAACCATTGTTCAGATCTCCTGCGGCGCGGCTTTGACGGCGGAGCGAATTGACGTCATTCAGAATAAGCTGTCTAAAGAAAACCGCATTGGGTTCAGATACCCAATGCGGTTTTGTTTGTTATCGAAGCCGTCCGTACAGCTCTGTGATATGGCGCAGATGATCGGCCACATTCCGATTGAACGCCTCCCGGCGCACCCGCCAGCTCCAGTTTTGCCCGCCCATGGAACCGGGCAGATTCATCCGGGCGTCGCCGCCCAGTCCGAGCACATCCTGAAATGGTGCCATGGCCAGCTCACACACACTGCTCCAGGCACCGCAGATAACGCCCCAGCCATAACCTTCGTCATCGCGAAGGCGCAGATAATCCATGGCGTAGTGCCGCTGATCTTCGTTTGCAATGGAGAACAGCCACTCCACAAAAGGTGGGGGTGTCGTGCGTGCCGGTGTAGATCACTGCGCTGGGAACACAGCGGTGGGGCAGGAAGGAGGAGCCGCCGCTCAAGTCGTTGAAGGCGTCCGTCAGCACCCGCATACCGGGTAAACCGGAATTCTGAATGAACTCGATTGCCGAGGGGTGAGGTCGCCCAGATCCTCGGCAATGAATTTTGCTTCGGGTACCTGTGCCTGCACTGCATCCAGCCACTTCTGACCGGGGCCTGCGCGCCAGCAGCCCTCCTTGGCGCTCTTCGCCGTGCGGGGAATCTCCCAGTAGGAATCAAAGCCGCGAAAATGATCGATGCGGATCACGTCGTAAAGTCCATGGATTGGCGGATGCGCCTGCACCACCAGCTGTAACCGTCCTCGGCGTGGCGCGGCCAGTTATAAAGCGGATTGCCCCAGAACTGCCCTTCGTCGCTGAACAGATCCGGGGCACTCCGGCTACCAGCTTGGCATGGCAGTCCTGATCCACTTGAAAAAGCTCGGGATGGCACCAGACATCCACTGAGTTGTCAGAGACGTAGAAGGGAATGTCGCCGATGATACCCACGCCCTTTTCGTTGGCATACTGTTTCAGGGCGTGCCACTGCCGGAAAAACAGGTATTGCAGGAAGGTGTGGAACTCCACTTCTTCCGAAAGCTCCTTCCGCCAGTGTTCCAGTGCCGCAGGCTTTCGATGAATGAGATCCTTATCCGGCCAGTCATAAAGGGAGCGTGAAACTGCTCCTGACAGGCCATGAACAGCGCGTAGTCCGGCAGCCAGTCGCTGTGCCGGGCGGAGAATGCCGCCGCCTCGGAGGCCTGCTTTGGAGAGCGGCGCGCAAAGGCCTGGCGTAGCAGGGGGATACGGGTGCGATTCAAAAGTCATAGTCCACCCGATCCGGATGATCCTGTTTTGCGCCACCTAGTTCATCCTGAGTCAGCAGTCCCTCCCGGGCAAGCAGCTCCGGGTCAATGAGCCATGGATTGCCCGCGGCGGAGGAAGGCGACATATAGGGGGAGTTGCCTTCTCCGGTGGGAACAAAGGGGCAGGATCTGCCACCAGCTCTGGCCGGCGGCGTGCAGAAAATCGACAAAAGCCCGGGCTCCGTCGCCCATGGTGCCAATGCCATAGGGGGGAGGGCAGGCTGGTGATATGAAGCAGAATACCGCTGGAACGAGGAAACATGAGGAAACACCCTTTCTCTCTCGGTTTCATTGTTTTTCATTATAAAAGGCCGGAGACGGCCTGTCAAATGAAAGCATTCAAAAAGAGAGGCAGAGCCACCGCTCTGCCTCTCACTAGGCTGTCAAAAAGTTCTAACTGTGCTGTCTGCATACAAGAGCCTCGCAGAGTTCCGTCATCCGCAGATGACGGAAGGAGATGAGACAACGTTTTTCCGAGGACATGTGCCTCGGAAAAACACTTTTCAGGCCGCAAGTGTGCGAGCGAGGCGAGTGCGCGCAGCGGACTGCATTCCTTCTCTGAAATGCTTGCATTTTCAGAGAGAGCGTGTCGAGTTTCTCGACACGCTCAGGCAGAGCCACCGCTCTGCCTCTCACACTGTTTTTCTCGCGTGCGGAGCTCAGTCCTCGTCCAGCCAGCGGAAGGTGCTGAAACTGGCCATGATATAGGCCAGATCCTCCCGGGCCTCCTCTTCCGTGTCCACCGGGTAGAGGCCGAGATCCTCGCCGTTTTCCGGCACGGCCACAAAGCCGGTCTCCACCCCCTCAATGCGGATGCGGATCTCATCTCCGTAAGGTACGTCCTCTTCATTATATGCAGCGATCCATTTCGCCATAAAGATGCCTCCTCAGGCTGAAAAAATTCTCGTGCGATATGATAGCATTCAAAATTACAAGTGTCAAGATGCTATGGAAAAAAGTGTTGCATTCTGGGGAGGGCTGGTATAATAGTGCTATACCAAGCAAAGAGAGGCAGTGCTATGCACCATTCCGTCAACAAATCCTATTATGGCTGCTTTTATGGCTGGGCTCGATTTATGAGCACCGGCTTTGCCAGCGTGGATTGATCCGGACGGAATAATGAGCACCGCGGACTGCGGTGAAAAGGGATTGCTTTATGGGACTCATTGATTCTGTCAATGGGTCCCTTTTGCTTTAAAGTAATAAAGTATAAGGGAGTGTTTTGATATGGTCGTTATTATGAAGCCGGGCACGGAACAGGCTGATATCCGAAAGCTGGCTGCGAAGTTTGAAGCGAAAAATCTGAAAGTCGGCATCACCCAGGGCGTCGGCTGCACGATCCTCGGCCTTGTGGGCGATACGGTCGCACTGGACGAAGACGAGATCATGCTCAATGAGCATGTGGAGCGGGTCATGCGGGTGCAGGAGCCCTATAAGAAGGCCAACCGCAAGTTCCACCCGGAGGACACGGTTGTCGATGTGAACGGCATTAAAGTGGGCGGCGGCAATTTCGCCGTCATGGCCGGCCCCTGCTCGGTGGAGAGCGAGGCGCAGATTATCTCCATTGCCAGGACGTCAGCGCCAGCGGCGCGGCTCTGCTGCGCGGCGGCGCCTTCAAGCCCCGTACCAGCCCCTATTCCTTCCAGGGCCTCGGCGTGGACGGCCTGAAGCTGCTGTTGGAAGCCAAGGCGGAGACCGGTATGCCCATCGTCACTGAGCTGATGGGGCCCCAGTACTGCGACCTCTTTGAGGAAAAGGTGGATGTGGTGCAGATCGGCGCCCGGAACATGCAGAACTTTGACCTGCTGAAAGAGGTGGGCAGGATGTCCAAGCCCATCCTCCTCAAGCGGGGCCTGTCCAACACCTATGAGGAGTGGATCATGTCCGCCGAGTATATCATGGCTGAAGGCAACGAGAATGTCATCCTGTGCGAGCGGGGCATCCGCACCTTTGAGACCTACACCCGCAACACCCTGGATGTGTCCGCCATCCCCGCCATCAAACGCATGAGCCATCTGCCCATCGTTGTGGATCCAAGCCACTCCGGCGGCTACTCCTGGCTGGTGGAGCCGCTGACGCTGGCCGCCGTAGCGGCTGGTGCGGACGGCTTGATCATTGAGGTGCACAACGATCCTCCTCACGCCAAGTGCGATGGACAGCAGTCTTTGACTCCGGCCCAGTTCGATGCGCTGATGGGCAAGGTGAGCACCCTGACCGACATGATGGGCAAGACGATCGTAAAGTAAGAGGAGCGTGGGTTTTATGACCAAACTGAATATTCCTCTGCCCGGACGGGACTATGACATTCTAATCGAGCCGGGCCTGCTGGATCAGGTCGGCGCTCACTGCCGGACTGTCCTGCCCCGGGCGAAGAAGCTGGCGGTGGTGACGGATACCAATGTGGCCCCGCTCTATGCGGCACGGGCGGAAAAGAGTCTTGCAGCAGCCGGCTTTGCGGTCAGGATCATCACGATCCCGGCGGGCGAGACCTCCAAATCCATGCAGATGCTGGAGTTCCTCTATGATGAATTCATGGCCTTCGGCCTGACCCGCACCGACGCTGTGGTTGCACTGGGCGGAGGCGTCGTGGGCGATCTGGCGGGCTTTGTGGCCGCCACCCTCCTGCGGGGCGTGGACTTTGTCCAGATTCCCACCACACTTCTGGCTCAGGTGGACTCCTCGGTGGGCGGCAAGGTGGCTGTGGATCTGAAATCCGGCAAAAATCTGGCGGGCGCATTCTGGCAGCCCAAGCTGGTGCTGATGGATCCCGAGTGCCTGAATACCCTGTCCGACCGTATTTTCAACGATGGTATGGCTGAGGTGATCAAGTACGGCTGTATCCGCGACGCAGAGTTTTTCGATGAGCTGCTGAAATGCGGCGGTCGGAAGGCGTCATGGGCCGGATCGAATATGTGCTGGAGACCTGCTGCGCCATTAAGGCACAGGTCGTGCTTGCGGACGAGCGGGACACCGGCCTGCGTATGATCCTGAACTTCGGCCATACGCTGGGGCATGCCTATGAGCTGGCCTATCACTATGAGACCTACACCCACGGACAGGCAGTTGCCGTCGGTATGTGCCGGGCGGCGGAGCTGGGCGTCAAGCTGGGTGTCACCCCGGAGGAGATTCCCGGGCGTATTCTTCAGGCCGTAAAGCTCTACGATCTGCCCGATGCCATCGCCTGCTCCCGGGCAGACTATGAGACCGCTGTGGGTCTGGACAAGAAGGGCGCGGGCAACGCGATCACGCTGATCCTGCTGGACAAGCTGGGAGAGGCCAAGCCGGTGCGGATGGATAAGCAGAAGCTGCTGACCATGATCGAGGACGCCTATGGATGTTAAGATCACCCCGGCCGGACTGAGCGGTGCGATCACGCCGCCGCCCTCCAAAAGTCAGGCGCACCGGCTTATCATCGCCGCAGCGCTGGCAGAGGGGAGAGCCATCTCTCCAATGTGGCACTGTCTCAGGATATCATTGCCACAGTGAACTGCATGCGTGCGCTGGGGGCGCAGGCGGCGAAGGATGGCAGTCTGATCTGCGGCCTGGGGGCAGAAAGCAGCATTTTGACCATCTGCCCCAATTGGACTGCGGCGAGTCCGGCTCCACGCTCCGCTTTCTGATCCCGGTGGCGCTGGCTGTGGCCGGCGGCGGCGTGTTCAGCGGCCATGGCCGCCTGATGGAGCGCCCCCAGGGACCCTATGAAACGCTGTTTGCTGAGAAGAATATCCATTTCAGCCGGGAAAACGGCGTTCTGAGGGTAGAGGGCAGACTGACCAGCGGCACCTATGAACTGCCCGGCGACGTGTCCTCTCAGTTTATTACCGGCCTGATGTATGCCCTTCCGATGCTGGAAGGGGACTCCGAGATCCGATTGACCACCCGCTGGAATCCAGCGGCTATGTGGATATGACCATTGATGCGCTGAGCGCCTTCGGTGTGCGGATCAAGCCCATTGAGGGCGGCTGGCGCATCCCCGGCGGCCAGTGCGGCCGGGCGCGGGATGCGGCAGTGGAGAGCGACTACTCTCAGGCGGGTTTCTATTTTGCTGCCCGTCTGCTGGGATCTGATGTGGAGATTCTTGGGCTGAACCCCAATTCGGCCCAGGGCGACGCGGTCATTGTGCCCTATGCCGAGCAGTTGGCTCGGAGCGGCACGGTGACATTGGACGTGAGCCAGTGCCCCGATCTGGTGCCGCCGCTGGCGGTAATGGCCGCTCTGCGCCGGGGGAGACCACCCACATCGTTGGTGCCGCCCGTCTGCGGATCAAGGAGAGCGACCGGCTGGCCACCGTCACCGCCCAGCTGAACGCACTGGGTGCAAAGATTGAGGAACTGCCCGATGCACTGACGATCCACGGCGTTGATTCGCTCAATGGCGGCACGGTCTCCGGCTGTAACGATCACCGCATCGCCATGATGCTGGCCATCGCAGCCACCCGCGCGACTGGCGATGTGACGATCACCGGTGCGGAGTGCGTGGCGAAATCCTATCCGAATTTCTGGGAAGACTTTGCCGTTCTGGGCGGCAGAGTGGAAAGGCTGGACTGAATATGAATTATACGATTTTGGCGAGTCCCACGGCCCGGCCATTGGTGTGGTGCTGGAGGATGTGCCTGCCGGTGTAGAGCTGGATCTTGCGCAGATCGCCGCAGAAATGGCCCGCCGTGCACCCGGGAAAAGCCCCCTGTCCACCCCCCGGAAGGAGGCGGATCAGCCGGAGATCCTGTCCGGCCTGTTTGAAGGCAGAACCACCGGGACGCCGCTCTGTGCCATCATCCGCAACAGCGACCAGCATTCCAAGGACTACGCCGCTACCAAGGATCTGGCGCGTCCGGGTCACGCCGACTATACCGGCCATGTGCGCTATCGTGGCTGCAATGACTACCGCGGCGGCGGCCATTTTCCGGCCGCCTGACTGCACCCGCTGGTGTTTGCGGGCGCCGTGGCCAAGCAGGTGCTGGCCCGCCGGGGCATCTATGTGGGTGCCCATATCAGTCAGATCGAGTTTGTGGGGATGCTTCCTTTCTGGATGAGGAACGGCAGCTGACGCCGGAGCTCTTCCGGACGCTGGCGGCCAAAGAGTTCCCTGTGCTGAGTGATGCCGACGGCGCGCGGATGCAGAGCGCCATTCTGGCGGCCCGGGAACAGCAGGACAGCGTGGGCGGTGCGATTGAGTGCGCCATTCTCGGACTGGAGCCCGGTGTGGGGGCCCCTGATCTTGGCTGTAATGTGGAGGGTATTTTGGCGAAGCATATGTTTGCTGTCCCCGCCGTCAAGGGCATTGCCTTCGGTGCGGGCTTTGATTGTACTTCCATGCGGGGCAGCCAGTACAACGACCGTCCCTATATGGATGGAGATCAGGTCAAAACCCGTACTAATTTCAACGGCGGCGTCAATGGCGGTATTACCAACGGAATGCCTGTGGTGTTTGAGGTGGCTATGCGCCCCACGCCATCCATTGCCCGGCCGCAGGATACGGTCAATATGGCCGAGGGAAGGATGCGGTCATCGAGATCAAGGGCCGCCACGATCCCTGTGTCGTCCACCGGGCGGTACCGGTCATTGAGGCTGCCGCGGCACTGGCCGTATGTGAGCTTCTGGAAGGGAGGATCAGCCTGTGAGTGAATTGGATGTACTGCGCGGTGCCATTGACGAGGTGGACCGTCAGATCGTTGCCCTGTTTGAGCGCCGTATGGCGGTGACCCAGCAGGTGGGCGAGTACAAACAGGCCCACGATATCCCCTGTGCTGGATGCCCACCGGGAGCGACAGGTTATTGCCAATAAGCTGGACTGCCTGCAAAATCAGGATCTGCGCACGGATGTGACGCTGCTCTATGAGACGATCATGGGCATCAGCCGCCGCCAGCAGCGCCGCCTGGTACAGGAGGGCGCTGATGATCCGGCATACAGCCGCATTATGAACGATATTGCCGCCGCCCGCCAGCCGGTGGCGCATCCCAGCGTGGTCTATCAGGGAGAGCCGGGCGCTTACAGCGAAATGGCCTGCATGAACTTCTTTGGAGAGAACGTGCAGACTAAGGGTCTGAAGCAGTTCCGCGATGTATTTGCCGCCATCAAGAGCGGTGAGGCGGATTATGGCGTTCTGCCCATCGAGAACACCTCCACCGGTGCGATCCGCCAGATTTATGACCTGCTCACCGAGTATGACTGCTATATGGTGGGGAGACCACCGTGCGGGTGGCTCACTGCCTGATGGCGCTGCCCGGCGTCGAATTATCGGACATTCAGACCGTCTATTCCACGAGCAGGGTCTGTTCCAGTGCGAGAGCTTTCTCCACGAACACCCGGACTGGAAGCAGGTGCCCCAGGATGACACGGCAGGCAGCGCCATGATGGTGGCCAGGAGCGGCGACAAGACCAAGGCTGCAATTTGCAGCCGCCGCAGCGCGGACATCTATGGCCTGCACATTCTGGCAGAGAACATCAACAGCAACGCGGAGAATACCACCCGCTTTGTTGTGGTGTCGCCCAGGATGGAACTGCGTGAGGGCCGGGATAAGATCAGTACCTGCTTCCGCGTGCCCCATCAGAGCGGCTCTTTGCATGAGATTCTGACCATTTTGCGGTCCATGGCCTGAATATGGTGCGGCTGGAGTCCCGTCCGGTGCAGGGCCATAACTTTGAGTATATGTTCTTTCTGGAGTTTACCGGCGACCTTCTGAACCCGGAGATGCCCGCAGTTCTGCGGGAGCTGACTCAGTCCACCGACGGGTTCCGGGTGTTCGGCAACTTTGCGTCAATCTGGAGTAAGGGGAACAGAGATGAAAAATATTGTGCTCATTGGCATGATGGGCTGCGGCAAGACCACCTGTGCCAACCTGCTCCACGAGCGGCTGGGCAGCCCGGTCGTGGATACCGACGCGCTCATCGTGGAGCGGGAGGGGCGCTCTGTCAGCGATATCTTTGCGGCAGAAGGGGAGTCCTATTTCCGCGATCTGGAGACCGCTGTGGCCAAAGAGCTGTCCGAGCCTGAGAGTCTTATCATTGCCACCGGCGGCGGACTGCCTCTGCGGGAGGAAAATACCGCCGCGCTGCGTCAGGGCGGCATAGTGTTCTGGCTCAAGCGGGATCCGGCGTCCACCTTTGCCAGCGAGTCCATGGATGGGCGGCCTCTGGCGCAGGATGGGCAGGCTGCCTTTGTAAAGCGCTTCGAGCAGCGCGCCCCCATCTATGCGGCGGCGGCAGATCACATCATCGAGGATTTCTCCAGCTCGGAAAACACGGTGAATGCAATTTTAAATTGTCTGAACTGACGAAGAGAGCCTTGCATCGGTTGGATGCAAGGCTCTCTTTTTATCTTGAAATTCGATTATCTGTGCTCAACGTGCCAGATGTTGTCCGCATACTCCGCAATGGAGCGGTCCGCGGCAAAGATGCCGGAGCGGGCGATGTTGACGAGGGACATTTTGTTCCACGCCTTGCGATCCTGATAGGCCGCCGCGATTTGCTCCTGAGTGTGGCGGTAGCTCTCAAAGTCCGCCAGGAGCATATACTCGTCGGCAGGGCAGCCCTGGCCATAGAGCAGACGGTTTGTAATGTCGGGATAACTCTTGCCATCGCTGAAGCCCTGGCTGATGAGTCCCAGCACCTCCCGCAGGATGGGGTTGGCATTGTAATACTCGTAAGAATTGTAGCCCTGTGTTTTCAGACGCTCCACCTCGTTGGCTCTCAGACCAAAGATGAAGATGTTTTCGTCGCCCAGCTGCTCATGCATCTCCACATTGGCGCCGTCCATGGTGCCGATGGTGATGGCGCCGTTCATCATGAACTTCATATTGCCGGTGCCGGAGGCCTCCTTACCGGCGGTAGAGATCTGTTCGGAGATCTCGGAGGCGGGCATCAGCTTTTCCGCCAGAGAGACGCGGTAGTTCTCGAGGAAGAAAACCTGCAATTTGCCCTGACAGACAGGGTCATTGTTGATCTGATAGGACACGGAGTTGATGAGCTCGATGATCCGCTTGGCTACGGCATAGCCGGGAGCGGCCTTTGCGCCGAAGAAGAACACGCGGGGGATAAAGTTCTGGTCCGGATTTTTCTTCAGGTCAAGATAGAGGTGCAGAATATTCAGCACATTCAGCAGCTGACGCTTGTACTCGTGCAGACGCTTGACCTGCACATCAAAGATGGCATCCGTGTTGACGGTGATGCCATATTCTTTTTTTGACATACTGGGCAAACTTCTCTTTGTTGCGGCGCTTGATCTGAGCCAGGCGGCGCAGAACGGTCTCATCGTCGGCAAAGGCCTCCAGCTTCTTGAGTTCGTCAGGTTTGATGAGGTATTCGTCGCCGATGCAGTCGCAGATCAGTTTGTGCAGCTCCGGGTTGGCCTCGGCCAGCCAGCGCCGGTGATCCACGCCGTTGGTGACATTCTGGAATTTCTCCGGCGTGCGCAGCCATGCAGAGTGGAACACGTCCTTGCGCAGAATATCAGAGTGGAGTGCGGAAACGCCGTTGACCGCGAAGCAGGCGCACACGCACAGGTTGGCCATGCGCACCTCGCCGCCCCAGATGACGGCCATCTCCTGAAGTTTGTTCTCGTCGCCATGGAAGAACTCCCGCAGCTCGGCCAGATAGCGGTCATTGATCTCACACAGGATCATCCAGATGCGGGGCAGCAGCTCCTGCACCAGATCCTGGGGCCAGCGCTCCAGTGCCTCGGCCAGAACGGTGTGGTTGGTGTATGCCACGGTGTGGGTGGTGATATACCAGGCGTCGTCCCAGCTCATGCCCTGCTCATCCAGCAGCAGGCGCATCATCTCGGGGATGACCAGCGTGGGATGGGTGTCGTTGATCTGGATGACGTGCTTTTCGTGGAAGTTATACAGGGTGCCGTAGTGGGCCAGATGCTTGCGGAAAATGGACTGAATGGTGGCGGAGACGAAGAAATACTGCTGCTTCAGCCGCAGACTCTTGCCTTCGCGGTGATTGTCAGCGGGGTAGAGCACCTTGGAGATGACCTCAGCCATGGCCTGAGACTCTACGGCGCGCAGATACTCGCCGGTGGAGTAGTAGTTCATGTCCACGGGAGCAGTGCTCTTGGCCTCCCACAGGCGCAGGTTGTTTACGAAGTCGGTCTTATAACCGGCGATCTTCATATCATTTGGGACAGCCAGCACGGAGGTGAAGCCGCTCTGATCCACGATGCAGCGGCCATATTCCCAGTGGGTGTCCACCTTGCCGCCGAAGCGGACGGTCTCGGCCTCGGCGGGGGTGGGGCTGGAGCCAGGCATCCCCCAGCTCTTTCCAGGTATCGGCCAGCTCGACCTGCTGGCCGTCAATGATCTTCTGCTTGAAGATCCCCAGCTCATAACAGATGGAGTACCCAGCGGCGGGGATCTCCAGCGTGGTCATGGAATCCAGATAGCAGGCAGCCAGCCGCCCCAGACCGCCGTTGCCCAGACCGGCGTCCGGTTCCAGCTCGAAGAGGTCAGCAGCCTTGAAGCCCAGCTCGTCGATGGCCTCCTTCAGCTGGGGCAGCACCCCGAGGTTGAACGCGTTCTTTTCAAGGGAGCGTCCCATCAGGAACTCCAAAGAGAGATAGTGCACTTCGCGCACATCGTTTTTCGCGTTGCGGGCGCGGGTGGCCACGCCGAGCTCAGACATGATGTCACGAATGACCTTGGCGCAGGCCTGAAACATCTGCTGCTCACTGGCATCGCTCACATCCCGGCCAAAGCTGCGGCGCAGCTTTTCGGTGATGAGCTCTTTGAAATCGTCCTTTGTATAAGTCATAGGGAACCCCTCCATAAAACGGCAAAATAGGGAAAAATGCAACAAAAAAACTATATCAAAGAATGGATAAAATGTCAAGAAACCCTTGAAATAGCAGGCTTTTTGGGGCGAGCTTTTGAACTGAAATGGCGCGCATTTCCAACTCTCATGCCCCAGTGTAGCCATATCCCGGACATTTTAGTCGATTACAAAATTTTTAGGGCCTTTCATTCTTATTTTAAGCCCGGCTCATAAAAACGGTGCACAGAAGAAATCGGGGGTCGGTGCAGCGCACAGACCCCCAGTGTATGAGTTTATAAAGGTGTTTATTCAAGCCCGGTGATGGTGCGGTATACGTCCACATACTCCTGCGCGGAACGATCCCAGCTGAAATCGGCCTCCATGTCCCGGGTGACCAGTTGATCCCAGGCCTTCTTGTCATCATAGTAGACACCAACGGCGCGGTACAGTGCGCCCAGCATATCGCCGGCGTCCACACTGCCGAAGGTAAAGCCCAGACCGGTGTTTTCCTCTGGATTGTAGGCGGGTACGCTGTCCAGCAGACCGCCGGTCATGCGCACCACGGGAACGGTGCCGTAGCGCATGGCGATCATCTGGCTCAGGCCGCAGGGCTCGGAGATGGAGGGCATCAGGAAGAGGTCTGCACCGGCATAGATGGCGTCAGAGAGCGCGCCGTCATAGAGAATGTTGGCGCTGACCCGGCCGGGATACTCGTTCTGTGCATTGCGGAAGAACTGCTCATAGCCCCACTCGCCGGTGCCCAGCAGAACAAACTGCACCTCCATATCCATGATGCCCCGGAAAGCCTGGCAGACCAGCTCAAAGCCCTTGTGCCCCACGAGCCGGGAGATACAGGCGATAATAGGCACATTGGGATCCACCTTCAGCCCAAGTCGCTCCTGAAGTGCGGCCTTGCATTTGGCCTTGCCCTTGTGATTCCGACTGGTGAATCTGGCGGCCAGATCTTTGCGGGTGGATGGATCATTGGCCTTCATGTCAATGCCGTTCAGAATGCCGCGCAGCTTGCCCCGGTTGGCGGCAATGACGCCCTCCAGTCCGTGGGCATAGAAGGGATACTGGAGCTCCTGGGCATAGGTGGGGGAGACCGTGGTCACATAGTCGGCGGCATTGACCGCGCCCTTGACCAGAGAAATGTCGTCGTAGAATTTGAGCATATTCTCATTGAAATAGCTCTCATCCAGCCCAAACAGATCTTCCAGCAGATCCCGGCCATAGCGGCCCTGATACTCGATGTTGTGAATGGTGAACACGCTCTTGGTGCGGGACAGGGTGTTCTGACGGTAGCGCTCCTCCAGAAGATAAATGGGCACCAGGGCGGTCTGCCAGTCGTTGCAGTGGATGATGTCCGGTTTGAAGTCGATCTGCCCCGGAGTCTCGATAACGGCACGGGAGAAGTAGGCAAAGCGCTCCGCATCATCAAAGTGGCCGTAGATACCCTGACGCTTGAAATAGCTTTCATTGTCCACAAAATAGTATGTCACGCCGTTGCGTTCCAGCTGGAACAGGCCGCAGTAGATGCTGCGCCAGGCGAGACGGACATAGTAATATTTCACAAAGGTCATCTGGCTGCGCCAGTCCTCCCCGATCTGCTCATAGAGAGGAGGATGACGCGCACATCATGGCCCAGCTCTGCCAGAGCAGGGGGCAGGAACCGGCCACATCGGCCAGACCACCGGTTTTGATGAAGGGGGCCACCTCGGGGAGGCAAACAGAATTTTCATAGGCTTTGTGTCCTTTCCTTCTGCGCAGCCCAGGACCTGCGCAGACAGATCCCCGGGCGGGGAGAGATAGGGTCAGATGATGCTGCCCTTGTCAATGGCCAGCGGATAGCTGGCATGACCGGTCAGCGTGCGGTGGGCCTTAATGGTCACGTCCTTGTCCGCAATGACATGGCGGATCTGCGCACCCTCTTCGATCACCGTGTCCTGCATGAGCACACAGTTCTTGATTACTGCATTTTTGCCGACGTGGACGCCGCGGAAGATCACGCAGTCCTCTACTGTGCCCTCGATGATGCAGCCGTCGGCCACCAGAGAGTGGACGCACTTGGAGTCGGGGGAGTAGTAAGTGGAGGGATCGCTGCGGTCTTTGGTGCGGATGGGGTGATCGGGGGTTGAAGATATCGGCGGCCACATCCTCCTGCAGAAGATCCATGCTGCGATTGTAATAGGAGGCCACCGTGGTCAGCCGGGCCACATAACCGTCATAGATGTAGGACTGAATCTTCAGTTTGTCCTTCATGCCCAGCAGAACAGCCGTAGTGAAGGAATAGAGATTGTGAGAGGCGCAGTAATCCAGCAGCTCCAGCAGCTTCTTGGTGGAGAGAATGTACACCTTCAGCGACTCGTAGCCCTCGGGGGGAGTGGGGGCTGTCCAGCACATCCACGATGCGGCCGGTGTCATTGATCTTGAAGTAGGTGGACAGCTTGGGATCGCCGGAGAGGTTTGTGGTGCAGACCGCGGTAATGTCCGCGCCGCTTTCCAGATGGGACTGGAACACGGCCTCCAGGTCGATGTTGCAGGCCACATCTCCGTCCGTCATGACTACATAATCCTGCTTGATGTCCTCTACATAGCTGTAAACGCCATAAAGCGCTTCCATCTTACCGCGGAAGTTGCGCGCCTGGTTCGTAAGGGGGCAGCACTCTCAGACCGCCGCGCTTACGGGCCAGATCCCAGTCCTTACCGCTGCCCAGATGATCCAGCAGCGACTGGCACTTCTCCTGCATGACCACGCCGATGTCTACAATGCCGGCGTTGACCATGTTGGAGAGCATGAAATCGATGATGCGGTAGCGGCCGCCGAAGGGGATAGAGGCGACGGTGCGGTGACTGGTCAGCTGACGCAGATGGGGATTATCACGATAGGCGAACAGAATGCCGTGCAGCTGAGTGGTCATTCCTCGTCACCACCTTTCGGAGATTCGGTGCACATGGCACCGTAAGGGATCTCGACGCCGGGCTTCAGCTCGACGCCCTCGGCGACCACGACCACGCCGCGGCTGCCGTCCTTGGTGGGCACGCCCACCTGAGCGGCTACGCCGACGACCGCGTTTTCAGCCACAATGGCGTGATCGACGACCGCACCGGCCTTGATGACCGTGTTGGGCATAATGACAGAGTCCTTGACAGTAGCGCCCTTTTCCACGGTGACGGAGTGGAACAGCACAGAGTGTTCCACATCGCCATAGATCTTGCAGCCGTCAGTGACCAGCGAATCGGAGACGATGGCGCTGGCTCCGGTCATGCGGAGGCCGGATCGGGTTGCGGGCAAAGATCTGCCATTCCTTGTCATAGACATTGATGCCGTTGGGGTTGTTGACGTCCAGCATATCCATATTGGCGTCCCACAGGGAGTCGATGGTGCCCACGTCCTTCCAGTAGCCCTTGAAGCGGTAGGCAGTCATCTTTTCGCCGTTGGCCAGCATGGCGGGAATAATGTTCTTACCGAAGTCGTTGGAGGACTCTGGGTCGTTCTCGTCATCGATCAGATACTGGCGCAGCTTGGACCAGGTGAAGATGTAAATGCCCATGGAGGCCAGGTTGCTCTTGGGATGAGCGGGCTTCTCCTCGAATTCGTAGATGGTGTCGTTTTCATCCACGTTCATGATGCCGAAGCGGGTGGCCTCCTCCATGGTGACCTCCAGAACGGAGATGGTGGCGGTGGCCTTTTGGGCCTTGTGGTGGGCCAGCATCTGAGCGTAGTCCATCTTATAAATGTGGTCGCCGGACAGGATCAGTACATATTCGGGATCATATTCGTCAATGAAGTTGATATTCTGATAGATGGCGTTGGCCGTGCCCTTGAACCAGGTGCCCACATCGCCCTTCTCCACATAGGGGGGCAGAACATGCAGACCGCCGTCGGAACGGTCCAGATCCCAGGGCTGGCCGTTGCCCAGATAGGAGTTCAGTTCAGGGGCTGATACTGGGTCAGCACGCCGACCGTGTCAATGCCGGAGTTGACGCAGTTGGACAGGGGAAAGTCGATGATGCGGTACTTCCCGCCGAAGGGGACGGCGGGCTTGGCCACATGGCTGGTCAGAGCGTACAGGCGCGATCCCTGTCCGCCGGCCAGCAGCATGGCAACCATTTCCTTTTCATATTGAAAAATCACCTCTCGCACATTTTATGCAGAAACGGGGACGGGCTCTCTCAGGCCGGTCATCCGTGTTTTGCCGGTTTTTCTTGGCAGCGGGGCGCTTGCCCTTTGCGGGCGAATCAGCTTTTTTCTTGCGTACCGGATTCTTGCGGCTGCACCGCAGGATCACGCCGCCTCAGCGGGGGGCAGATCCACCTGCAACGACTGGTCAAAGCCGTGGCAGGGGATCGGTTTGGTCTTGAGGGGAGCATGATCGCCCCGTCCCTGCCCGCCAAAGTCCTCGTCGTCGGAGTTCAGCAGAGTCTCATAGGTGCCCGCCGTGGGAACGCCGATGCAGTAGCCCTTTCGGTCAATGGGGAGAAGTTTACCGCAATGAGCAGCGTGTTCTTCTTGCGATCCCTGCGCAGGTAGATCAGTGTGTTGCCGGTGGCGTCGTCCGGTTCCACCCATTGGAAGCCATCCCAGCTGTCATCCAGTTCCCACAGCTCGCTGCGGGAGAGATACAGGGCGTTCAGCGCCTTGAAGTAGGCCTGATGTTTCCGGTGCTCCGGGTACTCCATCAGGTGCCAGTCCAGCGAGTATTCGTAGTGCCACTCGTTGAACTGCCCGATCTCAGTGCCCATGATGTTGAGCTTTTTTGCCGGGCATGGTCATCATGTAGACGTAGAAGGCGCGGACGCCGGCGAATTTGGCCTCATTGTCGCCGGGCATTTTGCCCAGCATGCTGCCCTTCATGTGTACCACTTCGTCGTGGCTGATGGGCAGAATGAAGTTTTCGCTAAAGGCGTAGACCAGCGGGAAGGTCAGATCTCTGTGGTTGAACTGACGGAAGTAGGGATCCATCTTCTGATAGTGGAGCGCGTCGTTCATCCAGCCCATGTTCCACTTGAAATTGAAGCCCAGCGCAGTGTCGCTCTGCTCCAGCGGGCCGGTGACGTGCTCCCAGGAGGTGGACTCCTCGGCGACCATCAGCACATCCGGGTGCCATTTGAATACCAGACTATTGAGCTGGCGCAGGAAGGCAACGGCCTCCAGATTTTCATGCCCGCCGTACTGGTTGGGGATCCAGTTTCCGGCGGTGCGGCCGTAGTCCAGATAGAGCATGGAGGCCACGGCATCCACCCGCAGGCCGTCAATGTGGTATTCATTGAGCCAGTACATGGCGGAGGAGAACAGAAAGCTCTTCACTTCATTGCGCCCGTAGTCAAAACCCGGGTGCCCCCACTCCTGATGCTCGCCCTTGCGCATATCGGCGTACTCATAGCAGGGCGTGCCGTCAAATTCATAGAGGCCAAAGGCGTCCTTCGGAAAATGGGAGGGCACCCAGTCCAGAATTACGCCGACGCCCGCCTGATGAAGCTGGTCCACCAGATACATGAAGTCGTGGGTGTACCGTAGCGGCTGGTGGGCGCGTAGTACCCGGTCACCTGATAGCCCCAGGACATATCCAATGGATATTCTGTGACGGGCAGGAATTCCACATGGGTGTAGCCCATTTCCTTCACATAGGGCACCAGATATTCCGCGGTGTCCCGATAGGAGAGAAACTCGTTGTCCGCCGTCCGCCGCCAGGAGCCGAGATGCACCTCGTAGATGTTCAGCGGCTTGTGGTAGAGCGGCTTTTTGCGCCGCTGCTCCAGCCAGTTGGCGTCGCCCCACGCATAGCCGGAGATGTCATAGATCTTCGACGCGGTGTTCGGCCGGGTCTCGGCGTGAAAGGCGTAGGGGTCGGCCTTGGCCAGCAGGCGGCCGTCCTTAGTGTGGATCGCATATTTGTAGATGTCATACCGCTGCATTCCCGGCTGAAAAACTTCCCAGATGCCGCCCTCAATGTGCTGCATCGGGCAGCTTTCCGGGTCCCAGTCGTTGAAGTTGCCCATCAGACTGACGGACACAGCGTTGGGAGCCCAGACCCGGAAGGGATAGCCGTCCTGACCATTTACCTGGTCGGGATGTGCGCCCAGAAAAGTATAGGCATCATCGGAGCAGCCACCCAAAAACGGGCGACTCTTGCATCGGATGCGCTCTGTTTTTTGCAGTCATGGATGATTACCTCCGTCTCCGCACGGGCTCGTTCGGCCCCTTTCTCTAGGGAAAAGAGAATGAATATTTCTTGTGCAAATTATATAACTGTAAAAATTATAAGTCAAGTAAAATTGGATGAAGTGTAAAAGCGTATTTTGCCAAAACTGAACAAAGAAAGTCGCAATATGGCAAAGAATTGAAGAAAAAATTGTGGCATTCCGGCGGGGAAGTGCACATAAATTTAACACAAGCGGAGGGAGTGTGAAAAATGAGAATTTTGTGCTGCGAAAAAAGTGTGGACGGCGGTAGGATGCCTGCTCCTGGCCGCCGGAATGTTCTGGGCGGTGAACAGTCCGGCAGCGGTGGGAGCAGCTGCCGCGACGCGCCAGCTGCCCATTTACTGCGTCCAGCCAGCGGAGGGGGGAGAAGAACATATCCATCTCCTTTGATGCGGCGTGGGGCGCGGATGACACGGATCGGCTCATTGAGATCCTGGGCAAATATAACGTAAAGGCGACCTTCTTCCTGGTGGGCCAGTGGGTGGATACTTACCCGGAGGAGGTCAGGAAGCTGGCAGAAGCGGGACATGAGGTGATGAATCACTCGGATACCCACCCCTATTTCACCAAATGTTCCACAGAGAGTATTCTCAAGGAGATCGAGACCTGCAACGATAAGATCGAAGCCCTCACCGGCGTGCGCCCTACGCTGATCCGGTGCCCCTACGGCGACTACGACGATCATGTCATCAATGCGGTGCGCTCACTGGGCATGGAGCCCATCCAGTGGTCCATCGACAGTCTGGACTGGAAGGAAAGTTCAACTGCCGCCAGTATTCTGGAGCGGGTCACCTCCAAAGGCGGCCCCGGGCGGCATCATCCTCTGCCATAACGATGCAAAATACACCCCGGATGCATTGGAAGAGATTTTGAAAACGCTGATTGGCGAAGGATACACTTTGTCCCGATCTCCGAGCTGCTTCTGACGGGAAGCTATACGATCGACCACGCGGGGATGCAATGCCCGGCATGAGCAAAAGCCCTTGTCCATTTGCAGGGAAATGTGCTATACTGACACAGTCATTTAATCAATTAAGGATGAATTTGTGCCATGAAAGCGACCATTGTGATCCCCAACATCAACGGAAAGGGCTGGCTTCGAGACTCCATTGAGTCTGTCTATGCCCAGACGGAGCAGGACTTTGAGCTTATCATCGTGGATAACGGCTCCACAGACGAAAGCCTGGAGCAGGCGAGGAGCTATTGCACGCGGGACAATTTTACATTGATCGAAAACGGGGAGAACACCGGCTTTTCCCATGCGGTCAATCAGGGCATTCAGCTGGCAAAGGGCGAGTATGTGGTGCTGTTCAACAACGACGCCTTCGCGGAGCCGGACTGGCTGAGTGAGCTCATCCGCACCGTGGAGCGGGACGAGAAAATATTCGCCGTCCAGAGCCTGATGATCCGCCACTACGAGCGGGAGCTTGCCGACGACGCCGGAGACTACATGACCTGGATCGGCTTCGCCTGCAAGGACGGGGATGGTCGGAGCGTAAACCGCTACACCCGGGAGAAGCGCATTTTTCCGCCTGCGGCGGTGCGTCGCTCTACCGCAAGTCCATCCTGGAGGAGATCGGCCTCTTTGATGAGACATTCTTTGCCTATAACGAGGATGTGGATCTGGCATGGCGGGCCAATAACGCGGGCTATAAAAGCGTGCTCTGCCCGACGGCAAAGTGCTATCATATCTGCGGGGCCTCCACCGGCGCGGTGCGGTATAATGGCTTCAAGGCCCTCCAGAATGGCCGCAACGGTATCCTGGTGCTGTTGAAGAATCAGCCCTTGCTCATGTGCATCATAAACTTTCTGCCGCAGCTGTTTGGTTACCTCTTAAAGCGCTGGCGCTTTCGTCGGCAGGGCTATGGCCGGGAGTGGGATCAGGGAATGCATGAGGCGTTCGACCTGCTGAAGCGGGGGCGCTGAACAAACGAAAATTCCGCCTGCGTGACCTGCCGCATTATCTCAAAATGGAGGTATGGCTCATCTGGAACTTTTTCCGCTATCTGTGGTATCGACTTGTGGTCGTAAAATTTGATTTAAAATAAAAAAAACGCTGAGTGCAATTTATCATCATTTGCACTCAGCGTTTTTTCGGTTATGCAGCGTCAGGGCTCCTGCTGTGCCTTCAGAGCGCGTACCTTTGCCTGAAAGCCTTTTTCGGCAGCCATTTTTTCAATTGATGCGGTCAGCTTTGCGGCGTTGCCGTTGATGAGATCGGCAGCCAGCTGTTCTTTTTTATCCTGGCTCAGTGTGCGCAGAATACCCTTCGCCATGCCGGCGGACATTCCGTTGGACAGCAGCATTCCCACCGGGTTGCCGCTGGCGCGCAGCTGGTCGCCGATCACAGGAAGATATTGTTCAATGAGGCGGTCAAAATCCACATCGTCCAGTTCAATGCTCAGACGGATCATATCAGTTCACACCTCCCAGCGCAGCCAGAGCCGGAGAACGCTTCAGTTGGTCGACTGCTGCACGCAGGTCGTTCAGCTGTCCCTCGTCCAATTTGTCCGGCTTGATGCGGGTGATGCACTTAGCCACGGCGGACATTTGGTTCTTCAGTTCCCGAACCAGTTTGCGGTCCACTCCCTTGCCACGCTCCCGAAGCGCCTGATCCACTCGTGCGACCAGTTGTTCGGCCTCAAGCCGCTCTTCCATGAGCGCACGGCGAAGCCCGTCCTGTGCGGCATACTGCTGGGCGTCCTGAATGGCTTCGTCGATCTCGGCGTTGGAGAGATTGGAACTGGCTGTGATGGTGATCTCCTGCGCCCGGCCGGAGGCCAGATCTTTGGCGGACACCTTTAAAATGCCGTTGGCGTCAATATCAAAGGTCACTTCGATCTGCGGAATGCCCTGCGCGGCCCGTCGGATACCGGTGAGCCGGAATTTGCCGATGGTCTTGTTGTCCTTGGCCATGGGGCGTTCGCCCTGCAAGACATGGATCTCCACACTGGTCTGGAAGGGGCGGCGGTGGTGAAGATCTGGGAGTAGCGGACCGGCAGCTTTGAATTGCGCTCGATGAGCCGGGTGGCAACGCCGCCCACTGTCTCGATGGACAGGGAGAGAGGGGTGACATCCAGCAGCAGGATCTCACCCTTGAACGGAGAGAGGCCGCCTAAGGTACTGCCCTGAATGGCGGCGCCCATGGCGACGCACTCATCTGGATTCAGGCTGCGGTTGGGCTGAAGGCCGGTCAGGTGGCGTACATGGTCGGCCACCGCCGGGATGCGGGTAGAGCCGCCCACCAGCAGAACCTTGCTCAACTGGGAGAAGGACAGCCCTGCGTCGTTCAGTGCGGTGTGGACCGGAATAGTGGTGCGTTCGATCAGGTCCCGGGTCAGTTCATTGAACTTCTGGCGGGTAATGGTCATCTGCAAATGGGCGGGGGCCCGCCTTGGTCTGGGCGAGGAAGGGAAGGTTCACCTCGGTAGACTGAGCGGAGGAGAGTTCGATCTTCGCCTTTTCTGCCGCCTCCAGTACCCGCTGCATGGCGGCGGGATCCTTGAGCAGGTTGAGCTTGGTTTGCATCTTGAACTCGCCGATCATGTAGTTGGCCAGCCGTTTGTCAAAGTCGTCGCCGCCCAGATTATTGTCACCGGATACGGCCAGCACTTCAATGACGCCGGAGCCGATCTCAATGACGGACACATCGAAGGTGCCGCCGCCCAGATCGTAGACCATGATCTTCTGATCGGCCTCGTGGTCAAGTCCGTAGGCCAGCGCAGCGGCGGTGGGCTCGTTGATGATGCGGCGCACCGTCAGTCCGGCGATCCGTCCGGCGTCCTTGGTGGCCTGCCGCTGAGCGTCGTTGAAGTAGGCGGGCACCGTGATGACAGCCTCCGTCACCGGCTCTCCAAGATAATTCTCGGCATCGTGCTTGAGCTTCTGAAGAATGAGGGAGGACAGTTCCTGCGGCGCGCTTACGCCCCCCAGTTCAATGCGGTAATCCGTGCCCATCTGGCGCTTGATAGAGGCCACGGTGCCGTCCGGATTGGTGACCGCCTGCCGTCGGGCCAACTCACCCACCAGCCGCTCACCGTTTTTCGTGAACGCAATGACCGACGGGGTTGTACGCCCGCCCTCGGCGCTGGGGATAATGACGGGCTTTCCGCCTTCCAGCACAGCCACACAGCTGTTGGTCGTGCCCAGATCAATTCCAATAATACGCATAGACAGAGCCGACCTCCTTTGTCTTTCGTAATTTGATAAAAGTATTTTAGCATATATTTCGGGCGCAAATGTGAAGCAATAGTAAATTCACAAACAAAAGGTTCCATAACCAAATCGGAATAGCACCCGCCCGAAATGGAGATTATGCACGCGGCTGCGCCTGTGCTAGAATGACGTCAGAGATCAAAATAAGGGGAGTCAAAGCATGGCAATGACACTGGAAGAGCTGAACCGCGCCTACGAGCGGCTGCGCGGTGCGGGAAATTGAAAACATGATGGGCCGGTATTCCTTTTTCACACCGCTATGCGGCATATCGACTATCTGAAGCTGTGGTCCAAGCGGGATGACTGCATTCTGGATATGCCCTGGGGCAGCTATACCGGCTATCAAGGTGTAAAGACCTGCTATCTGGAGGATCACGGCGACCGCAGCTATCCTGAGACCTGGGAGTTTATGGTCGGCCTTTTTCCCGATGCATACGCACACCACCGGCGTGATCGAAGTGGCAGGCGATTTGAAAACAGCCCGGGGCTGCTGGCTGTCCCCGGCGAGGAGACCTTTGCCGAGAATGGCAAGGCGGCGGCCACCTGGGCGTGGAGCAAGATCGGCGCTGACTTTATTCAGGAGGACGGCGTCTGGAAGATCTGGCGGATGCGGGTGTATCCTGTGTTTCAAGCCCCTTACGATACCTGCTGGACCGATGTGCCGCCCTATGAAGGCTTTGTGGCAGAGACCCATTGCGATCGTCCCTCCCGGGGCGCGGTGAATTATCACCCGGACTATATCTACCCGGAGAACGAGCCGCTGCCGCCGGAGCCGTATGAGACCTATGACGATGTGGGCTATATCTGGTAAGGGGAGAACAGCAATGAAAAACATGGAAGAACTGGCCTTCGAGCTGGATCGGGTCGGCGCCGCACAGAAGTGTGAGCAGCTGATGACGACCTATGTCTCCCTGCATATGGAGATGCGCCATAAGGATTACCTGAGGCTCTGGACGCAACGCCCGGATTGTAAGCTGGAGATGCCCTGGGGAGCCTATGAGGGCTATGCGGGCGTGGAGCGCTGCTACCTGAAGGATCACGGTGACCGCTCTATGCCGGAAATTCAGGAGCTGCTGAAAGGACTGCTGTGTGTGCACACCATCGGCACCTCCGTGATCGAGGTGGCCGCAGACGGAAAAACTGCCCGTGGCGTCTGGATCAGTCCGGGCTTCGAGACGGCCAATGAGGGCACGGATGGCCCCATGGGAATGTGGGCGTGGAGCAAATACGGCGTGGATTTTCTGCTGGAAGAGGACGGCTGGAAGATTTGGAAGATGAAGGTTTATCCGCTGTTTCAGGCCCCTATGACATCTGCTGGACGGATGTGCCGCCCTATGACGGCTTTATGCTGGAGACGACCTGCGACCATCCGTTGGAACGGCCCATCTGGAATTACGATCCCAACGGCCATTACCCGGAAGACCAGCCTGCGCCGCCGGAGGCATACGAGACCTACGATGATGTTGGCTATACATGGTGAAAGGGGAGCGGAAGATGACACAGGCAAATCTGGAGGCGCTGACCCGGGAAGTGGAGCGCCAGAGTGCGATCGTAGACTGCAAGAATCTGATGGGAAAAGTGATGTACTATGGGGCCGCATGGCTCAACCGGAAGATGGTGGAGCTGTGGAGCCGGCGGGATGACTGCCTGCTGGAGCAGCCCTGGGGCATCTATGACGGACGAATCGGCGTGGAGCGCTGCTATCTTCAGGATTTTGGAGATCGGCATACACCGGACTGGGAGGAAAAGCATAGGGGTGTGATGATGCTCTATACCTGCGATACCCCCATTCTCACTGTGGCAGAGGATGGCCGGACCGCCAAGGGCGTCTGGATCTCCTCCGGCGCGGATACCTGGCGGGAGGGAGATGCCCGTCCGCAGGGCTACTGGCGCTGGGGCAAATATGCCGTGGATTTTATCAGGGAGGACGGAGTGTGGAAGATCTGGAAGCTGCGTTTCTATCCCTTCTTCCTTACAAAGTATGACACCCCATGGACTCAGGCGCCGGCATATGACTGGGCGTTTTTCCCGGTCACACCGGACCGCCCCGGGAGACCCCGTGTACCATTACGACGGTGTTTCCGTCTATCCCACCGGCGAACCGGCGATCCCGGGTGTTGAGTAATACAGGAAAGCAGAAAGAGCGCGGTTTCTTCCGAAACCGCGCCTTTCATTTTAACATTGGCCTGCTATAATCTATTTGTTATGGAGGCGATGTTATGACCAGTCTGCAAGTTCGCTACTTTCTGCATCTGTGCGGAACAAAGCGTGTTTCTGAGACGGCCCGTCAGCTGTTTGTGGCTCAGCCTGCGGTGAGCAAGCAGATCGCTGCGCTGGGCGGGAGCTTGGTACGGCGCTGTTTGTTCGCACCAACCGCGGGGTGGAGCTGACGTCAGCGGGGGAGTGCTATCGTGACTTCTTTTCTGAGTCAGACCGGAAATTCCATTGCCTTCAGGCAGAGCTCCGGCGAGCGGCTGATCTGGAACAGCGCTCCCTTGCAGTGGGTATCCTGGAAAATCTGGGACTGGATGAGGTCTCTGATGTGATCGCCCAGCTGCGCAGTCAGCATCCGGGACTGCGGCTCACAGTGGCGCGGCTGGATAACCCGACCCTGCTGGAGCAGCTGTTCAATGGCAGGTTGGATGCGGTCATCACCTTTGACCACGCGTTGGATCATCGCACCGGTGTGCGCTATATCGAGCTGCTGCTGGAGCAGTCCTGCTTTCTCATCAGCCGGGAGCATCCGCTCGCGGCCAGGCCGGACCTGGCAGTGCAGGATCTGTCCGGCCAGATTTTCTGCGAGACCCGCTCCCGGGAAGGCGACGGCACAGACGGCTACCTTCGCCGACTTCTGGCACTTTTAAAGGTTACGCCGGGGGCTTTTGTGCCAATGGACAATCTGGCCAGCGGCCTGGAGGCGGTGGAGCACGACCATGCGATCGGTCTGGTGGATGAGCGGGCCCAGCTGCTCCATCCGGAGCGCTACCGGTTCCTTCCCAGCGGGACCTATCAGAGTATTGTCTGTGCCAGTCTGGCAGAAAATGAAAACCCCTGCATCATTCAGCTGGGCGATGCACTGCGGGCGGCTCTGAACGGGGCAAAACAGAGCATTTGACACCGCTTTATGCGAAAAAGCTGTGAAATATTTTTTAAGATTCTTTTATCCCGTCAAAAATTGTATATAGTGGCAAAAATGAGAGATATGTCTTGTGCAGATGGACGGAAGAGAAAAACACCTTTGCTTGACGTAAGAGCGGAAATGGCTTAAAATGTTTGGAGTATGTCGAAAGTAAAGTAAAGGAAACAAATGAAGCGAGGTACGCTCCAATATGTATGATTATCTGATCGTCGGCGCCGGATTCTTTGGTGCGGTCTTTGCCCATGAGGCACAGAAGCAGGGAAAGCGCTGCCTTGTGGTGGAGCGGCGCGGCCACATCGGCGGCAACTGCTATACGGCCGATGTGGAGAGCATTCATGTCCACCGGTACGGCGCACATATTTTTCACACCTCCGCTCAGCAGATCTGGACTTATATCAACCAGTTCTGCACCTTCAACAACTATGTCAATTCACCCATCGCCAATTATCGCGGTGAGATCTACAATATGCCCTTCAATATGAATACCTTCTCCCGGCTCTGGAATATTTCCACCCCCGCCGAGGCGAAGGCCATCATTGATGCCCAGCGTGCGGACGCACCCGCTCAACCGCAGAATCTGGAGGAGCAGGCCATCTCTGGTGGGCCGGGATATCTATGAAAAGCTGGTCAAGGGCTATACGGAGAAGCAGTGGGGGGCGTCCCTGCACGGAACTGCCTGCCTTTATTATCCGCCGCCTCCCGGTGCGCTTTCGTTACGATAATAACTATTTTAACGATCGCTATCAGGGCATCGGGGGGCTACACGCCCATCTTTGAAAAACTGCTGGACGGAATTGATGTTCGCCTGAACTGCGATTATTTTGACCACAGGGACGAGCTGCGGGCGCAGTGCCGCAAGGTCGTCTTTACCGGACCGATCGACCGCTATTTCGATTACTGCTATGGCCCGCTCCAGTTCCGCTCGCTCCGCTTTGAGTCTGAAGTGCTGGATATGGAAAATTATCAGGGCAATGCGGTGGTCAACTATACGGATCGGGAGACGCCCTATACGAGGGTGATCGAACATAAACATTTTGAGTTCGGCACGCAGCCGAAGAGCGTGATTACCCGGGAATATCCCATGGACTGGCATCGGGGGATGAGCCATATTACACGGTCAATGACGAGAAAACGACCAGCTCTATCAGCGCTATGCGGCGCTGGCGGGCGGGAGCCGGATGTGCTGTTTGGCGGCCGTCTGGGTGAGTATAAATACTACGATATGGATAAGGTGATCGCTTCCGCGTTGGGCTTTGCAGCCCGGGAGCTGAACTGAATCAAACGGAAAAGAGGTAACCCATGGCAGGAAAAGAGAAGCGCCCCGGCAGCCGGCTTCCAGAGCAAAGACGCGCAGACCTTCCTCCGGCACATCAGCGCAGCGTGATGAGGCGTTCGCGCGGCCGGCAGACTTATTATGATGATGAGTACACCGCACACAGACGGTCGTCCAGTTCGAGTACAGCGGCTCCCCGCCGCGCTTCCGGTGCAGGCGGAGGCGGTGGAGGCGGCCGCCTAAAGGCGGCCGCGGCAGAAAGAAACGCCGTATGCCCGGATGGCAGAAGGCGATCATTATCGTTCTGGTGGTGCTTATCGTTTTGATGAGTGCAGCAGTGGCCGCCGTGGTCGTGGTCAACGGGAAACTGGATCTCATCCGGCGGATCGATATCGGGAATGAGACCCAGACCTCAGAGAATTTCGATCAGGATGCGACGGGGGCAGAACACAACGACGGACGATCAGCTTCATTTTGCCACCGAAAAGGTAGACCCTGACTCCGACGTGGTCAATTTCATGCTGATCGGCCGGGATACCGGTACAATGGGGGATGAGGTGCGCACGGAAGATCGCGGCCGCTCCGATTCCATGATGGTGGTCAGCCTGAACCGTAAGACCAAGCAGATCTCCATTGTGTCGCTGATGCGCGACTGCTATGTGAAGATCCCCGGCTATAAGAACAACAAGCTGAACGCCGCGTTCAGCTTTGGCGGCTACGAGCTGATGGATCAGACGGTCGAGGAGAACTTCGGTATTCACATTGACCACAATGTGGGCATCAACTTCGATGGCTTCCAGATGGTCGTGGACAAGTTGGACGGCATTGATATCACGCTGACCAAGGATGAGGCCGATTATATGGAACTGTGGGGCTTTGCCATGGAGGAAGGCGTCAACCATATGAACGGTGAAGAAGCGCTGGCTATGCTCGCTCCCGCTATGTGGGTACCGGCAAGGAGGCCAACGACTTTGGCCGCACCTACCGTCAGCGCGTGGTGGTGACGCAGGTGTTCAAGGAACTGATGAGCCGCCCGATCACGCAGATCATGGACATCCTGAATTCTGTGATGGAGTGTGTGGAGACGGATATCACCAGCAATGCGGACATCATGGCCTATGCCTACGAGGTCTATAACTACGGTATCGACGATCTCAGGCCTATCGCCTGCCTCAGGACGGCGAGTATCAGGACAGAGACCATCAATAAGATGGCGGTTCTGACGGTTGACTGGGACAAGGCACAGCAGCATCTGAAGGATTGGCTGTACAGCGATACGCCGCTGGAAGCCCACGATGTGGACGCCGCCAACTGAGTAAACAAACGCGGAGCCGAAATTTCGGCTCCGCGTTTTATAGTGTTATGCGCAACCAGCCGCCTTCTCCCGAAGGCGGCTGGTTTTATGGATTCTATGACTGAATTATCGGATCGCAGCCTTCATGGCCTTCACATATTCCGTGACAGGCTCGACGCTGTCCCGGCCGTTGGCGGCGATCAGCTTTTACAATGGCGCTGCCCACAATGACCCCATCCGCCTTCTGAGCCATTTCCCTGGCCTGCTCCGGGGTGGAGATGCCAAAGCCGACTGCGGCGGGAATATTCTTTGTCTCTTTGACCAGCTTTACCATGGCGCCAATATCCGTGGTGATGCTGCTGCGCACTCCGGTGACGCCCAGAGAGGACACGCAGTAGACAAAGCCTTTGGCCTCTGCGGCAATGGAGCGAATGCGCTCGTGGGAGGTGGGCGCGATCATGCTGACCAGTTCCAGGTTGTATTTTTGCGCATAGCGGCTCAAACTCCGCCTTTTCCTCAAAGGGGACGTCGGGCAGGATCAGCCCCTGAATGCCCGCCTCAGCGGCTCTGGAGAGAAACTTCTCGGAGCCGTAGGAGAATACCACATTGGCATAGGTCATGAACACCATAGGGATGGTGATGGTCTCGCGCAGTTTTCGCACCAGCTCGAATACCTTGTCTGTGGTGGTACCGGCCTTGAGGGCGCGCAGGTTGGCGGCCTGGATGACCGGGCCTCGGCGGTGGGGTCGGAAAAGGGGATGCCCAGCTCGATGAGGTCGGCTCCTGCTTCGGCCATGGCCTTGACCAGTGCCTCGGTGGTCTCCAGATCCGGGTCCCCGCAGGTGAGGAAGGGGATGAAGGCCTTTCCATTCTGAAAGGCATCTGCAATTTTAATCATGGAGATCCTCCCCTCTGTAACGGGCGATGGCCGCCACGTCCTTGTCTCCCCGGCCGGACAGGGTGATAACAATGCTCTGATCTGGGCGCATTGTGGGTGCCAGCTTTTTGGCGTAGGCCACCGCGTGAGCGGATTCGATGGCGGGGATGATGCCCTCGGTGCGGGAGAGGTATTCAAAGGCATCTACCGCCTCGTCATCGGTGACGGGCACATACTCCGCCCGGCCAATGTCGTGGAGCCAGGCGTGCTCCGGCCCGATGCCCGGATAGTCCAGCCCGGCGGAGATGGAGTAAACCGGCGCGATCTGGCCGAACTCGTCCTGGCAGAAGTAGCTTTTCATGCCGTGGAAGATGCCCAGACGACCGGTGGCCACCGTGGCCGCAGTCTCAAAGGTATCCACGCCCCGGCCTGCGGCCTCACAGCCGATCAGCCGAACGCCGGGATCCTCGATAAAGTTGTAGAAGGAGCCGATGGCGTTGCTGCCGCCGCCGACGCAGGCGATAACTGCATCGGGAAGCTTACCCTCCTGAGCCAGCATCTGCTGTTTGATCTCCTTGGAGATGACAGCCTGAAAGTCCCGGACGATAGTGGGGAAGGGATGGGGACCCATGCAGGAGCCCAGCAGGTAGTGGGTGTCGCTGATGCGGCTCGTCCACTCCCGGAAGCACTCGCTGACTGCGTCCTTCAGCGTTGCGGTGCCCGCATCCACGCCGTGAACGGTGGTCCCCATCAGCCGCATGCGGTAGACGTTCAGCGCCTGCCGCTCCATGTCCAGACGGCCCATGTAGACCTCGCAGTCCATGCCCATGTAGGCGGCCACTGTGGCGGTGGCCACACCGTGCTGCCCTGCGCCGGTCTCGGCAATGAGCCGGGTCTTGCCCATCTTCTTGGCCAGCAGGGCCTGGCCCAGCACGTTGTTGATCTTGTGGGCGCCGGTGTGGTTCAGGTCCTCCCGCTTGAAATAGATCTTGGCGCCGCCCAGATCCTTTGTCATTTTCTCCGCATAGTACAGCAGAGAGGGGCGTCCGGCATAGTTGCGGTAAAGCTCGTCCAGCTCGGCATTGAAGTCCGGATCGTTTTTGTAGTAGTTGTAGGCTTCCTCCAGCTCAATGACAGCGTTCATCAGCGTTTCCGGTATATACTGGCCGCCGTGGATGCCAAATCGTCCGTTGGACATGGTAGTTCGCTCCTTAGAAGTTTAATGCATTGAGGTATACCGTTTCTCGCCGCCCTCCCTGTTGGAGAGGGGCGGCGAGAAAGGTTCCCTCATTTATGGTAATGAAGGGAAAGGTAGGGTAAGGTTCAGAGATCAGTCACCGAACACCTTGCGATAGTCCTCCTGGAACTTCACAATGCCGGAGTCGGTGAGGGGTGCTTGGCCATCTGCTCAATGACCTTGAAGGGCACGGTGGCGATGTCAGCACCGGCACGGGCGCAGCCCAGGACGTGAGCGGTGTTGCGCACGGAGGCGGAGATGATCTCGGTATGGATGTCATCATAGAGGGCGAACACATTGGCGATGTCCTCAATGAGGGCCAGACCATCCTCGTTGATGTCATCCAGACGGCCGACAAAGGGGCTGACATAGGTGGCACCGGCGCGGGCGGCCAGCAGCGCCTGGCTGGCGGTGAAGATCAGAGTGCAGTTGGTGGGGATGCCCTCAGCGGACAGGATCTTGATGGCCTTCAGACCCTCGAGGGTCATGGGGATCTTCACGACCATGTGCTTGGGGTCAATGGCGAAGATCTCACGGCCTTCCTTGATCATGCCAACAGCGTCCTCAGTGGTGGCCTTGACCTCGCCGGAGATCGGGCCGTCCACGATACCGCAGATCTCCTTCAGGGTCTCGGCATAGTCGCGGCCCTCCTTGGCGATCAGGCTGGGGTTGGTGGTGACGCCGCAGATGACGCCCATCTCATTTGCCTTGCGGATCTCATCCACATTCGCAGTGTCCAGGAACAGTTTCATGGTAACTCACCTTTTCCTTTCATTTCATCCTCCGTACCGAAGCGATAACGGAAGATAATTTACCTTTATCTTTCACTCCGTCGGTCTCAATGCCGCTGGAGAGATCGATCCCATAGGGATGCAGCTGCTTGACAGCCTTGACCACATTGCCGGGGTTCAGCCCGCCGGCCAGAAAGTAGGGGCGCTCAAAGCCGGAGAGCAGGCTCCAGTCGAAGCACTCGCCGGTGCCCCTGACCATTGTCCAGCACGATCATGTCGGCGCAGCTGTTCTGTGCAGCCTCAAGGTTGGCCGCACAGGTGATTTGAAACGCCTTCCAGACCGGACGATCTGTGCGTTCCTTCAATGCACGGATGTAGTCCTCGTCCTCGTGGCCGTGGAGCTGGAGGATGTCCACTACGCGCCGCTCCAGCAGCCCGGCGGCGGTTTCCAGCGGCAGATCAACGACTACGCCAACGGCCTGAATGCCGGGATTCAGCAGGCGGATCAGGTCCTCTGCCTTTTCGGGCGACAGGCTGCGGCGGCTCTTTGGAAAATTCAGCACGAATCCGGCATAGTCGGGCAGATACTGATTCACATAGTCGATGTCCCGTTCCCGGAACAGGCCGCAGGTCTTGATCTTCGTCATTGGGCAAAGCTCCTCATTTCAGAAAGCATTTTTTTCTTGTCCTCAGCGCGCATCAGCAGTTCGCCCACCAATGCAGCGTCCGCGCCGATTTTGCTCAGCTGAGAGCGATGTCGGATGGGGCGGAAACGCCGGACTCCGCAACATAAATGCACTCCGGCGGGATCAGATCCCGCAGCCGCGCGGCGTTGGAGAAGTCCACGGAAAAATCGTGCAGGTTGCGGTTGTTCACGCCGATGATCTCTGCCCCGGCGGAAACGGCAGAGCGGATCTGGTCAGGATCGTGGGCTTCCACCAGTGCGGCCAGGCCCAAACTTTCACATATAGTAAGATACCGCTGAATCGTCTCCGTGTCAAGCAGTGCGCAGATAAGCAAAACACAATCTGCCCCCAAGAGGCGGGCCTGGTAGAGCTGATATTCGTCTATTGTGAAGTCTTTTCGGATCATGGGCGTAGAAACTGCGGCGCGGATCCGGCTGAAAATTTCATCAGATCCCAGAAACCACTTCGGCTCTGTCAGACAGGAAATGCAGTCTGCGCCGGCATCCGCATAAGCGCGGGCAATGTCCAGATAGGGAAAGTCTTCTGCGATGATCCCTTTGGAAGGGGGAGGCCTTTTTACCTCACAGATAAAGCTCATGCCGTTCTTTCCAGTGCCCGCTCAAATGCGGCGCCGTTGCCCGGCCCTGCCTGTCGGCAGAGCGCTTTCAGCTCATCCAAACTGTGCGACTGCGCGTCCTGCGCCACGCGCAGTCGGGCGTAGTCGGCGATGGTGTCCAGAATAGTAGACATAATTACCTCCCAAAGGATCAGACGTTGCTGGCTGCCACAAATTCCTCCAGCTTTTCAAGGGCCGCGCCGGTGTCGATGAGCTCCGCAGCCAGTGCGATGCCGTCCTGAATGCACTCCGCTTTTCCGGCGACATAGAGGCCGCAGGCGGCATTCAGCAGGACCACGTCGCGCTTCGGACCGGTCAACTCACCGGAGAGAATGGCACGGAGATCTGAGCGTTGTACTCCGGTTCGCCGCCCTCAATATCCTGCTTGGTGCCCCGGGTGAGACCGAAGTCTTCGGGCTGAATGGTGTAGGTCTTGTACCAGCCGTCTTTGAATTCACACACGGAGGTGGGGGCGCAGATGGAGACCTCGTCCAGCTTATCCTGACCATAGACCACCATGCCCCGCTTGACGCCCAGACTGCTTAAAGACCTGTGCCATAGGCTGGAGCAGATATTCGTCGTAGACGCCCAGCACCTGCATGGTGGGGTGAGCCGGATTGGTGAGGGGCCGAGAATATTGAAGACGGTGCGAAAACCCAGTTCCTTTCGGATCGCCCCCACGTACTTCATGGAGGCGTGGTAAACCTGAGCGTGCAGGAAGCAGATCCCGGTTTTCTGAAGCACCTGTTCCATCTTGGCGGGTTCCAGCTTGACGTTGATGCCCAGCGCCTCCAGTACATTGGCTGCGCCGCTCTTGGAGGAGGCGGCCACATTGCCGTGCTTGGTGACCGGCACTCCGGCGGCGGCGATCACAATGGCGGCGGTGGAGGAGATGTTGATGCTGTGGGCGCCGTCTCCGCCGGTGCCCACGATCTCCAGCGTCTCAAGACCGTTTGCATCGAACTTGATGGCGTGATCCCTGCATGGCGGCGGCACAGCCGGATATTTCGTCAATAGTCTCCGTCCGGGTGCTCTTGGTGGACAGCGCTGCCAGAAACGCGGCGTTCTGGGTGGGGAGGTCTGGCCGCTCATGATCTCATTCATCACGGCATAGGACTCTTCATAGCTTAGATCTTCCTTCTGAACGATCTTGATAATTGCATCCTGGATCATATCGATTCCTCCTGAATTTAAAGCGGTTTGTCAGCCAGAAAATTTTCAAGAATGCGGCGCCCATCCGGGGTGAGAATGCTCTCCGGGTGGAATTGGAGCCCATATACCGGTGCGCTCGTGTGGGCCACAGCCATGACCTCACCGTCCTCCGTTGCGCCGACGACTTTCAGTGTATCGGGAATGGTGTCCGGTTTTGCGGCCAGCGAGTGATAGCGGGCGGCGGGAATTTCCTCCGGCATTCCGGAAAAGATGGGGCAGTTTACATCCAGCTTTACCATGGACTGCTTGCCGTGCATGAGCTGCTTCGCGTAGGTTACGGTCGCGCCGAACGCCGCGCAGATGGCCTGATGGCCGAGACAGACGCCCAAAATCGGGATATTTCCGGTCAAACAGCGGATCACATCCTCGCAGACACCGGAGTCAGCGGGTTTGCCGGGGCCGGGGAGAGGATGATGCGGCGGGGAGCCAGCGCTTCAATCTCCGCCGTCGTCAGCTCGTCGTTGCGGATGACCTTGATGTCCGGGTCGATGGAGCCTACCAGTTGATAGAGATTGTACGAAAAGCTGTCATAATTGTCGATGAGTAAAACCATGTCAGTCCAGCCCTCCCTCGGATGCCTTGACCGCATTCACCACGGCCTGAGCCTTGTTGATGCACTCCTGATACTCGCTTTCAGGCACGCTGTCGGCCACAATGCCCGCGCCGGAGCGGATGAATACCTTGCCGTTCTTTTTAAAGGCAATGCGGATGGCGATGCAGGTGTCCAGGTTTCCGGTGAAGTCCAGATAGCCGATGGCACCGCCGTACAGCCCCCGCTTGTTGTTCTCCAGCTCGTTGATGATCTGACAGGCCGGAACTTTGGCGCACCGGACAGCGTCCCGGCGGGGGAGAATGGCCTCTACCGCGTCCACCGCGTCCTTGTCGGGGCGGATCGTGCCGCGCACGGTGGAACCGATGTGCATGACGTGGGAGTAACGGAGCACATCCATGTAGCGTTCTACCTCCACCGAACCAAACTGACTGATCTTGCCGATGTCATTGCGGCCCAGATCCACCAGCATATTGTGCTCGCTGCGCTCCTTCGGGTCGCTTATCAGGGTCTGCTCCAGCGCTTTGTCCTCCTCCGGCGTTTTGCCCCGGGGCCGGGTGCCCGCCAGCGGGAAGGTGTAGAGCGTGCCGTCGGTCAGCTTGACCAGTGTTTCCGGGGAGGCACCGGCGATCTCAATGTCATCGCTGGAAAAAAGTAGAACATATAGGGAGAGGGTTGATGACTCGGAGCAGCCGGTAGGTATCAAGCAGGCTGCCCTCACAGTCCGCCTCCAGCCGGTTGGAGAGGACCACCTGGAAGATGTCGCCCTCATAGATATACTTCCGGGCCCGTTCCACCATGCTGCAATACTGCTCCTTGTCAAAGAGATGGCGGAACTCGCTCCTGAGCTTCAGCGGCTGATCCGGGGCGGGGGCGCCGGTGCGGATCAGTTGGGCCATCTCGTCCAGCGCCTGTACCGCCGCGGGATAGCTGCTGTCCAGGTCGTCGGTGGAGGCGTTGGCGATCAGGATGATCTTCTGCTTCAGATTGTCAAAGCAGATCACCTTGTCAAAGAGCATCAGGTCAAAGTCGTTGAAATGTTCCTGATCCTCTGCATCCAGCTTCAGGTTGGGCTCGGCGTATTTGATAAAATCATAGGAGAAGTAGCCCACCAGACCGCCGGTGAAGGTGGGAAAGCCCTCGATTTTCGGGCTTTTGTGCTCCGCCACGATCCGACGCAGGATCTCGCCGGGATGCCGCGTGTTTTGCTGCGTCACTTGACCATTGTCCGTGATGCGCACCCGGCCATCCGCGCAGGTGATCTCCAGTCCCGGCTCATAGCCCAGAAAGGTGTAGCGCCCCCAACTGTCACTGCTTGCAAGACTTTCCAGCAGATAGCAGTGCTTTGAGACGTTTTTCAGCACCTTCAGCACTTCAATCGGTGTGCGCATATCAGAGAGGATGGTGCGGCAGACCGGCACGCACTTGTAATCGGCGGCGTAGGCTCTGGCCTGCTCCAAGGTGGGAGAATACATAGCGGTCACTCCTTGTGAAAAGAAAGGTAGGTTTGCGGGCAACAAAAAAATCCGTCCCCGACAAGCAGTTTGTCAAGGACGGATAGAAAGATCCGCGGTGCCACCTTGATTCGGAACACTTGTTCCGCGCTCTTAGGATACCAGCATATCCCGTGCCAGTCACGTTGGCATACGTCGCGGAATACTCGGCCTCTGAAAAGAAACCTTTGACCGCGCCCTCAGTGGTCCATTTGTCAGCTCGTATCTGTCGGCATCCCAGCGCCGCCGACTCTCTGTGAGACCGGTTTCTGACGTTATCTCCACATCAACGGTTTATCGGTGTAAATCGATTGAGTGTATTATATAGCGTGTCGATAGGTTTGTCAACCCGAATTTTGTAAAATTACAGTGTGAGCTCCATGCATACAGCCCGGTAACTGCCCATATCCTTCTCCTCACCGGTGGGTCGGAACCCATTTTTCTCCCAGAATCGCTTGCTCTGCGGATTGCCCAGCGCATAGGCCAGCCGGATCTTCTGCATTCCGTTGGCGGCCAGCGTATTGCATAGCTGTTCGATAAGCTGCGAGCCGATACCGCATCCCTGGGCGTCGGCAGACAGAATGAACCAGCCAATATAGGCTGTGCCGGGGGCGGGTAGTCACGGATGAGGTCAAGCAGAGCGATGAGCTTATCATTCCGCCACAGACCGACAAAGTATTTCTGCTCCGGTGCAGTACCCGGCGGGAGTGCAGTCAGATCGCTTCGCAGACCCTCCAGTGTCAGGGGGAACCAAAGTGCTCGTAGTAGAGCGGATTTCCGGCGCAGAGGGCGTACATTTCGTTCAGATCATCCTCGGTCAGTCTGCGGACTTCATAGCCGGAAAAGCAGTTGAAAAAATCAGGTTCATGTCGGACCTCCTTTGAAAAATCGGCTGGATCCAAACGGATCCAGCCGATCATCTAAATAAATAAAACTCAAATCGCGCCGTTCAGCGTGCCGAACTTGCGGAACTTTGCATAGCGCTGCTGGCCACATCCTCGGCGGAGAGCACCATCAGCTGGGGCAGCTTGTGCGCCAGATGGGCCTCGAGGACTGGAAGATGGGGGAGAAGTCCTTGGGATCCTCCTCGGGCAGCACCATGTCGATCACACCCAGTTCCAGCAGGTCGGCGGCGGTCAGATGCAGGCAGTCGCAGGCCTCATGCACACCTTGTTGCTGTCCTTCCACAGGATGGAAGCACAGCCCTCGGGAGAGATAACGCTGTACCAGGCATTTTCCTCCATCCAGACCTCGTTGGCCACGCTCAGAGCCAATGCGCCGCCGGAGCCGCCCTGGCCCACCATGACGGAGACGATGGGGGTCTTGAGCCACATCATTTCCATCAGGTTTTCGGCAATGGCCTGACCCCTGACCGCGCTCCTCAGCGCCCATGTCGCAGCCGGCACCGGCAGTGTCTACAAAGCAGACGACCGGCCGGTGGAATTTTTCCGCCTGTTTCATCAGCCGCAGGGCCTTGCGGTAGCCTTCCGGCATGGGGGAACCGAAGTTGCGCTTTGAAGCGCTCCGTCAGATCCTTGCCCTTTTTCGATGGCGATGACGGTCACAGGCATATCCCGCAGCCATGCCACACCGGCCACAATGGCGGAGTCATCGGCAAGCGCCGGTCGCCGTGCAGCTCGATAAAGTCATGGAAGATCGTGCGGATATAGTCCGCACCGGTGGGACGGCCGCTGGCACGGGGAGGCCTGCACCCGCTCATAGGCGGTCATGGGCTTCGTTTCGGGCAACTCCGGCGTCCTCGCCGGTCTCATAGCTCTGCTGTTCCCAGGTGACCGTCTCATTGACTTCCTTCCAGGCGTGAACTTTCAGCAGCTTGGTGAGCATCTCCTTCTGCTCCTCGCGGGGAACAATGGCGTCCACAAAGCCGTGCTCTACCTGAAATTCTGCCCGCTGGAAGCCGCTGGGCAACTTTTTGCGGATGGTCTGCTCAATGACGCGGGGACCGGCAGCCGATCAGCGCACCGGGCTCGGAGAGGATGATGTCCGCCTCCATGGCGTAACTGGCCGTCACGCCGCCGGTGGTGGGGTCGGTGAGCACTACAATGTAGAGCAGACCTGCGTCGGAGTGCATTTTGACGGCGCCGGAGGTCTTGGCCATCTGCATCAGCGAGAGGATCCCCTCCTGCATGCGCGCCCCGCCCGACACGGTATAGCCCACCACCGGCAGGTTATTGTGGGTGGCGAACTCGAAGAGACGGGTCACCTTTTCGCCCACAACACAGCCCATGGAGCCCATCATAAAATAGGGTTCCATCACGAAGATGGCGCACTTCTGACCGCCGATGGAGGCGGTGCCGCAGATAATGCCCTCGTTTTCGCCGCTGCTGGCGCGGAGCTTTTTCCTTCTTCGCCTCATAGTTGGTGAAGTGGATGGGGTCGCCGCCCCGCATATCGTTGTCCAGCTCCCAGAAGCTGCCCTCGTCCACCAGGTTCATCAGACGCTTGCGGGCGGGCATACGGAAGTGGTAGCCGCAGGAGCAGACATAGTGCTGCGCCTCCAGCTGGGAACTGGTGAGTTCCGCCTGGCAGCGGGGGACAGGACTTGGTGGGCTCGGGTGCGGCCTGCACCTGTGCCTCTTTGGTCTCCTCGGCCGGCTTGGAACGCTTAAACAGATTGTTCAGCTGCATAGAAAAATGCCTACTTTCTCGCCAATTGCCATACAGGCAGGGTAATTATTCTTTGTCTTTCCGGCCCTTGACCAGTGCAAAGGAGAAGTCAGCGGAAACGGCCAGCTTGCCGTCCACATAACCCTTTGCGCTGGCAAAGTAGAAGGGCCTTTGCTCTTGGTGATGACGCTCTCGCTCTCCAGGGTATCGCCGGGCTTCACGGGGCTCTTGAAGCGGACGTTATTCATGCTAGAAAACATGGGGGTCACGTCACCCATCTGGCCGTCAGCCAGCAGCACGCAGGCGCCCTGTGCCATCATCTCGCAGAGAATGACGCCGGGTACGACCGGATTGCCGGGGAAGTGGCCCTTCAGGAACCACTCGTCGCCGCTGACGTGATATTTTGCGTGGGCAACACCGTCCACAACTTCAGCCGCCTGCACCAGGAGCATATTGTCCAGGTGGGGCAGGATCTTCTTGATCGCTTCCTGATCCATCTCAATCCTCCGCTTTCTTGAAGGCGATGCAGCCATTGTGGCCGCCAAAGCCCAGAGAGGTGGACAGGACCAGATCCAGTTCCATCTCACGCTTTACATTGGGGCAGTAGTCCAGATCGCAGTCGGGATCGGGATTCTGCAGACCGATGGTGGGAGGGACAACGCCCTCATGCAGAGCCATCACAGCGGCAACGGCTCAGTGGCGCCGGCAGCGCCCAGCATATGGCCGGTCATGCTCTTGGTGGAACTGACCACGATCTTGTGGGCCAGCTCGTCACCCAGCGCGGCCTTGATGGCGGCAGTCTCGGTCTTGTCGTTCATGGGCGTGGAGGTGCCGTGGGCGTTGATATAGATCTTCTCGCTCTTCACACCGCTCTGCTCGTAGGCCATGCGGATGGCGCGGGCACCCTCGATACCCTCGGGATCGGGGGGGCGGTGATGTGGTGGGCGTCGCAGTTGGCGCCATAGCCCGCCACCTCGGCATAGATCTTGGCCCCGCGGGCCTTTGCGTGCTCATACTCCTCCAGAATGAGGCATGCACCGCCCTCGCCCATGACAAAGCCGCTGCGCTCGGCGTCAAAGGGAATGCTGGCGCGGTCAGGGTCGGTGGTAGTGGCCAGAGCCATGCAGTTGGCAAAGCCGGCAGTGGCGATTTCGGTGATAGTGGCCTCGCTGCCGCCGGAGATAATGGCATCGGCATAGCCGTGAGCGATAGCGCGGTAAGCCTCGCCCAGCGCGTGAGTGCTGGAGGCACAGGCGGAGGTGAAGCCCATGGAGGGACCCTTCGCGCCGTGGCGGATGGAGATCTCACCGGCGGCGTCGTTGGGCATCATCATGGTGATGGTATAGGGAGAGACCCGGCGGGGGCCTTTATCTTTCAGTTTGGAGTATTCGTCGCACAGAGAGGACAGACCGCCGATGCCGGAGCTGAAGTAAACGCCCAGACGCTCGGGGATCAATCTTGCCGGCCAGACCGGCATCCTCCATGGCCTCAACGGAGGCGGCCACGGCGAACTGGCAGAACGGGTCATTCCGGCGCACGAAGCTGCGGTCCATGGTCAGCAGGGGATCAAAGCCCTTGACCTCAGCCGCCAGAGTGGCCTTGTAGTCAGTGGTATCAAATTTGGTGATGGGGCCGATGCCGTGCTTACCGGCCAGCAGATTGGACCAGGTGTCGTGGACGTTGTTGCCCACGGGGGTGACGGCGCCGAGACCGGTCACAACGACTCTTCTCACTATGATCTTCCTTTCCAGTTCAAGGAAACGGGAAGATTTCCCGTCTGCTTGGAAAACAAATTCGACTGTCCCGGCGCAGTGCCAAGACAGGAGGACAGGCATGAGCTATGCCTGAAAGCCGGATGTTCAGCGGCGATTTGCCGCGAAACCGGCGTGTATTGCGCAGGAGCCGGATAAACCGGCTCCCTTGACGCAATTACATGGCGATGCCGCCATCCACACGGATGACCTCGCCGGTGATATACTTGGCTTTGTCACTGGCCAGATAGGCAGCCAGCTCTGCAATGTCGTCGGCCTCACCCATGAAGCCCAGCGGAATGGTGTCCAGAATGGCCTGCAGGTCCTTCGGATCCATGGCGTCGGTCATGGGGGTGCGGATAGCACCGGGGGCAATGGCGTTGCAGTTGATGTGGCGGGAGGCCAGCCCCGTGCCACGGTTTTGGTGAGACCCACCACGCCGGCCTTGGAGGAGGAGTAGTTGGCCTGACCCGCGTTGCCGGTCAGACCGGCGACGGAGCTGATGTTGATGATCTTGCCCGCCTTCTTCTTCATAAAGTTGCGGTAGCAGGCCTTGATCGTGTTGAACATGCTCTTGAGGTTGACATCCAGAACGGAATCCCAGTCAGCCTCGGTCATGGCCAGCAGCACCTTATCCCGGGTGATGCCCGCGTTGTTGACCAGAATGTCTACACCGCCGAACTCGACATGATCTCCTTGATGGCGGCCTGCGTCTCATCAAAATTGGACACGTCACAGACCTTGCACGCCACCTTGCGGCCCATGGCCTCAATGGCGGCGACCGTCTCCTCTGCGGGGGCAGGGTTGCCGACGTAGAGAATGGCGATGTCTGCGCCTTCGGAGGCCAGCTTCTTGGCGATGGCGGCGCCGATGCCCCTGGCTTCCGCCGGTCACCAGTGCGACTTTTCCTTCCAGTGTCATGCTTTGACCTCCTCAATGGTGTGCTTCAAACTTTCGGCGTCCTCCACATTGAGTGCGCGGACGTCGGAGTTGATCTTGCCGATCAGACCGGCCAGCGTTTTGCCGGGGCCGACCTCGATAAAGGTGTCCACACCGGCGGCGATCATGTTCTCCACGATGGTCTGCCAGCGTACCGGGTTCTCCACCTGACGGGACAGCAGATCCTTGAACTGGCCGTCCTCATAGGGCTGCGCAGTCACATTAGAATAAAGCGGGCAGCTGGGGGCGGCAAACTCCATGGGAGCGAGTACCTCGGCCAGACCCTTGGCGGCGGAGGACATGAAGGGGAGTGGAATGCACCGCTCACCTTCAGGGGCAGCGCACGGCCGCCAGCCGCTTTGACTGCCGCCTTGAAGCCGTCCATGCTGGAGCTGAGTCCGGCGCAGACGGTCTGAGCAGGGGAGTTGTAGTTGACGGGGTAGACCTGATCGAACTGACCGGCCAGCTCCTCTACCTTCTCCGGGGGCAGCTTGACAACAGCGACCATGGCGGAGTCGGCGGCATTGGAGGCCTCCTGCATCAGCTCGCCGCGGCGGCAGACCAGCTTGAAGCCGTCCTCCAGAGAGACAGCGCCGGAAAAAGCCAGCGCGGAGATCTCACCCAGAGAGAAACCGGCCAGCGCGTCAGGCTGAATGCCGGCCTCGACCAGTGCCCGGGCAGCGGCCACTTCGACGGCGAACATATCGGGCTGGGTGTTGGCCGTAACGGTCAGCTCCTCCTTGGTCCCGTTGAAGCACTGCTCACTGGTACCGGGGCGGATGCTGTCACACAGCTCGAACACCGCCTTGGCGGCAGCACTGCACTCATAGAGCTCCTTTCCCATGCCCGAGCCTGAGCGCCCTGGCCGGAAAAGACAAAAGCGATTTTACCCATAATTCAGATGATCTGAGATCAGATCTTGCTCTCGATGAAGTCGACCAGCTCGCCGATGGTGTTCATCTTCTCTTCCAGTTCCAGCTCGACGCCCAAAACTTCTTCCAGCTCCATGACCATCTCGACGGTCTCCAGGAGTCGATGCCCAGACTCTCGAAGGTGGTGTCGCGGGTGAACTCGGAAGCGTCGCGGCCAGTGTGGTCAGCCAGAACCTCAGTCAGCTAGCGTAGATATCCATAATAATTTCCTCCTGATATTTTCAGTAAACTATTCCGCTCAAACAGACGGAATTTCAGCGCAGAGCATAGCTATGCACTTTAACTTTATTTACTATATAGGCTCCGCACCCATTTGTCAAGATTTTCGCATTCATGAAGTACAGGATAATCGGCACAAAACGTTGAAATGTCTAGTAAAAATAAACAAAGGGAAAAGCCTTGACAGGGGAGAGCACTCCATATATAATACATGTGAAAATTGAACAGCCTTATCAAGAGTGGTGGAGGGATCGGCCCGATGAAGCCCGGCAACCTGCCCGGCGTGCAAGCGCATGGCAAGGTGCTAATTCCGGCGGTATGTATCGAAAGATGAGGGTATTCTTACGAGAACACGTTCCGCCGAGGAACGTGCTTTTTTAATCTATTCTTTAGGGCTGATTCAAAAGAAAAGGAAAGGAAGATCCCTATGAAAGAACACATCTTTACTTCTGAATCTGTCACCGAAGGACATCCCGACAAAATTTGCGACCAGATTTCCGACGCGGTACTGGACGCCATTCTGGAGCAGGACCCCAATGGCCGGGTCGCCTGCGAGACCGTGACTACCACCGGCATGGTGATGGTGATGGGCGAGATCTCCACCACCGCCTATGCGGACATCCCCTCCATCGTGCGCAGGACCGTGGAGCGCATCGGTTATAATGACTCCGCCTCCGGTTTTGACGCCAGGAGCTGCGCCGTGCTGACCAGCATCGACGAGCAGTCTCCCGACATTGCGCTCGGCGTGGATCACTCCATGGAGTATAAGGCGGACGCCAGGACGCTGCCGATCTGGTGGGCGCCGGCGATCAGGGTATGATGTTTGGCTTCGCCTGCGACGAGACCCAGGAGCTGATGCCCGCCCCCATCTCTCTGTCCCATCAGCTTGCCCACCGTCTGACTGAGGTGCGCAAGGACGGCACGCTGCCCTGGCTGCGCCCCGACGGCAAGACCCAGGTGACCGTGGCCTATGACGAGCAGAACCATGTGGATTGGTGCCCCGCCATCGTGGTGTCCACCCAGCACGACCCGGATATCGCCCTCAAGGATCTGCGGGAGGCCGTCATTGATACGGTCATCCGCCCGGTTTTGCCTGAAAACTATATCCGCCCTGAGACCAAGTTTTACGTCAACCCCACCGGCCGCTTCGTTGTGGGCGGCCCCGTGGGCGACACCGGCCTGACCGGACGCAAGATCATCGTGGACACCTACGGCGGCTCCGCGGCCCACGGCGGCGGCTGCTTCTCCGGCAAGGATCCCACCAAGGTGGACCGCTCCGCCGCGTACATGGCCCGCTATGTGGCCAAGAACATCGTGGCCGCCGGCCTGGCCCGCAAGTGCCAGATCGAGCTGGCCTACGCCATCGGCGTGGCCCACCCCGTCTCCGTTCTGGTGGATACCCAGGGTACCGGTGTCCTGCCTGATGAGCAGCTCAGCGAGATCGTCAACCGCACGTTCGATCTGCGTCCCGCCTCCATCATCTCTTATCTGGACCTGCGCCGCCCCATCTACGAGCAGACTGCCGCCTATGGCCACTTCGGCCGCACCGACGTGGATCTGCCCTGGGAGCGCCTGAACCGGGTGGATGAGCTGAAGGAGTATCTGCACTGATGCGCAAATATATTGCGGCCATTGGCCAGATCGATACCACCGATGGCTGGGCCCACTGCATGAGCACGGCGGAGCGCTTCGTTGACGAGGCGGCCTCTGCCGGGGCGAAGCTGCTCGCCTTCCCGGAGAACTTTTCCCAGTACAACGGCGGCCATACCCCCGCAGAGCCGCTTGAGAACAGCCCTACGCTGGACCGGATGGCGCGGAAGGCGAAGGAACACGGCATCTGGATCCTCTGCGGCACTATCTTTACTCCTGCGCCGGACGGCAGAAACTACAATACGTCCATCCTGCTGAACCCGGAGGGGGAAAGAGTGGGCCGCTACGAGAAGCTGCACCTCTTTGACGTGACCCTTCCCAGCGGTGATGTGCGCAAGGAATCCAGGCATGTCTGCCCCGGTGACCATATGACCATGGTGGACACGGAGCTTGGCAAGCTGGGTATGAGCGTCTGCTACGATGTCCGCTTTCCGGAGCTCTACCGGCATATGACGCTGAAAGGCGCCCAGATTCTGCTTATCCCGGCTATGTACAGCCGGGAGACGGGCAGAGCCCACTGGGAGACGCTGGTGCGGGCCCGGGCCATCGAGAACACCTGCTATGTGATCGCGCCCAACCAGTTCGGCGTTGGCGGCCGTTTCGGCGCCTGGGGGCACTCCATGATCGTGGATCCCTGGGGAAAGATCCTTGCGGAGATCCCGGAAGGGGAGGGGCTTGCGCTGGCGGAGATCGACCTTGACCATCTGGACGAGGTGCGCACCAGCCTGCCCTGCCTTGCAAACCGCCGTTCTGACATCTACGGCGACATCTGACGTTGCTGTTTCGATCAGCGTGAACCGTTTGGTTCACGCTGATTTTTCCTTTACAGCCCCAAAAACTGAGCTTATAATATATGATATTACATATAAGAGTATTATGGCTGGAGGAACGCGATGATCCTGACGTTTGACATTGCGAATATGACTACGCTGATCGGCGGCTTTGTGGACCAGAAGCTCCGGTTTACCTGCCGCTGCGCCAGTGACCGCACCCGCACAGAGGACGAGTATGTCCTGCTGATCCGGGATCTGCTGAATATGTATGATGTCAACTGGGCGGAGGTAGAAGGCAGTATTTTAAGTTCCGTTGTTCCCTCCCCTGCGTACCATCATATGCCGGGCGGTAGAGCGGCTGACCGGGAAGCGTGTACTTGTGGTCGGTCCGGGGCTGAAAAACGGCCTGAACATCCGCATTGATGATCCCGGTGAGCTGGGAGGCGACATGGTTATCAACTCTGTGGCGGCACTGGCAAAATATTCAAAGCCTATCGTGATCTTTGATATGGAGACAGCCACCACGATGTCCGTCATCGGCAGAGACGGAGCCTATCTGGGCGGCGCATTGATCCCGGGCATCCGGGTTTCGGTGGACGCTATGAGCGCCAGTGCTGCCCAGCTGCCCCTATATCACACTGACCCCGCCGGAAAAACTGATCTGCTCCAGTACAGTGAGTTGTATGCAGTCCGGCGCAGTTTACGGCTGTGCCGCCACGGTGGACGGCTTGTCTGGCGGCGTAGAGCAGGAACTGGGAGAGGAACCCACCATTGTGCTCACCGGCCCTATGCTCCGCTGATTGCACCCTACTGCCGCAGGAAGATCCATCTGGACGAGAATTTGCAGCTGGACGGTCTGCGCCTGTTATACGAGAAGAACCAGCCTAAAAGAAAGAAAAATAAATTTGAAAAATTGAGCCTGTTTTGACAGAATTAACCTTGACTTTTCGGCTAGAATATCGTATATTGCCCTTTGTACCGAAAGGGAGTAGCTGGCACAGAATAGTATGTGTATCCTGCGGCGTCAGTACGGGCCTTCTGTTGAAAAGCCCCGCCGAGGATTGAAATGGCGAGACTTTTGTGACAATGCTAGGGGCATTGGCGCAAAAGTCTCGCCTTTTTTATTTGTGACCAGACGGGAAAGGACGGACGGTTTATGAACAAAGAAAAACCAATTTGGCAGAAAAACCGCATGGAGCTGTTTCGGGATTATTCCAGTTCCGATGCTGGTTTAACAGACGAAGAAGCAAAAAAGCGGCTGGAGCAGTACGGTCCCAATGAGCTTCAGGAGGGCAAGCGCAAGAGCGTGCTCCGGATCTTTTTGGAGCAGTTTGCGGATTTTACAGTTATTATCCTTATTATTGCCGCTATTATATCCGGTATTACCGGCAGTCTGGAGAGCACCATTGTCATTGTGGCGGTCATCACCATGAACGCGATCCTGGGCACGGTGCAGACCGTCCGCGCCTCGGCGTCACTGGACAGTTTGCGGCAGATGTCCGCCCAACAGCAAAAGTGCTCCGGGATGGACAGGTGCTCCAGATCCCGGGCAGAGAGGTCACCGTGGGCGACGTGGTCCTTCTGGAGGCGGGCGATTCCGTCTGCGCGGATGGCCGCCTGCTGGAATGTGCCAGCCTGAAAACGGCAGAGAGCGCCCTTACCGGTGAGAGCCTGCCCGTGGACAAGGAGCTTGACCCGATCAGCGGCGATGTGCCGCTGGGAGACCGGAAGAACATGGTGTTCTCCGGCTGCTTTGTGACCTATGGCCGAGGCTCCTTCCTTGTCACTGCCACCGGCATGGACACGGAGATGGGTAAGATCGCCGCCCTCCTCAAAAGCACTGAGGAGAAGGAGACTCCGCTTCAGGTCAGTTTGAACCAGTTCGGTAAAAAGCTGTCTATCGGTATTCTGATCCTCTGCGGCTTGATTTTCGCTGTCTCTCTGATCCGTGCCACCGCGCTGACCGGCAGCGTCGTGCTGGACGCCATGCTGTTTGCCATTGCGCTGGCTGTGGCCGCCATTCCAGAGGCGCTCAGTTCCATCGTGACCATCGTGCTGTCCTTCGGCACCCAGAAGATGGCCAAAGAAAATGCGATTATCCGCAAACTGCAAGCGGTTGAGGGCCTGGGCAGCGTGAGCGTGATCTGTTCCGATAAGACCGGAACCTTGACCCAGAACCGGATGACCGTCAAGAAATTCTACACCTTGGCCGTGTGATCCGTGCCGATGAGGCGGATTTCACCGATCCCACTCAGGAACCCCTCCTGCGCACCGCTCTGCTGTGCAGTGATGCGGTTGTCAGTGAGAGCGGCGAAGTGGGGGATCCCACGGAGACCGCACTGGTGCATCTTGGCCTGGATTACGGAATCGACGCCGAGACCGTCCGCCAGAATTATCCCCGCCTGACTGAGATCCCCTTTGACTCGGAGCGCAAGCTCATGACCACCGTGCACGAGTTTGCCGGCGGCCTGACGCTGGTGACCAAGGGCGCTGTGGATGTGCTGATGGAGCGCACCAGGGTGACTGCGGCGGAGCGGGCCGAGATCGAGCGGGCCAACGAACAGTTTTCCAACGAGGGCCTGCGGGTGCTGGCGTTTGCCTGCCGCAGGGTGGATGCGCCTGCTGTGAGCCTGGAGGACGAGAACGAGCTGAGCTTCCTGGGCCTGATCGCCATGATGGATCCGCCCCGGGAGGAGTCCAAGGCCGCTGTGGCCGAGTGCATTGCCGCCGGCATCCGTCCTATTATGATCACCGGCGACCACAAGCTCACCGCATCCGCCATTGCCCGGGAGATCGGAATTCTGACCGAAGGCACCGAGGCGGCGGAGGGAAGTGTCATCGACGATATGACAGACGAGGAACTGAAGGAGTTTGTGCCAAAGATCTCCGTTTACGCCCGGGTTTCTCCGGAGCACAAGATCCGCATTGTCCGGGCCTGGCAGGAGCGGGGCAATCTGGTGGCCATGACCGGCGACGGTGTCAACGATGCCCCGGCGCTGAAGCAGGCGGACATCGGCGTAGCCATGGGAATTACGGGGACCGAGGTAGCCAAGGACGCCGCCGGTATGGTGCTGGCCGATGACAACTTTGCCACCATCGTTAAGGCGGTAAAGAATGGCCGGAATCTCTATGCCAATATCAAGCGCGCGATCCAGTTCCTGCTCTCCGGCAATGCCGCCGGCATCCTGACGGTGCTGTATGCTTCTCTGCTTGGTTTGCCCGTCCCCTTCGCGGCAGTGCATCTGCTGTTTATCAACCTGCTGACCGACAGTCTGCCTGCGATCGCTCTGGGCCTGGAGCCGCATAAGGATGAAGTGATGCGCGAAAAGCCCCGTCCCCGCAGCGAGGGTATTCTGACCCGCACCTTCCTGACGAATGTGGTGATCGAGGGCGCGGTCATTGCCGCCGCTACCATCGCAGCCTTTCACATCGGCCTTGCCCACGGGGGAGCGACCTACGCCAGCACGATGGCTTTGCCACGCTGTGTCTCAGCCGTCTGTTCCACGGATTCAACTGCAAGTCGAGCGCGCCGGTGCTGCTGAAAAACAGCTCTGGAATAACAGGTACCTGCTCGGTGCCTTTGTTCTCGGTGTGGTGCTGCTGGGCAGTGTTCTGCTGATCCCGGCGCTGGAGCCGCTGTTTGAAGTGGCCGCCCTGTCCGCTCCGCTGGTGGGTGCTATCGTCGGTCTGGCTTTTGGCAGTATGCTGGTCATTCAGCTGCTCAAAGCCATCCGCACGGCATTGCAGAAAAAGTAAGTCATTACAAACGGAGCCGAATGTGTTTTTCGGCTCCGTTTTTTGCTGTATCAATTTGAATGGGATTCTTTATCCTTTTTTAATGATTTTGTGACAGCTTTTTCGACGAAAATGTGGTATAGTATAAAAGCATAATAAGATATAAAATTATAGTGTAAAACAGCTGTATCGCAAAGGAGTGAGAACGCTGTGACAAATGTGTTGGAATATCTGGAGCATTCCGCCCGGGTCTGTCCGGACAAGACGGCTCTGATCGATCCCAATGGGACGTGTACCTATGCGCAGTTGGAAGAGTACAGCCGTGCGGTCGGCTCTGCGCTGGCCGGGTATACCGCCCCTGGTGCGCCTGTTGTGATCTGGATGGAAAAATCCATTCCCGCTGTCAGCGCATTTATGGGTTGCGTCTATGGGGGTTGCTTTTATGTTTATCTCAGCCCGGATCAGCCCAAAAACCGGGGGAGCGCATCCTCTCCGTGGCTCAGGCCAGACTGGTCATCCCCACGCGGGCGCTTCTGCCCAAATGGCAGGAGCTTGGGCTTGGCGGAGACGTGCTGCTCTATGAGGATCTGGCCGCCCAGCGCGCAGACAACGCCCGGTTGGCCGCCATCCGGGCCAGAAGCCGGGATGTGGATCCGCTCTATTGCAATTTCACCTCTGGCTCTACCGGCACGCCAAAGGGGGTCGTGGTGAGCCACCGCTCCGTCATTGACTTTATGAATTTCTTCCCGGAATTGTTCGGCATCACCGGGGGAGGATGTGTTGGGCAATCAGGCTCCCTTTGATTTCGATGTCTCAGTCAAGGACCTCTATTCCGCATTCAAGACCGGCGCGACGCTGGTACTGATTCCCCGGAGAATGTTCTGCGTCGTGACAGAACTGCTGGACTATCTCTGTGAGCACAGGGTGACGACGCTCATCTGGGCGGTATCTGCCCTCTGTCTTGTGGCGCAGTTCCGGGGCTTTACTTATAAGGTGCCTGAGAGCGTCAATAAGGTGCTGTTCTCCGGCGAGCAGATGCCCGCCAAATTCCTGAGCCAGTGGCAGCACTACTTGCCGAAGGCATCCTTCGTCAACCTTTACGGCCCTACGGAGATCACCTGTAATTGCACCTATTACCGGGTGGATCACCCGGTGGAGGAAGGGGAGAAGCTGCCCATCGGCCAGAGCTTCCCCAATGAGCGGGTGTTCCTGCTGGACGGCGAGGATCACGAGGTCACAGCGCCCAATGTGCAGGGCGAGCTGTGCGTGTCCGGCACGGCGCTGGCACTGGGTTACTGGAATGCGCCGGAGCAGACGGCCAAGGCTTTTGTGCCTGACCCGCTGAATCCTCACTACCCGGAGACCATTTACCGTACCGGCGATCTGGCCTTCTATCGGGAGGACGGTCTGCTGAGTTTTGCGGGACGCAAGGACTTTCAGATCAAGCATATGGGTCACCGCATCGAGCTGGAGGAGATCGAGACCGCGGTCAACTCCGAGGCAGGCGTGGAGCGCTGCTGCTGTGTCTATGATCAGGAGCGCAGCCGGATCACCGCCTTCTATGTGGGCGAACCGGAGCCGAGAGAACTGAAGAAAAGCCTCTATGAGCAGCTGCCCGCCTATATGATCCCCAGTTCCTTCCGCAAGCTGGATGAGCTGCCGGTGACCGCCAATGGCAAACTGGATCGGCGGCTGCTGCTGGATATGGCAGGGAGGAAAAATGAATCAGACTGTCATTCAACAGGCGCTTAAAACCATGTCCACCCCGTTTTATGTGTTTGATACCGATGCGGCGGCAGAAAAATGGTGCGTCTGCGCGGTATGCTCCCGAAGCGAGTGCAGCTGTGCTATGCCATGAAGGCAAATCCGTTTCTGATCCGCGATCTGGAGCGGGTGGCAGACCACTTTGAGGTCTGCTCACCCGGCGAGTTCCGCATCTGTGAGCGCAGCGGCGTCAGCATGGACAAGGTGGTGCTCTCCGGCGTCTATAAGAATCCGGAGGATGTGGACTATATCATAGAACGCTTTGGCGGCCGCATTACCTACACCGCCGAGTCGCTGACTCAGTGGACGCTGATCGCCGACGCCGCCCAACGACTGAAAAAGCAGGTGCGTGTCCTGCTTCGGCTGAGTAATGGAAGCCAGTTTGGCATGGATCCCGATGAGATCAAGGCGATCCTTCACGGCAGCCATCCCTTCGCCAGGGTGGAGGGACTGCATTACTTCACCGGCACGCAGAAGAAGGCCCCTAAGCGTATTCAGAAGGAGCTCACGCATCTGGACGACTTTCTGGACGAACTGGCGCGGGACTGCGGCTGGCACGCAGAAATGCTGGAGTACGGCCCGGGTCTGCCGGTCTGCTATTTTGAAGGGGAGAAGGATTCTGCCCCGGAGATGGAACAGGCGCTCTGCGAAGCGCTGGAGCAGATGCGCTATCAAGGGCCGGTCACACTGGAACTGGGACGCTATATTGCGGCCTGCTCGGGCAGCTATGCCACCCGTATTGTGGACGTCAAAACCAATCTGGGCAATGACTACTGCATCGTGGACGGCGGTATTCATCAGGTGAACTATTACGGTCAGATGCTGGCTACCAAGCGCCCGCCGGTGACCGTTCTGCCCGAACGGAACGAGGAGACCTCGCCCTACACCATCTGCGGGGCTCTTTGCACTACCAACGACATCCTGCTCAAGGAGTTCCCATTGCCGGAGCCGCAGCTGGGGGATGTGCTGGTGTTTGACCGGGTGGGAGCCTACTCTCCGCTGGAAGGCATCGCCCTTTTTCCTGAGCCGCGATCTGCCGCAGGTGGCGCTCTATTCTGCCCGCGACGGTCTGCGCCGGGTGCGGGGAGGCTGTGCCCACTGACCCGTGGAACAGCGAGCGGTAAATACAGTATATTTTATTTCAAAGGAGATTTTAACTATGGACGAGCTGTTGGAAATTCTGGAAGATATTGATCCCGATAACGACTATGAAAACGACGAGCATCTGATTGACGATGCCCATCTGGATTCTCTGTCGCTGCTGCAGCTGGTCAGCGAGCTGGAGGACACCTTCGATATTCAGGTGACGCCCACCGAGCTGATTCCTGCCAACTTCAATTCTGCCAAGGCAATCTGGGCCATGGTGCAGCGGCTTCAGCAGGAAGGTTAAATGAGCTACACATATCTTTTTATATCTGCTGGTCTTTCTGCCTGGGGTACTGCTGGTTTATGCCATCGTACCCCAGCGCTTTCGCGGTGTGATCTTGCTGCTGGCCAGCTATGCTTTTTTGATCCAGTTAAGTCGGAAGCTGAGTTTTTTCATTGTCTATACGACGATCAGTGTATTTCTGATCGGCCTGTGGCTGAGCGTCGCCCAGAAACGGAGCGAGGCGCGCATCAAGGCCGGTGCTGACCGCAAGACGGAGAAGAAGGCAAATACCCGCCGCCGCCGGGCGATCCTCTGGCTGGGTATTCTCTCTCAGGGCGGCGTGCTGTTTTCCTGAAATTCTATGACTGTGCGGCGTCGCATCTGAATCTCTGGACGGCATCGGAAGTGCTTCCGGTAAAGAATCTCATTCTTCCGCTGGGCATCTCGTTCTATACGCTGGAGGCCATCAGTTATCTGGTAGATGTCTACTATCGCAAGATAGAGGCGGAGCGGAATATCGGGCAAATGGCCCTGTTCCTGTTTTTTTCCCAATCATCATGGAAGGACCCATCTGCCGTTATGGCGAGTTGGCCCAACCGCTGTGGGAGGGAAAACAGCTCACCTACCGCAATCTGACGTTTGGTGCGCAGCGTCTGCTGTGGGGACTTTTCAAGAAATGGATCATTGCCGACCGGCTGAGTCCTCTGGTGTCCACGCTCTTTAATCATCCGGACGGTTATCAGGGCGGCGTCATGGCGCTGGCCGGTATTCTCTACACGCTCCAGCTCTACGCCGATTTCTCAGGCTGCATCGATATGACCATCGGCACAGGAGAGATGTTCGGCTTGACGCTGCCGGAAAACTTCCGCCAGCCCTTTTTTGCAAAGAATCCGTCGGAGTTCTGGCGCCGGTGGCATATTACGCTGGGCGCGTGGTTCAAAGACTATATTTTCTATCCGCTGTCTCTGACCGGCGGTAGCAAAAAGCTGGGCAAATCTGCGCGCAAGAAGTTGGGCAAGCACTATGGCCAGATCGCGCAGACGCTGATCCCGCTCTTTGCGGTCTGGCTGTGCAATGGCGTGTGGCATGGCACCGGTTGGACGTACCTGTTCTATGGTATGTACTATTTTGTGCTGATCGTAGCAGGCGAGCTGATCGAGCCGTTGGTGGCCGCCGGAACCGAAAAGCTGGGCATTGACCGCAGCCGCTGGCCGTGGCGCATATTGCAGACGGTCAAAATGCTGGCGATCATCTTCACCGGTGAACTCTTTTTCAGGGCGACTTCTATGCCGGCGGGCTGGCAGATGTTCCGTTCGATCTTCACCGGGTTCGGCAAGGGCGGTGTCGCTGACGGAGCATTGCTGACACTGGGTATCACTTTTCAGGATTATCTGGTTGCCGGGATCGCGCTGGCTGTGGTGCTGGTTATCGGCATTCTCCACGAGCGGGGCGTTCATATCCGTGAATGCGTTGCGGCCTGGCCCATCGTGCCCCGCTGGTGCTTCTACTTTGCAGCGCTGTTCGTGGTACTGATCTTCGGTGTCTACGGCGCTGGCCATACTCCCGCAGACCTCATCTACGCCGGGTTCTGAGAAGGGGGGAGCAAGAGTATGAAGACAAAAATTTTGAAACCCATCCTCTTCCTTGCCATTTTGGCTGCACTGATGGCTGCGCTTGGCCCGGTGTTCCGTCCGAAAGAAGCAGCGGAACTGAGCCAGCGGAAAGGGCTGGGGAGATAGACTACCTGGTTGTCGGAGACAGTGAGGGCTGGCATCGTTCCAGCCGATGGAGGTTTGGCGCACAGACGGATTTACGGGCTATAACCTGGAGTAAACCTGGTCAGCGGCTTCAGGATTTTTATGCGGATTTACAGACCGTGCTTGAAACGCAGCATCCTAAGGTGCTGCTGCTTGAGACAGATATTCTCTATAAAAACCTGATCAGCCTGACGGAGTTTGAGGGCTTCTGACCTCCACCTTGGGCGAGCTGTTCCCGTTTATCCGCTATCATGAACAGTGGCAAACCGTATTGCCTGATCTGTCCAGCAGTGAAAAGATGAGCACACCCCGGATTATTCCCGAGGCGCCTATATCAATGGAGCGGTCATGCCGTATCCTGACCCGGATTATTATAAGGCTGTAACAGATCAGGTGCAGAAAATGCCCTGGCTCTATCGTTACTTTGCCGCGCAGATCGTCTCACTCTGCAAGGAAAACAATATTCAACTGATCCTTTACAGTTCTCCCTCCCCGAAAAACTGGACCTACGCGATTCATAATGGTCTGGAGGCTTTTGCGCAGGAGTATGATTTGGAGTTTATTGATTTCAATCTGCTTCAGGAGGAGATCGGGCTGGATTGGAGCACAGACTGCCTGGATGACGGCGATCATATCAACTTCTCTGGCTCTCTGAAAGTCATGGCCTATCTGTCGGAGTATCTGGCAGAGCATACCGGACTGACAGATCACCGGGGGATCCGGCGTTCCAGATCTGGGACGAGGATCTGAAAACTTACCTTACAGTTATAGGTCAGGTTAAATGACAGGCGGACACCGATGAGGTGTCCGCCTGTTTGCCTGTTGTGCCAGAGCTTATTACAGCTTGACTTGTACAGACATTTTATTATAATGAAAGCATATCCCTGAAAAGGAGCGTTTGATATGAATACTTTGGAAGCAATCACTACCCGTCGGAGCATCCGCAGGTTCCAGGATAAACTGGTAGATCATGATACGATCGAGCAGATCGTGTCCGCCGCCGCCTATGCCCCTTCGTGGAAAAATACGCAGGTCGTCCGTTATCATGTGCTGGAGAACAAAGCGCTCCAGAAGAAGATCGCGGAGGAGTATACACTCAATTTTGTCTATAACACCGGTACGCTGGAGCGTGCGCCTCAAGTCGTGGTGCTGACTGCGGTGAAGGGAAGAAGCGGCATGGAGCGCGATGGCTCTGCAACGACCAACAAGGGTGAAAACTGGATGCTGTTCGATGCCGGTGTGGCCGCCCAGACCTTCTGCCTTGCGGCGTGGGAGCACGGTGTGGGCAGCGGTATTATGGGTATCTTTGATGCGGAAAAGGTTGCCGAACTGCTCCATATTCCGCAGGATGAGATCGTAGTGGCGCTGATCTCTATCGGCTATCCGGATGAGCATCCCGATGCGCCGGTGCGCAAGCCGGTCAGCGTGCTGCTGGATTACATCGAATAAGCTTGAATCAGAAAAGCAGTAAAAAGAGCGAGCGTATTTTCCATACGCGCGCTCTTTTTGCCGTGTTGCAACAGGGAAGAGGACAAAAAAGAAGAGCTGTCATAAAAGGCAGCTCTTCTTGAAATTTTTACTTCAGCTCGACCTTGGCGCCGGCCTCTTCCAGCTTCTTCTTCAGCTCCTCGGCCTCGTCCTTGGAGACGCCCTCCTTCAGGAGTCTTGGGCGCCCTCGACGGTAGCCTTTAGCCTCGGCCAGGCCCAGACCGGTGATCTCGCGGACGGCCTTGATGACCTTGATCTTGGCAGCGGCGTCGAAGCCGGCCAGGACCACGTCAAACTCAGTCTTCTCCTCGACCTCAGCAGCAGCAGCGCAGCGGCGGCGGAGCGCCCATAGCAATAGCCTCGACACGCCGAAGGTCTCCTTCAGAGCGTCGGTCAGCTCGGACTTAACCTCCGAACAGGGTCAGAGCCTTGATCTCTTCAACAATAGCATTGATATCAGCCATGATAATTAGCCTCCTATTTAATAGAATAATTTAAAAAAATGAGATCTGAAAACAGATCTGGAATGCCGGGTAATTACTCGGCAGCAGCCTCGCCTTCTTTTCGGCGATAGCGGCTTCCATAACAGCGGACGGGTTGGCGCAGGAGCCAGCAGGGTGCCCGACCAGCTGTGCGTACACGTCCTTCTTGGAAGCAGGTGGACAGAACAGCCACCTCAGCGTCGGACAGAACCTTGCCGTCCATGAAAGCGGCCTTCAGGTTGAACTTGTCACCCAGCTTCTTGGAGTAGTCAGCCACCAGACGGATGGGAGCGATGGGATCCTCGGTGCCGGTCGCCAGGGAAGTGGTGCCGTGCAGCTTCTCGTCCAGAGCCTCCAGACCCACGCTGTCGGCAGAGCGCGGCGCATCATGGTGTTCTTCACCACGGCGTACTCAACGCCCTCCTTGCGCATAGCGCTGCGCAGCTCGGTGTCCTCGGCGACGGTCAGACCGGAGTAGTCGACGATGACGCCGGACTGAGCACCATTCAGACGCTCGACCAGAGCAGCGACAACAGCCAGCCTTCTCGTTGATCACGTTTGCATTAGCCATTTTAGATTTCACCTCCGAAAATAGAAAATCCTCCGCGTTCAAAGAGCAGAGGACTACAATCGGAAAATATAAGCATTTTCAGATCGCACTCTCGGCAGGCAGGAAAACCATTATGCTGATGACTCAGCACCTGCTGTCTTTGAACGCAATGGATATTATAACAGAGAAGAAGCGCTTTTGTCAAGTACTTTATCCCTCTGTTTTAGAAAGATCCCCTAACGGGATGAAATGAACGCTTGGAAGCGGGCGCCATATCAGATGACGCCCGCATTCAAATTCAGAGCATCTTAGCAGAGCTCACGCGGATGCCGGGGCCCATGGTGGCGGCCACGGTGCAGCTCTTGATATACTGGCCCTTGGCGGCGGCGGGCTTGGCCTTGACGATCGCGCCCATGATGGCGTTGAAGTTCTCAGCCAGCTTCTCCGCACCGAAGGAGACCTTGCCGATGGGGCAGTGGATGATGTTGGTCTTATCCAGACGATACTCGACCTTACCGGCCTTAGCTTCCTGCACAGCGCCGGCCACGTTGGGGGTGACGGTGCCGGCCTTGGGGGAGGGCATCAGGCCCTTGGGGCCCAGGACCTTACCCAGACGGCCCACAACGCCCATCATGTCGGGGGTAGCCACGACCACGTCGAAGTCGAACCAGTTCTCCTTCTGGATCTTCTCCACCAGGTCCATGTCACCCACGAAGTCGGCACCGGCGGCACGGGCCTCGTCGGCCTTGGCGGCCTTGGCAAAGACCAGCACGCGCTGGGTCTTACCGGTGCCGTGGGGGAGGACGATGGCGCCGCGGACCTGCTGGTCAGCGTGACGGGAGTCAACGCCCAGCTTCACGTGGAGCTCAACGGTCTCGTCGAACTTGGCGGGGGCGGTCTTCACCAGCAGCTCCATGGCCTCAGTTGGTGTCGTACAGAGTGTTCTTGTCGATCTGCTTGGCGCTCTCCTGATATTTCTTGCCTCTAAACATTGTTTACACCCTCCTTACTCGCCCACGACGATGCCCATGGAGCGGGCGGTGCCGGCGATCATGCTCATGGCGGCCTCGACGCTGGCGGCGTTCAGATCGGGCATCTTGGTCTCCGCGATCTTGCGCACGTCTTCCTTGCTGATAGTGGCCACCTTGGTCTTGTTGGGGACACCGGAGCCGGACTCGATGTTGCAGGCCTTCTTGATGAGAACAGCGGCAGGGGAGGGGTCTTGGTGATGAAGGTGAAGGAGCGGTCGGCGTACACAGTGATGATGACGGGGATGATCATGCCCACGTCGTTCTTGGTGCGCTCATTGAACTCCTTGGTGAAGGCGGCGATGTTCACGCCGTGCTGACCCAGAGCGGGGCCAACAGGGGGGGCGGGAGTCGCCTTACCGGCGGGGATCTGCAGTTTTACGTATCCAGTTACTTTCTGTGCCACGAAAGAGCACCTCCATAATGAAAATGTGGTTGTGATAGGTTCGTCTCAGATTTTAACCGTCCCTCCCACTTCCGGCCCGGACCGCTCGACCTGATCCGGGGATTTTCCAGCTCCACGGGGTTTCGCGTCCGAACATGGAGACCATCACGCGGACCTTGCCGCGCTCCAGGTCCAGCTCTTCCACAGTGCCCAGGAAGGACTCCAGGGCGCCGTCGGTGATCTTGACGCTGTCTCCCACCTGATAGCCCACCACGATCTCGCGCTTCTCTACGCCCAGGGCGGCGATCTCCGCCTCCGTCAGGGGGATGGCCTTGTTTCGCCAGAGCCGACAAAGCCGGTTGCCCCCCGGATGTTGCGCACCAGATGCCACGTGTCGTCGTTCATGACCATCTTCACCAGCACGTAGCCGGGGAAGACCTTGCGCTCCACGGTTTTGCTGGACCGTCGGTGATCTCGGTGACAGTCTCCAGCGGAATGTTGACCGCCATGGATCAGGTCGCCCATGTTGCGGTTTTCCACGGCCTTTTCATGATGGTGGCTTTACGGTGTTTTCATAGCCAGAATAGGTGTGAGCCACATACCATTTCGCTTCTTCAGCCATACGCGTTCCCCTTTCGTGGGCAATGCTGGGTGGATCAGCCGCGGCCAGCCAGTCAAACAGCCAAATCAGCACGCCGAAAACCAGGAGAGGAGAGCGTCGATGACGGAGCTTGCAATGCCATCGAAGATCCAAACGATGATGCCTACGACGATGACGCGAGACAATGACGATCCCCGTCTTTTTTCAGGGTATCTGCCCGGGTGGGCCAGGCAACCTTTTTCAGTTCCGCCTTCAGCTCCCGGAAGAATCCGCCCCACGCGCTTGAAAAAAGCCGGGCTGTTTTTGAAATCCATTCCTTGTCGGACTTGGCCTTGTAAAGGTTTCTTGGCCTTTTCCGCCTTGGCGGGTTTGGTCTCTTTCGCCCTCTCCTCCGTCCCGTCCTGGTTCATCTTTTCTTTTCAGACATTCAGTTCCACCCTTCTTTTCTTCAAAGAAAAACAGGAATGTGGGCCATCATCACTTAGTCTCGCTATGAACGGTGTGCTTTCTGCAGAAGGGGCAATACTTGTTCATCTCTAAGCGGTCGTTGGGGTATTCTTCTTGTTCTAAAGTGCAAAGAATATGAATGGCACCCTTGGCGTCCGGGCGGAAAAAAGCGAGGCGCTGGCTGAACGCCTTCGGAAGGAGACCGGGTTGAAGGTGACGCTCTGGGATGAGCGCCGCACCACGGTGGACGCCCATCGTATTCTGAGCGAAGCCGGCAGACACGGCAAAAAGCGTAAGAAGGTCGTGGACGCTGTGGCGGCAACGCTGATCCTCGAGGGATATCTGACCTTCTGTCAGCGCTGAGCGATACATTATATAATATAATTCACACTGCGCTACCGTTTCAGCAGGGCTTCCCGCTGACGGTAGTCCGGTAGAATGGAAGCTACAAAGCGGTAAAATTCCTTCCCGTGGTTTTTGTGACGGATATGGGCCAGCTCGTGGACGATCACATAATCGACCGCCTCTTTGGGATAGTCCATCAGCCTCAGGGAGAAGGTGATGCTGTCTTTGGCACTGCAACTTCCAAATCGGGTCTTTGCCCGGGAAAAGCGGATGGCGGTGGGGAGACCTCCATGAGCTGGGCGTAATAAGCTGCCCGGGACGGGATGTACTCCCTGGCCTCCGCCCTCCAGCGCTGCCAGGTCGCTTCATCCGGTTCCGGATGTGCGGCCAGTCGTGCCTGCTGGCGGTCCAGATGAACCTGGATCCAGTGCTCCTTTTCGTTGAGAAAGTATTCCACATCCCGCACAGATGCCCGCAGCGGAGCGCGAACGACCACTGCGGCGTCACGGGTGATCTCAATGGAGATCGTGCGGCGGCGGGAGCGGATGAGCTTGTAGGGAAACCTCATCTCTGCTGCTCCAGCCAGCGGATCAGCCACTCGGTGATTCGGGCGGTCATGCCCCAGAGCAGTTTGTCCTCATAGTCCCAGAACAGGACCGGGGAGGACTCCAGCCGCGGCGGACATTCGATCAGCACCCGATCTTCCTCGGGCAGACCGTCTATGGTGTGATAGCTCCGCTCGACCCGGACTGTTTTGGGACGGTTATAGCGCAGATAGGAGAGGGGGATCGTAAAGACTTCCTCCACCTCATCTGCATTCAGCGGCAATATGTCCTCCCAGCCTGGCTGAAGCCGGACGAGATAGGGAAACACCGGAAAGCCGGAGGCGTGCAGGGTGTAGTCCATAGGGCCGATGAGCTCCATATGGTCTGCACTGAGTCCGAGCTCCTCCCTGGTTTCCCGCAGAGCGCACTCCAGCGCGGTCTCTTCCGGCTCCATGCGTCCGCCGGGAAAGCAGACCTCGCCGGGCTGCCAGTGCAGGCTGGCTGATCTCAGCTCGAAGAGCAGGCAGTCTTCGCCATTGTGCCGTACCAGCGGAACAAGTACCGCGCAAGGAGGGCGGCCATCCATCGAACCGGGCTTGCGCTGGGCGAGGGCGGATCTGAGCTTTTCATAGTCCATAGTGTTGTCCTCCATAATAAATATAATGTATGAGGGCGATATGCGCTGTATCACATTGAAAAAGGTGAAGCGAATGAATGCAAATCGGAATTATCAAAAGGAATTGGATAAAGTGATCGCCGGACTGAATGGACGGCGGCCGACCCTGTTGCTGCACGCCTGCTGCGCGCCGTGCAGCAGTTATGTGTTGGAATATCTGTCCCGCTATTTTGATATTACCTTATTTTATTATAATCCGAATATTGAGCCGGAGAGCGAGTATCGCTATCGCGTGTCCGAGGTGAAACGGCTGGTCAGTGAGATGCTGCCGGATGCAGGCATTGAGGTAGTGGAGGGACGATATGATCCCGAACGATTCCACCAGGCGGTCAAGGGGCTGGAACAGGAGCCGGAGGGCGGAAAGCGGTGCATGGTGTGCTACCACCTGCGGTTGGAAGAGGCGGGGCAAATCGCCCAGAAACTCGGGTGCGAATACTTTACCACGACGTTATCGATCAGCCCTCTGAAAAATGCAAGGGCATTGAATGAGATCGGGGAGGAGCTTGCACCGCTCTATCAGACGAAGTACCTGGCCTCGGATTTCAAAAAGCGGGAGGGCTACAAGCGCTCCATTCAGTTGTCGGCGGAGTACCACCTCTATCGTCAGGATTACTGCGGCTGTGCTTACTCCAGAGCAGAACGAGAGGCACAAAAAGCGGAAAAAGAACAAAAGACGGAATAAAACAAGGGAAACGCTCTGTAAAGCAAAAACACAATGCAGCATAGAGTTTCGACAAGCAAATGCCTTTACACAAGCGAGGGAGTTGAATGACTATGTAAAGGTGTTTAATTTACATATAGCGCACGTGTAAAATAAAATCACTTTTCAGATAAAGTCGAAAAACTTTGGTAATGTGAGCACCAGTCTGTCAACGGACAGATCTCGCATTTTGCGACCCGCGCCGTGCAGACCGCACGTCCGTGGAGCACCATGCGGTGGCAGAAATTGTTGGACTCCTCCGGAGGCAAAACTTTGCGCAATTGCTGTTCAACCTTGGCGGGATCCTTTGTCCCGTCCGTAAGGCCCAGCCTTCCGGTAATACGGATGCAGTGGGTGTCGGCCACGACTACGCCCGGGGTATGGAAGATATCGCCCTGGATCAGGTTGGCAGTTTTGCGGCCAACGCCGGGCAGCTTGAGCAGATCTTCCATTCGAGAGGGCACCTTGCCGCCGTAGTCCCGGAGCAGCATCTGAGCGCAGCCCACCAGATCCCGGCTTTTGCCGTTGAAGAAGCCGCAGGAGTGGATGTTTTGGCAACCTCGGCCGGATCGGCCTCGGCAAAGGCTTCCAGTGTGGGAAAGCGCTCAAACAGCGCGGGAGTTACCTTGTTGACCCGTTCGTCGGTGCATTGGGCGGACAGACGCACGGCAAACAGCAATTCGTAGTCCTTATCGTATTGCAGCGAGCACAGTGCATCGGGGTAAAGTTGTTTCAGCGCATTGACAATGGAGCGTACATCTTCTTCTCGTTTCATAGCATAGACCTCACCGATAAGATTGCCTTCATCATATCATAGAATCGGCAGGGATGCATCTAAAATTCGAGAAAATAGTTGTATGCATCGGATGGGTTTGGTATAATTGCGGTCATATGGGAATGAAATCCCTTTATCAATCTTACCCCAGAATGGAGTGTGTTTGCTATGGTGCAGGAAATGATGGACTTTCTCTCTGCTGCCGATCCTGAGGTTGGTGCAGCAGTCCGCAAGGAATATGAGCGTCAGAATCGCAATATTGAGCTGATCGCCTCTGAAAATGTTGTCAGTCCCGCCGTGTTGGTGGCTGCCGGAAGCGTACTGACCAATAAGTATGCGGAGGGCTACCCCGGAAAGCGTTACTATGGCGGCTGTGAGTACGTGGACATTGTGGAGGAGATCGCCCGGGATCGTGCCAAGGAGCTGTTCGGCGCAAAGTTTGCCAATGTTCAGCCGCATTCCGGAGCACAGGCCAATTATGCGGTCTATCAGGCGCTGTGTGAGCTGGGCGACACCGTCATGGGCATGAACCTGGATCAGGGCGGACATCTGACCCACGGCTCACCGGTCAACTTCTCCGGCAAGCACTATCATATGGTCGCCTATGGCGTCGATCCGGTGACCCACCGCATCGACTACGATCAGGTGCGGGAGCTGGCCCACAAGCACAAACCCAAGATGATCATTGCTGGTGCCTCTGCCTATCCCCGCATCATTGACTTCAAAGCCTTTGCGGATATCGCCCATGAGGTGGGCGCATATCTGATGGTGGATATGGCACACATCGCCGGTCTGGTGGCAGCCGGTCTCCATCCCAGCCCCATCCCCTATGCAGACGTGGTGACCACCACCACCCATAAGACCCTGCGCGGCCCCCGCGGCGGCATGATCCTCTGCAATGACGAGGCCATTGCAAAGAAAATCAACTCCGCGGTGTTCCCCGGCAGCCAGGGCGGCCCGCTGGAGCACATCATCGCCGCCAAGGCGGTGGCCCTGGGCGAGGCGCTTCGGCCGGAATTCAAGGTCTATCAGCAGCGTATTCTGGACAACGCACAGGCTATGGCCGGTGCGATCCTGGAGGGCGGCCTGGATCTGGTCAGCGGCGGCACGGACAACCACCTGATGCTGGTGGATCTCCGCCCCGCCCGCCTCACCGGCAAGGAGATGGAGAGGCGGCTGGACGATGTGTTCATTACCGCCAATAAGAACACCATTCCCAATGACACGGAGAAGCCCCTTCGTCACCAGCGGCCTGCGTCTCGGCACCCCGGCGGCGACCAGCCGCGGTCTGAACGAGGAGGACTTCCGACTGGTGGGTCGTCTGATCTGCGAGACGGCCAGCACTATGACACCAAGGCGGACGAGATCCGTTCGCAGGTCGTGGCTCTGACGGAAAAGTATCCCCTTTATCGCTGAGATAAAATATGTTAAAATAGGACTGCCGCATTCGCGGCAGTCCTATTTTTAGATTACAGGCGCTGAGCAAGATGGAATATCGTCCTCTGGCAGACGACATTCGGCCCCAGACGTTGGACGAGGTGGTGGGTCAATCGCATATTCTCGGCGAGCACGGTATGCTCCGTCGCATTATAGAGAGTGGGAATATCCCGAATATGGTCTTTTACGGCCCCTCCGGCACGGGAAAGACCACGGTGGCCAACATCATCGCCCAGCGGACCAACCAGCCCCTCCACCGGCTGAACGCCACAACGGCGGGCATCTCTGATATCAGAGAGGTCATCTCCGATGTGGACACACTGATGGCTCCAAACGGTGTCCTGCTCTACCTGGACGAGATCCAGTATTTCAACAAGAAGCAGCAGCAGTCCTTGCTGGAGTTTATGGAGAACGGGAAGATCACCCTGATCGCCTCTACCACGGAGAATCCATACTTCTATGTGTTCAACGCAGTCCTCTCCCGGGCTACCGTGTTTGAGTTCAAACCAGTCACGCCGGAAGAGGTCTCCGGGGCAGTCCGCCGGGCAATCAATATTCTCGCTGAGCGCCGGGGCATCCCGGTGCAGGTGGAAAATGGCGTCGTGGAGACGTTGTCTTCTGCCTGCGGGGGCGATGTGCGCAAGTCCATGAACGCGGTGGAGCTGCTGTTTTCCGCAGCCACAGAGCAGGACGGAAAACTCGTCCTGACAGCACAGGATGCGCAGCTGGTCGGCCAGCGCAGCGCCATGCGCTACGACCGGGACGGCGACGGACATTACGACATTCTGTCTGCGCTCCAGAAATCCATCCGGGGTTCCGATCCGGATGCGGCGCTTCACTATCTGGCCCGCCTGCTGACGGCGGGAGATCTGATCTCCGCCTGCCGCCGCATCATGGTCATTGCGTCGGAAGATGTGGGGCTGGCTTATCCACAGGCCGTCTCTGTTGTGAAGTCCTGCGTAGATGCTGCCAACATGCTGGGCCTGCCGGAAGCCCGTATCCCGCTGGCAGAGGCGGTGATCCTGCTGGCCACAGCGCCAAAGTCCAATTCCGCCATCTGCGGGATCGATGCAGCTATGGCCGATGTCCGCGCAGGCAAGCGGGGGGATATCCCGGCCCATTTGAAGGACAGTCACTATTCCGGCGCACAGAAACTGGGACGGGGCTGACCTACCAGTATCCCCATTCCTTTCCGCATCATTATGTGGCGCAGCAGTATCTGCCTGATGCGTTGGAGGGGCGGCATTACTACGAATACGGCGACAACAAGACAGAGCAGGCTGCACGGGCTTATTGGGAACGGATCAAATCGGAGTCGTAGTCCCAGTCGGCTGCGTTTTCCGGCTCGGGCGGATAAGGAAAGGGTGTGTATTCCACGCCTTTCTCCAATGTGCCAAGGATGTTTAACTTGATCTTGCGGCGCTGGGGCTGAATGGATTTGATGTAAACGGTGACCCGCTGGTTTTCTTCAATGCCGGAACAGCGCTCCGCCAATCCGGTCAGATTTGGGGCCAACTCCACAAAGACGCCATAATCCTGAATGCCTCGGACAATTCCGGTGACTGTTTCGCCCGGGGCAAATTTTCGGGCGTTTTCCGCCCAGGTGCCCAGCAGCTCCCGATGGGAGAGCAGGATATGACCGGTGACGGCGTCGTAGCCCAGCAGCACTGCGCGGATCTCCTGCCCGGGATAAAAGCGGCATCTCGGGTGCGGAATGCGGGAGACGGAGATCCGGTCGATCGGGATCATGGAGATCAGTCCGCAGCCGATGTCCACAAAGGCGCCAAAGCTCTCCAGCCGGGTCACGGTGGCGTTCAGAATGGTGCCGCGGGGGAGCGAGCGCAGATGGTTCAATGCGCTGCGCTGTGCGGCGCGGCGGGACAGCAGCGGCGTGAGCCTGCCGTCGTTTGCCTCCAGTCCGATGACCTGAAAGCTGACAGGCTTGCCCACCCGGGCCAGCACCGCGATCTCCCGCAGCGTGCCCTCCCGCAGGCCAAGTGCGGTCTCGTCCCGAGGGATCACGCCCCTGCCAGCGGCCCAGCCGGACGTGCAGATTTTTATCGCTGTCGCATCGCTCAGCCACCGCCTCAATGACGGTTTTCTGATGCATGGCTTCCGCCAGTGAATCAATGCTTTCCACCCACAGTTTGTTCTCGGCGCGCTGCATGAGCCTGCCCTCGGGTAAGTAATCGGTCATAGGGGATACCTCCTGCCTGATTGTGTTAGTTCATCTTATGCGCGCAGCTGGGATAGTTTCGGCTTGACAATCAAAATTTCGTGTGTTACTGTATTAGCACACTAAAGAAAAGGAGCGGTACCATGGACGTCCGTGTCGGCGATATTCTGAAATGAAAAAGGCCCATCCCTGCGGCAGTAAGCGGTGGGAGGTCAAGCGCATCGGCATGGACTTCCGGCTGATCTGTCAGGGGTGCGGCCATGAGTTGATGATCCCCGTGGCAAGATCGAAAAAAATATCCGCAAGATCATCCGAGAAGAGGAAGCGCAATGAAAGAATTCTGGAGCGACCGCATTCGGTCGCTGACGCCTTACACCCCCGGCGAACAGCCGAAGGGGCGCAAATTTATCAAGCTGAATACCAACGAGAACCCCTATCCGCCGTCTCCAAAGGCGCTTGCGGCGATTCAGGCCAACACGGATGCATCCCTGCGTCTGTATTCTGACCCGGATGCCGCCGACCTGCGTGCTGCCATCGCAAAGACCTATTCCGTCAAGCCGGAGCAGGTCTTTGTGGGCAATGGCTCCGACGAGGTACTGGCCTTCGCCTTCCAGGCATTTTACAGCGAGGGAGCGGAGATCGTTTTCCCCGATATCACCTATTCCTTCTATCCTGTCTATGCCAATATGTTTGGCATCTGCTACCGCACGGTGCCGCTGAAGGACGATTTCACCGTCCCGGTGGATGCACTCTGCGGCGGCAATGACGGTGTGGTCATTGCCAACCCCAATGCCCCTACCGGCATGGAGCTGCCCCAAAGTGAGATCCGGCGCATTCTGGAGGCCAACCCGGATGTGGTGGTACTGGTGGACGAGGCCTATGTGGACTTTGGCGGCGAAAGCGTCCTGCCCTTATCGAGGAGTATCCGAACCTGCTGGTGGTGCAGACCTTTTCTAAATCCCGTGCGCTGGCTGGCCTGCGGGTGGGCTTCGCCTTTGGCTGTGAGAATCTGATCCAGGCGCTGAACTGCGTTAAAAAAATTCCATCAACTCCTATACGCTGGATCGGCTGGCGCTGGCCGGCGCGGCGGCGTCTGTGGCGGACAGGGAGTATTTCGACATCCGGTGTGCCAAAGTTATGGCCACCCGTGAGCGGACAACGGAGGAACTGCGCAAGCAGGGCTTTACGGTCTATCCCTCCAAAACCAACTTCATCTTTGTCTCACACCCGGACGTTCCGGCCAAAGAGCTGTTTGCCGGTCTGCGGGAGAAGGGGATCCTGGTGCGCTACTTTGCCCAGCCCCGTATTGATATTGCCTGCGCGTCAGCATCGGTACTGACGAGGAAATGGATGCGTTCCTGACCGCCATGCGGGAATTGACAGCGGAATAATTCTGCGCTAAAGTGAAGATGACCGCCGCAGCTGCGGCGGTCATCACCCTGTTAGAGGTTTTTAGATCATGCGCTATGAAGGCGATATTTACCGTCCGCCGGGAGAGTGGAAGAGCTATCTGCTCCAGGTGACGGTGGGGTGCTCCCACAACGCCTGCACCTACTGCGGGATGTATAAGGACAAAAACTTTCATATCCGTCCGATGAAGGAGATCCTGGAGGATATCCAGATGGCCAAGGTCTACTACGGTGGAGCGAAAAAGCGGGTGTTCCTCTGTGACGGCGACGCCATTGTGATGAAGCAGGCGGATCTCATCTCGATTCTGGATCATCTCTATGCGGCCTTTCCGCAGTTGGAGAAGGTGTCCACCTATGCCGGCCCCCCGTTCCACGCTGACCAAGTCCGCAGCGGAACTGAAAGAGCTGTGTCAGCACGGCCTGAAGCGGGCCTACCTCGGCGTGGAGACCGGAAGCGATGCCGTACTGAGGGCAGTCCACAAGGGCGTCACGGCGGAGGAGATGCTGGAGGCGGGAAATCGCCTCCGTGAGGCAGGCATCGACCTCTGGATCATGGTGCTCATCGGTCTGGCCGGACGGGGAGAGGCTTCCAGGGAACATATCTTGGCCACGGCAGATATGATCAACAAAATGAAGCCCCGCCATGTTTCTGCAATGACGCTCCAGCTGGTACCCGGCACTCCGATGTATGATGATTGGAAGGCGGGCAGATTTGAACCGCTCTCCGCGGCGGAAATGCTGGAGGAGACCAAATTGCTGCTGGAGAATATCCACTATGGCCCGATCCACTTCACCTCGGATCACGCCTCCAATTATCTGCCTTTGAAAGGCACGCTTCCTGACGATACTGCCCGGATGACGGCGGCCATTGACAGTGCGCTGGCAGGCGATACCCCCATGCGTCCCGAGTGGATGCGGGGACTCTAAAATTAAATCCGATCAGCCTGAGCGCCGGTTCCATATGGAGCCGGCGCTTTTTATGTTTTGCCGCCGCCCCAAGCCGACTGCATTTTCGCGCCCGTCGGTCTATACTGGGACAACAGTCCGGGGGAGGTGGGCGCATGGTGGTCTATGGAGATGTGCTCTTTGCGCTGAATTTGCTGTTGGATTACGCTGTTTTGCTGGCATCGGCAAAGATCGCCGCCTGTCCTTTTTTGTCCGTCTGCGCCTGCTAGGCGGAGCTCTGTTTGGCGCGGTCTATGCGGTTGCAGTGTTTGTGCCGGGATTGCAGTTCCTTTCGGCGCTGCCGCTGAAGCTCTGCGCCGGAACGGCCATGGCGCTTATTGCGTTCGGCGGCCAGCATCGCTTTTTCAATCTGCTGCTGGTGCTCTTTGGAGTGACCATGGCCATGGGCGGCGGGGTGCTTGCACTGACTGCGCTGGGCAGCGCTGCTTTCCCGCGGGGTGTTGCGGTTACTGGAACTGATCTGCTGGCGGTGCTGGTGGCCGGTTCGGCCGGATATGCGCTGCTTACCTTGGGATTCCGCCGCCGGGCGGCCCATGCGCCCAGCTCTTTCGTGGAGGTCGGCATGGGCCTTGCTGACCGGGAGATTCATTTTCGGGCGCTGGTGGATACGGGCAATACGCTGACTGACCGGAGCCAACGCCGGGTCATCGTAGTGGACTGGAAAAGATTGAATGACCTTCTGCCGGAGCAGGCAAAGCTGGAGAGGTCAAAGATTTCCGCCCCGGGCAACGGCTTTGAAATACTGGCCAGGACGCTGGGGCCGGGCAGGGCACAGCTGATCTCCTTTCGGACGGTGGGGCAGAACGGCGGCCTTTTGCTGGGCCTGAAACCGGACTGGGTGCAAATCGGCAGAAACGGAAAGCGCCGCACCGATGTGCTGGCGGTGTTTTCGCCAAACCCGGTGTCAGATGGCGGCGCATATCAGGGCCTGACAGGGCCGGAAGAAATGGGGGGGCATTTGATGAATCGAATCATGGACGGAGCGCGTCGGCTGTTGGAGTATCTGGGGCTTATGACACAGCCCAATCTCATGTACATCGGCGGTTCGGATATCCTGCCTGCCCCGCTGGAGCGGGAGTTGGAGGGACGCGCTGGAACGTATGGCGAGAGGGTGACGAGTCTGCCCGGGCAGAGCTCATCGAGCGCAATCTGCGGCTCGTGGTCTATATCGCGCGCCGGTTCGAGAACACCGGCGTGAACATCGAGGATCTGATCTCCATCGGGACCATCGGCCTCATCAAGGCCGTCAATACCTTCCGATTGGATAAAAATATCAAGCTGGCCACCTATGCTTCGCGCTGCATTGAAAATGAGATCTTGATGCATCTGCGAAAATGCGCCCGGGAGAAGACGGAGGTCTCGCTGGATGAGCCGTTGAATACGGATTGGGACGGCAATGAATTGCTGCTGTCCGATGTGCTGGGTACGGACAGTGATGTGGTAATGCAGCCCATCGAGCGGGATGTGGAGTGTCAGCTCCTGCTGGACGCACTCCAGAAGCTGAATGAACGGGAAAAGCTCATCATCTCCATGCGCTACGGCCTGGGCCGCCGCCGGGAGTATACGCAGAAGGAGGTGGCTGATCGGCTGGGTATCTCACAATCCTATATTTCCAGACTGGAAAAACGCATTATGGGGCGGCTGAAAAAGGAATTGGTCAGCCTGATCTGAACAAATGCCGCATGAACGGACCTCTCCGCGGAGATACTAGACAGGTATCTTTACGGGGAGGCATTTTTGTATGCAGGGTAAGGTGGAGATCAGCGGTGTCAGCACTTCATCCCTCAAGGTGCTGAAAAATGCGGAGATGACGCAGCTGCTGCGCCAGGTCAAGCGGGGGGATCAGCAGGCGCGGCAAAAGATGATTGAGGGAAATCTGCGCCTGGTGCTGTCTGTGATCCAGCGCTTCGCGGGGCGAGGCGAGAATATGGACGATCTGTTTCAGATCGGCTGCATCGGACTCATGAAGGCCATCGACAATTTTGATGTGGATCTGTACGATGTGCGCTTTTTCCACCTATGGCGTTCCGATGATCGCCGGAGAGGTGCGCCGCTTTTTTACGGGATTCCTCCGCTGTGCGGGTGAGCCGCTCCATGCGCGATACGGCCTACCGGGTGCTGAAGGTGCGGGAGGAGTTCATGCGCACGCAGATGCGGGAGCCTACAGTGGAGGAGATCGCCAAGGAGCTGGAACTGAAACGGGAAGATGTGGTGTTTGCAATGGATGCCATTTCGGATCCGGTCTCCCTTTATGACCCGATCTATTCCAGCGCGGGCGAGACAGTCTGCGTCATGGATCAGGTGCGGGATGAGCGCAATACGGACGAGCATTGGCTGGAGCACATCGCCCTGCACGATGCCATCGACCGTTTGACGGAACGGGAGAAGGCGATCCTGAAGCTGCGCTATTTTCAGGGGAAGACCCAGATGGAGGTGTCCGGCGAGATCGGTATCAGCCAGGCACAGGTGTCTCGGCTGGAGAAAAACGCCCTGCGGCACATCCGTGAGAATCTCTGACGTATAGGACAGCCCGGATCCGGCATAATGTAGCCCCAAGAGGGGAGGGGTGGCTGTGCAGTGCTCGCTGCGTGAAATGCGGTACAAGGAGGTCATCAGCGTGACCGATGGAAGCCGCTATGGCTATGTGGGGGATGTGGACATCGATCTGGACAGCGGCCAGGTGCGCGCACTCATCATTCCGGGTCAGCCTCGGTTTTTGGCCTGTTCGGGCGCCGGGAGGACACTGAGGTGCCGTGGGAGGAGGTGCGCCGCTTTGGCGAGGATATCATTCTGGTGGAGGGCACGGCCATCCGCCGCCTGCCGGAAAAGGCAAAAGGGCATCGCGGTTTCTTCGGCGGTTGAAAAAAGTTTTTGCAAAATAAAAAACTGTTGCAAATTGACTTGGACTATGGTAATGTATTCAAGGATTACGCACACAAAGGGGATTTTTGCGCCCTGTGACGGCGGGCAAAAGCCGGCCGGATTGGCGTTAAGACATGAACCCTGTGGAGGTAACAACTAAAAAGGAGGAATTTTTTCCATGGCAGTCGTTTCTATGAAGCAGCTTCTGGAGGCCGGCGTTCACTTCGGTCACCAGACCCGTCGCTGGAACCCCAAAATGCAGACCTACATTTATACCGAGCGCAACGGTATCTATATCATCGATCTGCAGAAGACCGTGAAGAAGCTGGAGGAGGCCTACAACTTCGTTAAGGATGTGGCCGCCAACGGTCAGAGCGTGCTGTTCGTCGGCACCAAGAAGCAGGCTCAGGAGGCTATCCGTGAGGAGGCTTCCCGCGTCAACATGTACTATGTCAACTCCCGTTGGCTGGGCGGTATGCTCACCAACTTCAAGACCATGCGTACCCGTGTGGACCGCATGAACCAGCTGAAGAAGATGCAGGAAGACGGCACCTTCGACATGCTGCCCAAGAAGGAAGTTGTCAAGCTGCACCACGAGATGGAGAAGCTCGACAAGTATCTGGGCGGCGTCAAGGAGATGCGCCGCCTGCCCGGCGCCCTGTTCGTTGTTGATCCCCGCAAGGAGCACAACGCTGTCGCCGAGGCCCGCAAGCTGGGCATCCCGTCGTTGCTATCGTAGATACCAACTGCGATCCCGATGAAGTGGATTATGTAATTCCCGGCAATGACGACGCTATCCGCGCCATCCGCCTGATCTCCTCCGTCATGGCCAACGCCATCACCGAGGGCAAGCAGGGCGAGGAGACTGCCGAGGCCGCCGCTGAGAAGAGCGAGGACTAATTGTCTTACTGGAAAGCGCCCGGCACCCCCGGGCGCTTTCTGCGATAACCCAACACATACCACAATTCACAGGAGGTATACTATTATGGCTTTTACCGCTCAGGATGTTAAGAAGCTGCGCGAGATGACCAACTGCGGCATGATGGACTGCAAGAAGGCTCTGACCGAGGCCGACGGCGATTTTGACAAGGCCATTGAGTGGCTGCGCGAAAAGGGCAAGGCTGCTTCCGTCAAGAAGGCTGGCAAGGTCGCCGCTGAGGGCGTTTCCTATGCCGCTGTTATCAATGGCGTGGGCGTCGTGGTGGAGGTCAACTCCGAAACCGACTTCGTGGCCAAGAACGAGGTGTTCCAGGGCTTTGTCAAGGACGTGGCCTCCGTCATCGCCGCCGAGGACCCCGCCGATGTGGAGGCCCTGAAGGCTTGCACCTATCCCGGCACCGACCGCACCGTCACCGATGTGACCAATGACCGCATTCTGTCCATCGGCGAGAATCTGCAGATCCGCCGCTTCGTCCGCTACACCGAGGGCGTCAACATTCCTTATGTTCATATGAACGGCAAGGTCGGCGTTATGGTCAACCTGGCTGTCGAGGGCATCGACCCCAACGCCGAGGCTCTGGTCGAGCTGGGCAAGGATCTGGCTATGCAGATCTGCGCTATGAACCCCAACTATGTCTCCAGCGATGAGGTCCCCGAGGCTGTTGTCGAGGAGGAGAAGGCTGTTCAGCTGGCCAAGGCTCTGGAAGAGGGCGCTGCCAACACCAAGATCCCCGCTGAGAAGGCCAAGATGATCGCGGAGAACAAGGTCAAGGGTCGTCTGAACAACTTCTTTGCCGAGATCTGCCTGCTGAACCAGGCTTTCGTCAAGGAGAACAAGGTCACTGTTGCTGACCACGTCAAGGCTGTTGCCAAGCAGCTGGGCGGCTCCATTGTCGTCAAGGCGTTCACCCGCTTCGAGACCGGCGAGGGCATCGAGAAGGCCGAAGAGGATTACGCCGCTGAGGTCGCCAGCCTGGCTGGCATGGCTGACAAGAAGTAAGCCAGAATTTTCAAACTATAAAACTACGCAAACTCGCATCATCAGGAACGGACTGCACAGTATGTGCAGCCCGTTCTTTTTCGTTTGCGTCTGAAGCTTTTCCGCTGGGAGCAAGCTAGAAAAAATCTGATAGTTTGGGAGAGACTTATGAAAATGTTTGTTTAGAAAATCACAAACCCTAATTGACTTTGTACAAAATAGTTGTTACCATTATTTCAGAAATTGTTCTTTTGCATAAGGACGATTGTGAATTGCGAAGCGATCCATAATAAAAGGAGGAACTATCATGAATAAGCCTTTGGCTGATTATGTCAAGCTCCCCGAGTTTGACGAGTACAAAGAGTGGTTCAAGGATTTTGCCGATCTGTACCGGGAGGACGGCATCCTTCAGGTGACCTGGAAGACCCTGGACGGTCCCATGCACCACAGCGGCATGTCCCACCGCGCCTGCTCCCAGCTGACCCGTGTCCTGTCCCTGGACTTCAAGAACGAGATCATCATTTTCACTCATATCGGCCACAGCTGGATGACCGAGTCCGACCCCAACGGCTGGGAGACCTACTCGAGCTGCCCACTCAGCGTTTCCAGCATCAGTACTTCGACGACACCAATCTGATTAAAAACATGGTGTTCGATCTTGATGTGCCCACCATCGGCGCTATGCCTGGTCCTGGCTTCCACTGGGATTCCGCGTTCCTCTGTGATGTGACCATCGCCTCCGAGGATACCTGGATGGAGGTGCCCCACGCCCACGGCGGCCTGGTGCCCGGCGACGGCATGGGACTGATGGTCCAGCATTACTTCGGAACCAAGCGGGGCAACTACTACATGATGACCACCCGTCAGGTCACCGCCCAGCAGATGCTGGACTGGGGCATGGTCAGCGAGGTGGTGCCCAAGGATCAGGTCATGGCCCGCGCCTGGGAGATCGCCCGCATGTGGAAGACGATGCCCTATGAGAACCGCACCATCATGTCCAACCTGGCCAAGCGGCCGCTGAAGAAGCTGCTGGTGGAGGATCTGAAGCTGCACACGGTCACTGAGCAGTACGGCTCCCTGCTGCGCATCGCCGCCGGTGACATGGGCGACCGCAACGCCGCACAGCAGGATGAGAAGTACATCAGCCAGACCAACGACTGGCGCTATTGCCACGACTGGATGCAGCAGCCCCCCACCTGCGAGAGCTGGGCTGGCTTCCGCACCAAGCCTTTCGAGTGGTTCAAGGAAGTGGAGGCCGGCAAGGATAGCAATCCCTTCGATCCTGCCATTCCCGTCAAGCCTTATCGTCCCACCAAGGGCTGATCGTTTTTCCTCTTTTCGGTCAGATACTTTTCCCGAGCACCACGCATTGCGTGGTGCTCATTTTTTGTTGCGGCAAAAATGATATGAAAGAGAAAAAAATTGGCTTTCCCCTATGCAAACGGGCAAAAATAGATTAAAATACTATGATAGAAAAAGAAAGCCAATGTGGCTTCAGTTAAAGGAGTTGTATTTCCGATGGAAGCACCAAAATACAAGCGTGTTCTGCTGAAAATCAGCGGTGAGGCTCTGGCCGGTGACGCTGGTCGTGGACTGAATTTTGATGTAATCTCCGCGGTGAGTGATGCGATCAAGCAGTGCGTCGACATGGGCGTTCAGGTGGGCATCGTCGTCGGCGGCGGCAATTTCTGGCGCGGCGTAAAGGACGGCGGCGACAAGATGGTTCGTGTGCGTGCCGACCATATGGGTATGCTGGCCACCACCATCAACGCCTTGGCGGTCGCAGATGTGCTGGAGCAGCACGGCGTTGAGGTCCGCGTGCAGACCGCCATTGAGATGACCCCCATCGCCGAGCCCTATATCCGCGGCCGTGCCATCCGCCATCTGGAGAAGGGCCGCGTCGTGATCTTCGGCTGCGGCACCGGCAACCCGTTCTTCTCTACTGATACTGCCGCTGTGCTGCGGGCGGCGGAGATCGACGCGGATGTCATTCTGCTGGCCAAGAATGTGGACGGCGTTTACTCCGCCGACCCGGTCAAGCACGCCGACGCCGTGAAATATGACAGCATCACCTATGATGATGTCCTGGCCCAGCATCTGGCCGTCATGGACACCACGGCAACCAGCCTGTCCATGGACAATGACATTCCTGTGCTGCTGTTCGCACTGAAAGACCCCGAGAATATCGTCCGCGCTGTGAAGGGCGAGAAGATCGGCACGATTGTGAAGGGAGACGACTAAAATGAGCGATTTCGTCAAAGACGCTGAGTCCAAAATGCAAAAAAACCATCGAGGCCGTCAAGGCTGACTTTGCCTCTGTCCGCGCCGGCCGCGCCAATGCCTCCGTGCTGGATCGTGTGCAGGTGGACTATTACGGCAGCCCCACGCCGCTGAATCAGGTGGCTTCCATCAGCTCGCCGGATCCCCGTCAGCTGGTCATCCAGCCTTGGGATTCCCTCTGCTGCGTGAGATCGAGAAGGCCATTCTGACCAGCGAACTGGGCATCAACCCCCAGAATGACGGCAAGGTCATCCGTCTGACCTTCCCTCAGCTCACGGAGGAGCGCCGTAAGGAGCTGACCAAGCAGGTTCACAAGTACGCCGAGGGCGGCAAGGTCGCCGTGCGCAATATCCGCCGCGATGCGATGGATAAGATCAAGGCCGCTAAGAAGACGAGCGAGATCACTGAGGATGACGCCAAGGATTACGAGAAGAAGCTGCAGGACGTCACCGATAAATACGTCAAGAAGCTGGATGAATTGGCCGCCGAGAAGGAGAAGGAGCTGATGAGCGTCTGATCCCGCTGCCCGGCAGAGGGAGAGAATACGCTTTTTGCGTTCAGCTGACCTGAATACAACCGAACGTGCCCGCAACAGGGGACAGAAAAGGCAAAGCGGAGCACTGGTCAAACAGTGCCTCCGCTTGCTTTAATGTTGTACGAGGTACGAATAACCCGGCCGCACAGGCGGCAGAAGGAATAAAAATGGGACTGTTTTCACGAAAAAACGCGCAGCCGGTCGAGGTGGATTTTGATCACATCCCGGAGCATATTGCGATCATCATGGACGGAAACGGCCGCTGGGCCAAGCGCCGGGGAATGCCCCGCACCGTGGGGCACTCTGCCGGAGCGGAGACCTTCCGCACCATCGGCAACTACTGCAAGGAGATCGGCGTCAAATATCTGACGGTTTACGCCTTCTCAACGGAGAACTGGCGGCGGCCTAAAGAAGAAGTGGACGCGATCATGGGCTTGCTGGAAAAGTACCTGAATGAGGTCATCCGGGATGCCCGGAAAAATGGTATCCGCCTGAAGTTTCTCGGCGACCTGACACCGATCAGTCCGGAACTGCGCACGCTGTGCCATGAGGCCGAGGAGGCCACGGCAGAATTTGAGACCTGTCAGAGCAATATCTGCCTGAACTATGGCGGTCGGGACGAGATCGTTCACGCGGTTCGCGCCTGCGCGGCGGAGGGATGGATCTGAGCGCGGTCACGGAGGAGGACATCTCTGCCACCTCTATTCCGCCGGTCTCCCCGACCCGGATCTGGTGATCCGCCCCAGCGGGGAAGTGCGCATTTCCAACTTCCTGCTGTGGCAGAGCGCTTATTCTGAGTTTTATTTTACAGACGTTTTGTGGCCGGACTTCACCAAAGAAGAGCTGCTGAAGGCGATCGCCGTGTTTCAGCATCGTTCCCGCCGCTTTGGAGGAGTGTAATTTATGGTCAACCGTGTTCTGGTCGGCGTTATCTTTGTGCCGCTTATTATTGCGCTCATTCTCTTTGCCCCTGCATGGGCCTTCGCCTGCTTTGCGGCGCTCATCACCAGCTTTGCCTCATGGGAGCTGCTGCACGCAGTGGCAAAGCTGCCTGCAAGACTGTATGTCTATACCTCTCTGGCGGCGGCTGTCCTGCCCTTCGGGTTTCTGGCGGGCCGGTATGCCGGGGTGCTGACGCTGGGCTTTACGGCGCTGGCGCTGTTTGTTATCCTGTTTGTCGAGGCGATCTTTGCCTACGATAAAAACAAGGAGAAGGCCATTCGCTACGAAGATGTGATGAAAAGCCTGTTTGCGGGCATCCTCATGCCGGCGTTTCTGTCCTCACTGGTGATCCTGCGGGAGTGCGGCCGAGCCCATGTGCTCTATACCATCGGCCTGACCTTTATCACCGATGCGGGTGCCTACTTCGCGGGGGTGCTCTTCGGCCGCCACAAAGGGATCACGCAGGTCAGTCCGCACAAATCGCTGGAGGGCTATATCGGCGGCCTTGTGATCGGCATGGTGTTCTCTCTGGTCTACGGTCTGGTGCTCCACATGGGTTGGCAGATGGAAGTGCACTACCTTGCGCTGGCCATTTACGGCCTTGTGGGCGCGCTGGTCACGGAGATCGGCGACCTGTCTTTTTCCCTCATCAAGCGGGAGTGCGGCATCAAGGACTATGGCAAGCTGCTGCCCGGCCACGGCGGCATGATGGATCGTTTTGACAGCATGGTGTTCTGCGCGCCGGTCATTATGCTGTTTTACCACTGCTTCCCGGGCTTCTGAGCCTGTCGGGAGCGGTACAGGTTGAGGGTTCAACTATGAGTCAGATCATTTCCGTTCTGGGTTCTACCGGCTCCATCGGCACCCAGACGCTGGATGTGGCCGCCCAGTGCGGCTTTCAGGTGGCGGCGATCACCGCAAACCGCAGCATCGACAAGCTGGAGGAGCAGGCCCGCCGGTTCCATCCGGAGCTGGTGGCGGCCTATGACGAATCTGCGGCGGCGGAGCTTCGCATCCGATTGGCGGATACCGGTATTCGCGTGGCCTCCGGTATGGAGGGCCTGATCGAAGCGGCCACGCTTCCCAGTGCGGATACCGTCGTGACCGCCGTCATGGGTATGATCGGCCTGCGCCCCACGCTGGCCGCCATTGACGCCCACAAGCGCATTGCGCTGGCCAATAAGGAGACGCTGGTCTGCGCCGGTGAGTTGGTCATGGCCCGGGCGGCGCAGGAAGGGGTGGAGATCGTTCCGGTGGATTCGGAGCATTCCGCTATCTTCCAGTGCCTGCAGGGCTGCGCCGACAGGGGAGAGGTCAAGCGCCTGATCCTGACGGCATCCGGCGGCCCGTTCTTCGGCTGGAGTCGGGAACGGCTTCAAAACGTCACCAAGGCGGATGCGCTGAAGCATCCCAATTGGAGCATGGGCGCGAAGATCACCATTGATTCCGCCACCCTGATGAATAAGGGTATGGAATTTATCGAGGCAATGCGGCTTTATCATATGCCGCCGGAAAAAATCCAGATCGTCGTCCATCGGCAGAGCATCATTCATTCGCTGGTGGAATACTGTGATAATGCGATCCTGGCGCAGATCGGCTCCGCCGATATGCGTCTGCCCATCCAGTACGCTCTGACCTGGCCTCACCGCACCAAGGCCGCGGCCACAGAGCTTGACCTGTTCTCCTGCCCGGGCTGACCTTCCAGCGTCCGGATCCGGAGACCTTCCGGTGCCTCGGCATTGCGCTGGAGTGTGCGAAAAAAGAGCGGCACCACCTGCGCCATTATGAACGGCGCCAACGAAGCGGCAGTTGATCTGTTTCTGCATGATAAGATCGGTTTCCTCGACATTGCCGATCTGGTGGAGCACGCACTGGCCGTGGTTCCCGCCCAGAGCGCGGAGCATCTGGACGCTGTGCTGGAGGCTGACCGCGCCGCCCGCGAAGCGGTCTATTCCCGTATTTCCTGATAAGGAGAAACTATGCTCTATATTTTATTGGCCATCCTCTTTTTCGGCTTTCTTATTGCCGTCCACGAATTCGGCCGCTTTATGACCGCCAAGCTGTCTGGCGTCAAAGTGAACGAGTTTTCCATCGGCATGGGGCCGGCCAGCTGCTGAAAAGCAGGGAAAGGGGAGACGGTCTATTCCCTTCGTCTGCTTCCCATCGGCGGTTTCTGCGCCATGGAGGGAGAGGATGAATCCACCGATGATCCCCGCAGCTTTGCCAAGGCCTCTGCGTGGCGGCGGTTTTCATCCTGGTGGCCGGTTCGGCCACAAATTTCTTGGTGGGGATCCTTATTCTGCTCTGCCTGTTTTCTACGGCAAAATCCACTGCGGTGCCGACCATCAGCTCCTTTGCCGATGGCTGCCCTGCCTATACGGAGGGCTATCTCCAGCCCGGCGACACGCTGCTGAAGATCAACGGCCACCGGGTGCTGGTCTACAATGATGTGACCACACTTTTGAGCCGGGGCAATGGCAGCACAGTGGATCTTGTGATCCGCCGGGATCGTGAAACGCTGAAGCTGAAGAATGTCCCTGTGGCTCTGGGCGAGTATCCGGACGGAAACGGCGGCACGACTCAGCGCTATGGCATCAATTTCAGCGTTGCGGAGAGCACGTTCGCCAGCAATATGGGCACGGCTCTGCGCACCGGCGCAGACTTCGTCCGCATGGTCTGGTTTGGTCTGGAGGATCTATTCAGCGGAGCGGCAGGCCTGAAGGATATGTCTGGCCCCATTGGCATCGTGAACACGATGAGCCAGGTAGGGGAGCAGTCGGACACTGCCGGGAATGCGCTGCTCAACCTGCTTTATTTTGGCGCGTTCATTGCCGTCAATCTGGCGGTCATGAATCTGCTGCCCCTGCCGGCGCTGGACGGAGGACGAATTTTTTCCTCGTGCTCAATGTGATCCTGTCCAAGGTGATCCACCGGGAGATTCCCGGCAAATATGAAGGCTATGTGCACATGGCCGGTATGGCTCTGCTGCTGGCGCTGATGCTGGTGGTGGGCATCAACGATGTTTACAGATTGATCGGGAGATGATGGATATGACAAAGCAGATCATGGTCATGTCTGGCGGCGTTCCTGTGGGCGGCGGCGCCCCGGTGAGTATTCAGTCCATGTGCAATACCTTTACGCACGATGTGGACGCCACAGTCCAGCAGATCGACCGCCTTGCGGCAGCGGGCTGCGACATTGTGCGGGTGGCCGTGCCGGATATGGCAGCCGCCAAGGCCATTGGCAAGATCAAGGAACGCATCTCCATTCCGCTGGTGGTGGATATTCATTTTGACTACCGTCTTGCGCTGGAGGCCATTGCCGCCGGCGCAGATAAGGTGCGCATTAACCCCGGCAACATCGGCGGGAGGACCGGGTCAAGGCAAGGTTGTGGCCAATGCCTGTGCCAATCGCGGCATTTCCATCCGCATCGGCGTCAACGGCGGCAGCTTAGAAAAGCCTCTGCTGGCCAAGTACGGAAGGGTGTGCCCGGAGGCGCTGGTGGAGTCCGCCTTTGGGCATATCGCTCTGCTGAATAAATATGACTTTGACGACATCTGCGTCTCGCTGAAATCCTCCAATGTGCCTATCGCCATGGAGGCCTACCGTATGATGCATGAGCGGAGCCACTACCCGCTCCATCTCGGCGTCACCGAGGCGGGCACCTACACCATGGGCACCATCAAATCTGCCATCGGCATTGGCGGACTGCTGGCCCAGGGCGTTGGCGACACCTTCCGTGTCACCCTGACGACAGATCCGGCGGATGAAATCGTGGTAGCCAAGCAGATTTTGAAGGCCATCGGCCTGAGAAAGGACGGCCCGGAGCTCATTGCCTGCCCCACCTGCGGCCGCACCCGCATCGATCTCATTCCGCTGGCGCAGGAGGTCGAAAAACGTCTGGAGGGCTGCACCAAACCGATCACCGTCGCCGTGATGGGCTGCGCGGTCAATGGCCCCGGCGAGGCCGCCGCAGCAGACTGCGGCATTGCCGGCGGCAACGGCGAGGGACTGCTGTTCCGGCATGGTAAGGTGCTGAAAAAGGTGCCGCAGGAAGTGCTGGTGGACGAACTGATGAAGCTGATTGATGAACTTTGATTCTAGGAGCATTTTCATATTATGAGCACAGAATTCTGCATTCCGCTGCTCCAAATGTTTTCCCTCTGCCCGTTGGAGGGAAAACTTTTGGCTTTGGCAGAGAAATGTACAATTTTAAAAGTTGATCTCAACGAGGAGAAAGCGGAGATCCTGCTGGATGTCACGTTGGAGCCCAGCGCAGATGATACCTGGCTCCGGGAGCTTGAACAGGCGCTGGCGCTGGCGTACCAGATGAATAAGGTCACGCTGCGTCCCGTGATCCCGGATGGGAAGGGCGAACTGACCCTGTCCTGGCTGAGAGAACAGTTCTCGCAGCTCTTTCCTCCCGCCCATGGCCTGCTCTCCGGTGCAGAGCTGGAGGAGGAGGGGGACAAGCTCACGCTTCAGCTGAAAAACGGCGGGGCGGATATGTTGGAGCCCTTTGTGCGCCGGGTGGAAAGCCGCGTACATGAGCTATATGGACGCATCGTCCGCCTGCGGCTGACGGAGCCGAAACGCCCTGACGACGCGGAGGAACTGTTCCGGCAGACAGAGCAGCTGCGCACCAAGACTTATACCGCCGCCGTACAGCAGCGGCCAAAGGCGGCAGCCGCCGCCCGTGCGCCCCAAAAAAACAGCGTGTCAGTAACGATGAGTCCACCTTCCTTGGCAAACCCATCCGAGGCGAGCCGGTGGACATTGGCAAGCTGGACATTGATATGGGCGGCGTGGTCATCAATGGTCAGGTGTTCTCCGTCCATCATAAGGAACTGACCAAGCGCAATGCGTGGATCATCAACTTCGATATTACAGACGGCACCGGCTCTATCACCGTGTCCGGCTTTTATGAGAATAAGCAGGCAGAACCGCTTCTGGAGAAGATCAAAGAGGGGAAATATCTGCTCATCCAGGGCAAACTTCAGATCGGCAAGTTTACCAGCGAGCTGGAACTGCGTCCCTTTGCCATGGCTGAGGGAACCCCCAAACCGCCCCGTCAGGATCTGGCGGAGGAGAAACGAGTGGAACTGCATCTGCATACCCGCTACTCTACCATGGACGGCCTGACCGATGTGACCGGAGCTGTCCAGCGAGCCATCTCCTGGGGCCATCCGGCCGTTGCCATCACCGATCACGGCATCGCGCAGGCGTTTCCGGAGGCTTATAAGGCCAGCGGAAACGGCAGCAAGATCAAAGTCATTCTGGGGACGGAGGCCTATTATCGCAATGACGTGGATGACCGGGTGGTCGTCCACGGAACCATGGAGCAGCCGTTGGAAGAGGAGATGGTGTGCTTTGATATCGAGACCACCGGCCTTGACCGCCGCAGGGAGCGGATTACCGAGATCGGCGCTGTGGTGTTGAAAAACGGTGAGATCATCGACAGATACAACGCCTTCCTGAATCCCGGCAAGCCCATCCCTCGGGAGATCGTAGAGTTGACCGGTATTACCGATGAAATGGTGGCCGACGCGCCCGGTCAGGAGGAGGGGCTGAATCTGTTCCTCGACTGGGTGGGCGACCGCCCGCTGGCGGCCCATAACGCGGAGTTCGATATGGGCTTCATCGCGGAGGGGTGCCGCCGCATGGGGCGTCCTTTCCGTAATTCCAGCCTGGATACCCTGATCCTCTGCCAGAATCTCCTGCCCAAGCTGGGTAAATACAAGCTTGACGTGGTGGCGGAGTATCTGGATCTGCCTGCCTTCAACCACCATCGGGCATCGGATGATGCGGCCACGGTGGCTTATATGCTGGTGCCCCTCTACCGCAATCTGAACGATATGGGCGTCAAAACGCTCCAGCAGATCAACCCCGCCATGCGTACCCTGCGCGCCGGTGCAGGCAGCGGCGGCGGAAAGCGGCGCAGCGCCAACCACCTTATCGTGTTGGCAAAGAACCAGACCGGTCTGCGCAATCTCTACAAACTCATCTCTCTGGCTCATCTGGAGCATTTCAAGCGGTTTCCCATCATGCCCAAGAGTCTCATCAACGAAAACCGGGAGGGACTTATCATCGGCTCCGCCTGTGAGGCGGGCGAGCTGTTCCGGGCCATCGTGGACCGCAAGAGCTGGGACGAGCTGATGCGTATCGCCTCGTGGTACGATTATCTGGAGATCCAGCCTATCTGCAACAATATGTACATGCTCCGTGAGGGGATCGTAGAGAGTGAGGAGGAGCTGCGGGAGTTCAACCGCACCGTTCTGGCACTGGGCAAGGCCCTCAATAAGCCGGTGTGCGCCACCGGCGACGTCCACTTCATGGATCCGGAGGACGAGATCTACCGCCATATTCTGCTGGCCTCCAAGCAGTTCAAGGATGCGGATTCGCCTCTGCCCATCTATTTCAAAACTACGGACGAAATGCTGGAGGAGCTCAGCTATCTGGGAGAGGAGGACTGCCGCAAGGTGGTTCTGGAGGATCCCAACCGCATTGCCCGGTGGGTGGACACCATTCCGCCCCTGCCGAAAAAACTGTTTGCGCCCAAACTGAAGGACTCGGACAAGGAGCTGGAGTATCTGGTCTATTCCAAGGCCCACGAGCTCTACGGCGAGGAACTGCCCCAGATCGTGCAGGATCGAATTGATCTGGAGCTGCCCGGCATCATTGAGCGTAAGTACGATGTGATCTACATGTCCGCCCAGAAGCTGGTGCAGAACTCACTGGAGCACGGCTATCTGGTCGGCTCCCGTGGCAGCGTCGGTTCCTCCATCGTTGCCTTCTTCTCCGGCATTACGGAAGTCAACTCGCTCGCCGCCCATTACCGCTGTCCGAAGTGCAAACACTCCGATTTTGAAGCGGGCAAAACTACGGCTGTGGTGCGGATATGCCGGATGCCTGGTGCCCGGTCTGCGGCACAAAGTACATCAAGGATGGTTTCAATATTCCGTTTGAGACTTTCCTGGGGTTTGGCGGCAAGAAAATGCCGGATATCGATCTGAACTTCTCAGGCGAATATCAGGCCAACGCCCACCGGTACACCTTTGAGCTGTTCGGGCAGACCCACGTGTTCCGGGCGGGCACCATCGGCACCGTGGCGGAAAAGACCGCCTTTGGCTATGCGAAAAAGTATCTGGAGGAGCGGGGCATCCACGCTCCGACGGCGGAGATCAACCGGCTGGCCAAGGGCTGTGTGGGCATCAAGCGTACCACCGGTCAGCACCCCGGCGGTATGATCGTCATTCCCGGTGATATGGAGATTTACGATTTCTGCCCGGTCCAGCACCCGGCGGATGATCCCAACACCGATATCGTCACCACGCACTTTGAATACCACTCTATGGAGGACAACCTGCTGAAGCTGGATATGCTGGGCCATGATGACCCGTCCATGATCCGCATGCTTCAGGATATCACCGGTGTGGATCCCCAGCAGATCCCATTGGATGACAAGGATACCCTGTCCATCTTTACTTCTTCCAAAGTGCTGGGCTTTGAAATGACCCGCTCCTCGGCCCCACCGGTGCCGTGGCCATTCCGGAGTTCAACACAAAGTTTACCCGCGGGATGCTGATGGATACCCAGCCCACCCAGTTCAATACGCTGATCCGTCTGTCCGGTTTCTCACACGGCACCGACGTGTGGCTGGGCAATGCCCGGGATCTGATCGTCTCCGGCACCGCCACCGTTGATTCCACGGTTGGATGCCGCGATGACATCATGCTCTACCTGATGGAGCAGGGGGTGGAGCCGCTGACGGCGTTCAATATCATGGAGGCCGTCCGTAAGGGTAAGGTCAAAAGGGCGGCTTCCAGGATGGCTGGGTGGAGACCATGAAGGAGCACAATGTGCCCGACTGGTATATTGATTCTCTGGCCAAGATCGGCTACCTGTTTCCGAAGGCTCATGCGGCGGCGTATGTTATGATGGCCTTCCGTATTGCCTGGTTCAAGGTGCATCGAGCCGCTGGCCTTCTACGCCGCCTTTTTCTCTATCCGCGCCAAGGCCCTGGACGCCACCTGCATGTGCCGGGGCATGGAGGTCTGCCGCAATAAGATGAAAGAGATCGAGGCAAAGGAAAAGCCCGCCGCCGTGGAGGAGGATATGCTGGTCACCCTGTAGGTGTTCTACGAGTATTACCTGCGCGGGTTCCAGATGGCGAAGATGGATCTTTACCGCTCGATGCCACCCGGTTTATTGTGGATCAGGAGAACAATGCCCTGATCCCGCCCTTTACGGCCTGCCCCGGTTTGGGTGAATCTGCGGCGCTGTCCATTGTGGAGGCGCGCAAGGGACGGAGTTCATCTCCGTTGAGGAGTTTTCCAACGCCTGCCCCAAGGTTTCCAAGGCTCATATCGAACAGCTTAAATTTATGGGTGCGCTGGACGGCATCCCGGATACCAGCCAGATCACCCTGTTCTGAGCAGATATTTGTGGTATCAAAAAGATGATCTCGGCTTTACTTTAAAGCTGTGCAGTATTCCCTATTGACAAGATTGTTTTAGAGTGGTAGTGTATTAGTGTACTAAAGTAAAGGGGCCTATCGCCCATGAAATTTATTCCTTATACCCCGGAGGGCACCCGGGATCGGCTGTTCAGCGAGTGTCGGGAACGCCGACAGGTGCAGTCCCAGCTGACGCACCTCTTCAGCCGCCGCGGCTATGCAGAGATCATCACCCCGGAGGTGGAGTTCTACGACTCCTTCGTCACCGGCGGCTGTGCCATTCCGCAGGAGTCCATGCTCAAGGTGATCGACCGCTCCGGCAAGATCTGCGTCATGCGGCCTGAGTGCACCATTCCGATCGCCCGCGTGGCGGCGACCAAGCTGAAGGACATTCCTCTGCCGCAGCGCTTTTATTACAATCAAAATGTCTACCGTTCCAGTGATGCCAACCACGGCGTGGATGGCGAGGCCGCCCAGTGCGGCGTGGAGCTGATCGGTGCCCGGGGTGTCCGGGCGGATCTGGAAATGATCTGTATGGCGGTGGACTCTCTGCGCTCCTGCGGCCTGAAGAATTTCCATATCGAGATCGGCCATGCCGGGATCTACCGGGCGCTGGCCAGCGAGATGAAGATCGACGACGAGACCGCCGAGCAGATCCGTGCGCTGATCGAGGGCAAGAACTTTTGCTGCGCTGCGGGCGTTCCTGGCGGATTACAGCGACCGTCCCGCCTGCGCTGCGCTGAATCAGCTGGCCTACCTCTTTGGCAGCGTAGAAGTGCTGGACGAGGCCGAGGCACTGGGCAGCGGGGAAGAGGGCACGATCGCCTATCTGCGCACCCTTTACCAGCTGCTGGAGCAGGCCGGTTACGGCCGGTACGTCCGCTTTGACCTGGGACTGGTGCACCAGATCGACTATTATACTGGCGTGGTGTTTCGTGGCTATGTGGAAGGCGCCGGAACGGCGGTCCTCTCCGGCGGCCGTTATGACCGCCTGCTGGAGGCCTTCGGCCGTCCGGCGCAGGCCACCGGCTTCGCGGTGGACGTGGACGCCGTTGCCGCCTGTCTGCCCTGACGTGCCTGACCCGGTGGTGGACACCGTCATCTATTATGAGCTCAGCCAGCTCTCCCGGGCCATCGCCGAAGTGGACCACCGCCCGGACGGTACCTGTGAGTTGTCCCCCTGTGCCAGCTTGAACTGACGCTTGCGCTGGCGCGGGAAAAGGGATCCCCCATGTGCTGGTGCTGGACAGTCAGGGTGAAAGGACGGTGGAAGCATGAGCGAGCGTCTGAGAATTGCCATTACCAAAGGCAGACTGCTGGACAAGTCCATGGATCTCTTTGACCAGATGGGGTTGAACACCGCTCCGGTGCGCGACCCGGGCCGCCGCCTCATCCATGAGATTCCCAATTATCCGCTGGATGCGGTGCTTTCCCAAAGCGCCGGATGTCATCACTTATGTGGAACAGGGTGTCTGCGATCTGGGTATCGTGGGCAAGGACACCATTCTGGAAAAGGGCGGCTCCTTTTACGAGGTGCTCGACCTCGGCTTTGGCCGGTGCCGCTTTGCGCTGGCCGTCAAGGAAGGCACGGACTTCTACAAGGGTTATAAGACCCGCCGCATTGCCTCAAATACCCCAACGTAGCCAAGCGCTTCTTTGCCAATAAGGGGATGGATGTGGATATTATCAAGATCGAGGGCAGCGTGGAGCTGGCCCCCATCCTCGGCCTGACCGATGCCATCGTGGATATCGTGGAGACCGGCGCGACGCTGAAAGCAAATGGTCTGGTACCCATTGAGACCGTGGCGGATGTCTCCGCCCGGCTCATCGTCAATACCGCCAGCATGAAACTTTATAAGACGCAGATCCTCGATTTTATCGGGAAATGCGAAGCAGAATTGAGGAGAAAACACTATGATCCAGATCGTTACCGCTGACGGCGCGCAGGAAAAAGCCCTGATCGCCGATCTGCGTTCCCGCTCCGCCGCCGTACGGGGAGGAGATCACCCGCTCCGCCGCCGCCATCATGGAGGATGTGCGCCGGCGTGGCTATGAGGCTGTGGAGGAGTATTCGCTGAAGTTCGACAAGGCCGCCCCGTGAGTTTGCCAAAGGAGGAGCTGGACGCGGCCTATGCAGCCTGTGATGCCCGGCTTATCCGCGCCATGGAGCACGCCGCGGCCAATATCCGGGACTACAACGAGAAGCTGCTCTCCCGGACCATGGAGTGGACCTCACCGGACGGAGGCCGGGTGGGCCGCATCGTGCGGGGCCTGACCCGGGTGGGCCTGTATGTGCCCGGCGGCACGGCGGCCTACCCCTCCTCGGTGCTCATGAACGCCGTGCCCGCCAAGGTGGCCGGTGTGGAGGAGATCATTATGGTCACGCCTCCCACGGCAAACCTCAATAATGCCGTGCTGGCCGCCGCGAAGATCGCCGGAGTGGATCGGGTGATCGGCCTGGGCGGTGTGCAGGCTGTGGCCGCATTGACCTATGGCGCGGGGTTTATTCCCAAGGTGGACAAGCTGGTGGGACCGGGCAACGCCTTTGTGGCGGCGGCCAAGCGGATGGCCTACGGCCAGCTGGACATCGACATGGTGGCCGGACCCTCCGAGGTGCTGGTCATTGCCGACGAGACGGCTGAGGCCAAGTATGTGGCCGCTGACCTGCTGAGTCAGGCGGAGCACGACCGGCTGGCTTCTGCCATTCTGCTGACCACCAGCATGGAGCTTGCCCGGCAGGTAGACGCGGAGATCGTCCGCCAGACCGGTTATCTGAGCCGGAGTGAGATCATGGAGGAGTCCCTCAGGAACTTTGGCGCAGTCATTGTCTGCCCCAGCTTGGAGCGCTGTGTGGAGCTGGCCAACGAGGTGGCCCCCGAGCATCTGGAGGTCTGCACCGCAGATCCCCGTGCGCTTCTGCCCCGGATCAAGAATGCCGGTGCGGTGTTCCTGGGGGCCTGGGCTCCCCGAGCCGCTGGGCGACTATCTGGCCGGCCCGGACCATGTTCTGCCCACCTCTGGCACGGCCCGCTTCTTCTCGCCGCTGAGCGTGGACAGCTTCCTCAAGACCATGAGCGTGCTGGAATTCGACCGTGCATCGCTGGAACCCATCCACGATGAAGTGATCGCCTTTGCGGAGGCGGAGCACCTGACCGCCCACGCGAACTCTATCCGCGTGCGTTTTGAGGAGTGACTGTTATGGCCCGGACTGCGACGATCGAACGCAATACGAAAGAGACCCAGATCAGTGTTCAGCTGGATCTGGACGGGGGAGAGGTGCAGGTCAATACCGGCATCGGCTTTTTTGACCATATGCTCACTGCCTTCGGCTTTTATGCCGGGATCGGCCTGAAGCTCACGGCGAAGGGCGACCTCTATGTAGACGGCCATCACACGGTGGAGGATACCGGCATCGTGCTGGGTCAGGCCATTCGTGAGGCGCTGGGTGACCGCAAAGGCATCCGCCGATTCGGCTCTGCCTATGTCCCTATGGACGAGGCCCTCGCGTTCACTGCGCTGGACTTTTCCAACCGGCCTTATCTGGTCTTTGACGCGGAAATGCCGCAGGAGCGCATCGGTGAGTATGACTCCTGCCTGACGCTGGAGTTCATGCGGGCAGTGGCCCACAATGCGGGCATTACCCTGCATCAGAAGTGCTTTTACGGGGTCAACGCCCACCACATCACCGAGGGACTTTTCAAATCCTTTGGACTGGCAGTCAAGGATGCCATCAAGATCGAGGGAACCGGCGTGACCTCCACCAAGGGGGTGCTCTGATGGGCTATACCGCGATCGTGGACTATGGCGTCGGCAACCTGATGAGCGTGTCCAATGCCATGCACTATCTGGGCTTTGAGACGAAAATCACCAGCGATGCCAAAAGAGCTGGAATTGGCGGATTCCATCCTCCTGCCCGGTGTGGGTGCGTTTCCGGATGCCGCCGACAAGCTGCGCGGACCGGGACTGGATCAGGTGCTGATCGCCGAGAGCCAGAAGAAGCCTATTCTGGGCATTTGCCTTGGAATGCAGCTGCTGCTGGAGCGGGGCGAGGAAGTGCGTCCCTGTGAGGGACTCGGCTTCGTCAAGGGCAGTGTGCGGAAGATCGATACTGCGCTCAAGCTGCCCCACATCGGCTGGAATGAGCTGCATTTCCAGAATGATTCTCCGCTCTTTCGCGGCATTGACGAGGGCGCCTACGTCTATTTTGTCCATTCCTTCTGCGCTGTGGCAGAGGATGAGTCTCAGGTCATTGCCCGAACCGACTATGGCGCCTCGGTGGTGGCGGCCGTGCAGAGCGGCAATGTGTTCGGCACCCAGTTTCACCCGGAAAAGAGCGGTGAGATCGGGCTTGCCATGCTGAAAAACTTTGGAGAGATGAACCGATGATTATTGAACCGGCGATTGATTTGAAGGACGGCAAAGTCGTCCGGCTTCTGAAAGGCGATTTTGATACGGTGCATAAGGTGGCGGAGGATCCCGTCGCCACGGCACAGGCCTTTGCCGCCGCAGGAGCCAAATATATTCATATGGTGGATCTGGATGGAGCAAAATCCGGCCAACGGGTCAATTCCGCCATCGTGAAGGCGGTGGCAGACCGGACCGGCATGAAGATTGAGCTGGGCGGCGGCATTCGCGGCATGGCTGATCTGGAGGCCGTGTTTGCCATGGGTGTCTGGCGGGCGGTCATCGGCTCTGCCGCTGTCACGGATCCTGACTTTGTCCGCGCCGCCGTGGAGCGCTATGGTGAGCGCATCGCGGTGGGTGTGGATACGCAGGATGGCAAGGTCAAGACCGCGGGCTGGATCGAGGACTCCGGTCTGGACTATCTGACCTTTGCAAAGCAGATGGAAGGCCTCGGCGTCAAAACGCTGATTTTCACCGACATCGAGACGGACGGTGCTCTTTCCGGCCCGTCCTATGAGCGCCTGCGTGCGCTTTCAGGGTGCGGTCAACTGTCAGATCGTGGCCTCCGGCGGCGTGTCCGACAATCAGGACATTGAACGGCTTGCAAGAATGGGCCTTTATGGCGCGATTATCGGGAAGGCCTACTATGCCGGCACCATTGATCTGGCTGAGGCGGTACGGACAGGAGGGGAGCAGTAATGCTGGCAAAGCGTATTATCCCCTGTCTGGACGTCCGGGACGGGCGAGTGGTCAAGGGGGTCAATTTCGTCAATATCCGGGATGCCGGCGACCCGGTAGAACTGGCGTCTTATTACTCCAAACAGGGCGCGGATGAGATCGTCTTTCTGGACATCACCGCTACCGTAGAGGCCCGTAAAACTGTGGCTGATGTGGTGCGCCGCACCGTTCAGCAAGTCTTTGTCCCTGTCACGGTGGGCGGCGGTATCCGCACACTGGAGGACTTTCAGGAACTGCTCCGGGCGGGTGCGGACAAGATCTCCGTGAATTCCGCCGCGGTGAAGGATCCCGGCCTGATCTCACGGGCGGCAGAGCGATTCGGCTCCCAGTGCGTGGTGCTGGCCATCGATGCCCGCCGCCGCCCGGAAGGCGGCTATGAGGTCGTTGTGGCCGGCGGGCGCACGCCTACCGGTATGAATGCAGTGGAATGGGCTAAGGAAGGCGAACGACTGGGCGCTGGCGAGATCCTGCTCACCAGCATGGACGCCGACGGCACAAAGCAGGGGTTTGATCTGGAGATGACCAGAGCGGTCGTGGATGCCGTCCATATTCCGGTGATCGCCTCCGGTGGCTGCGGCAGTCTGGAACACTTTGCCGAGGTGTTTGAAAAGTCGGATGCCGACGCGGCGCTGGCTGCGTCTCTGTTCCATTTCGGAGAGCTGACGGTGCCACAGGTGAAGGAATATCTGCGGGAGCAGAACATACCTGTGAGGGAAAAACGCATGATCGAAACAAAAGATTTATTTCAGAAATCCGACCTCATTCCGGTCATCATCCAGCATTGGCAGACCGGCGAGGTGCTGATGCTGGGCTTTACCAACGCAGAGGCCTATGAGCTGACGCTCCGGACCCATACCGCCTGGTTCTGGAGCCGCTCCCGCCAGAAGCTCTGGAACAAGGGCGAATCCAGCGGGAACTTCCTCCATGTGAAAAAAAAGATGGTCACTGACTGCGATACGGACACCCTGCTCTATTTCTGTGAGCCTGACGGCCCGACCTGCCATACTGGTGCGCGCAGCTGTTTCTTTCACACGATCTGGGAGGCGGAAGCATGATGGATCGGGCACAGACGGCAATCGCCGACCAGTATGCCGTGGCGTTGGAGCGCCGGAAAAACGGCGGTGGCGAAAAGTCCTATACCAGCTATCTCTACAACCAGGGGCTGGATAAAATTCTAAAAAATGCGGTGAGGAGACCTTTGAGGTGTGCATTGCCGCAAAAATGACGATCAGGTGGAAACGGTAGGGGAGCTGAACGACGTGCTCTACCATGTTACAGTCCTGCTCTGCTTTTCCGGCGTTACGCTGGAGATGGTCATGGCCGACCTGAACCGCCGCTGTCAGACGGAGGGACAGAGCTTTGATGCCTTGATGCGGGTCATTGAAGCGCGCAGGGACAGCGATGATGCAGAGTCCTACACTGCCTACCTCTTCCGGGAGGGCCTGGACAAGATCCTGAAAAAGGTCGGCGAGGCCTGCGCACTCCTGCTGATTGCCGGAAAAGATCAGAATGGGGAAATGATTGCCGAAGAGACCGGTGACCTGCTCTATCACCTGATGGCCATGATGATCTGTAAGGGTATTACGGCGGATGATCTGGCGGAGGAGTTGGAGCGCCGCAGCGGAAAAACCGGCAATTTAAAGACATTCCATACGTCGGATCACACGACCTGATTTGAAACAAAAAGTGCCTGAACCATGCGCGGTTCAGGCACTTTTACTTATTTGTATATTGTATAATCGTTAGAAGCTGACTTCCTGGGGGTGACGCCGAAGGAATCCCGCATAACGCCTCAGCCGCGTCGCCAAGCTCATGGGCGCTGACCAGGATGGAAATGTCCACGTCGGAGGTAGTGACCAGCATGATCTGGATCTCGGCTTCGCTGAGCAGGGAGAATACCTTGGCCGCCACGCCGGGGGTGTTCACCATGTCGGCGTCAAAAAGGCAATTTGCAGTTGCCGGGCAGAATCTCGGGGTTCAGTCCCTTGCTTCCGTTGCTGATCTGGCCGAGAATGGTCAGCACCTGACTCAGGTCACGATCGGACACGGTGAAGCTCAGCCGCATGGAGCCGCCCTGCGGGGCGGTCTGGGAGATCATGTCAACATTGATCCCGCTGGCTGCAAATGCGGTCAGCACCTGACTTACGGCCTTCCACTGGGCAGAGCGGACAGTGTGATGAGGGTCACATCATTGGCGTAGGAGATTTTAGTGATTTTCTGTTCCATTTCAGGGCACTCCTTTTGCGACACAGTGCGGCGAAGACCGCGTATTGTTTAGTTGTTTTCCACCAGCATGGACATATCGTACATCCCGGGCTTGCTCACACCGGCCAGAAATTTCGCGGCCTTGACCGCACCGTTGGCGAAGATCTCGCGGCTCATGGCGGTGTGCTTGATCTCGATGATCTCGTCTCGCCCGGCAAACATGATCTCGTGAATGCCGACGATGGTGCCGCCCCGGACGGCACTGATGCCGATCTCTTTCTTGTCCCGGCTCTGGCGGACGCTGTGACGCTCGTAGACATACTCCGGCTTGAAATTCAGTGCGCTTGCCGCAGCGTCGGCGATCATCAGCGCAGTGCCGCTGGGGGCGTCCACCTTGCGGTTGTGGTGCTTTTTCGACGATCTCAATGTCATAGCTGTCGCCCAGTACGGCGGCGGCTTTTTGACCAGTTCCAGCAGAACGTTGATGCCAGGGACATATTTGCACTGCGGAAAAATGGGGATGTGCTTGCTGGCCTCGTCGATCTGAGCCAGCTGTTCGTCGGAGTAGCCGGTGGTGGCCAGTACCAACGGTACCTTGCGCCCAGGGCAAAGGTCAGCAGGCCGTCCAGTGCAGCCGGGCTGGAGAAGTCGATCACTGCGTCAGCCTCGCCGGTGAAATTGGCGGGGGAGACGAACACGGGAAAGGCGCGGCTCTCCAGACTGACGTCAAAGCCTGCCACCACGCTCACATCGGGATCGGACTCACAGATGCTCTCGACTACCCTGGCCCATGCGGCCGTTGCAGCCGGAAATAATGATCTTTCGTACCATGTCAGATGCCTCAGTTTTTCAGCGCAATGCCGTAGGCGGAGAGGGTCTCCGCAGGGCGGCGTGGTGCTCGGGTGTCATCTCGCACAGAGGCAGACGGATGTTGCCGCTGCAAAGACCCATCAGCTTCATGGCGGTCTTCACGGGGATGGGGTTGACCTCCATGAACAGGGCATTGCACAGGTCGCTGTATTCGATCTGCATCTTGGCGGCTTCTCAAAGTTGCCCCTCCAGGCAGAGGTGGCTCATCTTGACCATGACCTCCGGCAGAACGTTGCTCACCACGGAGATCACGCCCTTGGTACCCAGGCTCATCATGGGCACCACCTGATCGTCGTTGCCCGACCAGATGTGGAAGTCATCGCCGCACAGTCTGCGGGTCTCGAGGATCAGACCGAAGTTGCCGCTGGCCTCCTTTGACGCCGCAGATGTTGGGGTGCTTTGCCAGCTGCTGATAAGTGGCTGCGGTGAAGGAACAGCCGGTGCGGGAGGGACGTTATAGAGGATGATGGGGTGTGTACCCGGTCGGCGATGTACTCATAGTGCTTGATGAGACCAGTTTGAGACGCCTTGTTGTAATAGGGAGTCACCAGCAGCAGGGCATCGGCACCGGCGGCCTCCGGCGTGCTGGGACAGCATCAGGGCGGCAGCGGTGTCGTTGCTGCCGGCGCCGGCGATGACTTTGACCCGGCCGGCGACCTTCTTGATGCAGTATTCCACGGTTTCCATGTGCTCTTCCAGAGACATGGTGGCGGACTCGCCGGTGGTGCCGCAGACGCAGATGGCGTCCGTACCGGCGGCGATCTGACGCTCGATCAGCTGACCGAACTGGTCAAAGTCCACCTTGTTGTCATCGGTGAAGGGGGTGACAATGGCAACGCAGGCACCGGTAAAAACGGGGTTACGCATTAAGAATCAGTTCCTTTCCATGTAGCCCTCTGCGCACAGCAGTTCGGCCAGAAGCACAGCGCCGCCGGCAGCGCCGCGCAGGGTGTTGTGAGACAGGCAGACGAACTTGTAATCATACTGCGTATCGGGACGGAGTCTGCCGATGGAGACTGCCATGCCTCCCCTCCAGCATACGATCCAGCTTGGTCTGGGGACGATTGTCCTCCTCAAAATAGTGGAGGAACTGCTTGGGGGCGCTGGGCAGGGCCAGCTCCTGAGCGCGGCCCCTAAAACCGGCCCAGACGTCCTTGATCTCCTCGATGGAGGGCTTTTTTGCCGTCGGGGAAGGACATGAACACGGCTGCCATGTGGCCGTTGGAGGCGGGAACGCGCAGGCACTGCGCGGTGATGGGGGGGGAGTCGGCATTTACGATCCGGTCGCCTTCCACCTTGCCCCAGAGCTTGAGCGGCTCCTGCTCCGACTTTTCTTCCTCGCCGCCGATATAGGGGATGACGTTGTCGATCATTTCTGGCCATGTTTCAAACGTCTTGCCTGCGCCGGAAATTGCCTGATACGTGCAGACCAGTGCCTTGTCCAGACCGTACTTGGCGCGCAGGGGGTGCAGGGCGGGGACATAGCTTTGGCAGGGAACAGTTGGACTTGACGGCGATGAAGCCGCGCTCCGTTCCCAGACGCCTGCGCTGAGCGGCGATGACGTCCAGATGCTCGGGGTTGATCTCAGGCACCACCATGGGAACGTAGGGCGTGAAGCGGTGGGCAGAGTTGTTGGACACCACCGGGCACTCGTGCTTGGCATAGGCCTCTTCCAGCGCACGGATCTCATCTTTCTTCATGTCCACAGCGCAGAACACAAAGTCCACGGCGGCAGCGATCTTTTCAATGTCGGCGGTGGCGTCCATCACGACCAGCTTTTTGGCCTCCTCGGGGATGGGGGTGTCCATGGCCCAGCGGGGGGCGACGGCTTCCTCATAGGTCTTTCCGGCGCTGCGGGCGCTGGCGGCGACAGTGGTCAGCTGGAACCAGGGGTGGTTTTCCAGCAACGTGATAAAACGCTGGCCGACCATGCCGGTACAGCCAACAACACCAACTTTGTACTGTTTCATGACGATTACCTCCAAAAAAGCGCCAGCGGGTTGAAAAACCGGCTGGCTTTGTACTATAATGTCCGGGTGACAGGGTGCAGACCGGCCAATATGCAAAAGGCAGCGACAGCTCAACATCAGATAAGTGATCCTGATGACAGTCACAGGGCTGTTCGCACCTGCGCCCAGGCAGCCTTTCCCACCGGAGAGCGGCTCCTTCGGCGGAATTCCCTTTTGTCCGGCTTCGTTGAGCTCGGTGCTCTCGGCTGGAGGACTGATGAATTCCGCGCCTCTATCACGCATTTTAGTTTACTTTAACACAATAAATTAAGTGCGTCAAGCGGCAGAGTGAGTCAGGGTGGAGAAAATAGTTCAGGCACCTCTCCTATATTTTATACAAAAGGACGGAAGTTCCATTCTATGAAGACAAGCGATTTTAACTATGACCTGCCCCAGGAGCTCATTGCGCAGACTCCGCTTGACCGCCGGGACGGCTCCCGGCTGATGACACTGGACAAGACCACCGGCGAGATCGGCCACCACCATTTCTATGACCTGCCCCAATTCCTGCGCCCCGGGGACTGCCTTGTGCTGAATGACTCCCGGGTGCTGCCTGCCCGGCTCATCGGCCACCGTCCTACCGGCGGCGCGGTGGAGATCCTGCTGCTGGTGGACAAGGAGGCGACGTGTGGGAGTGTCTTGTGCGCCCGGGCAAAAAGCTGCGCGAGGGTGCCCGTGTTACTTTTGGAGAAGGTCAGCTTCAGGCGGAGGTGCAGGAGGTTCTGCCCGATGGCAACCGGCTGGTACATTTTGAGTACAAAGGCATCTTTCTTGAGGTTCTGGAGGAGCTGGGCCGGATGCCGCTTCCGCCTTATATCAAGGCCGAACTGAAGGATCAGGAGCGCTATCAGACGGTTTATTCTAAGGTGGTCGGCTCTGCGGCGGCCCCCACGGCGGGATTGCACTTCACCCCGGAACTGCTGGAGCAGATCGAGACTATGGGCGTCAAGCTGTGCTATGTCACCCTTCATGTGGGCCTGGGCACGTTCCGCCCGGTGAAAGAGGACGAGATCACGGAGCATGAGATGCATTCGGAATACTGCGTCATCCCCCGGGAGACTGCCGATATCATCAACGAAACCAAGAAAAAACGGCGGCCGTGTGATCTGCGTTGGCACGACATCCTGCCGCACGCTGGAGAGCTGGGCGGCGGAGGATGGCACTATGACTGCCACCGGCGGCTGGACAAACATCTTCATTTACCCGGGCTACCGCTTCAAGGTGATGGATGCTCTGGTCACCAATTTCCACCTGCCGGAGTCCACCCTTATTATGCTGGTATCTGCGCTGGCGGGCCGTGAGCACGTTCTGAATGCCTACAATGAGGCTGTGCGCGAGAAATATCGCTTCTTCTCCTTTGGCGATGCTATGTTCATCAGCTGAGAAGATAAAAGAATGCCCCTGTTTCCAGTCTATGCGGGAAGCAGGGGCGTGTGTGACCTTGACGATTTTGATGCAAACCATTATACTATCAGTTTGTCTGCCTTTTCCTTTTGTGTCGGCGGATCAGATGGCATATGAGTTCCAATAGACCCAGTGCGCACAGCGCGCCCAGGGTGTCGATGCCCACATCCCGCACCGATGGCCCGCGTCCGGCGACAAAAGACTGGTGGAATTCATCGCCGGCCGCCACGGCGGCGCAGATGAGCGGTGTCAGCGGAATGCGTAATTGGGGACGGATCCGATAGACCCCAAAAGGAAGCGAGACGCTCAGACACAGCAGAGCGTACTCTGTCATATGCGCCCCCTTGCGCACCCAGAATTCGATGGCCTTGGACTGCAAAGCGATGGCGTCCGATGAGCAGTCGCCGCCGGTCAGTGTGTGCCAGTGCGCCACCAGCCATTGGCTGACGGTTTGACTCAGGCCGCCGGACTGCGTGCCGGTCTGGGCGGAGAAGGAGAAGATCGCTGCCAGCATTGCCAGCACGGGCAGAAACGAGAGCAGCTTTCCGAAACTTTGCTTTTTCATGTAAGAATTCCTTTTTATCATTCTATTTATTCTATCACTTTAACACAGCGGAGCGGGAAGGTAAAGCCCCTCTGCGTCGGACGACGACAGGAGTTTTCTATGTTTCGAGTTTTGAAAACAGAGGGCAAGGCCCGGCGGGGCGTGTTTACCTGCGCCCACGGCACGGTCCAGACGCCGGTTTTTATGAATGTGGGGACACAGGCGGCCATCAAGGGCGGCGTATCTGCCCATGATCTGGAAAAGTTGAACTGCCAGATCGAGCTGTCCAATACCTATCACCTTCATGTGCGCCCCGGTGACGATGTGGTGAAGCAGATGGGCGGCCTGCACAAATTCATGACCTGGAATGGGCCGATTCTGACGGACTCCGGGGGATTTCAGGTGTTCTCCCTGGCCAACTTGCGCAATATCAAGGAGGAGGGGGTTACGTTCTCTTCCCATGTGGATGGGCGTCGGATTTTTATGGGGCCGGAGGAGTCCATGCGCATCCAGTCCAATCTGGGCAGCGATATTGCCATGGCCTTTGATGAGTGCGTGGAAAACCCGGCGACCCATGAGTATGCAGAGAAATCCTGTGCGCGTACCTACCGCTGGCTGGAGCGCTGTATTGCGGAGCATAAGCGGCTGAATGCCCGGCCGGACTGTGTAAACCCGCAGCAGATGCTCTTTGGCATCAATCAGGGCTGTACCTTCCCGGATCTGCGCATCAAGCATATGCAGCAGATCGCCCAGCTGGACTGCGACGGCTTCGCTATCGGCGGTCTGGCAGTGGGGGAGCCCACTGAGACGATGTATGAGATCATCGAAGCGGTGGAACCCTATATGCCCGAGGATAAGCCCCGCTACCTGATGGGTGTTGGCACCCCCAGCAATATCATTGAGGGCGTGGCCCGGGGGTGGATTTCTTTGACTGCGTCATGCCCGCCCGCAACGCCCGCCATGGCAAGCTGTTCACCTGGAAGGGCACTATGAACATCAAAAACGAGAAATACAAGACGGATCCGCTGCCGCTGGACCCGGATTGTCAGTGCCCGACCTGCCGCTCTTTCTCCCGCGCCTATCTGCGCCATCTGGTCAAGGCGGACGAGATGCTGGCCATGCGCCTGCTGGTCATGCACAACCTCTGGTTCTACAATGAGTTGATGCAGAAGATCCGCGATGCGCTGGATGAGGGCGGTTCGCTGAATTCCGGGCGGAATACTCGGAAAAATTGGCTCAGCGCTTGTGATTTTCAGGAAAGGGCTTGCCAAATTTCCCCGAAGCAGATATAATAAAACAAATTGTCGCGTTTAATGCGCATACGGAGGTAATTATTTTGGGTAGTACTGTTTCCACCATTATCATGGTCGTGGCCCTGATCGCCATCTTCTATTTCCTGATGATCCGCCCGGAGAATAAGAAGAAGAAGGAAGCTGCCAAAGAGCTGCGTGACTCTCTGGCTGTGGGTGACGAGGTCACCACCATCGGTGGCATCGTGGGCACCATCTGCCATGTGAAGGAGAACACCATTGTGATCGAAACCGGCGCCGACCGCGTGCGTCTGGAAATGATGAAGTGGTCCATCGCCAACAAGGGCGCTCAGGTCGAGGAGACCAAGTGAGCCTGAATCGCTGAATGTGCAGCACTCTCCCCGCATAGACTGGAACAAAACAGTCGGCGGGGAGGGTGCTTTATTTTATGGCGGAACGGAAAGAAACCGGAGGGGGATGCGCCGTATGTCAGAGATTGTTGTGGTGCTGCTGGTGTCATTGGCGGCGGGACTTTTGGCGGCGATGCTGGTGGGAATGGGCGCAGCGGCGCTGACGGTGCGGGGAGCGTGCGTGTGACGCAGCTGACCGGCACGGCTCTGGGCGCGTTGTTTTGGCCGGGTTGACGGCGGGACTGCTGTGCCTGCGAAAAATGGGGCGGAAAAGCGTGCTTCTCTGGGGCGTATGCGGCGCGGGTACGGTGAGCGCGGCGGCGCTGCTGTGCGGCTGTCTGCTCTACGGCCTGCCGGAACCTGCGACACTGCTGTTCAGCCGCCTTTTGCACCGCTTTTGGGCGGTGCACTGGCGGGGCGTGCTCTCCGCAGCGCGGAAATAGCAGAAAATGATTGAAAATTAAAATAGAGTGTGTTATAATGACCCAAAGATTTATATGAGGAGGGGATTCCTTTGAAGCATGTTAAGACCCTGAATGGTGCCACTCTGAAGAACAGCGCTGCCCATGGCGGCTGCGGCGAGTGCCAGACTTCCTGCCAGTCTGCCTGCAAGACTTCCTGCACGGTTGCCAACCAGAAGTGCGAGCACAATAAGTAATCTTTTTTTCACTTACGTTGAAAGGGTGGGCCTGCGCCCGCCCTTTCTGCTGTCTATTTGGAGGTGCTGAATTGGTACATACCTTTGAGGCGCTGGGCTGTTATATCGCGGTCGATGTGAACAGCGGCGCGGTCCATGTGTTGGACAAAATGATGTATGATCTGCTGCGCGAGGTGGAGTCCTGTGAGTCTATGGGAGCACACTGTCCGCAGGAGGTAAAGGACAAGCTGAACCAGTATCCCGCCGAGGAACTGGACGAGTGCTGGGCTGAGCTGCTGGAACTGCAGGAGCAGGGGCTGCTCTTTGAGAAGGACGACTATGTGGATCCCAACATGGCGGTGATCCGCAACGCGCCGGTCAAGGCGCTGTGTCTGAACGTGTCTCACGACTGCAACCTGCGCTGCAAATATTGCTTCGCGTCTACCGGCGATTTCGGCCTGGGCCGCAAGACCATGAGCGTGGAGACGGCCAAGAAGGCCATCGACTTTGTCGTCAAAGCGCTCCGGTGTCCGCCACAATATCGAGGTGGACTTCTTCGGCGGCGAGCCCTTGATGGCGATGGACACGGTCAAGGAGACCGTAAAGTATGCCCGGTCCATAGAAGGGGAGAAGGGGAAGGCCTTCCGTTTCACCATGACCACCAACGGCGTGCTGCTCAATCAGGAGAACATCGACTATATCAACGAGGAGATGTCCAACTGTGTTCTGTCTCTGGATGGCCGTCCGGAGGTCAATGACCGCCACCGTCCCACTGTGGCCGGAACAGGCAGCTATGATGTCATTGTGCCAAAGTTCAAGAAGCTGGTGGAGACCCGCGGCGATCAGGACTACTATCTGCGCGGCACCTTTACCCGGGACAACCTGGACTTTGCCGCCGATGTGATCCATATCGCATCCGAGGGCTTTGAGAGCGTTTCTGTGGAACCCGCCGTGGGCAAGCCGGATGATCCCTTTGCCGTCCGTGAGGAGGATCTGCCGCAGGTGAAAGCGGAGTATGACAAGCTGGCCCGTTATCTGCTGGATCATCCCGAGGTGAACTTCTTCCATTTCAATGTCGATCTGGCTCAGGGACCCTGCGTTATCAAGCGTATGCGCGGCTGCGGCGCCGGCTGTGAGTATGTGTGCATTACGCCGGACGGCGACATCTATCCCTGCCATCAGTTTGTCGGCAATGAGGAGTTCAAGCTGGGCAACGTCTATGATGACACGTTCGATATGGAGCTGTCTTCCCGGTTTGCCGGTATGAACATCTATACCCGCAAGGAGTGCGGAAACTGCTGGGCGAAATTTTACTGCTCCGGCGGCTGCTCTGCGGCCAACTACAATACCAACGGCGACATAACACAGCCCAGTCATGTTGGCTGTGAAATGGAACGCAAGCGTCTGGAGTGTGCGATTGCGATCAAGGCCATTCGTTCCGGTTTGGCGGACTGAGCGCATCAAATGGAAAATGGTCCTTCTTCGGAAGGGAGCAAAAGGCGGCATCCTTAATTGGGTGCCGCCTTTTCAGTTTGCTTTTTTGATGTACCGCCATGGAACAGGGAGGTATATCATATGCTGCGATCCTGCAAAGTAAACATAATACATCACCGCATAGATTAACATAACACAACGTCATAATGCACAAAAAGAATTATTTTCCTCAAAACTCTTGCGCAAACAAAGAAAAGAGATTATTATGTTCCTTGCGCACCGAATGGTGCATTGCTTTCTAATGATGTTTGGAAAACCAAACATCATTCACCGGAGCACACCAAACGGAGAAAAACACTGGAATATCAGCTGTTTTTCGGCATAGGCTCCATCGTGGGGGGATGCGGAGTGCGCAGACGGCTGAGAATTTGGAATGTTTTTTGATCTGACGCCGCCGCTGCTTTTGGCGTTGGCCGGAGCGTTCTTCTGTGTGGGACTTCTGGCGGGCTTTTTGCTCTCAGCTCATTTGGACGGGGCAGTATCTGCGGAACAGGTCGGTCTGCTTCCGGCAGCTGTGACCCGGCTCAGGCTTTGAGTGCATTCTGGTCTAATTACCGCTGGTTATTGTTGGGCGGTGTATTGGCATTTTCGGCGCTGGGCGTCTTTTTGCTCTATCCTTTGGTGCTTCTGCGTGGCTTTGTGCTCGGATTCAGCTTTACGACGCTGTTTGTGTCCGGAAGCCGGGTTACTGCGCTGACTCATTTCCTGCTGACTGCTCTGCTGACTTGCGGCCCGCTGCTGCTGCTTGCCGCATCTGGAATGCAGCGGGACTGTCGGGCTGCACAGGCCGCCGTCAGGCAAGCTGTTTTTGGGCAGCGCCGGCGATTTTGGCGGGGCTGATGCTTTTCTGCCGCCGTACTGACTGTTTTGTGCTGTGCGCTTCAACTCTGGTTCCTGCCCGGCCTGTTAGGGCGTGCCTGAGTTAAATGCATATGCGATTATTTGCTTCGTGTGAGAAGGAGAATCTGTTATGGATCTGATCGAGCAATTCAAATCCTATCTCACAACTGAAAAGAAGTCTTCGGCCAATACGGTGAGTTCCTATGTGCGTGATCTCACTCAGTTTGACCGTTACCTCCAGAATGAGGGCACAGCACTGGATCAGGTGGATACGGGCGTGATCGAGGGGTATGACAGCTGGTTGACCGGAAAGGGCAAGTCCGCTGCCACTGTGACCCGCTCTCTGGCATCATTGAAGTGCTTTTATGGCTGGATGGTGTCCAATGGGCGTATGGAGTCCAACCCGGCGCTTCAGGCGAAATCCGTCAAGGTGGAGCGCAAGCTGCCGCAGGTACTGACCAGCCAGGAGGTAGAGCTGCTACTGTCTCAGCCGCAGTGCGTGGATCAGAAGGGGTACCGTGACCACGCCATGCTGGAGCTCCTCTATGCGACCGGTATTCGGGTCAGCGAGCTGATCTCGCTGGATGTGGAGCACGTCAATCTGGCTGCCGGTTTTATTCGCTGCTATTCCAAAAATAAAGAGCGCATTATTCCGCTCTATCCCGGCGCAGTGCGGGCTATCTCCGACTATGTCCGCAATGTCCGCCCCCAGTTGGCAGTAGAGGGCGAACACGCGCTGTTCGTGAATATGAGCGGGGAGCGCATGAGCCGCCAGGGCTTTTGGAAGATCATCAAGCACTATCAGGAGAAGGCCGGAATTCAGACAGAAATCACCCCTCACACCCTGCGCCATTCCTTTGCCGCGCATCTGCTGGAAAACGGCGCGGATCTCCACTCCATCCAGGAGATGCTGGGACACGCGGACATTTCGTCCACCCAGATCTATGCCCAGCTGGTCAACCAGAAGCTGAAGGACGTCTACAACAAAGCCCATCCGAAGGCGTAAGCAGAAAAGTGCAGGTTTTGCCCGGCATTTGGAACGTGATTCTGAATGCCGGGCTTTTTCGCAATATTCTTTTTGCCTTTATGGAACGGATGTGCTATAATTTAAATATCTGAAACTACATCTGTCGGATGAGGAAATTCTATGGTTATTTTTAGGCATCGACCCCGGAGTGGCCACCATCGGTTTTGGCGTGATCAACGCCGAGCGTCAAAAACACGCTGATCCAGTATGGCACCATTACGACGCCTGCGGGGATCCCGCTGGCCAGTCGGCTGCTCCAGATCTCCAACGATATGGAGGAATTGATCCATCTCTTTCAGCCGGATGAGATGGCGATCGAGGAATTGTTTTTCAGCACCAATATTACCACGGGTATTTCTGTCGCCCATGGCCGGGGCGTTATTCTGCTGGCTGCGGAAAAACTGGGGTGCCTGTTTTTGGTATACGCCGATCCAGGTCAAGCAGGCGGTGGCGGGTTATGGCAAGGCGGATAAAAAGCAGGTCATGCTGATGACGCAGCGTCTGCTCCATATGAACAGGCTCCCCGGCCCGACGATGCGGCGGACGCTCTGGCTATTGCCATCTGTCACAGCCGTGCGGCCACCTCCATGCTGAACACGGAGCGTGTGTTCGATGCCAGCCGCTATTCGACCCGATAAACAAAGGAAGTTTTGTATATGTTTTACTATCTGAATGGCACTGTGGCCCACAAAGGAGCCCTACCTGGCGGTCATCGACTGCGGCGGCGTGGGCTATGCCTGCCGTACCACGGCATATACCCTGTCTGCCCTGAACATCGGGGACAAGGCAAAGCTCTATACCCATGTCAATGTCAAAGAAGATGCCTTTGATATCTATGGATTTGCTACCACTGAGGAGCTGCACCTGTTCCAGCAGCTGATCGCCGTGTCCGGCGTGGGCCCCAAGGCGGGCTTGCCATTCTGTCGGCCAACACGCCCGCTAATCTGGCCATGAGCATTATTACCGGCGACGAGAAGGCGCTGACCAGCGCTCCGGGTATTGGCAAGAAAATTGCCCAGCGCGTGATCCTGGAGCTGAAGGACAAGCTGGCGAAGGGGCAGACTGCGGCGGCAGGGAGAGCTACGGCGGCAGCGGCGTCACCGTTATTCCGGAGAACAAGGCCAGCGAGGCTGCGGCGGCGCTGGCGGTGCTGGGTTATTCCCGCGAGGAGATCAACTTTGCCCTGCGCGGCGTCAATATGGATGAAGCTGACGCTGGAAGAGATCATCCGTACCGCTCTGCGCGGCCTTGCGGTCCATGTAAAGTGGAGGGGAAAAACGTGAGCATTGATTTTTCCAACGATCAGGTGCGCGCCGAGGAGCCGATCCTGACGACCTCCCATACGCTGGAGGATGACAACGAATCCCTCTCTGCGTCCGAAAACGCTGCGGGAGTATATTGGTCAGGGAAAAGGCAAAAGGCAACCTTCAGGTGTTCATCGAGGCGGCGCGGATGCGGCAGGAACCGCTGGATCATGTTCTGCTCTATGGCCCTCCCGGTCTGGGCAAGACGACGCTGTCCGGCATCATCGCCAATGAGATGGCGTCAATCTTCGCATCACCTCCCGGACCGGCCATTGAAAAACCGGGAGATCTGGCGGCGCTTCTGACCAATCTGAACGAAAATGATATTCTCTTTTTGGATGAGATCCACCGCCTGAACCGCTCGGTGGAGGAGATCCTCTATCCCGCCATGGAGGACTATGCGCTGGATATCATCATTGGCAAGGGGCCGTCTGCCAACTCCATTCGGCTGGATCTGCCGAAATTTACGCTGGTGGGCGCCACCACCCGGGCGGGCATGCTGACTGCGCCGCTGCGGGATCGCTTCGGCGTCACCCTTCGGTTGGAACTTTACACGCCGGAGGAGCTGACAAAGATCGTCACCCGTTCCGCCGGGATCCTGAATGTGCCCATCGAGGAGGACGGCGCGATGGAGATCGCCCGCCGCTCCAGAGGCACTCCCGTATTGCCAACCGAATGCTTCGCCGCGTGCGGATTTCGCGCAGGTCATGGCCGGCGGCGTTATCACCCGGGAGGTCGCAGATCGGGCCCTTGAGGCGCTGGAAGTGGATCACCTCGGTCTCGACAACGTGGATCGGCGTATGCTGCGTTCTATTATTGAGAACTATGGCGGCGGTCCGGTCGGATTGGAAACACTGGCAGCGACCATCAACGAAGAGGCAGTCACGCTGGAGGAGGTCTAGGAGCCATATCTGCTTCAAAAAGGCCTTTTTGACCCGCACGCCGAGGGGACGCTGCGTTACGCAGAAGGCATATGACCACCTGCATATCCCATATCTCGGCCAGCAGAGCTTTGAATTGTGACACACTTTAGCACAGTGCAGTGAAAATTGATGAAATTGGACGTGCAGATGCGTGAATATTTTTGCTTTTTGCATAAAAAGACTTGACAATTTGGGAAAGTCTGATATATTAGTTTGTGGAGTGAAACGATGAAAGAACAGATCACAGCACTCGATACGGAACTTCCTGATTCTGACCTCGCGGAGCGAGCCAAAAGCGGTGACCGGGCGGCGGAAGAAGCACTTGTTCTTCGTTATGGCCGCTTGGTGCGTGCTTGTGCCCGCCCGCTTTTTTTGATGGGCGGCGACAGTGAAGACCTGGTACAGGAAGGGATGATGGGGCTGCTGACTGCGATCCGGGAGTTTGATCCCGGCCGCACGGTTTCCTTTCGTGCCTATGCGGAGACCTGTATCCGAAATCGTCTGTTTTCCGCAGTTCGGGCGGCGGCCCGCAGCAAACACACTCCGCTCAACAGCTATGTTCCCCTTGATCCAGCTCTTTTTGACGGCACCGATTGTGGCGAGAGAAGGCCGGTAGACCAGTGTGAAGGCAACCCTGAAACGCTGTTCATCCATCAGGAAGATATGCAGGAGCGCATGAGGCAGATCTACAGCCAGCTTTCTCCCCTGGAAACCAGGATCCTTCGGCTTTATCTCAGCGGAATGTCCTATTCGGAGATCGCGTCCACATGCAACCGTCCGCTCAAATCGGTGGACAACGCTGTCCAGCGCATTCGGCGCAAGATCGTGCGGCAGTCTGAACAGGGCGAATCCAGCAAGCGCTGATCGCATATAAACATTGCCCGAAGGGGCAGAATTTTCGTCAAAAAGAGAGGGTAAAAACAATGTTTGAAGACAAGACTCTTGTGTGCAAGGAATGCGGTAACGAGTTCGTGTTCACCGCTGGCGAGCAGGAATTTACGCTGAGCGCGGCTTCCAGAATGAGCCCCAGCGCTGCAAGCCTTGCCGTGATGCCCGCAAGAATGCGACTCGCGGCCCCCGTGAGTATTTCACCGCTACCTGCGCTATGTGCGGCGGCGAGGCCCGCGTGCCCTTCCAGCCCAAGTCCGACCGTCCCGTGTACTGCAGCGACTGCTTCGCCCGTATGCGCGAGCAGGGCTGATCCGACCTATTGTCTAGGAAATAGAAAAGAGACATCCGTCAGGGTGTCTCTTTTTATTGCTCAGAAAAGAAAAAAAGATGCCCCAGTTCGTCAAAATCTTGCTTTTCCTTGAAATGCGGCGCTATTCTGGGTATAATAACGCTAATCTAGTTAGGAGGCTGTTTTTATGGCTAAGATCGAGAAGACCACTATCATCGGCGATATTCTGGATATCGCTCCTGAGACCGCTCCTCTGTTCCTTGTCCATCGGTATGCATTGCCTGGGCTGCCCCTCTTCCCGCGGCGAGACCGTCGAGGAAGCCTGCATGGTGCACGGCGTTGATGCCGATGAGCTGCTGGTTGAGCTGAACAAAATGGTCAAGGACTGATTTTCATCTTTTCGGTTCTGCAAAGAAGGCGGCAGTATGCCGCCTTCTTTTTGTTTCTGGGAGGGGTTTAGAAGTATGGTTTTGTCATCCCGTTTGGCCGCTGTGGCGGCCCCTTGTGCCGCCCGGTGCCCGTTTGGCCGATATTGGCACCGATCACGCCTATCTGCCGGTCAGCCTGCTGCTGGAGGGGCGCATAGATCACGCCATTGCCGCCGATGTGCGCAAAGGGCCGCTGGATCATGCCCGCCGCACCGCAGAGGAGTACGGCGTGGAGAATCAACTGGATTTTCGGCTCTGCGACGGTCTGGCGGGCATTCGTGCTGACGAGTGCGACACCATCACCATTGCCGGTATGGGCGGCGAGACCATTGCGGGCATTCTATCGCGGGCCGAGTGGGCAAGAGAAGGAAAACGTCTCATCCTTCAGCCGCAGAGTACGCAGGAAGTGCTGCGTGATTTCCTGAGCCGGAATGGCTGGAAGATCTTCTCGGAGTCGATCGTGCGGGAAGGAGAGCGCTGGTATCCTGTCCTGCTGGTAGAGGGCGGAGAAATGCCGTTGCTCAGCCCCGGCGAAGCTATGGCCGGCCGGCCGGAGAGCTGGTTGGTACAGCCGGAACGGGTGGACTATCTGCGCTGGCTGCTCAGGCGGACGCAGCGTCAGCTGGAGGGCTTGGAGCGCTCTGCGCGAGCAGAGGATGTGCCAAGAAAGAAACGGCTTACGGCGGCAGCTGCGTTTTTAGAAGGCCAGATTGCCCGACTGGAGGGCTGAAACCCTGATGATTTGGCAGAATTTTATAAATACAGGGGGAAATGACTTGCAAGCAGATTGAATTGTGCTATATATTTAATGTTATGTAATTTTATTTTTAGGAGGATGGCCCATGTCTGGACATTCCAAGTGGCATAATATTCAGAAGACGAAGGGCGCAGCCGATGCCAAGCGTTCCGCTACCTTCACCAAGATCGCAAAGAGATGATCGTTGCCGTGAAGCAGGGCGGCAGCGGCGATCCCAAGAACAACTCCCGCCTGGCCACCGTCATTGCCAAGGCCAAGGCCAACAACATGCCCAACGACAACATCAAGCGTACCATTGACAAGGCGCTTGGCTCCGGCAGCACCGATAGCTACGAGTCCCTGACCTATGAGGGCTATGGACCCTCCGGCGTGGCCGTTATCGTTGAGACCATGACCGACAACCGCAACCGCACCGCTCCCGAGGTGCGCCATCTGCTTGATAAGTACAACGGCAATCTGGGCGCCGCCGGCTGCGTGTCCTGGTCCTTTGACCGCAAGGGCGTCATCATCATCGAGAAAGAGGAGGGCGATCTGGACGAGGACACCGTGATGATGGACGCGCTGGAGGCCGGTGCCGATGATCTGAAGAACGAGGGCGACGTGTTCACCGTCTACACCGATCCCGATGTGTTCAACGAGGTCAATGCCGCGCTGGAAGCCAAGGGCTATACCTTTGTCAGCGCCCAGATCGAGATGGTTCCCCAGAACTACATCAAGCTGACCAGCGAGCAGGACATCAAGAACATGACCAGGCTCATCGAGCTGCTGGAAGAGGACGATGATGTTCAGAACGTCTGGCACAACTGGGATCAGGACGAGGATTGAGCGAAAACAGCGCGATTGCGTGAAAACAATTTAAGACTATTCTGCACTTAAATTTACAACGGATCTCTGTTACGGCAGAGATCCGTTTTTGCGCACTATAACACAGGTTGTTTTATAAAATAAAAAATGATAAAATATCTGTGATTTAAAACAAGATGAAAAGCGGATATTCTGTTAAAATAATCAGTATATTACGGGATATTTGTCTGATAAACCAAAACAGGACTAATGTTATTAGAAAGCGTGAATGCGATGAACCACCAGAATCAGAAAAATGAAGCCAGGATCGGAGAGGCGAGCCGCCGTTTTCTGGATGTGATTGACCAACCCGGCATCCATCCGCTGATCCGAGTCGCTTCCGAATTTTTGGGGTGCCCGTTCTATTGACCGATGAGCGGTTCCGGATCCGTTCTGTCTGGCCCAGAGACGGTACGGGCGTGGAGGAACTGGACGACAGCATTCGGGGCGGCAGCATCAAGGCGGAACGGGAGTGGGAGATCCTGGATGAGAATCTCTCTGGCGTGAACGCTTTTTATGAACCGTTCTATGCTTCCACCGGCATCTGCGCCCGACTGCCTCGCATTTATGGCGAGCTGGTCTGGGAAAACGAGGTGCGCGGCCATGTGATCGTCTATCTGGGCCGCCGTCCGTTCCAGCAGGAGGATCTGGATATCGTGCGCAAGCTGGTCAATCTGCTGGGTCTGAAGCTGCGCCGTCATCAGGTGGGGATGGATCGCTGGACGGCCACGCTGCAGGCGAAGCTGGAGGTGCTGCTGATCCGTCCACACCGCCTCAGGTGCGCCAGCCCGCCGTGGATCTGCTGCGGCAGGAGATCAAGGGCGAGTACGGTATCATGGTGACCACCATCGGAGCCCGTGCCTCCCAGCGGGCCTTTGCCGATTATGCCGTGTCCCAGATCCAACAGCGATTTCGCAACGTCGTGGTATTGGTCTATGATGAGGCGATCGTTACTCTGTTCGGAGAGGTCAAACGCAATGCAGTGGACAGCCAGCTCCGTCCGGAGAACAATGAGCTGGTCAAGTGGCTGTTCCGCTATTTTGAGCAGTACGATCTGGTCAGCGGCCTGAGCGATCAGTTTGCGGATCTGGATTCCATCTATCTGCGCTATCGCCGGGCGTTGCTGACGGCCCGCATGGTGGAGCGGGTGAAGGGGCAGCATTACGGGATCTTCCGGGATTTTATGCCTATGCCCATGCTTGCGGCGGTACTGGCCACGGAGACGGCGGAGACGTTCATCGACCCGCTGCTCTATGAGATCAAAGACTATGATGAAAAAAGTCAGACCGAGTATTTTCAGACGCTTTTCCGCTATGCCGTGGAGCTCTACGATAAGGACGCGGCAGCGGCGGCGTTGTCCATTCACAAAAACACGCTGTCTTATCGGCTCAACCGCATTGCAGAGCTCTTCCATGTGGACTTTTCCGATCGGCGTGCCCGGCTCAATCTGGAGTTGAGTTGCTTCCTCTGGTTCCTGAATAATAACCCGGATCGTCCGTCGGCAGACTATGAAAAGAGGGACTGAGCCGGGGACGGATAGGGAGCGGTGGGTTTTATGCAAAGTGGAAAAAATAAATCCAGAAAGTCAAAAAATTTTTTCAAAAAAGTAGTGCATTTTGAAAAAATGTGCGCTATAATAAAGTCACTTTGGCAAAACCAATTTATCTATGTCTACCACTAATTAAAATTTGGAGGTAAAACAAATGAGCTATCCTGTTATCGTGGCCTACGGCCGCACTGCCTGCACCCGCGCTCGTAAGGGCGGTCTGCATGATGTCCATCCTGTGGACTACTCCGCCGAGTGCCTGAAGGGCGTTATCGCCAAGGTTCCTTATGTCGAGGAGCATCCTGAGGTCATCGGCGACGTCATCACCGGCTGCGCCATGCACATCAACCAGATGAACATGAACGCTTCCCGCCTGATCGTCAACCGCGCTGGTCTGCCCGACGCTGTTCCCGCTCAGACCGTCAACCGCTACTGCTCCTCCGGTCTGCAGGCTATCTCCACTGTTGCTAACGCTATCACTGCTGGTCAGTACAAGGTGGCTGTCGCCGGCGGCTGCGAGTACATGACCGGCTGCTTCACTCCCTATGACTTCGCCACCTATGGTGACAAGTGGATCATGGACAACTATCCCGGCGGCTACATGAGCATGGGCCAGACCGCTGAGAACGTTGCTAACGATTATGGCTTCACCCGTGAGCAGATGGACGAGATGGCTCTGACTCCCACACCCGTGCTGCTAAGGCTCGGAAGGACGGCAAGCTGGCTCCCTCCATCATTCCTTACACCAAGGAAGACGGCACTGTTGTCGATTATGATGACGGTATCCTGGCTGAGCTGGACGGCACTCTGAAGACCTCCATGGAGAAGATGGCTTCCCTGAAGACCTGCTTCGTCGCTGCTGAGGACGGCGGCAAGGTCACTGCTGCTACCTCCTCTCAGACCACCGATGCTGCTTCCTATGTCATGATCATGGACAGCGACTTCGCTGCTGAGCACGGCATCAAGCCCATCGCCAAGATGATCGACTTCCAGGTTGCTGGCTGCGACGCTACCCGTATGGGCATGGGCTCCTGTCTATGCGATCCCCAAGGCTCTGAAGCAGGCTGGCATGACCTCCGTCAAGGATCTGGACGTCATCGAGCTGAACGAGGCCTTTGCTTCCCAGGCTCTGGCTTGCGTGAAGAACGTTGTCAAGAACCCCATGCTGGACGGCTTCCAGGAGATGTGGGATTCCGCTAAGGTCAACCCCTACGGCGGTGCTATGGCACTGGGCCATCCCCAGGGCGCTACCGGCGCATTCCTGACCTGCAAGGTTCTCGATTACCTCCAGGATCCCGAGACTGCTGGCAAGCATGGCATGGTCACCATGTGCATCGGCGGCGGCATGGGCGCTGCCGGCATCTACGAGCTGCTGTAATCAGTCGTTTATCGCCTGACTGAATTTAAAAGGGTCGGAGCAGTTGCTCCGACCCTTTTTCTTAATCTCCATCAGAAAATGCGCACCGCAGATCGTTAACGATCTGCGGTGCGCGTTTTTCTGGTGCAAGTGGGCCTATAAGCCGGGTTCTGTATCGACAGCCATCTATCTCGACTTGACGTTGCCGCCAAGCTCTAGCTACCTCCTCGGAAACGGCCGGGCCGGCCATGCGTTTCCTCCACGGTATTGCTCCCGGATAGAGTTTACAGGGCTGAGCTGTTCCCAGTCAGCCGGTGAGCTCTTACCTCGCCTTTTCCACCCTTACCAGACCGGGCCAATTACGCTATCGGCGATGCGCAGTCGGCATCAAAAAGTTGACATAGCGATGGCCAGCAGCTGGCGGTATATTTCTGTTGCACTGGTCCTGAAGTCGCCTTCGGCGGGTGTTACCCGTTATCCTTGCCCTCCGGAGCCCGGACTTTCCTCACGCTGGGCCGTTGGGCCTTTGCGCGCGGCTGTCCAGCCCGCTTGCCTGACTATTTTACCTAAAGTTGAGCAGATTGTCAAATGGAGAGTGGTTTCTTTCCAGCAAAGTTGAAATCCAGGGCAAATGCGTATATAATATCTTCTGTCTGTGCAAATGAACTCACTGGAGGGAAGCAAAATGACGATTCAAGAGTATCTGGATTCGATCCGCGATAAAAAAGTATATGTATTCGGCATCGGCGTGAGCAATATTCCGCTTATTAAGATGCTGCGCGCCCACGGCATTGCCGTCACCGCCTGTGACAAAAATACCCGGGAAGGACTGGGTAAGACCGCTGAAGAGCTGGAAGCGCTGGGGGTCAAACTGCATCTGGGAGAGGGCTACATGGACGGCATCGACGCCGACCTGATCTTCCGCTCTCCGGGTATCCGTCCTGATGTGCCTGCCTTTGAAGCGGCGGTTGCCAGGGGGGCGAAAGTGACCAGCGAGATGGAAGTGTTTTTTGATGTCTGCCCCTGCAAGAAGATTGCAGTGACCGGCAGCGACGGCAAGACTACGACCACGACCATCATTGCCAAGTTGATGGAAAAGGCGGGCTATACCGTCCATCTGGGCGGCAATATCGGTCATCCGCTGCTGGCAGAGACGTTTGACATGAAGCCGGAAGATGTGGCGGTGCTGGAACTGTCCTCTTCCAGCTTATGCGTATGACCACCAGCCCGGAGATCGCTGTGGTCACCAATGTCGCGCCCAACCATCTGGATATGCACAAGGGCATGGAGGAATATGTGGCCTCCAAGAAGAATGTTTTCCTGCACCAGCATCCGGGGGACAAGGTGGTGCTGAACCGCGACAATGAGATTACTTTACGCCTTTGCCGCCGAGGCACCCGGCCATGTGACCCTGTTCTCCCGCCAGAATTCCATGGATGAGGGCGTGGTCATTGAAAACAACACGATCTGCGTCAAGAAGAACGGTGGCAGTCGTCCGGTCTTGCCCATCGGGGGATATTCTCCTGCCCGGTGTCCATAATATCGAAAACTATATGGCCGCCATCAGTGCGGTGGACGGTCTGGTGAAGGATGAAGTCATCCGGGAATTTGCCAAGAGCTTCGGCGGCGTGGAGCATCGCATTGAGCTGGTACGGGAACTGCACGGCGTCAAATACTACAATGACTCCATTGGTTCCAGCCCCTCCCGTACCATTGCGGGGCTGCACTCGTTCAAGCAGAAGGTGATTCTGATCGCCGGCGGCTACGATAAGCATATCCCTTACGATGTGCTCGGGCCCGATCTGGTGGCGCACGTCAAAGCCATGGTGCTCACCGGTGCGACCGCACCGAAGATCCGTGCGGCGGCGGAGCAGGCCGAGGGCTACGATCCCCGGAAACTGCCCATCTATGACATCGACGACTTTGAGGAGGCCGTCAAAAAGGCTCAGACGCTGGCACAGCCCGGCGACGTGGTCATTTTGTCCCCGGCCAGCGCCTCCTTCGATCGATTCAAAATTTCATGGTTCGCGGCGATACCTTCAAGCGCATCGTCCGGGAGCTGAATTGAGAGGAGAAAACGGATTGGAACTGTTTGCATCATTGCAGCGCCTGTGCTGTGCTGCCGGTCCGTCCGGCAATATCGGCGCGGTAGCCGATCTGGCGGAGGAGATGCTCCGTCCGCTGGTGGATGAACTCCGCCGGGACAGACTGAACAATGTGATGGGTATTCGCCGCTGCGGAAAGAAAAAATGCCAAGTTGGTACTGCTGGACGCCCATCTGGATGAGATCGGCTTTATCGTCACGGGGCATGAAGACGACTTCCTGCGGTTTTCAACGCTGGGCGGCGTGGATGTGCGGATGCTGTCCGGCCGTGAGCTGACGCTGATGACTCAGCCGGCCGGCTTTGGTGTGGTAGCCTCCAAGCCGCCCCATGTGCTGTCCGCGGCAGAGCGGGAGAAGGCGGTGGCGCTGGAGCACCTGCGTATTGACGTGGGTCTTACCCAGGAAGAAGCCAGGAAGCGCTATCCCATCGGGACGACTGCGGTCTACCGCGAGGGCCTGACCCGGCTCCAGGAAACCGGGTGACCGGCAAAGCGCTGGATGACCGCTCCTGCTTCTGCGTGCTTCTGCGTGCGCTGGAGCTGCTGAAGGACGATGTGCTGGATGTGGATATCTGCGTACTGGGCAGCAACTTTGAGGAGACAGGCGGGGAGGGCGCGCTCTGCGCCGCCTACGATCTGCACCCGGACTGCGCCGTGGCGGTGGATGTCACCTTTGCCACCCAGCCCGATGTGTCCAAGGACAAGGGGTTCCCGCTGGGTGCCGGCCCGGTCATCGGCGTCGGTCCCAATATGGCTCGTTGGATGACGCAGCGCTTTAAGGATACCGCTGTGGCGGAGGGAATCGACTACAAGCTGGAGATCATGAGCGGTGATACCGGCACCAATGGCTGGGGGATCCAGACCGCCCGGGACGGCATCGCCACTCAGGTGCTGTCTATCCCGCTGCGCTATATGCACACGCCTATGGAAGTGGTGGATCTGAATGACATTGAGCAGACCGCCAAGCTGCTGGCCGCCGTTGTGCGCAAGCTGGGAGAGGAGGTTCCGGAATGCTGAATACATTAAAAGAGCTCTGTGCCCTGAGCGGAGTCTCCAGCTGGGAGGATGAGACCCGTGCCTTTATCCGGGAACAGGCCGCGCCCTATGCCGACAGCATCCGCACCGACGCCTTGGGCAACCTGATCGTGTGCAAAAAGGGCAGAAAGGCGGCTGGCGATCGCCTGCTGCTTTCCGCACATATGGATGAGGTCGGCCTGATGATCACCCGTGTCGAGGATGACGGCACGCTGCGTTTTGACAGCGTGGGCGGCATCGATCGCCGGGTGCTGATGGGAAAGCGGGTTTATGTCGGTCCGCACCGTATTCCCGCCGTGATCGGCAGTAAGCCCATCCACCTGACCACTAAGGAGGAGCGCCGCAGTGTGCCCAAAATGACAGAGCTCTATCTGGACATGGGGGCCGAGAACAGGAAGCGGCGGAAAAGCTCGTGGAGCCGGGCGATGTGGCGGTCTTTGACCCGGAGTGCGTGGAGTTTGGCAGCGGCCTGCTGAAGGCTAAGGCCATCGATGACCGGGTGGGCTGCGCGGTGATGCTGGAGCTGCTGAAAGAGGAGCTGCCTATGGACTGCACCTTTGCATTCTCAACGCAGGAAGAGGTGGGTACCCGGGGCGCCTTTGCCTATGCCTTCTCCGTACATCCCGAGATCGCGCTGGTAGTGGAGGGCACTACGGCCTCTGATATCCCCGGCACGCCGGAGCATATGAAGGTCTGCGCCCCCGGCCTTGGCCCGGTGATCCCTTTATGGACGGCGGCACCATCTATGACCGCGGCCTCTTCGAGCTGCTGCGCCGTCTGGCCGAAGAGAACAAGATTCCGTGGCAGACCAAGCACCGGGTGGCCGGCGGCACCGATGCCCGCACCATTCAGAGAAGCCGCGAGGGCGTCCGGGCAGCCGGACTGGCCGTAGCTGTGCGGAACATTCATTCGCCTTCCAGCGTGGCCTCCATCGAGGACTGTGAAAATATGCTGAAACTTGCCCGCCTGTTCATTGCGGCGGTGGCAGAGGAGTGTTGATATGGAATTGATCGAATTGCTGGAAAAACTGACTGCCGCCTTTGGCCCCTCCGGCTGTGAAGACGGCGTGCGCGGCGTGATCGCCGATCTGATCGCGCCCTATGTGGATGAGGTGCGTACCGATGCCATGGGCAGCCTGATCGCCCACAAGAAGGGCGAGGGCAAGAAACTGCTCTTCTCTGCCCATATGGACACCATTGGCATGATCGTCACTCATATTGAGAAGGAGGGATTCCTCCGCTTTGGCAGCCTTGGCTGGCTGCCTGCGTTGGATATCCGCCGCCAGGGCGTGGTATTTCGGAACGGTCTGCGGGGCACCGTTTCTCTGCCCGAGGACAAGGAAGAGGACAAGGAGATCAAGATCGATGACCTCTGCATCGATATCGGTGCAAAGAACCGGGAGGATGCCGAAACCATGGTTCAGATCGGCGACGCCTGCGTCTATGAGTCCCCCTGTTACACGCAGAACGGCAAGGTGTTCTCCAGGTATCTGGACAACCGCCCGGCTGCGCGGTGCTGATTTCCGCTTTGAGCCGGATCAAGAACGCCAAGAACGATCTCTGGTTCGTGTTCTCCACCCAGGAGGAGGTGGGCACCCGGGGAATCCGTCCCGCGGCCTACGGTGTCGATCCCGATGTGGGTATCGCCGTGGATGTCACCATGTCGGATGATCTGCTGGGTGCGGCCCACAACTGCCCCTCCGTGCTGGGCAAGGGCCCCGGCGTCAAGGTGATGGACAGCTCCGTCATTTGCCAGCCCGAGGTGGGGCGTTGGATGAACGATGTGGCCGAACAGGCCAATATCGCCGTTCAGCAGGACATTATGCGCGGCGGCGGCACCGATGCGGGTGCGATTTTGCCCACCCGTTCCGGTGTCTACGCGGGTGGCATCTGCATTCCCTGCCGCTATACCCATTCTCCCATTGAGGTCTGCGACCTCTCCGATATTGAGCAGAGCGCCCGCCTTGTGGCGGCTCTTGCAGAAAGTGAGTTTCCCGCATGAGTTTGCAGCTTTCAGAAAAAGTGCTCGCCCTGGCCGCCGAGGCCCAGTCCGGCCTGACAGAGCAGTTTGCCCGCATTGATGCCGTTGCGGGAGGAGAACACCCGCAAGGTGCTCGCCGCCTTCCAGAATCACCGCGTGGCCGAGAGCTATTTTGCCGGTACCACCGGCTATGGCTACGACGATCAGGGACGGGACGAGCTGGACAAGATCTATGCCGAGATCTTCGGCACGGAGGAGGCGCTGGTGCGCATCCAATTTGTCAACGGGACCCATGCCATCACCTGCGCCCTGTTCGGCGCCGTTATGCCCGGTGATACGTTGGTCTATGCGGTGGGCGCCCCTATGACACCCTTCAGAGTGTGATCGGCACCACCGGGGACGCCCGGGGAACTCTGCTGGACTACGGCATCAAATACAAGGAAGTCGGCCTGAAAGACAATGCGCCTGACAAGGAGGCGCTGGCTGAGGCTGTGCGCGACCCCTCTGTCAAGGCAGTGGTCATCCAGCGTTCCAAGGGCTATTCCACCCGTGCCACGCTCTCGGTGGCGGAGATCGGTGAGCTGGCCAAAGCTTATCAAGGACAATAACCCCAATGCCGCTGTGCTGGTGGATAACTGCTACGGCGAGTTTGTGGAGACGCTGGAGCCCACCCAGGTGGGTGCAGACCTTGTGGTCGGCTCCCTCATCAAGAACCCGGGCGGCGGACTGGCGCCCACCGGCGGCTATATCGCCGGTCGCGCCGATCTGGTGCAGGCGGCCGCCCAGCGGCTCACGGTGCCCGGCATCGGCGGTGAGTGCGGCTGCACCATGGGCAATAACCGTGCGCTGTATCAGGGCCTTTTCATGGCCCCCCATGTTGTGGCCCAGGCGGTCAAAACCGCTGTGTTTGCCGCAAAGCTCATGGAGCTTCTTGGCTATGAGACGGAACCGAAAAGCGACCAGGTCCGCCATGATATCATCCAGATGATCTCTCTGAATACCCCCGAGGCGGTCTGCAAGTTCTGCCGGGGCATCAGAGCGGTTCTCCCGTGGACTCCTATGTCACTCCGGAGCCCTGGGCCATGCCCGGCTATGACGATCAGGTCATCATGGCTGCCGGCGCGTTCATTCAGGGTGCGTCCATTGAGCTCTCTGCCGACGCACCCATGCGGCCGCCGTATACGGTTTACCTGCAGGGCGGCCTGACCTATGAGTCCGGTAAGACCGGTATTCTGCTGGCGGCGGAAGAACTGCTGAAGTAACCGATGCGCCGTTCCCGCATAGAATGTATGGGGGAGTGGCGCTTATGAGACGACGAAAGAAGACGCCCCAAAATGCCGGGACGTGTATCGACACGCACACAGCTGCTGGCCAGCGTCTGTGCTGGGCTTCTGTTAGGCGGTGCGGTGATCTGGATATTGAATACCCGGTTCCGGCCTGCGCTTATCACAGTGGTGAGCGACCATCTGTCAAACCAGATCTCCGGGCAGATCTGCGATGTGGTGAACGATGTGCTGGCCGAGGAGGGGATCTCCTATGACTCCATCTGCACCATTCGCTACGACGCCACAGGCCGGATCGCGGCTTTGCAGACCGATATGGCTCGTATGGCGCTGCTGCAGAACACGATCACAACCGATGTGGCGCAGGAATTTGACAACAGCCTGATCGCAGAGCGGGTCAGCGTGCCGTTGGGAAGCCTTCTGCCCGGCGTCCTGTTCTCAGGCCGCGGCCCGTCGGTCTCGGCTCAGGTCATGACCGTGGGCAATATCTCCGCCGGATTTGACAATGAATTCACCGCGCAGGGGATCAATCAGACCCTCCACCGGGTGGTGCTGACCGTCACCGCAGAGCTGGAAGCCTGCTTCTGCCCGGAGGAGTCTGCACCTATACGGACGAGACGAAGATGGTGCTGGCGGAAACTGTCCTGCTTGGGCAGGTGCCGGAGAGTTACAGCAATTTCAGTCAGTTTGATTCCCTTGAAGAGGCCTACGAGGCCAAATACCACCACGCGGCGAAAGAGAAATGAGGTACAGCTATGGATGAATTGCAGCGCATCGGCGACCTGCGCAGTCAGCTCAACGAGTGGAGCCACCAGTATTATGTGCTGGATGCCTACGGTCTCCGACTATGACTATGATATGGCCCTGCGAGAGCTGGAGCAGATGGAAGCAAAGCACCCGGAGACCGTACCCCGGATTCACCCACTCAGCGTGTGGGAGGCGAGGCGTTGACCTCTTTTTGCCCCGGTGCACCATCCCGTGCCGCTGGAGTCCCTTCAGGACGTGTTCTCCGATGAGGAGATGCTGGGTTTATTGACCGAATCGCTGCGGGAACAGAGAATGCGGCCTTTATCGTGGAACCAAAGGTGGACGGATTATCCATTGCGCTGGAATACGAAAACGGTGTATTCGTTCGGGGCGCAACTCGGGGAGATGGCCAGACCGGTGAGGACGTGACAGAGAATCTGCGTACCATCCGTTCCATTCCCATGCGCCTCGAGGGGGCGCCGGAGCGGCTCATTGTTCGGGGTGAGGTGTTTATGCCCAAATCCGTGTTTCGGGCCATCAACGAGCAGAGAGAGCTGAATGGCGAGAATCTGCTGGCCAATCCCGCAACGGTGCCGCCGGCTCTCTGCGTCAGCAGGATCCCAAGGTGGCGGCCAGACGGCGGCTGGATGTGCAGATCTTCAATATCCAGCTCCTGGAGGGGCGGGATGCTTTTGATACGGACAGCGCCGCGCTGGATTGGCTGGAGACGCTGAAATTCAAGGTGATCCCCCGCCGGGTATTCCGCACGGGACAGGAGATTCTGGACTGGATCCACGGCATCGGCGACGACCGGGATCAGTTCACCTTTGATATTGACGGCGCCTGCGTCAAGCTGGACAATTTGACTGCCCGGGCAGAGTTCGGCAGTACGGCCAAATTTCCCCGCTGGGCGGCGGCCTACAAATATCCGCCGGAGCAGAAGCCCTCTGTGGTGCAGGACATCGTCATTCAGGTGGGCCGCACCGGTGTGCTGACCCCAAAAGCAAACCTGTCTCCGGTGCGTCTGGCGGGCACGACAGTCACAAATGCCACACTGCACAATCAGGACTTTATTTCTGAAAAAGATATTCGCATCGGAGATACCGTTATTGTCCAGAAGGCGGGGAAATTATTCCGGAGATCGTCTCTGTCGTGCCGGAAAAACGTCCGGAGGAGCACAGCCCTATCATATCCCGGATCACTGTCCGGTCTGCGGTGCGCCGGTGCGCCGGGATCCGGACGGCGCGGCCATTCGTTGTACCGGCGCGGAGTGCCCGGCCCAGCTGCTGCGCAACCTGACCCACTTTGCCTCCCGGGACGCCATGGATATTGAGGGTCTTGGCCCGGCGGCGGTAGAGAACCTTGTCGGTGCAGGCCTCATCAAAACTCCGGCGGATCTATATCGGCTCAAGGTGGACGATTTGGTCGGGCTGGATCGTATGGGGCAGAAGTCAGCAGAAAATCTGGTCGCTTCAATCGAAAAGTCCAAGTCTCAGGGCATGGCGCGCCTGCTCTATGCCTTTGGGATTCGGCAGGTGGGGCAGAAGGCCGCTCAGGTGTTGGCCCGTCAGTTCGGCAGCCTGGACCGGCTGATGACGGCTACGCAGGAGGAGTTGACTCAGGTCAGCGACGTAGGCGGTATCACGGCGGATTACCTGGTAAGCTGGTTTGCGGATCCCCAGTCCCGGCATCTGCTGAATGCGCTGCGCACGGCGGGAGTCAGTTTTGAGAGTACGGAAACTCCAGTGGGCGATAAATTTGCAGGTAAGACCTTTGTGGTCACGGGCACGCTGGAGCATTTCAGCCGCAAAGAGGCTGAGGAGGCCATCACCGCACTGGGCGGGAAGGCGTCCGGGTCCGTCTCAAAAAAGACCAGCTACGTTGTAGCAGGAGAGGCGGCGGGCAATAAGCTCATCAAGGCCCGGTCCCTCGGTGTTGCGGTACTCACCGAAACGGAATTTATGACTATGCTGGAAGAAAATTGATAAGATAAAAAGCAAGCCTGAGCTTTTGAGTAAAGCTCAGGCTTGCTTTTTTAGTTTTCCTGATCCAGAATTGCTTTTTTGGCCACAGACGACCAGTTGGACTTGGTCCAGATGTCGTCGTGCACCGTATACCAGTCGCCGGGCAGGAACTGGGTGCCGTTGTTGGTCTCGGTGTTCCACGCGGACGAGCGGAGAATATACTGATCGTGGGCGGTCTTATCTTCGCTGTTAATGGCGTTTCCCGTAAAGGGGTTGACCGGGTTTTCGATCAGTCCGTCCATTGCCAGTGTGGGTACGTCTGCGTTGGTCATAAATTCATCGGAGATCGTGAATCCTGATGCGTTGAAATCCTTGACCATGAGCAGGGCGTTGCAGCCCAGCGCGTCAAAATTCTGATTGGAGTACATATCATCGAACTGCCACATCTCGCGGCCGTGGTCGGATACCAGAATGATGCGGGTGTTGTCGTAAACGCCGTTTTCCTTCAGGTAGTCAAACCAGCGTCCCAGCTGGAGCATTGTCGCCATATTGACCTGATAGTGGGAATATTGATATGCGGTGCTGACCTCCATGGTTCGGCCGTCCAGCGTGAAGCGGTCGGCGTGCTGGGCGTCAAATTCAGTGTTGTCAACAACAGGGGAGGGCGTATATTCCGGCTCCTGCAGCAGAGTGGGTTCATGAGCGGCTTCGTTGTCCATGACCAGCAAATGGTTGCCGCCGTCCTCGGAAATACAGGTGATGTCGGGCAGGTGCACCAGTGTGCTGTAGGAGTTCAGGAACGTGTCATTCATGCCGGAGGCAGTGTGGGCACCGGAGGTGGTTTGACCATTCGGAATGCTGTTGTTGTAATTGGCGTAGTCGTAGATCGTGGGCTGGAGTATGAGCGGCGCGGCCTTGGTCAGGCCGAAGAAAAAGAAATTCCGCTTGTTGTTCCGAATGAACGCTTCCCGCTGTTCAGGCTCAACGAACTTTCCCTTTGTATTATATGCGGTGGTGTTGGGGCAGTCGTCGTAAATGCTCAGTTCCGGGATCCAGCTGTATCCGGCATAGGGAGGGTCAAACACGGTGACATCATAGCCGTTCTGACCGAACAGCATGGGCATGACCCGCAGAGCCTCGTCTTGCTTGTCCTTCAGCAGCATGTCGGAGCGCCGGTTCATTTTCGCGGGAGTGTACTCATAACCGCCAAACAGCGGAGGCGTGCCGAAGTTGGTGTTCTTGCCGAAGGAGATCGTATTGGGGTAGTCGATGAAGCCGGAAAACTGTTCCTTCAGTTCGGGCTTTTCGTTGAAAATATACGGCATATAGGCTCCCCACGCTGCGGTCCAGCATGAGCACGACTACATTCTTTCCGTTTTTGCTCAGCGTAAATTCCGGCTGGCTGGCGGCTGCGGCCTCCGGTGTGGTGATTTGGTTGATGGAGCTGCAAATGCCGGTCACGTTGACCACGCTCATACAGGCCAGCGTAAGAATGCCGACCGTCAAAATGCCTGGAACGCGCCGGCTCCAGCGCAGGACGATGAGCCAGAGCGCAATGGCCAGCAGGATTACAACGATAGCATTGAGCGCCTGTTCGAGTCACTGAACCACATACCTGCAATGTATTTCAGGCTGGAGGACAGCGTGCCGAGATGCTTGCCGAAGCACATATAGTCTACGATGGAGATGCCGCACAGCACCCAGAATACCCGCTCAAACATTACTTTGCCTTTGGGGCTGGCCAGACCGTAGAAGATGCCCGCCCAGACCACGAACAGGCCGAAGGCAAGACAGCTGGCGCTGACCAGGTACCAGCCGGGATGATAGAACAGGTTCAGATCCACAAATTCCTGCGGAGATGCTTTGATGACCGCAGAGGGGATGAGCAGACCGGTCAGCAGGGCCAGAAAGATACCGGCGCTGAAAAACAGCTTTTTGTTGGGAGCGGGCTCCTTGGCCTTGGCCGTGTGACCAATGAGCCGGGAAAGAACCAGTACCCACAGGGGCGGGATTTGGAGCAGAATGCCCAGCGCGACAAAATAGTTTCGAGCAGGGGCGGCATAGAAGCAGAAGCCGCACACTGCGAGTGCGATGCCCGAAAGGCTGGAGAGTATACAGAGGATCTGCTTGAGTGCTTCAGCTTGTAGAATATGGTTTTAATCAGAGAAAACAGGTTGTTCAGCGTCCAGTAAAACACCAGTCCGGAAGGAGAAGTGTAGAGGAAGAACAGAAAGAAGATCGCCATGGTGTAGAGCTGGATCTTCGTTTTCAGCAGACTTCCCTTGGTGAAAATGATGCAGGAGATCAGGTTGACACCGGTCATGATGAGGGGCAGTACATTGATCGTCAGCCCTGCGACGACCAGCAGTCCATCCGGCCGACCCAGATCGGCGATAGGGCCAAAGGAGACGCCGTGAAGCAGTTCCAGCCCGGAGAGGAAACGGTAGGCCGCAATAAAGAACGGGATCTCGAGAAAAGGGAGGTGGCCCCCTTTAAAACATAGGTGGGCTTATAGTCGTTCTGGCGGTAGAAGGTCTGAAGGATCATCATCCGCTCGTCGCCCTTATAGGTCTTCTTGATATGGGTCAGCCCTTCGTGGAGCCGAAGTTTCTGTCTGACGCTCCTCCTCCTGCATGGCGTCGGCCTTGCGGTAAAGGGGAAGCACCAGAAAGTTCATGGCAAGACTCAGTGCGATGATGGACAACCCCGGGTCGCCGATGATCCAATCGGCGGCCATATAGACGAGCTCAAAGAATAGCTGGAGCGGCTGGATCAGCAGGGTATATAAGATGTTCAGAAATGACATTATGCCTCGCCTCCTTCCTCGGCATTCAGCTCTTTTGAGCTTGTTGACCAGGTAATCCGTTGCCCGGACGGCGCCCTCGCCCGGGTGCTCCCAGGTCTCAGCGCGGATCTCGTCGCGTCCGGCCGCATAGCGTGGATCGGTCAGGCAGGCGTCGATCATCTCTTTCAGTTGTCCCATATTGTCCGGCGTCAGCTTTCTGGCCGATGCGGGGCAGTGCGCCAAAGGTCCAGTAGTCCTTTTTCAGCCACCAGGCATCGTAGGGGGAGGTATCAAATTCAGTGTCCGCATAGATGACCGGTTTGTTGTAGACCAGGGAGAAGTCGAATACGACGCCGGAGAAGTCGGAGATCAACAGATCGGAGCGGCGGAGTACCTCGTAGTTGTCAGGATCTCGGTTCCACTCCAGCTGATCAGAGGCGGATAGCTTTGCATGAGCTTGTCCATCATTTCTTTTTTCCGCCGTGAAGGACTGTGGGTGAGGGCGGATCACAATGTGATAGCCGGTATCCAGCAGAACATCGATGATTTTGCCGCCGAACTTTTTGAAAATAGCACTCTCGCCCCAGGAGGGGGCCAGCAGGATAGTGCGCGCATGGGGAGGCGCGCTTTCCGTCGGCGGCCAGCCGCGCGGCCATGTCGTCCATATAGGGAATGCCGATTTTGACCAGTTCCTTGGCGGGCAGGTGCCGCAGTTCCTCCAGTGCCCGCACATCGTCGACCTGATACTGGCCGGAGAGCAGGAGGGCATCATAGTAGTCGATGCCAAAGCTCTTGTATCCGATCACATCGCTGGCCGCGTGGAGCATATGGACGTACCAGTCCACCTGATGGGAGCGCTTCCACTGGTAGACATCCAGTCCCGGCGTGCTGGAGAGTACAATGGAGGCGTTCAGAAAGTTCAGCTTGGCATAAGCCTTGTTTCCGCTGCTGATAAATTCCGCTCGAATATGCGGAAATTCGTTGCTGAGGGCCGGATCGTCCTCTGACGCGGTCATATAGACCACATCCACGCCCCGCTTGTCCAATTCCCGGCAGACCGGCTTGAATACGCTCCAGTAGCGCTTGTCGTCGGAGAAGATGACAATGGGCAGCTTCTTCTGGTCCGTCTCCACCTTTTTGCCGCCGCTCAAAAAGGAAACGCAGTTTGAGCCACCAGCTTTTCAGCAGATAGGTCACCGCGCTGATAATGCCGATCAGAATGGCAAACAGCATACTTCCCGTGCCGGGATCAATGTAAAGCTTCATGTACTAAAGTCTCCCTCTCAGTTAACCTCTTTTTCACACAAAATATTAGTATATACTATTTAAAAAAGAATCACAACTGAAAATCCTTTAAAATTTGACAAAAATTGCCCTGAACACCAAAAATAATGGCGTTCAGGGCGAAGAAGCTGAAACTCAGGCTTTGTTCTTACCGAACAGCTCTTTGAAGTCAGCGGCAGACAGAATGCTGCACACAATGACAACAAGGGCACAGAGAATAGTCATGGGCGTCAGCACGCTGGTGTCGCGCAGGATGACAACGGTGAAGAAAATGGCCCATGCGCCGTAAGTCACGTTCAGAGCCATGGATTTGGAAGCGCCGATGCGGGGAGATGGCCTTGTAGTAGCACAGATAGGAGAGGGTCGCAAAGAAGGCGGCGATCACGATGGTGGGCAGCAGCCAGCCGGTGTGGCCGGTGAACAGGCTGATCGTGAAGCCCCAGCCTCTCAGGATGGGCAGGATGATGATACCGTAGACGCAGGCGGAGGTGGTCTGACGGATCTGGAGCGCATACTCGTCCTTTACCTCGGGATCCTGCATGCACTTGGCCAGAATGACGGCCTCAATGCCCCAGCCGAAGGCACACATCAGCGCGCCGATGATGCCCAGCCAGAAGTTGCTGACATTCAGGTCGGGAGAGTAGCTCAGACCGTAAACGCCCAGCAGGGTAGCCAGCAGGAAAAGCCAGCGGTACCACTGCATTTTCTCCTTCAGGAAGAAGTAGGCCAGAATGGCGCCGATCGCGGGGAAGATGGCGCTGGCCACGGCGCCGATGGAAGCGCCCATGTGGTTGACGGCCATCACATAGCCGGTCATGCCGATGGGACCGCCGATAATGGCGCCCAGCATGACAAATTTGCCGCCTTTGGTCTTGAAGGCGGCGTGACCGACCTTTTTCAGATTGCCCCGGGCGGCGTTGTAGATCGTGGCCCAGATAGCAGAGCAGGCGTCATGCAGGAAGGTGCTCACGAAAGGCGCCAGGAACACAGCCTGTTCCGTGGAGCAGAAGGGGCTCATTGCCAGCGCAATACCCAGCACGACCGTCTCGATCGCCCAGGTCATGCCGGCTGCAATACCGTAAAGCATAGGATCATTTCTCCTCTTTCTTGGATTTTCGGATTTTGATAGATGATTTAAATACGCCGAAATTCAGCGATATTGTTCTTCAGACGGGCATAACGTTCAGCGGCCCAATCCTCCATGCTCTGACCGTCAAAGGGCACGCGGGTTTTGGCCCACAGCGTCCAGAGGTAATCCACATAGAGCTTGCTGGCCAGCAGATGCTTCCAGTCGGCGCTTTCCGGCTCCCGCCCCAGGTAGGCGGCCAGCATCTGTGCGTCCTCTGCATGTCCATAACCGGCTTCGATGGATACATCGGCCACATCCCACATACCGTCATTCATGCCGGCATACTCCCAGTCGATGAGATAGAGCCGGTCGGCGTCGGAGACCACCCAGTTCTCGCACAGCGGATCGTTGTGGCAGGGAACCTTCGGAGCCTCGCCGTGTGCATCCACCTCCTGCTTGATGGCCATAACGGTTGCCTTGACGTCGGTATAATCGTCAAACATGGGCACATTGTTGTCGAAGATGATCTTTTCATAACCGGCAGCCATGTCGAATACCTCAAAAGGTACGCCGGTATTCTCTCCGCAGCTGTGCAGCTTGCGGAGCAGTGCGGCAGCCTGCCGGATGCGGTGGAGTTCCTTCATGGTGTCGGCAGACATGGTGACTGCGCCGGGGATAAATTCGGTCACCTTTGCGCCATCTTTGCCAAAGTAAAGCAGCTGGGCATCAATGCCCAGAGAGCAGGCCAGATTGGTGCTGGTATGCTCATCATCTCTGATGATCATTTCTTCCGTGCCCTCGCCGGGAATACGGAGCACATATTGTACGCCGTCGGCAAAGCTGACTCGATAGGTGCGGTTGGTCAGTCCGCCCATACGCTGAATATCGGTATAATCAGAGTGACCGATGACCTGCTCCAGCAGGGCGCTGATCTTTGACAGATCAGTTTCGACGATTTCTTTTGGCATGTTTGGTCTCATCCTTTTCTAATTTATTTTCAGCATAGAGATAACGATAAAGCTCAGCTCCGCGGCGGAATGTAAATCCAACGGCTTCTGTGCCGACTGCTGCTTTCAATGCGGTGAAGTCATGCAAGTCGGCCTCGGAACAGCCGAGCTCGGCGGCGAGCTGCTTGATAATCGCGGAACGGGTGTTGCCACAGTAGCTGGGATCAAAGGCGCGCAGTTCATCAAGACTGTCAAATTCAAAAATGAAGTCCGGGTCGTATTTGCGGATGCGCAGCTTCAGCTCGTCCAGATGCTCCATATAGATGGCTTCCCAGAGCTTGTCTGCCGTCTCTGGCAGGTCATACTCCTGCCCAGAATGCACAGAAACTTTTGTGTGAAAGCTTCGTTCCAGAAGACGTGTCCCAGCATATACCATGCGTCACGGCCGCCGATCTGCACGCGGTTTACATAGCCGGTAGGATCCGATTCCATGCACCATTCACGCGTCTCTCCGTCGGCATAGACGGCGGCATAGTAGGCGTCGTCCACTTCTGTTTCAAAGGGATTTTTTGTGAAATAATTATCCGACGAGCAGATGTAGGAGTTGTGCAGATAGTTCCGCCCCGCATAGATGCTGGAGTGGTTATTGCGCACATGGTACGCGGGATTGTGTACCAGCTTGACATGGAATTTGTCCGCCAGATAGGCGAAGCACTCGTGTTTGTAGCCGGTGACGACAATGATCTCCGGCACGCCGGCCTCCTGAAGCTGGCGGATCTGCCGCTCGATCAGCACCTCGCCCCGCACAGGGATGAGTGCCTTCGGCATCTCGTAGGAGAGCGGAGCAAATCGGCTGGAGGCGCCTGCCGCCATAATAACAGCGTTATCAACTTTATATGCCATATTAAACCCTCTATCGTTAATCTTCGTACAGCAGGACTGAATTTTGCAGACCGGAGCCTGTCCATTTCAATCCCGGACGTTGTCGTGAACCGTGTACCGGTCGATATATGATCTCATATCCAATTCTTCTTAATGAGAAGTTTAGAAGGAATTAACTATAATCTTACATTATACACAATTTACACCGAAAGACAACTAAAAAAATATAAAATGGGCCGGCTCATCCGAAGTGAGCCAGCCCATTTTATGCCGTGGTGAGGTATTTAAATCTGTCTCCCGCTTCCGTTCCGCTTTCGCAGCCGTTCCGCTGTGTCGAGGATCGCGTTGGCCACAATAGCGGCGGCGACCACACCGCAGGCGATGCCAAGCGTCGTGGCGATGGTGCACACCGCATTGCTGCGGAACAGCTCGGCCTGTCTGTTGAGCAGGGCCAGCATGGTGTAGTAGAGATATCCGCCGGGAAGCAGAGGGAAGATGCCCGGAATGAGAAAGGTGGTCACCGGCATTTTCAGCAGCCGGGCCAGAATTTTGCACCAGACATAGACCGCGACCGCCGCCAGCATATTGCAGAAAAAAAGGTGCGGATGGAAATGATAGATCAGCAGATACACGCCCCAGCCCAGCACACTGCCAAAGGCGGCGGCGGGCAGCAGTTTGGGCCGCATATGGACATAGAGCGCAAAGGCGGCAGCACCGGCGGCGCCGGTCAGGATCTGAACAGCGGCTGTATTCATGCCAATCCACCTCCCAGCAAAATGATCGCAACGCCGAATCCGGCGGCAATGGCCACGGCGAGGATCAGTGCCTCCACCAGCCGATAGGTGCCGGTGACGATGTCCCGGTAAAATAGCTCCCGCACGCCGTTGACCAGACTGAGCCCTGGGATCAGCAGCATGATCTCGCCGATCATGATCTTATCCGCGTGGTGTCCAAGCCCCAGCCGGACGGACCAGAGAGCAAGACAGCCGGACAGAAAGCTGGCCAGAAAGGTGAACAGCAGGCGGCTCTGGCTGTTGTGCAGCTGTCGGTTCAGTGCCAGATTCAGCCCGTACACCGGGGCGGAGACCAGAATGGCAGCGGCGCCGTCCCGAATAACACCGCCGAAGAAAATGGCATAAAAAGAATGCGGTGGCCAGAAATCCGAGCATTTCGGGCAGAACTTTGTTTTTATGCTGATGCTCTGCGTCGATCATCCTGCGGATCTCGTCCACTGTCGGCTGGTCGTCGCAGATCTTGTAAGCCATCCGGGTCAGCCGTTCCAGGCGGCCCAGATCGGTGCCGGTGGACAGGACGCGCACGGACTGGGTGTAGTGGCAGCCGTCAGGCGCTTTGATGGAGATATCCACCTTGGCGCTCATGGCGTAAGCACAGCAAAGCGTAAAGCCATAGGCGTCCATGATCCGCAGTGCGATGCGTTCCACGCGCTGAGCCTCGTTGCCGGCTTCCAGCATCATGCTGGTGATGTCCAGGATGCACTCCAGAAACAGCTCGCATTCCTGATGGCTCATATCTTCAGCCTTCATTGCATTCCCCTCGCTTTTGAGTGATTCAAGGCATTATAGCCCACAAACGGCCTGTTTGACAACCCTGTCTTTAAGCCTGTCCTGCGATGCATAGAGTAAAAGCAAAGAGGAGGGAGCGCAATGAACACGGCGGAACAGGGAAAACGATTTGAGCACAGCGGGAAAAAGACGACCGGAAAGCGGGAAAAAATGGAGAAGCGGCTGGATCATCTGCTGATCCGGTTCATCGCTTCTGCACTGATCTTCCTTCTGGTGTTTGTGGGCGGACGGCTGATCCCGGGGCGGGCGGCGGATGTGTTCGGCGCAGTGCGGCAGATGATCTGTGCGGATCTGGACTTGAGCGCCTCGGTGGAAGCCATCGGCAGCGCAGTCCAAGCGGGGGGAGAGCCTTCCAACGGCTTTGCGTGACTGGTGTGTGGACACCTTTCTGCCCACCTCGCTTTCATCGGAGGACGGCGGAACAGAGCAGTACCTGGTTGATGGAACAGCCTACCGCGCCCATCTGCTTGCGCCCAGTCAGAACATGCTTGTGCTGAAGCAGCGGTGAAACTCCTGGGCGGCCGCCTTGTGGTGACGCCCGGCTTTGCGGCGCTGCTGAGTGCCTCGGCCTATTTTGGAAGTTTGCGGCTGACCGGGGCGTTTTTGCTGGCGGCGGCGATCCATGAGCTGGGCCATCTGCTGGCACTTCGGTTTATGGGTGCCGCGCCGGAGCGGCTGACATTGTCTGCCTGCGGAGCCGAGCTGACGGTTCGGAGCGGGCTGTCCTTCCGGCGGGAACTGCTCCTGTGCCTTGCCGGCCCGGCGGCCAACCTGCTGACGGGAATGGGGTTATCGGCGCTTGGCCGCTGGCCGCTGCTGCTGGGAGCCAGTCTTTTGCTGTGTGCATTCAATCTCCTGCCTCTGCGTCCGCTGGACGGCGGGAATGCATTGTTTGCATTTCTTTCCCTCGTCTGCGCCCCCGATCGGGCGGAGCGACTGACTGCGGTATTTTCCCGAGGCGCAGCGCTGGCTGTCCTGGCGCTGGGCGGCGTTTTACTGGGGGAGAATGGCCGTCCGTGGCTTTTCTTCATGGGGCTATGGCTGACCTGTGGGGCGTTCCGACGAAATTGAACCCTTGTATTTTGGCGCGGAATCAGATAGAATAAAATCATTATATTGGAAGTGTGTTGCCTTTTTTGCTTTGGCGGCCATTTTACGAAAGAAACAGGAGGGATGATGGATGGATCCCCGGCTGAAACGAATTCTGCCCCGGGTGCAGAAGCCTGCCCGCTATACCGGCGGCGAATATAAAGAGATCCAGAAGGACAAGTCTGAGGTGGATACCCGCATTGCCTTCTGCTTCCCGGACACCTATGAGATCGGGATGTCCAATCTGGGAATGCGGATCCTCTACGCGGTCATTAACCGGATGGATGGCGTCTGGTGCGAGCGCTGCTTTGCCCCGTGGCCGGATATGGAGGAGGAGATGCGCAAGGCGGGCATCCCGCTCTATGGCCTTGAGAGCGGCGACCCCGTCACGGATTTTCGACTTTATCGCGTTTTCCCTGGGCTATGAGATGGCGTACAGCAATGTGCTGAATATGCTGGATCTGGCCGGATTGCCGGTCCGTGCGTCGGAGCGGGATGACTCCATGCCCATTGTTGTGGCGGGCGGCACCTGCACCTATAACGGCGAACCGCTGGCGCCGTTTATTGACATCTTCTGTCTTGGCGAGGGCGAGGAGGAACTGGTAGAGATGATCGAGCTCTACCGACAGGGCCGGAGCAAGGGGTGGACAAAGGCGGAGTATCTGCATGCCGCCGCCCAGATCCCTGGCCTCTATGTGCCCTCGCTCTATGAGAGGTGAGCTATCATGAGGATGGTACTGTCGCCGCCATCACTGCAAAAGACGGCGCACCGGAGACCATCACCAAACGCATTATTCAGGACATGGATGAAGCCTATTTTCCCACAGACACGATTATTCCGTCTACGGAGATCGTCCACGACCGGGTGATGCTGGAGGTGTTCCGCGGCTGCATCCGGGGCTGCCGCTTCTGTCAGGCGGGCTTCTGCTACCGCCCGGTGCGGCCGAAGAGCCGGGATCTGCTGATCCGGCAGGGCATCGAGGCCTGCCAGAAGTCCGGTTATCAGGAGATGACGCTCTCGTCCCTGTCCTCCAGTGATTACCGTCCCCTGGAGGGGCTGTGCGACGGCCTGCTGGACTACTGCACTCCCCGCAATATCAACCTGAATCTGCCTTCCCTTCGGGCGGACGGGTTTTCCATGTCCATCATGGAAAAGCTCCAGCGCTCCCGCAAGAGCGGCCTCACCTTTGCCCCTGAGGCAGGCACCCAGCGCCTGCGGGACGCCATCAATAAAAACGTCACCGAGGAGGATCTGCTGAAATCCTGCCGTACCGTCTTTGAGGGCGGCTGCAATGCGGTGAAGCTTTATTTCATGCTGGGTCTGCCTACCGAGACGGATGAGGATGTGCTTGGTATTGCGGATCTGGCCAATAAGGTGTACCTCTGCTGGCGGCAGTATGCAGTCAGCCGTGCCCGGGGCATCCGTATCACGGTGTCCACCAGCTTCTTTGTGCCCAAACCCTTTACGCCGTTCCAGTGGGAGCCGCAGATCACCATGGAGGAGTACCAGCGTCGGGTGCAGCTGCTGCGCAGCGCCATTACCAATAAATCCATCATTTATAACTGGCACGACCCGGACACCTCCTATCTGGAGGCGGTGTTCGCCCGGGGAGACCGCCGCCTGGCCCCGGTCATTGAAGAGGCGTGGCGTCAGGGGGCCAAGTTTGACTCCTGGAGCGAATATTTTGATCTGGAGCGCTGGCTGACCGCCTGCCGCACCTGCGGCGTGGATCCCGATTTCTATGCCACCCGGGAGCGCACTAAAGATGAGGTTCTGCCGTGGAGCCATATCTCCGTCGGCGTGCGGCCGGCCTACTTCTGGCGCGAACGGGAGCAGGCCTATAAGAGCGTGATCACTCCGGACTGCCGGGTGCAGTGCATGGGCTGCGGCGCAGACAGACTGCTGGAGTGCGGCAAATGTGACGAGGCGTTGACCCGCCGCGAGCGGGCAGAAAGGGGAGAGGTGTAATATGGCGCGGATGCATAAGCATCGTCTGCTCTTTTGCAAAGACCGGACGGGCCGTCTATATCTCCCACCTGGACCTGATGCGCACCTTCCCCGGGCCTTCCTGCGGGCGGGCCAGCGCCAAGCAGACCGAGGGCTTTAATCAGCACACGTTCGTCTCCATCCCTCTGCCCCTGTCGCTGGGGGTTTTCCAGCCGGTGTGAGATTCTGGAGTTCGAGCTGCTGGATGATATCCCGCTGACTGAGGTGCCTGCCCGACTCAATGCCGTCCTGCCCGAAGGCATTGAGGTGCTGGCGTGCTATGAGGCTCAGGTGCCGGTCAAACAGATCGGTTGGCTGGACTGGAAGTGCACCTACACCTTTGACAACGGTGTGCCGGAGGGGGCGCGGGAGGAGTTCCTGCGTCTCTATGACACGGACAGTCTGGTCATCCAGAAGCCGTCCAAGAAGTCAAAGAAGGGCTATACTGAGCTGGATCTCATTCCGTTGATCCACTCGATGGAACTGACACGGGAGGATGAGCACGCGCTTGTGCTCCACGCAGTGCTGGCGGCGCAGAACCCGGGCCTGAACCCGGAACTGCTGGTCGCCACGGCCAAGGAACATTGTCCACTTTTCCAGCCTGATTTTGTGGAGTGCGAACGCAGTGAAGTTCTGAATACAAATTTTGAAGTTTTTTCGGTAATTTTCACTTGCCTTTCTGTTGAAGGCATGCTATAATACCCAAGTTAATAAAGGGTGGTCCTCTGCGCTTTTTAGGAACTACGCACGAACACCTATAAAACAGGAGGAAATTTCAATGAGCAATCTGATCGATGTCCTTGACGCTCAGAACGTCAAGAGCGAAGCCCCCGTGATCGAGATCGGCAGCACCGTCCGTGTGCACATCAAGATCAAGGAAGGTTCCAAAGAGCGTATCCAGATCTTCGAGGGTACCGTCATTGCCAAGAAGCACGGCGGCATCGAGGAGACCTTCACCGTCCGTCGTATCTCCTACGGCGTGGGCGTGGAGAAGGTGTTCCCCGTCAACAGCCCCAACGTGGTCAAGGTCGAGACTGTCCGCAAGGGCAAGGTTCGCCGTGCCAAGCTGTACTACCTGCGTGACCGTGTCGGCAAGGCCGCCAAGGTCCGGGAGAAGCTGTAATTCCTTCAGTGCAAAAATGGGAGCGGGAAACCGCTCCCTTTTGCGTATTTGGACTCATTTTTATTATTTTCTATTATCTCATTTACAGGTACAGGCAGGTGACCAAGACTATGAACGTGCAGTGGTATCCCGGCCATATGGCCAAAACGCGCCGCATGATCGCGGAAAATCTGAAGCTGGTGGACGTTGTGGCGGAGATCGTAGACGCTCGGATCCCGATCTCCAGCCGGAATCCGGATATTGATGAACTGGTGGGCTCCAAGCCCCGCATCATCATTCTGAACCGGGCAGATCAGGCGGATCCGGCCGGCAACAAGGCGTGGAGCACCTATTTCAAGGCAAAGGGCTGGGCTGTGCTGGAGACGGACGCCAACTCAGGCAAGGGTGTCAGCCAGTTTTCGCCGGCAGTGCGCGCGCTGTTGAAGGATCAGATCGCCGCGTGGGCGGCCAAGGGCCAGGTGGGCCGCAAGGTGCGGGCTATGGTGGTCGGCGTGCCCAATGTGGGCAAGTCCACTTTTGTCAATAAGGTGGCCAAGCGGAAATCCGCTATCGCCCAGAACCGGCCCGGCGTCACCCGCGGCAAGCAGTGGGTGGCGGTGGACAGCGGCATGGAGCTCCTGGATACCCCGGTATCCTCTGGCCCAAATTGGAGGATCAGTCCATTGGCCTGAATCTGGCCTACACCGGTGCCGTGAAGGACGATATCATGGAGATTGAGGAACTTGCCAGCAGCCTGATGGCTCTTCTGGCGGCCCATTATCCCGAGGCCAGTCAGACCCGTTATAAGATCGAGCTGCCCGAAGGGGCGCAGGGCTGGGAACTGCTGGAGGCTGCCGGGCGCAAGCGCGGTTTCCTGATCTCCGGCGGCGAGGTCAACCTGGAGCGCATGAGCCGTGTCCTTCTGGAGGAGTACCGTTCCTGCAAGCTGGGGCGGTTTACGCTGGAGCGGCCGAAGGAGGCGTAAAGCATGACCAATGCGGAGTATTTGACGCTGGAACACGAGGCGCAGGCACAGGGCTATGCCGTGGTCTGCGGCGCAGACGAGGCGGGCGCCGGCCCGCTGGCCGGACCGGTCTATGCCGCCGCCGTTATTTTGCCGGATGATTTTGACCTTCCATGGCTGAATGACTCCAAAAAGTGACGCCCAAGCGCCGCGAGGCGCTCTTTGACCAGATCAAAGAGCAGGCTGTGGCCTGGGCTGTGGCCAGTGTGGGGAGCAGGAGATCGACGAGATCAATATTCTGAATGCCCGCATGAAAGCTATGGATCTGGCCATTCACCAGCTGGATCCCGCGCCTGATTTTGCGCTGATCGACGGCAACCGTAATAAGGGCATCACGATCCCAGCCCGGATGGTCGTCCACGGAGACAGCCTGTCGGCCTCTATTTCTGCGGCCTCTATTTTGGCTAAAGTGAGCCGTGACCGCTATATGCTGGAAATGGCGGAGCGCTACCCGGAATATGAGTTCGAGCGCCACAAGGGCTACGGCACCAAGCGGCACTATGAGCTGCTGCATAAATACGGCCCTTGCCCGATCCACCGGCTGACCTTTCTGAAAAAGCTATGAGCAGCGATGCAGCGCTCCTCGGCCGCTGGGGCGAAAAACAGGCGGCGGGCTACCTGCATCAGAAGGGATATCGGCTTCTGGCGGCGGGCTACCGCTGTCGGATGGGGGAGATTGACCTGATCGCCCAGAAGGGCCGGGAACTGGCCTTTGTGGAGGTCAAGCTGCGCCGGAATGCCAATTTTGCTGAACCCGGGAGCAGGTGACTGCCGCAAAACAGCGGCGCATCCTGCTGGCGGCGCGGCATTTCCTCGCCCAGCACCCGGAGTATGGCGAACATTACTGCCGCTTCGATGTGGCGGAGGTCTATGCGCCGGACGGAGTGCAAACGGCCAAGCCGGAGATTCGCTACTATGAGCACGCATTCTGGTGAGGAGGTGCGGGATGAAGGTCCCTTTTATTTTGACGCCCACTGCGATACCCTCAGCCGTATGGCTTACCTGCCCGGCACGCATCTGGAGCGGCGCACCGGCCAGTGGGATCCGGAAAAGCTTTCCCGCTTTGACGGCCCAAAGGCACAGATCTTTGCCGTGTTCTGCGATTCCGTGCTGCCCGGGGCATCGGGCGGCAGAACGGCAGATCGCTGTGTTCCGCCGGGAATGCGAGCGCAACCAGGACCGCGTTATTTCCTGTGTCAACGCATCTCAGGCAGAACAGGCGTTTGCGGACGGAAAGCTGGCCGCATTTCTCTCAGTAGAGGGGGCGGAGCTGCTGGACTGTGCAGTGGAAAAGCTGGACTGGGCCTATGCCCGGGGCGTGCGTTTTATCAACCTGACCTGGAACCACGCAAACGCCCTTTCCGGCAGTCATTGCGACGAGCCGGAGCGAGGACTCAGCGGGCAGGGCAAGGGACTTTGTCCGGCGTATGGAACGGCTTGGAATGCTGCCCGATGTGTCCCATCTGTCCGATGCAGGCTTCTGGGATTTGGCTGAATGCACAAATAGCCCTATCATTGCCAGCCATTCCAATAGTAGAAGTGTGTTTTTTTCATACAAGAAACTTGACCGATGAACAATTTACTGCGATAATAAAGAAGAATGGTATCGTGGGGTTGAATTGCTATGCCGCGTTTCTCGGCGAAGGCAGCGTCACCATGGATGATCTGCGGCGCCATCTGGATCATTTCCTTGCCCTCGGCGGGGAGAAGACCGTGGCGCTGGGCGGAGACTGGGACGGCTGCGACCGCCTTCCGGTGGGATTTGCCGGAAACTGGAGCTGGCTGGATTTCTACGAATACCTCCTGCGTGCAAATTACGCTGAGGATTTGCTTCAGGATCTTTATTTTAATAATCTGATGAGGACAGTGAGAGCAGTATGTACTATCTGAGCACAAGAGACAAAACACTTCGATTCACCCCCGCTCAGGCGATCGCCCAGGGGGCTCTCCCGGGACGGCGGCCTGTTCGTTCCCGGAAACCATTCCCCAGCTTCCTGCTGGCGCAATGGATAAACTGAAAGATATGACCTATCAGCAGCGGGCGGCCTATGTGATGGGCCTCTATCTGGATGGCTTCACCCAGGAAGAGCTCGGCGGCTTTGCCGAGCGCGCCTATGGCCCGGAGAAGTTCGATACGCCTGCTGTTGCCCTCTGCGCAAAGTGGACGACGCCACCTACTGCCTGGAGCTGTGGCACGGCCCCACCTGCGCCTTCAAGGACATGGCGCTGCAGATGCTGCCCCACCTGCTCTCTGCCTCTCTGGTGAAGAATGAGGAGGAGCGCACCGTCTGCATTCTGGTCGCCACGTCCGGCGATACCGGCAAGGGGCGCACTGGAGGGCTTCAAGGATGTGCCCCATACCCGTATCATGGTGTTCTATCCCAAGGACGGCGTGTCCGAGATCCAGGAGCTCAGATGCGCACCCAGGAGGGTGACAACGTGGGGGTCTGCGCCGTGGTGGGCAATTTTGACGACGCCCAGACCGGCGTGAAAAAGCTGTTTACCGATGAGAAGCTGCGCGAGACGCTGAATGAGCGAGGCTATTTCTTCTCCTCTGCCAACTCCATCAACTGGGGCCGTGTTCTGCCGCAGGTCGTTTACTATGTCTCCTCCTATGCCGATCTGCTGAAGGCCGGTGCCATTCAGGAGGGTGACTCCATCAACATCTGTGTGCCTACCGGCAACTTCGGGGATATTCTTGCGGCCTATTACGCAAAGCGCATGGGCGTGCCTGTCAATAAGCTGATCTGTGCCTCCAACAGCAACAATGTGCTGACGGATTTCCTTCGGTCCGGCGCCTATGACCGTAACCGTCCCTTCTACACCACCGTGTCTCCCTCTATGGATATTCTGATCTCCAGCAATCTGGAGCGCCTGCTCTATGCCTTCTCCGGCGAGGACGACAAACTGGTGGCCGATTACATGGCCCAGCTGAATGCCAGCGGCCGCTACGAGGTCAATGATGCCATCAAGGCGCAGATCCATGACCAGTTCGCCGCCGGTTTCACCTCCGAGGAGGAAACTGAGGGAGACCATCGGTAAGATGTGGAGGGAGAAAAACTACCTGATCGACACCCACTCCGCCGTGGCTTTCCATGTACTGGAGCAGTATCGGAAGGAGACCGGCGACAATACCGTCGCTGTCGTGGCCTCCACTGCCAGCCCCTTCAAGTTCGGCGACGCCGTGCTGAAGGCCATCGGCGTAGATGACGTCAAGAGCGGTGTGGCTCTTCTGGATCAGCTTGCTGAAGTCAGCGGCATCCCCGCGCCCGCGCCTCTGGCGGCGCTGAAAACCAAGACGCCACGCTTTGACCAGTGCGTGGAGAAGGAGAACATGGAGCAGGCGGTGCTCGGCTTTCTGAGCTGATATGGCCCTCTATGTAATGGGAGATCCCCATCTGTCCTTTCGTTCGCAGAAGCCCATGGATATCTTCGGCGGCGCCTGGAATGGCTACGTTGACAAACTCCGGGATGGACTCAGCGTTCTTCGGGAAGAGGATACCATTGTCCTGGCTGGGGACATCTCCTGGGGCATGAGCCTGGAGGAGTCAACCGAGGACTTTGCGTTCCTTGACGCCTTTCCCGGCCGCAAGCTGATCGTCAAGGGAAACCACGACTACTGGTGGACGACAGCCAACAAGACTTACCGCTTCTGGGAGGAGCACGGCTTCAAAACGCTGAACCTGCTCCACAATAACTGCTATGAGTACGGCGGCTATGCCCTCTGCGGTACCAGGGGCTGGTTTCTGGACGAAGATAAAAACGGACACAACCAGAAAGTGTTCAACCGGGAGCTGCTGCGGCTGGAAACATCGCTGAAAGTGGCAGGGGAGAAGCCGAAACTGGTGTTTCTGCACTATCCGCCGCTCTATCAGGGTACAGCTGTCCGGAGATCTTAAATCTGCTGGAGCAGTACCAGGTGAGAGCGTGCTATTACGGCCATCTCCACGGCGGGAGCCACCGGCTCGCGCTGGAGGGAATGCACGGCAGCGTGGATTATCACCTGGTTGCGGGGGGACTATTTGGGGTTCCACCCGTTAAAAATTTGTGAATCCTGAAAAAAAGACTGGTATTTCTTGCTTTATTCTGTTAGAATAGGCCACGATATTATGCATCATGTATATTTTGCCCTTCGGGGCATATAGGAGGAAGAAACCAATGAATCTGAAGAATGTGGAAAAGAAAGAAAAGAACACTGCTGTTCTGACCATCGAGGTGGGCGCTGAGGAGTTCAACGCTGCTGTCGAAAAGGTTTATCGCAAGAATAAAGGTGTGATCTCTCTGCCTGGCTTCCGCAAGGGCCACGCCCCCCGCAAGCTGGTGGAGCAGATGTATGGCGCTGACGTGTTCTATGAGGATGCCGTCAACGACCTGTATCCCGTTGTGCTGACCGAGGCCATCAAGGAGGCCGGTCTGGACATGGTGGGTTATCCTCTGTCGATATGAAGGAGCTGGGCAAGGATGGTTTTACCTTCGAGGCTACCATCGGCCTGCGTCCTGTGCCCGTGCTGGGCGAGTACAAGGGCATTGAGGCCCCAAAGGCTGAGGTGACCATCACTGCCGAGGACATCGACAACGAGATGAAGCCCCTGATCTCCCGCGCTACCCGTCAGGTCGCCGTGGAGCGTCCTGCCCAGAATGGCGACACCGTTGTCATCGACTTCGAGGGCTTCAAGGACGGCGTCGCTTTCGAGGGCGGCAAGGCCGAGCAGTATCCCCTGGAGCTGGGTTCCGGTTCCTTCATCCCCGGCTTCGAGGATCAGCTGGTGGGCGCTTCCGCCGGCGAGGAGAAGGACGTCAATGTCACCTTCCCCGAGGATTACGGAGCCGCTGAGCTGGCCGGTGCTCCTGTCGTGTTCAAGGTCAAGGTGCACGAGGTCAAGGGAGTCCCAGACTCCCGCTCTGGATGATGAGTTCGCCAAGGACGTCTCTGAGTTCGAGACCCTGGATGAGCTGAAGGCCGATCTGAGAAGAAGCTGCGCACCCGCCGCGAGGAGTCCGCTCAGAAGGACTTCGAGAATGCTGTCCTCACCAAGCTGATCGAGACCACCGAGATGGAAATTCCCGAGACCATGGTCGAGTATGAGGCTGACCGCATCATCGAGGACTACGAGAACCGTATGCAGGGCGCTGGCTTCACCTTTGACCAGTATCTGCAGATGATGGGCACCAACCGCGCTGAGTTCCGTGAGAATGCTAAGGTCGCCGCGCTGCGTCAGATCCAGGGCGACCTGATTTTTCGCCGCCGTGGCTGAGGCTGAGAAGCTGGAGCCCACCGAGGAGGAGATCGCTGCTGAGTATCAGCACCTGGCCGACCAGTACGATATGGATGTCGAGGTCGTCAAGAACGCGGTTCCTCAGGAGGAGATCGTCCATCAGCTGAAGGGCAACATGGCCTCCAAGCTGGTCTATGATGCCGCTGTGGCCGTGGCTCCTGCCGCCGAGGAGGAGAAGGCTCCCGCAAAGAAGGCCGCCAAGAAGCCTGCTGCGAAGAAGACCACTGCCAAGAAGACCACTAAGAAGAAGGCTGCCGAGGAAGCTCCTGCCGAGGAGGCTCCGCCGCCGAGGAGAAGGCCGAGGCCTCTGACGCGGAGTAATTGCACATAATCAAGCAATCGAATGTTCCCGCAGGTATATCCTTCCATCTGGAAGGATATACTTTAGCGGCCCGTTTGGACGCGGATCGGCCGCACGAAAGCCGCATGAAAAAGGAGTATCAAACATGAGTTTAGTTCCTTATGTTGTTCAGCAGACCAGCCGGGGCGAGCGCTCCTACGACATTTTTTCCCGTTTGCTCAACGACCGCATTATCGTCCTGTCCGAGGAAGTAAACGATACGACCGCCAGCCTTGTGGTGGCCCAGCTGCTGTATCTCGAGGGACAGGATCCCGACAAGGATATTCACCTATATATCAACAGCCCCGGCGGCGCCGTTACGGCCGGCATGGCAATCTACGATACGATGCAGTATATCAAGTGCGATGTCTCTACCATCTGCATCGGCATGGCTGCCAGCATGGGCGCTTTCCTGCTTTCCGCTGGTACCAAGGGCAAGCGTATGGCGCTGCCCAATGCTGAGATCATGATTCACCAGCCCTCTGCCGGTACTCAGGGCAAGGTCACTGATATGGAGATCGATGTGGAGCACGTTCTGCGCATCAAGCGTCATCTGAACGAGATGCTGGCTGCCAACACCGGCAAGAGCGTGGAGCAGGTGTCCGCCGATACTGAGCGGGACCACTGGCTCACTGCGGCCGAGGCGAAGGAGTACGGCCTGATCGATCAGGTCATTTACCAGCGCTGATTTTTACGATCGCCGGGGCTGTCAAAGCAGCCCTGGCTTTCGTCAGTTCATTCAAAGAGGAAATATTCATGGCGAAAAATGACGAAACCAATTCCCAAAACCTGCGCTGTTCCTTTTGCGGCAAGCATCAGGATCAGGTTGGCCGACTGATCGCAGGTCCCGGCGTCTATATCTGCAACGAATGCATTGCGCTGTGCAACAGCATTTTGGATACGGACGATTTCGAGGAGGAGTCCATCGAGGACGAGATCCCGGAGGAGATCCCTACCCCGGCAGAGATCCGTGCCGTACTGGATCAGTATATCATCGGCCAGGAGCAGGCCAAGATCGCCCTTTCCGTCGCCGTTTACAATCACTATAAGCGGATCTACTTCGGCGGCGGCGACGATGTGGAGCTCCAGAAGAGCAACATCCTGCTGGTCGGCCCCACGGGCTGTGGCAAGACGCTGTTTGCGCAGACGCTGGCGAAGGTGCTGAATGTGCCGTTTGCCATTGCGGATGCCACCACCTTGACCGAGGCCGGCTATGTGGGCGATGACGTGGAGAACATCCTGCTCCCGCCTGGTTCAGGCCGCCGATTATGATATCGAGCGTGCCGAGCGGGGGATTATTTATATCGATGAGGTGGATAAGATCGCCCGCAAGAGCGAAAATACCTCCATTACCCGCGATGTATCCGGCGAGGGGGTTCAGCAGGCCCTGCTGAAGATCCTTGAGGGAACCGTGGCGAATGTGCCGCCTCAGGGAGGGCGCAAGCACCCCCATCAGGAGTTTATTCAGGTGGACACCAAGAATATTCTGTTCATCTGCGGCGGTGCCTTTGCGGGCATCGAAAAAGTGATCGAGAACCGTAAGGATCACAAAGGGTATCGGCTTTGGTGCTACGATCCAAACAAAAGAGGAAAAGCAGAAGGATACTGTTCTGCGCGACCTTCAACCTCATGATCTGATCAAATACGGTCTGATCCCAGAGCTGGTGGGACGTCTGCCTGTGGCGGCCACGCTGGATCCACTGGATCGGGATCAGCTGGTGCGCATTCTGACTGAGCCGAAGAATGCACTGGTCAAGCAGTATATCAAGCTGTTGGAGTACGACCGTGTGGCGCTGACGTTTGAACAGGGCGCGCTGGAGGCTGCGGCAGACGAGGCGCTGGAGCGTGAAGTGGGTGCCCGTGGTCTGCGTGCCGTGCTGGAAAAGTGCATGACGCAGATCATGTATGAAATTCCATCGGATCCCACTGTCTGCAAAGTGACGATCACCGCCGACTGCGTGAAGAATGGCGCAGCTCCGCTGGTGGAACGGGATCCGGAGCGGCTGGAGCGTCCCTTCCGGCTTGGCGCTGCTGCCCTGCGGGAGGCTGCGGCAGAAAACAGCCCGGAGAGCAGCGCGAGCTGATCGCGCAAACATGGGGTGCAGACGGGTGAGCTCTTCTGCGCCCCATTTTGATTTAAGTGAGGAAATCCTATGTTAGAATCTATGGAAACCAATGAAATCTCTGTTTTGACCATGCCTGCCATGGCTCTGCGTGGTGTCACCGTGTTTCCTGACATGACGATTCACTTTGAAGTGGAACGAGAAATGTCGCTGCGGGCTCTGGAACAGGCGATGGAGAAAAGTAAGCAGATATTCCTCGTGACTCAGCGTGACATCAGCCAGGACCAAGTCGGGAGAGGATGATCTCTATGAGATCGGCTGTATCTCCGTGGTCAAGCAGGTGCTTCGTCTGCCTGGGGATAACGCACGGGTCATGGCCGAGGGAGTCACCCGCGGTCGGTTGTCTCGATTGGTTCAGCTGCAGCCTTACCTCAATGCTGAGGTTGAAGAACTCTATGAACAGGAGCTGACCAAACGGGGACGGCCTGCGCGCAGAGGTGCTGCTCCGCCGGGCTTATGAGTTGTTTCAGGAGTATGCTGAGGTCAGCGGAAAGGTCAACGGCGATGTGGTGCTCAATGTGCTGGCGGCGCGGGATCCGGGCTGGCTGGCGGACTATATTGCCCAGAGTATCCCCCTTCGCTTTGAAGACAAGCAGACCGTCTTGTCAGAATTGAACCCTTTGCAAGCGGCTTGAATGTGTTGATCAGATTTTGCGCAGGGAAGTGCAGGTCATGCGGCTGGATCGGGAGATCCAGTCCAAGGTACATGACCGGGTGAATGAGTCCCAGAAGGAGTATTATCTGCGGGAAGAGCTGAAGCTCATCAAGGAGGAGCTTGGCGAAGGTGACAGCGGCGACGATGAAATTCAGGAGTATGCCGAAAAAATCGAAAAGGCAGACTTGCCGAAGGATGCCGCAGAAAAGCTGAAAAAGAGTTGGGCCGCATGGCCAAGCAGCCCTTCGGTTCCGCAGAGGCAGCTGTCCTGCGCAACTACCTGGATGTCTGTCTGGAGCTGCCTTGGAAGGTCAAGACGCCGGAGCGCGTCAATCTGGCGCAGGCCAGAAAGATTCTCGATGCGGACCATTTCGGCATGGAAAAGGTCAAACAGCGCATTCTGGAGTTCCTTGCGGTCAAAAAAGATGGCGCCCGATTTGAAGGGGCAGATCATCTGCCTGGTCGGCCCTCCCGGCGTGGGTAAGACCTCCATCGCCGCATCCGTGGCAAAGGCGCTGAACCGTAAGATGGCGCGGGTGTCGCTGGGCGGTGTGCGTGACGAAGCTGAGATTCGCGGCCACCGCAAAACCTATATTGGCGCAATGCCCGGCCGCATTATCAATGCGGTCAATGCAGCCGGCTCTTCCAATCCGCTGATCCTGCTGGATGAGGTGGACAAGCTGGGCAGCGACTACCGGGAGACCCGTCTGCCGCCCTGCTGGAGGTGCTGGATTCAGAGCAGAATGCCACCTTCCGGGATCACTTCGTTGAGATCCCATTTGACCTGTCCGACGTGCTGTTCATTACCACCTGCAATACGCTGGACACCGTGCCCCGTCCGCTGCTGGACCGTATGGAGATCATCGAAGTCTCCAGCTATACCGATGAAGAGAAGCTTCAGATCGCTCGTCGGCACCTGCTGCCCCGGGAGATGAAGCGCCATGGCTTGAACGGCAGCCAGCTCCGCGTGACGGACGGGCACTGCGTGAGCTGATCGTGGGTTATACCAAGGAATCCGGTGTTCGCCAGCTGGAGCGTGAGGTGGCTGCGCTGTGTCGCAAGGCGGCGATGCAGCTTGCCGAGGGCAAGCACAAACGCGTCAGCGTCAATGGCGATACTCTCACGGCCATGATGGGTACAGTGAAATATCAGCCGGAAAAGCTGGAGCGCGAGCCGCAGGTTGGTCTCGTCAACGGATTGGCGTGGACCAGCGTGGGGGCGAGCTGCTGGAGGTCGAGGCCAGCGCCATGGAAGGGAACGGAAAGATCACGCCTACCGGCAATCTGGGCGATGTGATGAAGGAATCCTGCCAGGCGGCAGTGTCCTATATCCGCGCTAATGCGGAGAAGCTGGGGTGGCATCCGATTTCTATAAGACAAAGGATATTCACATCCATTTTCCTGAGGGCGCTGTCCCCAAGGACGGCCCGTCGGCAGGCATTGCCATTACGACTGCGATCGTTTCCGCGCTGACCGATGCGCCTGTGCGCCGTGATGTTGCCATGACCGGTGAGGTCACGATCCGGGGTCGGGTGCTGCCTATTGGCGGTCTTCGAGAAAAGACCATGGCTGCCTACCGCAATGGCGTGCATACGGTCATTATTCCAGAGGATGACCAGAAAGATCTGGAGGATATCGACCAGACCGTGCGTCAGGGACTGCATTTTATTCCGGTCAGCCATGTAAATGAAGTTTTAAAAGAAGTGCTTGTGCAAACAGGAAGAAATACTTTACAGGCAGAAGAGAGCGTAGAGGCAGAGAACACTGCACTGCTCCAGCAGGCGGCGGCGCAGGATATGGGCGCACACGCCCATATCTCCCAGTAAAGGAGAAACACATAACATGAGCATCAATATACAAAAACGGAGTTTGTGATCTCCGCCGCCAAAAAGCAGATTTCCCTCGGGATCAGCTGCCGCAGGTGGTCTTTGCGGGGGCGCTCCAATGTGGGCAAATCCTCGGTGATCAATTGTCTGCTGGGCAGAAAGAACTTTGCCCGGGTGGGCAATTCCCCGGGAAAAAACAACGCATATCAACTATTTTAAGGTAGACAATCAGCTCTATCTGGTCGATTTGCCGGGGTACGGCTATGCCCGTGTCTCTCAGGCGGAGCGCGCCCGGTGGGGACGGCTCATTGAGCAGTGGTTTCAGGATCCCAGTTTGATGACGCTGGGCATTCAGATTGTGGATGCCCGGCACAAGCCCCACTGCGGACGACTGCACCATGATCGAGTGCTTTAAGCAGTCCGGCAAGCCGTTCATCGTGGTGGCGAACAAATTGGATAAGCTGAAGAAGAACGAGATTGAGCCGAATTTGCTGCAAATAAGAACCACTTTACAGCTTGACGACTCTGTGAAGGTGATTCCCTTCTCGGCAGAAAAGAAGCTCGGGCGAACAGAACTGCTGTCACTTGTCCTCGGAGAAAACTGAAAAGGCAATACGCATTACAGCAGATCAAGCTGCTGCAAGCCCCCGGTTGCGGACTGGGGGCTTGTGTTTTTGCCGGGGTTTCTGTTATAATGTTTTATCTAGCACGAATGCGCAGGCCGTATTTGTGGGAGAGGAGCAGACTATGTCCTACTTTCAGGATTTTCTTCAAAATCTGGATCTGTCAGCGCTTGGGTCGCTGGTGGTTCAGGCAGTAGCTGCGTTGATCTGCATTATCTTTCACGAGTGTGCCCACGGCTTTGCGGCGGACCGTCTGGGAGATCACACAGCCCGCAATCGCGGACGCCTGAGCTGGAATCCCATCCGCCACATCGACCCGTTTGGCCTGTTGATGATGGTCGTGGCCGGTGTGGGCTGGGCCAAGCCGGTTCCGGTCAATCCGAATAACTTCAGGCACCCCAAACGCGGCATGGCGCTGACCGCTCTTGCGGGGCCTGCGGCCAATTTTCTGCTGGCGATCATCTGTCTGCTGGTTGGCAATGGTCTGATCATTCTGGGCCAGCGTATTGTCGCCGGTACGGCTGCCGCATCGGTGTTTCTGTTCTTTTATCGCCTTATCCTCCGTATGGCGGTGCTCAATGTTGGACTGGGTCTCTTTAATCTGATTCCGATCCCGCCGCTGGACGGTGCGAAAGTGCTGTTTTCCTTTCTGCCCGATCAGGTGTATTTCAAAGTGATGCAGTACGAGCGCTATATTATGTTGGTGCTCTTTCTGATTGTTGCTGTCGGAGGCGTGTTTGACGACCCGCTGAATACCTGCATTCGTCAGGTGCTGCGCTGGCTCTGTACCCTGACCGGCTTCCCGGCATCTATGCTGGGCTTGTAAGTTTTTTCTGGAGGTGTGCGTTTGGACGCTCCTGTATATCATCTGGAACATGTAGTGCGCTCCAAGGAGGAGATGGAGGATTTTAATGGTCCGCTCGATCTGATCCTGCATTTGCTCAAGAAGAATAAAATGGAGATCAAGGACATTCAGATCGCCCTGATCCTTGACCAGTATATTGAATGGATGGATCGCCGCAAGGAGATGGATCTGGAGGTTGCCAGCGAGTTCGTCACCATGGCGGCGCACCTGGTCTATATCAAAACCCGTATGCTGCTGTCCATTCAGGATGAAGAGGCTGCCAGCGAAATGGAGCAGTTGATCGCATCTCTGGAAGAGCACCAGCGGCACGAGAATTATGACCGGCTGAAGCAGGTCATCCCGACTCTGGATCGGCGTTATAAGGTGGGCAGGGATTATATGACCCGTCCGCCGGAGCAGCTGCCAAAGGATCGCACTTACCGTTATGTGCATCAGCCGGAGGATCTTGTAAACGCCATGCGTGCCGTTCTCCAGCGTTCAGATGGCGTGCCGGAACCGACGGAGCGTGCATTTGAGGGAATTGTAGGACATGAGCCTTATCCGGTGCAGAATAAGGTCAAGGAAGTGCTGACCAGAGTGCTGAAGGCGGAATTACCCATTTTAAAGCCCTGTTCCGGGCAGCCGCAGCCGCTCCGAGATCGTAGCTACTTTTCTGGCTGTGCTGGAACTGTGCCGCGGCCACCGTATTCTGCTGGCCGGAACGGAAGAGGATTGCACTGTGACCGGAACGGAGGACACCTCTGACCTGACGGAACTTACCGACACCTACTGATTATGACGGAAGCGGGCTGATTTTTAAATTTATGGAATTGAAAGACATAGAATCCGCCGTAGAGGCGATACTATTCGCGTCAGGCGAGCCAATGCCGCTGGAACGGCTTGCGCTTGCGCTTGAACTGGATCAGGATACGCTGAAGCCGGTGATCGACCGCCTTGCGGATTTTTACAGCTATGAGCGCCGGGGCATCCGGCTGCTTTCGGATTGATCACTGCGTTCAGCTGGCCTCTGCGCCGGAATACGCGGATCGGGTTCGACGAGCCATGGAGACCCGCCGCCCGCCGCAGCTTTCGCAGGCTGCGTTGGAGTCGCTGGCTGTTATTGCCTATTTTCAGCCTACCACGAAGGCCTATGTGGAGCAGATCCGCGGTGTGGACTCCTCTTACACCATCGGTCTGCTCAGTGACCGGGGGCTGATTGAAGAGTGCGGACGTCTTGCCGTTCCGGGCCGGCCAATCCTTTACCGGACAACTCAGAGTTTTCTGCGTTCTTTTGGACTGAAGACATTAGATGAACTGCCGGAGCTTCCGGATGCCGATCCGGAGGATGGCCAGATCACGATGGATATGCAGGCCGCGATCCAAAAGTTGAAGGAGGAGCAGGAACCGCAGTCTGAGGGTACAGCGATGTAAAAAGGAGCGTGGAAATATGCTGGCGCTGAAGATCATCGGTGGCATCGTTTTATTTTTCTGCCTGCTTATGCTGATTCCCGTCGGCGCACGGGCAATCTATTCACAGGATGGCCTGTTTCTTTGGTTCAAAATTGCCTGCTTCAGTGTTCAGCTTGTCCCTGTGCGAAAGAAAAGGCAATCGGCCAAAGGAAATAAGCCGAAGAAACCGAAAAAAGGCAGACGGCAAAAGTCAAGGGGAGACTCGGCGGTTCGCGCAGAACAGACGCAGAAGGAAAAAAAAGCCTGGAGAGTTAAAAAACTTCTGCCGTTGATCCGTCCGGGACTGACGGCTATGAGCAGCCTGCGCCGCAAACTGACGATCCGACAGATGCGGGTGTACTACCGTATCGGCGGAGCAGAGGATCCGGCGGGTGCAGCGATGAAATATGGCATTGTTGCTGCGGGCGGCGGTGCATTGTTTCCGCTTGTCAACAGTGCATTCCGCGTAAAAGACTGGGATGTAGACCTGAATGTGGACTTTGAATCCGATCAGACCCGGGTTGCCTTCGCCGCAGAGGGCGGCTGGTGCCTGGGACAGCTGGTCATAACGGCGCTGGCGTTGGGCGTGAGTGCCCTCAAAATATACGCAAGTCAGACAAAGCAGCCTGAACAGAACAAACAGAATCAATCAGCATAAGGAGGAAATCGAGCATGGAAGAAAAGCATCAGATCGGTGAGATCATGGACGTTACCATGGATAAAATCAAAGAAATGATCGACGTCAACACGATTGTGGGTGAGCCTATCCGTACCCCGGACGGCATCACGATCATTCCTGTTTCCAAGGTCAGTATGGGCTTTGCCTCCGGCGGCTCTGACTTTGTGTCCAAGAATCAGAGCGGCGGCAAGAACCCCTTTGGCGGCGGCGGCGGAGCTGGCGTCAATATCGCCCCCGTGGCGTTCCTTGTAGTCAATAAGGATCGCGTGCGCCTTCTGCCTGTTGCGCCCCCTCCCGGAGGGGCGGCTGAGCGCGTCGTAGAGATGGTGCCGGAGATCGTGGACAAGGTTGCAGATATGATCGGGAAAAAGAAAGAAGAAGGCGAAACGGATAATGAGGTATTCTGACGCATATACTCTTATCTGACAACTTTTGTGAGGTGAGTGTATGATACGTCGGTCGTGGATCAGGCTCTGTTTCCCTGTACTGATTGCACTGGTATTGATGGTGTCGTCAATTCCATTCGCCCGGGCGGAAGAGGAGACCGTGGCCGAAACTGCGGCGGCAGAGGTCGTTCCGGATGCCTATGGGCTGACGATCTCTGCGGAGTGTGCCATTGTGGTGGATTCAGCCAGCGGTAAGGTGCTCTATGAGAAAAATGCGGAACAACGGCATTTGATTGCCAGTACTACAAAAATTCTGACTGCCCTTGTTGTGCTGGAAAAAAGCATCGGATCTGGATGTATCGGTGACGATTCCGGCGGACTGGCAGGGAGTGGAGGGTTCCTCCATGTATCTGGAACCCGGAGATGTGGTCACGATCCGGGGACTGCTTTACGGCCTGATGCTGAACTCCGGCAACGATGCGGCCACCGTTCTGGCATCTGTGGTGGCGGGAGATGAGGCCACATTTGTGTCCTGGATGAACGACTATGCCGCTCAGATCGGCATGAATGACAGTCATTTTTCCAACCCTCATGGACTGGATGCGGAAGATCATTATTCCACTGCCCACGATATGGCACGCCTGATGATCCGTGCTATGCAAAATGAGACATTTTGCCAGATCGGCCACACCCGTCATATTGAGATTGACGGCTTTGACCTCTACTTCCACAATAAGCTGCTGAACCTGTATGAGTACTGCGTCAACGGCAAAACCGGCTATACGGCGGCGGCGGGCAGGACTTTGGTGACGGCGGCAGAGAAAGACGGACATCAGCTGGTGGCTGTCACCCGGAATGCGCCGGATGACTTGAACTACCAGATCGCCATGTATGAATACGCCTATGCCCACTACACACCGCGCCGCCTCTGTGCGGCGGGCGACTGTTTCAGTACGATGTCCCTGACCGGGGCGGAGTGTGCGGTGCCGGTGTATTATACGAAAACGATCGACTACCTGGTCAATGCGGGAGAACGGGTGGATCAGAACATTTACCTGAACCGGAGCCTGACTGAAAGTCTTGAGAAGGGGGTATTGGTCGGCAGAGTGGAGTTCTGCGTGAATGGCCAGTATGCCGGGACCAGCTACCTGATCTCAGGGGCATATGCTGATGCAGCAGGCAAGGAGGTGTCAGCCAATTGGAAGAACGGCTTCAAAAATTCCTGTCGTCTCGCGGGATTGTATCCCGACGCTCAGCCGAGCGGTACATACAGGACGGACGGGTTGCTGTCAACGGCGTTCTGGCACAACTGGGGATGAAGGTGGACCCGGAGCGGGATTCCGTTGCCGTAGATGGTGTGGCGGTAACTGCACAGCCGCCAAAATGCTATCTGATGCTCAATAAACCCCGGGGCTATGTGACCACGCTCTCGGATGAGCGGGGCAGGCCTACCGCCGCAGAACTGGTACGCGGTTGCGGCGTTCGGGTCTGGCCGATAGGTCGGTTGGATATGTATTCAGAGGGGCTGCTGCTGTTTACCAATGACGGGGCATTTACCCAGCTGCTGGAGCACCCAAAGGGTGACGTGGAAAAGGAATACCTTGTCCGGGTGGATCACTGCGACAAGAAGGCGCTTCAAATCCTGCGCGGGCCGCTTTCACTGGATGGTCGGCGGTTGGCCCCCGCTCAGGTGGAGCTCGTTTCCCGGGAAACGGACAGCGCACTGCTGCGCTTCGTGATCCATGAGGGAAAAAACCGCCAGATCCGCCGTATGTGCGAGTACGCCGGTGTGCGGGTACTTCGGCTGAAGCGCGTCAGAGAGGGCGCGATCCAGTTGGGCGATTTGAAACCTGGTGAATGGCGCTTGCTCAAAAAAAAAAGAAGAGATCCAAGGGGTATTTTCTGGTGTGCACAGCATGAAAATAAAAAATGATGCAGGTCAATCAGAATAAACTTGCAAAAACAGCTTGCTTTTTTGGCGCGGAAAACGGTATTATGTGTTCAGATTATTTTCTGCCAGAGGCAGAAAAACCAGGTTAGGTGATAAAAATGGCGAAAGACATTCTGACACATATTCAGGAGAATATGACCTCCTTTTCCAAAGGCCAAAAACTGATTGCAAATTTCATCCTCTCGTCCTACGATAAGGCCGCCTTTATGACCGCCTGCAAGCTGGGCAAGACGGTCAATGTCAGCGAGTCCACCGTGGTTCGTTTCGCGGCAGAGCTTGGCTATGACGGATACCCCAGTATGCAGAAGGCTCTGCAGGAGATGATCCGCAGCAAGCTCACCTCCATCCAGCGCATTGAGGTCTCCAACGACCGCATTGGCAATCAGGACATCCTGTCCATGGTCATGCAGTCGGACATCGAAAAGATCCGCCTTACGCTGGAGGAGACGGATCGCACCAGCTTCAGCCGTGCGGTGGAGGCAATCTCCTCGGCTCGCCGGGTCTATATTCTCGGTGTCCGCTCTGCCAGTGCACTGGCCAACTTCATGAGCTTTTATTTCACGTTCATTTTCGACAATGTGGTTCATGTGGATACTACGTCGATCAGCGAGGTGTTTGAGCAGGTCATGCGCATCGGTCCGGACGATGTGCTCATCGGCCTGAGCTTCCCGCGCTATTCCAAACGTACAGTCAAGGCCATGCAGTATGCCAAGAAGCAGGGCGCGACAGTGATTGCTATTACAGACAGCGATGTCTCTCCGCTGGCGAATATTGCAGATGTATCCCTGTTTGCCAAGAGTGATATGGCCTCCTTTGTGGACTCTCTTGTGGCACCGTTGAGTCTGGTCAATGCGCTTATTGTGGCGGTGAGCCGGGTCAAGAACGATCAGCTGGAAGCTACCTTCGGCAAGCTGGAGAGCATTTGGGCTGAGTATGAGGTCTATGAGCCCTCCGCCGGAGAGGAAACTGCAAGTGACGGAAAAACTGATTTACATTAAAAATCATCACTGTGGAGGTTTGCTTTGAAAGAACGTCCTTCTGTGATCATCGTGGGCGGAGGCGCAGCCGGCATGATGGCCGCGCACTCCGCCGTTTGCGCGGGCGCGGCGGTCACGCTGATCGAGCGCAATGAAAAGATGGGTCGCAAGCTATATATTACAGGCAAGGGCCGGTGCAATCTGACCAACAACTGTACCGCAGAAACGGTTTTGCAGAATGTGCCCCGCAACGCCAAATTCCTTTACAGCGCCATGGAGCAGTTCCCGCCGGAAAAGACCATGGAGTTTTTTGCGTCTCAAGGCTTGAAGCTCAAAACAGAACGGGGAAACCGCGTGTTTCCATGCTCTGACAAGGCTGCGGATGTGATCGATACCCTGTTCTTTGCGCTGAAGCGAGGCGGGTGCACTTTGTCCATGGCCGGGTGCGCGATCTGATGTTGGCGGACGGTGCAGTCAAGGGCGTTGTGCTGGAGAATGGAACGCAGCTGGAGGCAGACTGCGTCGTGCTGGCTACCGGCGGTTGTTCCTATCCGCTGACCGGCTCCTCGGGAGACGGTTATCGGCTGGCGGAATCGGCAGGGCATACGGTTATCGAGCCCAAGGCATCTTTGATCCCGCTGGTAGAGGATGGCGCTGACTGTGCCCGTATGCAGGGGCTTGCGCTGAAAAATATTGAGATCAAGGTGCGCAATCAAAAAAAGAAGGTCGTCTTTCAGGAGTTCGGTGAACTGTTGTTTACCCATTTCGGCCTGTCCGGTCCGGTGATTTTGAGCGCCAGCGCACATATGCGCAATTTTGAGAAGGAACGCTACACTGTTTCCGTTGACCTCAAGCCTGCGCTGGACGAGAAAAAGCTGGATGAGCGGATCCTGCGGGATTTTGCAGAAAATCAGAATCGTGAATTTGCCAATTCGCTGGGGGCCTTGCTGCCCAGACTGATGATCCCGGTGATCGTGGAACGCACGGGGATCGCGCCGGAAAAACGGGTGCACGATCTGACGAAGGGAGCGCGCCCCACTCTGTTGGAGACGATCAAACGCTTTGATATTCCAATCGCTGGCACACGTCCGGTGTCGGAGGCCATTGTGACCAGCGGCGGCATCAAGGTGTCGGAGATCAATCCGTCCACAATGGAATCTAAAAAATGCTCCGGCCTTTATTTTGCCGGGGAGCTGATCGATGTGGACGCCTATACCGGCGGCTTTAATTTGCAGATCGCGTGGGCGACCGGCCATATGGCCGGAGTTCATGCCGCGCGATCAAAGGAGGAAACAATATGAATCAGATCAGTGTGGCCATCGACGGTCCTTCCGGAGCCGGGAAAAGCACACTGGCGCGTCGGGCGGCCCGTGTGTTGGGCTTTCTCTATGTCGACACCGGCGCGATCTACCGCACGGTTGCTCTGGCCTGCCAGCGTAATGGAGTAGATCCGACTGAGATGGGACGAGTCGCGGCGCTTCTGCCGGAGCTGAAGATAGATCTGGATTATGGTGAGGACGGTCTTTCAGCGCATGCTGCTCAACGGAGAGGATGTCTCCGATCAGATCCGTACGCCGGAGATCTCCATGTTGACTTCCAAGGTGTCCGCTTTGCCTGAAGTGCGCGCTTACCTGTTGGAGAAGCAGCGTGAGCTGGCTCGCACCCGCAATGTCATCATGGATGGCCGGGACATCGGTACCGTTGTTCTGCCGGATGCTACCGTGAAGATTTATCTGACCGCTAAGGCTGAGGCGAGGGCCAGCGCCGCTGCGCTGAATTGCGCGAGAAGGGGATGGATGTCTCCTTTGAAGAGATCCTGCAGGACGTGGAGCAGCGCGATTACAATGATATGCATCGAGATATCTCTCCGCTGCGTCAGGCAGAGGATGCCCGCCTGGTAGACACCACTTTGTTGGATCTGGAGCAGAGCCTTGATGTGCTGGTCAGCATGATCCGGGAGGAATTCCCAGTGAAAAATGACCAGAAAGTGAAATACAAACCGCTGAGCAAGCAGGGGACGGATCGACTCTACCATATTGTGTTCTGGCCTGTCGCCTTTTTCTTCAGTATTTTTCATCCCGTGCGTACCATTGGACGAGAGCACATCCCGGAGGGGGCTGCGGTCATCGCGGCCAACCATTCCGCCTATGCGGATCCGATGATGGCGATCATGGCCTTTGGTTATCGCAACCCGCTGCGGATCATGGCCAAATAGGAGCTGTTCCATATCCCGGTTTTGGGCTGGCTGCTCATCAAGTTGGGTATGTTTGGCGTTAACCGGGGACACAGTGATATTTCCGCCATTAAGCGGGCAATTAAGGTGCTGAAAGAGGGCTGCAAGCTGATGCTGTTCCCGGAGGGCACCCGTGTCAGACGGGATGAGGATCGGCCGGAAGCCAAGACTGGCGTAGTCATGTTTGCCCACCGCACCGGCGCACCTCTGATACCAGTGTATATTCCGCGCAGAAAGCACTGGTTCCGTCCTACTTCTGTTATCATCGGCGAGGCGTATTATCCGGATCTGCCGGAGAAGCATGCCACGCAGGAGGATTATCAGCGGGTAGCGGATGATCTGATGGAGCGCATTTATGCGCTGAGGGGAGACACGGAATGCGGGAAGTGATCCTGGCCAAAAGTGCGGGCTTTTGCTATGGCGTTCGACGTGCGGTCGAGATGGCACAGCGGGAAGCAGAGCAGGGTTCATCCTGCGTGATGCTCGGCTCCATCATTCACAACAGCCATGTGGTGGACTACCTTGCCCGTCGCGGGATCCACCAGATCGACCGGCCGGAGGAGGCACCGGCCGGAGCCAGCGTACTGATCCGCTCTCATGGGGAAAGCCGAACGGTCTATCAGACACTTGAGGAGCAGGGAAACCCTGTGCTGGATGCGACCTGCCCCAATGTAGCCCATATCCACAAGCTGGTTGCCGAAGCGGAGCGTAAAGGGCGTATTCCGGTCATTATCGGCGCCCCAAACCACCCAGAGGTATTGGCTATCGCGGGGTGGTGTGATCAGCCTGTTGTACTGGATGGTGTGGAATCTCTACAAAAATGGCTGGAAGAAGACCCTTCCAGACGGGAAAAACCACTTACTTTCGTCTCCCAAACCACCTCTACAAGGGGAATTTGGGAAAATTCTGTAATTTCGCAAAAAAAGAGTGTACAAACTTAAAAATTTTTGATACAATATGTAATGCTACGTTCTGTAGACAATCAGAAGCGGTCAAAATAGCCGAAAAATGCGGCGCAATGGTGGTCATTGGCGACCACGCAAGCTCCAATACCAAGCACTTGGTGGAGCTGTGCCGGGCGCACTGTCCGACCGTTCTGTGGGTTGAACGGCATCGGAACTGGATCTGTCAGCGCTGAATGACGTAGCTTGTGTTGGTATCACTGCGGGCGCGTCCACGCCTGAGTGGATTATAAAGGAGGTCTATGACAAAATGAGCGACGAAAACTTTGAGATCGAGGAATCCTTCGCTGAAATGCTGGAGAAGTCGATCAAAACTTTAAATACAGGGGAGAAGGCCACCGGCGTTGTTGTGAACATCACACCTACCGAGATCCAGGTGGATTTGGGCACCAAGCATGCCGGCTACATTCCTGTGTCCGAGTATTCTGACGACCCCACTGTCAAGGTTGAGGATTGCGTCAAGGTGGGCGATACCATCGAGGCCATGGTCATGCGCGTCAATGACGGCGAGGGTGTTGTCACCCTGTCCAAGAAGCGCCTGGACGCCAACAAGAACTGGGAAGAGATCGAGACTGCCAAGGACGAGAAGACCACCGTTGAGGGTGTGGTCACCGAGGAGAACAAGGGCGGCGTCGTTGTGAACGTCAATGGCGTTCGTGTCTTTGTCCCCGCTTCTCAGACTGGCCTGCGCCGCAATGAGCCCATGAGCCAGCTGGTGAAGACCACTGTTCGTCTGCGCATCACCGAGGTGAACCGTGCCCGTCACCGCGTCGTCGGCTCCATCCGCGCCGTTGAGGCCGAGGAGAAGGCTGCCGCCGCTGCTCAGATTTGGGACAACATCGAGGTCGGCAAGCACTACACCGGCACTGTGAAGAGCCTGACCTCTTACGGCGCTTTTGTCGACATCGGCGGCGTGGACGGCATGGTCCATATCTCCGAGCTGTCCTGGAGCCGCATCAAGCATCCTTCTGAGGTCGTTTCTGTGGGCGATACCGTTGATGTCTATGTCATCAAGGCTGACGCCGAGAAGAAGAAGATCTCTCTGGGTATGAAGAATCCCACGGAGAATCCCTGGGAGACCTTCCTGTCCAAGTACGAGGTGGGCGACGAGGCTGATGTTAAGATCGTCAAGCTGATGAGCTTCGGCGCTTTCGCCGAGGTCGTTCCCGGTGTGGACGGCCTGATCCACATTTCTCAGATCGCGGATCACCGCGTTGAGAAGCCTGAGGATGAGCTGGCTGAGGGCGATGTCGTCAAGGTGAAGATCACTGACATCAACACCGAGACCAAGAAGATCTCCCTGTCCCGCCGTGCAGTTCTGCAGGAAGAGGACGATTACGAGGACTAATTTGATCTCGTAACCTATTCCAAAGATCAAAGAGCCGGATCGTATGATCCGGCTCTTTTTATTGTCCTTCACCGACATTTGTGGTATGATTCCATTGTAGAATAAATTGAACCAGGAAAACGGAAAGCGGTGAAAATATGGGATTGTTTTTCAAAAAGCGATCATGCCAACGGGAGCTGCACTGCTCAGCGGTCATTGTAGCGGCGGGCAGTGCCAGCCGAATGAAAGGCGTTGACAAGATCATGGCGGAGATCGGCGGAATGCCGGTCATTGCCCGAACACTGTCTGTATTTCAGAACTGTGACCGAATCGGTGAGATCGTGGTGGTCACCCGCGAAGATCTGCTTGTTCCGGTCGGTGAGGTCTGTCGGCAATACGGCTTTGACAAGGTGACCAGGGTGGTAGTTGGCGGTGCTGACCGCAGCCGCTCGGTTCAGAATGGCCTGAATGAATTGGGGGAACAGACTATGTGGCGATCCACGATGGAGCGCGTCCCTTCGTGTCTGTCGAGGTACTGGAGGAAACGATCCGTACGGCAGAACGATGCGGTGCGGCAGCCCCTGCAATCCCTGTGACGGATACCATAAAAACCGCTCAGGACAGTCTGGTTACAGGCACACCGGATCGGTCAACGCTGTTTGCGGTGCAGACACCGCAGATCTTTGACATGGATCTGATCCGCGGGGCGCTTTACCATTGTATTGAGAAGAAGATCCCGCTGACGGATGACTGCTCTGCGGTGGAGCAGATCGGCAAGGTGGTCACGCTGACTGCGGGAGAGCGAACCAACATTAAAATTACAACGCAGTTTGATCTGCTGATCGGGGAGGCGATCGTTTCATGGCTGGATGCGCAATGAGAATAGGACAGGGATATGATGTCCATAAGCTGGTGCCGGATCGTAAGCTGATTCTGGGTGGCGTAGATATTCCGTATGAAAAAGGCCTGCTGGGCCATTCCGATGCAGATGTGATCGTCCATGCCGTCATGGACGCTTTGCTGGGTGCGGCCGGCCTGTGGGATATCGGCCATGCCTTCCCGGATGACGACCCGGAGACAGATGGTATTTCCAGTCTTGTACTGCTGAAGCGTGTAAAGCAGATGCTAGATGAGCAGGGATTTGCAGTGGTCAATATTGACGGTACGATCATCGCCCAGCGTCCGAAGTTGTCTCCCTATATTCCGATTATGCGGCAGAACATTGCCGAAGTGCTCGGAATCGAGGAGGCATGTGTCAATCTGAAGGCTACCACCGAAGAGGGGCTGGGCTTCACCGGCGCTGGCGAAGGCATTTCCTCTATGGCGGTCGCCCTGCTGGAGAAAATTTCATAATCAGCATCCGTATGTCAAAGGCCGCTCGCTCGCGGCCTTTTGCGCACTTCTGACGAGATCTGTCATAAGATGGGGCAGGAGGAGTTCTTATGCTGTATTATCTGATCGTCTGTCGGTCGCTCACTTATGCCCAACGAACTGCTTCTGCGTTGGATCGGGCGGGAATATCTGCCCATATTCTGCGTTCGCCCAAAGCAATATCCGGCGGCGGATGCAGTCACTCGGTCAAGGTGTCCCAGCGCAGCCTGAGCGGTGCACTGGTGGTTTTAAATAAAGTTGGTCTCAGCCCGGAACAGATCTACCTGACCTCGGGGGATGGAAGCTATCGCGAGGTGAGTTTGTGATCTACCTGGACGCCGCAGCTACTACGCTGCAAAAGCCACCGTCGGTGGCGGCGGCTTCCGCCTGGGCTGTGCGGATGTGTGCCAGCCCGGGCAGGGGGGATTATGCCGCATCGCGAAGAGCGGAAGAAATCGTTTTTGCCTGCCGAAACGAGCTGGCGGAGCTGTTTGACACAGGTGGTGCGGAGCGAGTTGTGTTTGCATCGAATGCCACCCACGCCCTAAACCTTGCAATCCGCTCGCTTGTTCGGCCGGGAAGTCGTGTCCTGATTTCGTCCTGGGAGCACAACGCGGTGACGCGGACGCTGCATTCTATTCCGAATGTCACCATCCTGACGGCAGAAGCCCCCTTGTTTGATGACAACGGGACGATTGCCGCATTTTTCCGCGGCACTGGAACAGCGGCCCGATGCGGTGGTGTGTACCTGCGTATCCAATGTGTTTGGCTATATCCTGCCCTATGCCGCCATTGCAGCGCTTTGCCGGGCGGCAGAAGTACCGTTGATCCTGGACGCCTCACAAGCGGCGGGGGTGTGCCTGTTTCGCTGAAGGCACTGGGGCGCAGTTTATCGCTTTTCCCGGCCACAAAGGCTTGTATGGGCCTCAGGGCACCGGCGTTTTGCTGTGCGGCGGCGATGCGGATTCGCTATACCCGCTTCTGACCGGTGGGACGGGAAGTGAATCTGTTCGGCAGGAGATGCCGCTCTACCTGCCGGATCGGGGCGAGGCGGGAACTCATAATGTGGCTGGCATTGCCGGGCTGCTGGAGGGTGTCCGCTTTGTGCGTCGGACCGGTCAGAACCGCATTCTGACCCACGAGCGCCGATTGCTGGCGCGGATAGAGCAGTCGCTTGCCGGTGTGAATGGCATACAGCTTTTTACTGCGGAGGGAGAAAATCAGGCTGGCGTGCTCTCCTTTGTGTGCGACGGCTGGGATTGTCAGGATCTGGCCCGGGCATTGGGTCAACGGGGATCGCAGTGCGGGCGGGGCTGCACTGTGCCCCCATGGCCCACAGCCACGCAGGAACACTGGACAGTGGGACCGTGCGGGTCAGTTTTTCTGCCTTTAACCGGGAAGAGGAAGTGGAATATTTTCAGACTGTATTGAAACAAATTGTTCATGGGATTTTAAGGGGATATTAACATAAAAAGTACGCAACTTTGCTTGCCATGGCTGTGTCGATGCGATATAATATTTTTATAATGACAAAAATATGGGGTTGTGTTATCTCTTCCGGGCAGAGCATACCTTTTGATACGAATAGGGGGAGCGCAATGAGTGTGATTGCGCACTATGCCGATGTCTGTCTGAACTATATTCAGATGATCAGAATTACGGATATTATTGATATGGCGATTATCGCCTATATCTTTTATCGTCTGCTGCTGCTGACGCGTAAATCTCAGGCCGGGCAGGTTCTCAAGGGCGTTGTGCTTGTAGTCTTGGCGCTGGCCGCCGCTTATTATTGCCGCTTCCATGTGCTCTATTATGTGCTCCGCGGCGTGGTCGAGATCGGTTTCTTGGCCCTTATCGTGGTGTTTCAGCCTGAGATCCGGCGCTTTCTTGAACAGGTCGGTTCAAAAGGGTTCGGCAAGCTGATCGCACCGAAAGTGAAAACAACTCAGGTGGAGCGTGCGATCCTCCAGACAGTGGAAGCCTTTGGCTCCATGTCTCGCGATCATATCGGCGCGCTGGTGGTATTTGAGCGCACCACGATCCTCGATGACTGTGTGAAGTCCGGCACGGACGTGGACGCAGTTGTATCCAGCGAACTGCTGAAGAATATTTTCTGGCCCAATACGCCTCTGCATGATGGCGCGGTCATCATCCGGGACGGCCGGGTGCTGAGTGCCGGATGCGTGCTTCCGCTTACGGGCAATCTGAATATCAGCCGCGATCTTGGCACCCGCCACCGGGCCGGCATCGGCGCAAGCGAGCACTCTGACGCGGTAGTGGCCATTGTCTCCGAAGAGACCGGCTCCATCTCAGTGGCTGTGGGCGGCATGCTCAAGCGCCATCTGTCGATGGAGACACTGGAGCGTCTGCTGCGCAATGAACTGATTCCACCGGAAAACGAGGACGAGAAGAAGCGCACGCTGACCGACCTCCTGCGCCGAAAGAAAGAGGGCAATGACCATGTGGAGTAAGATCAGCAACAGCAAAGCGGCCTATATGGTGCTGGCGATTGTCTGCTCCATCGCGCTCTGGCTCTATGTGGACATTGTAGAAGCGCCGAAGAGCACTACAACGGTCAGCAATATCCCTGTCACCTTTGTAGGCGAGGATGCCCTGGAGCAGGAGGGCCTTATGATCGTGGATGGTTCAGAAATCACGGTCAGCCTGAAGCTGGAAGGGCCTCGATCTGCCATCTCTCAGGTGAACCGAAGCAACATCAAAGTTACGGTTCAGGCCGCCTCTCAGATCACCGGAGAAGGGCATTATACGCTTTACTATGATACCAGTCTGCCGAGCGCGGTCTCCAATAATCTGACCATTATAGAGCGCAGCACTACAACAATCGATGTAGATGTGGTCAAAATGACCACTAAGAGCGTTCCCATTGAAGGCCGGTTTACAGGATCCGTTGTGGAGGGTGCCCGGGTCAGTGATACTGATTTTGAGTTTGAACAGAAAACGGTCAAGATCAGCGGAGAGAGCACACAGGTCGATAAGATCGACCATGCGCAGGTCGTTCTGGATGCAGAGAATCTCAGCGCTACCTGGTCGGGTGACCTGCCCATTAAACTGGTGGATGCCGAAGGCAACGAAGTAGACAAAACCGGCTTGAACTGTGATATCAATACGGTCTACACGATTTTCCCGGTCCAGATTGTGAAGGAAGTTCCGCTGACCGTGGATTACACCACCGGCGGCGGTGCGACCGAGGAGAACGCAACCACTATGATCGAGCCGGAAAAGGTGACGATCTCCGGAACGCCTGACCAGCTCAAGCAGATCGACTCCATTGATCTGGGCACGATCGACCTGTCCAAAATTGTCACCTCCGAGGTCTTGAATATGGATATTCCGCTGCCGGAGGAGTCTCTGTCATCAGCGGCAGCAGTACGGCGAAGGTTACGGTGTCTATGTCCGGACTGACGACCCGTATGGTAACCACCTCTGATATCGAACTTATCAATGCGCCAAGCGACACAAATGTCAGCTTGATCACGCAGTCGCTGGATGTCCGCATCCGTGGTGCAGCTGCCACAATGGATCTGGTGCAGGATGGGGACGTATATGTGATCGTAGATTTGACAGAATTGGGTGACACGACTCAGGGCAGCCGCACTATGCTCGCCAAAGTGGGTGTAAGAGGCTTTGCTGATGTAGGTGCTGTGGGCGATTATCAGGTCGTGGTCAGCATCGGCGGGTCCTGAGCATATGTTTGGCTATGTGCTTCCCGTTCGTTCAAGACTGACGGAGCAGGAGTGGGCGGACTACCGGGCAGCCTATTGCGGTCTGTGCCATACCATGAAACGCCGCTATGGCTTTTTAGCGCAGTTTCTGCTCAATTACGATTTCACCTTTCTGGCGCTGCTGCTGCGGCGTTTACCGCAGCAGCCCTGTGTGACCTGCCGTCGTTGCCTTTCTGCCCCGATCCGGGGTCGAATGGCCGATACGGAGGACGCCTCTCTGGATGCGGCGGCAGACGGCTCTGTCCTTCTGGTCTACTGGAAGCTGAGAGATCAGCTGGCCGATGAGCGGGGACTGAAAAAAGCTGGCTGCCGCAGGTATGCTGGGGGCTATTCCACGGTGTGTTCCGCCGCGGAAAACAACGCTGTCCGGAACTGCACCGGGAGATCGGCGAACGCCTGGCAGCACTCCGTGCTCTGGAGCAGAAAAACTGTCCCTCCGTTGACCGTACGGCGGATCAGTTCGCCCGTATTATGACTGCTATGGTGCCGCAGAACTGGGATGAAATTTCGCAACGGACAACGGAGCAGATCCTATATCATCTTGGACGTTGGATCTATTTGATCGATGCTTGGGATGACCTGGAGGACGATCTGAAAGAGAGGCAGTATAACCCGATTGCCGCACGTTTTTCTCTGCGAGAGGTACCTGAGCAGGACAGACCGGCGGCAAAGGAACAGATGGAACGAACCATATGTCACTCGGAAAATCTGGCGATCTCCGCCTTCCATTTGGGTGAGTTTGGATATTATGCGCCGGTACTGGAGAACATCCTCTGTGCCGGACTGCAAAGTAAGACAGCTTGTGTTTTCCGGCGAATGGAAAACACGGCGCAAACAAAAGAAACAGGAGTTAAACCAAAGATGAATGATCCTTACAGCGTACTTGGCATTACCCCTCAGGCAACGGATGATGAAGTAAAGCAGGCCTACCGGGCACTTGCGCGCAAATATCATCCCGACAACTATCAGGACAACCCCTCGCCGATCTGGCTGAGGAGAAAATGAAAGAGATAAACGAGGCCTATGAGACCATCACCAAGATGCGTGCCGGTGGTGGAAACAGCTATCAATACGGCACCTCTTCCTCCTCCAATACGGGGGTATCAGAGCCGCTCTGCCGGCGGCAGCAGCAGCTATAATGGTTATCAGCAGCAGCGGGGGACCTCTGACCCGATCTATGTGCAGGTGCGCAGCGCGATCAACGCGGGCGACATCTATCAGGCAGAAAATCTGCTGGCCCAGGCCAGACAGCAGGATGCCGAGTGGTATTTCCTCCAGGCCAGCGTGGCCTACCGCAAGGGCTGGCTGGATGAGGCGATGGCCAACTACCAGCGAGCGGTCAGCATGGATCCCGGAAACGTGGAATACCGTCAGGCCTACAACATGATGCAGCAGGGAGGACAGGCCTACCGCTCCGATGGATACAGCACCGGCGCTGACGCCATGGACTGCTGCACGACTCTGATGTGCTTGAACTGTCTGTGCGGCGGGGGAGGCCGCTGCTGATGCCTGGCCGTCGTCAGAAAATTTCCGCTCAAGTGATCGCATTGACCGGCTTGCTGAGCGCAGTCTGTCTGGTGCTGCTGTTTGCGGCCAGTGTGGCACCGAGCGGCTGGACGGGGCTTACTGCTGTCGCAGGGCTGGCCGTCGCTGTGGCGGTCTCGGCATCCGGTTATCTGTCCGGTGTGCTGTGCTACCTCGTCTCTGGAATACTGGGGCTTCTGCTCGTTCCTGGAAAGCATGCTGCGGTGTTGTTCCTCTGCCTGTTCGGCCTCTATCCGCTGCTGAAAAAATTTGCTGGAGCGCCTGAAAAGCCGCGTGCTGGAGATTCTGCTCAAGCTTGCCTTCTGTGAAGCGGTGCTGGCGCTTCTTTATTTACTGGCTTATCCGCTTTTCTTTGTGTCTGTTGCAGATGCATGGAACTTTTCAATTCCGTTTGCGCCGGCATTCTTTGTACTGGCCGGGATCGTATTTCTGATTTACGACTACGCCTTTTCCAAGGTTATGGCAATGCTTCAGTCACGTTTGATTCCTTTGCTGCGGCAAAGAAGCAGTGGACATTGACTTTGACAGACTGCGGAAAATTTGGTATAATAAATAGTCAAAAATTACACTTTGATATAGAGGTGTATTCACTATGATTAAAAGTATGACCGGTTATGGCCGGGGTGAGGCCACGCTGAATGGCCGTGCGATCGTGATCGAGCTTCGAAGCGTTAATAACCGCTATCTGGACTGCTCCGTCCGCCTGCCCCGTTCCTGTGCTTTTTGCGGAGGAGGGATCAAGAGCCGCATCAAAGAGGCAACCTCCCGCGGAAAAGTAGACGTGTTTGTTACCGTAGACAGCACACAGGCCGATGCTGTGGCGGTTCAATTGAACCGTCCTCTGGCGGAGAGCTACATGAAGGCTTTTGCGGAGATGAGCGAAACCTTCCAGATCACCAACGATGTGACGACCTCTGTGCTGGCTCGGTTCCCTGATGTACTGACCGTTGAAAAGCTGCCGCAGGATCAGGATGCGCTTCAGGCCGACCTGAATGCAGTCCTGGATCTGGCGTTGGCCGACTACGACCATATGCAGTGCAGTGCAGAGCTAAGCTGGAAGAAGATTTGTTGAGCAAACTCGGCAACTTGGAGGCATTTGTCACACAGGTCGAGGCTCGGTCTCCTCAGACAGTGCAGGAGTATCGGGATAAGCTCTATGCCAAACTACAGGAGGTGCTGGGCAACACCCAGATCGGCGAGAGCCGCATTCTCACCGAAGCTGCCATTTTGCGGATAAGGTGGCGGTGGATGAGGAGACTGTCCGTCTGCGCAGCCACATTGCTCAGTTCCGCGCCATGCTGGAGCAGGGCGGTATCGTGGGCCGCAAGATCGATTTCCTGATCCAGGAGATGAATCGGGAGACCAACACGATCGGCTCTAAGTGCACTGATCTTACCATCGCCCATACTGTGGTGGCTATGAAGTCGGAGATCGAGAAGCTGCGCGAGCAGGTTCAGAATATTGAGTGATTCGGAGGGCGGAAATGAAACTGCTGAATATTGGATTTGGCAATATGGTGTCTGCGGATCGTCTGGTGGCCATTGTCAGCCCTGATTCCGCACCCATCAAACGTATGATCCAGGAGAGCCGCGAAAAGGGTCTGCTGATCGACGGCACCTATGGGCGCCGCACCCGAGCGGTCATTCTGATGGACAGCGATCATGTGGTGCTTTCCGCTATTCAGCCGGAGACCATTGCCAACCGTTTGAATAACAGAGAAACTGTTCCTGCAGAGGAGGTAAGCGCTGAAGATGCGTGATAAAAAAAAGGGGTTCTCGCTGTGATCTCCGGCCCATCCGGTGTCGGCAAGAGCACAGTAATTGCAAAAAGTCCTTCAGGCGCGGCCTGATCTCTATTTTTCCGTCTCTTATACCACCCGCACGCCCCGTACCGGAGAGGTGGACGGCATCCACTATCACTTTGTGGACCGGAACGAGTTTGAACGGATGATCCGGGATCACGAGCTGCTGGAGTATGCCGAGTATTCCGGGAACTATTACGGCACTTCTGCCAAGCTGATCGACTCCAAACTGGCCGCCGGCATCGATGTCCTGCTGGATATTGAAGTGGTGGGCAGCAAGATCGTCAGACCCAGCGCCCGGATACGCCGCTGATCTTTGTAGCTCCGCCCTCCTTTGAGAGTTGTCCCGCCGCCTGCACGCGCGTCAGACGGATGCGGAAGAGGTCATCCAGCGTAGGCTGGAGCGGGCAAAAAGAGGAGTTCAAGGAAATTCCACGTTATAATTATGTCGTCGTAAATCAAGATGTCGAAACCGCGGCGGATGAGATCTGCGCCATTCTGGCCTGTGAGCGTGGCTCCAGATGATGTGACGGATTCTGTTCGTTCAAAGCAGAAACCTGCCGTGCGAGAGTAAGTAAGTCTGTAGTGGAGGAGTAATAATTATGGTTCTGTATCCGATGCATGAAATGCTGGCTCACATTGAGAGCCGTTACCTGCTGGTCAACATGGTGGCGCACCGCGCCCGCGAGATCTCCGAAGAGGCGGAGAAGGAGCAGGTGTCTCTGTTTGAGAAGCCTGTGACTATGGCGCTGGAGGAAGTGCGCAGTGGCGAGCTTCGTCAGGAAGCCCCCATCGAGTTTTGATTTTTTGGGGAACAGCGATGGCTGTTCCCCGTACTTTTACATGGCAGGAGGAGTGAGGGAAAGCGTTGCAGACAGATGTTTTATGCCATGTTGCGGTTTCCTCCGCCACCTATGCCATTGACAAACCATACACCTATCTGGTGCCGGCGTCTTTGGAGCAGCGTATTCAACCGGGTATGCGGGTCATTGTTCCGTTCGGCACGGGAAACCGCAGGGTGGAGGACTGATCCTCGACCTTTTTTCCGGTGAGCGCAAACGCGGCTTGAAACCGGTGCGCGCCCTGCTGGATGAGACTCCCGTGCTTGATCTATCTGCCATCAAGCTGGCTCTCTGGATGCGGGAGCGCTATTTCTGCACGGTTTATGACGCGGTCAAGGCCATGCTTCCGGCCGGACTGTATTTTTCTCTGAAGGATAGATACAGCGTCCTGCCGGGGATCGAGAGGGAGACGGCCTATGCCGCTTCTGCCCGGCCAACGGCCCAGCGTGTGCTGGATATGATCTACGCCAGCGGCGGTACGATGGAAAAAGGTGTTTTACTGACTGCTTTCGGCGAGTCCGATCCGATGCCCGCTCTGCGGGGAATTGACGGAACAGGGTATTCTGACCTTGGAAACCTCCGCTGAACGCAATGTGGGAGATAAGCAGGAGCAGATCGCCGTACTTGATCTGCGGGGCGAGGCACACGCTAAACTCTCCGGTCGCTCACCCAGCCAACAGGCCGTTTTGCGCCTGCTGGAGGAGGTGCCGGAGGTGTCTTTAAAAGACATTCGATACTTCACCGGGGCTTCTTCGGCCACAGTCAAGGCGATGGCAAAAAGGGGATCCTCCATCTGGAGCAGCGTGAGGTGTTCCGCCGCCCGGAGCAGAAGTGGATGCCCCCGGCTCCGCCGCCGGTGCTGAATGAAGAACAGCAGAACTGCTTTGTCGGATTGAATGATCTGCGAAGCCAGGAAAGCCGGAGTGCGCTTTGCTCTACGGCGTCACTGGAAGTGGAAAGACGCAGGTTTACATCCGCCTGATCCATTCGGTTCTGGGGAGCATAGGACCGCTCTTGTGCTTGTGCCGGAGATCGCCCTGACCCCTCAGCTGCTGGCACAGTTTTCTGCCCAATTTGGAGATGAGATCGCCATTCTGCACAGTATGCTTTCCGCAGGAGAGCGGTATGACGAGTGGAAACGAGTGCGCTCCGGCCGGGCAAAAGTCGTGGTCGGCACGCGTTCCGCCATCTTTGCACCACTGGAAAATCTGGGCTTGATCGTGCTGGACGAAGAGCAGGAGAGCAGCTATAAGTCTGAAAATACGCCTCGCTATCATGCACGGGATGTGGCAAAGTACCGGGCGGCCCGCTCCGGGGCGCTTCTGGTACTGGGAACCAGCCACCCGTCAGTGGAATCCATGTATCATGCCCGGGCGGGAGACTACCATCTCTTCAGGCTGCGCCAGCGTTTCAATCAGCACGCACTGCCAAGAGTCATCATTGCCGATATGAAGCAGGCGCTCCGTTCCGGCAGTGATGAGGTCATTGGACCGGAGCTGCTGGAGGAGTTGAAACAGAATCTCGACCGGGGAGAACAGTCCATTCTGTTCATCAACCGCCGGGGCACCAGCCGCATGGCGGTGTGTACCGAGTGCGGTGAATCCCCGCAGTGTCCCCACTGTACCGTGCGGTTGACCTACCACAAAGCCAATGGGCGTCTGATGTGCCATTACTGCGGCCATTCAGAACCGCTTCCGGCTTATTGCCCCAGCTGCGGTGGCACACTTGCCTTTTCCGGGGCAAGGGACTCAGAAAGTGCAGGAGGAGGTACAGCGCCTTTTTCCGGGTATTGAGGTGATGCGGATGGACACGGATACCATCTCCGCCACCCATTCCCACGAAAAATGCTGGACAAGTTCCGGCGGCAAAACATCCCTGTGCTGGTCGGCACCCAGATGGTAGCCAAGGGACTGGACTTTGAAAATGTGACGCTGGTTGGTGTGATCTCGGCCGATCAGTCGCTTTATGTCGATGATTACCGTGCTGCTTGAGCGTACCTTCTCTCTGCTGACGCAGGTGGTGGGACGTGCCGGACGGGGCGAGCGCCTGGGGCGGGCGATCATTCAGACGTTCACGCCGCAGAACGATGTGATCCAATGCGCGGCGGAGCAGGATTATGACCGGTTTTACGCCAACGAGATCAGAATGCGTGAAGCCCGCGGAATGCCGCCTTACCGGGAGCTCTATGTGTTCACGGTATCCGGCACCGATGAAGGAGCGGTACTCGAAGCTGCATGCGGTTGGCCGACGGCCTGCGGGCGTGGCAGAAGGAGCCGGAGCTTCAAAACGCCGCACTCCAGATCCTCGGGCCCGCTGCCGCACCGGTGCTGATGGTCAATAAGCGCTATCGCTATCGTATTACCGTGCTGGGCAGAAGCTGTCCGGCGCTGAGAAAAATGGTGGGCTTTCTGCTTAGAAGCGCCCACGCAGATCAATTGAATCGGGGCGTATCCGTTTATGCGGATCTGAACCCACTGGATTAATGGAGGATTGAGCTTATGCTGCGCGAAATTGTGAAAAAGGGCGATGAAGTCCTGAATAAGAAGTGTCATGCGGTGACGAAGTTTGATGACAAACTGCACACCCTGCTGGACGATATGGCGGATACCCTGCGGGATGCCGACGGCGTCGGGCTGGCCGCGCCTCAGGTGGGCATTCTGCGCCAGCTGGTGCTGGTCATCAATGAGGATGATGAAATCATCGAGCTTATTAACCCGGAAATCATCCAGACTTCCGGCGAGCAGTTTGGTCTGGAGGATGCCTGTCCGTTCCCGGACGCTACGGCTTTGTCAAACGCCCTATGGTGGTGCGTGTACGCGCCCAGGATCGCAATGGCAACACCTTTGAGGTAGAGGACGAGGGCTTGACCGCCCGTTGCTTCTGCCATGAGATCGACCACCTGAGCGGCCATCTCTTTGATGAGCTGGTCGACCGCACCTACACGGTGGAGGAGATCGAGCAGATGGAAGAAGAGGCAGAGAGGTCGAGGATAATGCGGATTGTGTTTATGGGAACGCCGGATTTCGCCGTTCCGTCTTTGAAACGGCTGATCTCCGACGGCTATGAAGTTGTCGGGGTCTTTACCCAGCCGGATAAGCCGAAAAACCGAGGTATGAAGCTGACCCCCAGCCCGGTCAAGGTGGTGGCATTGGAGCATGAGATCCCGGTCTATCAGCCGACAACCTTGAAAACAGACGAAGCTTATGATGTGCTGACAGCGTTGAAGCCTGACCTGATCGTAGTGGCGGCCTACGGCAAGATCCTGCCAAAGCGGATCCTTGAGCTGCCCAGACTGGGCTGCATCAATGTCCACTCCTCGCTCTTGCCGCGTTACAGAGGGGCCGCTCCCATCAACTGGGCCATCCTGAATGGCGAGGATGAGACCGGCGTGACAATTATGTATATGGCTGAGGGGCTGGATACCGGCGACATGATCTCTCAGCGTGCCACCCCCATTGATCCAAACGAGACGGTGGAGACACTTCATGACCGGCTGGCAGAGATCGGTGCCGACCTGCTCTCCGAGACTGTGACCGCCATTCAGGATGGCACGGCTGTCAGAACTCCTCAGGATGATGCACGCAGCTGTTACGCGCCCATGCTGGGGCGTGAGCTCTCTCCCATTGATTTCGGCCGCACAGCCCGCCAGATCCACGATCAGGTGCGCGGCTTGATCCCGTGGCCTGCCGCCTCGCTGGAACTCAAGGGCCAGATCTTTAAAGTGTTCGCTGTGGAAGAGACCGGGCAGACCAGCGAGAAGAGCGCCGGAACGTTCCTCGGAACAGACAAAAAGGGCGTCAATGTAGTCTGCGGTGACGGTAAGGTGCTGCGCATTCTGGAATGGCAGGCTCCGGGTAAAAAGCGTATGCGTACCGTGGATTATCTGCGCGGACATCAGTTGTTCGATTGATTTTGATTTTTTGAGGTGAAAGCATGGAGGCAAAACTGTCCAGCGCCCGGGAGGCCGCCTTTTCTGCGCTGATGTCCTGCGAGAGGCAGGGGGCATGGTCGGATCAGGCGATCCGAAGCGCGGCGCGAAAATGGGCCCTGGCCGCCCGGGATGCGGCACTGGCCTCCAACCTCTGTTATGGCGTGGTGCAGAACCAGCTTTTGCTGGATTTCTGGATCAATGCCTTTTCGACCACTCCTGCGGTCAAATTGAACCCGGAAGTGCGCATCAGTCTGCGTATGGCCCTCTATCAGCTTCGCTTCCTGGATCGCATTCCCGCCAGCGCGGCGGTCAATGAGTCGGTGGGATTGGTGCGCAAATATACCCGCAACAAAGGGAGCGGCAGGACTGACCAATGCAGTCCTGCGCAGTTTCCAGCGTGCGGAGAGACCGCCGCAACCGGCCTTTGCAGATCCGTTGCAGACCCTCTCGGTGCGTTACAGTCATCCACTCCCATTGGTCAGACTGTTGTCCGCTGAGCTTGGCGGCGATGTAGAATCCCTGTTGGCGACGGACAATGCACCGACGGACATGGTCATCCAGTGTAACACGCTCAAAACGACCGTCAACGCGCTGAAAGACGAACTGGAGTGCGCCGGTGTGGCAGTTCAAATACACCCGTGGCTGAATGACTGCCTTATGGTGCATCGAAGCGGCGATCTGGAGCAGCTGGCTGCCTTTCGGCGTGGAGCGTTCTATGTGCAGGATGTGGCTGCAAAGCTCTGCATTCTGGCAGCAGCACCAAAACCGGGTAACAGAGTGCTGGATGCCTGTGCTGCGCCGGGCGGAAAGTCGTTTGCGGCGGCGCTCAGCATGGAAAACAGCGGTTCAATTTTGTCCCGAGACCTGCACGAAAAGAAACTCAAACGGATCCAGTCCGGCACAAAACGGCTGGGTATTGACATTATTTCCACGGCGGCTGCCGATGCGAGAGAATTTCAGCCGGAGCTGGAAGGGCATTTGACCTGGTGATTGCCGATGTGCCCTGTTCCGGTCTCGGTATTATTCGCAAAAAACCGGATATCCGCTATAAGGATCTGCGTGAGACGGAGAATCTGCCGGAGATCCAGCGTGCGATCCTTTCTAACTTGTCACGCTATGTTCGTCCGGGCGGTACACTGGTCTATTCCACCTGTACTGTTCTGCGGCGGGAAAATCAGGCTGTGGTGGCGGATTTTCTGGCTGAACATCCAGATTATATGCTGGAGCCCTTCGCACTGCCCGGCCCATGCGGCCAAACGGCGGGAGAGATCACGCTTTGGCCCCATATTCACGGTACGGACGGATTCTTTATTGCAAAGCTGAGGAGAGCAAATGGCGAAAATTGATTTGAAATCCAAGACGATCCCGGAAATTGAAGTGTTTCTGGCCGAGCTGGGCGAACCGAAATTCCGCGCCAAGCAGATTTTTGTCTGGATGCATAAGGGCGTGGAATCCTTTGACGAGATGACCAATCTCTCCAAGACTCTGCGCGAAAAACTGAATGAGCTGTGTACGCTGACCGTTCCTCGGGTGGAGCGCAAGCAGGTGTCCAAGCTGGACGGTACGATCAAGTATCTCTGGATGCTGGAGGACGGCAACTGCATCGAGACGGTTTTGATGCGCTACAAGTATGGCAACACGGTCTGCGTGTCCACCCAGGTGGGCTGCGCCATGGGCTGCGCCTTCTGCGCCTCCACAATTGGAGGCCTTGTGCGCCGACTGACGGCGGCGGAGATTTTAAGCCAGGTCATCTTCACCCAGAAGGATTCCGGCCTGCCTATTTCCAATATCGTGTTAATGGGAATTGGCGAGCCGCTGGATAACTTTGATAATGTTATGCGCTTTCTGGAGCTGGTCAATCACCCGGACGGCATGAACATCGGTATGCGTCATATCAGCCTGTCCACCTGCGGATTGGTCGATAAAATTGACAAATTGGCCGAACTTCAGTTACAATTAACATTGTCGGTCTCACTCCATGCCCCGGATGATGCGACCCGTTCACAGATCATGCCTGTCAACCGGGCGGTGGGTGTGGAGCGGCTGTTTGACTGTTGTCGGCGCTATTTCGAGACAACCGGTCGACGCATTTCCTACGAATATGCCATGATCGACGGGGTGAACGACAGTGATGCGCAGGCGGATCTGCTGGCCCGGCATTTGAAGGGTACGCCCGGTCATGTGAATCTGATCCCGCTCAATGATGTGCGGGAGAGCAAGCTGAAGCCAAGTAAGCGTGTTTCCGCGTTTCAGAAGCGGCTGGAGAGCTATGGCATTACTGTAACAGTCCGCCGCAAGCTGGGAGGCGATATCGACGCCTCCTGCGGCCAGCTGCGCCGCAAAACGCTCCATCTGGAGGATGCGTAAGGAAGGTGTTTCTTTGAACGTATATGGGATTACTGACTGCGGCTTGGTTCGCACCATGAATCAGGATAGCTATGCCAGCTGTGAATTGGACCACGGTATTCTGGCTGTCGTCTGCGACGGCATGGGCGGGGCCAAAAGCGGCAATGTAGCCAGTCAGATGGCGGTAGACCGTTTTGTAAGCGCCATTCAGGAAAGCACTATGGAGGAACCGGCAGCAGTGCTCAACCAGGCCCTGGATGAGGCAAATGACGCTGTGCGCCGGCGCTCACTGGAGGATGAGAATTGTGCGGGTATGGGTACCACATTGGTGGCAGCCTATCTCCAGTCCGACCTGCACGGCTATGTGCTCAATGTGGGCGACAGCCGGTGCTATCAGATCGGCGCGTCCGGCATCCGACAGATCACCCGGGATCATTCTCTGGTGGCGGAGCTGGTGGCGCTGGGGGCAAGATCACGCCGGAGGAGGCCCGCACTCATCCCAATAAGAATATTATTACCCGGGCTCTGGGCACCGACCGCCACACGCCCGGCGATCTGTTTGAAGTGGAGCTGGAGCCGGATGAGTACATTCTGCTCTGCAGCGACGGGCTCAAGCAATGTGGTCACGGAGCAGGAGATTCTGTATGAAGTGCTCCACGGCGGGGCGGCGGACAGCTGTTGCCAGCGTCTGCTGGAGATCGCCCTGCAGCGAGGGGCACCGGATAACGTGACCGTTGTGCTGATCGAAGCCGACGGACAGAACCATTGAGAGGAGTGTTTGCTATGGATCCTTATATCGGCAAAATGCTCGATGAGCGTTATGAGATCCTGGATGTGCTGGGCACCGGCGGAATGGCTGTGGTGTACCGCGCATACGATCATAGATTGAACCGTTATGTTGCGGTCAAAATTTTGAAAGGGGAGCTGGCAACAGATCAGGATCTGCGCCGCCGTTTCCATGATGAGTCCCAGTCTGTCGCTATGCTGTCTCATCCGAATATTGTCTCCATTTATGACGTCAATCAGGTGGAGGGCCGGGAGTTCATCGTCATGGAGCTCATTGACGGCATTACGCTGAAACAGTATATGAAGAAACGCGGCGGTTGTCTGAATTGGCGCGAAGCATTGCACTTTATCTCGCAGATCATGCAGGCGCTGAAACACGCTCACAGCCGCGGTATTATCCACCGCGACATCAAACCCGAGAACGTCATGGTGCTGCGGGACGGAAGTGTGAAGGTGATGGACTTCGGCATCGCCCGTTCAACTACTTCTCAGGCCACTGTGACGCAAGAGGCCATCGGCTCTGTGCACTACATCTCCCCGGAGCAGGCCAGAGGCAGCCATATCGATGCCCGTTCTGATATCTATTCCGCTGGCGTTGTGCTCTATGAGATGCTGAGCGGCCGTCTGCCCTTTGAGGGGACAATCCGGTCTCTGTGGCCATTCAGCATATCAATTCCATTCCCGTGGCGCCCCGGGAGCTGAACCCGGATATTCCGATCGGCATGGAACAGATCACGATGAAGGCAATGGCCTCTGTGCCGGATCGTCGTTATGCCAATGCGGAGGCCATGCTGGAGGATCTGGAGGCATTCCGCAAGAACCCTTCCATCGATTTTGGCTACAGTGCCCCCGGCGTCGTGGAGCCCGCGGCGGATGAACCTACCGTGATCCGGAAGGGCGGCAGCTTTGTGGTGCCTGCGGACGAGGATGACCAGGATGCCACGGTCTATCGCGCGCCGACTCGTCGTCCGGCCGCCCGTTTTGAGCGGGAGGAACCTGATGAAGATGAAAGGGAATATGACGAGGATGACGATGAGTATGAGGACAGCGCACGGAGCGGCAAACGCACCAAGGTGATCATTGGTGTGGGCGCCGGTGTTGTCGTTGTGCTGGCGGTAGTGCTCGTTGTACTGCTTCGCAGCCTGTTCAGCGGCAGCTCTGCCAAGGAGTATCAGGTGCCCGACCTGACCGGCAAAACGGTGCAGGAAGCACAGGATTATATCGACAATGACGCGACGCTCAAGGGCCACTTTTACAGTCAAGGAAAGCGAGACCACCAAGGCCAGCGACCTGCCCGAGGGCACCATTGTGGAGCAGACGCCTGACAGCACCCGCACGGTGAAGGCGGAGTCCACTACGATCACAGTTACCCTGAGCAGCGGCCCGGATGCCAGCACACAGGAACAAACTGAATTTACGATGAGTGATTACACCGATCAGGACTACCGCAAGGTGATGACAGAGCTTCAGAATCTGAATATGAAGCTGGTCGTCAAGTGCGAACAGGAGTTCAGCGACACTGTGACGGAGGGCAATATTATCCGTACCGATCCATCCTACGGCGCTACGGTCAAGCAGGGTGCTACCGTCACGCTGTATTACAGCAAGGGCGCAGAGAACACGGATCGCGAGATGATCGATGTGATCGGTTTGACCGAGAAGGATGCAAAAAATGCGTTGAGCAATCTGAACCTCGGTCTGCGCGTCAATGTGGATTCCGAATATAATGACGCGGAGGAAGGCACGATCTTCTATCAGAGCATTCCCGAAAAGGGGACAGTCAAGAAGGGGGACACCATCAATCTTAAGGTCAGCCTTGGCAAGGATCCCGATGCCTCTAACAATACCACTTCTGAGACTCAAAAGATGGTCGATCTGCTGGGGTTGAAGGAGTCGGATGCCAAGAGCGTCATCGCTCGACTGGGGTTGAACGCCACTTATACCAGCGATTACAGCAGTTCTTATGACGAGGGCGATGTCTGCTATCAGAGTATCCCGCAGGATACGCCGGTGACGGAGGGCGAGTCTATCCAGATCACCATCAGTCTGGGCGAGAAGCCTAGTTCCGGCGGCAATACCGATACGGGCAACACGGATAATACGGAAGGCTGATCTATGACGGGAACGATCATGAAGGCGCTCAGCGGCTTCTATTATGTGGACTGCGAAGGCACACTTTATACTTGCCGCGCCCGGGGAAAATTTCGCCACAAGGGGAGAGTCCCCTTGTGGGGGACCGGGTGGAGATCACCGATCTGGGCGGTGGGACCGGCAGCGTCGATCTCATTCTGGATCGTAAAAATGCCTTCAGCCGTCCGGCAGTGGCCAATATGGATCAGTTGGTCATGATCGCCGCCGGAGTCAATCCGGTGACCGATCCCTTTCTCATTGACCGTGTAGCCGCCATTGCAGAGCGAAAGAACTGTGAGCCGGTCGTCTGCCTCAATAAATGTGATCTGGAGCCCTGTGAACAGCTCTACGCGATATACAGCAAGGCCGGGTTTACCACCATTCAGGTCAGCGCCGTGACGGGGGAGGGCGTTCAGCAGCTCTCCGATGCCATTGCCAGAAAGACAGTGGTCTTTACCGGAAATTCCGGCGTGGGCAAGTCCAGCATCCTGAATGCGCTGGATCCCGGACTGGCCATTGCCACAGGCGAAGTCAGTGAAAAGCTGGGCCGCGGCCGTCACACCACCCGTCATGTGGAACTGTTCCGTCTGCCTAATGGGGCGCTGGTGGCGGACACTCCGGGCTTTGCCAGCTTTTGACACTGACGTGCCGGAGCTGTTGGACAAGGAGGAACTCGCGCTGGCTTTCCGGGAATTTGCGCCCTATTTGGGCCAGTGCCGTTTTGTCGGCTGCTCCCATACAAAAGAAAAGGGCTGCGCAGTGTTGGAAGCGCTGGAGAAAGGGGAGATATCCCCGTCCCGCCACCGCAGCTATGTGCGCCTTTATGAGGCCGCAAAGGAATATAAGTCATGGGAACATTAAAAAACGTGCGCTGATCTTTGGTTCCGCACCGGTGCAGGACTGGAGCTTTCTTGCGCTGTATCACCGTCCGGCTGATCTGATCATCTGCGCCGACGGGGGTAGGAATGCTGCGCAAGAGCTCGGCCTTACCCCGGACTGGTATGTGGGTGACAGCGACTCCGGCGGCTATGATGAAGGCTGTCCATCGGATATCCTGCCCTCTGAGAAGGATGTCACCGATCTGGACATGGCAGTTTCCCGGGCGCTCCGGGAGGGCTGCAATGAGCTTCTACTCTGCGGATGTACCGGTGGACGTCAGGATCACCACTTTTCCGCCATCGGCCAGTTGGAACGCCTCTGCCGTGCCGGGGCGGACGGGGTGATCGTGGACGAGCAGAACGAGATCCGCCTGCTCGTGCCTGGAACAACAGAGGTTCCATCGGATCCGCATTATCATTACTTCGGCCTGATCCCGCTGGATCAGCAGCTGACCGGTGTCACCATTATCGGCGCAAAATATGAGGTCAGCGACAGTGATTTGGAACGCTGGTCGTCGCTGGGTGTCAGCAATGAGCTGGTGCCGGGCAGGCGCTGTGTCGTGAAGATCAAACACGGAGTTGGCCTGCTCATCCGCAGCAATTGAATCAGACACATTGGAAACATCCCTTGCGTAGACTGAGACAGCAGTACTGCGCAGGGGGTGTTTTTGTTGCGTCGATGCGGCCCGGGCGGAAGGTCCGGCGGGCTCTGTGCCATATTTCTTGGGGTCGGCATCCTGTTGAGCATGGTCCTGCCACCGGTGTTATCATTTTTGTGGGCGCCGTGGCTTTGATCGTGCTGGGTGTGACATGGATGCGCAAACCGTAATGGAATGCTGTTGGAACGAGGAGGCATACTTTATGAAAATCGTCATCTGGAAATCGCCAAAATTCTTGTCCGGACTTTTAAAACTGGTCTTTCATCTGCGCTGAGCGCAGGTGACATATTCAGGACAGCCCTCACATATCTTTCTCTTGAAAAACGTCCTCTCAGAACACAGGCGGGAGATTGTACTGGTCGATCTCTTCTGAAGGGACGAAAGGAGAGATTGCTTGATGGAACTGCAATATGAGGAATTGAACTGTTATTCCTGTGTGCTGGACACCGTGATCCGGCGGGAGGAGAGCCGGGAGAGTATTGTACCTGATTCCATGCCGGATATCGGGACGGTCCTCACTGTCACTGCGTCGCCGATGCTTCATAAGACATGGATAGAAAACGGGTCAGCCATAGTGGAGGGAGAATCTGTGCCGTCGTTCTCTATGAGCCGGAGGACGGCGGCGGGCCGTGTGCGCTCCCAATGGAGATCCTGTTCCGCTGTGCAGCGGAGTATGAAGCTCTGACGGAGGAGTGCCGACTGAATATTCTCCCACGCCTGTCTCGTACAGAAGTAAAGATCGTCAATCCGCGAAAGGTGCTGGTACAGGCTGAGTTGTCCGCTCATGTGATCGCTTACACGCCCAGAACTATGCAGTACAGCACCGGTATTGCTGACGCAGATGCATCTGTCCAGACAAAGACAGAGTCTGTCAGCTTCCAATATGTCTCGCAGGTGACGGAAAAATATTTCCCTTTGAGGACGATGTTACCATCGGAGGCAGCCGTCCGTCTATTGATGCACTTCTGGCCTGCGATGTGACGCCCTATTGCTCAGAGGCCAAAATCGTGGGGACAAAGATCATTTTCAAGGGCGGCTTAAAGCTGCGCATTCGCGCGCAAAACGAGGAGCAGGGGCTGTTTTCCGAGCTGTGCGACGTCCCGGTCTCTCAGGTGCTGGATGCGGGAGATTCCGGTGAAAGTGCAGTGGCACTGGTCAGTCTTTTTTTCGGCAGGATGTCAGATCGTTCTGCGAGACAGCCGAACGCTTTCCCCTGGAGCTGGAGCTGTATGCCTGCGCCACTGTGGTCGACAACCGCGAGGGAAATGTGCTGAGTGATGCGTACAGTACCCGCTGCGCCTGCCGATGGAGGAGGTGATAGAACAAAATCTCCAGATCACAGAGCAGGTATTCCAGCCCCACCCATTTCGAGTTTTACTTCAGCAGGAGCTTCCATCGGCGGATGTGGTGGATCTGTGTGCCTTACTGGGCGAAAACGCAGGCACAATAGAAGCGGGGCGGCGTTGTTGTGCGCTGAGGCTCTCTGTCTGCCTGCGGGAACAGGACGGACGGCTGACCCACCTGACTCAAACTGCTGAAGTAGAATTGCCTGTTGCGGCGGACGGTATCCTGCTTGGTTCGGTGACGCTGCTGGAATGCAGCTGCCTTTCTTCCACAGCTGGTTTGGAGGTGCGCGGGAACCTGATGGTGCAGTGCATCGTGTTGGCTGAGCGAGAGCTTCATTCTGTCGGTGCCGTCACAGTGGAGGAGGCGGACCCATCCGCTGACCGGCCATCCGCAGTACTCCGGCGGCTCAAAAAGGGGAGACCCTCTGGGATTTGGGGAAAGAGTACTATGCCACAGTAGCGGATATTCTGGCAGTCAATCAGATCAGTGACGAGTCGGCAGCCGGCGAGCGGTTCCTGCTGATCCCGCATGGCCGCTGAGGGGTTGAACTATGGAACAGCGTGAAATCTATACGGATATGGCCCTCCGTACGGGCGGAAACATCTATATTGGTGTAGTCGGTCCCGTACGCACCGGAAAATCCACCTTTATCAAGCGGTTCATGGAGACCCTTGTCATTCCGAAAATTGAAAATGTGTACCAGCGGGAGCGGGCCAAGGACGAACTGCCCCAGAGCGGATCGGGACGCACGATCATGACGGCCGAGCCCAAGTTTGTACCTGAAGAAGCGGCAGAGATCGAAACACAGGATGGGATCCGTTTCTCAGTGCGGCTGATCGACTCCGTTGGTTATCTGGTGGACGGTGCGGTGGGGCAGATGGAAGGCGACAGCCCCAGAATGGTCACGACTCCGTGGTTTGATTATGAGATTCCCATGCCGGAAGCGGCAGAGATCGGCACACGGAAGGTGATCGCAGAGCACTCCACCATTGGTATTGTTGTCACCACGGATGGAACCATCACAGAACTGCCCAGAGAGAATTATCTGGAGGCAGAAGAGCGCACGATCCGTGAGCTGAAGGAGCTTGGAAAGCCGTTCCTGATCCTGCTCAATTCTGCCCAACCTCAGTCGCCCTATGCGCAGGAACTGCGCAGTCAGTTGGAGAAACGTTATGGAGTCGGCTGCGTTGCAGTGGATTGTCAGACGCTGGAGGAAGCGGATATCACAGATATTCTGTGCCGTGTGCTCTATGAATTCCCTCTGCGTGAAATGGATCTGTACCTGCCCAGCTGGGTCGAGGCGTTGCCCAGCGACCACCCGATGAAGCAGGAGCTGTTTGCGCGCATCTGCGAGCAGGCCCAGCAGGTAACGCGTATTTCGGAGATCAACTCCTTCGTGGCGTCAGTCTCCACCTGCTCCAGCCTGGAATCTATGGCGGTAAGCAGCGTCAACTTGGGTACCGGCGCAGCGTCCATCCGCATGGAGATCCCGCGCACCCTTTTCTTTCAGATCTTGTCTGCACAGACCGGCATTGCAGTGCAGGATGACGGTGACTTGTTTTGCCGCCTGACAGAGCTGGCACAGATCAAACAAGAATATGATAAGGTATCCGATGCGGCTGAGCGCAGTCCGCAACACCGGTTATGGTATTGTGGTGCCTACCATCGACGAGTTGACGTTGGAGGAACCGGAGATCATGAAACAGGGTGGGCGTTACGGTGTCAGGCTGAAGGCGAGCGCTCCGTCAATTCACATGATCCGGGCAGATATCGAAACAGTGATCTCTCCTATTGTAGGCAGCGAAAAGCAGAGTGAGGAAATGATCGACTACCTGCTGCGGGAGTTCGAGGGAGACCCGCGTCAGATCTGGGAGTCCAACATATTCGGAAAGTCCTTCCACGAGCTGGTCAATGAGGATCTGCAGGGTAAGCTGACCCGTATGCCGGAGGACGCACGCGTCAAGCTCCGGGAGACCCTTCAGCGCATCATCAACGAGGGGAGTGGAGGTCTGATCTGCATTATCCTCTGACCTCCTGTAAAGCAAAAGCCTCCGCAGAATTTCAAATCTGCGGGGGCTTTGTCATGTATCTATGGCAGCTTTTTGTGCGGAGACTGTCTGCATCAAGCACTTGGATCGAGCCGTAGCCGGTGGCGATACAGCCGGATTTCACGAATTGATTTAAAATGCGGCATACCGTGACTCGGTTTGCGCTGACGGCCGAGGCGATCTCATCCTGTGTGCAGTGGATCACGCTGTTGCTGCTCTGTGGCAGAGAGAGCAGATAGCGGGCAATACGCTGATCGGTCTGTAAAAATGCCATGTTATCAATGTGTTCCGAAAGCAGTCGGACTGTGCGCGCCAGGTATTTCATCAGCGCCAGCGCCAGTTCTGGATTCTGAACGATCTCCTGTGTTGCCCTTTGGCGGTCAATGCGGACAATATCACAGGCTGTGATGGCCACAGCGGAGGAGACCCGCGGCATCCCGTCAAAAAATGCGGCCTCCCCAAACAGATTGCCCTCCCGATAGACGGTGAGGGCCTTTTCCGTACCGTCCTCTGAGGAAATAAAAGTCTTCACCCGTCCCTTTTTTCAAATAGTAAAAGCAGTCCGCCTGACTTTCCTGAAAATAGATCATCTGATTAGGATCATAGTGGGCGGCTGCGTAGTGCTGGGCAAACGGATTCCAGATGTCTGCGGGCAGGTCTAACTCCTGAATACTGAAGTATTCCATCATTTCACCCATTTATCCCCCCTGATGTACTTATTATCCTACATCAGGGGGGATTTTGTCTACTGTCCTGTTTTACTGGTCCTGTTCAGAGCTCTGCGGGATTTTTAATAAGTGGAAATCAGGCATCTTTGGGACGGCGCTTATGCAGCTCGGTGACTACTTCGCTGATCCAGCCCTTGATCTTTTCCACCTCTTCAGAGGTCATATTGCGGGGGTCATAGACAAAGCAGCACTGGTCATAGGCGCTCTCGCTGCTCATGCGGACAAGAAGACCGTCCTTCTTGAAGGAGCCGTCGATCCCCATGGAGTCCACGCCATAGGTCGGGGTGTCCGGATGCAGCAGTTCCAAAATGATGTCATACATGGCATAGAAGTCCTCATCTCCCAGATAACCAAGGATAGAGACAAGCATTGTGCCATTTTTTAATTCGATCGTTTCCAGCCAATTTGGATTCATAGTTATCATCTCCCAGACAAACTATACCATAAACTACACCTTTTTTCCAGAGAAAGTTCAAATCTTTATCATTCATCAAGAAAATGACTGAAGATATGAAAAAGTTGAGTGCGTTACAATATATGAGCAAATATAACGTATTCTTAATCTGAATTCTATATGCTTTTGAAGCGAAATGTGATAGAATGAAAATATAATGTGATGATTATTGAGGTGTAACCGTGAAACTGATTACTTTTGCTGTTCCTTGCTATAACTCAGCCGCCTATATGGATCACTGCATTCAAACCCTGCTTACTGCCGGGGAGGAAGCGGAGATCATTCTGATCGATGACGGCTCTTCCGATAATACACCCGCTATTGCAGATCGCTATGCGGCCCAGTATCCAACAATCGTCCGTGCGATTCATCAGCCCAATGGCGGCCACGGCGAGGGTGTGAATCAAGGGCTTCGGAATGCAACCGGTGTATATTATAAAGTCGTTGACTCGGACGACTGGCTGGATACCGATTCGCTGCGCCGCGTTATGGACAAGCTGCGCCAGTTCTACACGGCGGGGACAGCGCTGGATCTGATGATCTGCAATTATGTCTATGAGCATGTGGAGGATCACACCAGCCATGCGGTGCACTAAAAAACGTGTTCCCGGAGGGACACATTTTCGGCTGGGAGGATGTAGGAAAATTCCGTGAGTCTCAGTATCTTTTGATGCACTCCGCCATTTATCGCACAGAGCTGCTTCGTTCCACAGGGATGGAACTTCCGAAGCACACCTTCTATGTCGATAATATTTTTGTCTATCAGCCGCTGCCATACGTCAAGACCATGTACTACATGGACGAGGATCTCTATCGCTATTTTATCGGGCGTCAGGATCAGAGCGTCAATGAGCAGGTGATGGTCAAGCGAGTGGATCAGCAGATCCGGGTCACAAAGATCATGACAGAGTGTTGTGATCTGCGGTCAATCCACGATCAGTATCCCGGCTTGGGGAAATATATGATCCGATATCTTGCTATGATGTATACGATCTGCTCCATTTTGCTGGTTATCGACGGATCTGAAGCGGCACTGCAAAAACGCGATACGTTATGGGAGGAATTGAAGGCCTATAATGTGGCACTCTACAAAAGATTCGCTATCGCTCACTTGCTCTGGCGGCTAATCTGCCCGGCGCTCCAGGCCGCAAGGTCGGCGTAGTAGGCTATCACCGGACGCAAAAGATCTTCAAGTTTAATTAAAGCAAAAAGGTTCGGCCTCCGACAGTTGACAACTATATTTATCATGGAGGTGAAATAGGGTGCAAGCCTCCCAATAGCACCCCTGTTTCAGATCCAGAAGAGCCAGTTCCAAAACGGAAATTTTGATCCGAATTCATGTCTTGATAAAACCGAAAAAGCCCGTACCATTGCGGTACGGGCTTTTTGATGGGATAGAGGAAATCAGATATTCCGCATTTCCTCCAGCATGTCGTTTTTGATTTTCCAAAGCTTAGGGAAAGATCCACATAATAACGATGGGGATTTTCAAATCGTTTGACTTCTTCCCAGAGGTGAGACATCTGATCGGCACAGTAACTGCGTACTTCCTCGATATTGGGTACCTTGTAGACCAACTCACCGTGGGCGAAGATCGGCTCCAGGATGCTGCGGGCCGTGAAATTGAGAAATACTTCTTCTTCCAGGTGTTTTCTGGATCAAACAGCTCGATTGGTTTGCTCTCGTCGATGGTTTCATCGTGCAGGCACATTACGTCGGCAAATGCCTCACCGCTCTCATTGTCATAGAGGCGATACACTTTTTTGAAGTGGGGAGTGGTAATTTTGCGGCATTTTCACTGACTTTAATTTTCGGAATGATGGTGCCATCCTCATCTTCAATGGCTGCCAGCTTGTAGACACAGCCAAACACCGGGTCACTCTTGGCTGTGATCATCCGCTCGCCTACACCAAAGGAGTCCAACTTGGCACCCTGCACCAGCAGATCACGGATCAGGTATTCGTCCAGTGCGTTAGAGGCGACGATCTTACACTGAGTCAGGCCGGCTTCATCCAGCATTTTGCGAGCCTTGCGGGAGAGATAGGCTAAATCGCCGGAGTCAATGCGGATGCCGCATTTTGTGATCCCTTTGGGCAGAAGCACTTCCTTGAATACCTTGATGGCGTTTGGAACACCGGAGCGCAGTACGTTATAGGTATCCACCAGCAACGTAGCGTTATTCGGATAGAGTTCGCAATAGGTCTTGAATGCAGTGTACTCATCCGGGAACATCTGCACCCAGGAGTGTGCCATGGTGCCGGTGGCGGGCACGCCATAGTCCCGGTCAGCCTGCACACAGGCAGTTCCGGCACAACCGGCAATATAGGAGGCGCGGGCACCGAGAATCGCGCCAGAAGCGCCCTGAGCCCGACGGGAGCCAAACTCAGCTACAGGGCGACCCTCCGCAGCCCGGACGATACGGCTGGCTTTGGTGGCGATCAGAGACTGATGGTTCAACTCCATCAGCACATAGGTTTCAATAAACTGTGCCTGAACAGCGGGGGCGCGCACCGTCAGAATAGGCTCGCCGGGGAAAATGGGTGTTCCCTCGGGGACAGCCCAAATATCGCCCGTAAATTTGAAAGTACGCAGATACTCCAAAACTCCTCAGTGAAGCAGTTTTTGGTGCGCAGATAAGCAATGTCTTCCTCGGTGAAGTTCAGATCACGAATATACTCGACCACCTGCTCCAGACCTGCCGCAATGGCAAAGCCGCCGCCGTCCGGAACATGGCGGAAGAAAACATCAAAGTAGGTGATGCGATCCTTCAGCGGAGTCTGAAAATAGCCGTTGGCCATGGAGAGCTCGTAAAAGTCGAACAGCATGGTGTAGTTGGTCCGATGTGCCATGTAAATTCCTCGTTTCTCATAAAATGCGTCGAGCGATTCTATTTAGTATGCATTATTATAGTCTTGACACCTGTAAAATGCAAGTGTTCTGTTTGCAAGAAGGCAAATCTATGTTAAAATAATATGAATAAGGAGGGAACGGCATGAGTTTGTTTCTCTGTCCGATCTGCGGTCAACAACTCCAGCGGGAAAAAGGGCGCTATGTCTGCCCGCTGCGACACAGTTATGATATTGCGTCAGCAGGCTACGTTCATCTGCTTCCAGCCAACAAAAAGCACTCGCTGGTACCGGGGACGACAAGCAGATGGCAGCCGCCAGGAACCGCTTTCTGAGCGGGGGATGGTATCTTCCGCTGCGGGAAGCGATTGCGGCTGCGGCCTCAGAGAGGATGCCTGAACGCGGCATATTTTTTGACTCCGGCTGCGGAGAGGGATACTATACCGCTGGTGTCCAACAGGAACTGAAGGCAGCGGGAAAGCAGGCCGAAGTATGCGGAATTGACATCTCCAAGTTTTCGCTCCGCTGGGCGGCCAAACGAGATCACAGCATTGAATTCGCGGTCGCCTCGGCCTATCACCTTCCGATTCCGGACAAGAGCGTCGATTTTCTGCTCAATTGCTTTTCTCCGCTGGCGCTCAGCCGAATTTCAGCGGGTCATAAAACCTGGCGGGTATTTTCTATATGTGGTTCCTGCACCAAAGCACCTTTGGGAACTAAAGCAGGTCGCCTACGATACGCCATATGAGAATAAGGAGCAGGCGATTCAGTACGATGGCTTTCAATATGTCCGCATTCAACGAGTCGAACGCCGGATCAAGCTGCCAGACGCTCAGACCATTCAGGATCTGTTTGGCATGACGCCTTATCTTTGGAAGACACCCAAAGAGGGAATCGCACGACTGAACAGCCTGACTGCACTGGAGGTGCAGACTTCGTTTGACCTACATCTCTTTCGACGAATCTGATCTGTGACGGCAGAATTGCTGGCAGAGACGGTCATATGGCTTTTCACAGATATGGCAGATGATCCAGCTGCCAACGAGCCCGACCAACACACCAGCCAAGACATCGGTGGGGTAGTGGACACCCACATAAAGGCGGCTGAATGCGATCCAGACTGCCACCGCCAATGCGGGGATCCGCACCCGATTCCATTTCTTGCCCATGCTCCACATCAATGCTCCTGCTGTGGCGAAGGATGCACAGGCGTGGCCAGAGGGGAATGAGTGGTCTGGCGGCACCTTCATCAGCATGACAAGCTCCGGTATCTGGGTATAGGGCCGCGGACGTGCCACAAGGTTTTTGAGCAGCAGGTTGTTGAACAGAAAGCAGCCCAGTAGAGAGGTCAATGCCAGAACGCCGTATTTCCTCGTTTTTGGAATCAGTGTCAGCACAAGGCCGAGCATGATCCAGCAAAGGCCGTTGTCCCCTAGCCACCCGGCCAATATCATTGGCCCATTCAGAAAAAGCAAAGCGCAGATGCTCCTGAATCCAGAGCAGCACCGATGCGTCAGCGCCTTGAATCATTTCAAACATAAGAGCGCCTCCCGATAAAATTAGTCCTATTTTAACCTGCGGCGCTCACTCTGTAAAGGGTGAAACGAATGAGAAATATCATCTGCATCGCCCAAAGCCGGTGGAGCAGCGATACCCCTGAGCGGCCCCAGCAGTGGATGCAGGGGCTGTCATGCGGAAATCAGCTATTTTGAGCTGACCGTTACATCGAAGTTGAGTGTATTTCTGACCCGTCGCGGCGTACTGGAGGTCACGGAACCTCAGCCGGGTGTCAAGGTCTATCGACTTCCGCTTATGTATTTTCATCGAACCGGTACAACCCCAATGGAAAGATTCAGCCGGAAACGGACTGCCGCGCTGATCTGTCAATGCCTGAAAAACACGCATATCGGCAGCAGTGCTTTGCTCTGGTGTGCCACGCCGATCGCGTCGGAGTTGATAGGGAGATCCCCCATAATGCAGTGATATATGACTGCTACCGGCCTTGGGAACAGTATCCAAAGCAGTTGGAGAGTGAACTCGCCTATGATGCCGACTTAGTCTTTGCCGCATCAGAAAATCTCATGAAGCATGTTTCACCATGCAACACGGACACATTTCTTCTTCCGAACGGGTGCAACTATTCGCTGTTCGCACCGGGACGAAGCAACCAGATTCCGCTGGATCCTGTGCTGGCACAGCTGCCCCATCCTATCTTCGGCTATTTGGGCGATGTCGAGCGCAGTATGGATCTTCAGCCGATCATTGCGGCGGCAAAAGAACACCTGAACTGGACGTTTGTCCTGATCGGCCGTGTAAGGGCCCGACATCCGGATGCGCTCGCATTAAAAGATACCCCAAATATTGTCTGTACTGGTCGGCGCAGACCACATGAGGTTGCCGGCTGTCTGGCCGCCTGTGATGTCTGCTTTGATCTGCGGCACAATGACATTGCGGATGAAGATGTGATTCCCGAGCGGATCTATGGTTATTTTGCGGCGGAAAAGCCCGTTGTATGTCTTTACCCCCGCCGTTACATCCCCAAATATGATGACGTGATCTATTCCGCAACGACCACGGGGGACTTTGAGCTGGCTTGCCGAAAGGCAGTCAACGAAGCCGGACGACGCCGCAGTCAGAGGAGGGGAGAATATGCCCGCAGAGCAGATTGGAGCGTCCGCATCGAATTGCTGGAGCAGATCCTGCGGGAAAACGGACTTATGTAAAATCCTTTGTACAATTCAATCAATGAATTTCCTTAAGCAGAACATTCCTTGTGAAAGCGTACAAAAATAAAAAAACGTCATTCCCTGCCCTTGCAAACCATGGGGGTTTCCTCTAAAATAATCCTTGTAAATCAGATAAACTCAGATGGGAGGAAGCCGCAATGATGTTGTCTCTGCTGTGTTTTTGCAACTGCACTATCGTTGCGCCCAATTCCAGGCTGAATCAGTATACGACAAGCAGGTAAGTTATCCTTACCTGCTTGCATTTTTCAAAGGAGCGAATCGTGATGAGCAAAAAAGTTGCGGTTATTATGGGGTCCGACAGCGATTGGCCGGTCGTCAAGGCTGCCTGCACCCAATTGAAAACCTTTGGCATCCGTTCGAGGCCCATATTCTGAGTGCCCATCGCACTCCGGCCGAAGCAGCGGCGTTTGCCAAGTCCGCCCGCAGCAACGGTTTTGGCGCGATCATCTGTGCCGCTGGTATGGCTGCGCATCTGGCCGGTGCATTTGCCGCCAACACTACTCTTCCCGTTATCGGCATTCCCATGAAGGGTGGAGCGATGGACGGCATGGATGCTCTGCTTGCCACAGTGCAGATGCCCTCCGGCATTCCGGTGGCGACTGTCGCTCTGAACGGAGCGAAAAATGCCGCTGTTCTGGCAGCTCAGATTCTGGCAGTCTCTGATGCTGAACTGGCTGCCAAGCTTGATGCAGCCCGTGTAGAGATGAGTGCGCAGATCGCCGCCAAGGAGACGAAGCTGCAGGAGGAGCTGAAAAGCCTGTGAATAAACAAAATGCAAACTCCGCCATGCCTGTAAGCGGCGAACTCTTTGACGACAAGCTACAGGAAGAATGCGGTATTTTCGGCATTGCGGCCAGTGCTGAGCAAACCGATCCTGCAGTTGCTGTCTATCAGGCCCTCTATGCGCTTCAGCACCGAGGACAGGATTCCAGCGGTATTGCAGTATGTCTTGATGATGATATTCAGGTGCACAAAGCAAAGGGACTGGTGCCGGATGTGTTTGACCGGGCACATTTGAATGCCTTTCACGGCGCCAAAGCCGCTGTGGGCCACGTTCGCCAGAGTATAGGCGGAGGGATTGCAACGCCCAGCAACATCCAGCCGCTGGTCGTTCATCACGCTTCCGGTTCGCTTGCACTGTGCTATAACGGCAAGTTGGTCAACAGCACCGCTCTGCGGGCAGAGACGGAGAACCGCGGCGGCATTTTTCAGGGCACCAATGATGCAGAGGTCATCTCCTATGTGATCGTACGGGAGCATCTGCGTACTGACACCCTGGCAGACGCTGTGCTGAATGCCATGTATTATCTGATCGGCGCATATTCCATGGTGGTTATGGATCGCAGCTGTCTGATCGCAGCCCGTGACCCAAACGGCTTTCGCCCGCTGTGCATGGGACGGGTAAAGAACTCCATTGTCTTTGCCTCTGAATCCTGCGCGATTGAGGCGCTGGGCGGAACCTTTCTGCGGGATGTTGAACCGGGAGAGGTAGTAGTTGCCGAGTATGGCAGTACCGAGGTGCAGTCCTATCACTGCGATGTCCGGGCAAAATCGGCGCTGTGTATGTTTGAACTTATCTATTTTGCCCGTCAGGATTCTGTGGTAGACGGCGCCGCTGTCAGTAAAGTGCGAGAGAAGGCTGGCCGTATGCTGGCCCGCCGCAGCGAGGTGACCGGTGATGTGGTGCTTGGCGTACCGGATTCTGGAATTGTAGGTGCGATGGGTTATGCCCGCGAATCCGGCATTCCCTATGAACTTGGCTTGATGAAGAACCGCTATATTCAGCGCACCTTTATTGAGTCCCGGGCATGGGAGCGCGAAAAATCTGTGCGGATCAAACTGAATGCTATCTCTAACTGCGTAAAAAGGCAAACGCGTCATTATGGTGGATGATTCCATTGTTCGCGGAACCACCTCTGCCCGTATTGTCAACTTGCTGCGGGATGCCGGAGCCATAGAGGTTCATGTCAAATCGACCGCGCCTGCATTCAGATATCCCTGCTATTTCGGCCCTTCTCTGCCGGCCCAGGAGCAGCTTGCTGCCCATGATCGCACAGAGGCCGAGGTAGCGGAACTGATTGGTGCGGATTCTGTGCAGTTTTTGCGCGTAGAAGATCTGAGGGAAATTGCATCCGATCTGAAGATCCAGTTCTGCGATGCCTGCTTTACAGGACACTACGTTCTGCCTGTTCATAGAAACTGACGATTATTAACAAGAGATAAACTGGAGGAATTGAAACATGAGTGTTAGCAAGTCTGATTCTTACGCCGCTGCCGGCGTGGACGTTACCGCCGGATACGAAGCGGTCAACCGCATCAAGCCTCTGGTGGAGTCCACCAATGTTCCCGGTGTAATCGGCGGTCTGGGCGGCTTCGGCGGTATGTTTGAGCCCCAGCTGGCTGGTATGAAACGCCCCATCACGGTTTCCGGCACTGACGGCGTCGGTACAAAGCTGAAGCTGGCTTTCCTGCTGGATAAACACGATACTGTTGGTATTGACTGCGTGGCCATGTGCGTCAACGACATCGTCTGCGCCGGTGCATCCCCGATGTTTTTCCTGGATTACATTGCCTGCGGAAAAAATGACCCGAAGCGCATTGAGTCTATCGTGAGCGGCATTGCAGAGGGCTGCCGTCAGGCCGGCTGTGCACTGATTGGCGGCGAGACTGCCGAGATGCCCGGTTTCTATCCGGTGGACGAGTATGACTTGGCCGGCTTCTCCGTGGGTCTGGTAGACTATGACAAGGTCATTAACAGCAGCAATATGCAGGCTGGTGACATTTTGATCGGTCTGGCTTCCTCCGGCGTCCATTCCAACGGCTATTCTCTGGTGCGCAAGGTACTTAATATCAATGAAACTTATGACCAGTACAATCCCGAGTTGGGCTGCACGCTGGGTGAGGAGCTGCTGAAGCCGACCCGTATTTATGTCCGCGCTGTCAAGTGCCTGATGGAGTCCGGTATTGAGATCCACGGCATCAGCCACATTACCGGCGGCGGCTTTTACGAGAATGTACCCCGTATGATGAAGGACGGCCTGACCGCCAACATCAAAACAGACAGCTTCCCCGTCCTGTGATCTTTGATATTCTTCAGAAGGCTGGCGACATTCCTACCCGCGAGATGTATAACACCTTCAATATGGGTATTGGCATGGTGATCGCAGTGCCCAACACCTGCGCAGGCGAGGCGCTGTCCACGCTGGTTCAGGCCGGTGAGCGCGCCTACATTATCGGCAATGTGACTGCCGGTGAAACCGGCGTCGAGGTCGCGTTTTGAAGCGCATCGCCGTACTGGTCTCCGGCGGCGGGACGAATCTGCAGGCTCTGATCGATGCAAAAGCTGCCGGAAAGATCCCGGAGGGTGAGTTTGCAGCGGTGGTTGCCTCATCTCCGGATGCTTATGCGCTCCAGCGGGCAGAGAAAGCGGGCATTCCGACCTATGTCATTAACCGCAAGGATTATGGTTCCAATCAGGAGCTGACGATCGCACTGACCGCTCTGCTTCAGGAGCAGAAGATCGATTTGATCGTGTTGGCTGGATTTATGTATATTCTGACCAGAGAACTGGTGGATGCCTATCCGAACGCCATCCTCAATGTCCATCCGGCGTTGATTCCGTCCTTTTGCGGCGAAGGGTGCTATGGTTTGCACGTCCACGAAAAGGCGCTGGCCTATGGGGTGAAGGTATCCGGTGCCACGGTGCATTTCGTGAGTGAAGAGTGCGATGGCGGCCCTATCATCCTTCAAAAAGCGGTGAATGTGGAGGAGGGAGACACCCCGGAGGTACTTCAGCGCCGCATTATGGAGCAGGCAGAATGGATCATTCTGCCGAAGGCGGTAGATCTCTTCTGCCGGGACAAGCTGTCCGTAGAGGGACGGCGCGTCCATATTCTTTCCTGACCGAGAAGTCTGCTTGACAACAGCGCCGAGGTTATGGTAAAGTTTACTCTGCTATATGACTGACGGAAGTGGAGTTACCACATGGAGTATAGCAGTGATGAATGCCGACCGTCTGGGCGCACCTTGTCAAGGTGCGCCCTTTTTTCGTAGACGTGTCTGATGAATTTAGGAGGAAGCATATATGAAACCGTTGAATCTTTCCGAGCAGCTCCGCTCCAACCCGTATCCCGGACGGGGCATCGTGCTGGGCCATACCGTTGATAATAAATCCGCAGTCATTGCCTATTTTATTATGGGTCGCAGCGAGAACAGCCGCAACCGTATCTTCTCCGTCACTGAGGACGGCATCCGCACCGAGGCATATGATCCTGCCAAGCTGGAGGACCCTTCTCTGATCATCTATCATCCGGTGCGCTTTTTTGAGGGCAAGACCATTGTCACCAACGGTGACCAGACGGATACGATCCGCGACTTTATGGCGGAAGGGAAGTGCTATCGCCACGCCCTGATGACCCGGGAGTTTGAGCCAGATGCTCCGAACTATACTCCTCGCATTTCCGGCGTAGTTCTGCCGGACGGAAGCTATAAGCTCTCTATCCTGAAGAGCTTTAATGGGGATCCCGCTTGCTGCTGCCGCTATTTCTATGAATATGACAAGCCCGTTGCGGGGGGTATGGCCACTTCATCCATACCTATATGGGTGATGGCAATCCGCTGCCATCTTTTGAAGGGGAACCTGAGCTGGTCGCTATTGAAAGCGAGAATGCCGAGGAGTTTGCGGGACTGATCTGGGACAGCCTGAACGAAGAAAATAAGGTGTCCCTGTTTGTCCGCTATATTGATCTTGCCAGCGGCGATACCGACGATATCATCATCAACAAGCACAACTGAGGAGGTCAATCACGATGAAAGAACTGGAACTGAAATATGGCTGCAATCCCAATCAGAAGCCTGCCCGCCTTTATATGGCGGATGGCAGCGAACTGCCTGTCACCGTGCTGAATGGCCGTCCTGGGTACATCAATTTTATGGACGCCCTCAACAGCTGGCAGCTGGTGCGTGAGTTGAAGGAGGCCACCGGCCTGCCCGCCGCCGCCTCCTTCAAGCACGTCTCCCCCGCCGGTGCGGCTGTGGGCCTGCCGCTGACCGAAATCGATCGCCAGATTTACTTTGTGGACAAGGAGCAGGAACTCACGCCCATTGCCTGTGCTTACATCCGCGCCCGGGGCGCAGACCGGCTGTGCTCTTACGGTGATTGGGCTGCATTGTCTGACATCTGCGACGCAGCCACAGCCAGTTATCTGAAGGCTGAGGTCTCCGACGGCATCATTGCGCCCGGCTATACGGAAGAGGCGTTGGAGATCCTCAAGAGCAAGAAGAAGGGCAATTACAACATTGTACAGATCGATCCGAACTATGTGCCAAAGGCACAGGAGCGGCGTGAGATCTTCGGCGTTGTGTTTGAGCAGGGTCACAACTTCTATAAGATCGATGAATCTCTGCTGGAGAACATTGTGACTGAGAATAAGGATCTGCCCGTTGCCGCCAAGACTGATCTGATTGTTTCTCTCATCACGCTGAAATATACCCAGTCCAATTCTGTCTGCTATGTCAAGAATGGCCAGACCATTGGCGTCGGCGCCGGCCAGCAGTCCCGTGTCCACTGCGTCCGTCTGGCCGGCAGCAAGGCGGATAACTGGATGCTGCGCCAGCATCCCAAGGTGCTTGCTTTGCCCTTCAAGGACGATATCCGCCGTCCGGCGCGCGATAACGCCATTGACGTCTATATCTCCGACGAGTACGAAGATGTATTGGCTGAGGGCGTCTGGCAGGAGACCTTCAAGGTCAAGCCCGAAGTATTGACCAGCGAGGAGAAGAAGGCCTGGCTGGCTACGATGACCGACGTGTCCCTCGGATCCGACGCGTTTTCCCCTTCGGTGACAACATTGAACGTGCCGTTAAGTCGGGTGTGAAGTATGTGGCCGAACCCGGCGGATCGATCCGTGATGACAACGTCATTGAGGCGGCCAACCACCACGGTATGGTGATGGCCTTCACCGGTATGCGTTTGTTCCACCATTAAGCAGGAGGCTTTGAAAAATGAGAGTTTTAGTTGTTGGTTCCGGCGGCCGCGAGCACGCCATTGTCTGGGCGTTGTCCAAAGTCACCGCGTCACAGAGCTCTTCTGTGCGCCCGGAAACGCGGGTATCGCACAGTTGGCCACCTGTGTTCCCGTGAAGGCCACTGATGTCGATGCCATGGTGACCTGGGCCAAGGAGAACAAGATGGACTTTGTTATGGTGGCCCCGGATGATCCTCTGGCCCTCGGCATGGTGGATGCGATGGAAGCCGCAGGTATCCCCGCCTTTGGCCCCCGGAAAAATGCCGCTGTGATCGAAGCCAGTAAGGCATTTTCCAAAGAACTGATGCGCAAGTACCACATTCCCACCGCGAAGTATGCCACGTTTACAGACATGGATGCGGCGATTCAGTACATTCATGAGCAGGGTGCCCCCATTGTGGTCAAGGCAGACGGCCTGGCGCTGGGTAAGGGAGTCACTGTCGCTGCCACCGAGGAAGAGGCTGTAGAAGCTGTCCGGGAAATGATGGCCGACAATAAGTTCGGGGCTTCCGGTTCCACTGTTGTCATCGAAGAGTGCATGACTGGCCCTGAGGTCACGGTGCTCTGCTTTGCAGATGGCGAGCATATTGTGCCGATGCCCTCCTCGCAGGATCATAAGCGCGCATTCGACGGCAATCAGGGGCCCAATACCGGAGGCATGGGTGCGATCTCTCCCACGCCCTATTACACCCCGGAGATTGCTCAGAAGTGCGTGACAGAAATTTTTGAGCCCACAATGGCAGCGATGAAGGCGGAGGCCGTCCCTTTCAGGGCGTTATCTACTTCGGTTTAATGCTGACTCCGGAGGGCGAAGGTGGTGGAGTACAATGCCCGCTTCGGCGACCCTGAGTGCCAGGCTCTGCTGATGCGTCTGGATACCGATCTGATGGATATTCTGGAGGCCTGCGTCAATGGTACGCTGGATCAACTGGATATTTGCTGGAAGAAGGAGGCGTCCTGTTGTCTGGTGCTGGCCTCCGGCGGCTATCCTATGGCTTATGAAAAGGGGAAGGTCATCACCGGACTGGACGCGGTCGAAGACGCCGTCGTGTTCCACGCCGGTACGGCGGCTAAGGACGGCGCTGTCGTCACAAACGGCGGACGGGTGCTGGGTGTCACCGCATTGGGTGAAACGCTGGAGAATGCGATCCAGAACGCTTATGCGGCAGGTAAGCCGATTCACTTTGAGGGGATGCATTTCCGCAATGATATTGGTCATGCATTCTGATAACATATAAATTAAAAAGCCATGGTGAGCGTGTCGAAAAACTTGAGACACTCAGCCATTTCTCTTATTCTAAAATACGATTCCATGCATCAGTTAGACGCTCCAGACTCCAGCTTGCATTGGCCGGACTGGTGGAGGGGAGACAGATCGCTGAATGACCGGTCTCTCGGTATTGATAGCGACGCTACAGTGCATCTGCCTTTCGGCCATTGGTGTAGATATGCTGAATTCTCGCATTGGATAGAATTTCAACGAGATCTGTCGGCACCACATCCCGGATGCTGCTGTCAGATGATCCGGTGATAGAGCAGGACGCGATGACATCCCACAGAGCAACGCGATTGCGGAGCAGGAAGCTTTTTCTCCGCAATGGAGCAGGGAAGGGGCTGACGATAAATATTGGCCAATACCCGCCAGAAGCGGTTCTGCGGGTGACCGTAAAAAGCCGTTTTCTCTGGATTTGACAGAAGGGAAGCTGCCCAAAATCAAAATGCGGAATTTGCATCCCAGACCGGTGGAATTGGATGTGAAATAATTTGTTCACTGCTTTTCACTCCGTAACACGGGCCTTTCTCAATTGAGCATAGCGAGGAAGTGCATCGACCTTTGGCACCTGCACCTCGCCCTGAATCAGCGGCAGCGCATGGTCAATAAATTCCTGAGTGACTCCATTGCCTGCTTCGTTGATCCAGTCATCAGGCACCTTTTTTCCGCATTAGCGGTTTCCGTCAGCGGCACAGAGGCCACGCCACGGTGATATTTGGCGCCTTCACTGCGCGTAAATCCGATCATACAGTCTGACTCGCCGCCGATCGCCCGTTCTACGGCAGTACGACCTGCGGCATAGGATTCGTCAAGATCTGTCTGAGACGCAATGTGAGCCGCACAGCGCTGGAGCAGAGAAAGTTCGATGCCGCGTGCCTTGTAGCCGAGCCGGTGTTTTACCATGTTCGCCAGATAGACAGCCAGTCCGCCCAGCTGTACGTGTCCAAATCCATCCGCGGCAGCGGTCTTTACGTCATTAATATAGGTACCGTCCGCGTAGTGAATGCCCTCAGATACCGCCACAAGACAATGCCCTGTGTTTTTACGACCCGAGTGACATCGTTGAAAAACTGTTCCATATCAAAATTGCGCTCAGGCAAGTAGACCAGATCGGGGCCTTGACCTGTCACGCCAGCCAGAACAGAGGCACCGGCCAGCCACCCTGCGTGACGGCCCATGATCTCTACTATATTGACCGTGGGTGTCTGGTAGACCTGCGTATCCTGACGCAACTCAGCGCAGGTCGTGGCAATCAATTTAGCAGCAGAACCATAGCCAGGACAGTGGTCAGTGCCAACCAGATCGTTGTCGATAGTTTTAGGCACACCGATCACGCGGCAGGGATATTCAACAGATTGCAGATATTTGGAAACTTTATTGCAGGTGTCCATCGAGTCATTTCCGCCAATATAGAAGAAATAGCGCACATCATATTTGCGGAAGATTTTCAGAATCTGCTCGTATTCCGAGCTGTCCTGCGTACAATCAGCCAGCTTATGCCGACAAGAGCCCAATGCAGAGGAGGGCGTATATTTCAGCAGCTCCAACTCAGCTGGATTTTCCAGCCCAAAATCAAACAACCGGTCATTGAGAATACCGGTAATTCCATTTTCCGCGCCTAGGACACGGGTAATTGCATCCGAGGCAAGCGCTGCTTGGATTACACCCAAAGCGCTGGCATTGATGGCGCTGGTCGGGCCGCCGGATTGGCCCACAATGCAGGAACCATGAAGAATATCCATAGTGCAGTCTCCTTGTAAAATGTGAGAAAATGTGGGAAAATGAAAGTAATTTTATAAAAAACCTTTCTTTTTCTCTCATAAAAATTATATCATATGCCCTTGCAATAATCAATATCCTATGGTAAAATAGGGCTAATTCAATGAAAGGGAGTGTCTGTGGTGCCATTTGTCACAACGACTGAAATGTTCCGCAAGGCCTATGAAGGCGGCTACGCCATCGGTGCGTTCAATGTGAATAACATGGAGATCATTCAGGGTATCACTGAGGCCGCCAAAGAGTGCCGTGCCCCTGTGATCATTCAGGTTTCTCCCAGCGCAATGCGCTATGCCAACGTCACTTATCTGGTCAAGATGATTGAAGCTGCCGAAAAAGGAAACTGGTCTCCCCATTGCTCTGCATCTGGATCATGGCGATTCCTTTGAGGTCTGCAAGGAATGCATTGAGAACGGCTTTACCTCCGTTATGATCGACGCATCCTCTAAGCCTTTTGAGGAGAATGTCGCCATCACTCGCCAGGTCGTGGGTATGCTCACGCTCACGGTGTTGTCGTCGAGGCTGAGCTCGGCGCACTGGCTGGTGTCGAAGATGATGTTGTGGTTTCTGAGGAGCATTCCTGCTACACCGATCCCAATGAGGTGGAGGAGTTTGTCCATCGCACTGGCATTGACTCTCTGGCCATCGCCATTGGCACGAGCCACGGCGCTTATAAGTTCAAACCCGGAACGAAGCCGCAGCTGCGCTTTGACATTCTGGAGGAGGTCTCTCGCCGTCTGCCTGGTTTCCCCATTGTTCTGCACGGTGCTTCCTCTGTGGCTCCTGAATATGTTCAGATGGTCAACGAAAACGGCGGCAGTATGCCTGATGCCATCGGTATTCCCCGAGGAACAGCTTCGTAAGGCATCCAGCATGGCTGTCTGCAAGATCAATATCGACTCTGATATGCGTCTGGCACTGACCGGTACCATCCGCAAATACTTCAACGATCATCCTTCCGAGTTTGATCCCCGCAAGTACATGGGTGCTGCCCGCGAGAATATCAAATCTGTGGTCAAGCATAAGATCGTCGACGTGCTGGGCTGCGATAACAAGATCTGATTATTTAATCACTTATAAAAATACTCCGGCGAGAGCTTTTAGCACACTCGCCGGAGTATTTTCAGCAGGGAGGAGGCCGCAAAAACATGAGCCATAAAATTGAAAATCCGCTGGATATGTGCGATTGCAATGTGATCCACACGGATATTGTAGATAGAGTGCGTCAGCAGATGCCGGACGAAGAGCCTATTTACGAAGTGGCGGATCTCTTTAAAGTATTTGGTGATTCCACTCGGGCGCGGATCATCTGTGCGCTTTCCATTTCTGAACTGTGTGTCTGTGATCTTTCGTCTCTGCTGGATATGTCTCAGTCTGCAGTCTCCCACCAGCTCCGCACGCTGAAGCAGGCACGGATCGTCAAAAACCGTCGGAGCGGTAAGGCAGTATACTATTCACTGGATGATGAACACATCAAAGAACTGTTCAATGTGGCATTTGACCATGTAATGGAGGACTAAAAAGAAAAAGAAGACGATGCGATCAGGTTGCATCGTCTTCTTTTTTTATTGCGCTGTTTCACATGAGAAAGCGGATTTGCCTGTGCAGCAATGCGCAGATCTGTGTTGTCCCACATGAGTGTAGATCTGAGTGGTATTAAGGTGGTCGTGGCCAAGAATTTCCTGAAGTGTGCGTACATCAACACCATTTTGCAGCATTAACGTCGCCGCAGTGTGGCGCAGCTTATGGGAAGAATACTGACTGCTGTCCAGACCGGCTTCGCTCAGATGCTTTTTTCACCAGCAAATGAACGGCAGATTTTGAAATACGGGTACGCTGATTGGAAATAAAAAAAGTGCTTTAGCGTCCAACGGATGCATGGCCTCCCGCACAGGCAGATAGTTCGCAATGGCATCTTTGCAGGCGTCATTTAAAAACAGGATTCGTTCTTTATTTCCTTTACCAAGCACACGAATATGATCATCATGGATATCGGTTATGTTCAGTGAAACTAACTCTGAGATTCGCAGACCGCAATTTAAGAACAGGATCAAAATGCAGTAATCGCGCTCCTGATATCGGCCTTGAAGAGAATTCAAAAGCTGAAGACATTCATCCAACGAGAGATATTTCGGCAGCGCCTTCAGAATTTTAGGTGGATCCAGATCCTCGACAGGGTTAAAAACTGAGTTGATGCGTCTTATTGGTCATGTACTTGAAAAAGGAGCGGATCGTGGAAACTTTGCGTGCGCGAGACGAGGCGTTCAAGCAGCGCTCGCGGCTGAGAAAAGTTAAGTAATCATAGATATCGTTTAATGTGATATTTGAAATGAATTTGACATCAATATCACGAATTGGGATTTCATCAAACGGTGTGTTGTCCGGTACAAGACCTTTACGCAGTTTCAAATAGCGAAACATAATGCGCAGATCAAGATAATATTCATCAACGGTCTTTTGGGAGTGACCGCGTACAGATTCGTGATAGGATAAAAAATCGCATAAAATATCAGGTGCGTCCATACGGTAGTCCATTTTTCGTTTTTCGTTAAACCTCCCTCTAAAACCAGCTCGCGTTCCAATGAGTCCATTCTCATAAACCTCGGCACTCCGGGGAAGAGGCACAAACCTGAACAAAATAAAAATTTTGTTCAGGTTTGCATAGTAAAATACCCAACAAAACTTGTCTGCTGGAATTCTGCCTGAATCTAATCAATATCTAAATTCTATGCAAATTTTCGGCCAGTAAAATGGATTCCGCGTAGCATCATGTTTATATGGAATCTTTTCACCTAATGAATAATTGATAGCATTGCACCGCAACCTGTATGTAATGCTAAAACCATCTATTTTGGCTTTCGACTCCAGATCTTTCAGAAAACGTTTTCCCAATGGGGTCAATGTTATAGCGTGATATTCTTTTAACACGCCCTTAATCTTGTCTTCAAACAAGTCTCCCACCGCAATACCATCATCATAATCACTCCAATAATCACGCGGCGGCGTTCGCAGTGTCTTTCCTATGTAAATCGCACCACTGGACATACCCGATTGAGCCTTTTGTCTTATCTCTTGCAACAGCTGACTATAACACTCTGCTAATGCTTCTCCATACGGATCTAGTTTCACCTTCCGATTTGCAGCAGCTTTTACCGATGCTTTTGCTGCAATCTTTCTCATTTCATCCGCTCTTGTCACGTTCTATTCTCCTTCGGTCGGAATTTTGTAGTTGCTTGTCCATGTACGCAACTCACTGGAGCAAATATCGTGGGGGCAGCGCACTTGAAATCGTGCATCAGACGTCCAAGAAGTGAGCCTGCAAAATTGCCGCATCGTAGTTGTAATATATCATCCATCCTTTTCTTTTGCAAGTGCCTTAATACGGCTCAGATTCAGGAAAATAGTGGTCATAAGCAGCACAGATGTCTTACCGAGGATGATAACATTGTCTGGCAGAGCAACAAGGTCCAGAACCGAGTATACTTCTCTACAGGTTTGCAGGCCATTTTATAGAATTACAGCCAGCGCCTCCCGGATGTTTTTCACAGGAATAAGCTGCAGACCATTATTCTGCATTTTACTCGCCATGCTGGTGGGAATCACAACCTTTTTAAATCCAAGTCGATGGATCTCAGAAAGCCGCTGATTAGCTGAACTGACACTGCGCAGCTCACCGGTCAGGCCAACTTCACCGATCGCTGCCAAGTCATACGGCAGCGGACGATCCCGGAAGCTGGATGCCAGCGCAAGAATCGTTGCCAGATCTGCCGCCGGTTCATCAACATACAGACCGCCAACCACATTGACATACGCATCACAGCCTCCCACCAACAGGCCGCCGCGTTTTTCCAGAACAGCTAGCAGCAGCATAGCGCGGTTATATTCAATGCCATTGCTGGTTCGGCGCGGATTGGAATAGCTGCTGGGTGCGATTAGCGCCTGAATTTCCGCAAGCACCGGACGGTTCCCCTCCATTACACAGGTCACGCAGTTGCCCGGTGCGTTCTCCGGTCTGGATGCCAACAGCATTTCAGAAGGATTCGGGATCTCTCTTAAACCCTCATCCAGCATTTCAAATACACCGATCTCGTTAGTAGCGCCAAAACGATTTTTCCCTGCGCGAAGGATGCGAAACGCCAAATGCTGATCTCCTTCAAAATATAAGACGCAATCGACCATATGCTCCAGTACTTTTGGCCCTGCAATAGATCCCTCTTTGTTGATATGGCCGATAATAAATATCGTCACATCCTCTGACTTAGCCAGGTTCATTAATGCTGTTGTACATTGCTTGACCTGACTGATACTTCCGGGCGTTGTATCTGTACTTCCGATACTCATAGTCTGGATAGAATCCACGATCAGTATATCAGGCTTCACCTGATGAACGGCCTCAATAATATCTTCCAGATCGGTCTCGCTGAGCAGATACAGGCTCTCCCCTGCCACACCCAGCCGCTGGGCACGCAGCTTGATCTGGCGGGGGATTCCTCACCAGACGAATAGAGCACAGTACATTTTTTACAGAGTTCATTGCAGATTTGTAGCATCAGTGTCGATTTCCCGATACCGGGAGCACCACCGATCAGCACGAGCGACCCTTTGACGGCACCACCGCCCAACACGCGGTCAAGCTCGTTCATGCCGGTCTGGAAGCGCAGTTCCTCTGTTGTCTGGATTTCATTGAGTTTCTGTGCCTTAGATGGGCCGATCCCGACAGCTCTCGTACTGCGTTTTACACCGCTTTTAGGAATACTGGGCTGTTCCACAATGGTATTCCACGCCCCGCATGACGGGCACTGCCCCTGCCACTTTGGAAGTTCGTTCCCACAGTCAGTGCAATAGAAAAGCGTTTTTGTCTTTGCCATAAAGTTACCTCTAATGTTCTCATGATGGTGGAAAAGTGAGATAAGCCGTTAAAATCGCCGCAGCCAATTTCGTCTGGTAACCGGCCTCTTCCAATTTACGCGCCTCTGTCTGATTTGATAAAAACCGCATTCCACCAAAATAGCGGGACAATTTACATGATTCATCAGGTAGATATCTGATGAAATCTTTTTTGCCTGTCGATGATTGGATGGATCCAGTTTCTGGACCAAAATCTGCTGACAATGCAGTGCAAGCAGTTCACTTCCCTCTGTCGGTGCAAAAAAAATACCTGTGAGCCGCTGTTATTGGATCCAAAGAAAAAATCCTGGTGTATGCTGATCAGTACGGCATTCTGCTGACTATTGACCAGTTTAACACGATTATTAAGGTCTGTGCGTTTCATCTGTGCAAGCGTTTTTGAATTTTTGTCTTTCAGTGACGTGTCATCCTGACGGGTCAGGATAGTATTTACGCCAAAGAATCCGCAAAGTGCGTCCAACCTGAGTACAATGGCTAAATTGATACCGCTTTCCGGTTTTCCGGTGACCGATACTGCGCCGCCATCCTCCCCACCGTGTCCGGCATCGAGAAGCAGTATACGATCGGATAATTTCTGCGGCCCGATGCATTCCAGACTGCGTTGCTTGATTGGGGCGAAGACTGCCACCAGAAAAAACAGACCCGCTAACACGACCAAATTCAGATCCCTGCAATTTCGATTCCATCTCATAGTCCATATCACCGAAGAATGATATGTGCAGGATTGGAGCAGCAGAACTTACGGAATACTCCAATCAATCGGTTCGCTTTGATGGGCGAGCAGAAAATGATTCACCTGACTAAACGGACGGCTGCCAAAGAACCCCCGGTTTGCCGACAGTGGGCTGGGATGGTTAGACTGTAGAATCAACCTCTGCGGGTTTTGTCTTCCCAATTGATACTCAGCCGCTTTTTTTTCTGGGCAGATTTTCCCCACAACACATAGGCAACCGGCTGCGGAAGGCTCTCTATGACCTCCACAACGCGGGAGGTAAACTGTTCCCATCCCCAATTCTTATGGCTGTTGGCCTGACCCTCATAAACCGTAAGCACTGTATTTAACAACAATACGCCCTGTTCCGCCCATGATTTTAACGATCCATGCTCTGGCGGAGCAATGCCAAGATCAGACTGCAACTCCTTGTATATATTTTTCAGCGATCGTGGGATCGGAACTCCATGGTGAACGGAAAAACTGAGGCCCTGTGCCTGACCTTCTTCATGATAGGGATCTTGGCCAATGATCACGCATTTTACTTTCTGAGGCGGAGTCAGACGAAGTGCAGTGAAAAGCTCCTCCCGAGGCGGAAATACCTTTGGTGCATTGCAGCTGTATGCCTGCTCCACTCGTTCCATCAGCTGGCAAAACCATGGCTCCCCCATATATCCTGTAAATATGGAGCCCATGCTCCCAGATCTTCTGCACAAAATGGCATGCCTTTTTCCTCCCGGATCTTCTTGTTGACGTCAGAATGAACTTTCTTTATAATATATCATAACACAAATATGGAGTATGGCAATGGTCAAAGTTTTTGATTTGGATGGGACACTTTTAGATTCCAACGGAATCTGGCGTTGGGTGGATGAGACCTTCCTGCACCAGCATGGTCATAAACTGACGGATGAATATAATGCATACGTATCGCATGCGATTTTTCCAGATGCGGCGCATTTTACCAAGGTTTACTATAATCTTCCTATTACAGAGGCTGAAATCATGGATGGCTGGCTGGCACTGGCAAAAGAATGCCTATGCCCACACTTTGCCCCTAAAGCCCGGTGCAAAGGAATATTTAAAGCAGTGCGCAGACAGAGCAGAACAAATGGTGCTCTACACTTCCAGCGAGCCCCCTCTCTCTGTCGTGCGGCATTACAAAGACACGGTTTAACGGCATATTTTTCACATCTTCTGTTTGCACAGGAGCTGAAGCTGGAAAAGAAATATCCGGACTCGTTTTCCAAACTGAGCAAACGCCTGAACACTCAGCCCAGCGAATGCGTCTTATACGACGACTCCTGTCGCCTGCCTGGCGGCCAAGAAAGCAGGCTGGACAGTCATAGGTGTCCGCGATCCATTCTTTTCACATCAGGAGACTGAATTGGAACAGACCTGCAATCACGTCATTGATAACTTAAGCGAGCTGCTTGATTCTTAAAAACAAGAGCAGCGCGCCAGAAAATGCATGATATGTCCCCCAATACTGGACACCCAGTATTGGGGGACATATTACACCCTATGCTTTGTTTTATAACTGAGCGAGCACACGCGCTACTTTTGAGAAAATGTTTGATAGCTCAACTCACGCTCGTAGAAGTTACGGGCAGCGGTGCGCCCTTGAGCCTGACTGAAACCGCACCAATTTGGTTCCTGGTCTGGAGACCAATTCAGGCCCAAATCCTTCCTGCTCAATACGGTCCCATGTATCTCCGGGAATCGTATTGAGCATAGGCAGACCGCCGGCCAGGTAGTCAATGCTTTTCATCGTCAGTCCCACGCACACAGTGGACTTCATTACATTCAGTCCAAAATGACATTGGTCAAAAATGGCCTGCTTTTTCTGGAAATCGAAAACCGGACCATGATACATTACCGTGGCCCCCGCCTGCTCAGCCTGCTGGATCAGCAGTTCCTGTCGTTCTCCGGCACCAATAATGTGCAGCATAACAGGGCGCTGCCGTTTTAATTGACCAATAATGGCTGTGATCGCATCAACATCAATGATATGATTGATGGACCCCAAATAGCAAAGCGTCCACGTTTCATCCGATGGAATCGGACAACTGTCCGGCTGCGGAATATCGTTACTTCTGCAAAGATAAATCGTACCACCATACTTCTCTTCCGGGATCATTAGCCGTTTCTGAAACAGGTCACATTCAGTCACGACGCAGTCTGCCTCTGGAAGCCAGCGGTCACGCAAGGAACGCCACATCTGAAAGGGCGGCAGTTTTTTATTCCGCCCAAAGGAAAACTCTCTGGCCATAGATCGTTGACATCCAGCACCAATTTTGTTGCTGGATGTGTTACCCGATAACGGGCACACTGCTTGACCAGCGAATTCGGCGGTACAATTGCCCAAATCAGATCCCAGTTCTCCTGTTCGAGTGCAGTATAGACCGAGCGGGCATATTTGCTGTGAGATCGCATTCGCTGAACTGACAAATTCTTTTTGTACGCCGCAGCATGAAGCATGGTAAATCCTTCCGGTGCTTCTGCCCGATAAGCTTTCTGAACATGGCGGAAATCAGAAATAAACGCAGTTACCTGATCGCCTCTGCTCTGAAAAAAAACGCAGCAAGGCTGTCTGGCGCTCCAGAAAGGTATCAAAACAGTTTACAATAGTAACTTTCATTTATTTTCCTGCTTTCGCTGTTCACTGCGATGCAGTTCTCCGGTACCACCTTCGACGATCCCTTTACGACCAAGAACATATCCAAATGTGCCGAAAAGCATTTTAAATCGAATGGAAAGCTGAGATTGGAAACATATTCACCATCTAATTTTGCTTTTACGTCGATTTCAAGCTCGTCGCGTCCGTTGATCTGCGCCCAACCGGTCAGGCCGGGACGCACGTCATTCGCATGATATATCTCGGGCCTCGATCAGATCATACTGGTTCCACAACGCAGGACGCGGCCCGACAAAACTCATTTGTCCGACAAAAATATTCCAGAGCTGAGGCAATTCATCCAGAGATGTCTTGCGCAGAAAAACCGCCAACGCGGGTAATATACTGATCCGGGTTTTCGAGCAGATGGGTCGGCATGTCATGGGGCGTGTCGATTCTCATCGTGCGAAACTTCAGAATAGAGAAAGTATTCTTCCCTGCACCGACACGCTTCTGCCGAAACAGGACCGGACCTTTGGAGTCCAGTTTGATCGCAAGCACCAGTAAAAGCAGTAACGGAGAAAGAATAAGCATTATGAGCGCAGACAACACAAAGTCTATAATTCGCTTCACAATACGGTTATACATGCCGTTTTCTCTGTTTTTCATTCAGAACCATTCCTTATGCTTCATCGAGCTGCAACTCTTCCAGACTGCCGCAAATCTCAATTTCTGACGCAGGGCAGTTCAGAGAGAACACAATCTGACTGTCCTCGCCTTTAAAATACCAGGTATTTTTTAAATTTGTACCATTGGAATATGTGACGGTGATGCTTGTCGGTTCGCCATCAACAAGAACCTGAAAATCTCTAAGGATGCACGGAGTTGCAAATGTCGGATCAAAGCGAAGACGATTGACTGGTTTTTCCATCGTAAACTTCAGTTTGAAGGGCTGCCCGTTCAATTTCAGGTAATGAGACAGCATATGATTTTCGGAGAAGTCATTGCCATAATCGATATAGAGCACAGCCTCTTCGTCCCTGGCCTCTTCTACCTCTTTGGCACGCCCCATATAGGCACTGCATACTTCTGCCGTTTCACCGATCATTTTTACCTTGCCATGATCCAGCCAAACCACACGATTGCACATCTCTTCAATTTGTGCAATCGAGTGAGAGACAAACAGAACTGTAGTGCCTCCGCTCATCATGTCCAACATACGCTGCTTACTTTTCTCCTGAAAATCTGCATCGCCGACAGCAAGGATCTCGTCAACGATCATGATCTCAGGATGGACAACGGTTGCAATGGAAAACGCAAGGCGCATCAGCATACCAGAGGAATAATTTCGGATGGGCATTTCAATGAACTCACCCAATTCGGAGAATGCGAGGATCTCATCGAATTTTTCCTTCAGGAAAGCTTCAGAATAACCCAAAATTGCGCCGTTCAGGAAAACATTTTCACGCCCGGTCAAATCATAGTCAAATCCACTGCCCAGTTCCAGCATGGGGACGATATTTCCGTGAACCTGTACTTCACCCTTTGTCGGATTCAAAATACCAGAGATCACCTTCAGGATCGTAGATTTGCCGGCACCGTTGTGGCCAATAATGCCGACAACCTCACCCTTGTGCACATCAAACGAAACGTCCGACAATGCCCAGAATTCGTTGCGCTTAATTTTGCCGCTGACAAGCTGGACAAAATACTCTTTTAGACTGTTGATCTTATCCCCTGTCATATTAAAACGCATGGAGACATTTTTGACTTCAATCATTTTATCAGTATTTTTCATCGAACTCACCGCCTTACAGATAGAGCACAAAGTCTTTTTCCTTACGGTTAAACACCCAAATGCCAATCACCAGAGGAATAACGGCAACAAGGAGACAGACCAGGTAAGCCATAGGTTCCGGAGAGACTCGATCAATCAGTGCGGTACGAGCAAAGGATACGATCTGGTAGAGCGGGTTTAAGTGATAAATTTTCAGTAAGTTAGCAGGAATGATACTCTCTGGATAGAAAATAGGAGTGCAATACATCCAGATCATGCTGACCACGGTCCACAAGAACTGCGTATCTCGGAAATAAACCATCAGTGTAGAGAGAATATAGGAAATTCCAAGCGAAAATGCCATCAGACAGGCCAGAACATAAAGCAGGAGCAGCCAGGAAAAGGCCGGAAGCACGCCAGTCACGATTGTAACCAAAATCAGAGGCAGGAAAGACAGCGCCACATTGATCGTTGAGGAAAGCATTCTGGTCAACGGATAGATATACTTGGGTACATAGACCTTCGTGATCAACGGAGCGTTTGCCGTGATCGATGTCATGCCGACCGTAGTCGTTTCGCTAAAGAAGTTGAACAAAACAATACCGGACAGCAAGTAGGCAGGATAGTGCGGAATGGAAGATTTAAACAAGGTGGAAAACACCACATACTGCACCAGCATGGTAAGCAGAGGATTCAGAAAACTCCAGAAGACACCCAAAACAGAACGACGGCATTTTGTTTTAAAATCACGAGAGACCAACTGATGAATCAGGAATTCATACCGATTGATTGAACGGATAAAATTGATCGTTGCGCTCTTCTTCCCGCTCTTACTCTTTCGCATCAGAATTGCGGCATAGATGCAGAGAATAGCCAGCACACAAGCAGCCAACAGCCAGTAATAATGCCCGAACCACAGGTCGGTTTTGCTTGTCTGAGTCATGCAGAGGATGCCATCCATAGTGGTACTGCCAGATGCATCTGTAAATACAGCTTTTTCATCCTCACTGAAATCCTGTGTCACGCTTCCGCGCGCCAGGCTGATACTGTTGCCATAGTACACTGAAACAGCATTCTCATCATCTGCGTCTGAACGGATCACCAAGCGTGCCTTTTCCCTTTATGGCCGACAATTGGCTCCGTAAGTTCAATATTCTGGGCCTCATATTCGGTCATATTATCTGTCTGAAGCTGGTTTTCAGCTAACAGGGAACCGTCCGAACCATAGATATCCAATGTCAGCAAGGAATGATTCTCATGGCCGAACAGTCCAAATCTCAGGCTATAAGACGTAATGCAGTCTGCATCAATCGTGAACGGCTGAGTGACCTCTGCCTGAGTTGTGATTTTGCCAACCACCGCTGACGGGTCGATGCTGGATGAAGTCCTTACTTTATACTGAAAGGAATCCCCGGCAATAAAGTAAAGGGCAACTGCAAAATAATAAACCCAAGAAGAAATGAGGTTCAGATTTTTTTAAGATTATGCTCTTTTGCCATAAATAGTACCTTCTGTTTTCGTAGTGTAATGGTCAGAGAATCCACCAAAATATCTATTTATTTTAGCATAGGGTAGGCTTAATTGCAAGATTTTGCCCGCCATTTCTCAATGACACACGGTCAGATCTTCTTCAGATGTGCACTGGCCGACTTGTACATCAGTCTTTTGGTACCCACATTGTCAAAGGCAATCTCCATCAGTGCATCACCGCCCATGGGTGTGATAGAAATAATCATACCTTGGCCAAAGGCATTATGGGTAACCATCTCACCTTTCTGGAAGGTAATGCTGATTTTTGCAGAGGAACGAGCAGACGAGCCGATTGATGTGTGCTCGAATGCAGCGGCACGACGGATGAAAGAGTGCTCCGAAGGCTGCTGGACGCCATAGCGGCCGGGCTGACGTTCCTCTCTGCCCTGATAAGTAGAATCCTGCCAGCTTCCACCATACTCCCGCTCCTCATCGTAGCGGCTGCGACCGGATTTTTCCAGATATTCAGCGGGAATTTCACTGATAAAGCGTGACATTCGATTTGCGTTTGTACGGCCGAACAGCATACGCTGAGAGGCGCAAGTCAGGTACAGCCGCTCCTTGGCGCGTGTCATGGCCACATAGCACAGCCGCCGCTCCTCCTCCATCTCATCCTGCTCCCCAATGGCACGGGCTCCGGAAAGATTGTTTCCTCCATTCCGACAATGAAAACATTTTTAAATTCCAGGCCCTTGGAGGAATGGATTGTCATCATGGTCACACAGGGCTCATCCGCATTGCGGTTGTCGAGATCTGTGTAAAGAGAAACTTCATCGAGGAAACCGGCAAGACTTGGCTCCTCCGCATTTTCCAGATAGCCTTGAATGGACGATTTCAATTCCTGTACATTTTCAATGCGGCTGCGATTTTCTACAGTGTTTTTTGCTTCAAGAGCTGTGATGTATCTGCTGGCGGCAACCACTTCATCGTAAAAATCGGTCAATTCCATCGTACCCGCTTTTTCCCGCAGGGATTCCATGATTTCCGTGAATTTGCCCAGCTTTGCCGCCTGCTTAACCAACTGCGGATATTCAGCCGCGTGCAGAATTACTTCATAGATGGGCTTGCCTTCCTGCTCAGCCACAGACTCGGCCAACTCCACCGTTCGTGCGCCGATCCCGCGTGCAGGCGTGTTAATAATACGCTTCAGACGCAGATCGTCTGACGGGTTATGCACCACACAGAGATAGGCCAGCATATCCTTGACTTCTGTACGATCAAAGAACTTCGTGCCGCCATAGACCGTATAAGGAATGCCGTTGCGTTTGAATGCATACTCCAATTGGTTGGACTGGGCATTCATACGATAGAGAACTGCATAATCATTCCAGTTTTCACCCTGTGAAATGCCGGAGATGATCTGTGCTGCTACATACTGTGCTTCCTCATTTTCGTTCATTGCGGTGTAGGCGTGAATCAGATCGCCTCCCTTGTGCGCCGTCCAAAGGTGCTTCCCTTTGCGGGCACTGTTGTTCTGAATGACCGCATTGGCCGCTTCCAGAATATTTTCAGTCGAGCGGTAATTCTGCTCCAGCCGGATCACCCGGGCGCCGTGATACTGCTCCTCAAAGGATAGGATATTTTCAATCGTAGCGCCGCGGAAGCGATAAATAGACTGATCGTCATCACCTACGACGCAGATGTTCTCCCATTTGCCCGCCAGCAGCGATGCCAGCAGATACTGCATATGGTTGGTATCCTGATACTCATCGATCAGCACATAACGGAATTTATTCTGCCAATAGCTGCGGACATCCTCGCAGGACTGAAGCAGACGAACAGTATGCAGGATGATATCATCAAAATCCAGAGCATCTGCTTCCCATAGGCGGCGCTCATAAGCTGCATAGATCTTAGCGATCTGATTGAGCCGATAGTCCCCTTCTTTCCGGCAGACCTCGGCAAAATCGCCGGAAAGCTGCATATTATCCTTTGCCCTGGAGATGTAATTCAATACGCTGCGGGCGGATACATCTTGTCGTCCAGCTCCAGCGTCTTCAATATCTCCTTGATGACGCGCAGAGAGTCATCCGTGTCATAGATCGTGAAGCTGTTGGCAAAGCCCAGCCGGTCGATATCCCTGCGAAGAATGCGCACACAGGCAGAATGGAACGTAGCTGCCCAAATGTCCAGCGCCTGCGGTCCAAGCATTTTTTCCAGCCGTTCCTTCAGTTCGCCGGCCGCCTTATTCGTAAAGGTGATCGCAATGATATTCCACGGAGCAACCGGATGGAGGCGGCAGAGCATCTCCATCCGCATACGGTTTGCTTCACTTGGGGTCTTCAAAAAAATCTTCCAGAAAGGCAATATCATCTTCCGTAATGTAGTCTGGGACTTCAGTGGAATCGGAACCACAGCCGAAACGGATCAAATTGGCAATGCGGTTGATAAGCACCGTTGTCGTTCCGCTGCCGGCACCGGCCAGCAGAAGAAGCGGCCCTTCGGTCGTCAGTGCGGCTTCCCGCTTCTCCGGGTGCAGCTTTTCAAATTCCCGGGCGATTACGGCCCGCCGTACAGCGCAAAATCGTGCACCGTTTACTTCATTCAGCATAAGTCACTCCAGTCTTATTGTCCCTCTATATCTAAGCGCAGACGCACATCAAAGCGGGAGACCCGGTCTGCTCCTTCGCCATGTACAAAATGATCTGGCTGTATATTGGCTGTGGAAATACGAATGCGTTCGCCGGGCTGACATCCTTCGTGATAGGTGATCTCCCACTCAGAGATAAATTCTCCCTCCCGACGTGCGGCAAGATCTAATGCGTCACAGGCGAAATCGGCATATTTCGTATTGTTGACATGAGCATTTACATCTGTGTCGCTGTAGCGCATCAGACGATCTTCCACGAAGGTGCGGTCATCCGGGGTATGCAGCGCCGTCAGTTTTTTGATTCTTGGCGTCAGTCCGCCGACAGTCTCTTTTAGTTCCACGATCGGTGTATGAGTCACATTGAGCAGTTTGCGCGTCTGAAGATCAGGCAGTACCCAAAGCGCACAGGCTGCACCAACATATTGGCTGCCAACGCTCATCTCATAGTCACGGTAGAGCAAGATCCCCGGGCAGAACGGTGACAGGTGCGGATCGTCAACTCATCCAGCCAACGGATAGGCCGCTCCAACTGGACCTGAATGCGGGTCAACATCCAGAAAACATTGTAGCGCTCCACCATTTCTTTCCGCCCACAGCCGCAGAGCATTGTATGCGCCGCAGAGGCATCCTGAAGATATCCCAGCAGCGCGGAGGCCTTGCAGTGTCCCATGCCATCCACATCCCGGCTATTGATGATGACTTTCTTTTCGTATACATTCAAATCAGCCATTACTTACTTCTTTCCTTTAATACTCAGAGTATACTGACAGCAGATATTTTCAATATCGACATCAGCGGCGGCAGGGATTTTCAGCACACCTCCGCAGTCCGCACAACGCAGCACAATAGAGGCATAGCGAAGATCCAACGACCAGCGTTTGGAGCCGCAGGTGCAGGAAATGCCGCCCCGCTGGGCAATCTCCTTGACCTCGCTGAGCACCTCTTGCATAACAATGGGATTCAGAAAACCCTCTTTACCGTTTTCGGCGTTTTCAGGCAGAGCATCAGCGCTCTCCTCCATCCGTTTTGCCGCCTCAAATACAGCAGCCTCTTCACCTACAATACAACTGTCAAAGCCAGTCGCCTTGCAGGTCAGCGCAACTGCTTTACGGCGCAGAAGCGCCTCCTGCGGGCAGGATACGTCGTGATTGCGTCCACAGGCCACGCAGGGCACGCTCAGGTGGTACATACTTCCCATATTTTCAATGGACAGAGTGGATTTGCCGCAGGGGCACGGGATCTTACAGTCACCGGCGGCCAGCGAAAAGCGCTGCGCTGGGCGATCACGGTCTGCCGGCACCTGGCAGATATAGGCAAAGGTCCGCAGTTCTTCAGCCATATTGAAACGCTCCTTTGTATTTGTTAATTAGACATAATAGTATAGCATAAAGCAGGACAAAACACAAGAAAAGTGCCTCCGGATCGGACCGGAGGCACTTTTAATCATAAGCTCAGTTGTTGCTGCTGCCATTGCGGAGCATGACGTCGTGGCTGCCGCCTTCCACGATGCTGGTGGAAGAAACCACAGTCAGCTTGGCATTCTCCTGCAGCTCGGGAATGGAGTTGCAACCGCAGTTGCACATGGTGCTCTTCACTTTATAGAGCGTGGTCTGAACACCGTCAGCCAGCGGGCCGGCATACGGAACGTAGCTGTCCACGCCTTCCTCAAAGGAGAGCTTGCTGGCGCCGCCCAGGTCATAGCGCTGCCAGTTACGGGCGCGGTTGGAGCCTTCACCCCAGTACTCCTTCATGGTGTTGCCATTGATGCGAACCTTCAGAGAGGGACTTTCCTCAAAGCGTGCGAAGTAGCGGCCCAGCATGACAAAGTCGGCACCCATGGCCAACGCCAGAGTGATGTGATAATCGTGAACAATGCCGCCGTCAGAGCAGATGGGAATATATACGCCGGTCTCGCGGAAATACTCATCACGGGCCCGGGCAACTTCAATGACAGCAGTAGCCTGGCCGCGACCAATGCCCTTGGTCTCACGGGTGATGCAGATAGAGCCGCCGCCGATGCCAATCTTGACAAAGTCAGCGCCAGCCTCCGCAAGGAAACGGAAACCGTCGCGGTCGACCACATTGCCGGCACCCACCTTAACGGTGTCACCATAGGTCTCGCGAATCCACTTCAGGGTGCGGCCCTGCCACTCGGAATAACCCTCGGAGGAGTCGATGCACAACACATCCACACCGGCCTCGACCAGAGCAGGCACACGCTTCTCGTAGTCACGGGTGTTAATACCGGCACCCACCACATAGCTCTTGTTGGCATCCAGCAGCTCCTGCAGGTTCTCTTTATGGCTGTCGTAATCCTTGCGGAAAACGATATATTTCAGATGACCATCCTCGTCGATCAGAGGAAGGGAGTTGAGCTTGTTGTCCCAGATGATGTCGTTGGCCTCTTTCAGCGTGGTAGTAGCGGGAGCGGTGACCAGCTTGGCCAGCGGGGTCATAAACTCCTTGACCTTGGTGTCCGTGCTCATGCGGCTGACGCGGTAATCGCGGCTGGCCACGATGCCCACCAGCTTGCCGGTCGCAGTACCGTCCTCAGTGATAGCGACTGTGGAGTGGCCGGTCTTGGCCTTCAGCGCCAGCACATCGGCCAGAGTGGCCTCAGGAGACAGGTTGGAATCGGAGGTAACAAAGCCCTTTTGTAATCCTTCACGCGGGACACCATGGCCGCCTCGTCTTCAATGCTCTGGGATCCATAAACAAAGGAGACGCCGCCCTGCTTGGCCAGAGCGATGGCCAGCTTCTCGCCGGAAACAGCCTGCATCACGGCGCTGACCATGGGGATATTCATGGAAAGGGGGCATTCCTCCTGACCCTTGCGGTATTTCACGAGCGGGGTCTTCAGGCTGACAGCATCAGGCACGTTTTCGGAAGAGGAATAACCAGGTACCAGCAGATACTCGCCGAAGGTGCAGGAAGGTTCGGATAGTAGTAAGCCATATGATCTTCTCCTTCAATTTAAGTTTAAAGTTTGTGTCCCATATCATAGCATATTTCACAGGGGAATACAAATAAATGGGCGACGGACTTTCTGCATTTTTTGCAAAAATTTTATGTCATTTCCACCAAAACAGGGGTTTCACGCATAAAGTGCGAATACCCTGACATCCTAGGGGCAGAAATTGCTTTGGAGGTAAGTGTAATGAAGAAAAGATCGGCACGCAAACCTATCACTTTCCTTCCTGTCCCGCTGTGGTCAGCTATGCGAACGCAGTCGGCAAAAAAAGAAGGGGCCGGACCGCTGGCAGATACGTTTGACCTGATTTTTACCGATACAAGAATGGGACAAAAACCTGGGAAAAGGCCGAATCCGAATTCCAGAAGGCGGCGATCTCCAAAGCTCTGGAAAAAGGAGCTATGGACGTCTCCGCACTGGACTGTATGCTGGCCGGTGACCTGCTGAACCAGTGCATTGGCACAACTTACGCCGCCCGGGCACTGGCGCTCCCCCTTCCTTGGGCTGTATGGTGCGTGCTCCACCATGGCAGAATCGTTGATTCTCGCCGGAATGCTGGTGGACGGTGGCTTTTGCGAACGGGTATGTGCCGCAACATCCTCCCACTTCTGTACCGCCGAGCGGCAGTATCGCACACCACTGGAATATGGAAGTCAGCGCACGCCGACGGCTCAGTGGACCGCCACTGCCTCCGGTGCGGTCATCCTGGGGCAGGCCGGTGCCGGACCATATCTGACTCACGCCACGATCGGCATTGTGACTGACTGGGAGATCACTGATGCCAATAATATGGGGGCCGCGATGGCTCCGGCCGCCTATAAAACACTGCGGGCGCATTTTACAGACACCGGCCGCACACCTGAGGATTATGACCTGATTGTGACCGGCGATCTTGGAAAACTGGGAAGCGAACTCGTGCGGGAGCTGTTCCGGCAGGATGGCGCGGAACTGGGCGAACGCTATCAGGACTGCGGCGTTCTGCTTTTTGATCTGGAACGGCAGGATGTCCACTGCGGGGGCTCTGGCTGCGGCTGCTCCGCCGTTGTCCTGAACGGTCATATATTCAATAGGATGCGTACAAAACAGCTGGAGCGGGTGCTGTTCTGCGGTACAGGAGCTCTCCATTCCCCCCGTCGCGCTGGGGCAAGGTGAATCCATACCGGGGATCTGCCACGCCACAGCGTTTTCTAACCGTAAGGGAGTGATTGAAATGGAACTGTTCTCTGCTGTACTGCGCGCATTTTTCTGCGGTGGTATTCTATGCCTGATCGGTCAAATTCTCATTGACAAGACTGCACTGACCCCTGCCAAGATCCTGACAAGCTATGTAGTGGCCGGAGTGCTGCTGGGCGCCGCCGGGCTGTATGCCCCCATACAGGAGTGGGGCGGTGCCGGAGCGGCTGTTCCTCTGACCGGATTCGGCGCAAACCTTGCCAAGGGCGTCCGGGAAGCCGTTGCCGAACAGGGGGTGCTTGGCGCATTCACTGGCGGTATGAAGGCCGCCGCTGGTGGATTGACCGCGGCCATTTTCTTTTTGGCTGGGTTGCAGCTCTGCTGGCCCGCTCTCAGGATAAAGCCTGAGTATCAGCGCAGGCGGCGCCCGCTTCTCTTATGTTCATCCCTGCGTACCGCCGCTTTAGGCCGTTGCTTTGGCTCCTGGTCTGGATGAAAGCCACGGCCATAGCGACGCCTTGATCGTCCGGGGTGACTGTGATGTGCCGCAGGGCCAGCCTGTGCACCATATTTGGGACGTGCGGTGCGCATCCTTTTTCGATGAGCGGTGTAAGGCTCCGGCTGAAAGCCGCGCCCATAGCGTCCGCGGTAACGCGCCTTTCGGACGATCCAGCGGACCAACAGGAAAAGCATCAGCAAGACTGCGGCGGCGATACAGACAACGGCGATCAGCAGACGCTCACGCGGAATCTCAACGCCAAAAAGCAACACGGTCATGCTCCTCTCTATATTCATTTTATTTAATCGTATGATACCACGTCTGCGGGCAAAAGAAAACCACCCTCCTCCCTTTTCAAATGAAATCCTCCGTGCTATAATCACGGCTGGGAGATGATCGTATGAACGTTGATTATAAAAGCGTGGTTGAGCTTGTCCTGAACTGCAAGTCATTGATTCTGAACAATGACAAAGCGCACCAGATCACGGTAAAGGGGCTCGCCGATTATGTGACGCAGGTGGATTTTTCCGTGCAGAGCTATCTGACCGGGGCGCTGGCGGAACGTTACCCGGATATTCAGTTTCTCGGGGAGGAGGGGCAAAAGCACACGCTGGACTGGTCCTGCCCGGTCTGATCTCGACCCGGTGGATGGCACCACCAATTTAATTCATGATTTTCAGGAAAGCTGTGTCTCGCTCGGCCTTTGGGATGGCCATGAGTTGGTGTTTGGTTGCGTATACAATCCGTTCCACGAGGAGCTGTTTGAAGCTGTCAAGGGCCGGGGCACTTATTTAAACCATCGGCGTGTTACGGTGAGTGACAGACCTACGCTGGCAAAGAGCCTTATTATGGTCGGCACTTCTCCCTATGACAAAGGGCGCGCAGATCAGGTGTTTGACAAAATCAAGCGGGCTGTATGTTGCCAGTGAAGATATCCGCCGCAGCGGCTCTGCCGCCATCGACCTGTGCACATTGGGCTGCGGCCGGGCAGATGGGTTTTTTGAATATGATTTAAAACCGTGGGACTATGCTGCCAGTATAGTCATTATTACCGAGGCCGGCGGAACCGTGCCCAACGAAAAGGGAGAACCGCTATTTCCCGGTGAGCGCTCTGCCATCGTGGCATCCAATGGCCATATTCACCAGGAGATGCTGGATCTGTTGGCAAAGTAAAAACACACAAACAGGCCGTTTCATTGTCAGCGGCCTGTTTGTGCTTTTTTTGCATGATTCTCGTGTGATATCCTGCAAAAATATTGCATGGACACATAAAAATGCAAAATATCTGTTGACAGTGCGACAGATGTATGATACAAATATTGCATCACATTCCAAAGAAGCTCTAAGGATCGCTGAAAAGAGGCGAAACTGAGAGCGGAGGAAGCTCTGAGAATCTCGTAAGAGTGCCGAAGGTGCAAGATCGCAATGATGCGGTCGAATCTCTCAGGCAAAAGGACAGAGTCGTATGCAACTGGATCTTCCCTCTTGTGCGACCTTCTTCAGAGCTGCCGATCATGGATCGGCGGCTTTTTTGTTTGGAAAAAGGAAAAGGAGAGAAAGAAATGGACACATTGCTTCACATTGTACAGACAATCAACAGCTACCTTTCGGATTATATTCTAGTGATCCTTTTTGGTAGCCACCGGCCTCTACTTCACCATCCGCACCCGCTTTGTGCAGGTGCGCTGCTTCGGCGAGGGGATGCGGAAGGTATTTGGGAACTTCAATATGCACGGCGGTAAGCACGAGGGCGGCATGAGCTCCTTCCAGGCCCTGGCCACTGCCATTGCCGCCCAGGTCGGAACCGGCAACATTGTCGGCGCCTGCGGTGCAATTCTGGTCGGCGGCCCCGGCGCCATCTTCTGGATGTGGGTCATCGCCTTCTTTGGCATGGCTACCATTTACGCCGAAGCCGTTCTGGCACAGGAGACCCGGGTCATCCACGAGGACGGCAGCGTTTCCGGCGGCCCCGTGTTCTACATCAAGAAGGCGTTCAACAACAAGTTTGGCAGCTTCCTGGCAGGATTCTTTGCCGTGGCCATCATCCTGGCCCTGGGCTTCATGGGCTGCATGGTGCAGTCCAACTCCATCGCCGAGGCCTGCACCAATGCGTTCGGCATTCCCGGCTGGGTCATGGGCCTGATCGTCGCGGCTCTGGCTGGTTTTATCTTCCTCGGCGGTATCAACCGGATCGCCTCTGTGACCGAAAAGCTGGTGCCTATCATGGCTGCCCTCTATCTGCTCTTTGGCCTCATTATCCTGATCGCCCGCATCCGCTACATCCCCGAGACCTTCGGTATGATCTTCAAGTATGCTTTTGAACCCAATGCCATCATTGGCGGCGGCTTCGGCTATGCGCTGAAGGAGGCCATCAGCCAGGGCGCCAAGCGTGGACTGTTCTCCAACGAGGCCGGCATGGGCTCCACCCCCCACGCCCACGCCATTGCCAAGGTAAAGAAGCCCCACGATCAGGGGTGTCGTCGCCATGGTCGGTGTGTTTATTGACACCTTCGTGGTGCTGACCATGACCGCGCTTATCGTCATCTCCACGCGCTATGCCGGCAACGGCATTCTGGCCTCCGGCGCCGCAGACGGTGTCTCCAAGACCAATATGGCTCAGCTGGCCTTCGGTGAGGTATTCGGCTCCACCTTCGGCAACTGTGTAGTCGCCATCTGCCTTTTGTTCTTCGCCTTCTCCACCATCATCAGTTGGAACCTCTTTGGCCGCATCAACGTCCACTTCCTGTTTGGCCGCAAGACTGCCAGCAAGATTTATTCGGCTATTGCAGTCGTGTTTATCTTCCTTGGTTCCTGCCTGTCCAACGATCTGGTCTGGGAGCTGACCGACATGTTCAATCAGCTCATGGTCATTCCAAACGTGATTGCGCTGTTTGCACTCAGCGGCATGGTCATCGCCAGTGCCAAGAGCAAAAACACTCAGCTTACAAAGTAATAAAGCAAGCACCGGCAGCCTCCTGGCTGCCGGTGTTCTTCTAAAAAAGGAAGTCGTCCAATTATATCGGACGACTTCCTTTTTTATTCGGCATTTCTGTGACAATACGCAGCTTCTTTTTCAACCAGTGAACCGCCTTGTTCACGCAGTCTACCAGCACGTTGGCACTCAGCGAGACCTCAAAGGCCAGCAGGCAGAACACCGTCAGCACCAGCCATGCGCCGGTGCTCAGATGCAGGTTCAGCGTAAACAGCGTGTGCAGGAACACCACGCAGAAGGTGAAGCCGATCACACAGGCCCACATCAGGATCTTACGCAGGGCATTGAAGGGCTTACAGGTGCGGTAGACCATCAGCAATCCAACCATCCCCATGACAATGGTGCAGATCGTGCTCATCTCCGTGTCGGAGAGACCAAATGTCTTGCAGAAGAGCACCACGCCGATACTCAGCACCAGATTGCTCAGCGCTGACGGCAATGCACGATAGATCACATTGGACAGGAAATGACCTGTGATCAGACTGTTGTTTGGCTCCAGTGCCATTACAAACGAGGGCAATCCGATCGTCAGAGCAGATACCAGCGAGAGCTGTGCAGCGGAGAACGGATATGTGAACGTAAAGATCAGCGATATGATCGCCAGACACAGGGAGAAGATATTTTTACCAGGTAGAGTGATGCGGAACGTTCAATATTATTGATGACGCGGCGGCCTTCTGCCACCACAGACGGCATCGCGGAAAAGTCGGACTCCAGCAGAACGATATGGCTGACCTGACAGGCCACCTGACTGCCGGAAGCCATAGCCACCGAGCAGTCCGCCTCTTTCAGCGCCAGTACATCATTGACACCGTCTCCGGTCATAGCTACTGTATGGCCAGCCTGATGCATGGCTCGCACCAGCTTGCGTTTCTGCTCCGGCGTAACACGGCCGAACACCGTATAGCGCTCCGCAGCTTCAGCAATGTCCCTGTCACTGGTCAGCGTCCGGGCATCTATAAACTGATCCGCATTGGGGATCTCCGCCCGAGCGGCTACCTCTGCGACCGTCACCGGGTTGTCCCCGGAAATGACCTTCACGGCCACTCCCTGCTCCCGGAAGTAGCGGAAGGTGGCAGGAGCCTCCGCGCGGATCTTGTTGGTCAGCAGGACAAGGCCCAACGGCGTGATCTCACCTACGATCGGGCCGTCATCCAATTCTCCGTCGTAGCCTGCCAACAGGAGCACACGGCAGCCCAGGCTGGAATACTGCTCGATCTCCTCCTGATATTCGCCATAGAACTCGCCCATGATATTCTCCGGGGCGCCAAGCAGATAGGTCTCCCCTTTTGAAAAGCTCACACCGCCGTATTTTCGGGCTGAGGTGAATGGCAGCGCCTTGATCGCTTTGCGCGTTATCTTTCCGTCGAAATATCGTTTCAGGGCCGCCATTGTCTCATTGTCATTCTGCATGGCATAGACATAGTCGGCCATAATACTGCGCAGTTCCTGCTCATCGTCGGTCTCCTCGTTGAGTGAGATGAGGTCTTTGACGATCATTTTGGGTTCCGTGATAGTACCCGTCTTATCGACGCAGAGGGTATCTACTCGAGCCAGCGTCTCAATACAGCCCATCTCATGCACTAGGGTCTTGCGCTGAGCAAGGCGCAGCACACCGGCCAACAGAGCCAGCGAAGTCAGCAGATATAATCCCTCCGGGATCATGCCCACCAGTGAGGCAACCGTGGAGACAACGCCCTCCTGAATGGGCTTTTGCAGCACCTTGATCTCCTTGAAGGCCATCATCGCACCCAGCGGAATAATGACAATGCCAATGCACATGACCAACCGGCTTGGGCTGAGCGCATCATTTCGGACTGGGGCTGCTGCTTCTGCTGCTTTGCCTGCAGGGTCAGTTTGGACATATAGGAGTCCCGGCCAACGGCGGTCAGCCGCGCCATACACTGGCCGGATACCAGAAATGAGCCGCTCATCAACTGGTCGCCTTTTCCCTTCCGCAGCTCGTCCGCCTCGCCGGTCAGCAGCGACTCATTCACCAGACATTCGCCGTCTACCACGACAGCATCAGCGTAGATCTGATCTCCTGCGGACAATTCTACAATGTCATCCCGGACGGTGTCATGAACGGAGATCGTCCTCATTACGCCTTCTCGCATGACGTTGGCCTTTGGATTGGCCAGAAGATTCAGTGAATCCAGCTTCTTCTTACTGCGCCATTCCTGAACGATGCCGATAATGATGTTGGCGATCACAACACCCATAAATGTCAGGTTGAACCACGCGCCTACCGCAATAATGGCCGCCGCCAGCACAAAGAAGATCAGGTTAAAGTAAGTAAATACATTAGAAACAATAATATCCTTCAGTGATCGGGAGTTGGACTCAACCTCAGCGTTCTGATATCCCAGCTTGATCCGAGTACGCACTTGCGCATCATTTAAGCCGTAGTCCGGTTCTGCTTCCACGACAGGCAGTTTCTTTCGCCGCGCCGGAGGGGCTGTTGTATGGCGTTTTCCGCCAGGCTTCCGCGGTGCAGATGATCGCTTTCCTGTTGCCAAAAAATCACTTCCTTAATTTTTTCCTAACTGTGAGTTTAGCACACTATCTGCACGGAAACAACAAAAGGAGTTTTAATTAATGTAAACTTTTTACTTTATACTGTTCTACCTCTTGGCATTTTAAACGAAAAACAACAACTATTCAGCAAATGATGCTGGGTAAATTTGCACTTGCATTCAAGAGACATACGGTTTAATATAACACAACTAAAAATTGATTTCGCTATGCGAGGACTGACTTCCATGACAAAAAATCTGACCGAGGGAAAGCCGCTTGGCCTGCTGATACGCTTTGCATTTCCGATCCTGCTGTCTATGCTGTTTCAGCAGTTTTACAATCTGATCGACACTATGATCGTAGGCCGTTCTCTGGGCGCAGAAGCGCTGGCTGCGGTCGGTTCCACCGGTGCGCTCAACTTTATGATCATCGGGTTTTGCAGCGGTGTCTGCGCCGGATTCGCCATTCCCATGGCGCAGGCCTTTGGTGGGAAAAAGAAGATGCTCTGAAGCGCTACATCGGCAACGCCTTCTGGCTTTGCTTGTCCTTTGCCGTTATCATGGCTATTGTCACCGGTCTGCTGTGCAAAGCCCATTCTGCGCCTGATGGACACCCCGGAGGATATCCTGCACAGCGCATATCTCTATATTGATATCATTTTTGGGGTATTCCTGCCACTTACCTTTACAATATGTTGTCCAGCATGATCCGGGCAGTGGGAGACAGTAAAACCCCCGTCCTTTTTTCTTGCCTTCTCTTCCCTGCTGAACATTGTGCTGGATCTGCTGCTTATCAATGTCGTTCAAATGGGAGTTGCCGGCGCGGCAGTAGCAACTGTGACCGCCCAATGCATTTCCGGCGTTCTCTGCCTATGCTTCATTATCAAAAATACCCGATTCTTCAGCCTTCCGGTACACAGTGGCGACTGGAGCGACGCTATGCCATGCGGCTGTGCGGAATGGGGATCCCTATGGGGTTGCAGTACTCGATTACAGCCATCGGCAGCGTAATCCTACAGGCCGCCGTCAATACACTGGGCACGATGAGCGTTGCCGCTGTTGCTGCTGCCGAGAAGCTGGTCGTCATTTTCTGTTGCCCCTTCGACGCGTTGGGCAGCGCGATTGCCACCTATGCCGGGCAGAATGTTGGCGCAGGCAAGCCGGAGCGGGTGCGTCAGGGCACAAAATGCTGTATGCTGCTGGGATCCGGCTATGCCCTGCTGGCCTTGATTCTGTTCTATCTGTTTGAGGCAGTCTGGCCACGTTGTTTGCCGATCCGGCCAATGGGGATCTGATCCACCAGATCCATGTTTTTCTCATTTGCAACAGCCTTTTCTTCATCCCTCTGACGGGCGTCAATGTGCTGCGCTTCTGCATTCAGGGCATGGGGCACAGTCAGATCGCTATTTTGGCCGGTATCTTTGAAATGGCGGCACGTTCGATCGTAGGATTTGTTTTTGTACACTTGCTGGGATTCAGCGCAGCATGCTTTGCCAACCCTGCAGCATGGGTCGCTGCAAACTGTTTTTCTGATCCCCGCGTACCTCCATTTCAGCAGATGTCCACTTGAACCGGTTGTGCGCAGGAAAAGTCCCTGTGTGAACGACTGATAAAACCCGCAGAGCACTCTGCGGGTTTTATCTTGAAATCTCCTTGTCTTCCCTGTATAATAAATTTAATTATGCTTTATCCCGCAAGGAGGAACTTTTATGATCGATCCTAAGATTTACTTTGAGCGCTTCCTTGTCCTGGAAGCGCCATACCGGCGGCAAACAGGACAAAGTGGTATTTGACTCTTATGCCTCCATGGACATCAATACCCTGACCCATGAGATGGACTTCAATGTGCCGGGAGCCATTGAGGAGCTGGGCGAGCGCTATCTGTTCGGCCTGAATGTGGACGCCGACACAGATAAAGCTGTGGAGTTGTTCCAGCAGGCGGCTGAGGCCGGTCACCCGGATGCGCTTCAGATGCTCTCTGAGGTTTATCGTACTGATGAATACGGCCGCAAGGATCTGGACCGCTATTTTGAATATCTGTCCAAGGCCGCCGAAGCCGGCAACTGGAAGGCAATGTTCAATCTGGCCGTCGCTTATTACAAGGGCAAGCTGGCCTATGACGGTCACGGCTTTAATATGGATCACGCTGCCACGTTGGAGTGGAGCCTGAAGTGCGACCAGATCTGCCGTGCGCTGCTGGAGCTGTTTTTCAAGAACAGCTGCACGCAGGATCTGAAGGACTACTTCGGTGATGTGTATGATACCTTTGTCCGCAGCGTATTCGCTGGAGCAAAGCAGTACATGGACGGCGATGGCACGGAAAAGGATCCCGTCAAAGCCAAGGAGCTTCTCTCCTCCGCCCAGGAGTTCCACCAGAAATACCTGAACAGTGAGTGCCGGGAATTTGCCTTCCTGCTTCAGAAATTGAGCTGATCTCAAAACAACAGGGCTTGCAGTTTTAAATCAACTGCAAGCCCTGTTTTCATTCAAATAAACAAAGAAAAAGCGCTCTCTGTATTTGAGAGCGCTTTTTCATCAGTTCAGTACATAAATCGTCACATTTCGGCGGCCGAAGGAACGGCACAGTGAATTATTATTGTAGAACAGGTCTACGGTGTGGCCCTTGATATTGCCGCCGGTATCCTCAGCAGTTGCGTAACCGTAGACAACAGAGCCATCGCTGGCAATGATGAAGAGTTCACTGCCCAGCGGGATCACAGAAGGATCGACCGCGATCGCACCCTGACGGGCGGTAGTTCCAGTCGCAGTAAGCCCTCCCTGACAGTACGCATAAGCCTTACAGGTCAGTGAACTGGAATAGGAGCGGACGGTACCGGAAGATGTAGTAAATGTCTGCGCGTCAGGATCCACGCTTACGATCGTCTCGCTGGTCAGATCCAGAGAACTGCCGTGATTGGAAAAACCAGTGCTTACCTCGTTACTTTTCGTTCCATAGGTAACGACTTCGGCTACCGGAGCAACAGTGACCTCGCTGTTTACCAGTGTGGTAGTCGTCTCACCATTCAGTGTGCGAATTTCATAGGTGTTGACCTGAGTACCATTCTGCCCCTGAGTAGTGACCTCCTCGCGGCCTTTCTTCATGCTGTCGTCTGCAACACGGGTACTCTCGTACGGAACCTCGATCTCCTCGGTGTAGGTCTCCACAGTCAAACGGTTCACATACAAATCATAGCCGAATTCATTTTCCAGTTTCTCTGTATAGTCCTGATTGGCAAGCGTAAAACCATACGCCGCACTCAGTTCCTCGTCAGAGAGGCCATCGGTATCAATGGTATAGGTGGAGCCGTCCACATGAACTGTAGCCAGAATATGGTCAGCGGGGGAAAACGCCCTGGTCGCCCAGGTCGACTTCCTCCACAACCTGCAGGCTGGGATCCGCAGAATCCACATCCTCAGGTTGTCCGGCAAAAGCGTTATAGGAAATCAGAAAAATGACCACTGCAACGGCCACAACGGCCAGCACAATGTACGCAATTTTTCGGAGGCAGATGCCGGTTCTGCCATTGTTGACTGAATCAACGGGAAAGAACATAGTATCCTCCATAAGTGTTTAAATTGTGTCTTGCAAGGGATTGTAACTTTTGTTACAGATGGATTATATGCTAAAAATGAGCAAAATCAAATTTTCACCGGCGCAAATGCTTCAAAATGGTTTCAAAGCTCCGGAATTATGTTAACGTAGGAGCTGTTTTTGTTCAAACTGTGATGTAAAAGCGAATACATAAGGTAACAAAAAGTTACACACAGAGCGATTCGGAACATTTGAAATCTACAATATATTGTAAAAAACATCGGAAAGCATACCAGATTTTATGCCATCCATGTTCAGATCGCCAATACTCACAATTTTGCTATACTAGTTTTGGCTATAATAACGGAAATAACAGTGAACTTTTTATCCCGGCCACCGTAATTATCTCGAAATCAACTCTTGACTTTACTCTGAACTCTGGTTATAATATCGTAGTATCGGGGTGTGGCGAAGCTTGGTATCGCGCTTGGTTCGGGTCCAAGAGGCCTCGGGTTCAAATCCCGACACTCCGACCATATCGAGTGTTCATAACGGATTTGATGTTATGAACACTCGATTTTTTTATCTTTTTTGGAGAGCAGGCATTTTGCCTGCTCTCCTTCGTTATGCTGGGGATATATTCCACGGCCACGCCACGCCTTGTTTCGGAGATATAATGGCTTGTCAGAGGCGCTGCCGGGATGTCGATGTACCCCACAAAGCGGTAGTGAATTGTGATGCGCTGTGTTCTACTTTTTCCGACGCCCTGCGTTTCGTACACCTCGATATGGTCAATAAGCTCCCGCAGCAGCGGTGCGGTCAGCTCGTCCATCTGCATAAACTTTCGGATGGCAGCGATAAACTTGTCCTTATTGGCCGCTTGCCGCTCCGCCTCCGCAATTTGCTCCCGGAGCTGTGGGATCTTCGCTTTCAAGGCAAGTTGCTCTACATCGTATTCGTGGGTAATTTGTAGAAAGCCCTCGTCGGAAAGAAGCCCTTCCGCATTCTTTTCAAAGGCCTTTTTGTAGAGTCGGGACACGGTTTCTGTTCGCATCCGTGCCTTTGCAGCTCTCCCTCAAGGCGCTTCTTTTCCTCTGCGATTTCCCGGTTGGACTTGCGTTCCAGAAGGTCGGCGAACATTGGCTCGTCGTCCCGCAGAAATTGCGCCATTCGTTGTAGCTCCAGTTTTACCACCTGCTCGATAGCGTCCGCCCGCACATAGTGCCGGGTCGGGCAACTGCCACGGTAGTCTTTTACATAATTGGAACAGGAGAAAAAGCATATATTCTTATTGATGGTGTTGACGTGATACCACAGCTTATGACCGCAGTCGGCGCAGTACAGCAGATCAGAAAAGATGCTCTTTTCGCCATTCTCCGATTTCGGCGCACGGCGCTTTGTCCGCTTGATGATCTTCTTTTGTACCTGCTCAAAGGTGTCCCGGTCGACAATCGGCTCGTGAACATCCTTGAAGATGACCCAGTTTTCTTCCGGGTTATCGATGCGGGTCTTATCCTTGAAGGACTTGGAGTAGGTCTTGAAATTGATCACATCGCCGCAGTATTCCTGCTGGGTCAGGATTTTACGAATGGTGCTGTTTTTCCATCGGTAAGGGTTTGACTGCGTCTTTTGCCGCCCCTGCCAATGCCTTTTTCGTGCCAGTACGCCGTGCAGTTGAGAATCCCATTTTCCTGTAAAATGCGGGCAATGGTGTCGTTGCCCTTACCCTCCAGACACATACGGAAAATGTCCCGCACCACCTGAGCGGCCTCCGGGTCAATGATCCAGTGCTTTTTTGTTCAGCGGGTCTTTCTTGTAGCCGTAGGGCGGCTGGCCCAGCGGTTCGCCGGAATTGCCCCGGATACGATGGGCAGACCGCACCTTGCGGCTGATGTCCCGGGCGTACATCTCGTTCATCACATTTCGAAATGGGGCAAGCTCATTTTCGCCGTCATCGCTGTCTACGCAGTCATTCACCGCAATGAAACGGATATTGTGTTCCGGGAAGAAGGTGTCTGTGTAGTACCCAACACCGAGATAATCTCTGCCAAGCCGGGACATATCCTTGACGATGACCGCTGTCACATAGCCCATTTCGACGTCCTCAATCATTTTCTGAAAAGACGGACGGTTGAAATTCGTGCCGGTATAACCGTCGTCCACATAGAAACGGGTATTACCGAGGCTATTTTCTTTGGCGTATTTCTGCAATAAACGCTTTTGATTGGCTACGGAGTTACTGTCGCCTTCCGCTCCATCATCACGGGACAGGCGGCAGTACAGTGCCGTTAGTCCCAATTGTTCTTTTTTCTTTTTCGACTGCATAAGTCCTCCTTCCCGGCAGCCGAAACACATATTCCGCTGCCATTGTATCGGATGCCTGACCGGGCGTCAAAGGTATGAGATTGCTGACCACCGTTCTTTGTACACGGTCACGCAGATTGGCTTGAGAGCTGCGCTCAAATTCTGCAGAAACAAAATAGGTCACATCCCCAATTTTGTATTCGTGGACTTTTCCGTCGGATACGCCGACGATCCAATTCGTTTGCCTCTTCATTTTCTATCACTCCTTATCGTTCCTCCCGCCCACGCTGGCGGATGAGGTATTTGCGGTAATGCTCGCAGGCTTTGAGAACAAAGTCCTCAAGCTGCCGTGGGTTGGCATCTGGCGCAAATTCTCGCAGCTTTTCGGTGGGTATCTTCACTGTCTCCCGCTGGTTCGGTTTTTCTTCGCTCATAAGGAACTGGATCACATCCTTCGTCAGCAGCCCTTCACGGTCGGCCTTGTGCATTCGCCATGCCTGCGAATAAGATGGCGTGCAGTCGTTGATCTCACATTGCTCCAGCACATCCCGCTGGCTGTATTCATCGAGATAGGACAACTCCACGCCGACAGAGAACGCAATTTCCTCCTTGTCCATCTTTTCCAGCAATTCCGGGATGAGGTAGGTCAGGCGAATATAGCGCTGAACCTGCCTGCCGCTGTCTGTATCGGAAATATCATCCCGGGACTTGTGGCCAACTTGTCCACAAGCGACTCCCTGATGGGACAGTGCTTCCATTTTCAACTTGTAAGCATACGCCTTTTCACTGGGCAGGATATGCTCGGTGCAGCTTGCTGTCCACCAAAGCAATGGCGGCGGCATCCCGGTCAAGGGTGCAAATCAGCACGGGAACTTCTGTCAGGCCTGCCTTCCGGGCAGCATACAGGCGGCGGTGGCCGCTGATGACTTCATATTCATCGCTGTTTTCAACGGAGCGGACGATCAACGGGGAAAGAACACCATTCTCCCGGATACTTTCCGAAAGAGCAGCCATCTCCTCGTTGTCCTGTACCTTGTAGGGATGGCCTTCAAACGGGCGCAGCTGTTCAATTCTTAAGAGCGCCGGTTTCATTGGCACTGTGTTTTTGTGATTCATTGTTGACCTTCTTTCTCTTTTTCGGGTAGTAAATATCACTCTCTAAGTCTTATTTCCTTCCGATTCCCGGACTTCTGGAATTCCGAAAATCGGACTTTGGGGTAAACTTCTTTAAGTAGATGCGGTTGGCCTTGCCCCTGCCCCCTGACGGCGGCGCTCGATAAGGTCGGCTGCATCCAGTTCTGCAAACAGGCGGCAGACTTTTTTCGTGTCCGAAATGCAGCAGCTCCTGCGCCTGATGGATGGTGAAATATTGGTAGATCCGACCGTGCTCGTCTTTCCAGTCGTTCTTCTCGGATAGGGACAGCCGATCCAGCAGCAGGCCGTAGAGCATCTTGGCATCGGTGGAAACAGTTTGGTAAATCTCATCTGTGAACAGCAGCTTTGGGATACGGTAAAAGGTGAAATGTTCGGAGTCGTTGACTGTAAAATATGGGTTCATTGAATTCCTCCTCTCGCTTGAATTTGTCACGCTTTTCAAAGCGGATTTTTGAGGTTAAGGTGTTGCTGTATTGCTTGGGTTGATTTGGGTTCAAAAAGCCTTGTATTTCAGGGCTGTCCGCACCTTAAAAAGCGTGACGCCGACGCCCGCTTTCGGCGCTGCCGTTCGGCTGCCTTCAGCCGTTTCTGCTTGGCGGCGCAGGCCGGACAATAACGCTGATTCTTCGCCCTCGACGCAAACGCCTGACGGCACAGCACACAGCGCTTGCCGCCGGTCGGCTTCATTATCTCGGCGTGCAGCCCTTCGTCCACTGGAAGCACGGCATTCTTGAAGTAGTTGCAGTAGATGCCGTACTTGCTGATGCTCTGACGCAGACACAGGGCTCGCCGTCGTCCAGCAGCAGGCAGTTGCCGCCGTCGTAGTTGGCGCACAGCTTCCGCAGCAGGGCGTTGACTCTTTTCGCCTGCTGCGGTGTGATTTTGATGACCATTGGAAAATCCTCCTCTCACTTGTTACTAAAATGGGTAGGTGTTTAGTGACCCTCTTCTCCAAAATTTCTGCTATTTAATTTTCAAGGTGCACACGGAAAACCTCAGAGCGGCGGACTACGCCGGGATCCTCTATCGCCTCTCACTTTTCTTTTGCCGAATTTTCCTGCGAAATTCCCGCACTTTTTTCAAAAATTCGCCTCTTTCAAGGCACACGGGGGAGAACCCCTCAATAGGTAGCCAGCGAGAAGGGCTGTTTATTAACCCCTGTGAAAAGATTCTCCCTATTAGGTAGCCAGCGAGAAGATCCATTTATAGACCCCTCACTAATCAACTGGGAACTTTTTTTCGCAGAAAAACGAAGGAAATTTTGTGAATTTTTTGTGAACAGCTCGATGGCTTTGAGTCCTGCAAAGACCTCCTCACTTACTTTGAATTTGGGTGTCCTTTTGTGGGGGTGTTTTTGGACGGTTCTCAAAATTTTTTCTCAACTCAACTTACTTTGAATTGAGCCGCAGATTTTGAGGGTGTTCTTGAAAATTTTCTTCCGAGCGCAAAAAAGGCGCAGCCAACGGATCACTCCGAAGGCTGCGCCTCTGTATTTTGGTATTCAGTTTTTTCCAAACGGTGTTGAGAAAATGATAGGTTTATGGTATAATGCTGTTAATCTTCTGGAAGGAGAACTGTTTGATGACGCCTTTAAGTGAGCTGATCCGGATCATGCGCAAGAAAGCCTTGATGTCACAGGAGGATTTCGCAAAAGCGCTGAATGTATCCGTTGGAACGATAAACCGTTGGGAAAACGCCAAGACCAAGCCGAACATCACGGCAATGAAAAAGATTAAGGCATTTTGCGTGGAAAATACTATTCCCTTTGATGAAATTGAGATGGCGTGGATCGCCCAGAAGGAGTAAATGCAATGGCTGATGTAAAGAAAGACCAGGAGCGGGACGAGCTATTCCGCCGTATCTATAAAATTGCTAACGACCTTGTTCACGCAGGCCATGTGGCGGAGTGGGACTTCAAATCTTATGTGCTGGGCACGATGTTCTACCGTTACATTTCGGAGAACTTCACTGCCTATATCAACGAGGGCGAACACGCCGCCGGGAACAAGGACTTTGATTACGCAAAATGGCTGACGCCGATGCGGAGCCTGCCCGAGAAGGGCTGGTGCAGGAAAAGGGCTTTTTCATCTTGCCCTCGGAGTTGTTCTGCAATGTTCTCGCCCGTGCGGATAAGGATGACAACCTGAACGAAACGCTGGAGCGGGTATTCAACCACATTGAAAGCAGTGCCGCAAGCGGCGATGCGGAAAACGACTTTGCGGGTCTGTTTGACGATTTCGATGTGAACAGCAAGGCAATTGGCGAAACTGTTGCCAAGCGCAACAAGGTGCTGGTGGAGCTGCTAAATGGTGTGGCCCAGATGCCGCTGTTCTCTACTGATGGCATCAATCCCGACCTGTTTGGTGATGCCTACGAATCCCTGATGGGAATGTACGCCGCCAATGCCGGTAAAAAGGGCGGTCAGTATTTCACTCCCGCCGATGTTTCGGAGCTGCTGGCCCGCCTCGGCACCATCGGCAAAACGAAAATCAACAAGGTCTATGACCCTGCCTGCGGCTCCGGTTCTCTGCTGCTGAAGGTGGAAAAGTGCTGGGCAAGGATAATATCGAGCGAGGCTTCTACGGTCAGGAGATCGACCTGACCACTTACAACCTCTGCCGCATCAATATGTTCCTGCATAACATCGAGTTCGATAAGTTCAGCATTGTCCGGGAGGACACTTTTGCTCAGCCCGCAGCATTAGGACGACCAGCCCTTTGAGCTGATCGTGTCCAATCCGCCGTTTTCCGTGCCGTGGGAGGGCGATAAGAACCCGCTGCTTATCAATGACCCGCGCTTTTCGCCTGCCGGAGTGCTGGCTCCCGCTTCCAAGGGCGATATGGCGTTTATTATGCACAGCCTTTCGTGGCTGGCGAATAACGGTGCGGCGGCCATCGTCTGCTTCCCCGGCATTATGTACCGTGGCGGGGCCGAGCAGAAGATCCGCAAGTATCTGGTGGATAACAACTTTGTGGACGCTATCATTCAGCTGCCCTCTAATCTGTTCCTGAATGTTACGATCTCCGTGGATATTATGCTGCTGAAAAAGAACAAGACGGACAACGCCGTTCTGTTTGTGGATGCCTCCAAGGAGTTTGTGAAGGTTACGAAGAACAACCGGCTCTCCGAGGACAACATCCGGCGCATCGTGTCCGCCGTGGCAGAACGCAAGGACGAACAGCACTTTGCCCGCCTTGTGCCGAACGACGAGGTCGGCAGCAAACAGAACAATTATAATCTCTCTGTTTCTACCTATGTGGAGCAGGAGGATACCCGTGAGAAGGTCGACATCGTAAAGCTGAACGCCGAGATTGCCGAGATCGTCGCACGGGAACAGAAATTGAGAGAAGAAATTGATAGGATCATTAGGGAGATTGAGGGGTAACAAGGTGGCAATATACAGTTGGATTCTTGAACATAGCGATATTATCGGATTGATAATTGATTTTATTGCGTTGGTTGTCAGCGTTATTCTTACAGTAGTCATTTATAAACTCGAGCGCCGCCACGAAAAGGAACACGAAGCAGCAGAAGAAAAAGCACAAAAGGCGGCTTTGGCCGAGGCGGCAAGAGTGTTTTTTAATCGATAATGATGACGAAGTAGACTATCTCCCACTTGCTGCACTTGCTGCAAAATTAAAGCTCAAAAGAAAACATTGCCGCAATATTACTACTCGATTTATGCGCTGCTCTGAAAAACAGCAGAGGGAGATTCTCTGTCAGGCAAATATACCAGATATCCAATTATCAATGGATGAGGTTTGGGCTGCGCTGGAAAAATTGCAGGCTGATTTGCAACGGTATGAGTTCGGCCGCAGTATTCTCTATGATGGTGCAAAATACCTTCATCGAGCCTTTGAACGTTGGGCAGCCGTTGAAATTGACGATGTTAATCCTTATATATTTGAAGACCCCGAAAAAAAGCGAATGCCACAACAGCTCAGAATGTCAAGGAAAGGTCTTTTGGCGTTTTTCCGACAATTCGTCTCCCCTTAGTTCTTATATATGGAGCTATCTGAACGCAGAGAAATTAGGTCTTGATAAAAATCAGATTGAGCCGCCGGTAGATATGGTATTTCAGAAGTGCAATCTCGGAACCTGCGACGAGCAGGAGATGACATTTTGGACTATGCGAATTATCATAGATGCTTGTCATTCTTTCTGCACGACGCAGGTGACTGATATTTTTGACGAATGCCTGATAAAAACGCAAGAAGATATGTACTACTACACACTTGCCACATTGTGTACAACATACACGGCTAAAGAAGGTGAACAAAATGACCGTACTTGATGAACTCATTCAGAACTTTGCCCAGAGGGTGTTGTTTATAAAACACTCGGAGAAATCGCAACCGATATTTTCCGTGGGGCTGGTATTAAAAGGGACCAAGTTCGTGAAACTGGGACGCCGTGCGTTCGATATGGGAAATCTATACCACTTACGGCGTATGGTTTGAAGATTGTGTGTCACACACAGACGAGACTCTTTTAACAAGCAAGAAATACTTTGGCTATGGTGATGTTCTTTTCGCTATTACAGGCGAAAGTGTAGAAGACATCGCAAAGTGCTGTGCGTATATTGGTCACGAAACCTGCTTGGCTGGCGGTGATATTGTCGTTCTGAAGCACAACGAAGACCCTAAATATTTGTCCCATGCGCTTTCGACATTGGATGCGCAAAAGCAAAAGAGCAAAGGAAAAGTCAAGAGTAAGGTCGTTCACTCAAGTGTACCGGATATCAAGGCTATTAGAGTTCCCGTCCCCTCCCTTGCCAGTGCAGCGTGAAATTGTCCGTATACTGGACAATTTCACAGAGCTTACCGCAGAGCTTACCGCAGAGCTTACCGCTAGAAAACAGCAGTATGCGTATTATAGGGATAAGTTGTTGACACCCAGAACTGATTATCGCCATGGGAAAATAATCGATATGCTGAAGCAGCCTATCACAGATGGGCCACATACTACCCCAGAACTTATGGAAGATGGCATTCCATTTCTGTCCGTTGAAGCAGTATTTGATGGCAAAATTCATTTTGAAAAGCGGCGTGGAAATATAACGCCGGAGTTTGATGCAGAATGTTGTAAAAAATACAAGCCACAAAAAGCACGACATTTTTATGGTTAAATCTGGATCTACGACTGGAAAAGTAGTGTATGTTGATACCGACGAGCGCTTTAATATTTGGTCGCCATTAGCTGCCATGCGAGTAAATAGCGAAAATTCTTCTCGATATTTATTTCACTTACTCCAGTCAAAAAATGGTTCAACAGCAAGTTGTAGCCAAAGCAAGCCATGGTTCACAGCCCAATTTAAGCATGAGAGCTTTGGAACAGTTTGATGTTGTTATTCCGCCGCTGGATATACAACTTCGGTTGGCGAATGTTCTCGACAACTTTGATGCCATCTGCACTGACCTGAACATCGGTCTGCCTGCGGAGATTGAAGCCCGGAAGAAACAATATGAATATTACAGGGACAAGCTGCTGACTTTTACACCGGCAGATTGACCCGAAAGGAGGCAGCCCGTGAGCTATTTCAATATAGTTGCTCAAAGCAGCGAAAGCACGGTTGTAACAGAATACAAGCCGCAGGCGAAACGCTCGGAGGCGTACCAGAGCGAAGCGGATTTGGAGCAGGAGTTTATCCGTCTGCTTTGCGAGCTGGGCTATGAGCGCCTGACCATCCATAAAGAGGCTGACCTGATTGCCAATCTGCGGACGCAGCTGGAAAAGCTGAATAACTATCGCTTTACGGACGGCGAATGGAAGCGTTTCTGGGACGAGGTGCTGGCAAACACCAACTCCGGCATTCTCGAAAAGACCCGCCTGATCCAAGAGGACTATGTGCAGGTGCTCCGCCGGGATACCGGCGAGAGCAAGAACATCCAGCTTATTGACAAGAAGTGCATCCATAATAACAGTTTGCAGGTCATCAACCAGTATGCCATCTCCACAGAGGAGGGGGCAGCTCATGACAATCGCTATGATGTGACGGTGTTGGTCAACGGCCTGCCGCTGATCCATATCGAGCTGAAGCGCCGGGGCGTTCCCATCCGGGAGGCGTTTAACCAAATCGATCGCTATCAACGGGACAGCTTCTGGGCATCCAGCGGGCTGTATGAATTCGTGCAGATCTTCGTCATCTCCAACGGCACGAATACGAAATACTATTCCAATACCACCCGCTTCAACCATATCAAGGACGCTAAAGCGCAGAAAGCCAAGAAAGCCAAAACCAGCAATAGCTTTGAGTTCACTTCGTTCTGGGCGGATGCGAACAACCGCATTATCCCGGACCTTGTAGACTTTACCAAGACCTTTTTCTGCAAGCACACCATTCTGAATATCCTTACCCGTTACTGTGTATTTACGGCGGAAAATATGCTGCTGGTGATGCGGCCATATCAAATCGTCGCCACCGAGCGCATTTTGAACCGCATTGAGATCGCCAACAATTATAAGAAATACGGCACCGTAGCAGGCGGCGGGTACATCTGGCACACCACCGGCAGCGGCAAAACGCTGACTTCCTTCAAAACGGCGCAGCTTGCCACCAAGCTGGATTATATCGACAAAGTACTTTTCGTCGTGGACCGCAAGGATCTGGACTATCAGACGATGAAGGAATATGACCGCTTTGAAAAGGGCGCTGCCAACAGCAACACCTCCACGGCGGTTTTGAAGCGCCAGTTGGAGGATGACAATGCAAGAATCATTATCACCACCATTCAGAAGCTGGCGACTTTCATCAAAAGAACGCCGGACATTCCGTATTTGATAAGCGGGTGGTCATCATCTTCGATGAGTGCCACCGCAGCCAGTTTGGCGATATGCATCAGGCTATCACCAAGTACTTTAAGAAGTATCATCTGTTCGGCTTTACCGGCACGCCCATCTTTGCAGTCAATGCAGGCGTAAGCAAGAACCCTACGCTTCGCACAACAGCGCAAGCGTTCGGCGACCAGCTTCACGCCTACACCATCGTGGATGCCATCAACGATAAAATGTACTGCCCTTCCGGGTGGACTACATCAAAACGATGGACGCCGAGCCGGATATTGACGACAAAGAAGTTTGGGACATCAACCGGGAAAAGGCATTCCTGGCCCCGGAGCGCATCCGGTTGGTCACAGAGTACATTCTAACCCACTTTGATCAGAAAACATATCGTGGCGATAAGACCTACACCTTCAGCGTGCTGAAAAACATTAGCGAGGTGGCTTCCGCAAACGGCAGGCAACAAATCGATGAGATAAAACAAAAGCAGCGGGTCAGCGGTTTTAATTCCATCTTTGCCGTGTCCAGTGTCGATGCTGCCAAACTGTATTATGCCGAGTTTCAGCGGCAGATGGCAGAGGATCCTCAGCGCAGGCTCAAGATTGCGGTCATTTACAGCTATGGCGCAAACGAGGAAGAGACGGACGGCATCCTTGACGAGGAAAACCCGGAAGATACCTCTGCACTGGATCAGAACTCCCGTGATTTTCTGGATGCGGCCATCCGTGACTATAACGAGATGTTCCACACCAACTACTCCACGGACGGGGACAAGTTCCAGAATTACTACAAGGATGTTTCCCTGCGGATGAAGAACAAGGAGCTTGATCTGCTGATCGTGGTGAATATGTTCCTGACTGGCTTCGATGCGACGACGCTGAATACACTGTGGGTGGACAAGAATCTGAAAATGCACGGCCTGATCCAGGCCTATTCCCGCACGAACCGCATTCTCAACTCCATCAAGGTGTTCGGCAACATTGTATGCTTCCGCAATCTGCAAAAGCGCACTGATGATGCCATCTCGCTTTTCGGAGATAAGGAAGCAGGCGGCATCGTGCTAATGCGGGGCTATAAGGATTACTACTTCGGTTACGAAGATGGTGACGGAAAGTATCATCCGGGCTATCGGGATATGATCGAGGCGTTGACGGCTAAGTTCCCGCTGTCGGAGGAGCGTATCACAGGTGAACAACGCCAGAAGGAATTTATCGTATTGTTCGGCGCAATTCTGCGGATGCGTAACCTGCTGACTTCGTTCGACGAGTTTGCCGGAAGCGAAATTTTGAGCGAGCGAGACTTTCAAGACTACCTTGGCCGCTATCAGGATCTGCGGGACGAATGGAAAAACCGTAAGCCCGGTGGCGAAAAAGAGGACATCACGGACGATATTGTCTTTGAGATCGAGCTCATCAAACAAATCGAGATCAATATCGACTACATTCTGATGCTCGTCCAAAAGTATCACGATTCCCACTGCGACGATAAAGAAATTCTCATTACGATCCAGAAGGCAGTAGATGCAAGCCCAGAACTACGTAGCAAGAAGGCACTGATCGAAACCTTTATTGCCGGAATCAACGATGTATCAGATGTGATGCTGGAATGGCGTACCTTTGTCGCCGAAGAAAAAGAACGGCAGCTTGTTGCAATCATTCAGGAGGAAAACCTGAAAGACGACGAGACTCGCCGCTTTATGGACAGCGCTTTCCGTGACGGTTCTGTCAAAACAACTGGTACAGACATTGACAAGCTGATGCCGCCGATCTCCCGTTTCGGTGGTGGAAACCGTGCAGAAAAGAAGCAGACCATCATTGAAAAGTTGAAGGGTTTCTTCGACCGATTCTTCGGCATCGGGTAAGCAGGTCTTAGGGTGTCCCTAACGAGGCCTTTTGCGCAGCTCGACAGAACGGAGTAAAAAGGCACTGCTCGCTCAGATGGCGCAGACATCGGGCGACGCACTGTTTAGCTCCAGAGGAGTACAAACAGTCTGCTCGCTAAGATAATGCAGACCTATTTCAGAGCAACGAAAAGGGGCGCAGCCGGTGCTTACCTGCATCTGACTGCGCCTCTGATTTCTATCAAATTTTGTTGCTGCTCACACGAAAATGACCTCTGCATTTACGATTTCTGTAGCTCGATTGCGGATGTTATTGCTCCGTCTGACCCATTTCATTGGGGCGGTTGCTTTGAGATTTTCAGTAACATTTTCCTCTTCGGACAGTCGCATTACAATGTCATTGAACAGTGCTTGCGCTTGCAGTTCGATCTCTGTAAGATAGCTGTTCAATATCCCGGCAGTGAGCAAATTGTAATAGCGTACACGGTGATGCTCTTTCAGGTACCGCCAGTGTCGCTGTCCCCATACGCCGATTAGCACCTCGTCCTGTTCTCCAATCTTAAGATTGGGTAAGAAGTAGTCTCCCTCCTGTCGGTATGTACCGCCCAGTTTTTCAAACTCCGTCATAATGCTTCCTCCATTCATTCCGTGTATACAATCTTGAACTTCTTGCGCTTTGCACCGATGATTTTCAGCAGCACTTCGTCAACGGCGTCAGTATGTCTGCCCTCTACGATGATCCTGCTGCGCCGATCATTCAGACTCCCAATAAGAAGCCGCCTTTCCGTATCATCCAGTGCGAGATGATATTTCTGCTTCACATTCTGCCCTCCTTGTGCTATCATTGTAACGAAGAGGCCAGTAAAAATCGAATGTGCGGATAAAATTCTAAAGAAGCTATTCGTGTGCGAAATGAAATGAAATATGTGTGTTTCTGCCGGTTAATTCATTGTTTTATGAAATCCGTTATCAGCACTCGGACCATATCGAGTGGTCATAAGGGATTTCTCTTATGACCACTCGATTTTTTTATCTTGATATGGTTTTATGGGAGCAGGCTTTGATAGGTCCCTCGATAACGGACACCCAGTATTGGAAGTACATATCAGATCGATCTCTTTTTTGATTTTTAGGATAAAGCAGACCGCTGACTTTGCGCACATTGGGCGCAGGTCAACGGTCTGTTTTTTGTATTCAGTTTATGTGTTCCGCATCCATGGTTGTTCTGTTGTTACAGTTCTCCGCTGTTCTGACTGGACAGCAGTTTTACTACGTTTTGGATCACTGGACGCTGATCGCTGCGGTTGATGACCGCAACCACTGCCATAGGAGGCGCGTGCTGCGGGATCGTGACAATATATGGGCTGAGCTCCAGCCGGGTATTCTGATCCAGCAGCGAAATCCCCACGCCCATCTCTACACAAAGCAGCAGAGACTCCAGCGAACGGGGTTCACGCACAATTTTAGGGGCAAATCCTTCTGCTGCACAGCTGTCTACCAGCCGCTGATAGCCGCCGGGCGACTCCTGCCGTGAGATCACAACAAAGTTTTCATCCTTTAAGTCGCCCAGCGTCAACGCTTTTGGGAGGCCAGCGGGTGGGTCTTATGCATGGCAATCGCCGGGGACTTTTCATAGAGCGTGAAAAGCTGGAAATCCGCCTCGTCCTCCACATCAAAACTGAGCGGTATGATCAAGTCATAATGCCCGGAACGCAGGCCGCTTCTGAGATTCTGGTAAGAATTGCGCTCCAGGGTGATCTGAAGCTGCGGATAGATCGTCTTTATCTGACTGAGTCGATCAGACAATACCTGATTGACATCCTGTCCCTCAAGCACACCGATTGAAAGCGTCCCCTCTCCTTTTCGCGCCAGCGAACGGGCCTGTTCAAAGATATCATCCAGTTGATCAGGCAGATCCCTGATCTGGTCATATAAAAACTGTCCAGCGGGCGTCAGTTTGACCGAGCGGCGAGAACGGGTGAACAGAGCAAAGCCCAGCTCCTGCTCCATCTGAGCGATCTGCTTTGACAAATTCGGCTGGGCCGTATATAACCTCCGTGCAGCTTCAGAAAAGCTGCCATAACGGGCAACCTCTACAAAAATAGCGCAGTTTTATAGTGTTCATACTGGATTCCCCATTCCTGTTTTCTGATTCCATTTTAGCATAGGTGCAGGTGGGCGTAAAGCATAAACCGGCGGCATAACTGTGGAAATCATACTGAATATCTACTGACGACGGATTTATTTTTGTCTACAGTCTAAATTTAAACCGTTGTTTTTGTGTAATATGTCCAAACAAAATGTTAGGTATTCCATTCACATATCTTTATAGCCGATTTGGATATTTGTCAATACTTTAACGAACTGGTAAAGTAATTTATGGAAAGACGGGCGGACGCGCCCATAATTTATGTTTAGGGGAAATTTAAAAGGAGGAACCACACATGAAGATTCTTGGTATTTCTTACGGTACGCTCAACGGCGGCAACGATACCATGGTCAAAGAGGCTTTGATGGGCGCACAGGAGGTCGGTGCTGAGATTGAGTTCATCAACGCGAACACACTGAACATCAAGCACTGCACCGGCTGCAAGGCCTGCGTCATGGGTCTGTTCTCCGGCCGCGGCAATGCCTGTGTGCTGAAGGACGATATGCAGTGGCTGACTGATAAGATGTATGAGGCAGACGGCATTGTGTTCTCTGTGCCTATCTTCGAGAAGTGCGCCACCGGCCTGTTCCACACCACTATGGATCGCTTTGGCCCCCGTATGGACCGCGGCAACCTGATGATCGCGCAGAAAATTGCCGAGAACGGCGGTAAGCCCATTGATCCCAAGTACCTGAAGGAAATGGCTGTCTCCTATATGGCCGTCGGTGGTTCTGACTGGGCCACCCGCGTGCAGGCTGACTGCGCCACCCAGGCTTTGACGCCCAAGTGGACACTGATCCACAATGACTACTTCCAGTGGTCCTCGGCATCATGCTGAACGACGAGTACCTGAAGAAGGCCCACCAGATCGGCATTGACACCGCCAACGCTGCCAAGAAGATCCTGGAAGGCACCACGGAGATCCCTGTCGGCATTATGGGCAGCGAGTACAAGTCTGATCCCGGTATCTGTCCTCACTGCCATTCCAAGAACTTCTATCTGGAGGAAGACGGCAAGGCTATCTGCTGTCTGTGCGGTCTGGAAGGCAAGATTGAAGTTGTGGACGGAAAGTATAAGTTTGTCTTCCCCGAGGAGACTCTGCCCCACGCCCACGACACCCTGTCCGGCAAGTTCATCCACGGTGACGACATCCAGAACAACGAGAAGAGCTCCCGTGCCAAGCTGGCCTCTCCTGAGATGAAGGAACGCAAGAAGAAGTACATGGAGTTCATTCAGCCCACCAAGCCTGAGGCTTGACAACGACTGACGCAAAAAATCCAGGAAAGGAAGTATTTACAATGAAAGCTGGCGTTTTTACGGCAAAGAAGATCTCCGCATTGAAGATCGTCCTGTCCCCCAGGTTGGCCCCGGCCAGATGCTGGTCAAGATCGCTTATGTGGGCATCTGCGGCACCGATGTGGAGTTTTATAAATCCGGTATGTGCCCTCCCTTCACCAAACTGCCTCTGGTTCTCGGTCACGAGAACTGCGGCGTAGTGTGTGAAGTCGGCGAGGGCGTGACCAAGTTCAAGGTGGGTGACCGCGTCCTCTGCGGCCCTCCCGGCCACTGCGTCGAGGACTGCACTCCCTGCAAGGAGGGCAAGACCAACATCTGCCTGCATGGGTTCCCCCGCACGGCCGGACTGGGTCAGTATGACGGCGGTTATGCCCCTTACCTGCTGATTCATGATGTGGCACATACCATGATCGTTCCCGTGCCCGATGATGTGGACTTTAAGGACGCCGTTCTGTTCGACGTGATCTGCGTTTCCCTGCACGGCATCCGTTCTTCTAATTTCAAGTTTGGTGACAATGTCGTTGTCTCCGGTACCGGTCCCATTGGTCTGGCTGCCATTCAGATTCTGAAGGCTGCCGGCGCCAACAAGATCATCGCTCTGGGCACCACCTCCTCCAAGGAGCCGCTCATCAAGTCTTACGGCGCCGACTACTTCATCAACTCCAAGGAGTGCGAGGATCTGGCCGGAGAGGTCAAGAAGATTTTCGGCACGGAGGTCGGCGCAGATGTGGTCTATGAGTGTGCCGGCAATATGACGAGCCTTGCCAACTGCGTCTATTCCTGCGTTAAGCCCGGCGGGCAGGTCTCCGTCATCGGCACCATTCAGGAGCCCATGACCGCACTGGTGCCCGGTGCATTCTCCATCTTTGAGCCCAATATGCAGTTCTCCTTCACCTATACCGAGAATGACGTCAAGATCTATCTGGAGATGGTTGCCCAGGGCAAGATCCACTTCCCCAACATGGTGACCGACATTGTCTCTCTGGATGAATGCGTTGAAAAGGTATTTGCCGGCAACCGCCGCGGTCAGATCAAAGTACTCATTGATCCCAGTCTCTAAGGAAAAGGAGGACGCAGCAGTTATGTCCAAGAAGTTCCCTCATGCCATGTCTCCGATCCGCATCGGGAATGTGGTTTTGAAAAATCGCATTGTTTCCGCTCCTTCCACCATGCACTCCATGTCCAATGGCGAGCTTTACCCATCCGAGGACGCGATGGCTTTCTTTGAGGAGCGCGCCCGAGCCGGTGTCGGCATGGTCACCGTTGCCGGTGTCAAAGTCGGCAAGGATGTGCAGGATGACGGCGCTATGACCGCATGGGACGTGAATGTTCCCAATCACCGCAACAAGATGATGGAGCTGGTGGAGCGCATCCATTTTTATGGCGCCAAGGCCTCTATGGAGCTCATCGGCATTTTCCCCGAGGGCTACACCGTCTCTGACGGATGCAGCATCATGGGCTGGGGCGAAGGTCACGAGATCACGCGTGAGGCCATGGAAGAGTTTAAGAACGACTGGGTGGATGCCGCTGAAAAGCTGGCTGAATGCGGCTTTGATGCCATCCTGATCCACAGCGGCCACTCCTGCCCTCTGGCTCAGTTCCTCTCGCCTCTGACCAACAAGCGCACCGACGAGTACGGTGGTTCTACGGAGAACCGCTGCCGCTACCTCATCGAGATCCTCGACGCGATCCGTGCCAAGGTGGGCAAAAAGCTGCTCATCGAGGTGCGCATTTCCGGCACCGAGTTTGAGGAGGGCGGCATCGACATTGAAGAAGGAATCCGCATCGGCGAGTTGATCCAGGATCACCTTGATATTCTTCAGGTCTCTGCCGGTATGCATAATCCCAAATGGATGACTTGGGTGCATCCTGCGGTTTCCGCCCCAAGATGCCTAACGTCTATGTGGCTGAGTCCTTCAAAAAATCCGGTAAATTCCATGTGCCGATCGTTACTTTGGGGCCATTGATTCCGTTGATTCTGCCGAGGCCATTCTGGCCGACGGCAAGGCTGATATGGTCACCATGGCCCGCAGCCTGATTGCCGACCCGGAGCTTATCAAAAGTGTGTGGCTGGTCATCGGGACGACGTGACTCCCTGCATCAAGTGTATGCGCTGCCATGACTCCACTGTGTATGGCCACCACTTCCAGTGCTCTGTGAATCCCACTGCCGGTCTGGAAAACTCCATCAGCCATTTGGTTCAGCCTGTGGTAAAGGGCAAGAAGATCGCCGTCCTCGGCGGCGGCCCTGCCGGCATGAAGGCGGCTATGGTCGCCTGTGACCGCGGTCATCAGGTGACACTGTTTGAGAAGAGCGGTGAACTGGGCGGCATGCTGCACAAGGCTGGCTACTTCTCCTTCAAGTATCCCGTGAAGGATTACATGAACTGGCTGATCGCGCAGGTGGGCAAGCGTTCCATCGACGTGCGGCTGAACACCGCCGCTGCGGCTGACAGCGTCAGCGGGTTTGATGCAGTTATCGTGGCCATCGGCGCCGAGCCCTTCATTCTCCCTGTTCCTGGTGTAGAGCAGGCAAAAATCGCCATCGATGTGTTGGGTCAGGAGGAGACGCTCGGCAACAGCGTGATCGTCATCGGCGGCGGCATGGTGGGCTGCGAGACCGCGCTGCACCTTGCCAAACTGGGCAAGCAGGTCACCGTGGTCGAGATGCAGTCCGACCTCGCTCCCGACGCCTCCACCACTGGACGCAATGAGCTGATGGTCGAAATTGGCCGCGAAGCTAACTTCACCTCCCTGACCGGTGCCCGCTGCCAGAGCATCACCTCCAACAGCGTGACCTATGTAAAAGACGGCAAGGAGGAGACGATCTCTGCCGACAGTGTTGTTCTGTGTGCCGGTATGAAGCCCAAGGCACAGGAGGCTGATACCTTCTTTGGCTGCGCTGACGAAGTGAGCGAGATCGGCGACTGCGTGCGTGCCCGCACTGTGGAATGGGCCACAAAGGAAGCCTATTACGCCGCCATCAGCCTGTAATTTGACAACTTTATAAATTCAGGGGAGACTTCCCAATTCCCGCGCAAATGTTATCCCTGCAACATCCTCAGCAATTCGGTTTAGATTTCCCGGTCGGCGCTTGTACTGTGCCGCCGACCAGGAAACCCTTCCATCACATGGCCGATCCGGGTGAGAGCGGATCGGCCATAGTTTGAGAAAAGAGGTCTTTTATATGAGCACGAAACAAAAGGACGACATTTCCCTTGTCAGCGCAAACTTCGGTGTCAAAGGATGGATCATCCTGATCATCACCTTCCTCTGCATTTTCCTTGACTCCTCCCTGATCAACGACTCTTTGAATGTGGTCGTCGATGTGTTTGCCGGAGTCCACCAGTGGAACAGCAATATGCTGCTGGGCTTCTCTACCATCACCGCATGGATCGCCGTGGCCGGCGCTGTTATGTGGGGCGTTCTGTCCAGCAAGATCAGCATCCGCTGGGCCTGGGTCATTTCTCTGGCTGTCACCGGCATCGCCTGCCTGTTCTGGGGCAGAGCCTCCTCCCCTGCCATGTACTTTGTCTGTCTGGCCGTCGCCAGTGTGGGCGCTATGGGCTTCTGCTACATCTGCTCCATGAATGTGGTCTCCAACTGGTTCCCCGCAAAAAGGCATGGCTATGGGCTGGGTCACCATCGGTTTCCCCTGTCCGCCGCAGTCACTGCCAACTTTGTCGGCGGGCTGGTTGGCAAGGGCGGGCTGACTCAAGTTTATACCTTCTACGCTGTTGCCTGCTTTGTCCTCTGCGTGCTGGTCGCTATCTTTGTCCGCGACTATCCCGAGCAGATGGGTGCCTATCCTGACAACAACCACAAGTTCGATAACGAAGAGGCCAAGAAGGAGCTGGCTCTGGGGCTGGAGTATATGAAAACCTCCTCCTGGGTGCCTAAGAAGCTGCTCACCACCGGAAAGGTCTGGATGATCGCCATCTCCCTCGGCATTATGGAACTGCTGAGCCTGGGCATCATGACCAACTTCGTTCCCCGTATGATGCAGGCCGGTTATGTGGATCCCACTACGCACGGCCCTGCGGGTATCATTTTCCTGATGCTGGCCATCGCCGGTATTGCCGCCTGCTTCGGCAGCGTAGGCTGCGGCATCATGGATGCCAAGCTCGGCCCCAAAAAAAGGCCATTCAGATCACCATGATCATCGCCTTTGTGGCCATCATCCTGAACCTGATCCCCACCACCGCGACAAAGTTTGCATCTCTGCCCTTCCTGGCCATCATGCTGGGCGGTGCGGCTAACTACCTGGTCTCCCTCACCAATACCATCTGGGGCCGCTATGACTTCCCGCGGGCCTACAAGGTGCTCAAGCCCATCGTGGCCGCCATCGGCGCACTGGGTGTGTCTGTTGTCGGCATCATTGGCCGCAGCGTAAGCTATAGCGTAGCCTATGGCGTGCTGGCCGGCCTGACCGTGATCGCTTTCATCCTTGTTTCCTGCGTGGATGACAAACTGATCGGTCGCAACTGATTTTACTTTCTCATTACTCTCCCTGTTTCCATCCCCTAAACGGTGCGATCCGGCTTCTTTAAAAAGCCGGATCGCGCTGTTTTTCCTTTTTCGGGGAAACATGGTATACTAAGCATAGAAATCAGTATATCCCAAAGGAGCGTACTATGGATCTCTGTAATATGAACGACGTAAAATCGCTGCTCGGTCGGCACGGCTTTCACTTCTCCAAATCACTTGGCCAGAACTTTCTGATTCAGTCCTGGGTGCCCCAGGATATCGCCGCATCCTCCGGCGCTGACAAAAGTACCGGTGTACTGGAGATCGGCCCCGGCATTGGACCGTTGACCTGCGAACTGGCCAAGCGGGCAGGCAAAGTGGTCGCGCTGGAGTTGGACAAGGCTTTACTCCCCATTCTGGATGAGACGCTGGCCGAATTCACAAATGCTCATGTGATATCTGCTGATGTGACGAAAACCGACTGCGCCGCACTGGTACACGAGCAGTTTGACGGATTGCGCCCCATTGTCTGCGCCAATCTGCCCTATAATATTACCACCCCGGTCATTACTCAGCTGCTGGAGTGCGGTGCATTCCGGTCCATCACGGTCATGATCCAGAAGGAAGTGGCCAAGCGCATCTGCGCCGCGCCGGGTACGGCGGACTTTGGCGCCTTTTTCCTGCTTTGCCAGTATTACGCCCACTGCGAATATCTCTTTGAAGTGCCGAGGGAATGCTTCCTCCCTGCACCAAAGGTGACATCTGCGGTAGTAAAACTGGATGTGCTGGACAAACCACCGGTTGAAGTACAGGATGAAGCTATGCTCTTCCGGGTAATACGCGCAGCCTTTGCCCAGCGGCGAAAAAAACGCTCAGCAATGCGCTGAGCGCCGGATTCGATGAACTCACCAAAGAGCAGATCAATGGCTGTATTTCCGCGTGTGGTCTTGCTCCGCAGGTGCGGGGCGAGAAGCTGGGGCTTGAAGAATTCGCCCGGCTGGCGGATGCAATCGGCGGCTGCTGAACGTGCAGCGGCAACCGCCTCCGCCAGCACATTCTGCTTCTGCGCCAGCAGCTCCGTATTGCCCGGGTCAAGCTTCAGCAGGCGGTTGATCTGACCCAGCTCGGCGGAAAGACTTCTGGACTGTTTTTCCACGTTCTGAAGCGCCTTGCCCAGCTTGCTGGTATCGCCGCCGATCTCAATCGTAATACCTTTGATTGTATTATTCACACTTCATCTCACCTCTTTTGCGTAAAAAGGAATCGACCCATTCAGGTCGATTCCTTCATGTCGTTCTTAGCATCACATAGCCAAGAGTAATATAAAAATAAGAATCGGTATTCCGAAAATGACAGCAGCTATTTTAAAGATAGCCCAGAAAAATGCGCCCCAATCTTCCTCGTAATGGATAACAAAGTCATATTTCTTCATTCGTTCTTTTCTTTTGATACTGCTTCTGATGCAGTGACATATCAGTGAAAAAAGCAAACCAAATATAACAAAACCAACAAACATACAGCGCACCGCCTTTCTTACCTGCATTATAGCAGGCGAAATGCGCAGCGTAAATATATGGAATCCATTTTAATCTGATTTTCATCCTTTTGCTGTCTTTCCCAGCTGCTCCCGCAGGCTTGCCCCGATCCGGCGCCGTTTGCTCCATCCGCCAGGCGTTATCCAGATATTCGCGGCCTGACTCAGTCTGGTTCAGGCGGTAGATATAGGCGTCCCTCCGCCAGAGCAGAAAGTCCAGATAATCGGCAGCATCCAGCTTCGCATATGCCGCCCGCTTTCGAATGGATTAACAGGCTGTAAACACTGCGGTTTCGGCGGCGATTTTGCTTGCAATTTGGGTGAAAATAAGCTAATATTGGTGTTGAGTTTGAGAGGGCACTCGGTGCCCTGAAAGGAGTTTTTTTACTATGGCAAATCTGGATCTTACCAAGTATGGGATCACCGGCACCACTGAGATCGTGCACAATCCTTCCTACGAGCTGCTGTTCGAGGAAGAGACCAAACCCGGTCTGGAAGGTTTCGAGGTTGGCCAGGTCAGCGAGCTGGGCGCCGTCAACGTCATGACCGGCATCTACACCGGCCGCTCCCCCAAAGGATAAGTATATTGTTGTCGATGACAACTCCAAGGACACCGTGTGGTGGACCTCCGAAGCGTATAAGAACGACAACCATCCTGCCTCTCAGGAGGCATGGGCCGCTGTGAAGGACATCGCTCTGAAGAAGGAGCTGTCCAACAAGCGTCTGTTCATTGTGGACGCCTTCTGCGGCGCCAATAAGGATACCCGCATGGCCATCCGTTTCATTATGGAGGTCGCATGGCAGGCACACTTCGTCACCAACATGTTCATCCGCCCGACCGCGGAAGAGCTCGAGAACTTTGAGCCGGACTTCGTTGTCTACAACGCATCGAAGGCAAAGGTCGAGAACTACAAGGAGCTGGGTCTGAACAGCGAGACTGCCGTTATGTTCAATATCACCAGCCGCGAGCAGGTCATCGTCAACACCTGGTACGGCGGTGAGATGAAGAAGGGCATGTTCTCCATGATGAACTACTATCTGCCGCTCAAGGGCATCGCTTCGATGCACTGCTCGGCGAACACCGACATGAACGGCGAGAACACCGCGATCTTCTTCGGCCTGTCCGGCACCGGCAAGACCACCCTTTCCACCGACCCGAAGCGCCTTCTCATCGGCGACGACGAGCACGGCTGGGACGACAACGGCGTGTTCAACTTCGAGGGCGGCTGCTATGCGAAGGTCATCAACCTCGACAAGGAGTCCGAGCCCGACATCTATAACGCCATCAAGCGCAACGCTCTGCTGGAGAACGTCACTCTGGATGCCGAAGGCCCATTGATTTCGCCGACAAGAGTGTCACTGAGAACACCCGCGTGTCCTACCCCATCGACCACATCACCAACATTGTGCGTCCCATCTCCTCCGCTCCTGCGGCCAAGAATGTCATCTTCCTGTCCGCCGACGCTTTCGGCGTTCTGCCTCCCGTCTCCATCCTGACGCCGGAGCAGACCAAGTACTACTTCCTGTCCGGCTTCACTGCGAAGCTCGCCGGCACCGAGCGCGGCATCACCGAGCCCACCCCGACGTTCTCCGCCTGCTTCGGTCAGGCGTTCCTCGAGCTGCATCCGACCAAGTATGCAGAAGAGCTCGTCAAGAAGATGGAAAAGAGCGGCGCAAAGGCATATCTGGTCAACACCGGCTGGAACGGCACCGGCAAGCGTATCTCCATCAAGGACACCCGCGGTATTATTGATGCCATCCTGAGCGGTGCCATCAGCGAAGCCCCCACCAGAAGATCCCGCACTTCAATTTCGAGGTCCCCACCGAGCTTCCCGGCGTCGATTCCGGCATTCTGGATCCCCGCGACACCTATGCAGATGCTGCTGAGTGGAACAAGAAGGCTGAGGACCTGGCAAGCCGCTTCATCAAGAATTTCGCCAAGTACGAAGGCAACGAGCACGGCAAGGCTCTGGTCTCTGCCGGCCCGCAGCTGTAAAGCTTTGAGCGCATAAGTAAACCACAGTAAAAAGTAATGCCCTTCCAATGGAAGGGCATTACTTTGCCATTATAAAGATCGCGGCCAACTTCAACTGAAGTTGGCCGCGATCTGTTTTACTGTTTAATCTCAGGATCCCGCATATGGACAAATTTGCCGCTGTCAGCGTCAATTTGCTCCAGTAATTCGTACTCTTTTGTCTCCTCTATCAGTTTCCGTTTTCTCAGTCGGTGATTGATATAGGTCGAAATGGTGAGTAAATAACTGCAAAAAGCGGCACCGCAATGATCATGCCCACAAAGCCGAACATACCGCCGAAGAGCATAATGGAAAACAACACCCAGAACGAAGACAAACCGGTCGTATTACCAAGAATTTTGGGGCCAAGGATGTTTCCATCGAACTGCTGGAGCGCAAGCACAAAAACGACAAAATAGACGCATTTGAGCGGGCTGTCCAGCAGGATCAGCAATGCGCTTGGAATGGCCCCGATGAACGGGCCGAAGAACGGGATGACATTGGTGACACCGACAATCACGCTGACGACCAGCGTATATGGAATACGCAGGATCGTGCAGCCAACGAAGCAGATGACACCAATAATCAGTGAATCCATTAGCTTACCGCGGATAAAGCCGCCGAACACGTCAGAAATATAGCGAAACTCTGTAACCAGATAGTTGGCAGACTTCTGAGGCAGCAGGCCATAGGTGATCTTCTTGACCTGACCGATCATGTGCCGCTTGGAAACCAGCAGATAGGCCGCCACGATCTGGCCAATGATAAAGTCCTTAATTACCCGGACAACGACCTTTACGCCGGAAACTACGCCGGACAACACCGTGGACAGGTTGCTGATGGACTCGAGCAAAGCCTCGGCATTCGGGGCCAGTTATTGTTGACCCAGTCCATAAAGCTGTTTGAAATACTCTGAAAAGTCGATTCCACCTGTGCAGCTACATCCGGATGTCCGGCCAGCACCGTATTAAGCCAGTGGACAATGTTGTTGGAATAGTCGTCCAGTGAATTGATAATGCCTACAATACTGTTAATAAACTGCGGCACCACCAACGCAAACAGTCCGACGACCACCAGCAAAGCCAGCATGATCGAAACAAACAATGAGATGCCAACGGCAAACCCGTGCGCCAGCTTTTTGCTTGAGTTTTTTCTTGAATATTGGTTCTAGATTCCGCAGCAGTGCATTATAAATCGGGGCAAGCAGGTATGCGATCAGTGCGCCTACGAGAAAAGGCTCCAGGATCTGTATAAAGCCTTTTACCGCTGCTTTGATTGCATTCAGCTTAAACAACTAAAAAAAAGAACAAAATACTGGATGCAATCACGCAGAACGCAGTCAGTCCCCAGGCAATGTACTTTTGATATTTTTCTTTCATCAAAATCTCCGCATCTGATCTGAACGATCATCTATCCGCAGAAGCGCAATTTAAACGGTCAGCTCTACCGCATCAGCCTTGAGGGCAGCGGCATATTTGTCCAGCTTAGGCTGGATAAAGTCCGCCAGGAACTCGTCCACCTGCTGCGGGCAGCGGCCAATATACAGGGACGGATCCATATGGGCAGAGATCTCCTTGAGAGACATACCAAACATAGGGTTCTGAGCGATCAGCTCCAACAGATTGTTCTGGCCGCCCTCTTCCTTGACGACCCGTCCCGCCTCAATGGACATCTTGCGGATCTCCTCATGGAGCACCTGACGATCCCCGCCGCGGCGGACTGCATCCATCATGATGTTCTCAGAGGCCATAAAGGGCAGCTCCTCCTGAATATGCTTGGCGATGACCTTCTCATGAACGATCAGACCGGAAGCCACATTCAGATAGATGTTCAGGATCGCGTCGATGGACAAGGAATGCCTCCGGCACGGAGATACGCTTATTGGCGGAGTCATCCAGCGTGCGCTCAAACCACTGCGTCGCAGTCGTGATGGCAGGATTGGCCGCATCAGCGATCACATAACGGGCCAGCGAGCAGATACGTTCACTGCGCATAGGATTGCGCTTATAGGCCATGGCAGAAGAACCGATCTGGCTCTTTTCAAATGGCTCCTCGATCTCCTTCATGTGGCACAGCAGGCGAACATCCGTGGCGAATTTGGAGGCGGACTGGGCAATGCCGGACAACGTGGCCAGCACAGCTGCATCCACCTTACGGGAATAGGTCTGGCCGGAGACCGGAACGACCGCCTTGAAGCCCATCTCATCGGCGATCTTCTGCTCCAGCGCTTTGATCTTGTCTGTATCGCCAGCAAACAGCTCCATAAAACTGGCCTGTGTGCCAGTGGTGCCCTTTGCTGCCCAGCAGCTTCAGGTTGTCAATACGGTACTCAACTTCCTCCAGATCCATCAGCAGCTCATTCATCCAGAGCGTGGCGCGCTTGCCGACTGTCACCATCTGGGCCGCCTGGAAATGGGTAAAGCCCAGTGTGGGAAGTGCCTTTGTAGCGCGGCAAACTTGCCAAGGGCATTCAGCACCTGCACCAGCTTGTCACGCACCAGCTCCAAACCTTCGCGCATCTGAATAATATCGGTGTTATCCCCCACGTAGCAGCTGGTGGCGCCCAGATGAATGATACCGGCCGCCTTGGGGCACTGATGACCAAAGGTATGCACATGAGCCATGACGTCATGGCGAAGCTTTCTTCCTCCTGCGCGGCCATCTCATAGTCAATGTCGGTCACGTGGGCCTCCATCTCGTCGATCATATCCTGCGTGATGGTGGGAGTGCCGTCCCATTGGTCAGGCCAAGCTCCATCTCCGCCCGGGCCAGGGCGATCCAGAGCCGACGCCAAGTGGAGAATTTCTTGTCAGGAGAAAAGATATACTGCATCTCCTTGCTGGCATAGCGGGAGGCCAAAGGGCTTTCATAAGTATTTTCATAATTGATCGCTCCTTATTTGTCTGCTGAATGAATTGACAGCGTAAAAATTCAATTTATTATACCACGCATCGGAACAATTGAAAACCGTCTCAAGAAAAAAACCGGTTAAGAATCTGCTTCCTGATATAAAAGGAATTGTCCTTTTCGGACAGCCCTTTGATATCATGCCTGAACTCAGTCGGCCAGGAACTTCTCCAGCCGGTCAAGGCCTTCCTTGATGTTCTCCATAGAGGTGGCATAGGACCAGCGTACATAGCCGTCTGCGCCAAAGGCACTTCCGGGAACAACAGCGACCAGCCCCTTCTCCAGGAAAGCAGAAGCAAAATCGTTGGAATTGTTGATCTTGATTCCCTTGATGGTCTTGCCAACGCAGTTCTTTGATGTTCATGAAGATATAGAATGCACCCCTCAGGCATCAGGCAGCTGACGCCGGGAATGTTCTGCACGCGCTCATAGAAATACTTGCGGCGCTCATCAAAGGCCTTCTTCATCTCATAGCTGGGCTCCTGACTCTCTCGCCAAATGCGGCCAGCGCAGCCTGCTGAGAGATGCTGCAGGGGGAGAGCCGGTAGAATGGCTCAGATAGTTGCTCATCGCCTTGGCGATCTCTGCATTGGCGGCAGCATAGCCGATCCGCCAGCCTGTCATGGCATAGGACTTGGATACGCCGTTGATCAGGATGGTGCGCTCCTGCAGATCCTCACTCAGAGAGGCAATGCTGACAAAAGGCTTGTCGTAGCAGAGCATATAGTAGATCTCATCGCTGATGACATAGAGGTCATAGCGCTGGATCACATTGGCCAGCGCCTGCAGTTCCTCCCGATCATAAACCATACCAGTCGGGTTGGAGGGGTTGGTCAGAATGACCGCCTTGGTACGGGGCGTGATCGCATTGCTTGGAGCATTTCAGGGTCAGCTTGAAACCGGTCTCCTCAGTTGTCTCCACGATCACAGGAACACCGCCGGCCATGCGGATCGCTTCGGCATAGGTCACCCAGTAAGGCGCAGGCAGGATGACCTCCTCACCGGCGTTGATGATGGCCTGAAGCGCAATGTAGACATTGTGCTTGGCACCGCTGGTCACGCAGATCTGGCTGGGTGCATAGTGTACGCCGGTATCCTTCAGAATGCGGTCACAGATCGCCTCACGCAGAGGCAAAACGCCGGTAGAGGGCGTATAACGGGTCTGATTGTTCTTAATGGCAGTAATACCGGCCTCCTTGATATGGTCAGGAGTATTAAAATCAGGCTCACCGGCACCAAAGAGATCACATCAATGCCACTGGCCTTCATCTGCTTGGCCATGGAGTCAATGGCCATGGTGGCGGAGGGAGAAATGCCTTTTGCAATACTGGAAATCGGTTTCATATTTATAGAACCTCCAAACGATTCACAATTTCTGCATTATTATAATCCCCATCCTGCAAAATTGCAATAGCAAATCTTACAAATTGAAAAAATCGGATTGCACCTTTCTATGCAATCCGATTTTTTTAATCATTTGAATTTTCTGTGATGCAAAATATCAAATATGCTCGCAGATCAGTGCACTCATGCGTTTGGTGCCGACAGGCTCTCCTGACCGGCAATATCCGGAGTATGCCCGCCTTCGGCCAGAACCGCATCCACCGCCTGCTCAATCGCAGCGGCTTCCTCAGGCAGATTGAAGGAATACTTGAACATCATTGCAACAGACAGAATCGTGGCAATGGGATTGGCCTTATCCTGACCGGCAATATCGGGAGCGCTGCCGTGAATGGGCTCATAGAGACCGGGTGCCTGCGCACCAATAGAGGCAGAAGGCAGCATTCCCCAGGGAACCGGTGATCATGGAGGCTTCATCGGACAAAATGTCACCGAACATATTCTCGGTCACGACCACATCGAACTGGGACGGATCCCGCACAAGCTGCATGGCGGTGTTGTCCACCAGGTAGTCCTCATACTCCACCTCGGGATATTCCTGTGCCAGACGATGCATCACGCTGCGCCACAGGCGGGAGGTTTCCAGCACATTGGCCTTGTCCACACTGGACACCTTCTTGCGGCGCTTCATAGCCAGTTCAAATGCCTGACGTCCGACACGCTCGATTTCCATTTCGGGTAAGCCATCAGATCAGTGCACTCCACGCCACGGTCAACAGTCTCGTAGCGATCCCGCTTGCCAAAGTACACACCGCCGATCAGCTCACGCACCATCATAATATCGATACCCTTCTGGGCGATTTCATCTTTCAAAGGGCAGGCATCGATCAGTGCAGGGCGCAGAGTAGCGTGGCGCAGATTTGCAAACAGCCCCAGATCCTTACGAATAGCCAGCAGTGCAGTCTCAGGGCGCTGCTCCGCAGGCTTATCCGGCCCCCACTTGGGTCCGCCCACAGCGCCCAGCAGAACCGCGTCGCAGGCCTTGCACTTCTCGGCTGTTCCCGCGGGGTAGCTGACACCGTACTTATCGGTGGCATTGCCACCCATGTCCACATCAACATAGGTGATTTTGTGGCCGAACCTCTCTGCCACTTTATCAATAACCGTGACAGCACCGTTGACCACCTCAGGGCCAATGCCGTCACCGCGGATCAAAGCAATTTTAAATTCCATGTTTCTTCTCCCCTCTTACTTTTGCCAGACCTCTGGCCTTCAGAGAATTCATCAGCCCGCCATTTTCAATGATACCGTTGATGAACTCCGGGAACGGTGCGGCCTGATAGGTCTTTCCGGTGGTCTCATCCACGATTTTGCCGGTATTGAACTCAACGCTCACGCTGTCCCCGCCTTGATCTCAGCGGCAGCCTCCGGGCATTCGATGATCGGCAGACCGATATTGATGGCGTTGCGGTAGAAAATACGGGCAAAGGAGGCGGCAATGACGCATTTGACGCCGCTGGCCTTGATAGCCAGCGGTGCGTGCTCTCGGGATGAGCCGCAGCCAAAGTTGGCGCCGCCCACAATAATGTCGCCCGCCTCCACGGTGGAAGAAAACTGCGGGTCGATATCCTCCATGCAGTGCGCCGCAAGATTGCGCTCGTCAGGATCATTCAGATAGCGTGCCGCAATAATCACATCGGTATCTACGTTATCGCCATAGACATAGATCTTAGACATAGTTTACATCCTCCCTTCTCACAGATCCGCCGGGTCAGCCAGGCAGCCGGCCACAGCGGAAGCCGCCGCCACCGTGGGACTGGCCAGAATGACCTTGGACTCCACGTGGCCCATACGGCCCACAAAGTTGCGGTTCGTGGTGGAGACACAGATCTCGCCCTCGCACATACAGCCCATATGACCACCCAGGCAGGGGCCGCAGGTAGGCGTGGAGATGGCGCAGCCAGCCTCCAGCATATCCTGATAGATACCCTCTTCAATCATCTGCTTGATAATATCCTGCGTAGCGGGCAGAACGATGCAGCGGATACCGTCATGTACCTTACGACCCTTCAGGATCTCCGCCGCGGCCCGCATATCACTGATACGGCCATTGGTGCAGGAGCCGATGACAACCTGATCAATCACAATCCCCTTCACGTCCCTGACCAGTTTCGCGTTGCCGGGCAGATAGGGCATGGCGACAGTGGAATCCAGCGTGCTGAGGTCAATGTCCACGACACGCTCATATTCAGCATCGGGATCGGCCTCATAAATGACAGGCTCCCGCTCTGTACGGCCCTTCACATAAGCCAGCGTCTGCTCGTCCACCGGGAAGATGCCGTTCTTCGCACCGGCTTCAATCGCCATATTGGCAATTGTGAAGCGGTCGTCCATTGTCAGCTCCTTGATGCCCTCGCCGGTGAACTCAAGGCTCTTATACAGTGCACCGTCTACACCGATCAGACCGATCAGATGGAGCATAACGTCCTTTCCGGAAACATAGGGCTTGAACTTACCGTAAATATTGACCTTGATGGCAGGCGGAACCTTGAACCAGTTCAGGCCGGTCGCCATGCCGGCAGCCATATCCGTGGATCCGACACCCGTAGAAAAGGCACCCAGTGCCCCGTAAGTGCAGGTGTGCGAATCCGCACCGATGGTCAGGTCACCGGGAATGATAAGGCCCTTTTCCGGCAGCAGGGCGTGCTCCACACCTACGGTGCCCACATCAAAGAAGTGGGTAATATGATGCTTGCGGGCAAAGTCGCGGGCGGTCTTACATAGCTGCGCCGCCTTGATGTCCTTGCAGGGAGTGTAATGGTCAAGCACAATGCCGATTTTATCCTTATCAAAAATCTGAGTGATACCATTCTTCTCCAATACGTCAACGGCCACCGGAGTGGTCACGTCGTTGCCATGGACAAAATCAAGCTTCGCCTCGATCAACTGGCCCACTTCTACACTGGGCAGTCCCGCGTGGGCAGCCAGGATCTTCTGTGTCATTGTCATACCCATGAGTCGAACTCCTCCTTAGATATTACTGAGTATAGATTAATTATCACAATTTTGCCGGAAAAAGAATGTAGCTTATGTTACAATTCAGAGATCAGCTATAAAAAGTCAAGAGGAAAAAAGGAAAGGAAATCCTTATGACAATGCCATGGCAGAAAATTTCTTTTTCGTTCTGAAAACGGAGTGCATCTACCGACACAAGTCAAAGACGCTCCAAGAAGTGAAGGAACTGATTGATAGGTATATTTACTTCTATGACCACGAGCGTATCCAAACAAAAACAGGAGTGGCGCCGCTGCCGCAGCGCCACTCCACCAAAACTCAATATCCTACACGGGTCTTTTGTACTGTCCATATAATATAAGACGGTTCACTCACACTCTGCAGGATTTTTGTCAAGTAATGACGATCTAATCTTAGAACTTGTGATGCAGTTTCAGGATTTCGATCAGCATCTTATCACGATAACGGATGCACTCTTCATTGGTATGGCCAATCTCGTCGGAGAAGTTCTTCATCTCCTCGTCAACACCAGCCTGGCCCTTCTCCTTGTAATCCGCAGGAATCTCAGTCCAGTTGGCGATGTCGCCGCAGAGGTTGAAGCCGCCGCCCAGCATATCCATCATACCGGCCAAGCCGTCCCTTGTTGCCCAGCTGCATGATCATGTTGTGGCCGAAGATGGCCCAACGGATAGCAGGACCAAAGGTCAGGGCCTTGTCGGCATCCTCGACGGAGCAGACACCGCGCTCGACCAGGTCGACCATCTCACGGAAGACAGCCAGCTGCAGACGGTTGCAGATATAGCCCGGGCAATCCTTGTGCAGAACGACGGGCTCCTTGCCCAGAGCCTGATAGAACTCCTTGGCCAGCTCGACGTTGGCAGGATCGGTCTTCTCAGTCTTGGTGATCTCCACCAGCGGGATCAGATGGGGGGGATTGTAGGGGTGGGCCCCCACACAGCGCTTCAGGATGGACCGCCTTCTCGGTGATCTGGCCCAGAGGCAGACCGGAAGCGGAAGTGGCAATGATGGCGTCCACAGGAGCAAACTCTTCGATGGAGGCCAGCATGCTCTGCTTGATGGGCAGACGCTCGGGGCCGCTCTCCTGAATGAACTTCGCATTCTTCACAGCCTCTTCCATGCTGGTAGTGAAGTGGATGCGGGCCTCGACAGCGGCAGCATCAGCAATCGCACCGGTCTCGGTCAGGAACTTCAGGTTGCCCTCGATGGTCTTCTTATCGTTGGCGATGCACTCGTCATTGATGTCGTACAGATAGACATCCAGGCCCTTCATCGCGAAGAGAACAGCCCAGCTGCCGCCGATAACGCCGCCGCCGATGCCGGCAACAGTCTTGATATCTTCAACTTTCATGTGTTTTCACCTCAAAGATTCTACTCAGAATGATCGTCCAGAATCGATCAGCCCATGCCCTTGGCAGCAAAGTAGGTGGTGCCGTACTTCTCGGCGGCCTCAACCTTAGCGGCCTCGAGCTGCTCAATGGTGACAGCGGCCAGAGCTTCCTGAGTAGCCTTGATGTCCAGAGGCTTCAGGCCCAGCATCTCACGCGCCTCGGCGGGAGTGGCGACCTCGTTGCCAAAGGCCTTCACGGCGTTGGCAGCGCGCTCGACCAGCATCAGGTTGGTAGCCATGATCTTCTTGCCGTCAGCAGTACGGCCATAGACCACGTTGTCCTCCATGCCCACGCGGATGTGACCCTCGTTGGCCAGAGCGGCAAACATGACGGGCAGATGGCCCTTGCCGATGCCGAAAGCAGACCAGTGCACTCAGCGGGCAGATCGCCGCGCTTCTGCATCAGCTCCATCTCGTCCAGCAGCAGCTGCAGGTCATGAGGAGTAGCAGCCAGGCCGCCAACAACACCCAGGCAGAACTGGAAGTGCAGAGGAGCCTTCACGAAGCCCTTCTTCCAATACACGCCCACAGCGCGCAGCATACCCAGGTCAAAGATCTCGAACTCGGGCTTAATGTCCTTCTCCAGGTACAGGGTGCCCAGGTCGCACAGCATCTTGGGGTGTTGTGGAACACGCCGCCGGGGATGCCCCAGTTGAAGGAGGAGGCGTCAAAGGTGCCCATCTCAATGCCGGGCACGTTTGCATGGTGCAGAACACGGACAGCGTTGCCGTAGGGAGAGTCATCAGAGACGCGGTTGTCGCCGGAGGAAGTGCAGTTCACGATGACGTCGCAGTCAGGATGCTGGTTGCGCAGGATAGAGATGGTCTGATAGAACTTCACAGGATCCATGACGCCAGCGCCCTGATCGTCACGCATGTGCAGATGCACGACGGAAGCGCCGGCCTTCCAGCACTCATAAGCGCAGGCGGCGATCGCTTCGGGAGTCTCGGGCACATCATAGCCATGAGGGGTGATAGCACCGGTCAGAGCGGCAGTAATGATAGTCTTAGCCATTGTAAAACACGTCCTTGAATAAAGATTATAACTTTGGACGGAAGAAGGCAGATACCCCTCCCCTCCTTGGTACTAAGGGCAACTTTTCTCCCTCTGCAATGGGACAGAGGGAGAAAGTCTGCCAGTATCAACTGATTAGTTGTACTTGTGCCAGCCCTCACCGGACTTGCGGCCGTACTTGCCCTCAGCAACCAGCTTCTTGACGGACTCAGGGGCACTTCCAGGTGGTCACAGGCAGGGACTCCATGGTCTCGGTGACATGGGGGAAGGTGTCCAGGCCGGACATATCCATCATCTCGAAGGGCCCGAGAGGATGATTCAGACCGAACTTGATAGCGGTATCGATATCGTCGATGGTAGCAACGCCGTCCTCATACTCGTGAATAGCCTCGAGCATGAAAGCGAACAGGCAGCGGTTTACGATGAAGCCCGGGGTGTCAGTCTTGCACTCGACCGGCTTCTTGCCCATCTTCTCGGCAACCTCGCGGACAGCGGCCACGGTGGCGTCGGAGGTGTAGCAGGAGCGGATCATCTCAACCAGCTTCATGGCGTATACGGGGCGGAAGAAGTGCATGCCCATGCAGCGCTCGGGGTTCTTGCAAGCGCCGGTGATCTCGGTGATGGACATGGAGGAGGTGTTGGTGCAGAGGATGGCATCGGGCTTGCAGATCTCGCCCAGCTGCACGAAGGTATCGTGCTTCAGGGACAGGATCTCGGGAGCGGCCTCAATGACAAAGTCAGCGGGGGCAACACCCTCCAGCTCAACGGTGGTGGAGATGCGGGCCATGATGGCGTCGGCAGCCTCCTGAGTCGTCTTGCCCTTGGCAACCTGCTTGTCCAGACCGGCCTTAATGCCGTTGACACTCCTTATCGCAGAACTCCTGCTTGATGTCACGGATGATGACCTTGTAGCCGCTGGCAGCAGCGATCTGCGCAATGCCAGAGCCCATCTGACCGGCGCCGAGAACGGCAATCGTTTCGATAGACATTTTTGTTTCCTCCTTAGAATTGTATGTAAACTTTAGTTGTTGGTAAAGACAGCCGGGCGCTTCTCAATCATAGCGGCCATGCCCTCCTTCTGATCGTGGGTATCGAACAGAAGGGTAAACTCAGTGGTCTCCTGAGCCTTGCCGGCGGCGATGGTCTCGATAGCAGCCTTGTTGATAGCAGCCTTAGCAGCGGTCAGCGCGCAGGCAGGCTTGCCCATGAGCTTCTTGGCCACATCAACGGCCTTAGCCATGATGGCGTCATATTCCGCCTTAGCAGCGGCACCCTCCGCGCTCTTCAGCGCAGCCTTGGCAGCGGCGAGCTCTTCCTCGTTGCCGGAAGCTTTCGCAGCCTTGACGGCAGCTTTGGCAGCCTTAGCGGCAGCATCCAGATCCGCATCTCCGACGGCGAACCAGTTCAAAAGGCCCAGATCATAGGCCTGCTTACCGGGGATCATCTCGGTCAGCATGACCAGCTGCTTGGCCTTTGCAGGGCCGACGATTGCGGTCACATGAGCACAGCCGTTGGCGCCGGGAATGATGCCCAGACCCACCTCGGGGAAGGACAAGTGGTGCGGGAACCGCCCACGCGGAAATCACAAGCCAGAGTCATCTCACAGCCGCCGCCAAAGGCGAAACCGCCCACAGCAGCAATAGTGGGAATCGGCAGGGATTCCAGAATATTATTGATGTCGATGGCAAGGCCGCAGAACTCCCGGGCATAGCGGGGAGTGGCCTCGGCCATCTCCTTAACATCGGCACCTGCGGCAAAGGCGCGCTCAGAACCGGTCATGATCAGGACGCGGACAGAAGGATCTGCCTTGACCAGATTGATCGCAGCCATGATGTCCTGATTGATCGCGCTGTTCAGAGCGTTCAGAGCCTTGGGACGGTTCAGCTTAATGGTAGCAATACCGTCCTCCACAGTGTAGATGATATTTTCAAAATCCATGGGGCACATCTCCTTTTTTGATTTTTTCTAGCTAGTTCTATTATTCGGCGGGAATAGACTGACCGCCGTCGCAAAAACAAATAGGTGCCGGTCATATAGCTGAAGGAATCGGGCACATCGCCAGAACAGGACCGGCGATCTCCTCGATGGTGCCCAGGCGGCGGACCGAGGTGGCCTTGGACTGCTGCTTGTAGTAGTCGGTCTGGTTGCCGTCCTTGTCAACGAAGAACTCTTCGTTCAGAGGAGTGACAACGTAGCCCGGGCAGATGCAGTTGACGGTGATGTTCTCACGGCCGAAGTTGTTGGCCATGGTACGGGCCAGGCTCAGGCAGCCGGCCTTGGATGCGCCGTAGCCCACAACGCCCTTGCCGCCGATGAAGCCGCCCACGGAGGCGGTAATGATGATGCGGCCGCCCTTCTTGCCGTTGGTGGCGTTCTGCTTAATCATCTAGCGAGCAGCCTCCTGGCAGAACATGAAGGTGCCGGTCAGGTTGGTGGCAATGACCTTCTCAAAGTCCTCGGGGGTGTACTCCTTGCGGCCCTCACGGTTCTCAACGATCAGAGCGGTGGGGCCGGAGACACCAGCGTTGTTGATCAGAATATTCAGCTCGCCGAACTCTGCAACAGTCTTGTCGATCACCATCTTGATGTTCTCCAGCTTGCTGGAGTCAGCGGGGATGCCGAATGCACGGCCGCCCTTGCAGTAGTTTTCGTTGAGGTCAGCTACAGCGTCCTCCACCTTGGAAGCGGTGCGGGCGGTAATGACCACGTTGGCGCCATAGGCAGCCAGTGCGCAGGCGATACCAAAGCCGAGGCCCTGAGTGCCGCCGGTAATAATTGCGGTCTTGCCAGTCAGATCAAAGGACGGAATACCGATCTTACGATTAAGATGAGCCATAATTCTTTTCTCCTTCGCTTTCTTTTTGTCAGAATTTAGACATGCGGACCTTCCCCTGCACCGATGGCACCGGGGAAGGTCATTCATAATTACTTCTTCGCGGCAGCAGCCTTGAAGCTATCGAACTTCTTCAGCATCTCACGAGGAGTCTTGGTCTCACGCTCGTAGCGGGGGCACTCCTCATAGCCGGGCAGACCAGCCAGATACTTGGCGATCTTCTTCAGCTCTTCCAGATCGTAACGGCTCATCAGGGTGATCTCCTCCATCAGGGGGAGCCGCCGCCATGGACACCGGCGACAGCCTGAGCGCCCTCGAAGGCGTCACAGAGCTTGTCCTCCATCATGCGCATGACGCGATGGGTATCCTCGGCAGAGTAAGCGGGGTTACGAACGATGTACTTGCTGCACAGCTCGCCGACGTTGTCCTCTTCCATGTAGAAGTTCTCCTCGGTGGGCAGGCTGGCGCAGACGCCGCCGCACAGGTCAGCGAGGATCTCATACTCATGGTAGATGTTATGACCAGCCAGACGACGGCCGGCATTGGTCAGGATCTCATCGGGCACCCACTGGCCGGAGGGGAACTGAACAGCGCGATAAGCGGACTGCTGACCGGCAGCGAACACCAGCTCGGCGGTCTGGATGATGTCGCACAGCTTGGAGCGGACATGGGACTCGCGAGCAATGTCGTTGACATCGGCAACCAGAGCGGCCTGGGAGGCAATGACCTCAGAGACAGCGGTCTTGCAGCCGGTGTAGGAGTGACGGTGATAGTGGGCGAACATCAGGGCCAGGTAGCCGGCGTAACGGCAGACGCCCTCGTTGTCGCGGCCGCACATAAACACGCGGTCATAGGGCACGAAGCAGTCGTCGAAGATGGTCAGGGACTCCACATCACCGATATGGGCCCAGGGCGCGTCGATGTGCTTACGCTTGTGATGCTGACCGGGCAGAGCCATCAGTTTCAGGCCGGGCCAATCGGCAGGCAGAGCGAAAGCAACAGCGTAGTCAGAGTCATCGGGGCTCATGAACTTGGTGGGGTTGACGATGATCTCGTCCACATAGGGCGCATTGGAGTTGCAGATCTTGGCGCCGCGCACGATGATGCCCTTGCAGGGCTTGCCGTCCACGCCGATGCCGTCCACGTCGGTCTCCACCACATGCACAAACTGGTCGGGGTCAGGCTGCATATGAGCGCGCTTATACTTGGGGTTACGAGAGCCCTTCACGTCGGTCTGAGCGCAGTTGCACACCAGATCGTTCTCCTGACAGTACTCGATGTACTTGTTCAGACGAGCATGATACTCGGTGCCGCAAGCCTGATCGCAGTCATAGGTGACGGAGAACAGAGCGTTCATGGCGTCGGTGCCCATGCAGCGCTGCATGCAGCCGCCCACGCGGTGGCAGATCAGACGGGTCATCAGCTGCTTCTTCAGCAGGTCGTCCACAGAGTGGTGGATGTGAGTGCAGCGGTTGATATAGTGGCCGGTGATGTGGCTCTTGACAACGCAGACATCCTCATAGCGGGGATCGTTGGCGGTGTCATAGCACTGCTTCATCACATAGGTGCCGCCGACGATCCAAGGGGCCAGATCGCGGCCCTCGCCCCTCGACGCCGTTGGAACGGTCGATCTTCTTGCCGTGCAGATACACGTTGGGCTTCATCTTCAGCAGACGCTGCTTGTAGTCCTCATAAGTGCCGACACGCCAGCCGGCCTCATAGGTACGCTCGATAGACATACTAGTTTCCTCCCAAAATTTAAAAAATAGATGTTTATCTATAAAAGATAACTAAGTTGCGCAATGCAATCAGTTAACGAGCAATACGGGGATCAGTTAATGGTCATACCACCGTCAACGGGGATCAGCACGCCGGTCAGATAACCGCCGGCAGGAGAAGCCACAAAGTTGGCGACGCCGGCGATCTCCTCGGGCATGGCATAGCGGCGCAGGGAGATCATGCGGGTAACGGCAGCCACGTTCTTCTCGTCTGCCATAACGTCCTTGGTCATGTCGGTGAGAACATAGCCGGGAGCGACAGCGTTGACGGTAACGCCAAAGCGAGCCAGCTCGTTTGCCATGATCCGGGACAGATGTGCAACAGCAGCCTTCAGGGAGCCATAAACGGTGTCGCCGATGGGGCTCTTGATGCCGGCAGCGGAGGACAGGTTGATGATACGGTAGGGATGGGTAGCCCTTCTCGCAGCCCTGAGCCTTCATCTGACGGGCAGCCAGCTGAGACATGAAGTACAAACCCTTGTAGTCGGCATCGACATACTTGTCAAAGTAATCCTCGTCCATGTCAACCATCTTTCTGGGCTGTCCGCCGGTACCGGCGTTGTTGACGAGAATGTCCAGATGGCCAAACTTCTCAACCGTCTTGGCGATCAGATTCTCACGAGCCGCAGCATTGGTGACATCGGTGGCAACGCCCAGTGCCTTGCCGCCAGCCGCCTCGATCTCGGCAGCAACAGCGTCGCACTGCTCCTGCCTACGACCGGTGATGACGACAGCAGCACCGTAAGCGGCCATCGTGTGTGCGATCGCGTTGCCGATGCCTCGGGTAGAACCGGTGATAATGGCAACCTTGTCCTTCAGATCATAGCTGGGAACCGTAAAAGCCATATTGATCCTCTCCTTTTAAAAATAATGTTCTTATAAGAAATGATATACGAAAATCGTCCGAGACGCAAGAGGTCTAAACTAATTTTTGCGTCAGTTTTATGAAAAATCATTCTAACCGCTCGGACAGTTAGAATTATACCATATCGTTTTTGCCAATGCAACAAATCATTCGTCGTTTTTTTCATAAATTGAGTAAAACTGCACACAAGCCATATTGTGCCTTTCATTCCGATAAGAGCGAAAAGTTGAACTTGTAATCTGCGGTCGATTCTTCTATACTTAATTTATATTTGATGTAAATTTCACTTTTCTTCTTTACGGGGAAATCAATATGCTGATCTACATACTGGAAGATGATGAACAGATCCTTGAGATGATGACTTATGCCCTTCAAAGCAGCGATTATGAGGTAGCGGGCTTTCAGAGCGCTTTTGCGCTCTATCAGCAGCTCAGTCAAAGGCTTCCGTCGCTCATCCTGCTGGATCTGATGCTGCCGGACGAGGATGGACTCACCGTGCTGAAAAAGCTACGCTCTGATCCGGTCTATCAGGATCTGCGAATTATTATCGTTTCTGCCAAATCCTCTGAACTTGACAAGGTACGCGGTCTGGATCTCGGAGCGGATGACTATCTCACCAAACCCTTTGGGATCATGGAATTGATCAGTCGGGTCAAAGCTCAGCTGCGCCGTGTGCCGGGATCGTCTTCGCTCTCTCCTCTGCTGTCTTGCGGCTCCCTCTCCCTGAATCCAGCCACCCGCGAAGTATTCTGCGGCCAGGAGTCAATAACGCTCACTTATAAGGAATTTGAGCTGCTGGAACTGCTGATGCAGCACCCCGGACAGGTACTTTCACGCAATATCATTATGGATCGGGTGTGGGGGTATGATTTTGAAGGGACCAGCCGCACACTGGATATGCATATCCGCACCCTCCGTCAGAAGCTGGGGAAACAGGGTAAAATGGTGCAGACAATCCGCAATGTCGGCTATAAATTGGAGTGCAGCAGCTGATGGAAGATCGAATCACACTGAATCTGCTCTATTTTGGACTGATTTCCGCCTTCTTGACCCTGATCTTGTCCTGCGTTGCATTTCAAAACTCCATCTATACCCAGCTTGAGATAGCACTGAGCCGCGAAACAGCGCTGATCTCCGCCGGCTATGATACTCAGGATGCTGATGCCAGCATTAAAAGATATACTTCATTTGATGCAGAGGTCGAGTACTTTCGTCCCGACGGCACGATCGGATACAGCACCTGTGATATATCTGATGCAGATGTCCAAACACGTCCAGAGCTCAGCGCAGCACAAGAGCAGGGCACCGGTTTTGCCGTGCGGCGCAGCTCTGACTCCGGCCGCAAACGGATGTACAGTGCCCGCCTGCTTTCGGACGGCGCTGTCCTGTGCCTGAGTATGGATGCTCCTCCCCGTTCCAGTTTTTTTATCCCAGAACTTCGGATACATTACCATGATATTCATGGTGCTGATTTTGCTGGCTCTGTTATTTGCGCTGCTTCTTACCCACCGGCTGATCGCACCGATCAAAAAACTGCCAAAGCGGCTGGAACAGCCTGGATTTGATCCTAAGAAAGATGGTGTTTATCCGGAACTGCTCCCTCTGCTTCAGGAACTGAAGGAACGTCGGGACGAGCGCGAATCCATGCGGCAGGAATTTACCGCAAATGTGTCCCACGAATTGAAAAACCCCACTGACCACCATTTCCGGCTATTCCGAGATGATCGCCTCCGGGTTGGCCAAACCGGAAGACATCCCCCCGTTTTGCGGAAAAGATCCATCTCGAGTCTGGACGGATGCAGACATTGGTCGGCGATATTATTGAGTTAAATGCGCTGGACAGCGAAGTCGACCACACCCACGAGGACAATGTTGATCTGTTGTCATTGGTACAGGACTGCGTAGAGCAGCTGTCCCCCCACTTTTCCGCCCGGCACTTATCCGTTTATGTGACCGGCGAGGGCTTTACCGTACGCGGCAATCAGCGCCAGCTCTGGGAGCTGGTGTATAACCTGCTGGACAACGCAAGAAGATATAATGTAAACGGCGGTATGATCCGCATCAGTGTACAGGACAATGTGCTCAGTGTAAAGGATACCGGCATCGGCATTCCCAAAGAACATCAATCCAGAATATTTGAACGCTTTTACCGGGTCGACAAAAGCCACTCCCGGGCGACCGGCGGTACAGGGCTTGGCCTTTCCATTGTCAAACACGTCGCCGAGCTGCACCAGGCCACAGTCGAGCTGGAAAGCACCGAACATATCGGCACAGAAATACGCGTCTGCTTCCCATGTTGATTTTACTTTGTTTTTACATAGACGTATCGTGAATTTTACATTTCACTGATAGGCTATATTCAGCATCGTTTGACAAATCAATCCTTAACAGACGGAGGATGCGTTTCTATGACACCTGCAGAGATATTCAAATTGTTAGGCGGCGTTGGCCTATTTCTGTTCGGCATGACGATCATGTCCAGCGGCTTGAAAAATGCCGCCGGTGAACAGATGCGCGTCATTTTGGAAAATGCAACAAAGAATCGCATTATCGCCGTGATCGTCGGCCTGGCGGTTACGATGGTGATCCAAAGCTCCTCGGCCACGGACATGATGGTGATCGGATTCGTCAATTCCGGACTGATGAATTTGACTCAGGCTATTGGCGTCATTATGGGTGCCAATATTGGCACAACGATCACCGCTCAGATCACCGCCTTCAATCTTGCCACCTATGCCCCGCTGATTCTGTTTATTGGCGCGGTTATGTACCTCTTTATTAAAAAGAATCTGGTTAAGCATGTGGGCGAGGTCATTTTGGGCTTTGGTATGCTGTTCCTCGGTATTTCCATTATGAAGGAAGCAATCATCCCGCTCTCTCAAAGTGAGGCGTTCATTTCCTTCCTTTCCTCCCTTTGTCCAATCCTGTGCTGGCCGTTCTGTTTGGCATTACATTCACTGCCATCGTTCAGAGTTCCTCTTCCTCTGTGGTCATCTTTCAGGCATTTGCTGTACAGGGACTGCTCACCTACGAAGTGGCCATCTACCTGGTCATCGGTGCAGCGATCGGTTCTGTTACGCCCAATATTCTCGCTTCTCTGACCACGAATCGAAATGGTAAACGTACCGCCCTGCTCAATCTGCTGTTCAATCTGTTCCGTGCGGCGATCCTCTTTACCGCTGTCACCGTATTTCCTCAGATTCCTCGCGCCATTCACAGTCTTTCGCCCAATGATGTTGGACGCGCAGTCGCAAACGCCCACACGATCTTCTCCATCACAGCGGTCATTATTATGCTGCCCTTTGCCAATAAAATCGTCGCTCTGAGTGAGAAGCTTCTGCCTATCCGTCCCGAAGAGACGCGCCAGCAGGAAGACCGCAAGCTGGTTTATATGCAGACCGGTCATAGCGTAATGCCGTCTGTTGCCATCAGTCAGGCGCGCAAAGAAATCTGCCGCATGGGTCAAATCTCCCGCGATAACCTCGCTCGTTCTGTGGAATGCTTTTTTTGAATTGACGATGAAAAGTCGCAAGAAGTGGAAGAGGTAGAGGACACAGTCAACTATCTGGAGCACGCAATTACAGAAGGGTTGATTCGTCTGCACGCACTGGATTTATCCGATCGTGACCAACAGCGGGTATCGATGATGATGAGGGTGGTCTCTGACATTGAGCGGTTGTCCGATCACGCAGAAAACATTGTGGAATACGAACATCAGGTCAAATATGACCATGCAGTCCTTTCACAGGACGCCCTGAAAGAACTTCAAGAGATCGCCATTGTCTCTTTGAAATCGGTAGATATGTGCCTGAGCATCTTTGCAAACGACTCCTTCGACCTGATTCCGCAGGCGGAGGCCGTCGAAAATCGCGTGGACGATATGGAAAAGGAACTGGTCTCCAATCATATTGCCCGTCTTATGACTCACGATTGCGATCCCAAGGGCGGTGTTGTGTTTACCGATATGGTGTCTGATTTGGAACGCTGCTCCGACCACGCAATCAATATCGCCTGTGCGCTTAGCGACAATCCATCTAATCAAACGAAAATGGAGCCGGTTTTAATAAACTGGCTCCATTTTCTGATTGACGAAACTCTTTTCCTGTGGTAGAATAACACATGTTGTGAGCGCTACTGTGGCTCAATGGCAGAGCACATCACTCGTAATGAGAAGGTTGTCAGTTCGATTCTGACCAGTAGCTCCAAAAAAAACCGCTGATTTCAAATGAAATCAGCGGTTTATTTTATATACGCTCAGGAACAATCAAAAGTGTTTTCCGATATCCATATTGGCAAATCCATTTTGATCCAACGTGCCTCGCACACCGGCCTGATATTCATAAAACCCTGGCAACCGATCATCGCACCATTATCACCGCAGAGCTTTAATTCGGGCAGGTACAACTGATAACCGCGCTTTTGGCACAGCGTGGTCAGGTCTCTGCGGATACGGGAATTGGCTGCCACGCCGCCGGCGGCGACGATCTTGCCGTAACCTTTAAGCTGAGCGGCATGATCAATTCGAGGGATCAACGTATCACTGATTGCCGCCGCAAAGGAGGCTGCGAAAGAGGGCAGATCCAGCTCTTCCCCTTTCTGGCCTGCATTATGGATCAAATTGAGCACCGCCGTTTTCAGCCCGGAAAACGACATATCCATTGGCGCATCGGTCACATGACTGCGGGGCAGGACATACTTGTGATCGTCTCCGCCCTGGGCCAGACGATCCATCGGCGCACCGCCTGGATAACCAATGCCAAGCACGCGCGCAACCTTGTCAAAGCACTCCCCCGCCGCATCATCTCGGCTTGCGCCCATCAGAGCGAGGTCGGTATAATCCCTCACGTCGACGATCAGCGTATTGCCGCCGGACACACACAATGCAACAAAGGGCGGCTTCAGGTCTGGGTGGGTGATGTAGTTGGCGGCGATATGACCACGGACATGATGCACAGGGATAAAGGGCACACCCAGTGCATAGGCGGCCGCCTTGGCAAAGTTGACACCGACCAGCACTGCGCCAATCAAGCCGGGAGCACAGGTCGCAGCCACGGCATCAATATCTTTTCGAGTGATATCAGCCTCATCAATGGCGCGCTGGGCCAGCAGACTAATGGCCTCCAAATGTTTTCTGGATGCGATCTCCGGCACAACGCCGCCATAGATCGTATGCATTTCGATCTGGGAAATGATCGCATCAGACAGCACTTCCCTGCCGTCACGAACGACAGCCACCGCCGTCTCATCACAGGAGGACTCTACGGCCAAAATGATCATGCTTCCACCTTCTTAAAATACCGGGTCATCAGGAGGGCGTCCTCTTTCGGATCCTCATAATAGTTTTTTCGCCGCCCGACCTCTTCAAAGCCATGCTTTTTGTACAAAGCGATCGCCGCCTCATTGGATGCGCGAACCTCCAGCGTCAGAAAAGCCAGCTCATGAGCCTGCGCAAAGCGGATGAACACATCCAGCAATGCGGAAGCAACCCCATTCTTTTCGGAACCGGCTGCGCACCGCCACATTGTTAATATAGCCCTCGTCCAGCACCACAGTCAGTCCGGCATATCCGATGGCGCGGCCGTTGTCAGCCTCGGCCACAATAAAGGATGCAGACATATTATCCAGTTCATCGCGCAGCATCTGCTCCGTCCAGGGTTTGGAAAAGCATTCCCTGCTCCACCGCTGCCACATCGGCAACATTCTCATTGGACATTGGTACCAGCTTATAATGCATCGGCTCCTGTGCCGGGATCGTACCGGTCACACGCTTAAATTCACTCATATTACTCACCTTTTCCTTAATGGGCGTCTGCCCAGCCCTGCCCACATGGGCCTCTGCCAGCAGAGGAACAGAGAGACTGACTACCCGCTCCATCTCCTCCTCCAAGATTCGAGCTACCTGTTCCCCTTCCGACTGCGGACACTCCACGATCAATTCATCATGCACCTGAAGAATCAGTTTTCCTTCCATATGCTCCGCACTCAGCCGACGGCAGACCGCCAGCATGGCCTGCTTGATGATATCTGCCGCAGTGCCTTGAATGGGCATGTTGAGGCGCTACGCGCTCACCGAAAGAGCGTAAATTGTGATTGGAGGACTTCAGTTCCGGCAGCCAGCGGCGGCGCCCCATCAAGGTGGAGACATACCCATTCACCTTGGCCTGCTCCACGATCTCCTTCTGATAGCGGTGTACACCGGAATACTTCTCAAAGTAGCGGTTCATATAGGCTTTTGCCTCCTGCATGGACACGCCGATATCACCGGCGAGAGAAAACTCCGAAATACCATAGACGATACCGAAGTTGACCGCTTTGGCAGAAGAGCGCATTTCCTTTGTCACTTCGTCCAGCGGCACACCCATAACCTGTGACGCAGTGATCGCATGGATGTCCGCACCGGTGCGGAAGCCATCCTGCATTGCTTTGTCATCGGCGATATGAGCCAGCAGGCGCAGTTCAATCTGGGAGTAGTCCGCATCGACCAGAACCCGTCCCTCAGGAGCCAGAAACATTTTACGCATCTCGGCTCCCAGCGGCGTACGGATCGGAATATTTTGCAAATTCGGCTCAGTGGAAGAAAGGCGTCCGGTGGCGGTAACCGTGTTCTGGAACACTGTATGAATGCGTCCATCCGGAGCAATTTCCTTTTCCAGTCCATCCACATAGGTGCTTTTGAGCTTCGTGTATTTACGGTATTCCAAAATCAGATCAATGATCGGATGGAAGGGACGCAGCTTCTCCAGCACTTCCGCATTGGTGGAATAACCCCGCTTGGTCTTTTTTCAGTGCGGGCAGATTTAATTTTTCAAACAGTACCTCTCCCAGCTGTTTGGTGGAATTGATATTGAACGCTCCACCTGCCAGCGCATAGATTTCCGTCTGGGTCTCATCGATACGCTTGGCCAGCATCTCGCCAAAATCCTTGAGCGCCTGACGATCTACATAGACGCCTGCCAGTTCCATTTCCGCCAGCACGCGGCACAGCGGCAGTTCCAGCTCATAGAGCAGTTTGTCCATGCCGAGATCTTGAATTTTCGGCTCCAATACGCCATAGAGCTGATAGATCAGAGCGGTATGGGACCGAAGTGCCGCCAGCGCCTCGGCCTGATCTGCCAGAGGTGCAAATGCGTCCGGTGCGGTATAAACCTTCGCATCCACAAACTCCTGATTAAAATAGGTGATACCCAGCTTTGGAAGATCGAAACTGGCATCCGTGGGGGGCGAGCAGATAGGCCGCAATGGCAGTGTCGAACACAAATCCCTCTGCCGGATATCCTGCCGCCAGCAAAGTATGCGTGATCTCCTTGACCCGATGGGTCACGATCCGGACGGAACCATCAAAGAGCTGGCGAAGCAGCGTTGAAAAGCTCCCTGATAGCTGTGCTCCAGAACGACCGCCTGCACAGCTTCCGTCTGAACAGCAATGCCGTTCAGTTCCGGAAGCAGAAGCACCGCCGCATAGGGCGCTGCTCTGAACTGCTCCAGCAGCTCACCAGCACGACTTTCCTCGGTGACCAGTTCTTCCGTGACCATCCGCTGAAAGGAAGCGGGTTTTGGGGGTAGGCTCCGAGAGCTGATAGCGCTCGATCAGTTTTGTAAACTCCAGCTTCAGAAAAAGAGAATAGAGTGCTTCCCGGTCGACTTCCTGCCGCAGCGCATCCTCCGGCTTAAACTCAATGGGCGCATCACAATGAATGGTTGCCAGATCATAGGACATCTTCGCCTGTTCCCGTCCGGTATCCAGCTTGGTGCGAAGAGCGCCTTTGATAGGGGCAGAATCAAAATTTTCATAGAGCTTTTCAATACTGCCATAGGTCTGCACCAGATTCATGGCAGTCTTTTCTCCCACGCCTTTGACGCCGGGAATGTTGTCCGACGTATCCCCATCAGACCCTTCAGATCGATCATATGGATGGGCGCAAAGCCATACTGTTCCTGGAAGGCTTCCGGGGTCATATCCTTCCAACTGGTCTGACCCATACGGGAAGTCACCAATTTGATCGTGGTATGATCGGTGATGAGCTGAAGCGAATCCTTGTCGCCGGTGGCGATGGCGCAGTCCCAGCCGGCCGCCTCACAGCGACGCGAAATGGTACCCAGCAGGTCATCCGCCTCCCATCCATCCAGTTCGTAATAGGGAATTCGCATAGCAGTCAGCACCTCGCGCAGAACCGGCATCTGCATGGCAAGCTCCTCCGGCATCGGCTTCCGGGTCCCCTTATAATCCGCATAGGCAAGATGGCGGAAGGTGGGCGCTTTTTTATCAAATGTGACGCAAAGTGCTTCCGGCTTTGTTTCGTCCAGCAGCTTCTGCAAAATATTCAGAAAGCCGTAGATCGCATTGGTATAAAGTCCGTCCCGGGTCGTCAGCGGCCGCACACCGTAAAACGCGCGATTGACGATAGAGTTTCCGTCCAGCGCCAGCAGCAGCATAGAGAGCCCCGCCTTTCTGTATCAGTATAGATTGATTGGTGCGCTATACGCACCAGAAGGCCGAACCTCAACCGAGATCCGGCCTTTGCGTTTATTCTTTCCGTGCAGACGTGCAGCAGTCAGCGTGTTCTCCATGAGCATAGCCCGCGTCATGGGGCCGACGCCGCCGGGCACCGGGGTGATGTACGAAGCGATCTCTGCCACCGGAGCGAAGTCCACATCGCCGCAGAGCTTTCCCTCCGCATTGCGGTTCATAGCCACATCAATGACCACCGCTCCGGGTTTGACCATGTCGGCAGTGATGAGATTCACCGGCCGACAGCGGCCACCAGAATGTCCGCCTGACGGGTAACAGCCGCCAGATCGGGGGTTCTGGAGTGACAGATCGTCACCGTGCCGTGCTTGTGCAGCAGCAGCATAGCCTGGGGTTTTCCGACAATATTGGAACGGCCCACCACCACGCAGTGTTTGCCTGCCGGGTCAATGTTGTATTCCTCCAGCATTTCCATCACGCCTGCTGGGGTGCAGGGCAGGAAATCGTAGTCGCCGATCATGATCTTGCCCACATTGGCCGGATGAAAGGCATCCACATCTTTAGATGGGTCGATGTGCAGCAGCACCTCCTGCTCGTCGTAATCATACCCCTTGGGCAGCGGGAGCTGGCAGAGAATGCCGTCAATCTCGGGGCGTTCATTCAGCGTGTCCACCAGCTCCAGAAGCGCCTTCTGGCCAGTCGCTGCGGGCAGCGCAAACTCCTCGCTGTAAAAGCCGCATTCCTCGCAATCCCGACGCTTGCTGGTGACATAGACCCGGGAAGCCGGATCGTCGCCTACCAGAATAACGGCCAGACCCGGACGGGATCTCAGCTTTGCCGTCTGCTCGGCCACCTGCGCTTTTTTCTTTGCGGCCAGTGCCTTGCCGTCAATGATCGTTGCTGCCATCTTGCTCATCCCCATATTCTGCTCCGCCTGAGTCTTTTCTGTCTGTTCAGGCACATTGCTGTCCGCTGCATCTGCCTTAATCTGATTGACATAGAGTTTCTCCGGTCCGGGCTTGACCTTCAGCAGCACCACCAGCAGGAGAATGCCTGCAGCCAAAAAGCACAGTGCCGCCAGAAGCTGGGACACCCGGATGCCGGTGCCAAAGAGGTACAGGCTATCCGTACGCAGCCCTTCGATCCACATGCGGCCAAGGCCATACCAGGCGAGATAAAAGAGGAAAATCTCGCCGTCGAATTTGCGGCGCTTGCGCAGCAAAAAAGTGGGCAAGCGCAAAGCCCGCTGCATTCCAGAGCGACTCATAGAGGAACGTCGGGTGTACCTCGATGTACTCCCCCTGCTACGGTCAGCCCCATGCGCCAGGGCAGATCCGTCAGGCCGCCAAAGGCCTCCTGATTACAGAAGTTGCCCCAGCGGCCGATGGACTGACCGATGAACAGGCCGTAGGAACCCAGATCCGCAAACGCCGCAAACTTGATCTTATGCACCTTGCAGAAAATCAGCAGGATCAGCACGGCGGCGATCACACCGCCGTAAATCGCCAATCCTCCGTCCCAGATGGCGACGGCCTCCTTCCAGTTGAAGGAGCCGTCCACATTGCGGTAAAGCTCCTGATAGAAGAGCACATAATAAATGCGCGCTCCAATGATCCCGCCCGGCGCCGCAAACAGCACCAGATCAATGACCCGATCCTTCTGAATGCCATAGCGGGCGGCATTGTAATAGCAATAGGTCACCGCGAGCACAAAGCCAACGGCGATGATGATGCCATACCAGTAGATTGGCTTTCCAAAAACAGAAAAGGCAACTCGATTGATATGAAATTCAGACCAAGGCCTGGAAAGGTAATGGGATTCATAGCTGGTGATTACACTCCTTTGGGATTGACGATGGACAGTGCACTTCGGGTTCCGGTAATAGAGTCGCGCAGCAGCTCCTCCACTTCCTGCCGGGTGATCTGATCATAGAGCGCGGCAAAATCAAGGTATTGATATCCCGCAAAATGACCCTTGGCGATCTGAATACATAGGTGATCAAAGGAATTGAGTGCCCGCACCCGGGCGCCATACTCCGCCCGGCGGGCGCGTCGGAACGCGGCCTCATCCAGACCGTTCCATGCAATGCGTACGCCCTCGTTCAGGATCGCCTCTGTCACCGCAGCAGGATTAGAACTCTCGCCGCCAAACACAAAATGCGCGGTCTCGCTATTGGACTCGAAGTCCAGTCCGAAGGTCTTATTGATGAGCCCGGCCTGATAAAGTTTGGCATACAGCGGACTGGACTCACCTGCCAGCAGCTCTGCTGCCAGCTCACCGACCAGCTTACTGCGCAGAGAACTGTCCGGTTCCGTCTTGAAGCCCAGCAGGAAGTTGGGAGCGGAGACCTCCATCTCCATGATAGTCTCCTGTTCTGCGGACTCCAGGGTCTCCGGTTCACCGTGGTCGCGCCAGATCGTTCTTTTCTCGTCTGCCGGAACAACGGCAGCCGCAACGCGGAACACCTCACGGGGATCCACACTGCCCGCCACGCAGAGCACCATGTTAGATGGCTGATAAAACGTCCTGTGACAGCTCTCCAGAATTTCCGGCGTGATGGAGGCAATAGATTCCACCGTTCCTGCCACGCCATTTCGGATCGGATGACCTGTATACAGCGCCTGCATCAGATGGTGGTAGATCTGCCAGTCGGGATCATCCTCGATCATGCCGATCTCCTGGCCGATGATCCCCTGCTCTTTGGCCACACTCTCCTCGGTGAAATAGGGCGTTGTGACAAAGCGTAAAAAGATCGCGCAGATTTTCATAGACAAGATCAGTGCAGGAAAAATAGTAGCCGGTCATGTCAGCACTGGTGAATGCGTTTACGGATGCACCGCGTTCAGACATGACTTGAAGGGCATTGCCCTCCGGCATGTCGAACATCTTGTGTTCCAAATGGTGTGCCACACCCGCCGGTGTCTGACGCCACCGTTCACCTACGCGAAAATGCGTATCATTGCCGCCATAATGCACGGCAAAAAAGCGAAGCTTTTGGAAAAGCCGGGTTTTGGCAGCACATAGACCGGCAGGCCATTGGGCAAGGTGTCGTAGTAACAGCGCTCGCCAATACGGGAAAACTCCAGTTCTTTCATACGATGCCTGCCTCCTCTTCCTTGGAGCCGGTCAGGCGATACACCGTGTCCAGTTTGATTTCCATGGCAGCAGCAGCAGTCATGCCCTCAGTCACCTCACTCACTCTCTCAATGAGCGTCTCCGGTTCAAAGGCTCTCCCGCTGCGCGCTGAAGCATCCACTGGGTGCAGAGAGAGCTCTGCTCGTCCAGTGAGGAGCGCAAATCGTTCAGCACACTTTTCTGCGCCGCCGCAAACTCCTCCGGAGTAAACTCCCCCTGCTGAAGCTCGTCCAGCTGGTGCAGGATCTCTGTCTGCGCAGTCTCAAAATTTGCCGGGTCTACCCGCAGGAGACGATCAGTACCCCCTTCTGCTTTGGCCAGCGAGGAAACGGCATAGTAGCACAGTGACCGTTTTTCCCGTACGTGGAGAAAAAGCCGGGAGTGGGTCGTGCCGCCAAACATGGCGTTGGCCACCAGCAATGCGGGAAACATGGGGTCAGAAACACTCACACCGGTACGGAAGCCCAGTTCCATTTTACCCTGCGTCACCTCCATCCGCTCGGTGACGCAGCGCACCTCAGAGGGGACACCCCGGCACGCTCTTGTCTCTATCAGGTAGCGTTCATTGCTCCGGGGCAGACCCATCAGCGCCTCTCTCCATGCCAGTTCCACCCGTTTGGCAGGTACAGAGCCGCAGTAGTAGAGTTCAATGGGCGCCTTCTCCAGCATTGTCTGGTATTGCCCAAACAGCTTCAGCGCTGTGATTTTCGCAGCTCTGACGCGTCTCCCAGTCGGTCCAGCGCATAGTTCTCGCCGGAGAACATCTCCTCCACCAACCGCTGCCGGGCATACTCGCGCTTGTTGTTGCGGCGGCTTTCGATCATACGGATCAGGTTTTTCCTGCTCACTGCGCACATATTCCTGCCGCAGGCGGCCATTCTTTGTCGCAGGATGGAGCAGGAGTTCGCCCAGCAGGGTCGCAGCGCGTTCCATCAGCGGAACCGGCTCCGGAACACAGGCATCGTCCAAAAAAGACGCCGCAAAGCCAATGACCTGCACGTCTCCCTGCTTGCTCGCAACAGGCTCAATGATGCCGCCGTACAGTTCATCCAGCTCAGCGGAGAGGCTGGCAAGGTCAGGAAAGCGCGCCGTGCCCCGGCGCAGCACATAGGGCAGCAGTGCATTGAGCGACGCTGTCTCTTGTTGAAGCGGTGCCATCAGGCGCAGCGCCCAATAACTGCTTTTGAATTTATCGGTGCGAACTGCCGTCAGCCAGACGCCCGGCATGAGTTCAATACGCTCTGTGGTCAATGGATCCGCCTCCGATTACTGCAGCCGCAGATAGCGGCATACGAACTTCATCATATAATATATAAATCTATTATACATGATTTTCACCCGCTTGGCACCCCTAATTTTTAATTTCTGTCCTTCTATTCCAGCTATTTTCTACTCTTTCTCGATTTATAGAAAATATACAAGGAAAAATGCTTGACACCGTGGGAGAAATATAGTACAATCCTACCTGTTGTAAAGCTTGCCCGCTTTACCAAACCGAATTGGAGGGAACCACATGAAAGATAAAGCATTCCATATGACAATGCTGTTCGACTTTTACGGGGATCTCCTGACGGATCGGCAAAAGGAATTTTTCGACCTCTATTATAACGAGGATCTGTCTCTGGCGGAGATCGCAGAAAACGCTGGGATCACCCGTCAGGGTGTGCGCGATGTTCTGGTTCGCTCTGAGGCCATCCTCAATGAGATGGAGGAAAAGACCGGCATTGTGGCCCGCTTTCTTGAAATGCAGAAGATCAGTGCAGAAATCGAAAATGCCGCTGCGCAGATCCAGACGATCAACGCCGAGCGTTACCAGAGCACTGATCTGATGGAACTGGCCCAGAAGATCGGCAAGTACGCAGAAATGCTGAAGGAGTAACCCATGGCTTTTGAGGGATTGACTGAAAAACTCACCAATGCATTCAACCGTCTGCGCGGCAAAGGCCGTCTGACGGAGGCCGATGTCCGCGAGGCCATGCGAGAAGTCAAGCTGGCTCTGCTTGAAGCTGACGTCAGCTTTAAGGTGGTCAAGGACTTTGTCAACCGGGTCACAGAGCGTGCAGTCGGCACCGATGTGCTGAAATCGCTCTCCCCTGCCCAGATGATCGTCAAGATCGTCAACGAAGAGCTGACTGAGCTGATGGGCGGCAAGGCCGAAGGCATCAACACCTCGCCCAAAGGACCTACCGTTATTATGATGGTCGGTCTTCAGGGTGCCGGTAAAACGACGAACGCAGCTAAGCTTGCGGGTCACTTCAAACGTTCCGGCCGACGCCCTCTGCTGGTCGCCTGCGACGTCTACCGTCCCGCTGCCATCAAGCAGTTGGAAGTAGTCGGTGAACAGGTCGGCGTACCAGTGTTCCAGATGGGGCAGATCGATCCGGTAGAGATCGCCACCACCGCTGTCGACCATGCCCGCAAGCACGGCAATGACATGGTGTTTCTGGACACCGCCGGTCGTCTCCATGTGGACGAGGAGCTGATGGACGAGCTCAAGCGCATCAAGGCCGCCGTGGAGCCCACGGAGATCCTGCTGGTGGTGGACGCCATGATCGGCCAGGATGCCGTCAACGCGGCAGTTGCCTTTAATGACGCGCTGGATCTGCCCGGCGTAATGCTGACCAAGCTGGACGGCGATGCCCGCGGCGGTGCCGCGCTCTCCATCCGCGCGACCACCGGAAAGCCCATCAAATTCGCCGGTATCGGCGAAAAGTTGGATCAGATCGAGGTATTCCACCCCGACCGAATGGCCAGCCGGATCCTCGGTATGGGCGATATGCTCTCTCTGATTGAGAAAGCCGAGGCCAACTTTGATGAAGAACAGGCCGCAAAGCTCCAGGAAAAGCTGAAAAAGAACCGCTTTACGCTGGCTGACTACTACGACCAGTTAAAGCAGCTGCGCAAAATGGGTTCTCTGTCCGATATTATGGGTATGCTGCCCGGGATGAAGGGTAAAGTAAACGAGGAGGACATCGACGAGAGCATCCTCACCCGCACCGAGGCGATCATCCAGTCCATGACCCCCGCGGAGCGGGATGATCCCTCCCTTCTGAACGCCAGCCGCCGCAAGCGCATCGCTGCCGGCAGCGGCACCACTGTGCAGCAGGTCAATCAGGTGCTGAAGCAGTTCGATATGATGCAGAACCTGACCCGTTCCATCTCCGGCGGCAAGATGCCCAAGGCCCTGAAGGGCATGATGGGCGGCGGGATGCCCGGCATGGGCGGCTTCGGCGGCGGAGGCATGGGCGGAGGCCACCCAAGGGACGCACCAAGCCCAATAAGAAGCGCAAGAAAAAACGTTGAGACGCGCCAAAAGCGCTTTTCAAATACAATGTCAACAATCTGTTGGAGGTGAATATAAATGGTCAAAATCAGACTGCGCCGTATGGGCGCCAAGAAGGCTCCCTTCTACCGCATCGTGGTGGCTGACTCCCGCTATCCCCGGGATGGCCGTTTCATCGAGGAGATCGGCACTTACAACCCTGTGGTCCATCCCGCCGAGCTGAAGGTGGACGCTGACCGTGCCCAGGCCTGGATCAAGACCGGCGCCCAGCCCACTGAGACTGTCCGTGATCTGCTGAAAAAAGCCGGCGCTCTGTAAGAAATCGAGGCTCGACACGTTATGAAAGAACTTCTGACCTATATCGCGCAAAATCTCGTTGATCATCCCGACCAAGTGGATGTCAAAGAGGTGGACTGCGATGGCGAGCTTGTCCTGGAGCTGCGGGTGGCCCCCGAGGACATGGGCAAGGTGATCGGCCGCCAGGGGCGCATCGCCAAAGAGATCCGCGCAGTTGTGCGCCCTATGCCCAGCGTCTGAACACCAGAGTCACCGTTGATATCGTCGACTGAGGAATGATACCGGGATGCCGTTCGGCACCCCGGTTTTCCTTTCCCCGTGTTCTTTTCCAATTTTGAAGGGAGCGATCCAGTTGAAGAAAGAATTTCTGGAAGCAGGCAAGATCATCAATACGTTCGGTATCCGCGGCGAGCTGAAGGTTCAGCCCTGGAGCGACCGGGTGGACTTCCTGAAGCAGTTTAAAACCATCTACATTTCCGGCCAGCCCGTCCGTGTGGTCTCTGTCCGGGTGCATCAGCAGAATGCTCTGCTGACGCTGGAGGGCGTGACTGACATGGACAAGCGCTCCCCTACAAGAACAAGATCATTGAAGTGCGCCGCGCTGACATCAAAAATAAGCCCGGGGAGCATTTTGTGGCCGACCTCATCGGTCTGGACGCCCGGGATGCGGACAGCGGCGAGGTGTTTGGTAAAGTATCCGATGTGCTGTCCTACCCTGCGCAGGATCTCTATGAGGTCAAGGGCTGCGGAAAGACTTACCTCATCCCCGATGTCCCCGCCTTTGTGAAGGAGATCAACGAAACGGAAGGTTTTATCTCCTTCCATGTGCTGGAGGGCATGGGCCAATGATGTGGATCGACATTATGACTCTCTTTCCCGACGTAGTAGGTGATATGCTCTGTGAGTCCATTCTGGGGCGCGGACAGGAGCGGGGCTTCATTCGCGTGGAATGCCACCAGATCCGGGACTACACCACCAACAAGCAGAATCAGGTGGACGACTACCCCTACGGTGGCGGCCACGGGGGCCGTCATGCAGGCCGACCCGCTCTATCGCTGCTGGGCCCACATCATGGAGGGCGTGTCCGAGGGCGAACGGGTGCGCACCATCTATATGTCCCCCTGCGGCAAACCCTTCAAGCAGGCCGATGCCGTCCGCCTGCGGGATGATTATGATCGACTGATCCTCGTCTGCGGTCATTATGAGGGAATCGACCAGCGGTTTATCGACGAATGCGTGGATGAGGAGATCTCCATCGGTGATTTCGTGCTGACCGGCGGCGAGATCCCGGCCATGGCGGTCGCGGATGCGGTCTGCCGCATGGTGCCGGGCGTGCTCTCTGACCCGGAATGCTACGAAAACGAGAGCCATTGGGACGGCCTGCTGGAATTCCCCAGTATTCCCGCCCCGAGGTCTGGCACGACAGACGGGTGCCTCCCATCCTGCTGTCCGGCCACCATGCCAATGTGGAGAAATGGCGGCGCAAGCAGTCCATCATCCGTACCCGCGACCGGCGTCCTGATATGTATGCCAAACTCGACCTGAGCTCCAAGGCAGACCAGAAGCTGCTAAAGGAAATTGTGCAGGAAGAGTCAGAACAAATCAAAAGCGAGGAGCAGATCTGAACTGCTCCCCGCTCTTTTGCTTTTTAATTTACCCCTGATTGGGCGTTACTTCAATATCCTGCTCCTCGGTACCGCCGTCGTCAACGATGCTTCCATTGAGCAGCAGACTGCATCCGCAGCCGGGACATTCAACTCCACATCACGGAAGTGCCATTCGCACACATGGCCGAACTGACCTTCATATTCTCTGGAATCGTTCACATAGTCCCGGAGATCCTCCAATAGCGGCTCACCGCACTCGGGGCAGCTCAGAGTTCAAATTCCATTTTTGTCTCCTCCTAATTATCCAGTCAGCTGACCGGTTCAGATACGGACAAAGTGTAGCACAGAACGGCGCATATCTCAAGAGCTCGCAGAACAAAATATTCCTTGCCTTTTTTTTTTCTGCAATGTGGCATAATAGATTAGCTTATCAAAGCTTAACAATTCAATATGGAGATGTACCCAAGTGGTTGAAGGGACCGGATTCGAAATCCGGCAGGCGGGTTCTGCCCGTGCCAGGGTTCAAATCCCTGCATCTCCGCCAGAAGAAAAAGCACCGCACAGCGGTGCTTTTCTTCTTTACTTCTCCCTTTTGCTTTCACCATGCCTGCTCGGCCTCGAAGTGGGCGTTGATCTGGCGGGTGAATTCCTCCGCTGCATTATAGCCCATCTTCTTCTGACGGTTATTCAACGCGGCGACCTCGATGATGACGGCGAGGTTGCGGCCCGGCTTGACGGGCACGGTGACAATGGGCACCTGCACATCGAGGATCGTGGTAAACTGATCCTCAAGGCCGATTCGGTCATAGTTGACGCCGTCCTTCCACTGCTCAATATTGATGATCATATCAATGCGGGTGAAATCCTTGACGGCGGACATACCAAACAGCTGGCGCACATCAATGACGCCGATACCGCGCAGCTCCATATAATAACGGATAAGCTCAGGAGCCGTACCCCGCAGGCTGTGTGCCGAGGTGCGAGTAATATCCACAGCATCGTCTGCAATCAGTCTGTGGCCGCGCTTGAGTAGTTCCACGGCGTTTTCACTCTTGCCGACACCGCTCTCACCGATGAGCAGAACACCCTCGCCATAGACCTCCACGAGAACGCCGTGGCGCGTGATATGGGGCGAAAGGAAGTTTTTGAGGGTCGCGGTCAGCGTGCTCATAAAGTCACCAGTGGGATCCTGCGTGCGCAGGATCGTCTGGCTATGTTTTGCCGCCATCTCCATGCACTCGGGATAGGGCTCAAGCCCGCGGGCGTAGATCAGCGTCGGAATCGGATAGCTGAACAGCTTGTCAAAACGCTCCAGCCGCTCCTGACGACTCAGATTGGCCAGATAGCCATACTCCATGTTGCCGATCAGCTGGACCCGATGGGTGTCAAAATGCTCAAAATAACCCACCAACTGAAGTCCGGGACGATCCACACTGTCCTCGTAGATCTTGATGTTCTGGTAATCCTCCCGCCGTGGAGCACCTCCAGCGAGAACTCGCTGATGATGCGCCCAGTTTTACAAAACGATTGTCATCCATTGTTGTCCGCCTCCCGTACAACTCTTATTTTTATGATTATACCCTTGTTTTTGATTCTCTGCAACCACCCATTCTATTAGAAATTTTTCAAAAAACAGGGGAAGAATCTCTTGCTTTTTTGCTCATAATCTGTTAGAATAATCAACGATGCGTAGTTTGCTATATCTTAGAAGCGAGGAGGTTTGGCAAATGGCTAAGTGCGAATTTTGTGACAAGGACATCAAGTTCGGCATTCAGGTGTCCCACTCTCATCGCCGCTCCAACCGGACTTGAAGCCCAATGTGAAGCGTGTTAAGGCGATCGTGAACGGTACTCCCACCCATGTTAATGTCTGCACAAGATGCCTCCGTTCCGAAAGGTCACCCGTGCTGTCTGATTTTAGTTCAGACCGTTACGAACAAATTACCCCGTACCACAAGTGGTACGGGGGTTTTGTTTTATTATAACAGATTCCCCTCCGGCGCAGCCGGAGGGGAATCTGCTCGCTACTGAATCATGATCATTCAGTTTCAATTATTATGCTGAAGCGAGAGGTCAGGCGTTCATCATATCTGCCCCAGTGATCGTAGACCAGGTCCAGTTTTTCAAACAGCTCCTGCTGTCCGGCCAAGGTGCTTCCCATTTCCAGCACGTCTCCGCCGGCCATCTCGTTGGCATCCGCTCGGGTGAATAGCTGCGTCTGTCGTCCTTCTTCGTCGCACACCCAGACAAACTTCACGCTGTCCAGCTTTTCGATGCCAGCCATCAACGCACAGGAATAACGCTTGGCATACTCAGTGTACAGAAGTTCAAAGTTATGCTGTACCGCTTTATTCATTTGTATGGTCAGTTCTCCGCCATCCCAGTTCAGGGTCGTCTCGGCGGCACCTATGACAGTCTGGAACTCAAAAAACTGATCCAGGCTGCCGCGCACTTCGCCAGTCTGCCGGACATCGTCCTGCCGCATCAGTGTATATTCCTCCGCGACGGAATCGTAGAACATTTTTCGTCTCCTGTGCGATATTCTTTCCGTCACTCCATACAATGCCTACGCCATCGGCCAGATAGACCGCCTTCACATCTCCGACGATCGTTTTCTCTGTATGGAAGTCCGACACCTGCTCATGGGCGCTGTTTGAACGGTAGTCCGTGCCCTCGATTCGGAGTCTATAATAACCGTCTACAAACTGGCCGCTCGCATTCTTGACGCTCATTGGTTCGAGGTGTGCCCGCAGCACGGTCAGGTTTACGTCCGTGAAGCTGCCATCGGCCGTCAGCACGCCGTCGTTGAAGGAAATCATCACTTCATCCACTTCACTTGTGATGTCATGGCCGATATATGTCTGCACAAGGCGCACACCGATGCCCACCAGAACCAGTACCGCAACACAGGCGACTACGATCTTCCACCGCTCCACCCTGCGCACTTTTCGGAGGAAATCGATCACCGGGGCCGATCCTTCGCCTGTATGTCTCGGCTCAGCGACAGTCGGCTCGTTCATACTTTTCAGAACATCGCTGCACACAGCGCATTCGGCCAGGTGCCCCTCGACGATCCGGTTGGTGGTATCACTGGTCAGTTTATCGTGGTAGGACGGAAGGAGATCCTGGATCAATTCACAAGGCATCTTTTCAGTCATTTCTATTCAACTCCTTTTTCAATTTTTCTTTTCCGCGGTAGAAGGTCACTCTGGCCCAGTTCTCGCTTTTATGAAGCACCTCGCCGATCTCACGAAAGGACAGTTGTCCGAACAGACGAAGATAGAGCACTTCCCGGCCCGGCTCTTCCAGCGTGTGGATTTGCTGAAGCAGCTCCAGATATTCCAGCCGGCGCAGAACATCCGACTCCGGGGTCTTATCCGATGGAAGACTGTCCTCCAGCACCTCAGTCTCCCTCCAGTGCTTACGCTGCCATGCCTGATAGAGGTTCTTTGCGATCGCACAGAGCCATGTGGTCTCTTTGCAGCTCCCGTCATATCGGTCGATGCAGCGGACAGCCTGATAGAACGTCTCCTGCGTCAGTTCTTCCGCAGTATGCACATCTCCGGAGAGGGCAAGCAGATAGCGATAGATCATATTTGCGTGGGCCCGATATAGTTCGTCCATGGACAACATCCGCTCTCCCCCTTTCGATGTTTCATCTATTTATGTCGGGTGACCGACTTTTGTTACAGAAAAATTAAAAAAAGATAAAAACAGCATCCGGCCTGAAACCGGATGCTGTTTTGCGGTACTCAAAACTTAGAAATGGAACGTATTCGCCAGAGTCTCCCACTTCTGATCCTTGTCGGAAAGGTTCAGCGGAGTGCCGTCCGCCAGCGTATAGCCTTCGGCGGAGCAGTTGCCCTTGTAGTCCCCCACCAGCTGAGGCCATTCAATACCGATGGCGGGGTCATTCCAGGCCAGACCGCCCTCATCGCCGGGGTGGTAGAAATCGGTGACCTTATAGCAGAACTCAGCCTCATCGGCTCAGCACGAGGAAACCGTGGGCAAACCCTCGCTGATATAAAACTGCTTCTTGTTCTCCTCGGTCAGCTCTACGCCGTACCACTTGCCATAGGTCTCGCTGCCTTCACGCAGATCCACCGCCACGTCGAACACACTGCCGCGGATCACGCGCACCAGCTTGCCCTGGGTATGCTCCTTCTGGAAGTGCAGCCCGCGCAGAACGCCCTTGGTGGACATGCTCTGGTTGTCCTGCACAAAGACCATATCCAGACCAAACTCATGCATATCGTTCTGGTTATAGGTCTCCATAAAATAGCCGCGGCTGTCCCCGTGGACAACGGGCTCGATCACATACAGGCCCTCAATGGGAGCCTTGGTCACTTTGATCTGTGCCATTACTGATTCACTCCGATCTCAACAAGATAACGACTCAGCGCATCCTGCCAGCTGGGCAAGGGCTGGAAGCCATTCTCCACCAGTTTATGCTTGTCCAAACGGCTGTTAAAGGGACGCGCCGCCTTGAGAGGCCATACTCCTCCGTAGTCACCGGGATGACCTTGGTGGAATAGCCCGCCTGACGGAAGATCTCGCAGGTAAAAATCATACCAGGAGATGTAACCGCCCTCATTGGTGGCATGATAATAGCCGTACTTATCACTTTCGATCATATCCACCAGCAGGCGGGCAAGATCATAGGTATAGGTCGGGGTACCGATCTGATCGTTGACCACCCGGACAGTGTCATGGGTCTTGCCCACGTTGAGCATGGTCTTGATAAAATTCTTTCCATTCAGACCGAACACCCAAGCGATACGAACGATAAAATACTTTTCCAGCGTTTCACTGACCGCCAGCTCACCCTCCAGCTTGGTCTGGCCGTAGACATTCAGCGGCTTATAGTCCTTGCAGTCCGGCTGCCATGGCTCCGTTCCCTGACCGTTAAAGACGTAGTCCGTGCTGAGATAGAGCATCTTGCAGTTCTGCGCCTTGCAGGCGTTGGCAATATTGCGGGTGCCGCCGGCATTGACCGTGCGTACCTTTTCCACCTTATCATCATCCTCGGCCAGATCCACCGCAGTCCATGCGGCGCAGTGGATGACCGCGTCAGGCCGCAGCTCCTCCAGCGTTTTGGAGACCGCCTCAGCATTGGTGATGTCCAGCGAAACATAGGGCATTTTCGTGACGGCACTTCCATCCTGCACGCCGCTGTATTCGGCGGCAAGGTCGGTGCCGATGCCCTCATGCCCGCGCTTTGCCAACTCATTCATCACATCATGACCCAGCTGACCAGCCACGCCAGTGACAAAAACCTTCATTACGCCTTCTCCTCGGCATCGGCCAGACGCTTGCCGTACATCTTCTGGAAATAGTTCTGATATTCGCCGGAGATAATGTTCTCCCACCAGGACTTGTTGTCCAGATACCACTGGATGGTCTTTTGATGCCGTCCTTGAACATAGTCTCAGGCAGCCAGCCCAGCTCATTGTGAATAAAGGTAGGATCAATGGCATAGCGCATATCATGACCCTTGCGGTCTGTAACGTGGGTAATAAGGCTCTCAGGCTTGCCCAGTGCTTCGCAGATGATCTTGACAATGTCAATATTTTTCATCTCGTTGTGTCCGCCGATGTTGTAAACCTCACCGACCTTGCCCTTGCGAATGATCAGGTCAATGGCCTTGCAGTGATCCTCCACATACAGCCAGTCACGGACATTCAGCCCCTCGCCATAGACGGGCAGAGGCTTGTCAGCCAGCGCGTTAGCGATCATAAGCGGAATCAGCTTTTCGGGGAAGTGATATGGACCGTAGTTGTTTGAGCAGCGGGAAATGGTGGTGGGCAGGCCATAGGTGCGGTGATAAGCATTGACCAGCAGATCTGCTCCCGCCTTGGAAGAGGAATAGGGGCTGGAGGTATGCAGCGGAGTCTGCTCCGTGAAGAACAGGTCGGGGCGATCCAGCGGCAGGTCACCGTAGACCTCGTCAGTGGAGACCTGATGATAGCGCTCAATACCGTGCTTACGGCAGGCGTCCATCAGCACCTGGGTGCCGATGATATTGGTTTGCAGGAAAATGCCCGGATTCTCAATGGAGCGGTCCACATGGCTCTCAGCGGCAAAGTTGACCACGATATCGGGCTTCTCCTCCTCGAAAAGCTTGTCCACGGCCTCGCGGTCGCAGATGTCTGCTTTCACAAAACGGAACTGAGGATTTTCATGGCCTCAGCCAGCGTCTCCAGATTGCCGGCATAGGTCAGCTTATCCAGGCAGACAACGCGGTCCTCAGGGTGCTCCTGAAGCTCCAGATAGACAAAGTTAGCGCCAATAAAGCCGGCTCCGCCGGTGACAATGATCGTTTTACCCATAATCAATACCGTACCTTTCCGGCAGCGACCTTCTTGAGGTGCTCGCCATAGGGAGATTTGCCATAACGCTCGGCGGACTCCATCAGAGTCTCCTTGCTGATCCAGCCGTTAATATAAGCGATCTCCTCCGGAGCGGAGATCTCAATGCCCTGCCGGTTCTGGATCATGCGGACAAAGTCGGACGCATCCACCAGAGAATCCATCGTGCCGGTATCCAGCCAGGCATAGCCGCGGCCCATCAGCTGGACATTCAGCGTGCCATCCCCCAGATACATCCGGTTCAGATCGGTGATCTCCAGCTCGCCGCGGGCAGAGGGCTTCACCTTTTGGCATACTCGACCACGCGCTTGTCATAGAAGTACAGACCTGTGATGCAGTAATTGCTCTTGGGATGGGCGGGCTTCTCCTCTACGGAGATAGCCTTTCCGTTCTCGTCGAACTCCGCGATGCCGAACCGCTCGGGGTCGTTGACATAGTAGCCGAAGATAGAGGCCTTGCCATTCTCCGCATCCTTCACGGCGCTGCGCAGCAGATGGGTGAAGCCGCTGCCGTAGAAGATGTTGTCGCCGAGCACCATGGCGCAGCAGTCGTCGCCGATGAACTCCTCGCCCAGCAGGAACGCCTGCGCCAGACCATCGGGAGAAGGCTGGACCTTGTAGCTCAGGTGGACACCATACTGGCTGCCGTCGCCCAGCAGACGCTCAAAATTGGGCAGATCAGTGGGGTAGAGATAATCAGAATATCCTTAATACCCGCCAGCATCAGCGTAGAGAGCGGATAATAGACCATCGGCTTGTCATAAACAGGCAGAAGCTGTTTGGACGTCACCATGGTCAGGGGATACAACCGGGTGCCGGAACCACCGGCCAAAATAATACCCTTCAAGTAAATTCCTCCTTTTATAGTACATTAGAATCGTACAATAGAGCTTACTTCTTCAAAAATTTAATTCGAGCAACCGCAGTCCCAGATGGATGAGCAGCTTTGCACGGCAATAGAGCACAACATCCAGACGCCGGGTCGAAGACGTGCTGTTCTCACCGTGCAGGCGGTGAAGCAGCAGCACCCGGGGCAGATATTCGATCCGTCCCGCAAACTCCGCCACCACGAAGATCCACTGGTCATAGCCGTATATCTCAGGCAGGGGAAGCACTTTGTCCCGCATCGCACGGGTGAATGCCATGCAACAGCCGCTCATACGGGGCTTCTTGATATTCTTCCATTTCCCTGGCCCCAGCGGATAGATCTCGAAAAAGTCCTGTCCTGCCGGTTTAGCGTTTCATCCGTGTGCACCGCATCATGCAGAATGAGATCCGCATCGCCGGCTTGAAATGCATCCACGACTGATTTCCGCTTTTCCGGAAGCCAGACATCGTCCTGGTCGCTGAGGAAAATGTAATCGCCGCCGCAATGTTGCAGCGCCAGTTGAAAGTTTGACGTGATCCCCTTCCGGTCATTATGAAGGATTTTCACGCGTTTATCGCTGCGTTGATAACGCTCCAGAATCTCAAGAGAATTGTCCGAAGAGGGCTGATAGGCCGCGACGATCTCATCGTCCGGTTCCAGCTGCTCCAGAATGGAGTTCAATTGCTGTTCCAGATACAGCGCGCCGTTGTAGACTGGCAATGCCACGGAAATCGTCTCTGCCATAATACGCCTGCTCCACTCCATTCCTTTGAATCGCATAATTATATCATATGAAACACACAATTTCAATCCACCCATACTTTTTTCCACGGTTCTTAAGCATTTTCGTACTCAAGCGGTCGGAATCGAGCTGATCTGTTTTGCATGGATGACCAGGCGCTCCTCACCGGAGCAGGTGGAAAGCGTGATGACATTGTCCTGCGCGGAAACAGACACCCCTGTATCATAAATGGAGCGCTGCTTCAATGCTTCAAGAAAGCCGCCAAACCCCTCATCATGGGCAAAGCCGATGGTGTAGACACCCTCGTCATCTGCTTCTGCAATGTGGACGGAGAATATCTGATACATCCGGGTCTCGCCGGGCAGGCAGAGGGTGATCATACCGCCATGTTCCTCATAAAAGACGGATCCCGGTACTTTTTCAGTCCGCCAAACATGCTCCCGTCCTTCATATTGTGGCCGTAGATCAATGTATGGCAATCGCTGAAATCGCCGGAATTAGCCGTCTCCACAAAAATGGCTCCATAGCGGCTGGACTGACCGTCCCAAGAGTGGTTCAGATAGTAGCTGTCATCGGTATAATGAACTACCGGATAGTCGATGGCGTCAATGCCGGACACCCGGATCCAGCCCACTGCATCAGGGCAGGCCGTTTGAAGGGAGGCAAAGTCAACCGTGACGGGGCAGTGTTCTCCCCTTCTGAACTGCTTTCCGCCGCCGGATCTGTCGTATCAGCGGACGAAATCGGCTGAACGTACTGCTCCGCCGCTCCCTGCGTCTCCTCCTTGATCGTGTGGCTCTCCACTGCAAGGCGGACCAGATAGACGCCGCAGCAGATCATCACGATCACGCAGACCACCATGGCGATCCAACGCAGCAGGGCAGAAATCGAACCCCGCTTACGCTCCGGCTGCTGTTCTCTTTTTCCCATAATGATTTCCTCCTTGCGTTCTTGCGTGAAAGGCAAAAAAAAACCCGAGCATCATAGGATGCTCGGGCTTTGGCAGCGGGAGAAGGATTCGAACCCTCACATACAGAGTCAGAGTCTGCTGTGCTACCCTTACACAATCCCGCTAAATCATTGTTACCGGCGGGTTCGTTTGTGTTCCGCCGAACAACATGGTTTATTATAGCAGGATTCAGGGAAATGTCAATAGCAATTTTGAAAGTTTTTCATTTTTCTGCTCACCTTTTCATTTCTCCGCTATTGTGGTAAAATGAAGCTGAAACTATGGGATCTGAGGTGAGCTTATGAACCATTCTGAGCAAATGGAGGCTCTGCGCCGCGAATGCGGACCCTGCCAGCGATGCGCACTGGCTGATACGCGGACAAATCTTGTCTTTGGCGACGGCAATCCGGACAGTGGCATCATGTTGATCGGCGAGGGTCCGGGCGAGCAGGAGGATCTGATGGGTGTCCCCTTTGTGGGCCGCGGCGGACAACTGCTGGATCAAATGCTTGACATCATCGGCCTTAACCGAAGCAAGTATTATATCTGCAATATTGTGAAATGCCGCCCACCCCGCAACCGCGATCCGCTGAACACGGAGCAGGAGGTCTGCATTGGCTGGCTGGAACGCCAGATCAGCATCGTTCAGCCCAAACTGATCGTATGCCTCGGGCGGATCGCCGCCTGCCGTATCATTCGCTCCGATTACCGCATCACCCGGGAACACGGAACATGGGTCGAGAAGAACGGCGTCTGGATGACGGCGATCTATCACCCCGCCGCATTGCTCGGGACGAGATGAAGCGCCCGGAAAACCTTTGACGATCTGAAATCCATTCAGAGCAAGATCCGGGAATTGTGGCCCGATTTTTACTCCAAGGCTTAAAACTCACTCAAAATTCATACTGCACCGAATAGACAGACTGCCATCCCTCAATCGGTTCTCCGTCCAGCAGGAAGCTGACCTCGTCAATGCCATCCAGCTCAGAGAGAGAGAGAATCCACGATTGCGTAGATGCGCAGTCTGATCTGCTGTTCTGAAGCATCCGGGGTGCAGATCTCTTCCAACGCACTGCGATCCAGTTCAAGGGTGCAGACACCGCTTTCCACACTCACCGCATTGATCGTTCCGACTCCGCTCAGGAAGCACTCCAGCGTATCCGCATGCTCCTCCGGCGCAAGCGCCAACTCCCGCAGGATCGCATTGGCCTGATCCTGACAGCCAGGGAGGCAAGCTCCATCTGTCTGAATTGAGACTCAAGGCCAGAGCCATCCAGACGGGGATAATAGAGCTTGGTGCCCAGAGTGACCGGGTCGTCTGTTTCACCTTTGAACACCGCGTCATTCGCGCCAAGGGTGCGCGTGCCGTTTTCGGGACAGACGCTTTCCATTTACTGTAATGGCCACGCGCTTCACCTCATCCAGTTGAGTAACCGTCAATACAATGCAGTACTCCGCACGGATCAGGGTCACCCCAGACAGCTGTCCAAATTCTTCGGAGAGATCCAGTTGTAACAGTCCATTGGAAAGCTCCCAGCTGCGAACTGTTGTCCCATCCGGAATAGTCTGCACCAGCTCTGCATCCATCGGCTGCCGGAGCTGGCACTCCAAAAGCGCCGGAATGCTGACTTCCGCCAGCTGGACGCTCTCCGAAAGGATCGCTGCGCCGGATTGGACATCCGATGAGGCGGCGTAGTAGATCTGAACTGTCGTTCCGGTTCCTGTCTGCGTCGAACCGCAGCCTGTGGACAGCGTGAACAAAGCAGCACGGCCAGCAAGGCCGAAATTCGTCTCATGTACCGCTCTCCCCTTCCGTCTTTCCGCCCCGTGCCAGTGGAAGCTGGACGATGAACGCCGTGCCGCCCTCCGGCCGGGCATCCACCGAATGGCACCGCCATTGGCCACAACAGTGTCATGTACAATGGACAAACCAAGGCCGGTTCCGCCCGCCTCCCGGGAGCGGGCTTTGTCCACCCGGTAAAAGCGTTCAAAAATACGGGTACGATCCTCTTGCGGAATACCGATGCCGGTATCCTCCACAATCAGGAATACGCTATCGGCGGAGCGGCGCACCCGGAGCCAGATCTTACCGTCATCCACATTATATTTGATGGCGTTCTCCACCAGATTGAAGATCACCTGGTACACTTCATCCGCCGAAGCCATCACCACGCAGTTCTCTGCAAGGATCAGGTGAATACTGATATTACGCTGATCCGCCAGTGGCGTCAGCATATGCAGAGCGTCAGAGATCACATCAGTTAGATCAACGCTGCTTCGGCTTGCTTGCTTGTGGGTCGCATTGTCCATACGGGTCAAGGCCAGCAGCTTCTCCGTAATGCGCACCAGCCGGTCGGCCTCAGTCCCGATGTCCTGTACAAAATCGCGGATGGTCTCCGCATCCATGTCGGTATTCTGGGCAATAGAGTCAGTCAGCAGTTTGATGGAGGCCAGCGGCGTCTTCAACTCATGTGAGGCGTCGGAGACAAAACGACGGCGCATCGCATCTGTTTTCTCCAGCCGTTCCGTCATGTCGTTGAATGCCGTGGCCAGCATAGCCAGCTCATCCCGACCGGACACTTCTACCCGGGTGGAGTACTCGCCCTGCCGCAGTTCACTGATACCCGCTGTCAGCCGACTGATGGGGCGTGTCATGGTGCGGGAGAGGAATACGCTGATAAGCAATGCCATCGCCAGCAGAAGCAGGGAGATGCGCATCAGGTTCTGCTGAAGGCCGGTGATGATCGCGCCCTGCTCGCTGTCGTATTCATATAAATATACACCGCCAATGGTCGCATTGCGGTACTGGATCGGTACGGCGCCGCTGCTGCGGAACGCCCCGGCGCTGTAGGTACTCTGGAATACGTCACTGCCCTCCAGTGCCAGAACCAGCTCCTGCATCATCGCATAACGGTGCTCATCTGAACGCCCCGTCTGGCCGGAATCGGAGTCATAAAGGATCAAACCGTTCTGATCGGTGATCAGAACACGGTTCATACTGCTCTCGTCCAGCACCTCCATGACCTGCGTCACGCCCTCCCTGGTAAGCTCCTCCATAGACGCCACGGTAGAAGCGATCACTGCGGCCTGGTTCTGCAGGGAGGTCAATTTTGCCTTGAACACCATATCCTGTGACACAAAAATAGGATAGCTGTTCAAGAGTCCCAGCACCGCGACGATCAGGGCCACATAAGAAAGGGCAAATTTCAGCCGGAGGCTGCGCCAGAACGGTATTTTTGTGATCTTCTGCTGCTCCTGCACGCCGTTTCTCTCTCCTTTTTGGTTGAAATCAGTTCATTCCTGACGCAGGTAGTACCCCACGCCCCATTTGGTCAGGATCAGCTTTGGGTTGGCCGGATCCAACTCCAATTTTTCTCTCAGCCGCCGGATGTGCACGTCTACCGTGCGATAATCCCCCTGATACTCATATCCCCAGACCAGATCCAGCAGATTTTCCCGGCTGTACACCCGGCCGGGGTTGCGCAGGAGCAGCTCCATCAGGTCGAACTCCTTCTTGGTCAGATCCACCGCTGCGCCGCTTTTAATGGCAACTCGCTGAGCCAGATCCAGCATGATATGCCCCGCAGTCAATTGTTCAGATGACTCCGCCTTCTCCTGCTGATTGGAACTCATACCGGCCCGGCGCAGCAGCGCCCGCACCCGGGCTTTCAGCTCCAGAATATTGAACGGTTTGGTCATATAATCATCCGCGCCGGACTCCAGACCAATGATCTTATCCGCATCCTCACTGCGGGCTGTCAGCATAATGATCGGCACATTGGAGAATTCACGGATCTTCATGCAGGCCTGCAATCCGTCGATCTTGGGCATCATCAGATCCAGGATCAGCAAATCATAGTGGTTTGCTCTGGCCATCTCCACCGCCTGCGCGCCGTCATACCCGGCGTCCACCTCATAGCCGTCACTGCGCAGGTTGAAGCAGATGCCTTTTACGATCACCTTTTCATCATCGACAACTAAAATCCTCATATAATCTCCATTTCTCGCATATCATCCGGATGCGCTCTGACTGCCGGGTTGTATCTCCTGCTCTTCCCCGCTCGTGTCTGCGCTGCTCTGTATGCTTATCCGCTCGACCGTAACGGACGGTGTTGTCCAAACCGTGGAAAAATAAGTGAAGAGAAGCGTCAGCGCACATAACAATACAAGCACAAGGATCAGCACCTCATACCACCGAATTTTCACTGTCGACGCCCCTTCTTTCCCGTTGCACGGTAAACATAAATCTGCTATAATCGTGTATACAAATCTTTTCAATTTATTATAACACATGCGACAGGAGTTTCCTATGAAAAAATTCGTTTTCTATCTCTCATCCTGACCGTCAGCATTCTCTTCTCTCTCTGCGTCAGCTCCGCCGGAGCCTTTGATTCTGAAATCGTCAGCTCCAAGACCGTGCAGGCCAAGGCCGCCATTCTGGTGGATATGGACACGGATTACGTCATGTATGATCTGAACGCCCACGAGAAAATGTACCCCGCCAGCATCACCAAGGTGATGACCGCCGCACTGACGCTGGACGCAGTCGGCGAAGGCAAGCTGTCCCTGGATGAAATGATCACCGCAGGCCCCACCGCATGGCAGGGACTGGACACCAGCAGCAGCAATCAGAACATTCAGGTGGGCGAGCAGATGAGCGTCAAAGATCTGCTCTACTGCCTGATGGTTGCCTCCGCCAACGAGGCCGCCAATATTCTGGCCGTCGCTGTGGCGGGCAGCATCGATAACTTCGTAGCCATGATGAATGCAAAGGCTGCCGAGCTGGGCTGCACCGGCACTCATTTTGTCAATCCTGACGGCATGCCGGACAACGATCACTACACCACCGCCTATGACCTCTACCTTATTGGCAAATATGCCATGCAGAACGAGACCTTCCGCACCATTGTCAAAACGCCGGAATACTATGTGGAACCCACCAATATGAACGGAAATCGGCGTCATTTCTTCAACACCAACGGCCTGCTGTCCAACAAGAAATATGCGGGCTACTATTATGAGAACTGCATCGGCATCAAGACCGGTTCCACTGATTCCGCCGGTTACTGCCTGCTCTCTGCCGCAGAAAAGGACGGCCAGCGGCTGATCGCCGTCGTGCTGGGCTGCGAAAACCCGAAGGATGCACAGGGCAATATTCAGCGTCTGCAATTTTCCGAAAGCTCCTCTCTGCTGAAATGGGGCTTTGAAAATTTCTCTGTCCATACAATTCTGGATGCCACCAGCCCGGTGGCTGAGGTACCTGTCACGCTGTCCTCTGACAGCGATTATGTCTCCGTGATCGTTGACGGCACATTGGAGGCCCAGCTGCCCAACGATGTCACCAGCGACGATTTTCAGTGGTCCACCGACCTGCCGGATTCCGTGGAAGCCCCGGTCCGCGCCGGAGATAAGTTGGGCACACTGACCGTCCTGCTGGATGGCAAACCCTACGGCACCGTGGATCTGGTTGCGGTAAACAGCGTGGAGCGATCCGCCCTGCTGGCCGCCAAGCAAACGCTCATCAATGTGGTGCACAGTTGGCAGTTTATTCTGGGCGCCACCCTTGCTATCGCACTCATCCTGTTCCTTGTGATTCTCTTCCGCGTGCGCGCAATGCGCCGCAGCCGCTATGGCGGACGCCGGAGCGGAACGCATAGCAGCAATTATCGCGGCAGAAGATAATTGATAGGAATACGCATCAATAAGCAATGGCCTGTTCCGGCGGAACAGGCCATTTTCTTCTTATGATTGCACATCAGTTGGGTTGTGCTTCTCCATACGACACTTTCTTTTCGGCGTACCAGGAGGAGTACCGCCACGACAACTGCGGCGAACAGCGCAATTGTAAGCACATGGCTGACGCACCAGACCAGCGCATCGTCACAGCCCTCTCCAAACGCACTCAGCCCACTCAGGAAGCCGGCACTCAGCCGCTGACCAAAGCTGGCATTCTCGCCCTCACTCAGCGCAGAGACCTCCATAACAGAGACTGTCACCGTTGAAAAGCCGATCAAGCTGTCATAGTGGTTCTTTTGGCCGGTGAGCCGTTCTATTTCAGATTCCGTCTCCGAAACAGAATTTTCAATGGTAATGATATCCTCCATGCTCTCCGCCTGTGTCAGCAAACTCTGAAGCCGCTCCAGCTTAATATTCAGCGTCTCCAGACGGTTCTCCAGATCAGCATAGGACTCACTCACATCATCCGTGGAGGTACTCTGGTAGATCACGCGGCATCCGGCCTGCGCCCCGGCGGCGCTCATGAACGCATCGAACGAGTCCTGCGGCACCCGGACGGTATAATATGCCTCGGCTGTGTAGCGTTCACTGCGCTCCAGATAGCCGCCGCACTCTGCCGTCAGCTGCTCTATGCTCTGCGTCGCCGCCGCTAAATCGGTCGTCTGCAAGCTCATATCGCCCGTGTAGATGAGCTTCGCATCTCCATTGCGCACATTCAAGGCAGAACCCGACTGAGATACACTGTTCGATGCATCCGCTGTCTCGTAAGTCTCCTCATAATAAGCGCCCTCACCGGCGGCCGCTCCCGCCGTATCCTTACTCGCGCTCAAGCTGTTACTGCCGCACCCGGTCAGCAAACCTGCCGCCAGAAGTGTCTTTCAGCACCACCGCAAACCATCGCCGTTTCATAGGAAACCCTCCTTGTTTTTAATTTCTTTCTGTTTCTTAGACGTGTCTGAAAAAGGAAAAGTTCCCAGGCTCGGATATTTTTTTACTTTTGGGTCAAACTGAGCGCGAGGTGATAAAAAAATGAATCGATCCTACGAAAATCTTAGTGAACTGCTTCAGTCCAGCACACAGGCAGAGGCGTTTTTCAACCAACTGCCCGAGCGTATCCAGACCAAGGCCATGGATCAGCGTGAAAAACTGCACACCGTGAAGGAACTGCGCGCCTTTGCCAAACACTGCGCCGAAGAACTGTAAGCATGAGCCAGAACACGAAAAGGTCGGGAAAACAGTCCCGCAAGAGGCTGCCCATCGACTATATGCCGCACATTTCAAATGTGGCATCCGAAATGGAGTGCACAGGGCTGATCCCGGTGCAGCCGGAGACTGCGGACGAGCGGGACTCCTATCTGGAGCTCTCCTCCACATCGCTGCCGCCAGTCTGGGACGAAGACGATGACAAGGCATAAAACAGGGGCTGTATGCAAAGCATACAGCCCCCCGTTTTTATAAAATCGGTCGATCCATTAAGTAGAGCGGCACGACAGAATCTTCTGCCATACCGACCTTTTTAAAGTCCTGCCGGCAATAGAAACGGTACGCCGTCTCATTCTCCGGTGCACAGCGCAGGCGCAGCTTTGTGCGGCCCATGGCCCGGTAAACAGACACCGCCTGGCCCAGCAGCTGGACACCGAGACCGCGCTTGCGGTGAACTCCATCCACATAATAGAAGGCAATGGCACCCACGCCCTCGTCTGTTCCCTTGGCGTAGTCCAGTTCAAGAATCCCCGCAGGCTGGTCATCCGAATAGACGACCTGGACCGCATTAGAATCATAGGCACTGTGGGCTTGGGCGGCAGCCAGGAAAGCCGGGCCGTCAAAGTGCTCCATGGTACCGTGGCTGCTCAACCAGCCCTCTGTTCGGTAAGCGAGGTAGCGCTCCGCCTCCCGCTTCGGATCCCAAGGCCGGAACCACAGCAAATGAGGAAATCGCGCTCCCTCTTCCGCCATGTTGTCCCGCCCCTGATTGGGCTTGACCGCCGCATTTAAGATGTCCGGCGTCAGATGGGACGCGTCATTATACCACTTGACGGTAATGTTGTCCCCTCGGCCTCCAGGCAGGAGACAGCGGTATTATACCCCTCCGGCAAATACTGATCCGGATCAACAGGCCGGTGAAGCAGGCTAATTTGAGCACCTGCCGGAGTGCTGTGCCATGGCTGACCACCGCCACAGTACGACCGGGATTCTCCCGGATGATGCGGCGGATCGCCTCTTTCAGCCCGGTCGCCCACTTCCCGCAGGGACTCCCCGCCGGGAGCGCGCCAATCCGGCTCGCCGGTGCTGAAGCGAAGCATATCCTCAAGGTCGGTGCGCATGACCTCGCCGAATGGCTTATCCTCCCACGCGCCGAGATAAATCTCCCGCAGCTTCGGTTCTTTGTGCAATTCCAGCTGCTTGGGCACATAAATAGCTGCCGCTGTCTGGCAGGTGCGCTTTAAATCGCTGGCATAAACTGCATCCACAGAAATGGACGCGAAAGCGCTTTTCCAGGCACTCGATCTGCCTGCGTCCCAGCGCCGTCACCGGACTGTCATACTGGCCATGGATGCGTTTGAACAGATTCCCCTCCGCTTCCGCGTGGCGAACCAGGTACACTGTTGTCATGAAAGCTTCATTCTCTCTTTGAATTTGATTACCACGGAATGACCTTGCCAGTCAACTCAGACACCTTTGCAAAGCCCTGCTGGGCGGCGATCTCGGCCAGACCGTCCCGCACCTTAATCGGGGCGAAGGGATCGGCAAACAGGGCGGTGCCCACCGCCACGGCGGAGGCTCCGGCCAGCATCAGCTGGGCCGCGTCCTCCCCTTTGCCGACGCCGCCCATGCCCAGCACGGGCACCTTGACCGCCTGGGACACCTCCCAAACCATCCGCACCGCCACGGGCAGCACGGCGGGGCCGGACAGGCCGCCGGTGTTCATCTTCAGAATGGGCCGGTGGGTGTTCACGTCAATGCGCATCCCCCGCAGGGTGTTGATGAGGCTCACCGCATCCGCGCCTGCATCCTCGACCGCCCGGGGCGATCTCGGTAATATCAGTCACATTGGGACTCAGCTTGACCATGACGGGCACGGTAGAATGCTTTTTCGCTTCAGCGGTGACCTCCGCCGCCATAGCCGGCACCACGCCATACTGCAATCCGCCGGCCTTGACATTGGGACAAGGAGATATTGACCTCGATCATATCGACTCCGCCTCGGCTCAGCTTGGCGCACATGACGCCGTACTCCTCGGGGGTGTTGCCTGAGATATTGGCAATAACACGCACATCATGCTTTTGAGCTCAGGCAGTTCGCAGGCAATAAATCCATCTACACCTGGATTCTGAAGGCCGACGGAGTTCAGGATGCCCATAGGAGTCTCCGCAATACGTGGGGCGGGGTTGCCCTCCCGGGGAAGCAGGGTCAGCCCCTTGGCGCAGATGCCGCCCAGCTCGTCGCTGAGATCAAAAAATTGGCTGTACTCCCGGCCGAAGCCGAAGGTCCCGGAGGCCACCACCACCGGGTTTTTCATCGTCATGCCGGCCAGGGTAACGGACATATCCACTTTATTAGTCATCCCACTCCACCTCCTCGGCCTTAAAAACAGGGCCGTCCTTGCAGACGTGCTTGTACTCGCCCTTGCTGTTCTCACAGGCGCACACCAGGCAGGCCCCCACGCCGCAGCCCATCCGCTCCTCCATGCTGACCTGACAGGGCACATTGTGCTTCTGCGCGGCGGCATAGACCGTCTTCAGCATGATCTTGGGGCCGCAGGCCAGCACAGCCTGAATCTCAGGATGCTCAGACAGCGCCGTATCCACTACGCTGGCCACAAAGCCGCGGACACCCAGCGTACCGTCGTCGCTGGCCAGATAGACCTGCTCGCAGCAGGCATTGAACTCGTCCAGCAGCATGGCTTTGTCCGCGCCGCGGAAGCCAAGGCAGGCAATCGCGCCCTTTGGCGCCTTCTGGGCGGTGTTCAGCATAGGCGGCACACCGATGCCGCCGCCAACGACCAGCACCTTTCCATCCGGATAGGCGAAGCCGTGACCCAGCGGGCCGAGCACGTCCAGCTCTTCGCCGACGGTGCGCTGAGCAAGCCATGCAGTGCCCTCGCCGCGCACCTCAAATACGACGTTCAGCCGGGTGTCCTCGGCACGGCAGATGGAGATGGGGCGGCGGGCAGAAGCCCCTCGCCGCACTTGATATTGACGAATTGCCCCACCTGTGCGGCCTGCGCCAACTCTCCGGCCTCCAGCCAGATGGATACGGCGTCGGTGTTTAACTTCTCAATGGAACTGATCTTACAAAGTTTCTGGATAGCCACAGCGGCCCTCCCCTTTACTGAATGGTAATGAAGCGGCAGATGTCCTCCCGCATGGCAATGGCCGCATCCCGGGCCGCCTGCTGATAGTCCTCGCCGTTATGACCGGTCTTTTTCCAGGCGCACATAATGCCCCGGGAGGAGTTGACGATGGCCCCGTGGCCCTTCTCGTTGAAGGCATACTTCACATCCTCCGCGGTGCCTCCCTGGGCCCCGTAGCCGGGCACCAGGAAGAACGTGTGGGAGCAGTTGGGCGCGCAGCGTTTTGATCTGCTCCGGATAGGTGGCTCCGGTGACCGCGCCCCACGGTTGTAGCCGTACTCGCCCACAAAATCGCCGGCCCACTGCTCAGTCAGCTCACCCATGACTTCATAGATGTGCTTTTCGCCGCACATCTGATCCTGCAGATCGACGGCGGACTTGTTGGAGGTACGCACCAATGCAAATACGCACTTGTCGTACTTTTCGCAGTCCTTTAAGAAGGGGGTAATAGCATCGGAGCCCATATAGCCGTTGAGGGTGACGCAGTCGGCGTCAAAGGTGCTGAAGCTGCTCTGGCCGACAACAGTCTTGCCCAGCCAGCCCTCGCTGTATGCAGTGGCGGTTGCGCCGATATCGCCGCGCTTGATGTCGGCCACCACATAGAGTCCCTTGCTTCTGGCATATTGGATGGTCTTTTCCAGCATCTCCATCCCCTGCCAGCCCAGGTTCTCATAGTAGGCACTCTGGGGCTTGACGGCGGGGACCACGTCGCACAGCGCGTCGATCAGGCCGCGGTTGAACTCATAAATGGCCTCCACACCGGCCTGAAGGCTCTCGCCGTACTGGGCGGTGTATTTGGCCAGGATATACTCCGGCACATACTCCACCCGGGCATCCAGGCCCGCAATGGTGGGATTCTGTTTTTCAATGATCTTTTTCTGCAACACGTCAAAAGACATCAGTTTTCTCCTCCGTCCTGATAAATGATCTTACCGCCCACAATGGTGTATTTTACTTTACCTTTCAGCGTTTTGCCGTTAAAGGGGTGTTTCTTCCCTTAGAGGCAAATCTTTCCGCATCCACGACCCACTCCTCGTTGGGATCAAAAATGGTAAGATCCGCCGCACTGCCTGCGCTTAAGCGCCCACAGTCCAGATTCAGGATACGGGCAGGATTGACGGTCATCTTGGCAATGATCTCCGGCAGGGTCATCTCGCCGGTATGGTAGAGTTGGGTCAGCGTAATGCCCAGCGAGGTCTCAAGTCCCACCATACCGCTGGGCGCTTTTTCAAGCCCCCTGGCCTTCTCCTCGGCAGTATGGGGGGCATGGTCGGTGACAATGCAGTCAATGGTACCGTCCTTTACGCCGGCCAGCACCGCCGCCACATCGCGGCTGGTACGCAGAGGCGGATTGACCGGGCCATAGCCCCCTGCTCCAGGATCTCACGCTGATTGAGCGTAAAATACTGGGGGCAGGTCTCACAGGTGATCTTAACGCCTTTCTTCTTGTACTTGCGTACGATGTCCACGGCACGGCCAGTGGAGATATGGCAGATGTGCACCGCCGTCTGGGTCTCCTCCGCCAGCATGGCGTCCCGCATGACCACGATCTCCTCCGCGATGGCGGGGCGGCCGGGAATACCCAGCTGACGTGAAATGCGTCCCTCATTGACGGCATAGTTCTTCACCATGTCCGCATCTTCGCAATGGGTCAGCACAGCCAGCTGCTGGCGGCTGGCGCAAATCAGGGCGTCCCGCATCAGGTTGGCGCTCTGCACCGGTACGCCGTCATCAGACAGAGCAACGGCTCCCGCCTGCTTCAACGCCTTGGCGTCGGTCAACACCGCGCCCTTTTCCCCCATAGAGACGGCGGCAATAGGCAAAACATGGACGCCGCTTCCCTCTTTGGCCCGGTCATAGACGTATTGCACCATCTCAGGGGAATCCACCGTGGGGCGCGTATTCGGCATGCACGTCACCGTGGTAAAGCCGCCATGAGCGGCGGCCCGGGAGCCTGTAATAATATCCTCCTTCTCCGTAAAGCCGGGATCACGGAAATGGACATGCATATCAATGAGTCCTGCGGAGACAGCCATACCGGAGGCATCCAGCACCTGGGCCTCCGGATCTTCCAGATGAGCACTGATCGCAGCGATCTGGCCGTTTTCGATCAGGATATCCATAACCCGTTCTTCATTGAGCACCGGGTCGATCAAATTACCATGTTGAATAAGCAATTTCATGAATGCAATCCTACACCTCGTTTCACACAGAATAATACATTTATATTATAAAACAAAGAGGTGGCAATAGCAATTAAAAAAGCAATCTCGGCCCGATGTTTTCCGACAAAATGGGGCAAGCTAGATCCAGTATCAGATAAAGGAGGAACTGCAATGAATACCGCTCAATTCATGCGTGGCATGAGCATCGGCATCGCAGTGGGCACCGCCATCGGCGTGGCCTGCACACCGAAAAAACGCCACCCTGTGAAGAAAAAGGTCCAGCACGCCATGAAACTGGTGGCAGGATGCGTAGACGATCTGACCAATGCGATGAACCTTTAAACAAGAAGCGGGGCGCTGACAGCGCCCCCGCTTCCTGTATTTCAATCCAACTGTCAAACCGCGTGCCCTTTGGAGCGGATTACCTCGAGGACAGAATCCACATACTCATTGCAGATCTCCTCGGTGTCAGCTTCCACCATGACGCGGATCACCGGCTCGGTGCCGCTCTCCCGCACCAGAATGCGGCCGGTATCGCCCAGTTTCTCCGCCACGGCAGCCACGGCAGCCTGCACGTCAGGATCGTTCTGGGCCTCAGGTTTGCTGCGCACCTTGATGTTCTTCAGCACCTGAGGATAGATGCGCACCGGAGAGGCCAGCTCGCTGAGGCGGCATCTTTTTCTCCATCAGCACCTCCATCACCTTGATGGCGGTCAGAATGCCGTCGCCGGTGGTGGCATACTGGCTGAAGATGATATGACCGGACTGTTCGCCGCCGATGCGGAAATGGTTCTTCACCATATTCTCATAGACATACTTATCGCCCACGGCGGTTTTTTTCATAGTCAATGCCCGCCGCATCAAGCGCCTTATAGAGGCCAAAGTTGGACATAACGGTGGTCACGACCGTATTGCCCAACAGCTGGCCGCGCTCCTTCATGTAGCAGGCGCAGAGATACATGATGAGGTCGCCGTCTACCACATTACCCTTTCTCGTCCACGGCGATGCAGCGGTCTGCGTCGCCGTCAAAGGCAAAGCCGATATCCAGATGCTTGGCCAGCACAAACTCCCGCAGGGCGTCGATATGCGTGGAACCGCAGTCCAGATTGATATTCAAGCCGTCCGGCTCATCGTGGATCACATAGGTCTTGGCGCCCAGTGCGTTAAAGACATTCTTGGCCAGCATCCAGGAACTGCCGTTGGCACAGTCCAGGCCGACGCGCACGCCGCGATAGGAGCGCGTGGCCAGAGAGATGAGATAGCCCACATAGCGGTTGCGGCCTGCGGAATAATCGGTGGTCTGCCCCAGCTCATCCCGGGTGGCGTAGGGCACTTCGTCCACTTCGCCGTCCAGATAGGCCTCCACATCGGCGATGGTGCCTTCGTCCATCTTTTTTCGCCCTGGCCGTTGATCAGCTTGATGCCGTTGTCGTAATAGGGGTTATGACTGGCAGAAATCATAATGCCGCAGTCAAAATCCTCTGTGCGGGTCACATAGGCTACGCTGGGGTGGTAGTAACATGGAGCAGATAGACATCTGCGCCGGAAGCGGTCAGGCCGCAGCTCAGGGCGTCCTCCAGCATATAGCTGGAACGGCGGGTATCCTTGCCAATGATGACCTTGGCCCGTTTGCCCTGCTTTTTGCCATAATACCATCCGAGAAAACGTCCTACCTTGAACGCATGTTCAACGGTCAACGTCACATTCGCCTCACCACGGAAACCGTCTGTACCGAAATATCTACCCATATAAGAACTTCCTTTCTGATCTGAAAGCGATTCATCAATCTATAATAGCACACTAATTTGGCTTTGTCATCCCTTGTATGCATATGCAAAGTACGATAAAATGAAATAAAATCTACAACTAGGGGCTTTGCCATGACTCGCGCTGTTCCTGCCGCATTGAGCATCAGCCTGCTCCTCTCACTCTGCGCCTGTGCGCCAAAGCCTTCCGTTGATCCTGCCGAAGCAGTCTCCCGCTTTCAGCAGCAAAACTCCGTTTCCTGCACGGTCGAGTCCGAACTGGTACTCAACCGCAGCGACACGGACGACACAGAAGGTGTGTTTACTGAAGCATTGGATGCAGAAGGCGTTGTGAATATGGAAAGCCGGGACTGTCATCTCTCCGGTGTGCTGACCCACAGCTTCGACTCCGGCGAACGCGTTTTGAGCGATGTAGAGTCCTATGGCGGTGCATTCGGTGCTTACTACCGACTGGATGACAGCTACTATGCCAGTGAGGAAGAAAACACCTATCTCAGCCTGATGCTCGCCCGCTGGCGCTCCACTTGGAAGGCTATACCGCATCCGATGTCACCGAGCTGTTCTACGGAAGCGAATGCACCGTCTTCACAGGAACGGAGATCGCCGACGATTCTGCGCCCCGACTGATTTGCGGCATTGCGGCAGGCAGCTCTGTCTCGCTGGACGGCTGTCTGGTGGATATTCAGCTCTGTATCAACAACGCCACTTCCCTGCCCGCCTGCGTCCGGCTCAGCTATACCAATCTGGAGGAGATGGATGTCAGCTTTACAGGCGAGGACGGCACCGTTTATAAGCCAACTGCATTGACCTACACCATCACCTATCAAGGCTATGGCACAGAGGTATCCACTGATGTGCCAGAAGAGTTTCGCCAGATGGCAGAACGCAGCACGGGCAGCGAGCCAGCTTCTGCGGTCATGGAGCAGGACGGCAGTTACCTGCTCTGTACCGCCGACGGAAGCGCTGTCTATAAGATCGGCGTGCCGGAGTATATGACTCCCGAAAAAGCGGACAAGCCAGAATGTCAGTTTTACCTACTATTATAGTGAAACCGACTTAGAGCGAATCAAATACCAGCTGCTGGAGGAACGCACCGAGAGCGAGATGATTGCATATGCACAGTCATTGGCCGGACAGTTCAAGGAGACGGAAGGAGTCAGCGACGTCAGCGACGACGGTATTCGTTCCACCACGATCAACGATACGCTGGTCAAGTATATTGCCGTCTCCTTCGATTATACGCAGGACGGTGAGCGCTATCAGGTGGTCAACATCCCCTCCTGGACGAAAGCGCCAGATGCTCAAGGTTTTCTTCTGGTGGAGATCAGCGAGTACCACGCCGACACCGACGCCGAAATGATTGACGCAAAGGACGAACTGGACTACGCCTATCGCACAGTCAATGAATATACGGAAAAGAGTGAACGCAGCCGGGGTTTAAATGAAACCCCGGCTACGTTCAAATACAAAGAAAAAGGACACCTGCTTTCGCAGGTGTCCTTGGCGCAGAAGGAGGATTTGAACCCTCGAGACGCTATTAACGCCTACACGATTTCCAATCGTGCGCCTTCGACCACTCAGCCACTTCTGCATCCAGAGTAGTAGTGCTCGACTACGTTGCGGCCTAGAAGGCGAATCAGTCACGCAACGTTGATTATTATACCAGAATATTCAGATTCGTCAGGGGTAATTTGAAAAAATAAAAAAATTCTGGGATCTCCGCAACGGAGATCCCAGAAGGAACTTTATGACAGAATCACTGCTTCTCGGTCAGGTACTTGTCGATCGCAACAGCAGCCTTCTTACCGGCGCCCATGGCCAGAATGACGGTGGCAGCGCCCGTGACGGCGTCGCCGCCGGCGAATACGCCCTCGCGGGTGGTGGACACATCGTCCTCGCCCACGATCAGGCAGCCTTTTTTGTTGGTCTCCAGACCGGGGTGGTGGAGCGGATCAGCGGGTTGGGAGAGGTACCTAGACTCATAATGACGGTATCCACGTCCAGCACGAAGTTGGAACCGGGGATTTCCACCGGACGGCGGCGGCCGGAGGCGTCGGGCTCGCCCAGCTCCATGCGGACGCACTCCATGCCGATCACGCGGCCCTTATCGTCGCCAAGGATACGCACGGGGTTGCACAGCAGCTGGAAGTCGATTCCCTCCTCCTCGGCGTGCTCGACCTCTTCCACGCGGGCAGGCATCCCTTCCTTGGAGCGGCGATAGACGATATAGACATGCTCTGCGCCCAGACGCTTGGCACAGCGGCAGGCATCCATGGCCACATTGCCACCGCCGACAACGGCGACCGCGTGGCTGTGCTCAATGGGCGTGTCGTACTCAGGCAGATAGGCCTTCATCAGATTGGTCCGGGTCAGGTATTCGTTGGCGGAGTACACGCCGGCAAAGCCCTCGCCGGGGATGTGCATAAACATGGGCAAGCCGGCGCCGGAGCCCACAAACACAGCCTGATAGCCCATTTCGAAGAGCTCGTCGATGCTGAGCACCTTGCCGATGACCATGTCGGTCATGATCTCAACACCCAGTGCCTTCAGCTTGTCCACCTCGTTCTGCACGATGGCCTTGGGCAGGCGGAACTCGGGGATGCCGTACACCAGCACGCCGCCGGCGGTGTGGAAGGCCTCGAAGATGGTAACCTCGTAGCCGTGCTTGGCCAGATCGCTGGCGCAGGTCAGACCGGAGGGACCGGAACCGACCACGGCGACCTTCTTGCCGTTGGACTCGGGCTTCACGGGCTTCTCCACCACATTCTCGCGGTACCAGTCGGCCACAAAGCGCTCCAGCCGGCCGATGCCGACCGGTTCGCCCTTGATGCCGCGGACGCACTTGCTCTCGCACTGGCTCTCCTGAGGGCAGACACGGCCGCTGACGCTGGGCAGGGCGTTGGTGTCGGAGATAATATCATAAGCGGCCTGGAAGTCGCCCTCGGCCACTTTGGCGATAAACTCGGGAATATGCACGCTGACGGGGCAGGCCGCCACGCAGGGATGGTTCTTGCAGTGCAGGCAGCGGGTCGCCTCGGTCATTGCGGTCTCCTGAGAGTAGCCGGTGCAGACCTCCAGGAAATTCTTATTACGGACATTGGGGTCCTGAGCAGGCATCGGAGCCTTCTTGGGATCCATGTTGGGCTTTCTGATCTCAGCCATGATTCTCAATCCTCCTTACTTGATCAGGTCCTGTGCCATCTTATCAAAGCGGCACATATGAGACATTACTTCTGCTTCCTGATCCCGGTAAGTGGCATTGCGGTTCATCAGTTCAGTGAAGTCCACCTGGTGGCCGTCGAAGTCCGGGCCGTCCACGCAGGCGAACTTGGTCTCCCCGCCCACCGTGAGCCGGCAGCCACCGCACATGCCGGTGCCGTCGATCATGATGGGGTTCATGCTCACCAGGGTCTTGATGCCGTAGGGCTCGGTGGTCTTGGAGACAAACTTCATCATGGGGATGGGGCCGATGGCGATGACCTCGTCATACTGAACGCCGCTCTCCAGCAGCTCCTGGAGCTTGTCGGTGACAAAGCCCTTTTCGCCATAGGTGCCGTCGTCGGTGGTCAGATAGAAATGATCGCAGGCGGCCTTGAACTCCTCCTCCAGGATGACGATGTCCTTGTTGCGGAAGCCCATAATACCGTCCACAACGGCACCGGCCTCATGCATAGCCTTAGCAACAGGATAGGCGATGGCGCAGCCAACGCCGCCGCCGACAACGGCAACGCGCTTCTTGCCCTCGACATCGGTGGGACGGCCCAGCGGACCAACAAAGTCCTTCAGGTAGTCGCCCTCGTTGAGCGTGGCAAGTGCCTTGGTGGTCAGACCGACCAGCTGGAAAATAATAGTGACAGTGCCCTTCTCCCGGTCATAGCCGGCGACGGTCAGGGGCAGACGCTCGCCATACTCATCGATCCGCAGGATGATGAACTGGCCGGCTTTCACCTTTTTGCCACAAACGGAGCTTCGATCTCCAGCAGAGTGACATTGGGGTTCAGCACTTCTTTACGAACGATTTTGAACAAAAGTCTCACTCCCGTTTCAAGGGGGACATGAAAATTTTCGACGTCCCCTGTTATGCAAGAAAAATTTTATCACAGAGGTGGATCAAATGCAAGGAAATTGTTAAAAATTAACATATCTAAAAGATATTTGTCAAAGTCCCTTCTAAATCTTCACTTATCAGTCGAAATTCGCATTTTTATGTTAATTTTTCGCGCGCGGTTCCTTTTCCATCCTATATGTCCCTTCTATTACAGCATGGGCAAAAAAACGCCGGAGCAATAGCTCCGGCGTTTTGGCAGGATTTATTTCACTTTTCCAGAATGCCGCACGCATCCACCGCCGCGACGATCTCCCGGATCTTCTCCACCGGCTGAACCAGCGCGAAGCGGACGTGGCCCTCGCCCAGAGAACCGAAAGCAGAACCGGGGGTGCAGATCAGACCGCTGCGCTCCATCAAATCCATGCAGAAGGTGACAGAATCGGAGTAGTGCTCCGGAATCGGAGCCCAGACGAACATGGTGCCCTCGCTGTCCGGCACGTTCCAGCCAATGCTGCGGAAACCGCCGCACAATGCGTCCCGACGTCGCTGATACTCCTCCCGTCTGGCCTTTACGCCGTCCTGAGGGCCATTCAGCGCCTCGACTGCCGCCCGCTGGATGGGCAGGAAAACACCGTAGTCGATCTGAGAACGCACCTTGCTGAAAGCTTGTATGATCTCCCGGTTACCCACCACAAAGGAGATGCGGGCACCGGTCAGGTTGTAGGTCTTGGAGAGAATTGAACTCCACACCTACCTCCTTCGCGCCGGGAATACTCAAAAACTGATGCCCTCCCGGCCATCGTAGATGATATCAGAGTAAGCGTTATCATGCAAAATAATAATATTGTATTTCTTCGCGAAGGCGATCAGTTTTTCATAAAAGCTGCGGGGCGCGGCCACGCAGACCGGATTCAGCGGATAGGACACCACCATCATCTTTGCACGTTTGGCCAGATCCTCCGGGATCGCATCCAGATCGGGCAGGTAGTGATTTTCCTCATGCAGGTCATAATAGGCGATCTCAGCGCCGCACAGCCACGGCCCCATCTCAAAGATCGGATAACCGGGATTCGGGCAGAGCACCACGTCGCCCGGGTCACACAGCGGCAGAGCCACATGGGCAATGCCCTCCTGAGAGCCGTTGACAGACATGATCTCCTCCGGCTCCAGCGCCACACCGTAACGGCGCTGATACCAGTTCTGAACGGCCTCTACCAACTCCGGCAGATTTCCGAGAGAATACTTATAGTTGTCAGGATCCTTACAGGCCTCCTGCATGGCCCGCATCACATTCTCGTCCGGCAAAAAATCCGGGGTACCCACGGACAGGTTATAGACCGTCCGTCCGGCCTTGAGCAATTCATTTTTCTTATCATTCAGCACATTAAAATGCCGGGCTGGAAGGACTCCATCCGCTTGGCAAAGTGCAGTTCCATATCTGACGCCTCCGATGATTTCAACTTGCAAACAGCAGTATACCTTATTATAAGCGCTTCTACGGCCAAATCAAGTAAAAATTGTGGCGCGGCCGCTCGAAATGCATAGAATGAAAGGAGACGGAACAAACCCGTCACCATTTCATACAGGAGGCATCTCCCTATGGCAGCACCAAGCAGCACACAAAACTGCCCGGACAACTGCGGCTCCATGCCCGGCTGCGCACCGCTGGCAGTTCCCTATGTTCCCTTCCAGCAAACTGACCCGAAGCGCTATGAGCGCATGGAGGCGCTCAGTGAAGGGACACTGTTCCCCGGGCTGAACCTGCCCTTCCACCTCATGAAGAACGGGCGAGAAGTTGCACGCACGCCCCGCACCGAGCTGCAGGCACTCGCCTTTATCATTCAGGAACTGGGGCTCTATCTGGACACCCACCCCACCGACGCAGAGGCATTTACGCTCTATCAGAGCTATGCCGCACTGCTGGGAACAGGGACGTAAAGCATTTCTGGAGCAAATCGGCCCATTGAACCAGACGGACTCCGCACTGGATAGCAGCTACACCTGGGTCTGTTCCCCTGGCCGTGGCAAAATCCGCAGAAGGAGGGTTGAGTTATGTTCAGTTATCAGAAAACGCTGCAATATCCAGTCAAAATCGCCAATCCAAATCCGAGGCTGGCCTCTGTTATCATCAGTCAGTACGGTGGTCCGGACGGCGAATTGGGTGCTTCCATGCGCTATCTCTCCCAGAGATATGCCATGCCCTACCCGGAGGTTTCTGCCCTTTTGACCGATATAGGCACGGAAGGGCTGGGGCATCTTGAGATGGTTGCCGCAGTGGTGCATCAGCTGACGCGGAAACTGAAGGCGGAGGAGATCGAGCAATCTCCTCTGGCGGCTTACTTTGTGGATCACACGGCGGGGATCTATCCCACCGCCGCCAGCGGCTCCCATGGAGCGCCGCAGGAATGCAGTCCACCGGCGACCCATTGGCCGATCTGACAGAGGATCTGGCCGCAGAACAGAAAGCCCGCTCGACGTATGACAACATTCTGCGCCTGTCGGACGATCCGGATGTGAACGACGTCATCCGCTTCCTCCGCGCGCGGGAGGTCGTGCATTTCCAGCGCTTCGGCGATGCCATTGAGTTGGTCAAAAGCCGCCTGAACCAAAAAAATGTCTATCTCATCAACCCCGCATTTGATCCAAAAGCATGATAAAAACAGCCCTGCGCGTCCAATGGACGCGCAGGGCCTCTGTGTTTATTCTGTACTTAGTATCAGATATGGGGCAAGTGTTCGTTAATTGTTCTGACGGCTCTGTCTCTTATTCACGATAAACAGGACGATCAGCGCAGCCAGAGCGGCCAAACCAACGCTGCTGACCAGGATCGGCATAGAGGAATCGCCAGTCTTGGGAGCCTTTTTCCCGGAGGTAGTAGAAGTTTTGCCGGCATCCGTCGTAGTCTGATCCTTCTTACTGGTATCGGTCGCAGTCTGAGTGGGCTTAGAGGTGCCGGGAGTGGGCGCAGGATTGGGTGCGGGCGCAGGATCGGGCTTGGGATCGGGCTTCGCAGACTCGATGGGTGTCGCAGTCAGAGGCACCACGGCACCGTCCTTTACATAGATGGCAGTCAGGAACGCATAGTCATCATCGCCATCCTTGTCATGGCCGCCGCCGGAGAAGGAGCTCAGGTTGTCGGCAGTACCATACATCAGGCGATCCACGGTATAGTTGGTCGCGCCCTCGGTCTTAGGTGCCACAACGACGCCGTCCTTCACGGACAGGGTCAGCTTATCCTCGCTCTTGTACCAGACCTCGTCAGCCTGCGAGCCGCCGCCAGGACCACCGGGGCCGCCGGGGCCACCAGGGCCGCCAGGGCCGCCAGGGCCGCCAGGACCGCCGGAACCGCCGCCCTGATCGGGATCGGGCTCAGTCGCGGTGGAATCGTCGACCACGAAGGTGATGTTGCCGATGGTGTAGCCAGCGGAAGCCTGCTCGGCGGACTCATCGACCTGCTCAGCAGTTTCGTCGGCCTGTTCGGCAGCGGCAGCATCTTCAAGATCGGTCTGCTTTCAGCCGCATTGATGTCCTCGCTCTGGTCAACGGGGGCAGCATCGGCATCAGCCGCTTCGACTTCGGGCTGTTCCTCAGTGGGAGCCGCGGGCGCAGCGTTCAGATCGATCTCCTGACCGTCGACGGTCAGGGTGCCGGACAGTTTCAGGGTCACAGGATAGTCGGCGGTAATGCTGTCAGCATCGGCCAGCGTGACATTATTCAGAATGCCGTCGCCGGTGACAGTCCAGGTGGAACCGTCGTCGACGCTGACGTCAACGGTGTTGAAGGTATTGCTCTGGATGCGGTTGGCCACCTGGCCGATGTCAAAGTAGTGGCCGATGGGGAAGCTGGTATTCTGATAGGAAGTCCATGCGTCGGAAGTCTTCTCACCGGCAGCGGCGGCCTTAACGGCATCGGAACCCGCCTTGGTAACATGGATCGCAGCGGTGGAAGAGATCTGGCCCTTCAGCGTGGCACCGTTGGTCAGCGCAATGCTCATGGCGATGGGAGACTGCGCTCCCGCTGTCGTTCAGCGCCCAGCCGGAGCCGTTGAAGATATCGCCGGTCAGGTCGACATCATCAAAGGTGTACTTGCCGGTCTCGCTGCCAGCGGCAGTGGCGCCCTTGGTGGGCCAGCCGGCGTTCTCGTTATGAGTGGTGTAGAAGGAGAAGGTAGCCATATCCATGCCGGTGGTGGAGTCGTCGTTGTCCATGGCCTGGATCAGGATACCATTGCCGGGGTTCAGGCTGAGCGCCGTCGGAGATGACCGCATCCACGCTGCTGCCGGTCTTATGAAGGATGGAAGTATAGCCGGAATTGACCACGGTGCCCTCGGTGATGGTCAGCTCATTGGCGGGCAGACCGGAGTTCTGATGCACCATGAAGCCGAAGGTGTCGGAGTTGATGGTAGTGACCTTGGTGCCGGTGGGCACATAGTCGGTGATCTTATTGCCCAGCGCATCATAGAGCGGAATGGCCTGGCCGGCCTTCATGGCGGCATAGGTAGCATAACCGCCGGTCATAATATTGGCATAGGTGCCGACGTTCATATCGACGCCATAGAAGTTCTCGTGTGCCTGACCGATGGTATAGGTGCCATAGCCGGAGCGGGTGGTATATGGGTTGGTGGCATCGAAGACGCCGTCCGCCTGGAGGGGCTTATCGCCCATGCCCTTCAGGGTCATGGTGGTATTGACCACGTTCAGCATCATATTGGAACCGGAGTCGGTGGACAGCACAGCCCACTGGGAGGACGCCATGTTGGAATCGACTACGGTGGTGCTGGAGTCATTGCCCATCAGGTTGGTAGTACGGGAGGTGCCCATAATACCGAGGATCCAGGGCGGAGCCACCATGGTGGCCTGATCGGGGAATTGCGATAACCGGCATACAGCGTGCCGCCGCCGGAGAAGAAATTGGAGTGCTCGATGTAAACATTGGCGCCCTTATCCGCATACAGCGCCAGGTTGCCGACGCCGGTGACGTTGACGTCAGAATTTTTGATTTTCACGTTGCTCTTGCCATAGGCCGCAATAGCCGCGCCATAGCCGGAGAAGTCGCAGGCAACAGAGCCGTCGCCATCGCTGTCGATGTCAATTCTGGCACCGTCGATGGTGTAGTCGGAGTCGCGCACAATGATGGGGTTAAACCCCTCATAGGTGGAGCGAATAACTACATTTTTGCCTCCGTATCCGTGATGACACAGTTCGGCGACGAAACCACCTGATCGGCGATCTTGACGCTGGAGGCGCTTTCTCCTGCGGCCGAGGCGACGCCGGTCAGGCTTGCCGCCATGACCGCTGCCATGCCAAAGGAGAGAACGCGTTTGAGCTTTCTCGTCTTTTCATTCTTTTCCCTTTCCTTTCATTTTCCTCATTTTGTTAGAGACCCCTCTGATACCCGGTACAGAATGGTATTACCAGCTCTGTCCGATATAGTCAATATTAACATCACGCCCCAGATTCGTCAATCGTATTTTATGCACTTTTTTCGACATAATTTAAGTTTTGTTTCAGATTGCAACGCTTGCCGACTATTGCGTTATGTCTCCTTATTTTTCATATCTTTTCCAATCTCCACAGCTCAACAACATCAAAAGCCCACAGCGCAGTCATTTGCGCTGTGGGCAATAATAATATTCTATAACTCCCGAAAATGAGGTATACATAACTTCCCCCTAAAACCAGGCGGGTTTTAGGAATTAAATTCCATATTCTTTTTTAATTTTTTTAAAATCACCTCGTCTGCCGGGCAAAACACATAGTTTTCAATCTCGGATACACGGATCCATTTCAGTTCCTTATGCTCCAGCAGACGGGGCGTACCTGCCGCGATGGTGCAGTGGAACAGGGTCAGGTGGATCTGAATATCGGGGTAAGTATGCACCACATCGAGGAATATCTCACCCACAGATACCGTAATATCCAATTCCTCCCGACATTCCGGGCAAGGGCCTCCTGTTTCGTCTCCCCCGGCTCCACCTTGCCGCCGACAAACTCACACAGCAGACCCGGGCCTTCTCCGGCGGGCGCTGGCAGATCATAAAGCGATCTCCATCCCAGATGAGGGCCGCAACTACCTCTGTCATCTCAGCACCTCCTCAGTCCAGTTTCCAGCAGGTGCAGGAATATGCAGGCAGCTCTGCGCCGCCGTTGAAGGCGGTATGTGCTCCGGTCAGCAGATCCGTGCCGCCGGCGGCATCCGCCTGAAACCCCAGCCAGCAGCTCTGGCTGTCGGCATTGACGGCCACCAGCACCCGCTCCGACTCCATCCAGCGCACAAAGCCAGCTGCTTGGGCTGGACATTCAGATTGTGATAGCCGCCCCAGATCAACGCCGGATGGGTTCGGTGCAGCTTCGCCATGGTGGCGATCCAGTCGGTAAGCTCATTCCACTCCGGGCGCTCAACGGCCGGGCGGAGAGCGGCGTCGCCATCCTGCTTTCTGCCCTCTGTCCCCCACTCACTGCCGTAATACAGGCTTGGGACCCCGGGCATGGTAAACAGCAGGCCATAGAGCGGCTTTAGCTGAGCCTTATCCTCCAGCTGGCTGGCAATACGGGTCACATCATGATTATCCGCAAAGCAGAGCAGGTGCCGTCCGGAATAGAGGCACCAGTCCTCCGAGCCAAACTGGCGGTTCAGACTGTAGGCGATCTCATGGAGATTGGAGGTGTTGAAGCTGGAATACAGCCCCTTGTAGCACTCGTAGTTGGTCACGCTGTGGCAGGCGCCGTCATTCATCCAGCGGCGGTAATCTCCGTGTAGGGTCTCCCCACCAACGCAAACTCCGGCTTCAGGCTGTCGGTCAGCCGGCGCAGATGATAGAGGAAATCGCTGTCCAGGCAGTAGCACACGTCCAGCCGCAGGCCGTCGATGTCAAATTCCTCCACCCAGCTGCGGATCGCGCTGAAGAGATGATCCCGCACCGCCGGATTGCCAAGGTTCAGCTTGACCAGCTCCTGACAGCCCTCCCAGCAGTCATACCAGAAGCCGTCGTTATAGGCGCTGTTGCCGTCAAAGGAGAGGTGAAACCAGTCCTGATATGCGCTGTCCCGGCGATTCTCCTGCACATCGCGGAAAGCCCAGAAGCCCCGGCCCACATGGTTCAGCACCGCGTCAAACATGATCCGGATACCCTTGGCGTGGAGGGCATTGCAAATCTGCTTCAAGTCCTCTTTCGTACCAAGGCGGCAGTCCACGGCGAAAAAATCACGAGTATCGTAGCCGTGGGCATCACTCTCAAAAAGCGGGTTAAAGAGCACGCAGTCGCAGCCCAGCGCCGCGATATGATCCACCCAGTCCAGCAGCCGCAGGATGCGGTGGGCCTGCACGCCGTCGTTCTGCGCCGGTGCTCCGCAGAGGCCCAGCGGGTAGATCTGATACATGACCGATTCGTCGTACCACATAATATCGAACTTCCTCCAGTACCGCTTTTATAAAGGAAAAGCGCTTCGTTTTTCTCTCCCTACTATACGCACTCCGGCGGCGCAAATCAAGTTTTATATCAGGATGCAAAGTTTTTCTACGCAGAAGAGAGAAAGTCTGTTATAATGGCCTTTGTCTCAACCAGATAAAATGCCTCTCAATCCATTGAGAAAGAAGGGAATCACTTGACTAACCGCAACAAGCCGCTGACCCGGACGGGAATGATCTTCGACTTTCTGCGCGGCGCAAAGGGGATGTTCTGTCTCGGCATTCTGTTTGCCTGCCTGTCCACGCTGGCGGACATGGTACGCCCCAAGATCATTGAATTCACCGTGGACGGCATTCTGGGCGACACCCCTTTTGCCCTGCCCGGTTTTCTGAACCGGATGGTGCATGCGCTCGGCGGCATGGACAGTCTGCGCGCAAAACTCTTTCTGCCCGCCATCGGCGTGGTGCTGTGCTCCGCAGCTGCGGCCGTTCTGCGCTACTTCTACCAGACCTTCACCGTAAAGGGCAGCGAGACCTTCGTCAAATCCATGCGGGACAAACTGTTTGCCCATATTGAGCGCCTGAGCTGCCAGTGGCACAGCGCTCACCAGACCGGCGACATCATCCAGCGCTGCACCTCCGATGTGGAGGAGGTCAAGACCTTTCTCTCCGACCAGCTGGTGACGCTTCTGAGCATGATCATCACCATCACCCTCTCCCTCGCCTTTCTGTTCCGCATCAGCCTGAAACTTGGCTTTGTATCGCTGGCCAGCATGCCCATTCTCATCGGCTATTCCTTCTGGTTCCACCAAAGATCGGCGCGTCCTTTCTGGACTGCGACGAAGAAGAGGGCGTGCTGTCCACCATTGCCCAGGAAAATCTGACCGGCGTGCGGGTCGTCCGGGCTTTCGGGCGGGAGGCCAGCGAGCAGGAGCGCTTCGCCAGGCAGAATCAGACCGTCACCGACAAGTGGGTGCATCTGGGCAAGTACCTGTGCTCCTTTTGGTTCTGCGGCGATTTTCTGACCGGCGCCACCATGCTGGTGCTGCTGAGCTGGGGCTGTGCTCTGTGCGTCGGCGGCACGCTGACGGTAGGTGGTCTGCTGGCCGCCATCAGCTATCTCACCATGCAGGTGCGTCCGGTGCGCGGCATGGGGCGGGTGCTCAGCCGAGATGAGCAAGACCGGCGTGTCCATGCAGCGCCTGCTGGAGATCATGGCTGCCCCCGTGGAGCAGGATGTCCCCGGTGCCGACGAGCCGCCCATGGACGGCGACATTGTCTTTGACCATGTGAGCTTTGCTTACCCGAACAGCCCGGAGCTGCTCCACGACGTCAGCTTTACCATCCCCGCCGGCACCACCCTCGGCATTCTGGGCGGCACCGGCAGCGGCAAGAGCACCCTGGCCCACCTGCTTTCCCGGCTCTATCCCCTGCCCGCAGACTGCGGCACGATCCGGGTAGGCGGCCGGGACATTCAGTCCATGCGCTCCCAGTGGGTGCGCCGGAATGTGGGATTCGTACTTCAGGAGCCCTTTCTGTTCTCCCGCAGCATTGCGGAAAACATCTCCATCACCCGGCCGGAACTCGATCTGGGCGAGGTGCGCCGCTCCGCCAAGGCGGCCTGTCTGGAGCGGGCGGTGGACGAGTTTCCAAGCGGCTTTGACACCTTTGTGGGCGAGCGGGGCGTTACCCTGTCCGGCGGTCAGAAGCAGCGGGCAGCCATTGCCCGCACCCTGACCCAGAAGGCGCCCATTCTGATCTTTGACGACTCTCTCTCCGCCGTGGACGCGGAGACCGACGCGGAGATCCGCGCCAACCTCAAGCAGTACATGGGCAAGGCCACGGTCATTCTCATCAGCCACCGCATCACCACGCTGATGGCGGCGGATCAGATCCTCGTGCTGGAAAACGGCACGGTCACTCAGCATGGCACTCACACGGAGCTGATCCATGAGCCGGGACTTTACCGCACCATCTGCGAAATTCAGCAGGGAAAGGAGCTCACAGACGATGCAGAAGGAAACTGAACAGCCGCACGCCCATTTGAAATGGTTCGGCATCCCTGCCGTTTTTCCTTTCATTAAGCCGCACAAAAAGCTGCTGCTGGCCGTGATCGTCAGCATGGCGCTCTCCAGCGCCATCGACGCCATCTTCCCGCTTTTCCAGAACTACGCCATTACTCACTACATCGGTTCGGGCACACTGGACACCCTGCCCGTGTTCGCCGCAAGCTACCTCCTGCTTCTGCTGTTTCAGGGACTCATCAACGTCTGGGGCTGTTACGACGCCAACAAGGCCGAAGTGGAGGTAGACCGCGATGTGCGCCAGGCCTGCTTTGACCACATCCAGACCCTGTCCTTCAGCTACTTCAACCAGAACAGTGTGGGCTACATTCACTCCCGCATCATCTCCGACCCCAACCGCATCGGCCAGATCGTCAGCTGGGGCCTCATGGACATCGTGGTCTACCTGGTCTATATCATCAGCATTTTCGTTGTCATGTTCCTGCTCAACCCCATGCTGGCTCTGCTGCTATTGTGCGTAGTGCCGATCATCACCGTGGTCACGATCTTCTTCCAGCGCCATCTCACCCGGGCCAACCGAAAGGTACGGGAGCGCAACAGCATCATCACCGGTAACTTCAACGAAGGCATCACCGGGGCCAAGACCATCAAGTCACTGGTCATTGAGGACAAGATGCAGGCTGATTTTGAGGCGGACACGCAGGCCATGCGGCTCTCCGCAGTCCGGGCCGGCTGGCTGCGGGCGCTGTTTCAGTCCAGCGTCATCTTTCTGAGCAGCATTGCTCTGGCCCTGGTACTCTGGCGCGGCGGTGTGCTGACCCGGGACGGGCTCATGCTGGTGGGCAGTCTGTCCGTTTTCATGAACTACGCCACCTCGGTGAGCACCTATGTGCAGGAACTGGTGGGCACCATCGCCAACCTCATCAATTCCCAAGTCAACATTGAACGCATTGACCGACTGCTGCACACCGAGTCCGATGTGACCGATACGCCGGAGGTCATTGCGAAGTACGGCGACACCTTCCACCCAAAGCGCGAAAACTGGGAGGAGCTGAATGGCGATATCGAGTTCCGCGACGTCACGTTCCGCTATCCGGACGGCGAGGAGAACGTGCTGGAGCACTTTGACCTCACCGTGCCCCAGGGCTCCATGGTGGCCATTGTGGGCGAGACGGGCGCGGGCAAAAGCACCATCGTCAACCTGGTGTGCCGTTTTTACGAACCGACCGCGGGCCAGGTGCTCATCGACGGCGTGGACTACCGTGAGCGCAGCCAGCTCTGGCTCCACAGCCACATCGGCTATGTGCTGCAGACGCCGCACCTGTTCAGCGGCACCGTGCTGGAAAACCTGCGTTACGGAAATCCGAATGCCGCCATGGAGGAGATCGAGGCCGCCGTCCGCCGGGTCAGCGCCGACAAGGTGATCGCCCGAATGGAGCACGGCTATGACAGCGAGGTGGGCGAGGGCGGCGACCTGCTGTCCACCGGCGAGAAGCAGCTGTTGAGCTTTGCCCGGGCTCTGCTGGCCGACCCGCGCATTTTCGTTCTGGACGAGGCCACCAGCAATGTGGACACGCTGACGGAAAAGGCCATTCAGGATGCCATCAGCACCGTCACCCACGGGCGCACCAGCTTTGTCATCGCCCACCGGCTGTCCACCATCCGGGACGCGGACGTCATTCTCGTCATGCGGGATGGCAGAGTCGTAGAACGGGGCACCCATCACGCGCTGCTGGAACAGAAGGGCTATTACTACCGGCTCTAGACCCAGCAGTTCATGCAGGAGACCTCAGAAGAGGCCATGCGTGTATCAGCTCAATAATCAAAGTCCCCCGCCTGTTTCACCGTGAATAGGCGGGGGGATTTTCTGTGGCGATGTGCGCTTAAAGTCTTCCCTATAAATTCACGAATTGTTTAGGACATTTCCTTCAAATCTGTTATAATTGGTATAAATAGAGAGCACACGCAAGGGAGGGATCGTTATGGGCGCATTTGTGCAGTTCAAAGACGTGACGAAAATATATAAGAGCGGTGATGTTGAGGTGCGGGCGCTTTCTGATGCCAGCTTCGAGATCCAGAAGGGTGAGTTCTGCGTGATCGTGGGCGAGTCCGGCGCGGGCAAGACCACTCTGCTGAATATCTTGGGCGGCATGGACACCCTGACCCACGGACAGGTCATCATGGATGGCGCAGAGATCAGCAGCTACAGCCGGACTCAACTGGAAAATTACCGCCGCTTTGACATCGGCTTCGTGTTCCAGTTTTACAATCTGATCCCCAACCTGACCGCTCTGGAAAACGTGGAGATCGCCGCCCAGCTCTGCCCCGATCCGCTGCCCGCCGACCGGGTGCTGAAAGCTGTGGGCCTTGGAAACCGCATGAGCAACTTCCCTGCTCAGCTCTCCGGCGGTGAGCAGCAGAGAGTATCCATTGCCCGGGCGCTGGCCAAACATCCGAAACTGTTGCTTTGTGACGAGCCCACCGGCGCGCTGGACTATGAGACCGGTAAATCCATTCTGAAACTGTTACAGGATTCCTGCCGCCGGGACGGCATGACCGTGGTTATTATCACCCATAACGGTGCGCTGGCCGCCATGGCCGACCGGGTGATCCGGGTCAAGAGCGGCGCCATTCACTCCGTGCGCATGAACGACCATGTAGTACCCGTTGAGCAGATCGAGTGGTAAGGCTGTGATACGATGACAAAAGCACTGAAAAAGAATATACGGCGCAGCATTACGGGCAGTTTGGGACGCTATATCGCCATTTTGCTCATCATCATGCTGGGTGTGGCCTTTTTCTCCGGTCTGAAGCTGACCCGTCCCGCCATGATTGCTACCGCCACCGACTATCTGGACGAGACGAAGCTCTACGATCTGCGTCTGCTTTGAGCACCCTCGGCTTTGACGACGACGATGTGGCGGCGGTGTCCAAATGCGACGGTGTTACTGCCGCCGCCGGCAGTGTCAGCCGGGACTTTCTCTGGATGGACGACTCTACCGAGCGGGTGCTGAGCGCCCGTATGCTGACCGACGGCATCAATTTACCCCACCTGATCGAGGGCAGACTTCCCCAGAAGGCCAATGAGTGCGTGGTGGATGCCAAGGTGTTCGGTTCCGAGCGCATCGGGCAGACCATCCGTCTGGCCGATGACAACGATGCAGACACGCTGGACGCCTTTACCTATCCGGAGTACACCGTCGTGGGCCGAGTGGAGTCCCCTTCTATATGGACGTCCAGCGGGGAACCTCCGCATTGGGGAGCGGGAGCGTCTACGGCTTCGTGCTCATCCCCGAGGATGGATTTCACTATGAGTATTACACCGAGTTATACGTCAAGTGTGCAGAGTATCCGCTGTACTCTGACGAATACGATGCCGCCGTCGAGCAGCTGACCGATGCCGTGGAGGACGGCGCGACGGTATCGGTCACAAACCGCTATGAAACATTGAAGTCAGATGCCGAGACCGAGCTCAGCAACGCGGAGCGGGAGCTGAACGACCAAAAGGCGGAGACGCAGGCCGATCTGGATGACGCCAAAGCTCAGCTGGAGGACGCCGCCGCCGAACTGACCCGCGGTGAGAGCCGGCTGGCAGACGCCAAAGTTCAGCTGGACGAGGCAAAGGCCCAGTTGGACGAGGGCGCGGCCCGGCTCAAGAGCGATTACACCAACTGGGACGACGCATTGTCGGCCGGATGGGCCCAGTACAACGACGGCAAAGCACAGTTGGAGCAGGCCCTCTCCGAGGGCGAGCAAAAGTTCAGCGACAGCGCCGACCAGCTGAACGCCATGGAGCAGACCTACGCCGACGGCATGGCCAGCTGGACGCAGGCCGGACACAGTATGAGCAGAATCTGGCCCTGTGGCAGAGCGGTTATGACACGGTCATGGCAAATCAGGCGGAATATGACGGCAATTATGCCGCCTATCAGGCCGGACTCGATCAATATGAGCAGGCCAAAGCACAATTCGATGCAGTAAAAGACTTTCTGCCCCCGGAGCAGGCGGCAGCCATGGAGGCTCAGCTGGAACAGACCCGCCAGCAGCTGGAGGCAAGCGGTCAGGCTCTTGCGGATGCCAAAGCTCAGCTGGACGAGGCAAAAGCACAGCTCAATGCCCAGAAGATCCAGCTGGACGCTGCGGCGGATGAGCTGAATCGCAGCGAGGCGCAGCTCAACCAGCTGCGCGCCGGGCTGGATGAAGGCTGGAATCAGTACAACACCGGGAAAGCAGAACTGGACGGCCAGCGCACTGCCCAGACCGCCAAGCTGGACGAGGCAAAAGCACAGCTGGAGCAGTTTGAAAGCGGCATCGCCGCCTACCGCTCCGGCCTTGCAGACTACGAGGATGGCCTGCGCACGCTGGAGGAGGGTCGGAAGGACTACGAAGACGGCCTTGTGCAGTACCAGGACGGTGTCAACGAATTCAACGAAAAGATCGCCGATGCCGAAGAACAGATCGGCAAGGCTCGGGACGAACTGTCCGATCTGAAGGAACCCACGCTCTATGTGCTTGACCGCAAGAGCAGCAACAGCAGTTATGTGGGCTTCAAAAGCGACTCCATGATCGTCGATCGTCTGAGCGCCGTTTTCCCGGTGTTCTTCTTCCTGATCGCCGCACTGGTGTGCTCCACCACCATGACCCGCATGATCGACGATGACCGCACCCAGATCGGTACGCTCCGGGCGCTGGGCTACAGCCGGGGCTCCATTCTCGCCAAATACCTCATTTACTCCGGCAGCGCGGCGCTGATCGGCTGTCTGGCCGGATTTTTCCTCGGCGGCTGGCTCTTCCCGCTTGTCCTGTGGACGGCTTACAAAATGCTCTACAACATCCCCGGCTACATCTGCGTCTACCACTGGTGGCTGCTGGCGCTGTCTCTGGCGGCCAGCCTGCTCTGCTCCGCCGGAGTGACGTGGCTGGCCTGCCGCCACGAGATGCGCAGCACCCCCGCCGACCTGATCCGCCCCAAGACCCCGCCGTGGGAAAACGCATCCTGCTGGAGCGCTGGGTCGGGTTCTGGAAGCACCTGAAATTCCTGCACAAAGTCTCTCTGCGCAACATCTTCCGCTTCAAGAAGCGTATGATCATGATGATCCTTGGCATTGCGGGATGCACGGCGCTGGTGCTGACCGGCTTTGGCATCGAGGACTCCATCGCCGGGATCAGCAACTACCAGTTTGACGACATTCAGAAGTACGACATGAGTGTCACCACCACCGACCCCATTGAGAAGAGCTGGCAGAAGCAGGTGGAAAACGATCTGAGCAGTGGGATCAAGACTGACGCCGTGGCGCAAATGTCCGCCGGCGAGTTGATCGGTCCTGATGCGGTAAAATCCGTCTACTTTGTGGCATCCAACGACGCACGGATCACGCAGATCATTGATCTGCATCTGAACGGCAGGGCAGTCCCCTATCCTGGCGCGGGTGAGGCCGTCATCACCCAGAAGCTGGCCAAGCTCACCGGGGTGCAGGTAGGCGACACAGTGACCATCTCCATCTCCGACACTGAGCGCGGCCAGGTCAAAGTAGTCGGTTTAGCGGAAAACTACGTCCAGAACTACGTCTATCTGAGCGGCAGCACCTACGCGAATGTATTCGGCGCCTATGAGCCCAAGACTCTGCTGGTGCAGGTGCAGGATGGGCAGGATGAATACGCCCTGTCCACTGATTTCGCCAACACCGACGGCGTGGCCAACGTCACTGTGGTCACGGACACGCGGAACCTCGTCGACAAGATGATGGTCAGCCTTGACTATGTGGTAGCTCTGGTGTTGGCCAGCGCGGCAGCATTGGCCTTCATCGTTCTGTTCAATCTGGGCAACATCAATATCTCCGAGCGGGTGCGGGAGATCGCCACCATCAAAGTGCTGGGCTTCCACCGCCGGGAGACCGGGGCCTATGTGTTCCGGGAGAATATCATTCTGTGCGGCATGGGCATTGTGTTCGGCCTGCCGCTGGGCGTGATTCTGCACCGTTTTGTCATGAGCCAGATCCAGGTGGATATGGTGAGCTTCAAGTGCGTGATCAAGCCGCTCAGCTTTTTGCTGACTGTGGCACTGGTGCTCTTGTTCAGCGTTGTCACCGACTTGATCCTGCGCCGGAAGATCAACAGGATCGACATGGCGGAATCGCTGAAATCCATCGAATAAAAAAAACAGCTGGAGTTCAATGAACTCCAGCTGTTTTCGTTTATAATATGATCGCTTACGTTCTGACCATGCCGTCCACACTCAGCACCACGCCGGTGATATAAGACGCCTTCTCGGAGGCGAGGAAAACAAAGGCATTGGCGATATCCTCCGGCTGCCCGATCCGGCGCAGGGGATCTGAGCGATCAAAGGCGCAATGACCTTCTCTGGCACCGCCTTCATCATATCGGTCATGGTGATGCCCGGGGCAACTGCGTTGACGCGGATGCCCTTAGGGCCAAGCTCCCGGGCCAGCGAGACCGTCAGGCCATTGACGGCAAATTTGGAGGTCGGGTAGCCCACACCGCTGGGCTGGCCGCAGATACTGACCATGGAGGAGGTATTCAAAATGACGCCGCTTCCCTGCTCCGCCATGCGGTCAGTGACCGCCGGGTGCAGTTGAACATACCGTTCACATTCAGATCCATGACCTTCTGGAACTGTTCCGGCGTATAGTCCGTAAATGGTGTTGCATCGGACATTCCGGCGTTGTTGACGAGGATATCGATGCGGCCATACTTCTCCGCCACTGCATCAAAGGCAGCCTTGACGCTCTCATAATCACTGAGCTCAGGGCTGATGCCCTCCACCTTTGCATCGGGATCCTGCGCCTTCAGCGCTTGAACGGCCTTTTCGGCACTCTCCGGCCGGGAGCCGCAGAGGATCACCGTTGCCCCCTCCTGCAAGAAGGCTTCCACCGTGCTGAACCCAATGCCGCGGGTGCCGCCAGTGACGATTGCGATTTTATTTTCAAGCTGTTTCATTTTAAATTCCTCCTGTAACATACCAAAATTTATGATCGTATTATAGCACTTGAAACCACCGCAGGATAGTTTATTCTCACAGAATCTTCGGTCACTTTTGGTTATCCGCACAACGCAGCTCACCCGATCTTCTCCTGAAATTTTGCACTGCGTGAGCAGCTTTTCTTTGCAGGCCGATTGTAATATAATATGGACAAAATAAGCAACCAAACGAAAATCTTCGTATGCGCCCGCATGGCGGCGCAGATACTGACACAATGATCTTCAAAAGGAGGACGCCCCTATGTGCACTGCGGCGACTTACCGCACCCGCGACCACTACTTTGGCCGGACGCTGGACTATGAATTTTCCTACGCCGAGGAAGTGACCATCACACCCCGTAATTTTCCCTTCCGTTTCCGCCATGTCCAACCACTGGATCATCACTACGCCCTCATCGGCATGGCAACTGTGGCGGAGGATTACCCGCTCTACTACGACGCCACCAATGAGAAAGGGCTGAGCATGGCGGGGCTGAATTTCCCGGGCAATGCGGTCTATCATCCCCTCAAGGACGGCGTGGACAACGTCTGCTCCTTTGAGCTCATTCCATGGCTGCTGGGCCAGTGCGCCAGCGTTGCCGAGGTAAAGGAAAAGCTGGCACAGCTCAACGTGGCGGACACGCCTTTCAGTCCTCAGTTTCCCACCTCTCCCCTGCACTGGATGATCTCTGACCGGGATGAGAGCCTTGTCATGGAGTCCATGGCGGACGGCCTGCACATCTATGATGACCCGGTGGGCGTCATGACCAACAATCCGCCCTTCGACTTCCAGCTCTTCAATCTGAACAACTACCTGCACCTGAGCACAGAGCCCGCCGAAAACCGCTTTGCACCGGAGCTGGCGCTGAACGCATACAGCCGCGGTATGGGCATGATGGGAATGCCCGGCGATTTGTCCTCCGCTTCCCGTTTTGTGCGGTGCGCCTTTACAAAGCTCCACTCCATCTCCGGCGAGAGTGAGAGCGAAAGCGTCAGCCAATTCTTTCATATTCTCGGCTCCGTCGCCCAGCAGAGGGGCTGTGTGCACATGGGGAACGGTCAATATGAGATCACTATTTATACCTCCTGCTGCAACACAGACAAGGGCATTTACTATTACACCACCTACGAGAACAGCCAGATCACAGCCGTGCATCTGCACCATGAGATCTGGATGCAGACACGCTGGTGCGCTATCCGCTCATCAAGGGACAACAGATCAAAGAGCAAAACTGATTCAATATGAAAAAGGAGGGCGATGCCCTCCTTTTTCATATTCTTCACGTTTGTCCGGCCGCCGCCTCGCCGGCGGTCAGGCCGGTGCACCAGGCCCAGTGGAGGTTATAGCCGCCGCAGTCGCCGACCACATCCAGCACCTCTCCGGCCAGATAGAGCCCCGGACAGCGTCTGGAGCTGAGATCCGCATTCACCTCGTCCAGCGGCACGCCGCCGCCGGTGACCTGCGCCTGTTCCCAGCCCTGCGTGCCGGTCACATGAAAGCGCCACGCCTTCATGCACTCTGCCAGTACACGCAGCTCCTGCTCCCTGACCGACGAGACCTTCCGGGAGAGAGGGGACAGCCCCGCCTGCTTCATCAGGGCATAGAGCAGCTTTTATGGATCAGTCCGGGCAAGGAACCGCTCCAGTACATCCGCGCGGCTCTGCTTCGCCTGACGGCGCAGCTCCTGCATCAGTTCCTCCGGCGTCCGATCCGGCAGCAGATCCACCGTCAGTTCCGCCCCTGCGCTCTCCCGTCCCAGCAGGCAGGAGAGCTGAAAAATCGGAATGCCGGACAGGCCGTAATCGGTGAACTGTATCTCGCCGTTTTCCCTTCCGAGCTCCGTGCCGTCCCGGGTCAGCACAACGGTACCGTGGGCACGGACCCCCTTTAGGCCCTTCAAAACCAGCTCCGCGCATTTCAGCGGCACAAGGCACGGCAAGGGCGGGCGATAACTGTGGCCCAGCTGCCGGGCAAAGGGCAAAGCCGGTCCCGTCCGTCCCCTGCTTGGGCGCGGCCCGTCCTCCGGCCGCGAGGACAACTGCGTCCGCAAGGAACGCTCTGCCGTCCTCTGCGGTGAGCCGGAAGCCACGCTCAGTCCGGGCGGCGTTTTTGACCTTGACCCCGCACTCCACGCGCACGCCGCTGTGCTCCAGACCGTTCAGCAGAACGTCCAGCACGGCGGATGCCTGGCGTGCATTGGGGTAGATCCGCCCCAACTCCTCCTCCGCACACCAAAGTCCCAGCGAATGAAAGAAATCCAATGTGCGCTCAGTGGGCATTTCCGCAAGAAGATTTCAAGCAGCTCCGGCTGGCTGGAGTGGTAATGGGCATTGGCGAGGTCGGAATTTGTCAGATTGCATCGGCCGTTTCCGGTGGAGAGGATCTTTTTTCCCACCCGGTCGAGCCCCTCCAACACGGTGATCTCCGCCTTTGGGTCAGTGCGGGCGGCGGACAGGGCGGCGGCGGCAAGGCCGGCGGCTCCGCCGCCGATGATCGCGATTTGCTTCAAGCTCTCCTCCTCTGTCCAAAGCGCCGGGAACAGCGTCCACGGCCAAGTCCGGGGCGGCGGAGCCTGAAAGGACACCGGCGCATCGGTCTGCGGATGGCGGAAGGCGATCCAGTGTGACCACAGGCCGATGCCCTCCATCTCCCGGCACCGGGCCCCGTACTTGCAATCCCCCGCCAGCGGAAGGCCCCGGGAGGAAAATTGGCAGCGGATCTGATGGGTGCGCCCGGTCAGCAGGTGGATCTTCACCAGGGAAAACCCGTCCCGGCTGTCCAACAGGCGGTAGCGCAGGACGGCCGCCCGCACGTCCTTTCCCGGTGCGCCGGCCACATAGGTCAGCTTCTTTGTCTTGTCCCGGCCCAGCAGGTCACGCAGTTCGCCCTCGTCATGTTCCGGCACGCCCTCCAGAACCGCCAGATATTCCTTTTCAAATTGGCGAGTCGCCACCTGCTCAGACAGGATCCGCGCCGCCGCCCGGGAGCGGGCCAGCACCATAACGCCGCCCACAACCTGATCCAGGCGATGAACCGTGCGCACACACTGCGCCCCGCCCCCAGCGCCTGCCGCACCAGATCCGGCAGGCCGCCGGGCTCATCGGTCGAGACGACGCCGAAGGGTTTTAAGCAGACCAGAATGCGGTTGTCCTGATAGATGATCTCCATGTAAGGGCCTCATTTCCACATAACTTCCCATTTTAAAATAAGCATATTGCATTTCCGTGCTCCCGTCAAGCGAAAGCGTAATGATTTCTTAATCGTTGCACAAGCATTCTTAATTGTTTTGCCGCTGGTATCCTCCGCACGAAAAAAGATATAATTTGATTATTCTGAAGAGAACTGCGGTTTTATGACGTTTTATGATTTGAGACCACTTATCTCTGGTCAGGAGGTCAATCAATACATGCTCACCTTTTTCAAACGCTGGAGCTGGCAGAAAACGCTCTCCGCCGCACTGATCGCGCTGATGGCGCTGTGCGTGTTCTTTCTGCTCTGGTCATACAGTCAGGGAAAATTTGATTCCGTCGAGTCGATGCAGGCTTATGTCAGTTCCTTCGGGGCCTTTGCCCCGGTGGTGCTCACCGTCGTACAGGCCGGGCAGGTCGTGGTGCCCATCCTGCCCGGATTTCTGGGCTGCGCGGTAGGTGCGGCGCTGTTTGGGCCGGCGGGCGGCTTTGTCTGCAACTACATCGGCATCAGTGCCGGCTCCATCATCGCCTACTTTCTGGCCCGGAAATACGGCGTCAGCATTGTCAAGTCGCTTTTTAAGGAAAAGACCTATCAGAAATGGGAGGCATGGATCGGACGGCAGAAGTACTTTCCTCTCGCCCTGTTCATGGCCATTCTGCTTCCCCTGTTTCCGGATGACTTTTTCTGCTACTTCTCCGGGCTGACCACGATGAAGCCGCGGCGGTTCATCTGGATCATCTTGATAGGGAAACCGTGGTGCATCCTTGCATACAGTCTGATTTTTGGAGGTATTTTATGAGATCGAGAAGAGGCCTGCTGGGCTATTACAACTACACGGTCATTCTGACTTATATCGGAATGCTGACCGCCTTCTGGGGCATTACCTTTGCCATCGGCGGCCGGTTCCGCGCAGCGGTCATCTGCCTGATGGTGGCGGGCTTCTGCGATATGTTCGACGGGGCCATCGCCTCTACCCGCCCCCCGTATGCCAAAGGAAAAGCGCTTCGGTATTCAGATCGACTCTCTGAGTGACCTGATCTGTTTCGGCGTATTCCCCGCTCTGCTGGTGTACTTAAACTGCGACAGCACGAAAATGCTCCCGCTGGTGGTGTGCGGGCTGTATGTGCTGTGCGCGCTGATCCGGCTGAGATACTTCAACGTGGACGAGGAAGAGCGCCAGAACGGCACCACGGAGCACCGGGACAGCTACCTCGGGCTGCCCGTCACCACCATCGCCCTGCTCCTGCCCGCCATATTCGGGCTGGACTGCCTGCATCTGGTGCCCATCCGTATCAGCGGCATGGTGCTGCTGGCCTGCACCGGGGCGGCATTTCTGATCCCCTTCCACCTGAAAAAGCCTTACCGCATCGGCAAGGTCATTATGATCATTGTCGGCGCGCTGGAGTTCTGCGTGCTGGCCCTCGGAGCTTCCTGATGGCAGAGAAAAAGGACGGGCTGGCCATCCGTTTTCTGTACGGCACCGCGCCGGGACGGCTGTGTCTCAAGGGGCTGACCCGGCCTGCGTTTTCCCGGCGCATGGGTGCACTGTTGGACAGCGGATTTTCCCGGCACTTTGTCCGCCCCTACATCCGGCACAACCACATTCCGATGGAGGGTTATGAACGGGTGAACTACCGCTCCTTCAACGATTATTTCACCCGGAAGCGCCGCGCAGAGGCACTGCACATCGATATGGAGCCCAGTCATCTCATCAGCCCCTGTGACAGCCTGCTCTCCGCCTATCGCATCACACCGGAGAGCCGTTTTGAGATCAAGCACTGCACCTATTCACTGGAATCTCTGCTCCGGGACCGGCCGCTGGCGGAGCGCTATGCGGGCGGGCTGTGCCTCATCTTCCGGCTGACGCCCAGCCACTACCACCGCTACTGCTACATTGATGACGGCCGCAGGGGTGACAGCTTCCCGCTGGATGGGGTGCTCCACTCCGTGCGGCCCATGTGCATTGGCAGTATGCCGGTCTTTGTAGAGAATCAGCGAGTACACCATCCTGGACACTGCCCGCTTTGGCCGGGTCATTCAGATCGAGGTGGGCGCACTGATGGTGGGCAAGATCTGCAACAATCCGAGTCAGGGGCGTATCCGGCGAGGCGAGGAAAGGGACACTTCGCCTTCGGCGGCTCCACGATCATTCTGCTGTTGGAGCCGGGCCGTGTTCAGCTGAACAGCGAGATCTTCCGCCGCACTGCCCGGGGGCAAGGAGCTGCCTGTGCGTCAGGGTCAGCGGATCGGCATCGCTCCCAACGAGGAGGATGCGCTTTGAAACTGCTGAAAGACGGCTATGTGCTGAAACTGGTGCCCCGCTATGCCGCATTTTCTCTGGTGTTCGCCTTTCTCTGGAACAGTCTGATCTACAACGGGGCGATCGCATTACAGCACGGCCGACCGGCACTGGACATGACCACTGCACTGGAGGAGGCTATCCCGTTTCAGCCCGGCTGGATCGTGGTCTATTTCGGCTGTTTCCTCTTCTGAGGCATCAACTATATTCTGATCTCCCGGCGGGGACAGGAGTTCTGGTTCCGCTTTCTGACTGCCGACCTGCTGGCAGAACTTATCTGCGGCCTGTTCTTTGTGTTCCTGCCCACCACGAATGTACGGCCGGAGATCATCGGAAGCGGCCTGTTCAGCCAGCTGACCGCATGGCTCTATCAGATCGACCCGGCGAAAAAATCTGTTTCCATCCATTCACTGTATGGCCAGCTGGTTCTGCTTCATCGGCGTGCGGGCCGACCGGCGCTTCCCGCTGTGGTACAAAGCGTTCAACTGTGCGTTCGCATTGGCAGTCTGTGCCTCTACCCTATTCCTCAAGCAGCACTGCATTCCCGACGTGCTGGCCGGGCCGGCGTTGGCGGAAGTGTGCTGGTTCCTTGCCGCACGCACCCAACTCTATCGCCCGGTCGAACGAGTTTTTCACTCTGTCCGCCAAACGGAAGTGACTTGTATTTATGGGACGATATTGCTACAATAGGGTGGATATTTTGAATGAGGTGATCTCCAATGGAATGGAATTTTCGCACTGCGCAGCTGAGCGATCTGGATCGCGTGACCGAGATCGAGTATATCTGTTTTCCCGCAGAGCAGGCCGCCACCCGCGCAGCCTTTGAACAGCGCATCAAGACTTTCCCCTCCCACTTCATCCTGCTGGAGCACGAGGGCACGCCCATCGGCTTTGTAAACGGCGCGGTGCTGGATGCACGCTATATTGAGGACGAGATGTATGAGCGCACCGACAGCCACAATGAGCGAGGGGCCTATCAGTCCGTGTACGGGTTGGACGTGCTGCCGGAGTACCGGGGCCGCGGGCTGGCTCACAAACTGATGGCCCAGCTCATCGACCAGGCCAAAAAAAGAGGGCCGCAGGGGCGTGACACTGACCTGTCTGGACGAAAAGATCGGTTTTTACGAGACGATGGGCTTCAAAAACGAGGGCGTCTCCGCCTCCTCCCACGGCGGCGTGGTTTGGAACAATATGATCCTGGAATTCTGATTAAAAAGGACGCATCGCAAGATGCGTCCTTTTCGCGTGTAGCGAGAAGCAAAAGTATGAGATGGTAAGTTAGTTGTCGTTTGGGGCGAATTTTTTCTTGTGGGCTATGGCAAACACCTTTTTGAGACAGCCCGTCGCCCCATAGGGAGCGACGGGCTTAGTTACTTATTCCTTTGTTTCGAGTTCTTTTGGCTGCATACGTTGAATCGCCTCGTGCCATGACTTCGGCAAACACTGACCCTTGTATTCCGCAATCGTTTCACCAAGGCTCAAAGTCATCCATTTCCCTTTATTAAGGCTGCGTCCTTGTGTTGAAGTTCTCAACTTCATCACACTTTCCACCGACTTCTTTCCATACTTATCCAGCAATGTAACAAATTCGCCCAAATCGTCATTGATGATGAGGAATTCTTCAAAATTTTTGTCACGGTACACGCGTCCACACATCGACCACATTCTGCGTGTCGTGGTATTCTTGTCCTCAACTTCGATCAGTCTCAAATCAAAATCACGCAGCACATGGCCTGTAAAGAGGCGTTGTAGCGGACTGACGGCACGCGATATACCATAGGCTCCATCTGTACGACTCACCGCCATCATCCCGTCCGATACCCCGTTGTTCTTGACCGAGACCAGTACGCTTGAACCACGCAATGCGAGTGCATCACATTTGGATGCGGCGCTCCCGTCCTCGAGTGATTTCAGGTCTATCTTCAAATTCCAAAGACTATTCTCGAGCACCCCCATATCGTTCATAAACTCAAGTTGCTTCTGAAAGGACTCGAATTCCCTCACTAAACCAAACCCCAACTCCGGAGAATAGTAAAACGTGATTGAACCGTTGAACGGATTCACCATGATATGGTTAGTATGATCAATGTCCACAATCAGCCCGTGGATATTCCCCGGAATCCAAGGCGTTTCAGCTCGCGTGAAATCTGCTCCTGTACCATACGCAAAGGCTCGAGTACAGCTAGATATTTATTTACGACAATGTTGAAATTGTCATAAATCCAATTGATATTGGTATTCAAGGAAATTCTCTTCGTCATGCCGCCGTTGACAATGGAGATAGCTGACTTATTCACGATGAAGAAGCCGTAATAGCCCTGTGACTTGATAACGTACAGTTTTCCGGTCTCGCAGCGCTTTCGAATCAGCTTTCCCTCTCCAACGTACTCCCCCGATGTACTCGTAAAAACGAAGGTACTCATCAGGCGTTGTCGGATAGCAACCATCTTCAAATGCGTCATACGGATTTGTGACCGAATCCATCGTTGCAGTTTTGAAGCGAATCAAGCCATCAAATTTACTTTTATTATGATAACCGACCTGGTTATCGGCATAAAGGGTTTTCTCCTCCGTCCTGACCCGCATGTTTATGTGTGTGTGCCCCGTGAAATAAACGGCTTCCCTGTCAAATTTCCCGAGACAACTCTCCACAGGATAGTGCGCTGCGCAAATGAAGCACTTACCAGTCTCTATCGCATGCTTTTTCGCCGCCTCATACCCGTTCTCAAACAGCGTTGTCTGTTCAATCTCGTAAGCTCGGTTCCCCTCCATTGCCTTGCAACACACAAGGTTATTGGCGTTGTATTGCTCGCTGTACTTGGCGAATCCTGAGCCCCGTAGATGACGACATCGTCATTCTCCACATACTCATTCTGCAAAACGATATATCCCAGCGGCTCAAGCGCAGCCTTATAAAACTCAACAGCCTCGTCAACATTAAAAAGTCGATATATTCGTGATTTCCGAGAACCACCAGTCCAATAGGGCCATCAGGATAATACTTGAAATCACTCATCTTAATTTCGCTGGGAGTCTCTTGGGTGGCAAGCCAAGAATCTAGCTTTTGTTTGCGAAATTCAAGCTTCGATATCATATCTTTTAAGGCCGCCGCAGTCAATATCTTCTTCTTCAAAGGGCACGGTAACTTACGTCTCTTGTAGTAGTCGCTCTCCAAGTATCTCTCAATATTCTCAAGACTACCCTTCGGTGCGATGACCTTATTATAACTCACATGCTTATCAATTTCGCTCTTTATCTGCTCAAACTCAGCGATTTCCCTCGCAATATACCTCGCGAGGTTGTCACTTTTACGTTTGATATCCACACGCTTGTTCTCAAATGCCAGGATGTCCTCCGCGCTCACCTGTTCGCGTCTAAATTGCCTGTATTGGTCGTACATTGCATTCAGTCTGTACTGCCTATAAAATGCAACGGTCAAGTCTGCATTGGACGATATATCGCCCAAAAATATCGGCGTATTCCACGACAGTGACCTCTGCCAGCCAGACGAATCATAAAGTGACCTCGCAAGAACCCTCACAGTTTTGTGGATATCATTGTCAAAAAACCGAGCATGATGCAACAGGTGGACATCTGAAATATACTTAATCGAAATACGTGGCGAAACCCCATAATATGACATAGGTTCGTACAGCTCGCTTTGCGTCACAAAGGTTCGTTCCGCCAGAAAGCATAATTTCGTTTTCGCTCATATAATCACCCCTTACTAGCCTTTCGTGGATTGCAATGTATTGAGCGCGCTCACCTTGGCGCATGTAGCCCTCGTGCAGTTTGCTTGCAACAACAGTCTTCCCGGTACCGCTCTTCTCGAAGAAAACTGCGCCGGTCTTCATAGCAGCATCTTCTATATCTAATATGTATCTATCCATTTCTATTTATAGCTACCGAATAGCTATTTGTCAATATTCAACAGCGATACCCTCTTTTCATTTTCTGCAATTATTGCAGCAGAGAAAACGGAAACGAAATGAATATGCATACAAGAAAAGCGCCGCCTCGGGATCATTCCCAAGACGGCGCTTTTCTGTTGTGGATCAGAGCGAACATTCACGGCGAAACCGCCGGTGAAGAAGCAGGTGTTCGTCCAATACCTGTTTGTATTTATGGGACGATATTGCTACAATAGGGTGGATATTTTGAACGAGGTGATCTCCAATGGAATGGAATTTTCGCACTGCGCAGCTGAGCGATCTGGATCGCGTGACCGAGATCGAGTATATCTGCTTTCCCGCAGAGCAGGCCGCTACCCGCGCAGCCTTTGAACAGCGCATCAAGACTTTCCCCTCCCACTTCATCCTGCTGGAGCACGAGGGCACGCCCATTGGCTTTGTAAACGGCGCGGTGCTGGATGCACGCTATATTGAGGACGAGATGTATGAGCGCACCGACAGCCACAATGAGCGAGGGGCCTATCAGTACGTGTACGGGTTGGACGTGCTGCCGGAGTACCGGGGCCGCGGGCTGGCTCACAAACTGATGGCCCAGCTCATCGACCAGGCCAAAAAGAGGGCCGCAAGGGCGTGACACTGACCTGTCTGGACGAAAAGATCGATTTTTTACGAGACGATGGGCTTCAAAAACGAGGGCGTCTCCGCCTCCTCCCACGGCGGCGTGGTGTGGAACAATATGATCCTGAATTTGATTAAAAAAGGACGCATCGCAGGATGCGTCCTTTTCGCGTGCGGCGAGAAGCAGAAGTATGAGATGGTAAGTTGGTTGTCGTTCGGGGCGAATTTTTTCTTGCGGGCTATGGCAAGCACCTTTTGAGACAGCCCGTCGCCCCATAGGGAGCGACGGGCTTAGTTCCTTATTCCTTTGTTTCGAGTTCTTTTGGCTGCATACGTTGAATCGCCTCGTGCCATGACTTCGGCAAAAACACTGACCCTTGTATTCCGCAATCGTTTCACCAAGGCTCAAAGTCATCCATTTCCCTTTATTAAGGCTGCGTCCTTGTGTTGAAGTTCTCAACTTCATCACACTTTCCACCGACTTCTTTCCATACTTATCCAGCAATGTAACAAATTCGCCCAAATCGTCATTGATGATGAGGAATTCTTCAAAATTTTTGTCACGGTACACGCGTCCACACATCGACCACATTCTGCGTGTCGTGGTATTCTTGTCCTCAACTTCGATCAGTCTCAAATCAAAATCACGCAGCACATGACCTGTAAAGAGGCGTTGTAGCGGACTGACGGCACGCGATATACCATAGGCTCCATCTGTACGACTCACCGCCATCATCCCGTCCGATACCCCGTTGTTCTCGACCGAGGCAAGTACGCTTGAACCACGCAATGCGAGTGCATCGCATTTGGATGCAGCGCTCCTGTCCTCGAGTGATTTCAGCTCTATCTTTCCCCCAAAAGACTACTCTCAAAGCAGCCCAGTGTCGTTCATAAATTCAAGTTGCTTCTGAAAGGACTCGAATTCCCTCACTAAGCCAAACTCCTGCGATTACTAGCTCGTGGATTGCAATGTGGATTGCAACAGCATGGCGGCGTCCTCCCGTGGGCCGCCATGCCTTTAACTGCTGGGAATGACAGAAAGAAAGCAGCGGCCTTGATTTCTCAAACCGCCACCAGTGAATATAAATTAAGCGTGAAAATGGGTCTGCCCAGCAGCGGTTTTTTTTTTTCTGCCGCTGGGCAGATGTTTTTTCTTTAGATACATGCTAAGAGGAATTTTTGAAGATTCCATAAAGATTTGAAAAATGGACGGACATAAAGACGTCCATTACACTATCGGAAAATCAGCAAGGAAGTTTCATAGTAACCTTTGCGCCGCCGGTTTCTTTTGAATTTTCTAAAATAAGCTGACCATTATGTTGTTCCATAATCGAATTTGTAATATATAGACCCATACCAAAGTGTAACTTTGAATTGCGGCTTTGATCGCCCATATAGAACCGTTCCTGTGCGTGGCATAATGCCTCTTTAGAAAACCCCGTTCCCTCGTCTGTGACTGAAATTTCCACGAAACCGTTGTTACTCTGAACATCCACATAAAGCGTTCCGCCTTGCGGGGAGTAGTCCAGCCCATTACTGATAACATTCATAATAGCACGTTCTATCAGCACCCTATCAAATTTCAGCATTTGAGGGAGTGAAACAGTATTCATTTGCAGCCGGATTTCTTTTGTCCGGCATAGTGATTCCATATAACCGAACAAGTGCTGCATGAACGCTGGCAAGTCTATACTTTCAATATGGAGCTGATAACCAACCGCCGCCCGTGATATATCAATCAGGGTTTGAATATATGACTGCATCTGGCCGGAGCTTTCCACGACGTAACCAGCGTATAATCGTTGCTCATCATCAAGATTTGTTTCTGTGAGTAAATCAGCATTTCCTTGAATAACCGTCAGAGGCGTTTTCAAATCATGGGCAAGCGCGGCGATTTGTTCTTTCTGTGTCTGTTCGGTTTTCCATTGCCGTTCTAACGAAATTTTCAGATTATCTTTCATATCTGAAAAAGATGCAAGGACATCTTCAAACTCTTTGATTTTGGCGTGTCCTACTTCAAAATCAAGGTTTTGCTTTGAAACCTCCGCAGTTGCTTCAAAAAGCGGGGTCAGTTGTGTACGCAGGTTCTTAGCAAATCTGGCGGTCAGTATGATAATGACCAGCAGCGAATTTACAGCCATCAGGATAAACGCAAGCGTGTCAGGAGATGGAAAATATTCCGGTAGCCATGACACTGTAAATTGAGAACCAATATAATACCTTAAAACGCAAAATTCGTTTTCCCGGACAACAAGTGCAAACTGCCTCCCCGTAGCATATTCAATATATTTTCCCTTTGCGTACAGCAGGGCAATTTCTTTTTCATCATCGTCCATATTGCTGTAAAGCTCATTAAAGTTCTTGTCCAGAATTAAGTAGCCGCATCCCTGTGGAATCACAACCTTTGTAATATCCGGGGCAATCGTCAGCGTTGGAATGATCTCTTTTACCTGCAATTCACTTAGATTTGCTCTTGTAGCTAATCCAGCATTTACAGCAAGTCCCTCCAAACCAGAAGGGACAATAATTGCCGCTACCAGCATGACAATGAGGGAGATAGCAAACTGGCGAAACAATATTTTCAATGTAGGTTTCTTTTTCACTCCCATTTATATCCTATCCCCCATACGGTGCTGATCGGACTTATTTTGAAATGCTCCAATTTCGCACGAATATTTTTTATATGCGTTGAGATCGTAGAGTTATCGCCTATTCCATCAAACCCGAAAACGGCTTCATAGATTTGTTCTTTTGCAAAAACCTGTCCCCGGTTTTTCGCAAGGTATTCACAGATTGAATACTCGCTTTTGGTAAGGGGAACCGGCTGTTCTGAAACATACAGTACCTTTGCGGAAAGGTCAAATCTTATATCAGGCTCAAATGAAAGTGTGCTGTGATGCTCCCTTTTTCTCTGCGTAAATGTGCCGCGACACGGGCGCGAAGCTCCTGAATACGAAAAGGTTTCGTAATATAATCATCCGCACCGATGCCCAATCCAAACAATATATCTTCCTCTAATGTCTTTGCGGTCAGAAAGAGAATCGGGCAGTCTACCATATTCCTGATCTGTTTGCAAAACTCAAACCCGTCTGTGCCAGGCATCATCACATCCAAAAGAATGAGGTCATAGAAATGCAGCTTTTTGATGTCTACATCATCCGCATTTTGACAGACTGTTATCAAATATCCATCTTTCCCCAAACTGTTCTTAATCAATTCCAAGATAGAAACTTCATCGTCAACTACAAGTAAGTGGGTCAAAAATCACCTCCCACCCCATTATACCACATTGTCGAGGTTACTCATTATTATTTTTAATGTCAGCTTTCCGATATTCATTGTTGATATTTACAGCTACGGCATTGCTTATATCCACATCCACAATACTGTAAACGTAGCCGAAACTGAAATCTTCCCCCGCCACATTTTTGAAGCGTTTCGATACCTGCCCGATTTCTTCTTGCAGTTCTGACATTTCAAGACATTCATCCGTTATGGTATATGTCAGGCCGTTATGTGAAATTTCATCATAGTTTGCGGCGTTCAGCTCATAATACGGCAGAGATTCATTTAACGCCTTATTTTTATCGGCGGTATCGCGGAGCGCACCGCAGGCCGATAAGCATATAAGACTTACAAGCACAATTACCACGGCGAACTGGCACTTTTTATTCACTGTTTTTACCTCCCTCCCAACCATGAAACCAAACCAAACTGGCAATCAGCAGACAAACAGTGCAGCATACAGAAATAATCATACCGCTGAAAAAATCGGTTTTTACCTGTGCATACAGTTGGGGGCTATCCCATGCAAGCACAGTGTAATCCATAGCACGAACGCCCCAGGCCCAGGGAATATATTTCCATGTAGCGTCACCAAGCCCTGTTATCATAAGGGCAGCTATTAAACTCCCTGCAATTCCCAATCCCATAGATGCACCTTTTCCGAAGCTCATTCCCACAAACAAATGAATCAGGTAAATGGGAAGCATGGTAATCAACAATAGAATCCCTGCTTTCAGGTAAAGGCTTGCCGGAGCATCCCTATATAGTGCAGCGAATGTTCCTAACGCTAAAAATGTTGCGCCAAAAGCACAGATCATCAGAAAACCAAGTTTACCAATATACGTTGCCGTGCGAGATGGGATTGTTCCCAACAAAAGCTGATAATGCCCAGCCTGATTTTCAATCTGAACAACCAGACCCACGATAATGCCAATCAAGAACGGAAACGCAACGGCCAGCACTTCCAGATAGGCACTGATTTTGGTTGCCAGTTCCCATCTGGATATATGATAGTAACCCGCAAAAATCGCCGCACATATAATCGGAATCATGCTGTGCATATAGAGCAAAATGCTATGTTTACACTTCTGATATTCTGCTTTCCAGCAGCGAACCACAGATACCATAGTTACCCCACCTCCTTTTTCTCAAACCATCTTGCAGTTAAAAATGACAGCGCCGCAAACCAGGCCAGCGAAATGACCAATACAAGTATAATCATCCAAAATGCCATTGCCGTACTCTGATCTGCAACCGGCTCACCATTAGGCAAAATACCTAACACGGAAATCATAAGATGCGGCACCCAGCTATACGGGCAGATCATCCACAAAGAGGTTGTAGCCGTGAAAATCCCTAAAATGCTTCCAAGTCCGGCATTAAGAATAACCGTGACAAAGATACCAACTTTTTTTGATAACCATAAGCACAGCGGAACTTCCCATAGGCTTGCAATGACAATACAAGCTGTTCCGGCCGCAGCCTGCCAAATTCCGATCGTCAGGGGAATTTCGTTGATAACTAATATTGCAAAACCGCCCAACAGATTTAGCGCCAGGAAAATGAAATTCCCCACACAGGAGTAAATACCGGCCACTCCAATTTTTGCTTTCCAGACTTTGTTCTGCGAAACAGGCAATGAAGCAACGGCACGATATTTTAGTTTGCCATTATCCCGCTGTTCAATCAAGGCACAGGTGAGCGTAAGGAATCCAGGATAAAGCAGGTTATACCACCAATTATAAGAATTGAGCTGGAACCAAAGAGGGGCAAAAAAGTTCATAAGCGCAGTTACAAACGGGGCCAGAACGATCAGCGTTTTTTGTGAAAGTTCTCTTATGCTTTAGGTTCTCTGCCTGAATATATGCCATCTCCATTTAATATCCCTCCTTACCATTTCTGCGAATAACATCCATAAAGAGTTGTTCCAAATCTTCACCGGCGCGAAGCTCTCCCTCATATCCAAGGACGCCGCCAGCAATGATACCCACATGATCTGCAATCTGCTGGACTTCTGACAGAATATGGCTAGACAAAATAACTGTAATCCCTTTGCGGGGAAAAGAGCGAATTAACTCTCGAAGTTCCTCAATCCCTAAAGGGTCAAGGCCGTTAGTCGGTTCATCCAGAATCAAAAGCTGGGGACTGTTCAGCAATGCAATAGCAATACCAAGCCGCTGCTTCATACCAAGAGAAAACTGCCCGGCCCGTTTCTTGCCGGTATTCGTGAGCTGGACAATTTGCAATACCTCGTTAATTCGTGCATCGTCCAGGCCGAGCAATGTAGTTCTGACTTTGAGATTTTCGTATGCAGTCAGATTTTCGTAAAGCGGGGGCATCTCAATCAAAGCACCGATATGCTCCAGATCATTCCGCTTCCACGGGTGGCCGTCAAACTCGATGCTTCCCGATGTGGGGCGCAAAATGCCGGTGAGCATTTTTAAGATCGTGGATTTGCCAGCCCCATTCGGCCCCAGCAGACCATAAACCGAGTTGCTCCGGATGTTCAGTGACACATTGTTTACCGCCATTTGCCCCTTTGAAATTTTTGCAGAGGTCAGTCGTTTTCAAAATCATATCCATATAATCAAGTCCTTTCTTTGATTTTACGGATAGCATACCGGGCAATTTTGAAGATTTCATAAAGATTCCCGAAAACAGAATATAGAATTGTAATCAAAGAGAACTTCAATATTTCGTATTACGGAGAAAGGATTTTTGCGATGATAATACTCTGCTTGGCGATTTTAACCCTACTATTTTGGATCGGATACCACATCACGGGTGCGCTGCTTACAGCAATAATATGGCTTTGTGTTAAACTCCCATGTGCAATTATTGTTTGCTGCTTCGGAATTGTGTGCTGTGTACTGGTTCTCCTGTCCCCCATCGGGCTTCGGTGCTTCCGCTATGCTTGGAATATTCTTACATAATTGCTGCGAATATAAGAAAAGGCGGCAGAGAGTTGGTACTCCCTGCCGTCCCTGGTTATATGGCCTTATGCGAAAATCAGTTCTGTATTTACGATCTCCATAGCTCGGTTTCGGATGCTGTTCATTTGTCTGACCCATTCCATTTGGTCGCTGGCTTTCAGTTTTTCCGTAATTCCCTCTGCATCTGCCGTTTGTTTTATCAGTCGTTCGAACATCTCCTCTGCCTGTCGGTCAATATCTGCAAGATAGGCATTCAATTCACCGCTGGTCAGCAGATTGGCATAGCGCACACGGTGGCACTCTCTGAGATAGCAGAGATGCCGCTGCCCCCATATCCCGATTGGCCGATCTTCCTCCGGCTCATCGTCCCCGGCAATGAGATAATAATCGCCGATTAGCTCGTATTTCAGCCCTGTGCGCTCATCGGTAATGTACTTTTCCATCATCAGCGCCTCCATCCCCACAACATTGACTTCTGCGGCTTTGCTTTGGCGACTTTGATTAGTATCTCATCTACGGCATCTGTGTACCGCCCCGCCGCAATCAGCTTGTTACGGAGCCGATTCAGCGCCTCAATGATAAGCCGCCATTCCTGCCGGTTCAGTTCCACATAGTATTTCTGCTTCATACGCCGCTCCTCCTTCGGTTACTGCAACCATTGTAGCAGGAGGAATAGCGGAAATCGAATGTGCGGATAGTAAAAAGCGCCGTCCCGGAATCACTTCCAAGACGGCGCTTTTCTGCTGCGGATCAGAGCGAACACTTTACGGCGAAACCGCCGCTGAAGAAATAGGTGTTCGTCCAATACCTGTTTGTCGGTTTGATACGTCTTAGATTTCACCGTATTTATTCTCGAAACTACAACGATTATAGATGTTTGTGTAATTTTTATAACCAGAAAGCAAACACAGCCAATTGATGTCATCAACTTGAAACAACCATTTTTACAAGCTAAAAGAGCCCCGGTCAGGGGCTCATAATGTGCTAAGATCATTACTCAGTATACTCTATTATCTGCCGCACTTCAGCGCCGCCCTTCATCATTACGATGATCTCGTCCTTTGAAAGCACTTTTACCTGCTCCACTAACTGTCGAATGATCGTCTCATTCCATTCATTAAGCTCCGAAGATGTGTTCTCCAAAACATGAGCGGCTCGATCCATTCTGCGGCTGGCTTCAGTATGACCTTTATGCGCTTCCACCAAGGCCGCCCGCTTTTCTTTCAAAGCAGTCTGCTCATCCAATATCTCTTTAAAGTGTGTGCTGTGATCCTCTGCATCTTCTGTTGCGCGTTCCAATAGCTGCTGGAACTTTGTTTCAAGCTCTGCCAATTTGCGGTCGATCTCGCCTACACTAATTATTTCACCCTGTATAGGGATGATCTCCTTTTCCATCGCCGCAGTGATTTGCTGAATCAGGCAGTCTTTGCCTGCCATCGCTCTGTTAACTGCCGCCAGTATCGCTTGCTGAAGCGGCGTCTCATCTAAAGTCGGAGCCGTTTTACAGTATTTCTTGCCGTAATTCAAACGGCTGATACAACGCCACACGACTCGCTTCCCATATGGCCTTATCCAGGTACATCTTCTATGCTCCTAACCAAGCTATGATGTTTAGCAGTGCTGTTATCGATGGGAAAAAGCAATTCCTTATAGATGCAGGCAAAACGGAGATGGAAGCAAATATTACTCTGGACAGTCCGATTCCCTATAACCTTGAGGCGCTTCTCTGCTTTCTGAGATCAAAAGATGTAGAGATGGTTCCAGGAGCCAAGGCGAACACTGAAAAACAAGGTACATACTTTGGTAAACTCACTCGTTTTATTCAGCGGTTGAAAAGCAAGCAAAAGATAAACGATTAAATTTCATGTTCGCATCACATGACGATCTCTTAGCTATAATTATATGAGTGTGCTTTGCAGTGAGTTAATGCGACCTTCTGAAGCAGGCAAAAACGGGTAAAGATTATTGATTTTTCCGAGGTCCCATCAGATATTCTTCCGCTGATAGTTTCTCTTATTGCCCGTGTAATTTTTCTGTTCAACAGTGGACAACCGCTGAACATCGACATCCTATTGCAATTTTTTGTGATGAGGCTCATTTGTACATTCCGGCCAACACCGAAAAGAGTATTGATGATGTAAGTTTGGTGACTTTTGAACGTATTTCTAAGGAAGGTAGAAAGTATGGTATCGGCTTAGTTGTAATTTCGCAGAGACCTTCCGAAGTAAATCGCACTGTACTGAGCCAGAGCAACAATTTTATTGCAATGCGCCTTACCAATATCGACGACCAGTCTGTTGTTAAACGACTCCTGCCAGACAGTTTGGGAGACTATGCAGATATGCTTCCAATCTTAGATATTGGTGAAGCGTTAGTTGTTGGGGATGCAAGTTTGTTGCCAAGCAGAATACGAATCGCACCACCTAACATGAAACCTAGAAGTGCAACTATCGATTCTTGGGATGAGTGGTCCAAAGAATCAACCGATGTGGATATTTCTGCTGCAATAGAGGCACTTAGAAAGCAATCAAAATAAAACATGGCATCTTTGCTTTTTGCTTTGCTGACTGCGTCAATGATAGCTTTTCGATATCAGAGAGTAGCCGTCTATGGTTCATAAATAGGTCATCTGCTTTGAAATTGGGTCGGTAATACTTGTGGCATTCAGTAGCAGATGTGTGCCTTATATGGCAAAAAAAGCGCCATCTCGGAATCACTCCCAAGACGGCGCTTTTCTGTTGTGGATCAGAGCGAACATTTCACGGCGAAACCGCCGCTGAAAAAGTAGGTGTTCGTCAATACCTGTTTGTCTGTGGGGTACGAAAAAAGATGGATTTGCGTTTTTGATAGATGGATTCGAACTCTCGTATTGGTATCAAAATGGCAGTTGGACACGATTTAAGAAATCTTCGTCATCGCTTATAGTCGTAATATCCATGAAAGGATTTGCATGATAAAAAACGCCTTTATTCTCTGCTTCAGACATTGCTTGAAAACACAAGGGGAGAGCTCCCTCGATATACGGATATTTTTGATACTTTCTATATTTTAGCAATGTATCATCTCCGCAAATATCTGTTGTTATATACCTCCCTATATAATTATGATCCGTTTGAGGATCCTTAATATAGATAGTATTTATTGGGCAATTCTTTGCTGTGATTTCACCATCTATTTCACATACCAGTAAAACCTCAATCTCATCTGGCATATTTGCTATATCTGTAGTTGCATCAATATAGACTATTGAATAGCCGTTCTCCGTATCGGATTTAAATTTTTGCTGATAAACTTTAACCTTATGAAATCTGTTTTCAACAAGCTGCTTTTGGGTATTTCCACTTTTAACTCAGATAATAGCTCAGAATATGCGTTCGATGCGAAATCGTAAATCGATGTGAGATATTCGAAACTGTCTGCCGTTGATGCTGCATTCCTTTTTTTAGAAAGGGGTTAATTATTGACTCATTTTCGCCACCCATGATTGCCATTGATAGCTTTAAATAAACGTCGCATATATGCTTAGTCCTATTATTAAAAGCTTCAATATAAGAAAACTCATTACTGTTAGCTATTTTCTCATACCAAGAAGTAATGGTCGGGAACATTTGATCGTATGTTTGCTGCTCAAATACACTTTTCATGACGCCAAAATCAACACGCTCTATATTTTTTGCGTGTGAAGCAAAGGCATGATGCATTTACGGCCTGCGACATACAATCAAACGAGTTCCTGATATATTGAAAAAAATCTTTTGTCAATTTGTCTAACAAAAACGGTACGCTTGTTTCGATCCCACAAACCTCCAAATCATAGGTTGGCATGTTTGATGCCGTTAAGGCAATGGACTTTATTTTATCTTCTTGGTTAAAAAGCTGACCAAATAAATCATTTTGCCACGCAGTATGATCGGCTTCCATTTTTGAAATCAAAGAAAGGATTAGTTCTTTGCAAAACAGCGCTATACCAATTGTTTTTCTTGCGTTGCTGATATACTGATAAGCATCACAAATTTCGTTATCAAACAAGAACTTATTCAATTCTCTTCCTGTCAATTTTCTGTTCCCCTTTTATTAAAATCAAATGCCCGAAAAGTCATAACCTATTATTCTTCCGCTACAAAGGACCAGTTTTCGGCCAAAACACAACGGAACTCATCAAAAACAGAATAAATGATGTCTAAGCTTTCGTGTTTTCTTAAAAACGAGAATAGATGCCCCATCCAAGGTGTATGATAAAAATCAGTGGAAAGAGTTTTCTCATTAAAAGTATTCGGAAACAGATCACACCATACCGAATAGCGTCCAAGCAGTTGCATTGTTATATACATTTGCTGATTTCCATCTATACCAGAATGATAATCCCTATAATGGTTGTTCTGATGGAAAGGCCACTCCGTTTCTGTAATATATTTTATCTGTTGTTGCTTATCGCCTAAATTTCCTACTCTTTCATGAAACTCTCTTAATAACCTATATCCAAGCTTTCTGGCATGATACTCTGACCACAATTGAAACATATGATAAGAAGCTGATTCTTCAAGCAGATCATAATAAGTTAATGCCTCTCTTCTTGCCATTTGATAATAATCAATTGCATGTGTCAATTCATGAGAAAATGTTCCCACCCACGTCAGTGAGCCGTCATCAGTATACTGTTTCATCTTTTCAGTATTAATAAGGATGCTTATGGTTTCATCTGTTGAATGTGGAACCACCATTCTCCCATTATAATCATTGTTTAATGCGTTGCTCTCTGTAATCAATTTATCTTTGTATTCTGGGCGCAACTCGCAATGTGTTCGGTTAAGATTATCAGTAAGTATTATATTTACAGGAACTCGCTCCATTGTTTGGTTTAAAGCATAATACAACTCGATAAGAGGATTAAACAGATTATCTTTTGTAGACATTTCACTTTCCTTCGCTTCTCTAATTATTTCCCTTCTGAACACCCAGTTTATTGTATAGATACATTCTGAAACTGTCTTTCATATAGTTCTCTATCAAATCAATATGGTATTTTGAATCTGATCCCGCAGTCTATTAAGGCAATCAAATAGTTGCTCTTAGCTTCAATGTATTCCAAATGAAACGCCTTAATTGTAAGCCCCTTCAAAATGTCTGAACTTGCGATATCTTTTTCCTCTATGTATTGCCCCAATCCATAATGTGCGAGGCAATTTCGAAACTCCCTACTTTTTAGTGAAATATCAATGGTCAATTTTGATCCATTGTAACTATCTAAATCCTTAATAAAGTCACATAGATAATAACACTGGAGATATGCAAATTTAAATTTCTGGGGGATTTCTTCGGTAAAATAGTTCTCGATAAAAACAGTAACGTAATTTATATTGCAAAGTATCGAGAATAGTACAACACCTAACGCCGTTTTTTCTTTCAGCGGGCAATCATCGAAGAAATGATAGTCTTTATATTGAACAATATTTTTGTCATTGTCATATTGATATGGGGAAATTCTTTGCATCCGAAGAAGGCTGCAAGCTTGCCCGCTACAACACTGATATCTCTTATTGTTGCGCCGACATCTTGCTTCCCCAGAAGTGGCATAGGAGTATGAGCGGCACAAAGAATTGTATTTCCGCAGTAATTCCCATTGCAAAGATCTGTTCCACATTGTAGTACCCAAATATCTTCTCACGAAGGCTTCTTATACTGAAGAAGTATCTATCACTTTCTTGGAGTTTTTCCATCAACAGACAAGCATACTCAACATATGTTTTTTCAAGCAGTTTGTGGCCTTGCCTTAATGCACCATAGTATGTTTTTTCCTTCTCATTAAAATTCGGTGCATTAAGCCCCACCTTTTTACACCATTGCTCTGCTCCATCGGCAAAGACCCCAATGTATGGTTGACACATCATAATGTAGTTACTGCTAATACTTTTCGCTCTTTGGCCAATATCTGTGAGCGTATACAAAAACCGAGCGTCTGATTGAATTAGCTCATATGCTGCAGTTTGTACCTTATTCAACTTCATTTTTCTCCCGAATCGCAGGATCGTCCGTTGCGTCCATACTTGAACCGGTAACGCACTTCAACACCTCATACCTGAACTCTGCATCATTCCACATTTCAAAATCACAAGCAATAAACGGATGTGCCATCGTCCCGCCGCCTTTTCCTTGTTTTGAGGTGATACCAACCGCATTCGTCAGGTCAATCCATTTTTGGGCGTCAAAGTAAACTGCGGTGTTTGGCATCAACCACAAGCTTTTGAAATGCAGCTTCATTGAATTGCGGGTTATTGTTCCGCTCCCATGCCGCCAGGAACTCCACTGTATTGCGACTTCGCAGCCAACTTTGAATTAGGTAACTCGGATTATCAGCATCAAACCTGCGTGCAATTTCAGTCAAGGAAATAAAATCATCGGACGGATGCAGATATTTGGCTACTGTTTCTTCGAGATAGGCGTTCATCTTCGGCTCGTAGATCGGCGCCTCGTCCTTTAAGATCGACTCAAAAATTACATCCAAATACCGGTTCCAATCCGTTGCTCTGATGGGAGACAGCTTATTCACACGCTCTAAAAATTTCTCCCGTGTTACGGCGTATGCCCACTCCAGCTCCTCTTTCGTTGCTCTCGGCATCTGTGTTCACCACTTTCGCTTGATTGGGGTTTCGGCAGTTTTCCCCTTTCAAAAAATACACAGTGCAGTAGTCTTCAAAATCGATGATACCTTTCGTGTACTTTCCATTGTTTAGGAGCTTATTCAGCACATCTCTGCTCCAACGCGCATTCCCAGAGGGAGAAGGGATCACTTTGTTGAATAAAAGCCCTGAATAGCTTCTAAACTATTTCCAGCTCTGTATAGCCCGAAAATAGTTCTGACAACTTCCGCTTGTTCGGGGACGACTTCAACAAGTCCCTGCTTGTCCCTTCTGTAGCCGTAGCAGATTCTTCCGAAAAGTCGGGATTCGATTAATGATAATTCCATAGATTTTGTTTCCTTTCTAATTATACTGATTTCGACGTGCGTTTTCAATGTAAAGCACAAATATTAGTGGAAATTCAAAACCTCTATATTAGTGCTTTATATCCTCCGTTGATTGTTTGAGATTTTCTTTTGGTATGAAAATGGAGCGGATTTTCAAGAAAATCCGCTCCAAAACAGCATTTATTCACTTATTTGTGGGATAAAAAAGAGACAAACAAGCTTTTTAGACTTGTTTGTCTCTTTTGGTGGAGGCGGGGGGAGTCGAACCCCCGTCCGAAAACGCTTCCTCGGGAACCTCTCCGGGCGCAGACGGTCATTTACATTCCCTCGCCTGCACGGGAGCCGAAACCCTTACAGACTCAGTAGCTTCATGATTCCTGGCCCGCTCAAAGCTTTGCGGACTCAAGTACACCACTAAACGGTATCGCCCAGCCCGGCGCGCGGCATAACCGGGATCGGCGGGACGCCAAAGGGCGTCAGGCTGCCAGATGGCAGCGTGCTGCTTACGCAGCAACAGCAACAGTGTAGTCGTTGTTCTTTAATTTATAAGTTGCCCGTTTTATCGTGGCCAGGCGCCACGGCCCGCTATTCCAGCCTCACTACCCCCGTCGAAACCGGTACGCCCCCATAAAGTCCGTCCTCTGCCTTTCAGAGGACGGAGCTGGGTAAACAAAAGAAATCAGAAGCGGCCGTAAGGATCCTTCAGCTTCTGGGGCTCGCCGTACTCTTCGCCGAAGGTGTCCACACGGACGGTCTTCATGCGCTGATCCTCGGCGGGACGGTCATTGCGGTCCGTCTTGACCGCAGCAATGGCATCCACCACGTCCAGACCCTCGGTAACGGCGCCGAAGGCGGCGTACTGGCCATCGAGGAAATCGCCGTCGGCGTGCATGATGAAGAACTGGCTGCCGGCAGAGTTATAAGACTGGCTGCGGGCGAAAGACAGGACGCCGCGCTTGTGGGACAATCCGTTGTCGACGCCATTGACTTTGAACTCGCCCTTGATGCAGTAGCCGGGACCGCCCATGCCGGTGCCCTCGGGGCAGCCGCCCTGGATCATGAAGCCGTGAATGCCGCGGTGGAAGATGGTGCCGTCGTAAAAGCCGCTGCTCGCCAGCGAGATAAAGTTGCGCACAGACTCGGGCGCAACCTCGGGTACAACTCTGCGACAATCTTGCCGCCGTTTTCCATTTCGATAGTAACGATAGGATTCTTTGCCATAAAAAGCCCTCCTAATGTAAATCAGCGGTAGCGCTGGGTCTTCATGACCCGATCCATATCCCGCTTGGCGTCCCGCTCGGCGGCGGACGCACGCTTATCATACAGTTTTTGCCCCGCGCAAGGCCAAGCTCCACCTTCACCTTGGCGTTTTTAAAGTAAACACTCAGTGGGATCAGCGAATAGCCATCCTGCTGGATCTTCATGCTTTCAGCCTTTAAAATTTCACGCTTGTGCATGAGCAGCTTTCGGGCACGCAGCGGGTCCTTGTTGAAGATATTGCCCTTTTCGTAGGGAGAAATGTGCATTCCGTAGAGGAAAAGCTCCCCATCCTTGACATGGCAGAAGGAATCCTTCAGATTGAGCCTGCCCTGACGGATGCTCTTTACTTCGGTGCCGTAGAGCTCGATGCCGGCCTCGAACCGATCTTCGATAAAGTAATTGTGATAGGCCTTTCGGTTGGTGGCCACTGTTTTCGTTCCAGGACCTGCCACATCGGCACCTCCTCCCCGGTTACACATGTATAATTGTAACATAGCTGTCAAGAGCAGAGGTCGTCGAATCCTGTTTGATGAAAACTTGCAAAATTTAATGAAATTCTTTGATTTTTCCATAAGGCTGTGGTATACTTTGATTATGTAAATGGAGTGGTGCGTCGAGCCGACGGTTCCGCCCGCTTTCTCCTCCCTCTCTGCCAGCATTGTCGGGCTGCTTACATTAACTTAAAGAGGTGCTTCCTTTGTTGAAATATGTAATTCAGGGCGGTAAGCCCCTTCATGGTGAAATCAATATCAGCGGCGCAAAAACGCCGCTGTTGCCATTATCCCTGCGGCGCTGCTGGTAAATGGCACCTGCCGCATCGAAAACATCCCCCAGATCAGCGACGTTACGCTGATCCTCGAGATCCCTGCAGGAGTTGGGCGCCCATGTGCGCACCGTCAACCGCAGCACGGTGGAAATCGACTGTTCCAGCGTGCACCGCACCAATGTCCCCTATGGGCTGGCCCGCCAGATCCGTGCCTCCTATTATTTCATCGGCGCGCAGCTCGGCCGCTTCGGCACCGCGCAGGTGTCCATGCCCGGCGGCTGTGATCTGGGTGCGCGCCCCATTGACCTGCATCTGAAAGGATTTATGGCCCTCGGCGCAAATGTGGAGGTCAAGAACGGCTATGTCCATGCCAGTGCCCCCGAGGGCGGCCTGAAGGGAACGCATATCTATATGGATCAGGTCTCCGTGGGTGCCACCATGAACGTCATGCTGGGCGCCGTGTTTGCCAAAGGCACTACGATCATCGAAAACGCCGCAAAAGAGCCTCATATTGTTGATCTTGCCAACTTTATCAACGCAATGGGCGGCAACATCATGGGCGCCGGCACCGATATCATCAAGGTGCGCGGAGTCTCCTCTCTGCATGGCGGCACTTATTCTATCATTCCGGATCAAATCGAGGCGGGCACCTATATGACCGCTGTGGCTGCCGCAGGCGGCAGCGTGCTCATCAAAAATGTAATCCCCAAGCATCTGGACTGCATCACCGCAAAGCTGCTGGAGATGGGTGTTCAAATTGAGGAGCGGGCGACGACCTGTTGGTCTCCCCGCGCGGGAACCATGCACCACACCAACGTGAAAACCATGCCTTATCCCGGCTTCCCCACGGATATGCAGTCTCAGATCGCGGTCTGTCTCTGCCTGGCTGAGGGCACCAGTCTGGTGACTGAAGGCATCTGGGAAAACCGCTACCGCTATGCTGATGAGCTCAAGCGCATGGGCGCAAAGATCCAGGTGGACGGCAAGGTGGCTGTGATCGAAGGCGTACACAAGCTGACCGGCGCTCCGGTTCAGGCCTGTGATCTGCGCGCCGGTGCGGCAATGATCGTTGCTGGTCTGGCTGCTGACGGCACCACCGAGATCGACCATATCCATTATGTGGAGCGCGGCTACGAAGATATCGTGGGTAAACTGCGCAATGTGGGTGCCGACATCCGTTTGGTGGAGTTCCCCGATGACGCGGGCCACCACTCCAACGTAGGTTAAGTAAAGACAGATACACAGACGGCGGCTTAGGCCGGCGTCTGTTTTCGTTCAGGAGGGCTGAACTTTTTGGAACTTTGTACCCTGGCCAGCGGCTCTAGCGGCAACGCTGTGCTGGTTTTTGACAACGACACTGCCCTGCTCTTTGACGCAGGCATTTCCGCCAAGCGCATCTGTGACGGCCTGAAACAGCTTGGTCTGAGCGCCGGGCAGCTGGACGGCATCTGCATCACCCATTCCCACTCTGACCACATCAGCGGTCTGCGGGTACTGCTCAAGCGGACGGACGCGAAGATCTACGCTACCGGCCAGACCGCCGGTGTCCTGGAGCGACAGGTGGAAGGCGCGGCTGAACGGATCGAGATCATCCATCCGCAGGAAGAATTTCAGCTGGGTGACCTGAGTGTGCAGGCCTTCAACACCCCTCACGACGCGCCGGGCAGTGTGGGCTACACCGTTTCCAACCGGGAACGCAAGTGCTCTATCGTGACCGATCTGGGCTTTGTCACTGAAGAGGTGCGGGAGAGCATTCTGGGGCTCCCAGTTGGCTCTGGTCGAGGCCAATCATGATGTAGACTGGCTGATGAGCGGCCCTTACCCGCCTTACTTGAAGCAGCGCATTCTGGGGGACCGGGGCCATCTGTCCAACGAGGCCAGCGGCGAGCTGTGCTGCGAGCTGGCCGAACACGGCACCGAAAAGCTGGTACTGGCCCATCTGAGCCATGAAAACAATACGCCGGAGCGAGCTCGCACGGTGGTATGCGGGATGCTGGCCCGGCGTGGCCTGAACTCCGTCTCCGTCACCGCAGCGCCCCGCCAGAACTGCTGTGACCCCATTGAGGTTTAATACATATGCTGACAGTCAACGTGATCTGCGTGGGTAAGCTGAAGGAAAAATTCTACCTTGCCGCCGTGGAGGAATACAGCAAGCGGCTCGGCCGCTCCTGTAAGCTGAATCTGCTGGAGCTGCCCGAGGAGCGTCTGCCGGAAAACCCATCCGATGCCCAAATCGAAGCGGCACTTCGGAAGGAATTCCAGCTGATCCAGAGCAAGCTGCCCCCAAGGGCGGCGTGGTCATCGCCATGTGTATTGAGGGCAAGACGCTCTCCAGCGAGGCTCTGGCCCAAAAAGTTCAACGACTGGGCAGTGGGCGGCGCGTCTCAGCTCTACTTTCCTGATCGGCAGTTCCTTCGGACTGCACCCGGAGGCCAAGGCACTGGCCGACTTCAAACTGTCCATGTCCCCATGACCTTCCCCCACCACCTGGCCCGGGTCATGCTGCTGGAGCAGATCTACCGGGCTCCTTTCAAGATCAATGAAGGATCCCGTTATCTGTTACAAATAAAATGACACACTGGAGGTATCCTGTGCTATGGCTTACATGGAAACTTATCAGAAGTGGCTCGCGTCCCCCGCACTGAGCGAGGCGGAAAAGACAGAGCTTCGATCCATCGCAAATGATCCCAAAGAGATTGAGAGCCGGTTCTTTTTTCGCCCCGCTGGAGTTCGGCACCGCCGGTCTGCGCGGCACCATGGGCGTAGGTCTATACCGCATGAACGTCCATGTGATCCGCCATGCCACCCAGGCCTTTGCCCAGGTGATCCTGGAGGAGGGGCCGGAGGCCGCCGCCCGGGGCGTGGCTGTCTGCTTCGACTGCCGCAACAACTCCGGCCTTTTTGCCCGGGAGGCCGCCTGCGTCATGGCGGGCAACGGCATCCCCGTGCGCCTGTTCCAGGCCCTGCGCCCCACGCCGGAGCTGTCCTTCGCCGTCCGGGAGTATGGCTGCATCGCCGGCATCAACGTCACCGCCAGCCACAACCCCAAGGAGTACAACGGCTACAAGGTCTACTGGCAGGACGGAGCCCAGCTGCCCCCCAGACACGCCGACGAGGTAGCCCGGAAGATGCGGGAGCTGGATGTGTTCGCCAGCGTCAAGACCATGGACTATGACCAGGCGGTATCTCAGGGAAAGATCACCCTTCTGGGAGCGGAGACCGACGAGCGTTCCTGTCCAACGTCATGGAACAGGTGAACGACAAGGCCGTGGTGGAGCAGATGGCAGACACCTTCAAGATGGTGTACACCCCCTTCCACGGCACCGGCTACCAGCTCATCCCTGAGGCGCTGAAGCGTCTGGGCATGAAGCACGTCATCTGCGTGCCCGAGCAGATGGTCATCGACGGCAACTTCCCCACCGTGGCCTCCCCCAACCCGGAGAACCCGGAGGGCTTCTATCTGGCGGTAGATCTGGCCAAGGCCAACGACGCCGACTTCATTCTGGGCTCTGACCCCGACGCCGACCGCGTGGGCATCATGGTGCGTACCAAGGACGACGACTTCGTAGTCATCTCAGGCAACCAGACGGGCGTGCTGCTGCTGGACTACCTGATCGGCGCCAAGAGGCGCACCGGCAAGATGCCTGAAAATCCCGTGGCCCTCAAGACCATCGTCACCACCGAGATGGCCCGGAAGGTGGCCGAGGTCAACGGTCTGAAGTGCTATGACACCTTCACCGGCTTCAAATTCCTGGCGGAGAAGAAGGACAAGCTGGAGAGCTCCGGCGAGGGGAAGGTCATCTTCTCCTATGAGGAGTCCTATGGCTATATGCTGGGCGACTATGTATAATTGCCATCAGTCCCCTGAATATAAAAGGCCATGATATAAGTTCGATCTTGCTGTGGTACACCGTAGCGGTCGAGAATCGGCGTAAACACATGACGGAACATCCTATCATAGCTTTTATCCATCCCCAACACCGCCGCATTTTCTGTTGCTGTGCGGAACAGTCGCTTGTTATTCTTAATGTAGCTGAGGTAAGGTGTTAAATAATCCGGCGTAATTAGATATAATTCATCCCTCGGGCAATTCCGCAGCTTTGTAGAAAAGGCATCCGAATCTTTCTCCATAGAAGCAAGAAATTGCTTGTTCATACGACCGACACTCTCCGAGAGCAGGTCTGACATCGTTTCATAATGCAGATAGAAGGTGGAACGATTGACCCCTGCTACTTCACAGATTTCTTTGATTGTAATATACTCAAAATCCTTTTTTGCCAGAAGGGTCAGAAAGGCTTCGTCCATTCTGGCTGCGGTAGCAAAATATCTGCTTTCCGATCTATTCAATCGTTCTCACCTTCTTTCGTGTTGTTGTTTACATCTCGCTGATTTCTTTTGCCAGTTCCATGATTTCAAAACCGTATTTCTGCTTGCCCTGTGCCAGCAATTTTTTGTAGATGGGGTAATTAACGCCCATACCCAGCAGCCCGATAATGCCGACAATTACGCCGAGGACAAACATAGTGGTGCTACCTACCGATGACCTTCATGGAAAGGCACATTCCAACACCAGCTACCATCGCAGTGATAATGCCGAACGTGTAGGTAAAAACGGTTGCGGGAAGCTTGGCTTTTGTATCCAGCTTGCGAAGAGCGATCACCTTGGAGGTGTCCTTGGAGTGCATATTCGTTTGCGAGTTGTTCTGCATAGATTTTATCTGTATTCATGGCTTGTTGCCTCCTTCATTTGATGGTTTTATTCTACCAGCAAAGAACGGGCAACGGAACAACACTGATGGCAGTTTGTGTTGAGTTCAAGAATTGTGGCTGTTCTTACTTTCTATTTTATCAGATATCGCCTACAGAGTCCATAGCTTCATAGCTCAAAACAGTTCATTCACAAACCATTTAGCTATCCAACACCTGCGGGAAGCGGTAAGCGGACGGATGGTTTTTCTCGCCAAGGCAAAGCGATACACGGACATTACGGAACTGACGCCGGAACTGCTCCGGCTGTTTACTGAGAAGATCGTGGGACATGAAAAAGAGGTAAGATGGTCTAAGCACGTGCCGCAGACCGCGGAGATCTACTACAACGGCATCGGTAATGTGGGCAGTCACCAGTAAGACACGGAAAGCCCGCACCCCCTGAAAGCAAAAAGAACCCCCGACAGGCATCGTGAACACGATAACCTGTCGGGGTATTCCCGAAGCATTTATCCCCCCCTGTCAAGGGGGGAACAACTAGATGCGGCGGGTTTTTGTCATTCTTCGGCAGCTTCCGCCAGCTTGCGTTTTGGCTTCTGCCGGTCAAAACCATAGAGCCAATTGGCTTTCAGGTAATAGATCAGCAGAGTGACGGAACTCAGGCTCCAGGTCGGGGGTAGACCCAGTTGACCACGGCAATGCTCTGAATAATGGGCACCATGACGGCCAGGAAACTGACGCGGATGACGCACCAGAAGGCCAGCATCGTCACCATGGGCACCATAGCCCGGCCGGCACCCCGGAGTACGGCGGAAATACAGTGACTGAAGGCCAGCAGGAAATAGAACAGCGCACAGATGCGGGCTTTGTCTGCGCCGAATTTGATGGCCTCCGGCTCCTGGGTAAAGGCAGAGATCAGCAGCGGTGCCGAGGCAAAGATCGCCACGCCGATAAGCTCTGCGATGAGCACCGAGCAGAGGATGCCGAAGCGGGCGCCCTTCTTGGTGCGCTCATACTCCCGGGCACCCAGATTCTGGCCCACGAAGGTGGTGAGTGCCTGCGTAAAGCTGGTGATGGGCAGGAAGGCAAAGCCTTCGATCTTGGCATAAGCTCCGCAGCCTGCCATGGCCATCTCGCCAAAGGCGTTGATATTGGCCTGCACCACCACATTGGCAATGCCGATGATGGAATTCTGAATACCGGAGGGCAGGCCGTACTGGATGATGAGCTTGAGCATAAACCTGTCGAAGCGGATCCTGGTCAGGTGCACCCGGTAGGACTCATTCACACGCACCAGACGCACAAGGCAGAGCGCCACGCTGATGAACTGAGAGAGGATGGTGGCCAGCGCTGCACCGCCCACACCCATTTGGAACACAGCGATCATCACGATATCCAGAATGATGTTGAGCACAGAGGAAATGATGAGGTACTCCAGCGGGTGCTTGCTGTCACCCACCGCCTGCATAATGCCCATGCAGGTATTATAGAGCACCAGACCCAGCGCGCCAAGGAAATAGACCCGGACATAGGTGACGGAGGCAGCCAGCACTTCCGGCGGCGTGTCCATCAGGGCAAGGATCTGGGGGTGAACAGGCCGCCAAGGATCATGACCAGCACTCCGGCGGCAATGCCGAAGGCCAGCGCCGTATGGATGGCCAGCTGCATCCGCTTTTCATCCTTCGCACCGAAGTAGCGGGAGATGACCACGCCCGCCCCGGTGAAGATGCCGCCGAAGAAACCGACCAGCACAAAGATCAGGCTGCCGGTGGAGCTGACGGCGGCCAGCGCCTGATTGCCCAGCAGATTGCCGACGATCAGGGTATCGGCCACATTGTAGAGCTGCTGAAACAGGTTGCCCAGAAACAGAGGCAGAGCGAATTTAATGATTTTCTTTCCGATCGGGCCCTCTGTCATGCGGTTGGATGACGTTGTCGCTGCCATAGGATCTCCCCTTTCCCAGTTTTGCCTTTACAACTGCTCAAAAGAGGGCCTTTGCAGCGCTCCCTTTGAGCATTTCTTTTTGCCAAACCAAACCGGCGCGTTTGAACTACGCGCCGGTTTGACTGACTATTTGCGGTAATAAAGCTCTGTTCAGCCCAGAACGACCCGGTGGAACACCTTCTTGCCCTTCTTGAGCATCAGGCCGTCGCCGGACAGATCGTCCGCAGTGTAGCTGGCGGCAATATCGGTCACCTTTTCATTGTTGACGGACACGCTGTTCTGCTGCACCAGGCGGCGCGCCTCACTCTTAGAGGGGGCCAGACCGGTCTTGACCAGCAAGGTGACGATGTCCACAGGCACGTCCTCGGCGCTCAGCGTGGTGGTGGGCATATTGCTCAGGTCGCCGCCGGTGGAGAACAAACTCTTGGCAGTTTCCTCCGCCTTCCGGGCTTCTTCCTCGCCGTGCACCAGCTTGGTGAGTTCAAAGGCCAGGATCTCCTTGGCGCGATTGATGCGGCTGTCCTTCCAGGTCTCCATCTCGGCGATCTCCTCCAGAGACAGGTCAGTCAGCATCTTCATGCACTTGATGACGTCGGCGTCATCCACATTGCGCCAGTACTGATAAAAGTCGTAGGGAGAGGTCTTTTCCGGATCCAGCCAGACCGCGCCGGAGATGATCATGTAGTTGAACTCCAGGAAACTCAGGCCTTTTTCCATGCGCTGTTTATACTCAGCACACGAAGCATGTTGTTGACGGAGAAGCATGCGCCCACCTCGCGCAGCAGCTCAATGTAGTTGAGGTCCAGCAGCCAGTCGGCATTATTCAGCATGAGCGCCTTGCCGTCGGAGAAATCAATGAAGCGGCTCCATCTGACGCTTAAAGCAGTCTCGGCATTGTGCTGGATGGTCTCCTTGGTAATCATCTGGCGCATGTCGGTGCGGCCGGAGGGGTCGCCGATGAGCGTCGTACCGTCGCCGATGAGGGCGATGGGCTTATTCCCGGCCATCTGCAGACGCTTCATCAGGCAAAGTGCCATGAAGTGACCGACATGCAGCGAGTCCGCCG